>SWCH01003006.1_pt4 | contig 532431 bp, 490 predicted proteins | sample 4690051 | NCBI WGS metagenome assembly SWCH01 (sample SAMN10267282, study PRJNA491770) | bioreactor metagenome | isolation source: DHS bioreactor inoculated with | place: Japan: off Shimokita Peninsula
TCCCCGTGTCGGCAGTTCAACTCTGTCCCCCGGCACCATGAAATCAAGGTCGCACCACGCGGCCTTTTTTCTTTTCATGCCCCCTCTTTGGCATCGGCCAGGGACCCGCTGCCGTCCAACTCAGGCGACGTAAAAGTCGTGCCCTTCAGCCCGGCAAATCTTGACGAAACCGTCTGGCAGCACCTACCGAGGAACGAAGAAACCGGTTCCGAATGAGGAGATTTGTTTTCATGCTCATCACCCAGCAACGTTTTTCACATACAATTTCCTTCGAGTTCGAACCCGAAACCCTGACCTACACAAGGTCGGACGCCTATGGCTCGCACTCGTTCCAGCTTCCCTACGGCTCCATCGGCATGGATCCACGCCAGGCTACGGAAAAAAATGGCACTCTTTTCACCGGAGGGATTCTACTGGCGGCATGGGGTCTTGCCCAGGCGGGATATGCGCTGGCTCATGGCGACCTCCTCGGAATCATCTTTCTGATCCCTGGCCTGGCGTGTCTGCTCTTTCATACCCTGGCCAAGATCGAACTCACGTCGCTCAGTTCCGACGCAGGAGAAATAGCCCTGCTGCACGACAGAAACTACGAGCGCATCATGCAGGAAATCAGGGAGCGCAGGAAAAATCAGCTCCTCGACTGGTACGGCAACATCAACTTTGCCAACGACCCCGAAGAGGAGATCCGCAAGTTCCACTGGCTGCACTCCCAGAATCTGATCAGCGAGGGCCAACTGGAACACATCATCACGACCATCCGCAACGCGGACACGGACGATCAGGGCAGGTACGAAGAGTTTCTGCCCCCGAAGCAGTAGTAATAGGTCCCATGGGTCCTATAGGACCTATCTTTCAGAACGCAGCCCCGCCCATCCCCGGCTTTCGCGCACCCGATCCAGAAATTCCCCCACACCGTCCTGCGTGCATGGGCCCACGGTCCAATCCGCACCCTGGCGCGCCCACTCGCTGGCGTTGCCGATGGCGGCACAGGCACCGCAGAGGGCAAACAGGGGTTCGTCGTTTTCCGTATCGCCGATGGCCAGGGAGTGCAGCACCGGCCACTTGACCCTGTCCATGACCGCGCGGGCAGCAGCTCCCTTGTTTCCGCCTCTGGGCAGAAATTCCAGAAAATGACGGTCGCTGCGGCAGCAGTCCACCCCCAGGTCTGCGGCCAAGAGACGCAGCTCCTCCTCACGCCGCAAATCGTCACCATCCACGATGCACAGGATTTTGAGCGCAGTCCCGGATTGACGCTGCCGTGTCGGCCGGATTTCACCATAGCGGTCGAAAAGGTCCTCCAGCGACAAAGGCCAATGGGCGCCGGTCTCTATGCTTTCGGGACGATACACCGCGATAGGCAGCCCCCGGCTCTCCAGGGCCTGGGCCAGCACTTCGGCGGCCTCGCCCAGTTCAGCCAGAACCGTGATTTCGCCATTCTCCAGCAGACAGGATCCGTTGCCCGCCACCTGGATCGAGGAGAGCCCGAGCTCCCGGGCCAGGGGCGCGATGCTCAGCGGGTGCTTGCCCGTGGCGAGGGAAAATGCGCCGCCCGCATCCACGTAGGCCCTGATCGCAGCCTTGTTGCGGAGCGAAAGCCTGTCTCCGGGACGGATGAGCGTGTTGTCCACATCGCAGAAGACCCATGGCAAGGGGCGATCTGCGGCCATTTCCCGGGCCAAATCAAAAAAACAGTCGCGCACTTCGTTGACCATGATCCCGGCCCGGCGGACCTTGTCCGGATTGTGAGGATTGCGGATGGCTATGTCCTGAAAGCGGCGCGCAAAAGAAACGCGCCCGCCCACTCCGGCCGCGCGCCAGTCGGCCACGGTCACGGCCCGCACCAGCCAGTCCGCCTCGGACAGAGGCGGACGCCGCGCGTAACTCGCGGTCACGTCCGGGTCCAGACCGGCCTTTTTGCCCGCCCAGGAATGCCGCAGCACCCCTTCCACTATCCACGGATGTTCGCCCTGCTCTTCCAGGAACAGCGCCCCGTCCAGGGGATGGTACCCGAAGCGATGCAGTGTCGGGGCATATCCCACATCGTGCAGCAGGGCCGCTTTGGTTAGCAAGTCCCCGGCCTCAGCAAAGAGAGAGAAGCTGTGCGCCAGATCATTGGCAAAGGCAGCGGAGTCGCGCATGTGCGCAAGGCGTGGCTGGTGATCAGCAAACAGGCGATCCAGGGCATGGATATCGAAACCCGACTTGGGACGGCATGAAACGCAGGACATGTGATTTCCTATTCGTAAATATGGGATAGAGGGAGGGCGGCACCTGGCCGAAGACTCGTTAAAAAAAGTATTTACCGTTTACTTTCAAGATGATTCGGCTTAACAAGCAGGGCCTAATCATAAAGGATAACGTCAATGAGACAAGCTGAAAATTTACTGCGCCAGGTGCAGAGTGCCGTTCGCCGACTCGGCATCCATCCCCTTGTTCTGGCCCTGGCACTCCTTTTTTGCCTGTTTTTTCCGCGCTTTTTCCTGCTGGCGGCCTTTGCATATGCCGTCTACTGGGTAGTCAAAAACATAGGCTTCCCATCCCGCGGGCGGGGCGGGTTTAAAGGCAGAGGAAAAAAGTAGCCCGATTCAATCCCACGAGAGGAGTTCCATGGCTTCCAACTCATCCCTTTTCATGCGCATCCTTCAGGCCATCATCCACAGGGTCTGGACCGTTCTCTTCTTTCTGTCCATCCTTTCCGTGCTGGCCCTGGCCAACCACTGGTGGAACCACATCGCAGACGGCTACCACATTCTTGAAGGCTGGGCCCGCGCCGGAATGGAACTGATCCGCCGCTAGCCGACCGAAACAATGCGCAGCCACGGTCTGCTGAAAAAATGGCGACATGCGCAAAGCAAGAGGGCCTGGCGCCGAAGCGCACATATGCGCTGGTTTTTGACGGGTTCGGGCCAAGCTGCGAAGCCTCACCCCTTCTCGTCCACCAGCCTCTCCTCAGTGTGAATTTCGTTCCAGGTCGGCGAGCCGGGAGTGACCTCTCTGTGACGGGGCCTGGTCCTGCCCACCGGCTTGGACTCGGCCACTTCCCGCTCAATCTGCCGGCGGCGTTCGAAATTTCCCAAAATCCCGTCCACCTTCAGAATTTTATCACTCATTTCAGATATCCAGCGCTTCGGGCGCACGCCCGGAATACATGTTCGCCAGGCTCTGATGCCGGGGAGGGGCCGGGGCGGCAGGGGCCTTCTGCGCGGCCTGAGCATCCGGTTCGATGACATTGGGATCAGTCGACGACGCAGACGTTGCAGGGCGCCTGCGCGGCTCTCCGATCCCCGGAAGAATTCCGACCTGCTGCGCGGGGGGAGACGCCTCGGGGATACGGAAGGCATGGGCCGGGCAGGGAGGCTGCGCGCCGATGGGAACATCCGCGCTGCAATCGGCCACCGCTTCGGGACTGCCTGCGCAGGCCAGGCAAAAGGCGGCAATACAGTCCTGCACCGCAGCGTCCTCTCCGTCCTCGATGAGACGGCACGCGTGCAGCGGACAGAGGACGTGTTCACATTCCCTGACGAATTTCGGACTTCCTCCCTGACACCACAAACAGATTTTCCGGATCACACCGGGCATTGCGCTCCTGGAGGCCATGCAACCCTCTCCTTGGTCCTGGCGGAATGGAATAGGCTTACCCTACGCATGAAATTGGTGTGCATCAATGCCAAAAAAAGGGATTCCTCGGTTCCTCACTGATCCTTCAATATTCCCGGCGGAAAAAAAATGACCGGCGGTCATAAAAATTCTTGACAGCGCTGCGCCAAACCGAGTAGCACGCAGTCGTTATGCAAAGCATCTCCCTCAACAACAGCCTGTACTTTTTTTGGTACTTTTATTTTAGCAGAGCCTGTGGTCTGAGGGGACTGCTTTAGCCTTTTTGAAAGAAGCAAACCAACCTTAGGGCCGCAGGCGATACGCCGGCGGCCCTTTTTTACATTTTAAGGCCCCGGGTGCCCGGCCGAAACCGGAGGAAATCATGAACATGGGAAAAAGCGTACGACTGGAGCGAATCTTCAACCGCAACACGGGCCGCAGCATCATCGTGCCCCTGGACCACGGGACCACCGTCGGACCCATCCAGGGCCTGGTTGACCTGCGCTCCACGGTGAACAAGGTTGCCGAAGGCGGTGCCAACGCGGTGCTCATGCACAAGGGCCTGCCGCGCTGCTCGCACCGGGGCCATGGACGCGACGTCGGTCTCATCATCCATCTTTCGGCCAGCACCACCCTCTCTCCCTTCCCCAACGCCAAGATCCTGGTCGGCACGGTGGAAGACGGGATCAAACTCGGCGCAGATGCCGTCTCCGTCCACCTGAACCTCGGTGACGAATCCGAGCGCGACATGCTGCGCGACATGGGTCAGGTCGCCTCCAAATGCGCCGAGTGGGGCATGCCTCTTCTGGCCATGGTTTACGCACGCGGCCCCAAGGTCAAATCCGAATGGGACCAGGCCACCGTGGCGCACTGCGCACGCCTGGCCGAGGAACTGGGCGCGGACGTGATCAAGGTCGTCTACACCGGCGATCCCGAGTCCTTTTCCAGGGTGACCGAAGGCTGCTGCATACCCATAGTCATCGCCGGCGGCCCGCGCATGGATTCTCCGCGCGACATCATCCAGATGGCTCACGACTCCATCAGTGCGGGCGGCGCAGGGCTTTCCATGGGACGCAACATCTTCCAGGCCGAAGATCCGACCCGTCTCGTACAGGCGCTGCACGCCGTGGTGCACATGGACTACTCCGTCGAACAGGCCATGGCACTGCTCGAAGAACCCAAACTCTAGGTCCGTCCCATGAAAAAAGTACTCTTTTCCGGCGTCCCCTTTGACAAGGGCGAAATCACCCTGGCCCTGGAATCCGGCGTGGACGCGGTCATCGTCGAACGCGAACATGTCGCCGCAGTGCAGTCCTTGAGCAAGATCCCGGTCCTGGCCGCCGAAGACCAGCCCTATGTCCTCCTGTCCTCCAAGGCCGACGAGGAGGAAGCCGTGCGTCTGCTTGGCAAAGGCAGGGACGTCATCCTGCGTGAAGGCTGGGAGATCATTCCCGTGGAAAACATCCTCGCCCAATCGGACCGCCTGGCCGTGGAAGCCGCCAGCCTCGACCGCGCGCGCCTCGCCGCCGGCATCCTGGAACGCGGGGTCGAGACCGTAGTCGTCCTGCCCACGGCAACCGAAGATCTCAAGACCATCGTGCGCGAACTCAAACTGAGCCAGGGAACCATGGAACTGGAAACCGCGACGGTCACCGCCGTCACCTCCGCCGGACTCGGACACCGCGTCTGCGTGGACACCATGAGTCTTTTGAAGTCCGGTCAGGGCATGCTGGTCGGCAATTCGAGCGCTTTCACCTTCCTCATCAACGCCGAGACCGAGTCCAACCCTTACGTTGCGCCCCGCCCCTTCCGCATCAACGCCGGGGCCGTTCACGCCTACGCGGCCATGCCCGGAGACAAGACCACGTATCTGGACGAACTCAAGACCGGCACCGAGGTACTCATCGTCGGCGCCGACGGCTCCACCACCCTGGCCACGGTCGGGCGCTGCAAGGTCGAAATCCGGCCCATGCTGCTCATCGAGGCCGAATGCGAGGGGAAAAAGGGAACCCTCTTCCTGCAGAACGCCGAAACCATCCGCATGGTCCGCACCGACGGCCGCCCGGTCAGCGTGGTCGACCTCAAGGCCGGGGACAAGGTGCTCTGCCGCACGGATCAGGCGGGCCGGCATTTCGGCATGCGCATCACCGAGGAGATCAAGGAATGAGTGCGTCCACGCAGCGCCTGACCGAGATCCGCAGCCAGATCGACAGTCTGGATGAACAGCTTCTGGGCCTGCTCAACAGTCGCGCGGCCTTGAGCCGCGAAGTGGGTCAACTCAAGTCCGATTCCCTGGACATCGTCTTCAAGCCCTTTCGCGAAAAGGAAGTCTTAAGCCGCCTGAACGCGCTGAGCCCCGGCATCCTGCCCGAGGATCACCTGCGCGCCATCTACCGCGAGATCCTGTCCTCCTCGCGCCGCCTGCAGCAGCCCCAGACCGTGGCCTATCTCGGCCCCGAGGGGACCTTCACGCACCTGGCGGGCCTTGAATACCTTGGCCGCTCCATGGATTTCACCCCCTGCCCGACCCTGCACGACGTCTTTTTGACCGTAGCCTCGCGCAAGGCCGATCTTGGCGTAATCCCCCTTGAAAACTCCCTGCAGGGCAGCGTCGGCCAGAGCCTGGACCTCTTCCTGCAGTACAATGTCTATATCCATGCCGAACTTTTCAGCCGCATCAGCCACGCGCTGCTGGCCACCAACGCAGACCTGGCATCGGTGCGCACGGTCTACTCCCACCCCCAGGCCCTGGCCCAATGCTCGGGCTGGCTGCGCACCAACGTGCCCCAGGCCGTGGTTGTCCCCACCGAGAGCACCGCAGCCGCCGCGGCCCAGGCCGAGCGCGAGGGCGACGGATTTGCCGCCATCGGGCATCCACGTCTGGTGGAGCGCTATGGCCTGAAGGCCGTGGCTCTCGACATCCAGGACCTGCCCGACAACTGGACGCGCTTTCTGGTCATCGGGCCCACGCCGACGGTGGGCAGCAGCCGCGACAAGACCTCGCTCCTGTTCACAACGCCAGACCGCCCCGGAGCGCTGGCGGCCATTCTGAACCTGCTGGCCGACCAGGGGCTGAACCTGACCAAGCTGGAATCCAGGCCGCTCAAGGGCGAAAAATGGAAATACGTCTTTTTCATGGACGTGGAGTGCGACCTGTCCCAGGAACAGTATGAAAACACCATGAGCAACCTGACCAGCCTCTGCCACACCATGCGCGTGCTCGGCAGCTATCCTACGGGCCCGCACCTCTATGGAGCAGGCATCACCCAGGAGTCACCATGAACCCGGTCATCCACATTACCGCTCCTTCATCCAAGTCCCTGTCGCACCGGGCGCTCATCTGCGCGGCCCTGGCCGAAGGCGAGTCACTGCTTGAAGGCGTGCTCGACAGCCAGGACCTGACCCGCACCGCCGAGTGCCTGCGCCTTCTCGGCGGGGCGATCGAGCCCCGGGAAGACAAGCTCTTTGTGCGCGGCATCGGCGCAGCGACCCGGACAGACGCATCCGAACCCGTCGCCATGAACGTCGGCGAATCCGGCACCACCTGCCGGCTCATGGCCGCCGTGGTCACGGCCATCCCCGGCATCTACCGCATTTTCGGCGAAGGACGCATGCACGACCGGCCCGTCTCGCACCTGACCGACTCCCTTACGCAGCAGGGGGTGCGCATCACCTTCGAGGAAAAGCACGGCTACCCGCCCCTGATCATGTCCAGCCCCGGCCTTTTAGGCGGCGAAGTGACCATCAATCTGGAACAGAGCAGCCAGTACCTCTCGGGCCTGCTCCTGGCCGCCCCCCTGGCGACAGGGACGACGACCATCCGGCTCATCGGCAAATCCGTTGCCTCCTGGCCCTATGTCGCCCTGACGCTGGACACCATGGCCCGCTTCGGCGTGCCCGTGATCCTGGAGCGCAGAATCCTTGACGACTGGCAGCCGTGCACCCACGCCGAAGCCGCGGACCTGCCCCCCACCGACATCCGCCTCATCGTTCATCCAGCGCCCTACCGCGCCGGGGCCATGCGCGTGGAGGGGGACTGGTCCAATGCCTCCTACTTTCTGGCGGCCGGAGCCGTTGGCGTCGCACCGGTGCGCATTTCGGGCCTTAACCGCTCCTCGGCCCAGGGCGACCGTTTCATGCTCGAGATCCTGACCCGCATGGGCGCGCGCATCGAATGGACCGATGACACGGTCACTGTTTTCCCGTCCGCGCTGCACGGCACGCAGGTCGACATGAATGCCTGCCCGGATATCGTGCCCACGGTGGCAGCCATGGCCGCCTTCGCCACCGGCGAGACGGTCATTTCCGGGGCCGCGCACCTGACCCTCAAGGAATGCGACCGCATCCAGGGTCCGGTCACGGAACTGTCCAAGGCAGGCGTGAACATAGAAGCCCGGCCCGACGGCATGGTCATTCGCGGCAACGGCGGTCTTCTGCCGCGCCATGTGGACATGTGCACCTATGGCGATCACCGCATGGCCATGAGCTTCACCATTCTGGAACTCGGCGGCATAGGCGTGCAGCTCGACAATCCGTCCTGCGTGGCCAAATCCTTTCCCGGATTCTGGGACGTCTGGGGTAACGTCCGCCGCGGCAACGGCCTGGGAGCAGCTGATGAATCTTAGCCAGGCATCGACCATCGTGATCATCGGCGCCAAGGGGCAGATGGGGGCGCGGTTCGTGCGGAGCTTTCGCGAGGCGGGACACCATGTGGCCGAATTCGACCAGCCCCTGGACCTTGAAGCCCTGCCGGACGCCGTGCGCACGGCCGCCCTGGTCCTTTTATGCGTACCCATCACGGCCATGAAGGATGTCGTCGCGCTGGTGGCGCCGCACCTCACGCAGGAAACAATCCTGGCCGACATCTGCTCGGTCAAGGTCCAGCCCCTGCGTGACATGCTGGCCCAGACCACAACGCCCGTGGTCGGAACCCATCCACTTTTCGGCCCCCAGACACTTGACGCGGAGCTGCGAATTGCCGTAACTCCGGGGCGTGACCAGAAAGCGACCGATAATCTATCGAACTGCTTTCGCGATCTGGGGTTCGCCCCCTTTACCACAACGGCCGATGAGCATGACAAAGCCATGGCCTACATCCAAGGACTCAACTTCGTGACCACCGTCGCTTATCTCTGTGCTTCCCCTCTGGAAAACGGAATCGAGCGTTTCTTCACGCCCTCGTTCGGACGACGCGTTGAAGCGGCCACGAAAATGATCACCGAGGACGCCCCCCTCTTCTCCACCATGTTCGAAGCAAACCCGCACAGTCTCGAGGCCGTGCGCATGTTCCGCTCATACCTGAACGTCGCCGCCGGCGGCGATCTGGAACTCTTGAGCCAGAAGGCTCTTTGGTGGTGGCGCAAGCAGCATGACGCAGGGGGACCCGCTTCCTGACGGCATGACAATGCCGTTAGTTCAGGCATAAAAGGCACTAGAAGCCGGATCCTCCAGGATCCGGCTTTTTTTTATCCAAAATTCAACGATCGATTATGGAGGCACCATGATCACCCTACCCCAACAGGGGACCTGGCTCCCGGCCGACACGCAGACGCCCATATCCCTGTACCTGACGCTGGTGCGCGAAAAGCAGGGCTTTCTCCTCGAGAGCACCGAAGTTGACGGACGGCTGGGCCGGTACAGCCTCATCGGCTGGGATTATCGGCTGATCCTGTCCTGCGCCGGCGGCAAGCTCGACGTGCAGAGCTACGATCCGCGCCTGCACGGCCTGAAAGAATTCAGCGGTCAGGATTACGTGTCCGGACTGCGCGCGTGCCTGGCCGAACTGACCGTCACCGGACCCGAAAATCTGGGCCCGCTTCCGGCGGTGACCAGGAGTGTGTGCGGCTACATGGCCTACAACATGGGCGGCATCTTCGAGCCGGCCCTGGCCGACAGGCTGCCTCCCGAGGAGGCGCGCTCCATCATGGTCCTGCCGGGCAAGGTCATTCTTTTCGACCACCTGCACCACCGCTGCTGCTATCTGACCCTGGACTCGACCACCAACTTGAACGGCTGCCAGCGGCCGAGCACTCCGGCCCCGCCGGTCGTCGGGGCCATCACCACCACCCCCAGCCAGGATGAATTCCTGCGCCGGGTGGGCCGGGCCAAGGAGCTGATCACCGAGGGTGAAGCCATCCAGATCGTGCTCTCGACCCGCTTCTCGGCCCCCTTTTCCGGCTCCGCCTTCGAGCTTTACAGACGGCTGCGCCAGATCAACCCGTCCCCTTATACCTTCTTCATGTCCTTCGGAGAGTTGACTATCATGGGCTCGTCTCCGGAGCTGCTCATCCGCTGCGAGGACGGCCTCCTGCAGCTGCGACCCATCGCCGGAACCCGCGTGCGCGGCGCGACGGAAGCCGAAGATCAGGAACTGGCCGAGGAGCTGCTGGGCGACGAGAAGGAACGGGCCGAACACGTCATGCTCGTGGACCTGGGGCGCAACGACCTCGGGCGCATCGCCGCCCCCGGCACCGTGCACGTCGACAAGTACATGCAGGTCGAACGTTTTTCCCATGTCATGCACCTGACCTCCTACCTCTCGGCGCACCTGGCCGAGGGCCTTGACGCCATCGACGTCCTGAAGGCCGGATTCCCGGCCGGGACCGTCTCCGGCGCGCCCAAGATCCGGGCCATGCAGATCATCGCCGACGAGGAAAAGCTCGATCGCGGCCCCTATGCCGGCGGCATCGGCTGGATCGGCCTCGATCAGGGGCAGGTCAACCTTGATACCGGCATCACCATCCGCTCCCTGTGGGTGGAGAACGGCCAGATCAACTGGCAGGCGGGCGCGGGGCTGGTCTTTGATTCGGACCCCGAAAAGGAATGGCAGGAGTGCCACAACAAGGCCAGAGCGATTTTGAAAGCCATCACCAGTACCGGAGGCGGAGATGATTTTACTGATAGACAACTTTGACTCGTTTACTTTCAACCTGGTTCAGGTTTTCCAATCTTTGGGCGCAAACCCCTTGGTGCTTCGTAACAACGAGCAGGAAATCCTGACCCTGGCCACGGACCCGCGCCTTCAGGGGGCGATTATCTCCCCCGGCCCGAGCCACCCGCGCAACACGGGGCTGTGCCTGAAGTTTCTTGATCTGGTGCCACGCAGCGTGCCGGTCCTTGGCGTGTGCCTGGGGCATCAGACCCTGTCGCACCACAGCGGCGTGACCGTGGGCTCGGCCCAGCGGATCATGCACGGCAAGACCTCAAACATCCGGCACGACGGGACCGGACTTTTTAAGGGGCTGCAAAACCCGATGCAGATTGGCCGCTACCATTCCCTGGCCGTGCACGAGGAAGGGGACCTGCCCTTCACCGTCACCGCCCGCACCGAAGACAACGAAGTCATGGCCCTGGCCTTCAGGGACCGCCCCTGGGTCGGCGTGCAGTTCCATCCCGAATCCGTGCTCACGCCGGAAGGACCGAGGCTTCTCAAGAACTTCCTGAAAATGTGCAACATCCAAGCGGAGTAAGCCATGAACACCATCAGCCATATTCTTGAATATCTGACCACGGGTGCCGATCTTTCCGGGGTCCAGGCCAAGGAGGCCTTCGACCTCCTGCTGACCGGCGAGGTTTCCCCGGTGCAGGCCGGGGCCTTTCTCATGGGCCTGCGGGCCAAGGGCGAAACCGTCGCCGAGCTCTCGGCTGCGGTGGATGCGGCACTGGGCCAGGCCCGGCTCATCCCCGGACTCACGGGCAAGCGCATCGACACCTGCGGCACGGGCGGGGACGGCCAGCAGAGCTTCAACTGCTCGACGGCCGTGTCCTTTTTTCTGGCCGACATGGGCTATCAGGTCGTCAAGCACGGCAACCGCGCCGTATCGAGCAAATGCGGCAGTGCCGACGTGGTCGAGGACCTTGGCTACCCCCTGGTCACGGAACCCGAGGAGGCGCGGGCGGAGCTGGCCAAGCGCAACTTCGTCTTCCTCTTCGCCCCGCATTTTCATCCGGCCTTCAGGCATGTCGGTCCGGTGCGGCAGCAGCTGGGCGTACGCACCATCTTCAACCTCATGGGCCCGCTTCTGAACCCGGCCCTGCCCACGCACCAGATCCTCGGCGTGCCGGATTTTCGCTTCGCGCCCATGATCGCCCAGGTACTCGCGGCCAGAAAAGGCCTTGAGCGCGCGGCCATCGTGCATGGCGCAGGCGGATTCGACGAACTGACTCCCTGCGGACCCGGCCAGGTCATCTTCGTCGAGCACGGCACAGTCCGCGAGGCGATCATTAACCCTGCGGATTTTGGCCTCTCGACCTGCATCCCCAGGGATCTGGCCTGCGACAGCAAGGAAGAGGCCCTGAAACTCCAGCGCCAGATCCTGGCCGGACAGGGACCAAAATCCCTTCAAGACATGGTCACCCTGAACCTGGGCGTGGCCCTTTACCTGCTGGAGGACGACCTGCCGCTGGAACTGGCCATGGAGATGGCCCAGGCAAAAGTGGAGCAGGGTCTCAAAAACGGAGCGCTCCATGCTTGAGAAATTCCGCCGGGCCAAGCAAGCTGAAGTCGACGAACTCATCCGCCTGCGCGACGCGGGACACAGGCACGTTCCCCATGAAGGCCCGCGCCCGGAATTCGGCGCAGCCCTGACCCGCTCCGGGTCCTCGGGGATCATCGCCGAATACAAGCGCGCGTCCCCGTCCAGGGGCGACATCAATCTGGACGCGTCGCCCCTGCAGGCCTGCCGGGGATACGCCGGGGCCGGGGCCTGCGCCCTCTCGATCCTGACGGAGTCGACCTATTTCAAGGGGAGCCTCGGCTTTTTGTCCGAGGTCGCGCCGCTGGGGCTGCCCCTGCTGCGCAAGGACTTCATCATCCACCCCCTGCAGGTGGAGGCGACCATGGCCACTGCCGCCTCGGCCATCCTGCTCATCGTGCGCATGTTCGAGGATCTCGACGAGCTGGCCCAGCTGCACGCCCTGTGCCTGACAAACGGCCTTGAGCCGGTGGTCGAGGTCTTCGATGAACGTGACCTGGACCGGGCCAAGGAGATCGGGAGCACCATCATCCAGGTCAACAACCGCGACCTGGACACGCTGACCACGGACCTTGGCCGCTGTCTGGACATGGTGCGGCGCAAGGAGGATGGAGAAATCTGGATCGGGGCCAGCGGCATCAATACGCAAGAACAGGTCAAAGAACTCAAGGCCGCCGGCCTGGACGCGCTTTTGATCGGCACGGCGCTCATGCAGCATGGCGATCCCGGCCAGGGCCTCGCCGCGCTTACCGGAGAGCAGTCATGATCATCAAGGTCTGCGGCATGACCAGGGCGGAGGATGTCGAATTCTGCGACGCGCTCGGCATCGATCTTTTGGGTTTCATCTTTCATCCCGAGAGCCCCAGAAACGTCACACCGGAATGGGTCTGCGCCCAAAAGCCGGGCCGCGCCCTCAAGACCGGAGTCTTCGTGCGCCAAGGCGTGGAGGAAATCCGGTCCATCGCCACAGGGGCGGGCCTCGATCTGCTCCAGCTTCACGGCGGGCACACCGTGGAACAATGCCTGGCCCTTGGCCCCAAGCGAGTGATCAAGACCATGTGGCCCGAGCGTTATCCAACGGTGGAGCATCTGGCCTCGGACATGCTCCTCTTCGCCCCGGTCTGCCGGGCCATTCTGCTGGACAGCGGCAAAAGCGGCGGCGGACACGGCAGGAGCCTCGCCCCCAAAGACCTGCAAGAGCTGCATTGCCCTCACCCCTGGTATCTGGCGGGGGGCCTTGGACCACACAATCTGACGGTCATGAAAACCACTGGCGCGGCCGGGTTCGATCTCAACTCCGGAGTGGAGAGCTCCCCCGGGATCAAGGATCACGAAAAAATACACACCGCCTTACAACTACTGCGAGGAAAACCATGAGCAGAATATCGGACATGCTCCCGCGCCATTTCGGCCCTTACGGGGGGCGCTACGTGCCGGAGATGCTCGTTCCGGCCCTTGAGGAGCTGGAGCAGGGCTACCTGAAATACAAGGACGACCCCGAGTTCACGGCCGAACTGACGGATCTGTATCAAAATTACTGCGGCCGCCCCACGCCGCTCTACTACGCCGAGAATCTGACCCGGGAACTTGGCGGCTGCAAGATCTACCTGAAACTCGAAGGGCTGGCGCACACCGGCGCGCACAAGATCAATAACGCCCTCGGCCAGGCGCTGCTGGCCAAGCGCCTGGGCAAGACCAAGGTCATCGCCGAGACGGGCGCGGGGCAGCACGGCCTGGCCTCGGCCACGGTGGCCGCGCGCTTCGGCCTTGCGTGCAAGGTCTTCATGGGCGAGGTGGACGTGCGCCGCCAGTATCCCAACGTCTACGCCATGAAGCTCCTTGGGGCCGAAGTCGTTCCGGTCACCGACGGCACCAGAACCCTCAAGGACGCCGTCAACGCCACCCTCAAATATTGGATTCAGAACCTGCAAGACACGCACTACATCCTCGGTTCGGCCCTGGGACCATTCCCCTACCCGGTCATGGTGCGCGACTTCCAGTCCGTCATCGGCCGCGAAGCGCGCGCCCAGATCATGGAACGCGAAGGCCGCCTGCCGGATCATCTCGTGGCCTGCGTGGGCGGCGGCTCCAATTCCATCGGGCTCTTCCACCCCTTCCTCGGGGAGAACGGCATCCGCTTTCACGGTGCCGAGGCCGGCGGGCGCGGGCCCGAGATCGGCGACAACGCGGCCCGCTTCGGCGGCAGCCCCAAGGTCGGCATTGTGCAGGGCTACAAGAGTTATTTCCTGCAGGACGAGAGTGGACAGCTGCAGGACACCCACTCGGTCTCGGCGGGGCTTGATTACGCCGGTGTCGGGCCAGAACTGGCCTGGCTTTACGACCAGAACGTCGTGGAATTCTCGCCCATCACCGACGTGAAAGCCCTGGACGCCTTCAAGCGCCTGACGCGGCGGGAAGGGATCATCCCGGCCCTTGAATCCTCCCACGCCGTGGCCCGGGCCATCGAGCTGGCGCCGACCCTGCCAAAGGACGAGATCATGATCGTCAACATCTCCGGGCGCGGCGACAAGGACATCTTCATCACGGCCATGGAACTGGACCGCGAAAACTGGATCGCTTTTCTGGAAAACGAGGTGCGTCATGGAAAATAATATCGACCGGGTGCTGCGTGATGCCACCGGCATCCAGCTCATGACCCACGTGGTGGGCGGATACCCGAATCTGGAGGTGAACGCCGACCTGATCCGCCTCATGGCCCGCCGCGGGGTGAAACTTGTCGAAATCCAGATCCCTTTCACCGACCCCCTGGCCGACGGACCGACCATCATGCGCGCCAATCAGGCCGCCCTGGATGCCGGGATCACGCCCGCGCACTGTTTCGAGCTTTGCGCGGCCCTTTCAAGGGAGTTGCCGGAAGTTGCGTTCATGTTCATGACCTACGCCAACATTCCCTTTGCCATGGGGCAGGACGCGTTCATGGCAAAAGCCAGGCAGAGCGGGGCCAGCGGCCTGATCCTGCCCGATCTGTCCTGGGACGAGAGCGATGGCGACTACGCCGGAGCCGCACGCGAGCACGGGCTGCACCCGATCATGGTCATTTCGCCGGACACGCAAAGCCCACGCCTGGATGCCGTCCTCAGTCGCGCATCGGGTCTGTTGTACACAACGCTCAAAGTCGGCATCACCGGAGCCGGAGCCAGCCTTGATCAGACCGGCGTCGACTATGTCCGAGACCTGAAGAAAAAAGCCGGCCTGCCCATTGCCGCCGGTTTCGGCATATCGAGCTCCGAGCATGTACGCATGCTCGATGGCCTGGCCGACGTGGCCGTAATCGGCAGTCACATCATCAATCTGATGGATACCAGAGGCCTGGGGGCCGTGGATGAATTTTTGGCGGCGTGCGGGGAATGAACACCGCCCATTACCGACGATCCGTGCGTCCGTAGGGGCAGACCTGCGTGTCTGCCCTTCTTCGACCTGCATGACCAACATGTATTCCGCATTCGCGAAACCGGGCAGGGCGGACCGGGGAGGGCAGACACGTAGGTCTGCCCCTACAGGGCGTTGTGCTGACATCCAAACCGCATCTATGTCCGGGGGATCATGCGTTCCGAAATCGGGCAGGCACGGGGGCCTGCCCCTACGCCGATCGACCTTCATGCCCAACCATTACCGACGATCCACGCGTCCGTGTATTCTGCATTCACAAAACCGGGCAGGGCGGACCGGGGAGGGCAGACACGCAGGTCTGCCCCTACGGGGTATTGCCCTGTCATCCACAACGCATCCGTGTGGGACAAATCATTTTCGCCGGGCTATGATTTTCCAATTTTGCAAATCGCCCTCAAAAACAAGACAACCGCCCCTCTCTTTGCTAGGTTCCGCGCAGCCAAACATCATGCTGCGGAGGAACACCCATGCCCGAATTTCCCATCTTCAACTGCAAGAATTCCGACGATGTCGTCAAAGCCGTGCGCGAACACAGGATCGAGCTGGTCCAGTTCTGGTTCGTGGACGTGCTTGGAACCCTGAAAAGCTTTCAGGTCCTGCCCGGCGAACTTGAGGCGGCCTTCGAGGAGGGCATGGGTTTCGACGGCTCTTCCCTGGAAGGATTTTGCAGAATTGAAGAAAGCGACATGATCGCCATCCCGGACCCGGCCACCTTCCAGCTGGTCACCTGGCGGCAGACCGCCGCTCCCATCGCGCGCATGTTCTGCGACATCCTGGAGCCAAACGGCACTCCCTTTGCGGGAGACAGCCGCCATTGCCTGAAGCGGAACCTGCAGGCCGCGGCGAGCAAGGGCTATTCCTTTTATGTCGGCCCTGAACTCGAATTCTTTCTGTTCGAGAGTTCTTCGTCTCCAAAGCCTCTCGACTCGGGCGGCTATTTCGACGCCCCGCCCCTGGATCTGGCCGGAGACATCCGCCGCGAGATCATCTCCTGCCTGCGCTCCATGGGTATTCCCGTGGAGTACGGACACCACGAGGTCGCGCCCAGCCAGCATGAACTGGCCCTGCGTTACGCCGATGCCCTGAAGATGGCGGACACGGCCATCACCTACCGCGTGGTGGTCAAGGAGATCGCGCGCCAGAACGGCTGCTACGCGACCTTCATGCCCAAGCCCCTGTACGGCGAAAACGGCAGCGGCATGCATGTGCATCAGTCCCTGTTCAAGAACGGCCGCAATCTCTTCTACGATGCCGATGGCGACCATCACTTAAGCCGCGAGGCCAAGGCCTACATCGCAGGGCTGCTCACGCACTGCAGGGAATTCACGGCCATCACCAACCAGTGGGTCAACTCCTACAAGCGCCTGGTGCCCGGCTTCGAAGCCCCGACCAACATCGCCTGGGCGCGGCGCAACCGCTCCACCCTGGTCCGCGTACCCATGTACAAGCCCGGCAAGGAAGCCGCCACCCGCGTGGAACTGCGTTCCCCGGACCCGGCCTGCAATCCGTACCTGACCTTCGCCTGCATGCTCGCCGCCGGCCTCAAGGGCATCGAGGAAAATTACACCCTGCCCGAACCCGTGGAAGAGGACATCTACATCATGACCTCCGGGCAACGCCTAGATCGCGGGATCGGAAGCCTGCCGGGCAGCCTTGAAACTGCCCTTGAAGCCATGGAAAACAGCGCCCTGATCCGCGAGGCCCTAGGCGACCACATCTTCACCAAATTCCTGGCGAACAAACGCATTGAGTGGGATCAGTACCGCTCGCAGGTCACCAATTACGAGCTGGAAAAGTACCTACCCAGACTGTGAAAAAAATAGGTCCTATAGGTCATATACGACCTATAGGACCTATAGTAAGAAAGCTGCGCCATGACGCAGCACTTCATCCCCAAACACGGCGCCTACGAAGAGCTTCTTTCCTACCGCAAGGCCGTCATTGTCTATGACGGCACGGTGTGTTTCTGCGACCGCTTCATGCACAGACGTGACCGCACCGTTGACCAGATGGTCCAGGCCGCGCGGTCTGGCAAACAGAACATCATCGAGGGGTGCATGGCCTCGGCCACATCCAGGAAAAGCGAGATCAAGCTCATAAACGTGGCCCGCGCCAGCCTGGAAGAACTGCTCGAAGATTACCGCGACTACCTGCGGGTGCGCGGGCACTCTTTATGGCACAAGAACAGCGAACAGGCCATGTTCGTCCGCAAACTGGGCAGCCAAAAAAATGCGTCCTATGAGACCTATAGGACCTATATCCAAACCCGCCCGCCCGAAACCGTCGCCAATATCCTCATCTGCCTCATTCACCAGACCAACTATCTGCTTGACCGGCAAATCAGACAGCTCGAAAAAACCTTCATCGAAGAAGGCGGCCTCTCCGAACGCATGACCCGCGCCCGCCTGGACATGCGCATGGGCCGCGCCGCAGACAATTCCTGAGCCTTCCTGCGGACCAAATGGTCCGACCTTTTCCCGCTTTTTCCGCCAACCGGGTTGACACCCAAGCCCTATTTAGGCAGAAAGGTCCTACCATTTACGGCGAGAAAGAACTTTATAGCTCTTTTTTCCTAGTTTTTGCGCAAAAAAACATCAAAAGGTACTACCAATGACAAACACCGAACCCCTCTTCTTTCCGGCCAAGGCAGGACGGGCCAGCGAAGATGTCGCCTTGCAGATCGAGGCGGCCATCCTGGCCGGGCGTCTGGCACCCGAAGAGCGCCTGCCCAGCGAACGCGAGATGCAGCAGCAGTTCGGCACCGGACGCGGCGCAATCCGCGAGGCCCTGCGGGCGCTCAAGCAAAAAGGACTTTTGGACATCCGCAAGGGCGTCAAGGGCGGAGCATACGTGTGCAAGGTCGGCATGGTCAGCATCGGGGAATCGCTGGCCCTTTTTCTCAAGCAGCACGATGTCGCGCCTTCGGCCCTCATCGAATTCCGCGAGAGCGTGGACCAGACCCTGGCCCTTCTGGCCATTGCACGTGGCTCGGCCGAAGCCAAAAAAGCCATGGTGTCCATGGCCGAAGAGTTCGAGACCTGCCTCAGGCAGGAAAACCACGACGCAGACAGGATCGGACATCTTGACCGGGACCTCAATCTGGCCCTGGCCGGCATGGCTGGCAACCCGATTTTCGAGTGGATCATGCAGGCGCTGCAACGAGGGTTCAGCTCCCATGATTACACTTTGTACGATACCCCGGTGTACCGCGAGCGCACTGCCGCCAATTGGGCCGAGACCGCTCGCGCCATTGCCGAAAACGACCCCCTGCGTGCCCGGAGCCTCATCGGCTACCATTACGCCATGCTCAGGTCCTGCCTGAATGAGCGTGCAGCGGCGTCCTCCTCCCCCCGTGTTTCGCCCGACGATTCCTAAACGGGGCAACCCTAATCTCAAAGGATACAGCATGAAATTTTATGACTACATCATCGTCGGCGGCGGCTCCGCCGGCAGCGTCCTGGCCAACCGATTGAGCGCCAATCCCAAAACCAGCGTCCTGGTCCTCGAAGCGGGCCTGCCCGACTTCCGCCTTGATTTCCGCATCCACATGCCCGCGGCCCTGACCTATCCCCTGGCCGGAAAGACCTACAACTGGTGGTACGAATCCGAGCCCGAGCCGCACATGCACAACCGCCGCATCTACCAGCCACGCGGCAAGGTGCTCGGCGGGTCGAGCTGCATCAACGGCATGATCCACATCCGCGGCAACGCCATGGATTTCGAGAAATGGGCCAGGGAAGATGGTCTTGAGAATTGGGATTACGCCCGCTGCCTGCCTTACTTCAAACGCTTCGAATACCGGCTCAAAGGCACCGACGAATATCAGGGCGGCGCAGGCCCCCTGTATCTGACCAGCCCCGATTGCGACAATCCGCTCTTCGACGCCTTTTTCCAGGCCGTGCAGGAGGCCGGGTATCCCTTGACCGACGTCAACGGCTACCAGCAGGAAGGGTTCGGCAAATTCGACCGCACCACCTATCGCGGCCGTCGCTGGAACGCGGCCCGGGCCTACGTCCACCCCGTCAAGAACAGGCGCAACCTGACCGTCAAGTGCAAGGCCACGGCCCATCGCATCCTTTTTGAAGGCACCCGCGCCGTGGGCGTCGAATACGAACGCCTCGGCCGCATGCACCGCGTCAACGGCGGCGAGATCATCAGCTGCGGCGGCGCCATCAATTCCCCGCAACTGCTGCAGCTCTCCGGCATCGGCAACGGGGCGGAGCTGCGCGAACTCGGCATCCCCGTGGTGCACGACCTGCCGGGCGTTGGCGAAAACCTGCAGGATCACCTGGAGCTCTATGTGCAGTACGCCTGCACCAAGCCCGTCAGCATGTTCCCGGCGCTTCAGTGGTGGAATCAGCCCTGGATCGGCCTCAAATGGCTCTTTGGCCAGACCGGCGAGGCGGCCACCAACCATTTCGAGGCCGGTGGATTCATCCGCGGCAATGATCAGGTCGAATACCCGAACATCCAGTACCACTTCCTGCCCATCGCCATCCGTTACGACGGGTCCTCCCCCAACGAGGGACATGGCTACCAGGTCCACGTCGGGCCCATGAACACCGACGTGCGCGGTCACGTGAAGATCAAGAGCGCCGATCCCAAGGAATACCCGTCCATCCTGTTCAACTATCTGTCCACGGAACAGGAGCGCAAGGACTGGGTCGATGCCATCCGACTGACCCGCAAGATCATGACTCAGCCCGCCTTCGACAGTCTGCGTGGCCGGGAACTGGCTCCGGGCGAGGATGTGCAGACCGACGAGGAGATCCTCGATTTCGTGGCCCGCGAAGGCGAGAGCGCCTACCATCCCAGCTGTACCTGCAAGATGGGATATGACGACATGGCCGTGGTCGACAACGAACTGCGCGTGCATGGAGTGCAGGGACTGCGCGTGGTCGATGCCTCGATCATGCCCTATGTGACCAACGGCAACATCTACGCCCCGGTGATGATGATCGCCGAGAAGGCGGCGGACATGATCCTCGGCAACACGCCTCTGGCCCCGGATACGGCGCCCTTCTATCGGCACGAAAAGAGCAAGGCCAAGGAGAAGAAATGACCGAAAAAATGATGCACATCGATGGACTCTGGACCCGCGCCCAGTCCACGGCCACGCGGGACATCATCAATCCTTTCGACCAAAGCGTCATCGCGACAGTTTCGGAAGGCGGCCGCGAGGACGCCCGTGACGCCATCGACGCGGCGCGCCGTGCCTTCGACAAGGGTCCGTGGTCCAAAACCACGGGCCCGGAACGCGGGCGCAAGCTGCAACTTCTTTCGGACCTGATCGAGCGCGACACCGAGGAACTGGCCCGGCTTGAGACATTGAATACCGGCAAGACCCTGGAAGAGAGCCGCTGGGACATGGCCGACATCGCGGGCATCTTCCGCTACTACGCGGGACTTGCGGACAAGGATGGGGGCGAGGTCATCGCCTCCCCGGTCCCGGATTCCACGAGCATGGTAGTGCGCGAACCGGTGGGCGTCTGCGGCCAGATCTCGCCCTGGAACTACCCCCTGCTGCAGGCCGCCTGGAAGCTGGCTCCGGCCCTGGCCGCCGGGTGCACGGTGGTCATGAAGCCGAGCGAGATCACCCCCCTGACCACCGTCAAGGTCACCGAACTGTGCGCAGAGGCCGGATTCCCCGAGGGTGTGGTCAATCTGGTGCTCGGCCCCGGGGCCACGGTGGGCGCTGAACTGGCCGAAAACCCGGACGTCGATCTCATCTCCTTCACCGGCGGCATCGAGACCGGCAAGACCATCATGCGCGCGGCGGCCGGCAACGTGAAGAAGGTCGCCCTGGAGCTTGGCGGCAAGAACCCGAACATCATCTTCGATGACGCGGACTTCGACACGGCCCTGGACTACATCCTGAACGGCGTGTTCTTCCATGCCGGCCAGATCTGCTCCGCCGGAGCCCGCGTCCTGCTGCAGGACGGCATCCACGACCGCATGGTCGATGCGCTGAAAGACCGCATGGCAAAAATTCGCCTCGGCGACGGAATGACGGACGGCACCCAGATGGGCCCCCTCATCTCCGCCGTGCACCGCGACAAGGTGGAGAGCTACATCCGCATTGCCAATGAAGAAGGGGCGAAGCTGCTGCTGGGAGGAAAGCGTCCGGCTGATCCGGCCCTGGCGAACGGCTTTTTCGTGGAGCCGACCCTGTTCACGGACTGCACCAACGACATGCGCATCGTGCAGGAGGAGGTCTTCGGACCGGTTATCACCATCGAGCGTTTCGCCACCGAAGACGAAGCCCTCACCCGGGCCAACAGCACCATCTACGGCCTGTCCGCCGGCTTCTGGACCCGCGATCCGGATCGCATCCGCCGCATGTCGGCGGGCCTGCGTTTCGGCACGGTCTGGGTCAACGACTTCAACGTCTATTTCACCCAGGCGCCCTGGGGCGGCTACAAGCAATCCGGCCTTGGCCGCGAGCTTGGCCGCATGGGCCTTGAGGAATACACCGAGGTCAAACACATTTTCCAGAACCACAACGCACGGCCGATCCGCTGGTTCGGCGTGTAGCATGCAGGGCCGGGATGTCCCGGCCCCGCGTCACTCCGCCTTTCATCTCAACACAGGAGTACCCATGACCATTGCCACACTGAAAAAAACCATCCCGGTCCTCGTCCTGCTGCTGGCCCTCTTCACCGCCCCGGCCCAGGCCGCCCGCGACGACGTGCGCATCACCAGCGTCGGCTGGACCGACGTCACCGTGACCAGCGAGCTGGCTGTCGCCATCCTGCAGAGCCTCGGCTACACCTCGTCCAACATGATGACCTCCCTGCCCATCTGCTACCAGGCCCTGGCCACGAACGAAGCCGACGTGTTCCTGGGCAACTGGATGCCGTCCATGGAGAGCGTGGCACGCCCGCATTTCGACTCCGGCAACGTCATCCAGCTCGTGCCGAACATGACCGGTGCCAAGTACACCCTGGCCGTGCCGAGCTACGTGGCCAAGGGCGGCCTCAAGAATTTCGAGGATATCGCCAAATTCGGCGACAAGCTGGAGTGGAAGATCTACGGCATCGAGGAAGGAAACGACGGCAACGACATCATCGAGTCCATGATCAAGACGAACATGTTCGGCCTTGGCAAATTCGAGCTGGTCGCCTCCAGCGAATCGGGCATGCTGGCCCAGGTGCAGTCCTTCATGCGCGAACAGAAGTGGATCGTCTTTCTGGGCTGGTCCCCGCACAGCATGAACGAGAAGATCGACATGACCTACCTCAAAGGCAGCACGGACGAAACCTTCGGCCCCAATGACGGCACGGCCACGGTCTACACCAACGTGCGCAAGGGACTGCCCGAAGACATGCCGAACGTGACCCGCTTTCTCAAAAACTACGTTGTGCCTGTCGCCATGATGAACTCCATCATGGTCACCATGCACGAGCATCCGGAAATGAAGGCCCGTGACGCGGCCCTGGACTGGGTGGCCGCGCATCCCGACATCGCCACCACGTGGCTTGAAGACGTGACCACCAAGGACGGCAAGCCCGGCCTGCCAGCGTTTCTGAACATGCTGGAATCCCGCTAATAAACACGAGTCGTGGCGGTCCGTGCATGCACGACCCGCCACGAAATCATTCACCCCGGCCCTTTGGGCCAGTCATTATTCCGCCCGGAATTCAGCGCATCAAAAGCAGGCTGAGCGCCATGACCGCCATGCCTCCCACCAGTCCGAACAGGCTGTCGTGCCCCTCTCCGTAGGCGCGACTTGTCGGCAGGAGTTCGTCAAGGCTGATGTAGACCATGATCCCGGCCACACCGCCGAAAAGAATGCCCGTAAGCTGCGGCGGCAGTACTCCGTCCGGTCCCCCCGCGAAAAAGACAATGGCCATGTACGCGATGATCGCGCCGACCGGTTCGGCCAGGCCGCTCAGAAAAGAGTAGAAAAAAGCCGTCCTGCGCTTGCCCGTCGCATAATAGATGGGCACGGAAACGCTTATTCCTTCGGGGATGTTGTGCAGGGCGATGGCGATGGCGATGGCGATACCAAGGCTTGGGTCCTCCAGGGCGGCCAGAAAGGTGGCCAGCCCCTCGGGCAGGTTGTGGATGCCGATGGCCAGGGCGGTAAAAAGGCCCATGCGCATGAGCTTTTTTTCATGTCCGGGCTGTGGTTTTTTCGGAGCTGCGGATGCGTTGCGAGCCGTCTTGGCAATATCCCAGACTGACGCCTTGCCATGCAATTGATCGACCTCGGATTCGGCGGGGATCTCGTGGGGGTTGGTCTCGTCGGGAATGAGGTTGTCGATGAGGCCGATAATGAGCATACCGCCAAAAAACGCCGCCACATTGACCCAGTATCCCACAGGGTCCCCATAGTGCGCCACCAGGGATTCCTGACCCTTGAAAAATATTTCCACAAAAGAGACGTACAGCATCACCCCGGCGGAAAAACCCGTGGCCACGGACAGGAATCGGTAGCTGGAGAGCTTGGCCGAAAAGGCGATGATGCTGCCGATCCCCGTGGCCAGACCGGCGAAAGTGGTCAGCCCCAGAGCAAACCAGACTTCATTCATGGGCGCACACTCCTAAGTGGTTCTCGACGCGTCACGAGGCTGCATACCCTCCATCGGAACCATTTCTGTCCGAAGAAGAATCGATAATCCCAAGCGACCGGGCTCTTTTTTCCCACTGCTGCCGAGCCAGGGCCTGCATGTCGGCCACGCTGTCCATCTCATCCATGATCTCCATCCCGAACAGGGTCTCCACCACATCCTCCAGGGTGACCAGGCCCCGTGTGCCGCCGTACTCATCCAGCACGATGGCCAGATGCTGACGCTTGGAGAGAAAAAATTCCAGCAGATCCGAAAGGGAAAGGCTGTCGGGCACGGACAGAATCGGCCGCTTGATCGATTCCAGCGAGCCTTCACAGTGTCCGCGGGACATGCAGATAAGAACCTCGTCCTTGAGTACGACCCCGGTGATGTCGTCCAGGTCAGCGCCATAAACGGGCAACCGGGAAAAAGGGGTCTTGGCCACATAAGGCAGGGATTCGGATATGGCCATATCCTGCTGCAGGGCGGAAATAACCGTGCGCGGCGTCATCACGGCAGTGATGGTCACGGACCCGAAGCGGAAGATGTTGCGGATGATCCTTGACTCATGTTCTTCCAGATAACCTGACCGCTCTCCTATCCCGGCCATGGCGATGAATTCGTCGCGACAGAAGGTGTGCTGCTTTTTTCCGCGGGAAATAAGGCGTGTCAGCCCGTTCGACAACCACACCAGGGGATAGAGAAGCTTGATCAACGTGTTGACGAAGAGTGCAGTCACGCCCGCGAAAGTCTGCCAGTAAACGGCTCCGATGGTCTTGGGCACAATCTCCGAGAGAAAGAGGATGAGCGCCGTCATCACCGCCGAAAAAAGTCCTATCCATGCGCTGCCGAACACAATCAGCGCCTGGGCTCCGGCAACTATGGCCCCCACGGTGTGAGCGATGGTGTTCAGCGTCAGGATTGCGGCCAGAGACTGGTCCACTTTCTCAAGGCGCAGCTTTCTAAGCACGTCCGCCCGTCGGGGGTTCTTTTCACGCAGGCTTTCGATATAGGATGGAGTGATGCTCAGGAGCACGGCCTCGGCTACGGAGCAGAGAAAAGAAAAACCCAGGGCCAGAAACACGATGATGGCAAGTATCAGAAGATCGGTGCTCACGACACGCGCCCCCCAGGCTCATCAAAGGATTGCCGGGGCAACGACGAATATGGCTCCAGCGCCCGCCAGGCGTGCAACATCATTGATCGCCAGACACAACTAGGAAACAAGACCTCCTCCTTCTTTACAGTACCGAAAAAAACTCCGAGACGTGAAATCACACACCCGGTAACTCGAAACCGCGTTTTTCAAGCCTCGAATAGACACCAACCCATCGCGCATTCCTCTACTCCGGGATATCCGAGAGACACAAGATTTTTTGCAGCCTTGACACATCTGCCAAAGCAGATATGTTCAGGTCATGGAAAAAATCGCCGAAACACTCAAAGCCCTGTCAGACCCCACCCGCCTGCGCATCGTCAACCTGCTCCGTCACGGCGAGCTTTGTGTATGCGACCTGACCGAAGCCCTGCAATGCCCCCAATCCAAGGTCTCCCGGCATCTGGCCTTCCTGAAGAACGCCGGCTGGGTCCGAGCTCGCCGCAGCGGCAAATGGGTTCACTACATGCTTCTGGATTCGGAGCCGTCCCTGCAGGCATCGGTCGTCGAAGCGCTCACCAGACACGTCTCGGCCCACCCGGTGTGCCAGGAGGATGAAAGGAGATATTTCGACTATCTTGCCACCAAACCGTCACACTCCTGTGACTGAAACGGCATAGTGGTCAGAATGCCCAAAACGCAGACCCCGAGTGTTCGGATTCTTGATGAACCGAGCACGGGGCCGAAGCGGGATTCACAACAATCACCAATCATCCGAAGGTCATTCATGCACAAAGTACTCTTTGTCTGTATTCACAACAGCGCCCGCAGCCAGATGGCCGAAGCCTACCTGAACACGTTCGGCGGCGAACAGTTCGTGGCCGAGAGCGCGGGCTTTGAACCGACCAGCATCAATCCCTTGGTGGTGGAAGTCATGAGAGAGGATGGAATCGATCTTTCCGCCAAGGGCACGCAGTCCGTTTTCGAACTCTTCAAGACAGGCCGGGTCTTCACCCATGTCGTCACCGTCTGCGACGACACCCAGGAAAGCAAATGCCCCATCTATCCCGGCATGACCCACCGCCTGCACCTGCCCTTCCCCGATCCGGGCAAGCTAACGGGTAGCCACGAAGACAAGCTGGAGCAAACCCGAAAAATCCGCGACAGCATCCGGGACTCGGTCCGGGAATTCATCGCCTGGGCCCGCGATGGCGCGCCCCTTGGCCAGACATGGAAGGTCAATACGACCGCAATCCCAAAATAAAGGTTCTGTTCTGCGCGAGATTGGAAAAAAGAGGAAAGCCCGGCACTCTCTCAATACATATCTGGAGTGCCCTGAGGCTGTTTGAAGCCACATCCGCGCGTCACACAAAAAACGAGTCGGACCGCCAATCCCCCCTATGAGGGATTTCCGGACACCTCGGCGACCCGGTCCGGATCCCTGGGCAGGGTCAGGAAGAATACGGCGCCCTGACCGGGGCTGGTTTCCAGCATGATCGAACCTTTCAGGGTCTGTGTAACCAGATTGTAGACAATGTTCATCCCCAGCCCCGTACCTCCGGAGCCACGGGTCGTGGTGTAGAAGGGGTCGTAGATCCGCTCCTTCTGTTCGCGATCCATGCCGATCCCCGTATCGCGGTAGGTCAGCGCGACATTGTCCCCGGACGGCTCCACCTTGATGGTGATCGCCCCGGGGCGTCCATCCGAAAAACCGTGGATCAAGGAATTCATGATCAGATTGGTCATGATCTGCATGATGGCCCCTGGATAGGAATCAAGGGACAGATCGTCCGGACATTCCATATGCACCTGATGGGGCGTGCGCTTGAACTGCGGGCGCAAGCTCAAAAGGATCTGCTCCAGGTAGCCCTTCATCTCGAAGACCCGCTTTTCCTCGGAACTCTGATCCGCAGCGACCTTCTTGAAGCTCTGCACCAGCTCCGCAGCCCGCTCCAGATTGGAGAGCACGGAACCGGAGGACTCTTCGGCCAGAGCCAGGTACTTCTCCAGATCCGAGCGTTTCATCTCTCCCTTCTCGTACAGCTCGCTGAGCTGCCGCGTGCGCTCGGCCAAGAATGAGGCCGCCGTGACGCTGACCCCGATGGGCGTGTTCACCTCATGCGCCACCCCCGCCACCAGGTCGCCCAAGGCCGCCATTTTGGCAGAATGGATCATCTCTTTCTGGGTGCGGTGCAGCTTGTCCAGGGATTCTTCGAGACTGAGCTGGTATTCGCGATTCTGTCGCTGCAGGCGGGCTCGTTCCAGGCACGTCTCCACCGAATGCAGCAGGATGTTCATGTCCTGGATGGGCTTGACCAGATAGTCCCAGGCGCCCCGGCGCAGGGCTTCCACCACGTCCCGGATGTCGCCTGCCCCGGAAACCACCATGATGGGCGTCTGCGGTGAAATTTCCCGGACCTTGGCAAGCACCTGCAGTCCATCCATGCGTGGCATGCGCAGATCCACCAGGATCAGATCGGGGGAGCCCGCCGCAAACACCTCCAGGCCTCGCTCGCCGTCTTCGGCCTGCAGCACGGCGTACCCGAAATCCTCCAGAAAATTCGCCAGGCTCTCCCGCACGGCCTGATCGTCGTCAATGGTCAGGATAACGGGCATTTCACCATGATTCATGAACGTTCCTCCGCCACTTTTTCGCGGATAAGCGTCTCGAAAACGCCCATGTCCAGAACCGGCTTGAACAGCACTTCGCGGTCTGTCAGACCTATGTCGCGGAGCTCCCTGTCCAGTTGAAAATCCGTGGACCCGGTATGGATCAGGCAGCGCACGGCCGGATGCCGGGCATGCAGCTGTTTGATGAACTCGAGCCCATCCATGCCTCCAAGGCGGATATCCACAACCGCCACCGCAACCTCGCCGAGTCCGGGAAGAGCCAACGCCTCTTCCGCGCTCTCGGCGGTCAGGGTGGAGAATCCGCAGTCCATCAGGTACTCGGCCAGGCTGTCCCGAATATTCGGTTCATCGTCCAGCACAAGCACCTGTATCGCGCTTTTTGTCGTCGAATGCTGAGCCATTATTCCGCTCCGCCGACGCTTTGTACCGCCGGTATGAGTGGCAGATGGATAATGAAAACGGAACCCTTGCCGGGCGCGGATTCCACTTCTATCCTGCCGCCGTGATTTTCAACTATCAGAAAATATGACACCGAGAGGCCAAGCCCGGTGCCTTCGCCCACTCTCTTGGTGGTGAAGAAAGGCTCGAAAACCCTTTTCCGCAATTCTTCCGTCATGCCGGGACCGTTGTCCTCAATCTCGATCCGCACCTCGCCTTCGCCACCAAAGACCCGCAGGATGAAACAGGGATCACGGTCCTGGCTCGCCATGGCCTGGGCTCCGTTGCGGATCAGGTTGAAAAAGACCTGTTGGACCTTGCTTTCCTCGCAAAGCACGGGGGGAAGGCCCGGATCGTATTCGCGAACTATCCTGATCTTGCGGAAGTCATATTTCTTCTTGAGATCGTAATCATTGGCCGCCAGTTCGAGCGTGCGATCAAGCAGGGCCGGGATATCCACCTCGGCCACGGCGAGACTGTTCTTGCGGCTGAAAGAGAGCATGTTCTCCACTATCCTGGCCGCCCGCATCCCCGATTCCATGATCGAATCCATCATGCGCAGCACGCCGCGCCGTTCAAAGTAGGTGTGCACCAGATCCATATCAATTCCCAGGTCTTCCGCCAACTTTCTGTTGGCGGGCAAATCCGGGGAAATCCTGTTCCGGATGACCTGCCCATTCTGAAGAATCCCGGCCAGTGGATTGTTGATCTCGTGAGCCATCCCTGCGGCCAGTCCGCCCACGGAGACCATCTTTTCGGACTGGATGAGCATTTCCTCCATGCGCACCCGTTCCGTGGCGTCGTCTATGCGGATCACCGCGCCGCGCACGACATTGTTGAGGGTCAGGGGATAGACCGTCACGTCGGAATATTCAACCAGGTCTCCTTCCGCCCTCGGGGCTTTCGCGATCTTGACCGGAAGATTGGAGGCGATGGCGGACGAAATCTGGTCCTTGCTGACCGGTGCCTCTGGAAACACCTCCGAAAGCGCACGGCCCTGCACCTTTTCGGGCGACAGGCCGGTCCTTAGCACCGCCTGCTGGTTCCACTGGGTAACCCGTCCGTCCACATCGACGGAGACCAGGATCGAAGGCATCGAGTCCAGGATGTTGCGGATATACCCTTCGGCATCCTTGAGCTTTTTCTCTGCGGCCTCCCGCTGCTTGATGTCCCGCAGCAGGTTCTCGCGCATGTCGTTGAAGGCGCGCACCACGGTATCGATCTCATCCGGCCAGGAGGATAACTTGTCCAGAGTCATGGGCTCCTGCAGCCTGTCGATGGTCAATCCGGAAGTATAGGACGCCATGCGCCGCAGATGGCGGGTGACCAGCATATAGAAAATAAAAACGATAAGCACGGCCACCAGGAAAATCTGCACTCCCTGGGTAATGACGATGACCACAATCTTGTCCAACAGCCTGCGTTGCAGCGCGCCCTCGTCAGCGCCCACAACCAGGGTGCCGATATGGTCGATGCGGTCAAGGCTCCTGTACTGAAGAGGGTATTTTTGCACCAGCAGGGTACTCTCATCGCCACGCTCGCCCTTGAAAAATCGTATTCCTTCCGGGGTGATGACCTCGGCGAAGCGCATGTCCCGCAACTCCAGGACCCCCTCAAGCTGCACCAGAATCTGCACCTCGTCGAGGTGCCACAACGCACTGGTCAGGCTGGACACGCGCGAAGTGCGGATCTGGTCCAACTGCGCCAGCATCGCCTCCTTGTCCTTGCGGTAATCGATGGTCAGCTGCACCATCGTCCCGAGCACCGTGACCACGGTACTCCCCAGCAGGATCCAGAGCAGCAATTTGCGCCCAAGTCGTCCGCTTGCGTCGGTTCTGAAAATTCTGGAAGAGGTCGCCATCTTTTCACCGTTAAGGATCTGTCTGCGCACATACCGGCCGCAAGGCCCGCCTCTGACCACATTTGTCTAACCATATCTGCCGGGCTTTGAAAAGCAAAAGTCTTCTTCACCAGAACAAAATGACTGCGTCTAGGGAAAAAGCAGAGACAGAATGACGATAACGACCAGAGACGGCAACAGGCTAGAGAGACGGATGACGGTGATGCCCAGAAGATTGATGCCGATGCCAAGAATCAGGGTCCCGCCCGTGGCTGTGAGCTGGGCGATGAGATACTCGGAAAAATAGGCCTGAAAGGATCCGGCAAAAATTGTCAGCAGCCCCTGATAGAGAAGTACCGGCAGTGCCGAAAACAGCACGCCCGAACCGTACGTCGAGGCCAGCGCGATGGATGCGAATCCGTCCAGCAGGGCCTTGGTGAAAAGAATGGAATGATCGCCGCGGATGCCTTCGTCAAAAGAGCCGAGAATCGCCATGGCGCCGATGCAGTAGATCAGGGACGCATTGACCATGCCGTCCACGAAACGGGTGTTGTTTGAGCGCACCAGACCCTTGAGTTTTCCGGCCAGGCCGGCAAAGCGGTCTTCAAGGCCAAGAGCTTCGCCCAGCACTCCGCCGATGAGGACGCTTAAGACCACAAGCAGCCCGTTCTGGCCCTGCATGGCCATCTGCATGCCGATAACCAGGACGCAGAGGCCAAGGCCCTGAAAAACGACTTGACGCATTTTTTCCGGCAACCGCCCATGCAGGAGCAAACCCAGGGCGCCCCCGGCCAGAATGGCCAAGGCGTTGATCACCGATCCGAGGGGAAAGACCATGAAAATTGACTCCGTCTCGAAATGTTAAAAAAAGACCGCCCAGCTCCTGGTGCGGAGCATGGGCGGCAAAGGCCACTTGAAGGGCGGGCTCAGGACTGGCCCGATTCGACCAGGGCAAATCGCTCCAACTTCTTCTTGTAGGCCAGCACCCCGCGCGTCAGCCCCTGGGCCATGGCCTTGAGGTAGGCATCGGTATTGAGACGCTTCGCCTCCGCCGGATTGGTCAGGTAGCCCAGCTCAACCAGGATGGACGGCATGCGCGCCCCGGTCAGAACATAGAAGAACGCGCCCTTGGAGCCATGACTGGACAGGGAATATTTGGGCCGCATGACCCGCAGGGTCTCCTCCTCCAGAATGGAGGCCATCTGTCTTGACTCGTTGATCTTGGAATTGAGCATCAGGTCTGAGAGAATGAACTGCATGTCGCTGATCTTCTTGGCGGACACGCCGTTTTCACGGGCCGCGACGCGAACGGCCTGGGCATCGGTGGCGAGGTTGAGGTAATAGACCTCAAATCCCTTTACGCTCTTGTCCTTGTACGCATTGCAGTGCAGTGAAATGAAAAGGTCCGCGCTCCTGGCGTTGGCCATGGCGGTGCGCTCTTCAAGGGGAATGAACTTGTCGGTGGTGCGCGTGTAGTGCACCTCGAAACCCTGCTCCTTGAGCATCGCCCCAAGTATCCTGGCCATGCGCAGATTGATGTCCTTTTCGCGCAGCCCGTTGGCCACCGCACCAGGGTCCTTGCCGCCGTGGCCGGGGTCGATCATGATCGTTCGCACCTTGAGCCCCAGTTGCTCGACCAGGGATCCGGTGTATTTTTTCTGCTTGGAGGTGACCTTGATTTCCGGAGTTTTGGAAGGCTTGGCCGGGGCAGAGGCTTTGGGCTTGGCTTCCGCAGGCGCAGTCGACTGCGTGGCTTGCTTGGCCTGCAGTTCGGCCAGCGCCGCCTGCACGTGGTCCACTTCCCCTCCGGGCGACGGAGCCTGCGCCGAGGCCGTGCCCGCCTGCCGTGACTGTCCGCCAGCCCCGTATATGTCGATGACCACGCGATACGGGTCGGGCAGGGTAAAGACCCGGTAATCGTCCATGGCCATCAGGTCGAGGGTGACCCTTGCCCCTCCCACAGGATCAGGGCCGACCTGGATCTGGGACAAAATCCCGTCCTCTATGGTTCGTGAGGGCATGACATCATCGGCAATGCCCGCCTGCTGCAGAAAAATCTGCAGCTGCTTGTTGCCGTCGGACGCCTTTTCGACCAGGGCGCGCTCGTAGTGCACGTCCATGGTCATGTCCATGACCACACGGGTGTACTCGGGGCTCGACCAGTGACGAATGCCGAGCAAACTCAGCCCTTCCTTGAGCTTTGGCGACGCGGCGGCCTTTTGCGGAGCCGGAGCCTGCTTGGGCGGCGCGGGCTTTACCCCGGACGGCTGTGACTTCGCGGCTTCGGCCGCCTTCACAGGCTCAAGGCCCTGGAGTTTCGCGAGCCGCTCGCGAGCCCCCGGCACCATGTCGCCCTTGGGGTAGGTGTCAATCACTGCCTTGAACACCCGCGCAGCTTTGGCGGGGTCCTTGAACTGTTCCTGCCAGATGAGCCCCATGCGAAACAGGGCGTCATCCGACCAGCCGTGCCGAGGATAGGTGGCCAGCATCCGATCGTAGGCCTCCAGGGCCTTGAGCCGGTCCGCCCGCGAAAAAGAGCGCCGGCCCAGTTCTTCGTAGCACCTGCCAAGGAAAAACATGGCGCGAGGGGCATATTGACTTTTGGGGTCGGCCCCAAGGGAGCGCAGAAAAGGCTTCATGACGGCTTCCCATTCCGCTCTGAGCCCCGCCCTTTTTTCATTGGCCAGCAGGGAGTTGAAAGCGCTCACGCCACGCACGTACTCGCTCTTGGCCGAGGCAAAAGCCGTCACGGCAAAGCCGAGCACCAACGCCAGCGTAAAAACGATTTTCAGCCAGGCTCGTAAGTTCATCCCTATTCCACGGTCACCGATTTGGCCAGATTCCTGGGCTGATCAACATCCTTGCCCAGGTATACGGCCATTTCATAGGCAAAAAGCTGCACGGCGGGCAGCACCAGAAAACTCTTCAGCGGCCCCCAGGCGTCGGGCAGGAGCCAAGGGTCCTCCACGTCGGGGGCTGCGCCGGGGTTGACCAGGGCGATGATCCGCCCGCCTCTGGCCTGCACTTCCTGCAGGTTCGAAGCCACCTTCTGCAAGAGCTCATCTCCCAGCGCCATGGCAAAAGTCGGGAAGTGCTGGTCGATGAGCGCGATGGGGCCGTGCTTCATCTCGCCGGCGGCGTACCCTTCGGCATGGATGTAGGAGATCTCTTTGAGTTTCAGCGCGCCCTCAAGGGCCAGGGGAAAGTTCTGTCCGCGCCCCAGAAAGAAGAAGCTGCGGGCGTCGGCGTAGCCCTGGCTGAGAGCCTTGGCCTTCTCGCGAATGGAGGGAAGCTCCGCCTCCAGCTGACCGGGGAGCAGGGGCAGATCGCGCAGGCAGCGCTCCAGCAACTCGTCCTGCAGCACGCCCTTGCGCGCCCCCCACGACAGGGTCATGAGCAGCAGCAGAACCATCTGACTGCACATGGCCTTGGTCGAGGCCACGCTGATTTCGGGTCCGGCCTGGGTGTAGACGACCTGGTCGGACTCGCGAGCGATGGACGATCCGACAACGTTGCACAGGCCGAGGATGGGCACCCCGGCCTCGCGGGCGATGCGGATGGCGGCCAGGGTGTCGGCGGTCTCGCCGGACTGGCTGATGGTCAGCACCAGGTCGCCGGGCAGAAAGACGCTGTCGCGGTAGCGGAACTCCGAGGCGATCTCGACCTGCACGGGGATGCGCGCCCAGGACTCAAGCAGGTACTTGGCCCACAGGCCGGCGTGGTAGGATGTTCCGCAGGCGACAATGGTCAGGCGCTGCGGAAGGTCCAGGGCGTCAAGCTCCGGCAGCACGACCCGGCCCTTCTGGATGCGTCCGGTCAGGCAGTCGCGGATGACCTTGGGCTGCTCGAATATCTCTTTGAGCATGAAGTGTTTGAACCCGTCTTTCTGGGCCGCCTGCACGTCCCAGGAAATGTGCTTCACTTCCTTGACCTTGGGTTCCAGGGTCAAAGAGTCGAAGACCTGCCAGGAGCTGGCGTCCATCTCCACCAGTTCGCCGTTGTCCAGAAAAACCACTTCGCGGGTATACGGCAGGAAGGCCGGGATGTCGGAAGCCAGAAAATTCTCCCCCGTGCCGATGCCCATCAGCAGCGGGCTGGCCTTGCGGCTGGCCCAGATCTTTCCGGGGTGTTCGCGGGAAAGCAGGGCAAAGGCATAGGCGCCATCAACCCGGGACAAGGCCCAGGAGATGCCCCGCCGCACGTCGCCGGTCAGCGCCACGCCTTTGGCGATGACATGCACCAGCACCTCGGTGTCGGTCTCGGACTGGAAGACATGCCCTTCGGCTTTGAGCTCCGCCTTGAGCTCCGCGTAGTTCTCGATGATGCCGTTGTGGACCAGCGCGAACCGGTTGTCGCCATCCATGTGCGGATGGGCGTTGCGCTCCACGGGCAGGCCATGGGTAGCCCAGCGGGTGTGACCGATGCCGCACACCGAGGAGGCCGTGTCCAGGCCCGCGATCTTCTGGTCCAGGGCGCCGAGCTTGCCTTCGGCACGGATGACGCGCAGCCCCTGCGCCTCTTCGTAGGCGACCCCGGCCGAATCATAGCCTCTGTACTCCAGGCGTCGCAGTCCTTCGACAATGGCCGGGATGGCCGGACGATGCCCCGTGTATCCGATGATTCCGCACATGCTTATTTCTCCAGTTCCTGCTGGGCGTGTTTCCAAAATTCCGGCCAGCCACGCAGCAGTTCCCGCAGGGCGAGACCGCGATGACTGCGGCTGTTCTTGACCTGCGCATCCAGCTGCGCAGCGGTCAGGGCCATCTCCTCGTCGAAAAACACGGGATCGTATCCGAACCCCTTGTCACCCCTGGGGGCATGCGTCACCCGGCCATGCCAGGCACCGCGACCGATCAGCTCCCTCCCGCCGGGAGTCGCCGCCAGCATCACGCAGGCGAAATGACACCCGCGCTCTGCGTCGGGCACTTTGGAAAGAGCCCTCAGCAACTTGTCCACATTCCTTTCGTCCGTGGCGTCTTCGCCGCTGTAGCGGGCCGAATAGACGCCCGGAGCCCCATTCAACGCGTCCACCGCCAGACCCGAGTCGTCGGCCACTGCCACCAGCCCGGTGGCGCGGGCCACTGCCAGGGCCTTGATGCGGGCGTTGTCTTCGAAGGTCGCGCCGGTCTCGGGGATTTCGCCGATGTGCGGAAAGTCCTTGAGGCCGAGCACCCGGACGTCCGGATTCAATTCCGCCAGCATGGCCGAAAGTTCACGTATCTTACCGGCGTTGCCGGTGGCGAGCACAATGGTTTGCATTTTTATCCGTCACGCAAGGTCATAGATTTCAAAACGAAATTCGGACAGGTCCGCATGCAGCATGCGCCCGGCCAGACGCAGGGAGCCCCCCACCAGGTACTGCACTGTCTCGGCGGCCTGCAGCGAGGCGGCAAGGCATGCGGCCGGGGCCAGGCTGCCCAAAACATGCTCCGCGTCCTTGTCCGCAGGATCGGTCCACATGCGTGAAATGCCCGTCTGTCCGGGCAGTTCACTGCCGACCAATGCCGTCCATCCGGCCACGGCCGCGCTCACCACGGAAATGCCGGCGCGGCTCGCGGCCTCGTGCAGAGCCAGACGCGGCGCGATGCCGCCCAGGGCGTCGACGACTACGTCCACGCCGGAAAGCACGCCGTCGAGGTTGGAGGCGTCCAGAAAATATTCAAGAGGCTCGACCGTCACCAGCGGGCAGGTTTCACGCGCCCGCTTGGCACCAGCGCGAGCTTTGTTGCTGCCCAGATTCCCGGCCGTGGAGAGCAACTGTCGATTGAGATTGCTGTCCTCGAATCCATCCCCATCCGCGACCACGATCCGGCCCACTCCGAAACGGGTCAGCAACTCCAGGACGTAGCCACCGAGGCCGCCGGCTCCGGCCAGCAGGACCGTGGACTCCATGAGCCGGGCCTGTTCGGGGATGGAGAGGGAGTGCTGGTTCTTCAGAAGCGGCAGCGGCACAATACCCTGCGCAAGCGCCCTCTGTGCGCCCTGCGGGAGGGTCAGCCCATGATCGCCGCACAAACTCCGAAGCTCGCCCAGACCGACAGTACGAACACGGCGTGCGGCATCTTCCGCGGCCAGGGAGTTCAGCCCAAGTCGAAAATCCGTCATCCGCCGCCCACCGCCGGAAAAATGCCGACCTGATCCCCGTCGACAAGCGTCGCCTCAAGGCTGCTGTTCTTGCTGTTCACGAAAACGAGCTTTATATCCGCAGCCTCCAGGCCAAGAACCGGAAGCATGGCCTCCACACGGGCCCCTTCTTCAAGTACAAGAACGCCTTGCGGCGGGGTGTGATCGGCAAGAGTGGCAAAACATTTCACATGAACACGCATAGTCATCCCTCTGACAGATATTCAAAATCAAGGACTCACGCGCCTTTACTAGGTTCATCATTTATGACGCAAGTCCCCGGAGTCAACATTTTTACATTCGATAAGGGCCAAAACAACCCGCTATTCAAAGGTTATCTCGACCTTCTGGCCCGGCACGTTGCCTTTGAGCTCGGTCAACAGGCCGCGAATGGTGCCCGTGACCAGGCGGTCCACAAACGGGTTGAGGGCCAGGCGCTGGCCGCCGACCCGCACCACGAGTTTGGCGTTCATGGCCACGCAGGCCGCCGGGTCCGCCTCGCCGGCCACGATCTCGCGGGCCAACTCAAGGCAGGATTCGCGCCCACAGGCTCCGCAATCAAGGCCAGGTAGCGTGAAGGCCCCGCTCTCGACCAGCGTGGCCAGTTCGGCCACGGATTCGGCCTTGCGCACGCCATGCAGTTCTCCCGGCCCCCAGCTTGCCAGGGCCAGCCCGCTGGCCAGCGCAGTCTCGTCCTCGCCGGAGCCCAGCACCACGAACCGAGGCAGCCAGGTCAGGGACTTGCCGCCCTCGACCAGGATGATGTCCGCGCCCAGAAGAGGCAGAATATCCTGCAACTGACGGGCTGAATTCCAGAGCAGAGTCGTAGTCCCCGGACCGATGCCGGCCACGCTGACGCACTCCTGCGCAAACCGGTACGTATCCGTCCTCTCCAGATCCAAACCGTGATGCGTGAACTTTACCGCCGCCACCTTCCGGCCACGGGCCGTCAATTCACGGGCAATATCAAGCACCAAGGTTGTCTTGCCCGATTTCTTGAAACCCACCACCGACACTGCCTTGAACATTGACCCTCCGTCTTTGACAATCATGCGCTCATCAATTAACCAATTAAATTTTCCTCATGCGCATTGCCGCAAGTCCCGCCCCATCGCAAACGGAGCCTGGCCCAGGGCGCGCATCCCCATCCCAAATTCGCAAGGACAACTATTTTCTATGTCTAAAATTCAGAAAATTAAAGGCTTTTCTGACCTCTTCAGCCCGGAAAGCACGGTCCATACCCTGATGGAAAACCTGGCCCGCCAGGTCTTCGGCACCTATGGATGCCAGGAGATCCGCGTGCCCATCCTGGAAAAGACCGAACTTTTTGCCAGATCCATCGGCGAAGAGACCGACGTCGTGCAAAAGGAAATGTACACCTTCGCCGACCGCAAGGGCCGCTCCCTGACCATGCGCCCCGAAGCCACGGCCGGGGTGCTGCGCGCCTTCATCGAGTCGGGCCAGGCTGGTGCCGAGGGTACCACCAAGCTTTTCGCCTGCGGCCCCATGTTTCGCTACGAGCGCCCGCAGAAAGGACGCCTGCGTCAGTTCCACCAGCTCGATGTGGAAGTCCTGGGCACGGATGCGCCCCAGGCCGACGCCGAAGTCGTGCTCATGCTCTGGACCTTTTTGAACAAACTGGGCCTCAAAAACCTGTCTTTGGAACTCAACTCCCTGGGTTGCCCAGAGTGCCGCCCTGTGTTTCACCAACGTCTGCGCGACTTTCTGGCCACCATCGACCACGCCGGGCTCTGCGAGGACTGCCGCCGCAGATCGCAGACAAACCCCCTGCGCGTGCTGGACTGCAAGGTCCCGGCCTGCAAGGCGCTGGTGGAAAACGCGCCCAGCATCGCCGGCTCCCTCTGCGCCGGCTGTGACGAACATTTCGCCCAAGTGCGCGACATCCTGGACAGCGCAGGCCTGCCCTATCGCCTCAATGACCGTCTCGTGCGGGGCCTGGACTATTACCAACGCACCACCTTCGAGGTCGTTTCCGGCGAGATCGGCGCACAGACCGCCGTGGCCGGCGGAGGCCGTTACGACGGACTGATCAAGCAGCTCGGCGGCCCCGACCTGCCGGGCATCGGATTCGCCTGCGGCATGGAGCGTCTGGCCCTGCTCTACGGCCAGGCCCAGATCCCGGCCCCGGACTTCTATCTGGCGGTACTCGACTCCCGCGCCCTGAATACGGCCCTGCTCCTGGCCCAGCGCATGCGCGAGCGGGGCTTCGCCGGGGAGGTCTCCTTCGAGGCCCGCAGCATCAAGGCCCAGATGCGCCAGGCCAACAAGCTCGGCGTCAAGACCTGCCTGATCCTGGGGCAGGACGAAATGGAAAAGAACCAGATCGTGGTCAAGGACATGGCCACGGGCGTGCAGAAGAATATCGGCCAGGATGATCTGGAGCAGGCCCTGGGCTTTCGCAAGCCCTAGGACTTTACACACACCGTTTGCAGCTTATCGTACCCAAGCGAGGAACATATATGGATGACAGAAACACGGAACTCGGGATGGACTCCCTCGGCGACTGGCGCAGGACCCACACCTGCGCGGACCTGGGATCTGAGCAGCTGGGCCAGGAAGCCTGCCTCATGGGCTGGGTGCAATACCGCCGCGACCACGGCGGACTGATTTTCATCGACCTGCGGGACCGCCACGGCCTGACCCAGGTCGTCTTCTCTCCCGAGGTCGCACCCGAAGCGCACGCCCGCGCCCACGTGCTGCGCACTGAATTCGTCCTGGCCATCAAGGGCGTTGTCCGCGCACGTCCCGACGACATGGTCAACTCCAAGCTGGCCACGGGCGCCATCGAAGTCTACGTAACCGAGTTCAAGCTCCTGAACACGGCCAAGACCCCGCCCTTCCCCATCGAGGACAGGGTCGACGTGTCCGAGAACCTGCGCCTCAAGTACCGCTTTCTGGACCTGCGCCGCAAGGCCATGGCCGACAACCTGATATTAAGAAGCCGCGTCTCCCAGTCCGTGCGCCGCTATCTGGACGAACTCGGATTCCTTGAGATCGAGACCCCGGTCCTGACCAAGTCCACACCCGAGGGCGCACGCGATTTCCTGGTGCCGAGCCGCGTCAACCAGGGGCAGTTCTACGCGCTGCCGCAGTCGCCCCAGCTCTTCAAGCAGCTGCTGATGTGCGGCGGCATGGACCGCTATTTCCAGATCGTCAAATGCTTCCGCGACGAGGACCTGCGCGCCGACCGCCAGCCCGAGTTCACCCAGATCGACATCGAGATGTCCTTTGTGGACGAAGAGCAGGTCATGGGCATGGCCGAGGGCATGATCGCCCGCGTGCTGCGCGAAGCCCTGGGCCAGGAGCTCGCCCTGCCCATCCCGCGCATGAAGTACGAGCAGGCCATGGCCGAATACGGCGTGGACAAGCCGGATATCCGTTTTGGCCTGAAGCTCACCGATGTGACGGAGGTTGTACGCGGCTCGGAGTTCAAGCTCTTCTCCACCGCGGCCCTGATAAAAGCCCTGCCCGTCCCCGGCGGCGCCGAGCTTTCACGCAAGGAGATCGACGACTACACCGAATTCGTCAAGATTTACGGAGCCCAGGGTCTGGCCTGGATCAAGATCAAGGAGGACGGCTGGCAGTCCCCCATCGCCAAGTTCCTGAGCGATGCCGAACGGGCCGGACTTACCAAGGCCCTTGATCTCAAGCCCGGCGATATCGTCTTCTTTCAGGCCGGAGCCCCGGACATGGTCAACAGCGCGCTTGGCAACCTGCGCCTGAGGCTCGGCGAACGCTTCAATCTCATCCCGGAGAATACCTTCGCGCCCCTGTGGGTCACGGATTTCCCGCTCCTGGAATGGGACCCCGAGGCAAAACGCTGGGTGGCAATGCACCACCCCTTCACCGCGCCCAAGGACATGGAAGCGCTGGCCGCCGATCCGGGCAAGGCCGTGGCCCGCGCCTATGACCTCGTGCTGAACGGCACCGAAGTCGGCGGCGGTTCCATCCGCATCCACAATCCCGAGACCCAGCAGCAGATGTTCTCGGCCCTGGGCATCGACGCCGAGGAGGCCCAGGCCAAATTCGGATTTCTGCTCGACGCCCTGGTCTTTGGCGCACCGCCCCACGGCGGCATCGCCTTTGGCCTGGACCGTCTGATCATGCTCCTGACCGGAGCCAAGTCCATCCGCGACGTCATCGCCTTCCCCAAGACCCAGAAGGCGACCTGCCTCATGACCGAGGCCCCGTCTGCGGTCGAAAACACACAATTGCGCGATCTGGGCCTGCGCCTCCGGGAAAAGCCCAAAGAGTAACCATCATGTCGAGATCCATCATTACATATCCCAACCCGGTGCTGGCCAAGAAGGCCGCGCCGGTGACGGAGATAACGGACGAAATACGCGCCCTGGCCGCCGAGATGCTTGAAATCATGTACAAGGACAAGGGCATCGGGCTGGCCGCGCCGCAAGTGGCAGAGAGCATCCGCCTGATCACTGTGGACCTGAGCGGCCCGGAGAAGCGCGAAGACCCGCATGTCTTCGTCAACCCGGTCCTGTCCAACCTTGAGGGGGAAGTTGAATCCGAGGAAGGGTGCCTGTCCGTCATCGGATACCGCACCACGGTCAAACGCGCCGAGCGCTTGCACCTTTCCGCCCTTGATCTGGACGGGAATCCTGTGGAAATGGATGCGGACGACCTCATGGCCATCTGCCTGCAGCACGAGGTCGACCACCTTGACGGCGTGCTGTTCATCGACAAGATCAGTAAACTGAAGCGCACCCTGTACGAAAGAAAGCTCAAAAAATGGATCAAAGAGAAAAAAGAAGACTAAGAGTCGTGTTCATGGGCACGCCGGATTTCGCGGCAGCGTCCCTGAGACATCTGCTGGAATGGGGAAACTGTGATATCGTTGGCGTATACAGCCAGCCCGACCGTCCCTGCGGCCGGGGGCAGGTCTGCACACCGCCGCCGGTCAAACTGCTGGCCATGGAGGCCCGACTCCCCGTATTCCAGCCCCTGAATTTCAAGGAACAGGCCGATGTGGACCAGTTGGCGGCGCTCTCGCCCGACCTGCTCCTCGTCGCAGCCTACGGGCTCATTCTGCCCCAGTCGGTGCTTGACATTCCAAGGCTTGGCGCCATCAACGTGCACGCATCCCTGCTGCCCGAATATCGTGGCGCGGCCCCGATTCAGCGCGCCATCATGGACGGACGGCCGGTCACCGGCATCACCATCATGCAGATGGAAGCGGGGCTCGACACCGGTGACATCCTGCTCCAGCGCAGTCGCGCCATCGGCATAAACGACACCGCCCAGACCCTGCACGACGAACTGGCCGAGATGGGCGGTAAACTGCTGGTGGAAGCCCTGGAAAAAAAGGGGCAGGGGCGCCTCGTGCGCATCCCCCAGGACCATGGGCGGGCCACCTACGCGGCCAAGCTTTCCAAGGAAGAGGGCCGCATTGACTGGAACCAGCCCGTCCTGACCGTGCACAACCGCATCCGCGGCCTTTTTCCCTGGCCCGGCTCCTGGTTCGACTGGAGCGGCATGCCAGGCAAGACCCTGCGCCTGACCGTGCAGCCAGGCACCATCGGCGATCCGCTGCCCGAAGGCGTGCAGCCCGGAGAAATCCATGGCGTGTCCGACGACAGCGTGCTCATCGCCTGCAGCGACCGCCTTTACGCGGTACCGGTCATCAAACCTGCAAACAGCAAGCCCCTGGGCGGCCGCGAATTCTACTGCGGCTACCTGAGCCGCTGTTCCGGCGAACATCTGCTCAAATTTGAGCCCTCCTGTTCCGGGGAATAACCGTATGCCCAGTTCAAGGAGCACCAAGACCAGAAGCCCTCTGGAACAGGAAATCAGGGACTCCTTCCAGACCCGCAAGCGGGTCTTCATCGGGCTGATCACCGGGTCTTCGGTCTTTTTGTGCGCTTTCATCGCCCTGCTGTGGGTCGTCCCCTTTGTCGGCCTGACGACCATCCACCCGCTTGCACCCTGGGTTCTGGGCTTCATCACCGCAGGGCTCATTCTGGCCATCGGGTGGGCCGCCCTGGCCCTGGTCCTCAACATCCTGCTCGGCCGGCCCGTCCTCTTCGCCAAGCGCCTGCGCGGCGTCACGGTCAAGCTCTTCCTGCCGCTCATGACCCTGCTGGGACGCTTTGTCGGCATCCCCAAGCAGACGGTGCGGGCCTCCTTCATCAAGGTCAACAATGAACTGGTCCGTGGCGAAGGGCACCGCTACCCGGCGGAAAAAATCCTGCTGCTCATGCCGCACTGCATCCAGAACAGCCGCTGCAAATTCCGCCTGACCTACGACATCGACAACTGCAAGCGCTGCGGTGATTGCGCCCTGGCGGGCCTGCTTGAGCTGCGCGACAAGTACGGCATCAAGCTGGCAGTGGCCACGGGCGGGACCATCGCCCGGCGCATCGTGGTCCAGCACCGGCCGGGGCTGATCATCGCCGTAGCCTGCGAGCGCGACCTGGCCAGCGGCATCCAGGACACCCATCCCCTGCCCGTTTACGGCATCCTCAATTCCCGTCCCTTCGGCCCCTGCCTGGACACCGACGTGCCCCTGGACCAGGTCGAATGGGCCATCAAGGAATTTTTGGCATGAGCACACCTGCAGCCCGCCGCCTGGCCCTCGACATCCTGCGCCGCACCCTCGACCACAAGCAGGACTTGCAGGCCGCCGTGGACGAGGTGCTGAACCAGGTTCAGGCCGGGCCGGACAAGGGCCTGGCCACGGAACTGGCCTACGGCTATCTGCGCATGCGCGGGCGCATCGACTTTCTTCTTTCCCAACTGCTGAAAAATCCGGTCCAGACCTCTCCGGTCATGAAACGGATTCTCGGCGTGGCCATGTATGAACTTCTTTTTCTGAGCCGCATCCCCGACTACGCAACCCTTGACTGGGCCGTGAGCCTGGTGCGCGACCGCCTGGACCAGACCATGGGCAGAGTGGCCAACGGCGTGCTGCGCAGCCTGCTGCGACTGGGCCTGGCGGTGCGCTTCGAGGACTATTACCAGACCAAGACCGCCGGTCATGACCAGTTTCTGGCCGCCTGGTATTCCTGCCCGCAATGGCTGGCCGGCATGTGGCTGAACAGCTACGGCAAGGAGCGGACCAAAGCCTTCCTGCAAGCGACCATAAGCGCGCCGCCGCTTGGGGTCAGGATCAACCGCACGCATGCTCAGGCACAAACGCTGCGGGACAATCTGCTGCCGCTGCAACAGGATTCCACGAACTGGGGCTTTGCCCTGCCGCAGTGGCCTGATTTTCTGACCCAGGCCGTTGCCGAGGGGGCGGCGACCCGCCAAAGCCTTGCCGCGCAGAAAATCATGGACGCCCTGGGCGTCGATCATTGGCCGTCTCCCGTGCTTGACGCCTGCGCCGGACGCGGTGGCAAGACGTATTTGCTGTCCGAACTGGGCAAGAATGTGTGGGCCTCGGACGTGAATGTCTTTCGCCTGCGGCAGCTCAAGTCCGAAGGCGCGAGGCTCGGCTTTGACATCCCTGCATTCCGGAGCCAGGGGCAAGGCCCCTATCCCCTGCGGCAGACGCCCCGCACAATAGTGCTTGATGTACCCTGCTCGGGCCTTGGCGTTCTGTCGCGGCGGCCTGACATCAAATGGAAGCGCACCGCCGCCGATTGCGCCGGTCTCGTCAAGCTGCAGCGGGTCATCCTGCACGCAGCGGCAGGTCTTTTGCCGCCAGGAGGATGTCTGGCCTACGTGACCTGCACCTTGAATCCGGAAGAAAACGAACAGCAGATCGAGGGATTCACGCGCGAGCACCCCGAGTTCGCATGCCTGCGCCATAACCAGAGCGATCCTGCGGAAGGGCTTGGAGAATTTTTCTACGGCGCCGTGCTGCGCAAAAGCTGAGCGCCATCCTTTCCCGGCCGCCACACTCGGCAGCGCCCCCTCCGCACAACAAATCACCAAGAATGACAGATATGGAAGTCAAAGACAGCAACGGCGCTCCGCTCAAGGCAGGCGACTCGGTGCAGGTCATCAAGGACCTGAAGGTGAAGGGCTCTTCCGTCACGCTCAAACGCGGCACGCTTATCAAGAACATCCGTCTCTCGGACAGCGAGGATGTGATCGAATGCAATGCGGACAAGGTCAAGGGACTGGTGCTCAAAACCTGCTTTCTGAAAAAGGCCTGACTCCGGCAACCGCCGCGGACAAAAACCGGACATCGCCGAACCGTTCCTAGTCCTTGGCCGCCGCCCGGCGGTGAAACTCCTTGACCAGAATTTTTTCCAGGCATTCTCGGCAGATATCGGTATTATTGCTATTCTGGAGCTTCATTTCAATGATCGGGTTCATCTTGCCAAGCTGCCCCCCGAGACGCGTAAGATTGACCGGGTCCTCGATGACCAGAGTGTACCGTTCCTCGTAGATTCCGTCCTTGAGGCCCTGGATCTCCACACTGCAGATGTCGCAGAATCTCTTGATCATCCCTTCCCTCCTTGGGTGATGCCTCGTTAACGGGCGACGCGCTCAGCAAGGCCTGGATCCCCGCCTTCGCGGGGATGACGTCCGTTTTCAGTTCCGGGCTACATATCTCCGTATCATGGATTCCCGCCTACGCGGGAATGACATCGGTGACCTGCGTCACGTCAGCCGCTTGTCCATCGGAGGGGAAAGGCATGACCGCATGTCATGACGTCATCCCCGCGAAGGTGGGGATCCATGCCTTTCTCTGAGCCCCCTCTGCAACCGCTCAAACCTGAAGCGTTCCCCGATAGTCGTCCCATGACTCTATGCCCAGCGATTCGGCCAGCACCCGAACTTCTTCCACCAGGCGAAAGGCGTTGTCCGGGCGCATGAAGTTGTACGTCCCGATCTGCACGGCGTGCGCTCCGACCAGGATGAACTCCAGCACGTCCTCGGCGCTGACAATCCCGCCCATGCCGATGATCGGCACATTCACGGCACCCGCCACCTGATGGACCATGCGCAGGGCCACGGGCTTTATGGCCGGGCCCGAAAGCCCGCCGACCACGTTGGCCAGGCGACTCCTGCGCTTGCGGATGTCCACGGACATGCCCGCGAGCGTGTTGATGAGCGAGAGCATGTCCGCCCCCGCATCCACGGCCGCCCTGGCAATGACGCGCACATCGGTCACGTTGGGGCTGAGCTTGACGATGACCGGCTTGCCCCCGGCCCGTTTCCTCACCGCGCCGACGACCTGCGCGGCCATGTTCGGATCCTGGCCGAACTGGACGCCGCCCTCGCGCACATTGGGGCACGAGATGTTGACCTCAAGGGCCGCGATCTTGTCCTGCTCCGAGAAAATTGCCGCCAGCTCCCCAAAATCCTCTGCCGTCTGGGCGTAGAGATTGGCGATGAGGGTTGCGCCTGACGGGATGTAGGGCAACTTGTCTTTCAAAAATTTTTCCACGCCCACGTTCTGCAGCCCGATGGCATTGAGCATGCCGCACGGGGTCTCGGCGATACGCGGCATGGGATTGCCCGCACGCGGGGCCAGGGAGATGCCCTTGAGACAGATCCCCCCCAGTGCGGACAGGTCGCCGTAGCGCATGAACTCAAGGCCGTAGCCAAAGGTGCCCGAAGCGGTGATGATCGGATTCTTGAGTGTCAGGGGTCCTAGTTTTACTGTCTGATCCATGACTATACCCCCAGCTCTATGTCGCGCACATCAAAGACGGGACCGTGCACGCAACTTTGCACGTAATCCCCGGCCACGGTCTTGCAGACGCAGCCAAGGCATGCCCCCACACCGCATCCCATCCGATTTTCCAGGGAAACCTGGCCATCCGTGCCATGCAGGAGGCAGTATTTCTGCACGACTTTGAGCATCGGTTCCGGTCCGCAGGCCAGCACCTGTCCGACACCGGCCAGGGCCTTGATGCGTTCCGAGAGCACCGTCTCGAACTGGGCGATGTCGGCCGGGGTTTTCTGCTGCATGGCCTCGCTTTTGATGTGGGCCGCGATCTCGTCGTACGGATAATGTTCAAGATCGAGGCGATGCCCGAAGAGCATGGACAGGTTGTCCGTTTTTTCGCGCCGGGCCAGCATGACAAAGGGAGCGATGCCAACCCCTCCGGCCAGGATCAGGTTGGGCCGGGCTTCGTCGATGCGGAACCAGCGCCCAAGCGGCCCCCAGACCGTGACTTTCTGTCCGGGTTCAAGCTCGGCGAGTTTGCGCGTGCCGCGTCCGACGGTCTGGAAAATAATGCGCAAGCCCTCATCGGACACGTCGCAGACGGAAAAGGGCCGGGGCCAGATCAGTTCCGAGCCCCAGTGCGCGGGGCGCAGCATGACGAACTGGCCGGGCCTGCAGGTCCAGCCCGGCGCGGACAGAACAAGATCGACAAGGGAAGGATCGCTGCCGGGCTTGCAGGAGATGACCTCCAGATCCTGGCATGGTGTTTGACTGTTGCTCATATCATATTCCCGGACATGCGTCCTGGCTCGTGGGTGGAAGGTGGAGCCTCGCCCACCATGCGCGCCAGTTCGGCCTGGCGTTCGGCGGGGGAGAGGCTTGCGCACAAGGTGTAGGTCACGCCGTCGTGGACCTCCTTGCGGATGGCGAAATGTTCGTCGGCCAGCCGGGCCAACTGCGGCCAGTGGGTAATGAGGATGACCTGCTGGCGCGCGGCCAGCAGGCGGATACGTTCGGCGACCTTGATCAGGGTCTGGCCGCCGATGCCCGAATCGACCTCGTCGAAGAGCAGGGCCGGGAGCTGTTCGCGGGTGCGCAGACTGACCACGGCCAGCAGAAAGCGGGATAGCTCACCGCCGGAGGCGATGCGGTCAAGAGGCTGGGCATCGAGACCGGGGTTGGGCACCCATAAGAACCGGGGACGAAGCTCGTCAATTCCCGCGTGGATGGAGAGAGCCCGAAAATCCACAAGCACCCGCAAATGCTCCGAAAAACCCAGATTGACGAGTTCGTTCTTGAGTCCGGCGGTCAGCTCGACGGAAGCTGCCTCCCGCGCACAATTCAGCGCCGTCGTGGCCTCGCCCAAGACCTTGGCGGCCAGGACCTCGTCCTTTTCCAGCCGCTTCAGGGCAAGGCCGCTTTCGTCCAGGAAGGACAGGTTCTCCTCGATCTCCTCGCCAAGAGCCACAATGGAATCCAGGGACCGCTTGAGCTTGCGCTGCAGCTGTTGCAGCTCCCACAGGCGTTTCTCCACTTTTTCGGCATCGAAATCCGCGTTCTGGTGCGAACCAAGGGCGCGCAGGTCGCGCACCATGTCGGACAGGCCATCGCGAAAACGTCCGACCTCTTTGGCATGCTCTCCAAAGCCCTCGTCCGCTTCGCCAAGCCCGGCCAGAGCACGCTCCAGAGACGTCAGCGCGTCCTGCAGTCCGTTTTCGCCCAGCAGGAGCCCCTGGGCCTCATCGGCCAGCGCATGGGTCTTTTCGGCCTGGCGGGACGCGTCGCGCAATTGCAGCAACTCCTCTTCCTCGCCGGGGCGAGGGTCCACCTTACGGATCTCGGCCAGTTGAAATTCAAGAAACTCGCGCCGTTCAAGCAAACCGGCCATGCGCCGCTGCACCTCGGCCTTGCGCGTAAGGATGGCCTGCAATGCTTCGCGGGCCTCGCGCTGCGTGACAAGAATTTGCGGATCCGCCAGAAACGCATCCAGAATCTCGACATGATGTTCCGGTGAAAGCAGGCGCTGCTGCCCGTGCTGACTGGTGTGCATGAGGAGCCGGGGCCGAAGCTCTGCCAGACGTTCCTGGGAACCCAGATCGTCGTTGATGAAGAGGCGGCTGCGGCCGGTTTTGGCGGAGAGTTCACGCCGCAGGAAAAGCTCCTCGCCGTCGAGCTGGAACACGGCCTCGACCAGGGCCTTGTCACGCCCCGGACGGACCAGGTCGGCGGCGATGCGTTCGCCGAGGATGAAATCCAGGGCGCGCAGGATAAAAGACTTGCCCGCGCCGGATTCGCCCGTGAGCACGTTCAGCCCCTGGCAGAATTCAAGCTCCACATCGTCGATGAGGGCCAGATTGCGGATGCGCAATGTTTCGAGCATATCCCTCTCTTATCAAGCTTGTTGAAAAATTCAAAATCCGCAGGCTGTTCCAAAATGGTGAGATGCAAGGAAACGAAAAAAACCAGGGCGCGCAGTGTATTGCACACACATGACGGCACTGCAAAAAGTCGTCATCCCCTTGAAAAAGGGGATTCATGCCTTTTCAACTTGCCGGAAAGAATGGATTTCGCGCCATTGCCCGACATAGCCCGCCTTCGCGGGAATGACACTCAGACTCTTTCGCGACTTCTTGCAGTGACATCATACATAACGGTCTGGTTTTTTCGCTGACGCAGCAGATTGCCGTTTTGGGGCGGCCTGTTATGGTGCGTGCGTTGCCGAAACCAGGGCGGAGAGCATGACCGTGATCCGCCCGGACCGGTCATGGGCTGCAAGCCTGCGCCAGAAACGCTCCTCCTGCCCCTGGCGCCGGGCTTCAGCCAGGGCAGAGAGCAGCTCCTCCAGCCCCTGGCGCACACGAAAAGCGCGGCAATCGGCGGCCCCCAGCTCCTGCGTCAGCCGCCAGTTGGTGCGTTCGCGCAGGGACAGGTAGGACATGGCCTTGAGCCGCAGGGCGTCCCAACCGCTGTCGCGGGCCAGAATCCTGGCCATCTCCCGGTAAACGTCCAGATCCTGCGGGTCAAATTCGCTGGCCTGAACCAGGCATTCAAGGCTTGATGCCGGCAGATGTTTTTTGGGGTTGAAAACGAACCCCGGCCTGAAAACCTGCCCCACGCGTTGTAGCTCCCTGGCCCAGGCAAGGCAAATGGAAAGCGGCGTGTGTCCCGGATCCGGGGTCGAAGGCGAGAAATAGCGTTTGTGGCGCAGGAAAAAAAGGCGTGACAGCCGCACGTCCCCAAAATGCAGCGCGCCCATTGCGCCCGCCAGATTGACGCCGAAAAAGGCCGCGTACTGCTCCTTTTCCGCCACCGGCAAGGCCAGCCGCATGAACTCCTCCCGCCCGCCGCCAATGCGCAAACGCAGCAGCACAGCCAGAATTTCATCGGTCAGGGGGAGCTGCTCCAGGCCCAAAAGCAAAGCCCGGCGGTCCATATCCAGGCGGCCGGCCTCCCAAAGGTGGTACAGGGTCAGCCACCACGCAGTATCCGCTGCCACGCCCGGCACGGCCAGCTTCCCGGAATTCGCGACCGCGGCCAGCAGAGCCCCGGCGCGGTGCTCCGCCAAATGTTCGCGCGAAACCCGCTCCCTGGCTCTGAGCCCCATGCTGCGCGCCAAAAGGTCGTCACGTTGCAGGCGTTCGACCCAGTAGGCCAGCTCCGCCCCATCCCTGTAGAGTGCGACCTCCTCACCCGGAACAAACAGGTCTTCGATCCCCGGAACAGCCGGGCTGACCACCGCACATCCGCAGGACGCCGCCTCGAACAGACGAAAATTCACCTCGCTGAAAATGGACTCGTTGGGCACGATGCGGCAGTTATCGTAAAAATCGTGCATGCCCGCGAAGTTGAGGTTTGCGCGCTGTTCAAGAGGGCCAAGCTCGCGGAGCCAATCAAGGAACCAGGCCCGTACCGGGCGCTCGGCAGTGACGCGCCCGACAAAACCCATGCCTTTGCGCCGCTGATCCCAGGATGAAAGGCCGCGCGATGAACCGTGCCACGGCAGCCAGTGAACGTTCAGGATCCCCCGCTCCTTGAACCAGCCCTGCCAATGTTTCTGGGTCGTGCAGAAAAGATCGAAAAGCCGGGCATAGTACTGGTGCCAGAAGCTGTTCAGATGCGTGTCGATGGACCAGAAAACCTTTGGGCAGGACAAAACGTGCAGATCGGCGACAAGGGTCCGGGGACCAAGGGATTCCTGCTGGATTAAGAGATCGGGGACAAAATCCCCCATCAGCGGCGCAATGCGCACGATGCCCGCACCGGGGCGCAGGTCCAGCACGTCATGTCCGAGGCCGGTCAGAGCCTTGGCCAGGCTTGAGTGCACGCAGGCGATTTTCACGAGCGGCCCCGTTTTGGCAGGGCAAAAAGATCGGCAAAGGGCTTGTGCGCACACAGTCCGGGCCACGCATCCGCAGCCGCGCACCGCCCCTGCTCCAGGACGAGTCCGTGGGTCAGAAGATCATCCATGTGCTCCGGGGAATGGGTCGCCAGCACCAGGGTCCGTCCCTGGGCGGACCAATGCCGCAGCAACTCGACCATGCGTGCCTGCCAGGATGCGTCGAGGCCCGAAAAAGGCTCGTCCAGAACCAGCAGCTCCGGGGCATGGGCCACGGCACGGGCCAGCATGACCTGACGTGCCTGCCCATAAGACAGGGAACCAAGGGGACGCTCCAGCCATTCTTCCATGCCCCACGCACGGGCCAAGTCTTCAGCCTGCCGAATCTGCCCCGCTGAAAGCCCGCGGTGGACGCCCAGGCCGTCGCACAGCCCCGACAGAAGCACGTCGCGACAGACAGCCGACGGCTCGATGCGCTCCTTGATCCAGGGGGCGAGGATCCCGATGCGACTGCGGATCTGCATCATGCGCGTCAGACCGGCCAGGCCGAACCATCTTGTCTCCCCGCCCGGCCAGGGGCGACGGTATCCGGTCACAAGTTGCAGGAAGGTTGATTTCCCCGAGCCGTTGCACCCGAAAACTCCCCAGCACTCCCCGGCCCGCACGGTCCAGCTCACGTTGTCCACGGCGGCCTGGCCGTCCATGATCACGGAACAGGATTCAAGCTCCACCACCGTGTCCGATCGGACGGACGAGGCCTGCTGGTCCGGCAACTCCAGTCGGCCGGGATGAATCCGGGAAGGATGTTCAACCACGCGCCCATGCTCCAGATATATGCGGCCCCGGACCTCTGCGGGGACAGGCAGCGTCCCGTGGCCGCTGATCAGAATGCGGGTTTTGCCCGTGACCGCGATGCTGCTCAAGGCTTCCAGCAGGCGCAGTTGCCCCTGACGATCAAGCCCCTGGGTCAGTTCGTCCACAGCCAGCAGCAGAGGACGGGCGATGAGCGCACGGGCCAGAAGAGCGCGCTTGGCCTGACCGGTGGACACGGCGCGCATAGGGCGGTCCAGCACAAGGCCCAGGCCCATTTCAAGACCCAGGGCGCGAGCTTTCTGGCGATCGGCTTCGCTTGGTTCGTGGTAAAGAAAGGGAGTGTTGCCAAGGCCGGCGCAAATGACCTCCCAGACGGGGACGCGCAGGTCATGGCGCTGATACCAGTCCGCCATGTCCGGAGTGACCAGGCGGACATGAGGCCGCACGCCGATGGGCGAAAGCGAGTCTTCGCCAAAAAGCCGGTAGATGCGTCGGCCGGCGCTGCGCTGCGAGGGCCACAGCTCGCCGACCAGCAGACGCAGCAAGGTGGTCTTGCCTGCGCCATTATCGCCAAGCACGGCGAAATGCTCGCGGCCGGCAACGCTCAGATTCAGGTCGTGAAGGATACGGGCCGTGCCCAGATCCACGTCGACGTGATGCAGATGAATCTCAAGACTGTCCATTCTTCCCCCGGGTACGCACAGGATGGCCTCGGCCGTCCCGGACCGGACAATCCTAGCGTTGCAACAGTTCCATGTCGATAGTCAGGTCGACTGTCTCGCCCATGATTCCCATACGGGTCCACTCTTCGGAGCCGACATGATAATCCAGGCGATTGATGGAAAACGAGGCCTGCAGCCCGAGCACCCGGACTCCAGGCATCTTGTCCACAAAGGGATGATCGGCAATGCCGAGGACTTGAAGAGGAACGCGGACTTCGGCGGTGACGTCGCGGATGGTCAGATCGCCGATCACGATGAGATTGTTCCCATCGGCACGCAGAACTTTTCTGGAAGAAAAAATCATCTTGGGCGAGCGCTCCACGTCCAGAAAATCGGGACTGCGCAGATGCTCGTCACGGGCGGGTACACCGGTATGCACGCTTGAACTGTCTATGAGCAGATAAAACTGCCCCTGCTCGGGCCTGGCCGGATCGTACTCCACCTGCCCGGAAAACCGGCTGAACACGCCGGGCACGTATCCCACGATATGACGGATGCGGAACCCGACAGTGGAATGCTCCATGTCGATCTCCCACTGCCCGGAAGCTGCACCGGCAGCCGAAACCGCGCCGGGAGCCAGGCCCAGGCAAAATAAAAAAACCAATATCTTCAAATAAAAAAACATCAAATACTTCTCCGCTGAGGTTGCGACAAGCCCGGCGCCTACGGCGACGCAAAGGCCCGCCCCGGCCACACTCCCGCCCTTTTGATTCCGCCTGGAAACATGGCCGGAAAACCGGATTCGTCAGGCCCCCCTATCAGGGACGTACCAGCAACGCCATACTTGAGTGTATGACAATTTTTCCTGTTGACAGCAGGTGACGAATGTATCAAAAGGCGGCTTCGCGTTGTGGGGCTGTAGCTCAGCTGGGAGAGCGCTTGAATGGCATTCAAGAGGTCCGCGGTTCGATCCCGCGTAGCTCCACCACTTAAACGCTTGAAAAAACTAAAAGTTTACTTGGATGCCGCAAACAACGAAGCCGTCAGAAATGACGGCTTTTTTGTTTGGCCTCCAATCCGCCATCTTTATCGATGACGTCGACAGGGATACCATCTTGGCTGCCCTTCAGCAGAAGCTGCGCAGATTCAATGTGCTTTGCCATACCTGCTGTCTGATTACCAATCACTCTGTCTTTTTTGCGGAAGAAATTTATTGCGATCAAAATTTAGCAACAAGTCTTTATTGAATTGATCAATCGTCGAATTTGTCAATGTGGCTATATAATTATCCGCAAGTTCTCGCCCGCGCGGTTTTTCCGCTAGTAAAAGCACAAAAATATACCCGATGTCGACATCCTTTTTGCCACCAAGCTCTGCTTCCAGCAAATATAAAACTTTTTCATAACATTCAATACAATTTTCTTTTGAAATATTAAATGACTCTTCAAATGTGCATTTTACATACTGATACATACTAGATTTCGGTTTTATTTTTACGAGCTCATTGATATCAGAGTATGCTTTATGAAATTCTCCAATAGACGAATAAAGCTGAGCGCGAAATATAAGAGATTCTTTTTTGTTTGGATTTATTCTCAAATCTTTTGAGAGAATAGATATCGCTTTGCGAATTTCAAATTCTTTATCATTTGAAGAAATAAATACTTGCATTGCGTTATAAAAATATTCATCATTTGCAAAATCAGCAATTAATACACTCATTAATATTAAAGTGCAAATTAAAACCTTTTTCATATTTTTACTTTTTTATTACTTTTATTTCAAAAGTTCTTGATGCTTTGGCACTACCTATCACACAACCATATAAAGATGGCGCATAGGTTGCCCCATTAAAATTTGCAAAATAAGAACCCGTCAACTCAAGTGTCAGAGTTGTTTTGCCTGATGGCTCTGGAAGAATGAATAATGCCTCTCCAATGATGTAAGAAGAGTCGGGATACGGACGAATATATCCGTGCTGGCTTGGAGAAAGTCCCTTTCTCTCAATAAGAGACCCATTCCATACAAGACTTGCATCTGCCCAAAATTTTACAGATGTCGCCAAATTCCCGATCGCAGTCCTTCCGACACAGGAAACAAGTAGTTTATGAGGCTTCTGAGACTCTATTCTGACAATTCCTGTCAGTGAGAACGACGCTCCTGGATGCAATATTCCGGAACCATCTGTCATTATGTTCGCGAGCTGTGAAATTTTAAACTTTTCATTTATCTCATAATAGTACTTATCACATCTTTCATGTTCATCGCCTTGATACTTCAAGTCATTTATGTGTATTTGCTTATTAAAATGATCTTTTTCTTCACATACTTTACAAAGCGGTAAATCCCGAGCTTGTCTGAATGAGAGTATCGGAATTTGCGGCACTGTGCCTTCATCAACCATCTTGCTGTTCACAGGCAGCAGCGGCCTCGCCCCGGACCCCGAGCCCGGACTTCCGCCGGAGTTGATGCCGACCTTGGCCCCGACAATGGTCACCCCCGCAGGGTCGAGGCGGATGAAGCTGCCGCCGGGCGCGCTCGTCCCGGCTGGACCACGGACAAAAGTTCGTGGACCAGCTTATCGCCTGCCGCGAAAAGAATATATTGGGAGCGATGAGGGGGAGATCGGACGTGATGCGTACGCATCACACGAGGGCGCAGACATGGCCCCCTTCCAGCTGACAACCCCGTATTTTCCGGATATCAGACGTCTTCCGATTCCTTCATCACGCGGCTCGATCCAGGCCGCACGGGAAAACCATGGCAGAGCGCGCAAAGATCCTGGTGGTGGATGACGCCGAAGTGAACATCGATATCCTGGTCGAGTTTCTCGGCGGCGAGTACAACGTCGACGCAGCCACAGATGGCCTGCAGGCGCTGGAAAGGGTCGTTACAGAAGCGCCGGACATCATCCTGCTCGACGTCATCATGCCCGGCATGGACGGCTTCGAGGTCTGCCGCAGGCTCAAGGCCGACGAGCGAACCGCCGAGATCCCCGTCATCTTCATCACCGCCCTTGACGACATCTCCTCCGAAACCAGGGGGCTTGCGCTGGGGGCCATCGATTTCATCACCAAGCCCTTCAACCCAGGGGTGGTCAGGGCGCGGGTAGCGAACCACCTGGCCCTGCGCGAGGCCATTCGCCTCCGGGAAGACGTCGAGCGCATCATGCGCCACGACCTCAAGTCCCCTCTGACCACTGTCATCACCCTGCCGCAGCTCTTGCTCATGGACGACAACATCGACGATGCCCAGCAAAGCATGCTCCGACGCATCGAGGATGCCGGATACACCCTCCTGGCAATGATCAACCTCTCCACAACCCTCCTGCGCATGGAACGGGGCAGCTACGACCTTTGCCCCGAAGACATGAACCTGGCCGCCGTGGCGCGCAAGGTCTTGGCCGGGTTCGTCGAAACGGCCGCCATGCGGCGCATCGAACTGAAGCTGGTCCCCGCCGACCAGGACGCCGTCGTCCCCTTCCGGGGCGAAGAATTGCTCTGCCACTCCATGCTCTGCAACCTCATCGACAACGCCCTGGACGCATCTCCCAAGGGGGAAACGGTCCAGGTCTTTCTAAAGTCCGAGGACGGAGGCCTTCGTGTCGACATCGTGAACAGGGGCCAGGTGCCGCCGGAACTTGAGGGCAGGTTCTTCGAGAAATACGCAACCTGCGGCAAGACCCGCGGCACGGGCCTTGGGACCTACTCGGCCAGACTCATCGCGCGGGCCCACGGCGGGGATATTTTCATGGAAAGCAAAAACGGCCGCGTGACGGTCAGCGTGTGGCTGCCGGGCTGACTCGCTTCGCTTGGCGGGAGAGGATGGCCTTGAGCTTTCGTTCGAGGGTGTCGGGCGTAAAGGGCTTGACGATATAGTCGGTCACGCCGTTCCTGACGGCCTCGACGATGCTCCGCTCTTCGGCCTCGGCGGTGATGGCCAGGACGGGAACGTCCGCAAACTGGCTTTCCGAAGCACGGATCAGTTTCAGCAGTTCAAGGCCCGTCATGCGGGGCATGCTCCAGTCCAGAAGCAGGAGTCCGAAGGAATGGTGCTGAAGCATTTCCCACGCCATCTGGCCGTCCTCGGCGAAGGATACGTTGGTAAAACCGAATTTTCTTATGACGTCGGCGATGGTGTGACGCATGGTCGGATAGTCGTCGACGATCAGAACGGGAATGGCGAAGTTCATGGCATGCGCCCTGATGGTTGCTCGTTGCGCCGAAGGCCGGACGTCCGAGGCGCCTCGCGCCCGCGCCCGTGCGGCAAAAGACTTACCCCCGTCGTTTCCATGATTCCATTAAAAGTGCAACGCTGCAACCCCTTGTGCGGCCAGCGTATTTTGGTTTTCAACAGTCAGACATCCCCCGCAGCAGCGCGATCTCTTCGGCATATCCAGACAGTTCGTTCGGCGTTTCCAGGAAAAAAGGAAGATGCCGCAGCTGCGGGTGGTTGATGATGCGCCCGAATGCCGCAAGGCCGATGTGGCCTTCGCCGATGCGGGCGTGGCGGTCCTTGCGACTTCCCTTGGGGTTCAGGCTGTCGTTCAGATGAATGGCGTGCAGATTTTTCAGGCCGATGACCCGGTCGAATTCGGCCAGCACGCCGTCGAGGTCCGCGGCGATGTCGTATCCGGCGTCATGGACATGGCACGTGTCGAGGCAGACTCCGATCTTTTCCGGCAGGCGCACGCGGTCCATGATCTCCCGCAGCTCGCCAAAAGAGCTCCCCACCTCGCTGCCCTTGCCGGACATGGTCTCAAGCAGGACCAGCGTCGCCGTCTGCGAGGTGAGCACGGCATCAAGCTGCGCGGCGATAAGCCGTATCCCCTCGTCCACGCCTTGACCCACGTGACTGCCGGGGTGAAAATTGTACATGTTGCCGGGCAGATGCTCCATGCGCGACAGATCGTCCCGCATCGTCTCCAGGGCGAAGGCCCTGACCTTGGCGTCGGCCGAACACGGGTTCAGCGTATACGGCGCGTGAGCCAGCAGGGGGCCAAGGGCATGTTCCCCGGCCAGCGCTCTGAATGCGGCCACATCGGCAGGATCGATGCTTCTGGCCTTCCCGCCCCGCGGATTGCGCGTGAAGAACTGAAACGTGCTCGCACCGATCTCGATGGCCGTGCGCCCCATGGCCAGAAAGCCCTTGGACGAGGAAAGATGACACCCGATATTGAGCATGATGCGTCCTTGAAACTGCGTTCCCAAGATCTTCAATTCGACCAATTCACAAACGATACTTTTCAGGCCCCAGCGCAAGGCGCCTTGATGCGGCCATAAAAGAGGAAAGCCGCCTGTTCGACGGCTTTCCTCGCATGACTTTATCCTCCGGGCAAGAGCCTTGCGCCCCGGACTTGGGGCCGGTTGCCCCTAGATCTTGAACTTGCTGACCATGGTATCCAGACTTGCGGCCAGCCCGGACAGGTCTTCGGCGTTCTGGTGCACGGACTTGGCCGTGGACGTGACATCGACGGCCACGCTGCGCACCTGCCCCACGTCGCGGGCAATGTCGCGCACAAGCGTGTCCGCGTGGGCCACGCTCTCGTTGACCTGCTGCACGCCTACCGAGGCCTGGCCGACATTCTCGGCGATGTCGCGGGTGGTCACGGACTGCTCTTCCACTGCCGCCGCAATGGACCCGACAATGGAATCAACGTCTCCGATGACCTGGGTGATCTCCCCGATTTCCGCGACCGTCTGATTGGAAGCCTGCTGAATGCCCTGGATGCGGTTACGGATTTCCTCGGTCTCCTTGGCGGTCTGCTGGGCGAGCTCCTTGATCTCGTTGGCGACCACGGCAAAACCGCGCCCGGCCTCTCCTGCCCTGGCAGCCTCGATGGTGGCGTTTAGGGCCAGAAGATTGGTCTGGGAGGAAATGGCGGTGATGGATTCGGTCACCTTGTCGATATCCCGTGTGGCCGCGCCAAGTTCACCGACCTGGGCGGTAGCCTTGTTCGCGGCGGACACGGCCCGCACCGTCATGTCCTTGGCTTTCCCGGTATTGATCGCGATCTCGGAGATCGTGGCGCTCATCTCTTCGGAATTGGTGGCCACGGTGCCGATGTTGACCGTGAATTCCTCCATGGCCGCCGCCACGGTGTTCATGTTCCCACTCATATCGTCGGTGGAGGAGGCTGCCTCGTTTGATGTTTTCGTCATGGTTTCCGCGTAGCTGTTCAGACTCCCGGCGAGCTGTAAAAGCCCCTGGGAAGCGCTCGCCACCTGATTCGAATTTTGGGCCACATCCGCGAGCATGCCCCTGATCTTGTCCATGAGCTTGTTGAACCAGGAGCACAGCTCGCCGATCTCGTCGCGGGAAGTGACGGCCAGGCATTCGGTCAGGTCGGCACGGTCTTCCGTGATGTCGACGATGCGGGCCTTCATGGAGGCCAGCGGGCGGATGACCAAACGCAGGAGCACATACGAGCAGAGCAGGCCGGCAGCCAAAAGCACGACCGCCATGAGTGCGAAAATATAGAGTCCGACGTCACGGATCGCCGTAGTCCATGACGAAGCGTCAAAAGCATAGACCAACACCCCGACCTGTCCGCCCGCGTAATCCCTGACCGGAAAAGCGGCCAGGGCCAGATCTCCGAATCTGTCATAGACCGTCCCCTGCTGCCCCTGCTGCAAGAAATCCAGGGTAACGAGGCTTTCGACCCGGCCGTCTTCGGTAGGCGTGACGAGCACGAACTTGTCTCCGACCAGGGGGTTCTTTTCGGGATTTTGCAAAGCCGTGGCCACGGAAAGATTCTCCGCGTTCATGTACACGACCATGCTCTGCCCCTCGCCGGACGCGGCCCCGGCGATGACGGACGCGAAGGATTCAAGGGTCTCCACCGAGCCCAGTTGCCTGCCGTCCCGGTCCACCACGGGAGCGATGCCCCTGATGGCGAACCCCCCGCTGCCGACCTCCACGCCCTGCAGGGGTTTGCCATTGGTGTTGACTTGCACCACCGTCTGCCTGAACGAGGTCAGGTCGTCCGAAATATCGACCCATTCCCCGTCGCGACGGGTCTGCTTGTCCCGCCACAGCCGAACCAGGCTGCGGGCCGGGGGCAGGTGAAAATGAAGCTGCATGGCCTTGCCGGAGATATCCTTGAACCCGGCCAGATCATCCTTGAGCAGCCTGCGCAGTTCATCGCGGGCCTGCTGCAGTATCGGGTCGGCCTCGTTGTCGAGATTGCCAAGATGGGCCAGCTCGAATGCCTGCACCACGCCAGTGCGTCTTGAAAACAAGGCCGCTTTCTCAAGCCCTTGGGCCGCCAGCGTTGCGATGGCCGTGTCCACCTCCCGCGACTTCTCCTCGGCAATGGAGCGCAGCAGCTGCCCCTGGAATTCGGCCAATTGCGACCGTATGAGCATGCCGCCAACCAGCCCCAGGATCACTACCGCGAAAAACAGTGGAAGGATGAATTTCGTTCTGAGTTTCATGTGCCCGCTCCATGCAGTTGATTTTCAAAGAAGACATTTTTTTCAACTCTTGTTTTAACATAGCTGCAAGGCAACATCAACATCCCTCAGGAACTTATTCAGAAAATTATTACCGCTTCAGCGTCATATGCAAAAAAAACCCCTGGATCGAATTCAATCCAGGGGTCATTTGTCATACAAGAGCAAAAAATGTTATTTCTTGCGTTCCAATGTCAGCGCATGTGTCGTGCATGCTGTCACACATGCCGGCTCCAAACCCGCATCGAGTCGATCCATACAGTAGTCACACTTTCCGACAATATTTTCCTCCTCGTGCAGCACGGGAATATTCCACGGACAGGCCGCGATACAGGATTCACAACCGATGCACAGATCCTTGATCACGTAGACGAGGCCATCAGATTCACGTCGCACCATGGCCTCGGTGGGACACGCCTCCACGCAGGCCGGCTCGTCGCAATGGTAGCAACTGCGAAAGGACGCCTTCATCACGACCTTCCCATCCTTGAGCTCCGGCTTGCCCGACGTGTGCACGGCATACTTGATGCCAACGGGATTATTGTTCTTGACTTTGCAGTGCACTTCACAGGCTTTGCAGTGAATGCACCGCTTCTTGTCCAGTTTCATTCTGTAATTGCTCATCACTGCCCCCTAGATTTTGCGCACGCCGACGAAATGTTCCTGCATGGATATGCCTCCACCTCCCTTGTCCCAGCATTCGAGGCCGCCGGACATGAGTTCATGGTCGGCAGCGCCCTTGCCAATGGCGCGCGATTCAACGGGCAGCCTGTGCCCGAATCCGTGCACCATGAACAGGGCTTCAGGATGCACACAGTCCGTCACGAAAGCCCGGATTCTGCCGCTGGTTCCCTTGATGGAAAAAACCTCGACCATGTCGCCGTCGGCAACGCCAAGCTCCGCAGCCCTGCTGGTGTGAATCCAGGCGACGTTCTCGGACATCTGCTCGGCGAGCAGGGGGTTGTTGACCGTGTGGCCCTGGGTGTGCACTCCGACCCGGCCAAAGGCGATGCGGAACATGCCCGGCGGCGGGCTGGCCGGGGAGGTGTACGCAGGCAGGGTGTCGTGCCCGGCCTTGGCCCACTTGCCGCTGACCATCTCGATCTTGCCCGAAGGGGTGGGGAGCTTGATCTCGGACATGGGCCGGTACAGAGGCTTGTCGGCCAGCTCCACAAAACCCTTGGCGTGAAAGTCTTCAATACTCACGCCGGTATCCTGCAACTGGTAGTTCCAGAGGTCCTCGATGGTTTCGAAAGCCAGGGGATCGAGACCCAGGCGCTTGGCCAGCCCGCAGATGATCTCCCAGTCGGCCTTGGAATCGAACGTCGGCTGTTGGGCGCGATGGCGGACAAAAAACTGGGGCTTGAGGCCCGATTTACCGGCGATAATGCTCTCACGGGCCAGATAGGTCGACAGGGGCAGAACCACGTCGGAGTGCCAGGCCGTGTCGGACCAGGAGAAGGTGACGCTGACCAAAAGGTCGAGCTTCTCCCATTTCTTCTTCAAGGCCTCGGGATCGGGCATGGCCATGAGCGGGTCGTGACGAAAACACAGGTACGCCCTGACAGGATAGGGGTCGTCCGTGGCTATGGCGTCGTAGGCCAGATTGACCAGGCCCGGCCCACCGTCGAACTGCGGGTATTTCCAGCCCACGCCGTCGGCCCGTTTCTCTTCCGGCTTGGGGAAGAGGTCGACGAGCTTCTTCAACCCCTTGCGCCCCACGTCCTTGGCCGCGTTGACGAAGGGCAGGCCGCCCTTGGCCCCAATGGAGCCGAGCAGGGCGTTGATGATATAGGCCGTGCGGCAGACTTGGAAGGAGTCGTTGTAGCGGGCGACCATCCAGCCCGGATGCCAGACCACACTCGGCGCGGCGGCGGACAACTGGCGAGCCAGATCAACGATGGCTTCGGCCGAAGCGCCAGTCTCGGCGGCGGCCCACTGGGGTGTGTAGGGCTTTACGAATTCCCTCAGCTGCTCAAACCCGTCCACGAACTGCTCGACAAAATCCTTGTTGTAGAGATTCTCATAGATGAGCGCGTGAATGACGCCGAGATTGAATGCGTAGTCGGTGCCGGGACGAATGAGGAAGAAATTGTCGGCCTTGCTCGAACTGACGTTGGCGCGGATATCGATGACGGTCAGCTTGGCCCCGCCCGCGATGCCGTCCAGGGCCGCGTTGACCTCGGCCACGTTGATGGATTCCATGATGTTGCGGGTCTGCAGAATGATGTGCTTGGCGTTGCGCAGATCGTAGGCCACCATCTTGCGCCCCACGCCGATGACCGACTGCGCGCCGTGCTGTACGTTGCGAGCGCAGGAAGCGTCGTGGTTACAGTAGTTGGGCGAGCCGATGCCACGCATGAAGGCCTGGTGCAGGTCCGGGAACGGGCCTCCGCGGTCGCTCCACAGCACCGACCTGGGGCCGTGCTCGGCCATGACGCCTTTGAGCCTGTCCGCCACATAATCCAGCGCCTCGTCCCAGGATACGGCCTTCCACTTGCCCTCCCCTCGCTCTCCCACACGGATGAGCGGGGTCTGTGGTTTTTCCGAATCCTGCTCCAGGGCGATGCCCGCCGCTCCGCGGGCGCACAGGCCCTTCTTGAGCGGAGAAAATTCGTTTCCTTGGATGCGAACGGCCTTGCCGTCCTTTACATCCACCTGGATTGGGCAGCGCACGGTGCACATGCCGCAGACACTGAACACTGATTTTATTGCCGTCATGGCCATCTCCCGCTGATAAAGACGCAACGCCCGAGGCTCGGACCTTGCTGATGGTTAGTACATATGACTTTTTGTCAGTACCTTTTGACAAACGACATGGAAAACATCCCCAAACATGACCCTTTTTTCACAAACAGACGTGCGGCAGCCTCGTTTCCAGGCGTGCCCGCAGCCCTAGCTTGTGCCAATCCGGCGTAACTCATCCGCTCACGCAACGTGCAGGGATGCCTATTTCTTGGGCGTGGCCGGGTTTTGGCCCACTATCGCCAGGCCGGTCAGCTTGTCCAGAAAGGCGTCCCTGCGCACATCTTTTCGCTCCTCGCCGGGCCGCAGGGTGGAGATGACCAGACGGCCGACCACGGCCCGCCCCTCGCCCCCGTTTGGCAGGACGGTGCGCACGCCCCAGATGTTGTGCAGCAGGAGCGGCTCCCCCCGCTCATCCACGCCGAGATAGAGGCCAATATGTCCCGGCAGCCATATTAGAGACGCAAAGGGCACTCCCCGTGAACGGATGACGCGAATCTTGGAAGCCGCGTCCAATCCGTCCAGTGGTACAAATTCGCCTCCGCTGCGAGCCTGTTGCGCTGAGTTGCGCGGCAGCCAGATGCCGAAAGGCAGAAACAGGTCGCGCATGGTGGATGAACAGTCGCGGTTCTCGAACATGCCTCCCCAGCCGTAAAGCTGCCCGGACATGGCGTCGGCCATCTCCGCCACTGCGCGGGAAGTGAGCGGCATGGGCAAGAGCGAGGCTTGGTGATAGCCAAGATCGGCCAGGGCCATGACCGCCTGTCCCGTGGCCCCCCGGACCGGCACCTTGACCGTGAAACCCTGGCTGCTTTGGGAATGCATGGGGAAAAGAGCCCCGACATGAGTCTGGCCCAGAAACCGCCCGGCTCTGTTCAGGGAAACCTCATCCTTGCGCAGGGCCACCAGGCTTTTCGACTCGTACCGGGCCAAAAAACCCGGATCCGCCAGGGCCACGTCCTCGGTGCGAACCCACCCGCTGGCAAGGGCCGTCTCGACAAAATACCAGGCCCGATCCATGGAAACATGCGTGACCAGGACCGGTGTGCCCAGCCACAGGGCGGTATTCTGGAAATAATCGAAGGGAAAGCCTTCGCCGGGCCTGGCCGGATCCAGGAAGAACGGGCGGCGAGACGGCAGCACCCGCAGATCGGTGTTGCGCACGGTGATGCCCGGAGCGCTCATGGACGGGTAACTCGGCAGATCCTGCAAAGCCACGACATGCACCCAGCGATCCTGCGGGTATGGCTGCAGGTTCTCGGCGTACCCCTGCTTGGAGCCAAGGCTTCTTACGCCCCAGGAGATATCGTCTACCGACAAGGACGCTTTCGCCTGATGCCAGGGAGCGAAAAAGCGTTCCAGAGTGCGTTCGTGCATGCCGGCCTGCTCCGCCAAGGGAATGAGCAGCTGGTCCGATACCGGCACGGCCTGGCTGACCCGCTGCGGCACATCAAGCACAATGTCCGAAAAAAGGGCAGGCCCGCGAGACTCTTCGGGAGTCTGATCCGGTTGCGATTCGGGCTGGCCGGTGACGTCCGGGCCGGGCTTTCCCGCGCAGGCGCCCAAAAACATGGTCGCCATCACCACGCACAGCCAGAAACCAAGCCCGCGCAAAAATCTCTTCATGACCAATCCTACGGTTGATGTGCCGGCAATGCTCCGAAGCCCTCAGTAAACCTTGCGCCGGGAAAAACCCTTGCCGATGACGTTGAACGTGTTCTCGAAAATCACGAAAGCTTCGGGGTCCAGAGTGAAAATCAACTCCTCGAGCTTCTTCTGCTGGACGTTGTTGACCACCGTCATGACCACCTGCTTGGGCTGCCCGGTGTATCCTCCGCGTCCTTCGAGCAGGGTCACGCCACGGTTGGCGCTCTTGATGATGGCGTCAGAAATGGCCTGGGCATGATCGGAGACGATGAACACAAGCTTGCGCTGGTTGAACATGCTGAGGACATAATCCATGATCTGGCTCGTCACGAAAACCATGATCAGCGAATAGAGCACCATGTCCGTCTCCAGCATGGAGAAGCTGACCGTGAACAGGGCCGCGTTGAATATGAAGCTGACCTGTCCGATGCGGAATCCGAAGCGCTGGTGCAGGAGAATGCCGAGAATGTCGAGGCCGCCGGAAGATCCGAGGGAGCGCATGCTGATGCCGGCTCCCGTGCCGAGAATGGAGCCTCCGGCAATGGCCGCGAGCAGATGGTCATGCACGGGGAGGGTAAAGGAGATGATCTCCATCCAGCCGGTGATGGCGCACATGCCGTAGGCCGTGTAGAGCACGAATCTGCGGCTGATCATGATCCAGCCGATCAGGGCGATGGGGATGTTCAGCATGAAGAGCCACAGCCCGGGAGTCAGCGTTTCGGAGAAGTAGTAGATCAAGAGGGCGATGCCCGACACACCGCCGGTGACGAATCCGTGCGGCACGGCCACGGACTTGATGGACATGGCGACGAGGAAGCTGCCCACGGTCAGAAGAAATATGTTCCACGGGATGGAGTAGGCGTAGAGCCGGAGTTTGGAGTTCATGAATGTCAACATGCCGCGTTTAACGAAAAAGTCCAGCCTTTTGCCGGGCAAAGACCGGGGCTCCCCCCGTATCGTCCGCACGGCGTGCGAACCTGCTCTTGTCCTGCCGCCCTCCCCTGCGCTACGTTGCCATAAATCCATTCTTGGGAGCACACCATGAGCATCAAAGTTGCCACGCATATTGACTTCACGGCCATGACCCAGATTTTCACGCAGGCCGAGCGCAAGGGAAGAGATCTCCTCTACGAACACGAGGTTTACAGCCTGCTGCGAAACCTGGGCTCCGAGACGCCGCCGCGCAGCCTCCTGCTCCTGGCCGGAACCCGGCCCTCGGACGATGAACTGCTGGCCCTGCCCGGAGACAGGGTCGTGCTCAAGATCGTCTCGCCCTTCATCGTGCACAAGAGTGACGTCGGCGGCGTGCGCATCATCCCCAAGCATCCCGACAAGATTCGTTCGACCTGGCGACGCATGATGTACGAGGTCGCCGAGAACTACGCCGATCGCATCGAGCGCCGCCCCGCCCATGCCCCGGCGCACTATCAGGGGCTGACCGGCGACGCGCTGGTCTCGGCCATCTCCCAGGACATTCAGGGTGTGCTCCTGGTGCAGTTCATTCCCCCGGACGCCACCTCGTTTGGCAACGAACTCATCGTCGGTCTGCGCGCCACGCGCGAATTCGGCATGGTCCTCACCGCCGGTGTCGGCGGCACGGACACGGAGCTTCTGGCCGACAATTTCCGCAAGAACCGCAGCATTGTCTCTGCTTCCACGGAACTGACCGACGGCGAGTCCTTTTTCGAGCTCTTCAGGCGCACCGTGGCCTACAAGGTCCTGGCCGGAAAGACGCGCGGCCAGAAACGCGTGGTCGCCGACGAGCAGCTCATCGAATGCTTCTCCGCGTTCATCAAGGTCGGCAACCATTTCTCGCCCACATCCGCCAAGGCCCCGTTCGTCATCGAGGAACTCGAAATCAACCCCTTCGCCTTTTCGGATTTCATGATGGTGCCCCTTGACGGGATGTGCCGGTTCTCTTCTCCCAGAAACAAACATACGGCCCCGCGCCCCGTGGAAAAAATCCACACCCTCCTGCACCCGGCGCGCATCGGCCTGATCGGGGTCTCCACCTCGCGCCAGAATTTCGGGCGCGTCATCCTGCAAAACATCCTGGCCCATGGCTTCCCGGCCGAGCGTGTGACCGTGATCCATCCTGCCGCGAAGGAAGTCGACGGTGTGGCCTGCGCGCGCAGCCTGTCTGTTCTGGAAGAACCGGTGGACCTCTTCGTGGTCGCGGTGGCGGCCGAGAATCTGCCGCAACTCATGGAAGAAATCATGGACTCCAAAAAGGCGGCCTCCGTCCTCCTCATCCCCGGCGGGATGGGCGAAACCCCGGACAGCAAGGCCATGGCCGACACGATCATGGGCTGGATCGACGCAGGTCATGTTAACGGCGACGGCCCCGTCTTCCTGGGCGCCAATTCCATGGGCGTCATTTCCCATCCAGGCAACTACGACACCTGGTTCATCCCCGAAAACAAGCTGCCCAAGATCCGCGGGCAACACCATCGCAACTCCGCGTTCATCAGCCAGTCCGGTGCGTTCATGGCCACGCGCATGAGCCGAGCCCCGGAGCTGGACCCGGCCTATCTCATCTCCATCGGCAACCAGAACGACCTGACCCTCGGCGACTTCATGGCCTACTTCAGGAGCCATCCGGACACGGACGTGGTCGGTGTCTACTGCGAGGGCTTCAACGACCTCGACGGCGTGCACTTCACCCGCGCCGTGCGCCAGGCGGTCCTGGCCGGAAAGGAAATCATCTTCTACAAGGCCGGCCGCACGCCCGAGGGCAAGACCGCCACGTCGAGCCACACGGCATCACTGGCCGGGGACTACACCGTATGCGAGTCCTGTCTGACCCAGGCCGGAGCCATGGTGGCCGGATCCTTCAACCGGTTCACGGAACTCTACATGCTGGCCAAGGGACTGCACGGCAAGACCATTGCCGGAAACCGCATGGCTGCCGTATCGACAGCCGGTTATGAAGCCGTAGGCATGGCTGACAATATCATGGGTGACGACTTCGAGCTGCGCATGGCCACGTTCCGGCCCACGACCAGGCAGCGCATTTTCAAGGCCCTGACGATCTGCGGGCTGGACAGACTGGTGGAAGTAAAGAACCCCCTGGACATGAACCCAGCGGCCACGGACTCACTTTTCACCGAAGTCGTGGAGGCCCTGGCCGAGGACCCCGATGTCGATCTGGCCGTCATCGGCCTCATTCCGCTGACCCCGTCCCTGTCCTCCCTGGACATGGACGCAAGTCAGGACCTTGCTGAGCGGATCGGCGCCATTGCAAGGCACAGCCCCAAACCCATCGTTGCCGTGGTCGACGGCGGCGAGATGTACAATCCCTTCGCGGCCATGCTGCGCGACACGGGAATGCCTGTGTTCCGGGATGCGGACAGGGCTGTTCGCGCGCTTGGGCTTTATGTTCGGGGCAGGCTGAATGCGGAAAATCTGCGGTGCAGAAGAGGCGGGAAAATCGAAGAGAAACGCTAGCAGATCGTTGAAAAACGGCAATCTGCTGCGTCAGCGAAAAAATCCAGAACGCTCATGTATGAAGTCACTGCAAAAAGTCGTCATCCCCTTGAAGAAGGGGCTCCCTGTCTTTTTAACTATCTGAAAGGAATGGATTTCGCGCCATTGCCCGACATGGCCCGCCTACCCATGCTGGGCACACGTTCGCGGGAATGACACACAGGCTCGTTCGCGACTTTTTACTGTCACGTCATGTATGCTGAATACACTGCGCGTCCTGGATTTTTTCGCGGCCTTGCTTCTCACCATTTTTGAACGACCTACGAATTTTGAATTTTTTGAGCAGTCAGCTACTCAGTTCCCCGGCGCAGGCTCTTGAGGCGGGACTGCCGCGCCTTGGAGGCCAGCCGGCGCTCTTTTGAAGCACGGCTTGGCTTTGTCGCACGACGGGTTTTGGGACGCACGGCAGCCTGCGCCACCATGTGCGTCAGGCGCTCCAGGGCAGCCCGGCGGTTGGCGTCCTGAGTGCGGTGACTTTCCGCCCGGATAATCAGCTCCCCGTCCACGGTCAGGCGCTTTCCGGCCAGCAGCTCAAGGCGTTTGAGCCCGTCGTCGTCCAGTCCGCGAATGGCGTCAAGGCGCACTCGCAGGCGCACTGCCGTCGCGACCTTGTTCACGTTCTGGCCGCCGGGGCCAGAGGAGCGAATGAATTCGAGCCGGATATCCTCGTCTTCGATATGTATGCGGGGCGTGATGAACATGGGCAGGGCAATAACTCAAATCATTCCGGGCCGAAAGTGAAAAGGGCGGCCCTGGCCGCCCTTCATGCCTTGTCAGCCGCAGCTTCCGCCGCATCCGCAGGATGAGCAGCCACCTTCGGCTTCGGGGAAGACCATGCTCGATTGCACGGTGAACCCGGTGTTCTGATCGAAAAGAACAGTCATTGGTTTGGCCTGCTCAAAAAGCGCGCCCTCGACCAGAAAGGAATATCCGTCGACATCGAAGACCTGATCGTTCTCTTTCTTCTCATCGAGGGCCAATCCAAGACGGGGCCCTCCACAGCCTGAAGCCAGGTATATGCGAATGGGTTCCTTGTCCTTGTCGCCGAAATGCTCATCCAGCTGCGCCTTGGCCGCTGATTCGAGAGTAAACATAGATTCCTCCTATAGTTTGAATAGGACTTTTGTAATCCTTAATATTTTGATGTCAACATGCGCGCGAACCCAGGGAGGGCTGCCCGCCCCATGCCGCTTCGCCGGAAACATTGCGCAAGACCAAAAAAAAAGCGGGCACCAGGCCCGCTTGGTACGGATACGACGACTCCTTAGCGCATCAGGTAGAACCCAAGGTCGCTGTCGTAGCTTTTCTGATCCGCGAACTGACACCCGACATAGCGATCGCTCAGGTACTTGACGCGGGTCAGGCGGGTCACTTCCGTGCGCCGGGAGTCGTCCAGACGGAAGCGGACCTTGATCAACGCCCCGCGGGTGAGACGGTGCCCAAGCAGGGTGGTGAAGCCGACGCCGTTGAGGGAGAGATTTTCCAGCAGAAAATCTCCGCTCTCGCCCGTATCCGGATTTTCAAAATTTCCAGCAAGCTGCACATTCTTGCGGTAATATTGACGCCGCTCCATGGCCTGCCGCTCCTCGTTGAGCAGCAGCATCAGATTGGCAGCCACGTTCCGGAACTTTCTGAAGCCCTGAACCGCAGTTTTGCTTGTGTCGCAGATCGCGATCAGCGGAGCGACATCATCCTGAACACCGGAAACGACATCGAGGGTCACGGAAAAAAAGGGCATCTGCCGGGTAGCACTCTGCTGAGTGATCTTGGCATTGATGCGCTGCCCGACATCGAGCGCAGCGGGCTTGGCCGTATTGGGCATGATCACGGCGAACTTGTCCGACGCGATCCGGCACGGCACATCAACCTTGCGCACCTCCTCGGCCAGAACCGAGGCCAGCATCTGGATGATCTTGTCCACACTGGAGGGGCCGTATTCCTCATTCAGACGGCGCAGATTGTCGATCTTGACGGTTATCACGCTCGAAGGAGTGCCGTATCGCTTGCAGACTTCGATCTCGCGCTCCATGTAGCGGTCAAAGGAGCGCTTGTTGGGTACGCCGGTGAGCTGATCGGTTTCGGCCATGCGTCGCATGGCCTGAAAATAGTACGACCGCTCCAGAGCAACGGAAGTGACCTCCGCGATGGCCATGAAATCGGCCAGATCGCTCTGGGTGAAACGCTCGCCGCGGTGCGTGTCAATGACCTCCATCACGCCATAGACAAGATCGCCGCTTTTGATCGGCACGACCATGACCGTTGCGCAGCCTTTGGTCTTGGCGGTCAGAAAATGCGTGGCGAAGCGGGGGTCCTGCGCAGTGTCCTCGATCAGGAGCGGGTCGCCCGTTTCGGCGACCCAACCTGCCAGGCCAGTGCCTTTGCGCAGCTTCTTGCCACTGACAAGGTCGGTCTTCTCTCCCACGACATGATTGAATGTCAGATCGCCCGTGTCCGGCTCCACGAGCAGGAACGCCAGATGTCTGGGAGAAAAGAATCTCTCAACATGGACGCAGATTTCCTCCAGAGTTTTCTGGATACTGGTCCGATGCGATAGGCCCCGGGATATACCCAGGATCACGTCCAGGGCTGAGGAAGGGATAGGCGTCTCCATACTTGGCTCCTGCTGCTACATAGAACTGCGTATTTATGTTCAGGATCCATTACTTGGAGAAAAAGAAGGCTTTTGTCAAATATCTTGTATCTTGCAGATGACAATGCTCATGTCGCGGCTTTTTGCCCATGACTCCAGCGCCGAGAGCGTCGCCGGATAAGGATGCCCTATCGCCACGGCCAGCCCGGTGCGCCGAGCCAGAGACTCGGCCTTTTTGAGTTGCAACAGGATCGCATGCTCTTCGGCGGTGTTGTCCAGAAAAATATGCCGCCTGTAATAACGCATTCCTACGGATTTGCTCACTTCTCGCACGCAACTCCTCGGCGTGGTCAGACTGTCCACAAAGAATTTCCCCCGGCCGTGCAGATGCCCCAGGATGATCGTCATGGCCTTTTTGTCCTGGGTCAGGCGCGAGCCCATGTGGTTGTTGACCCCGTCCACTTCCGGCAGGCGTGCCAGATTGCTGACCAAGGTCTGCTCCAGAACGGCCGGACTCATGTTCACCCGCAGGGTTCCCGGCCCGGAATTGGCGACAGAAGGATAGCCTTCCGGTTCGCAGGGAAGATGCAGGAGCAGTTCCAGATTCTTCTGCCGCGCCAGCTCCGCCACCTGGCGAGCCTTGGTGTTGTAGGGCAGGACCGAGAAACTGACCGGGAATGGCAGTCCCGCCAGGCGTTTGGCCACGGACATGCTTTCACCCAGGTCGTCAATGATGAGAACGAGGCGCGGTGCGGCCACGGTGGGAGAATCCGGCTCGGACACGATGGAGAGCGGCAGGAAGAGGTGATGCGTGGGCTCTCCGAGAATGGAAATTTCCAGATCCCTGGGATTGCTGTTCACGGCCTTCAGACTGAACTCCGGGCCCAGCTGATCCAGATTTTTTTTCAATTCCGCGAGAAAGGGGAACACGTCGTGCCCCAGATTGAGGGTCAGGTTCTGGTAGTAAAACTCCTGGCCCCCGTGACGTCGCACTTCCACGGCCCGATGTCGCATGACATTCTGCGACTCGCCCTGGGCGGCCAACCCCATGAGTATGGCCAGATCCACGCTGCGGACCTTGGTGTCAAAATCATCGATGGGGGCTTCGTAGACCAGCCCTTTGTTCTTCACCCCCTCACCCACCGCTGCCGGCGGCGCAGCGCCCACCCGCTGATCACTGGCAGGCTTGCTGTCCGGTTTCTTCTGCGCGGTCGATGCGGGGGAGCTCCCCTGCTTGCGCTGACCATCCTGAAGCGGCAAGTGCACTACCACGAAAAGAGTCAGGCCGGTCAAAAGGACCGCGCAGATCCAGAGCAGGGACCTAAACAGCGAAAAACGCGGCAATTTTGTCGCGGACTTCTTCTTTTTACTTTTTTTGGGAGGCATGAAGGTAAGAAAGGCGGGGCGGAAAAATCCGCCCCGCAATGGAAGTTAGTTGGTAAGCTGCATGAAGCGCGGCAGGGACTTGACCATGCTCAGGCCGATGCGCAGCTGATTATCCCTGGCCAGGGCCTCTTTGGCCTCAAGCTCGTCCGTGCTTGGCAACACCTCGCCATTGGGGTTGTCCAGGTGTTTGGAGAGGTTGGCCTCGCGGAATTCCCTGTCCGGAAGCTCGTTATCCGCCACGGGTACAAAGGGGAGTTCCACGTCGGGATCAATGCCCTCCGCCTGAATCGACCTGCCGTTTGGCGTATAGTACAGGGCAATGGTCAGCTTCACTGCGGACCCGTCGGAAAGAGGCATGATACTCTGCACGGAACCCTTGCCGAAGGTTTGTTCCCCGATAAGAATGGCGCGCTTGCGGTCCTGCAGGGCTCCGGCCACGATCTCCGAAGCCGAGGCGGACCCGGCGTTGATGAGCACCACCACCGGGCAGGTCACGTCCGAGGATTGCCGGGACGCCATCTCGTCCCTTCTGCTCTTGGGATCCCGGCCCTGAGTGTAGACGATGAGCCCGTCGCGCAGAAAGGTGTCGGTCACGGAAATGGCCTGATTGAGGAGCCCGCCGGGGTTGTTGCGCAAATCAAGGACGATGCCCTTGAGCTCCTGCTTGTCCGAGTATTCCTTGAGTTTGCGATGCATGTCGTCGGTGGTGTTGGCCTTGAAATCGGTCAGGCGCAGGTGCAGGTAGCCAGGCTCGAGTTCCTTGACCTTGACGCTGATCAGCGGGATCGTGCCGCGCACGATGGTGACTTTTTCCGGAGCCTTGGACTCCTTGTGCAGAATGGTCAACTCCACGGCCTCTCCCTTGGGACCACGGATCTTGGAGACCGCTTCTTCAAGAGAGATATCAAGCGCTGAAGCGCCGTTGATCTCAAGAATGATGTCACCGGCCCGAAGCCCCGCCTTGTCGGCCGGAGTGTCCTCGATGGGGGCGATGACGGTCAGGCGCTTGTCGCGCACGCCGATCTGGATGCCGATGCCGCCGAATTCACCCTGGAATTCTTCCTGCATCATCTTGAACTTGTCGAGATCGATATATGAGGAATGCGGGTCGATGGAATTGAGCATCCCCTCGATGGCCCCGTGGATCAGATCCGTGCGGTCGATCTCCTGGACATAATTCTTTTCGATCAGATCCAGAACCTGGCTGAACTGTTTCAAAGCCTGGTAATGATCCGTATCCCGAGCCTGGCTGGACGAGGCCGTAGCGCAAAGGCTGGCCAGAAGAATCATCGTGCCAAGAAAATGGCTGAAACGCATGATGTCCTCCCTGAGGGAATGGCGAGAAATTGTTGGAATCACTTAAAAGCGGATACCGTGACGGGGCACAGTCGGGAACAACGGAACTCTGTTCTTCATCCAGACTGTAACCACTTTAAAGGATTAACGACTTTTTGCTTGTGACGCAATTCAAAATACAAACCTTCACCCTTGGCAGCAGGGTAGAAACCGCACACGCCGATCTGCTCGCCGCGTTCCACTTCACGGCCTACGGCCAGGGGCGCCTCGGACAAAAAGGCGTACAGAGAGTAATAATCTTCCCCGTGAAAAACAATGACGACCTGCCCGAAGCCGCGCAACTGGTCGTTGTGCACGACCTTGCCCCAGGACATGCTGCGCACGGGGGTCCCCGCCGGCAGAGAAAGGCCGACCCCGTTGCTGGAAGGATTTCCGTTCGGGGAGAAGGACACGACCCGCTTGCCTTTGGCCGGCCAGGCCAACTGTCCCTGCAATTTTGAAATCTGCTTGGAGGACTGCAGGCTGATCTTGTGGCGAAGGCTGGCGATGGAACCCATCAGGTTCTGGACCTGCTTTTCGCTTTCCTTCTTCTTGACCCGCACATCGGCCAGCTGGCGCTCGTACCGGGTCTTCTTCTTTTCAAGCTCGGCGCTTGAATCCTTGATCTTTTTCAGCTTGGCCTCGGCCTGGGCCGCCTTCTGGTCCAGAACCGACTGCTGGTCGGCCACAATCTGGCTCTGCCGCTCGATTTCCTCCCGCAGGGACTGGGCCTCGCGGTACAGGGAGGTCAGCCACTCTTCCCGGCGATTGGCCTCGGCCCACTGCTCGGCCGAAGCGAAGCCCTCCTCCTTGGCGGTCAGGTAAATGGGCCACAGGGTCTGCATCAATTCCTGCAGGCGGGCCGTGGTCTTCTCGCGCTCCGCCAGCAGGGCGTCGAGACGCGCGGAAACTTCGGCCTGTTCCTTTTTGTGCGCGGCCAGCTCTTCTTCCAGCTTTTCCAGAGACACAGCGGCCTGCTTGACCGAGCTTTCAAGCTTGGCCAGATCCTTGTGCAGAGTGCGTTCCTGCGCGGTCAGGCTCTCGATGGCCTTCTTCTGCGCGGCCAGCTGCTTGTTCTTGGCGGCCATCTCCTTTTCCAGGGAGGCAAAACAGAATGAAGCCGTCAGGGCGAGGCAGCTTAAAAGCAACAATGCAGTCGCACACAGGCGCGACGCGAGGCGGGATGACGGTCGATTCATGGGTCTGGGATGATGCTTTTTCCCACGCAGGTCAAGGGGCACGGCTCTTTCAGCAAAGGCTCAAGGGGGCAGGCGGCGCATTTTCCTTTCCGCTTGGCGCACCAGCCCTTGCCCGTGCGCACGATGAGGGCGTGGTATTCGCCGTAAAGAGACGCGTCCTTGGGCAGCGCGTCCATGAAAAATTCACGCAACTCCCCGTAGCCGATGTCTTCGGGAACCAGGCCGTGCCGGCTGAAAATACGGCGGGTGTAGGCGTCGACCACAAAGGACGGCTGGCCCAGAGCGTAGAGCAGGATGGAGTCCGCCGTTTCCGGTCCTATTCCCGAGACACCGAGCAGCGCCGGGCGCAGTTCTTCCATGCTCATCCCGTGCAGACCGGTCATGTCCAGGCCGCAGGTTTCCTGCAGGAAGTGAAGAAAATTGCGCACCCGCACCGTCTTGATCCGGAAAAACCCCGACGGGCGGATCAGGTCCGCCAGATCCGCGTCGGCCACTTTTGAAAGGGCTACCGGGTCAAGCAGGCGGGACTCGCGCAGGTTGCAGATGGCCTTCTCCACATTCGTCCAGGCCGTGTTCTGGGTCAAAATGGCGCCGAGCGCTATCTCGAACGGAGTCTCCCCCGGCCACCACGCGCTCGGCCCCAAACCGGTCAGCATCGCGTGGTAATAGTCCAGCAGCAGGCCTTCCCGGCTCATGTCCTGAAGACGAGCAAAGCCCAGTCACCGGAATGGAAGACCTCGGGCGCGGCCAGCCCCTGCTCGGCATAGGCCTGGATGACGCGGCCAGCTTGCTCGACAAGAATGCCGGACAGGATCAGGACACCCGGACGGGCCAGGCGGAGGCAGATGTCCTCGGCCATGTCGACGAGCGGATTGGCCAGGATATTGGCCAGGATGCAATCGAAGCGCCGGTCTGCGGGGATATCGGTTATGCTCCCCGTTGACAGCTCCAGCGCGTCCTCCACCACATTGAGGGCGGCGTTCTCACGCGCGTTGTCGATGGCCACGGGATCGATATCAAGCCCCTGCCCGGCGAGGCCGAGCTTGACTGCGGCGATACCGAGGATGCCCGAACCCGTGCCAAGATCGAGAAAGGATTGTCCCGGTTGCAAAACCCCGTCCGCGGCCAGGCGGTCCAGGGCCTCAAGGCACAGGGCCGTGGTCTGGTGATGACCGGTGCCAAAGGCCATCTTGGGCTCGATGAGGATGGGCTGCGCCGCGCAGGGCTCGTCCCTCAGCCAGGCAGGCAGAACCACGAACCGCGATCCGATGGGAATGGGCGTGAAATATTTTTTCCAGGCGCTGTTCCAGTCCGCATTGTCCACGCTGGTGTTCTCGATCCGCAGCTCCGGACAGGCGCCCAGCAGGGCGGCCTCGGTCTCGGCGGACTGTTCCGGGCGGTCGAAGTGCACGGTCAGGAGGCGCAGGCCGTCCTTCAGCCCGCCGTCCTCCCAGCCCCAGGGCGTATGCAGGTACAAGAGGCCGGTCACGAGATCCTCGTGTTCCGGGGCAAAAAAAAGAGCAAGACGCGCAAGCTTGTTTGACATTTTATACCTGATCTCGGGGTATGCCCGTTTGAATTCAATGATGAAAATTGCCCTCGGTCGGCCCAAAAAGGCCGCAAGGCAAGAAAACCGCTATTCTCCCGCCAGAATGCGTTCCAGAGCCCGGCAAAATGAGTCCAGCTCCTCCTGCGTGATGACCAGGGGCGGCAGCAGGCGCAGCACCGTATCCTGGGTAAGGTTCAGGACAAAACCTTCCTCAAGCAGGGCTTTCCAGACCTCGGCCCCGGGATGGGTCAGCTCGATGCCGACCATCAGGCCATGCACCCGCACCTCGGCGATCTTTTCGGGAAATCTGGATTTCATCACGCCCAGCCGCTCGCGCAGCCAATCGCCCAGGCGCGCCGCCTGGCCGCAGAGGTCGTCACGCTCAATGATCTCGATGACCTTGTCCGCCACGGCGGAGATGAGCGCGTTGCCGCCAAAGGTCGTGCCGTGGCTGCCCGGAGGAAACCCCTTGGAGACCTCTTCGGTGCACATGACCGCGCCCATGGGCAGCCCCCCTGCCAGGCCCTTGGCCACGGTGACAATGTCCGGGGTCAGACCAAGATGCTGGTGCGCCCAGAATTTCCCTGTCCGGCCTACACCGGTCTGAATTTCATCCACGATCAGCAGCACGCCCCGCTGGGCGCAAAGCGTTGCCAGATCTCGCGCATAGTCTTCGGGAAGCGGCTTGACCCCGCCCTCGCCCTGAATCATCTCAACCAGCACTGCGGCCGTACGATCGGACATGGCGTTTTTCATGGCCGCCAGATCACCAAAGGGCACGGTGATAAAGCCCTCGGGCAACGGGCCGAATCCGGCCTTTATCTTGTCCTGGCCCGTGGCCGTCAGGGTGGCCAGGGTGCGGCCATGAAAGGAACCGCCGAGGGTGATGATCTCGTAGCGTTCCTCACCGCGTCCTTCGCGCATGTAGCGCCGGGCCAGTTTGATGGCGCCCTCGTTGGCCTCGGCCCCGGAGTTGCAGAAAAAGACCCGCTCCAGATGCGATGTGCCGAGCAGGCGTCTGGCCAGGCAGACCTGCTCTTCCTGATAGAAAAGATTGGAAACATGGATGAGCTTTTTCGCCTGGGCGCAAATGACCTCCACCAGTTCGGGGTGGGAATGGCCCAGGTTGCAGACCGCGATACCGGCCAGAAGGTCGATGTAGGCGCGGCCTTCGGGAGTATAGAGCCGCGTCCCCTCGCCCCGGCTTACGGCCAGGGGATAGCGGGCATACGTGTGGCACAGGGTCGCGGCTTCACCATTCTTTATATCTTCGCTGTTCATGAAATTCTCCTTGGGGGATGATTGGGTCAGATCGCGCCGGTGTGCCCGAACCCCCCGGCCCCGCGCGCGGTGTCCGAGAGGGTGTCCTCAGGAACGATTTCGGCCCGGACAACGGGCTGAAACACGAGCTGGGCGATGCGTTGCCCGCGGGTCACGGTACGGGTCTGGCCCGAAGTGTTCAGGAGGCTGACCAGTATCTCGCCCCGATAGTCCGGATCGATGACGCCCACGCCCTGGCTGACCACCAGCCCGTCCTTGGTTCCGAGGCCGCTTCGGGAATAGACAAAACCGGCCACTCCCGGCATCGTGCATTCCACGGCGATGCCCGTAGGAAATCGGTGTCGTCCCCCAGGCGGGATCACGACCTCCTCTTCCGCCGTGCAGGCCCGCAGATCAATGCCCGCCGACCCCGCAGTGGCGTAGTTGAACTTCTCAGGCGGGCATGTTTCCGACAAAAAACGGACCTTGACCGGGACGGTGACAATTCCGGGACAGGGATTCATTTCTTCTCCTGGGCATGATAGCCCGGTACTCAAGCGCATGCCGGGATGCGCCACACATTTTTTTGACAGGGGGATTTATGCAACCATTGCATGTCTATACAGTAGTGCCCAAACTTCCGGAAAAACTCCTGCCGCTCAAGACGCTGGCAGGCAATCTCTATTTTTCATGGCAGCACGAAATCGAGGAGTTTTTTGCCCAGATAGACCGCGAGCTGTGGGAAAAAAGCGAACACAATCCAGTCTGGTTCCTGAACCATCTGCCGCAGAGCACGCTGGAAGAACTGGCGGAGGATGAATTCTTTCTGGACCGTCTGTCAACCATTGCGGCGGGTTTTGAAAAATACATCTCCAAGCGCAGCCCCATGACCGGCCTCGACGCACTGGAGAGCGGCCCGGTCGTGGCCTATTTTAGCGCCGAATACGGCATCTCTCAGTGCCTGCCCGTATATTCCGGCGGCCTTGGCGTCCTGGCCGGAGACCATCTCAAATCCGCCAGCGACCTGAACATCCCCCTGGTCGGCATCGGGCTGTGCTATCAGCGCGGTTTTTTCCGCCAGTACCTGACTCATGACGGCTGGCAGCAGGAACGTTATCAACCCAATGATTTTGAGCAGATGCCGCTGGTCCCGGTGCTCGACGAAGATGGACATCCCCTGAAAGTGCGCTTCTTGATGCAGGGAAAACCCCTCTATTTCCGCATCTGGCGGGCCGATGTGGGCCGGGTGCCGCTTTTCCTCATGGACACCAATGTCTCCGAGAACACGCCCGAACGCCGGGACCTTACCTCCCAGCTGTATGGCGGAGATCTGGAGATGCGGCTCATGCAGGAGTACCTGCTCGGCATCGGCGGCATCAAGGCCCTGGAGGCCATGGGCCTCTCCCCGCGGGTCATCCACATGAACGAGGGACACTCCGCCTTTGCCGGTCTGGAAAGAATCCGGGTGCTCATGCAGGACCGGCACCTGTCCTTCGAGGCGGCCTCGGAACTGGTCGCCCAGAGCTCGGTCTTCACCACGCACACCCCTGTTCCGGCGGGCAACGATCGCTTTTCCCCGGATCTGATGGCCAGATACTTTCAGGAATACTCCGCCGACCTTGGCCTGTCCTGGAAGGTGTTTCTGGCCCTGGGCCGCGAGAACACCCGTGACGAGGCCGAACATTTCTGCATGACGGTCCTGGCCCTGCGCCTGTCCCGCTTCAACAACGGCGTCAGCAAGCTGCACGGCAAGGTCTCCCGGAAAATGTGGTCCAAGGTCTGGCCGCAGTACCCCGAGGAGGACGTGCCCATCACCTGGATCACCAACGGCATCCATTTCCCGACCTGGGTCGCGCCCGAGATGTCGGTCCTCTTCGACCGCTTCCTCGGCCAGTCCTGGCGCGAAGACCCGGACTGCGAGCGGGTCGGGGAAAAATTCGGGTCCATCCCGGACATCGAGCTGTGGCGCACCCACGAGCGCCTGCGTGAACGACTGGTCGACTTCGTGCGACGCAGGCTGCAGCAGCAGATCATGTCCAGAGGTGGGCGCAGCTGGGAACTCGAAGTGGCGGACAATGTCCTCAATCCCGAGGCCCTGACCATCGGCTTTGCCCGGCGTTTCGCCTCGTACAAGCGCGCCTACCTGCTGCTCAAGGACGACGACCGCCTAAAACGCCTGGTCACCGACCCGGCCCGGCCGGTGCAGTTCGTCTTCGCCGGCAAGGCCCACCCGCGCGACAACGAAGGCAAAAAGATCATCCAGGAACTCATTAGCCTCTGCCAGTCCCCGGAAAGCCGCGCCTCCATGGTCTTCCTGGAAGACTATGACATGCAGGTCGGCCGCTATCTGGTCCAGGGCTGCGACATCTGGCTGAACAACCCGCGTCGTCCGCTCGAGGCCTGCGGCACCAGCGGCATGAAGGCCATGGCCAACGGCGTTCTGAACCTGAGCACCCTCGACGGCTGGTGGGACGAGGCCTGGAGCCCGGACAACTCCGTGGGCTGGGCCATCGGCAATGCCGAGGAATACGACGACGTGGAGTATCAGGACTTCGTGGAGAGCCAGACCCTTTACAACATCCTTGAAAAAGACGTCATCCCCCTGTTCTACGACCGGGTCCAGGGATCATTTCCAAGACGCTGGGTGCAAAAGATGAAGCAGGCGCTCAAATCCCTGGGGCCTGTCTTCAACGGACACCGCATGGTCGAAGAATATTCCAAGCGCGCCTATCTTCCGGCCAACATCAGCTACGGCAAGCTCACGGCCAATGAATACCGGCCGGTCATGGAGCTGGCCGAATGGCGCATGGGACTGCTCACCCACTGGGGTGGTCTCGACATCCGCAACGTACAGTGCGTCACGTCCCATGAAATGTTCGTGGGCGAAAACCTGGAGGTCAGCGCCGAGGTCAGGATCGAAGGGCTTGGCATCCAGGACATCCGCGTGGAGATCTACACCGGCCCTCTGGACCATACCGGCGGGTTCGCCAGTCGCTCGACCTTCCCCATGAGCCCCGACGAGCGCACCGCCGACGGCTGGTACGTTTACCGCGGCAAGGCCATGCCCATGGCCACGGGCAAGTTCGGATTCACCGTGCGCATCCTGCCCCACCACCCCCTGCTGCGCGACTCGCACAGCCTGGGGCTCATCTTCTGGGCCAAGGACGCTCCAAGGTAGAGGCATGGCCAAGAAAGTGGAACGCGCGGACGTAGTCCTGGCCGAGCAGGGTCTGGCCGAGAGCCGCGAAAAAGCCAAGCGGCTGATCATGGCCGGGGAGGTCTACCTGCTCCAGGGCGACAGCAAGACCCCGGTGGCCAAACCGGGGCAGCAGGTCCCGCGCGACGCCCGCCTCCAGATCAAGGAGCCCGAGCGGTTCGTTTCGCGCGGCGGCTACAAACTGCTCACGGCCCTGGAGCATTTCGCCATCGATGCACGAGGACTGGTCGCCCTGGACGCGGGAGCGTCCACGGGCGGGTTCACGGACTGCCTGCTGCAGTTCGGGGCCGCACGGGTCTACGCCGTGGACGTGGGGCACGGGCAGTTGCACGCAAAGCTCGTCCGGGACCCGCGCGTGGTCAACCTGGAGCGGATCAACCTGCGCCACGCCACGCCGGACCTGCTGCCCGAAAAAGTGGACCTGGTCGTGGCCGACTGCTCCTTTATCTCCCTGCGGCTCATCCTGCCCCCCTGCCTGCAGTTCCTCAAAGACGACGGGCAGATCCTGGCCCTGGTCAAACCTCAGTTCGAGCTGGGCCCCGAACATGCGGTCAAGGGCGTGGTGCGTTCCGAGGAACTGCAGCTCAAAGCCGTGGAGCAGGTGCAGTCCTTTGCCGGCGAGGAGCTCGGGCTGCACGCCCTGGGCTTTGTTGCGGCAGGCATCAAAGGCCCCAAGGGAAACCAGGAATACCTGCTCCATTTGCGACGCTGAGAGGCGCTTTGCCAAGAACGGCGAGTCAGGATAAAGACCGCCTTCATCGACCCAACCTCAACCAGATTTGGACCCATGCCCGACAGATTTCTCACCGAAGCCCGCAAAATGAAGCTCAGATCCGTTCTGGCCTGCCGCCAGCCCGACCTGACCCTGGTCCTGAACAATATCCACGACCCGCACAATGTGTCCGCCATCCTGCGCAGCTGCGACGCCTTCGGCGTATTCGGCGTGCACCTTTATTACACCAAGGAAAAGTTTCCGTCTCTGGCCAACAGTTCTTCGGGCTCGGCCAAGAAATGGATCGACCTGACCCGGCACCGCGACGCCGGAACCATGATCGCGGGCCTGCGCGGGCAGGGCATGCAGATCGTGGGCACGGGATTCAGCCCCACCGCCAAGCCGATCATGGACATTGACTTCACCCGGCCCACGGCCATCATTCTCGGCAACGAGCACCGCGGCATGGACCCCGACGTGAAGGCCCACGTTCCCGATGAAATCTACATTCCCATGTTCGGCATGGTGCAGAGCCTGAACGTGTCCGTGGCGGCGGCGACCATCCTCTACGAGGCCATGCGGCAGCGCCTGGCCGCCGGGATGTACGGGAAAAGCACCCTGGACGCGGACAGATTCGAGGACGTATACGCCGACTGGTGCAAGCGCGGCAAAGACTACTAGCCGACTGCTCAAAAAATTCAAACTCGCAGGTCGTTCAAAAATGGTGAGATGCAAGGAAGCGAAAAAATCCAGGACGCGCAGTGTATTCAGCACACAAAAGCGTTCTGGATTTTTTTGCTGACGTAGCAGATCGCCATTTTTCAGCGGCCTGCCAGCCGGGGCCAGCCCCCCTGGAGAACCGATGGCCGGAAACACTTTTGGCAGCATCTTCAAACTGACGACCTTCGGCGAATCCCACGGCCCGGCCCTGGGCGGAGTGGTGGACGGATGCCCTGCGGGGGTTGCTCTCGACGAGGCCGTCGTCCAGGCGGAACTGGACAAGCGCAGACCGGGCCAGGGCGGACCGGCGGCCACGGCCCGCAAGGAACCCGACCGCATCCGCCTTTTGTCCGGGGTCTTCGAGGGGCGGACCACAGGCACCTCCATCGGCTTCACGGTCGAGAACACGGACCAGCGCTCCCACGATTACGGCGAGATCAAGGACGTGTTCAGGCCCGGACACGGCGACCTGACCTATCAGGCCAAATACGGACTGCGGGACTATCGCGGCGGCGGCCGGTCATCGGGCCGGGAGACGGTGTCCCGCGTGGCGGGCGGAGCCGTGGCCGCGGCCTTCCTGCGGACTCTGGGCATCGTCGTGCATGCCGGGACTGTTGAGCTTGGCGGCATTCGCGCAGAACGCATCGACCTTGAAGGCGCTGACAACCGCCTCTTCTTCGCCGTCGATGACGACGCGGCCCTGCGCTGGGAGGAACGGGTCCGCAATGTCGCGGCCCAGGGCGACACCCTCGGCGGCATCGTCGAGATTCGCGCCTGCGGAGTTTCGGCCGGCCTTGGCGAGCCCGTTTTCGACAAGCTCGACGCTCGTCTGGCCGCGGCGCTGATGAGCGTAGGCGCGGTCAAGGGGATCGAGATCGGGGCCGGATTCGCCGCCAGCCGCATGCTCGGCAGCGAAAACAACGACGCCATGAGCGCAGGTGGATTTGCGTCCAACAACGCCGGTGGCATCCTGGCCGGAATCTCCAGCGGCCAGGACATCGTGCTGCGCGCCGCCATAAAGCCCATCCCTTCCATCGCCCTTGAGCAGCATACCCTGGACCGCTTCGGCAAGGAACGCACCATCCGCGTCGGCGGCAGGCACGACATCTGCGCCATCCCCCGGGTGGTTCCGGTGCTCGCCGCCATGGTCCGGCTGGTCCTGGCCGACATGGTCCTCCTGCAGCGGCGCATGGGGCGCGGCGCATGAACGCGGACGCGGGCTTCATCCTCAAGAAAGCCCTGGGCACGCTCTTCATGCCCCTGTCGGTCTGCCTGCTTCTTTTCGCCCTCGGCATGATCTACGTGCTGCTGCGCCGCTCGAGGGACGCCATCGCACCTTTTGTCCTGGCCGGGCTCCTGCTGTACGCCTTTTCCCTGAACAGCGTGTCCGGGTATCTCATTGAGCCCCTGGAGCGAGCCTACCCCGCCCTCAACCTCTCCGCACCGGAGATGACCAAAAAGCAGGTCAAATGGGTCGTCGTGCTCGGTTCCGGACACTGGACGGACAAGAGCCTGCCGCCCGGAGCCATGCTCGCAGAGGCGGCCCTGTACCGCCTGACCGAGGGCATCCGGGTCGCGAACCGTTTTCCCGGCTCCATCCTGGTTCTTTCGGGCGGCAAATTCCGGGACGAGCAATCCAGCGCCCAGGTCATGGCCGCCGCCGCGGTGGGTCTCGGCTTCGATCCGGGGCGCATCATGCTCTCGGACAAGGCCCTCGACACCCATGACGAGGCGATGCACGTAAAAGCCCTGGCCGGATCCGACGCGTTCGTCCTGGTCACCTCCGCCTCGCACATGCTGCGCGCCGTCAAGCTGTTCGAAAACCAGGGGCTCAGGCCCATCCCCGCTCCAGCCTACTATCGCAGCAAGGGGGAACCCGAGTACTTCATCCCTGGCGCAGCGAACATCAAAACCTGCCACATGGCCGTGCACGAATACCTGGGCCTTGCCTGGTCCTTTGTGCGCGGACAGATATCGCTTGCTCCGTGATCGACATCCTGCCCACCCTGGCGCTGGCCACATCCGTACACGACCCTGACAGGGCCACCATCCGCACCTGGTCCCTGGTCCTGTCCAGCCGCAGGTTCCTGAACCGCTTCGAAAACGGCAGGCTGCTGGTCGCCCCGGCCCTGGCCAAGCTCGCCGTACAGGAGATCGTGTCCTATGAACTGGAAAACCGCCCCCGGCCCCGGCCGGTCCCCCTGCCGGACAATTCCTGGGTCAGCCTGCTTGTTATCGCATCGTTTCTGGGACTTACGGTCTGGCTCGACGGCCAGGACCCGCTCCATCGTGCGGCCTGGCATCTCGCGGGCCGCGCCGACGCCGGACTGATCCTGGCCGGGGAGTGGTGGCGCTGCGTGACCGCCCTTTTCCTGCACGCCGATGCCGGCCACCTGCTGTCCAACGCCGGGGCCCTGGCCGTGCTGGCCTCGCTCCTCGCGCGGCGCATCGGTTCGGGACTGACCTGGGGGCTGTTCGTGCTCTCCGGAAGTCTCGGCAACGCCCTGAACGCCTGGGCCCAGGCCCCGGATCATCTGAGCGTCGGCGCGTCCACTGGCGTCTTCGGGCTCATCGGCGTCCTGGCCGCCGGGGCGGGCCTGGCCGAGCCCGGCTCACGGGGGAAGATGCTCCTGCTGGCGCTTGGGTTCGGATTCAGCCTGCTGGCCATGCTGGGTGCGGGCGAAGACAGGGTGGACCTTGGCGCGCATTTTTTCGGCCTGTGCTGCGGACTGCCCTTCGGTTTCATGGTCGGAGCATGGCACGGGGCCACGGGATGGAGGCGGTGGATTGGAGGCATGAGCGGGGCTGCCGGCCTGGGCCTGGCAATCCTCGCCTGGGCCCTGGCTCTGGGGCACAGCCTCGCGGAAGGATGATGGTCCGGGGAGCGGGACGGCCCCCCCGGACAAAAGAAGTTAGAACTGACCGGAACGGAGCATGACCAGGGTACAGGCGTGCTGCCAGGGTATTCCGGCCTCTGTCAGGGCCTGTTCCAGGGTCGCCGATTCGGTACCGGGATTGAGGATGACCCGGCCGGGCCTGAGCCCCAGGATGGAGTCCTGCAGCTGCGCGCTGCGCTCCGGCCCGACATAAAGAGTGAGTGTGTCCACCTTTTGATCGATGGCCTCCAGGGTGGGAACAACGGGCAATTCCTCGATAACGGTCCGTCCCGGCGTGACCGGGATGACCGAGTGCCCGTATTCCTTGAGCATGCGCACGGCCTTGTTGGAATAGCGTTCGGGCTTGTGGCTCGCGCCAAGCACGGCGACAGTCTGGGACACGGCTATGCTCCCGCCTTGCGGCTGACCATGACCTTGGCCGGACGCAACAGGCGATCTTTTAACATGTACCCCTTCTGCAGCATCTGGCAGACCGTGTTTTCATCCAGATCGTCGCGCTCGACCTGCCCCAGGGCCTCGTGCAGCGCAGGATCAAAAGGCACTTCCAGCGCCGCGATCTGTTCCAGCCCGTGCTTCTTCATGGTGTCCAGGAAGATGTTCATGGTCATCTCCACCCCAACGACCAGATCCTTGCAGGCTTCTGCCTGCCGCCCGTGGGCCAGAGCCAGGTCGAGGTTGTCCATGACCGGGATGATTTCCTCCAGGATGGCGGAGGTCGCGAACTTGAAAAACTCATCCTTTTCGCGCAGCAGGCGCTTCTTGAAGTTCTCGCTGTCCGCCAGGACTCGCAGGTTGTCCTTTTTCAGTTCTTCCACATCGGCCAGGGCCTGGGCGTATTTTTCCTCCAGGGTCAGCTCACCGGCTTCTTCCATCGGCGTTTCGGTCTGCGCATCGTCCGGGGCCTGAACCTCTTTTTCCTTATTGGACATGAAAAACTCCTGATCCTTGAAATATTTGAAAAATCTCTTCACGATGATCCCTAGAAGCGGGATTTGAGGCACTGACTAAGTATTTGAGCTGCAAAGTCAACCATGGGCACGATGCGCGCATAGTTCATGCGCATCGGCCCGAGTACGGCCAACGTGCCGTGATTGCTGGCAAAAGCGCTATAAGGAGAGGCCACCAGGGAGCACCCCGTCAGGCCCGGTACATCCTGAGTCAGACTGATGGACACGGATTGGCCGGCCGAGGTCTTGTCCAGCAACTCAAGGAGCCGGGAGCGCTCCTCGATGAGCCGCAGGAACTCCTGAATGGTTTCCATTTCCATGAATTCGGGCTGATCGGTCAGGTGGCTCGCGCCACCGACGAAAACTTCGGGCTGCTCCTCCTCGGCCAATGTCTGGGCGGCCAACTCCCAGGCCCGGCGGTAGGCGTCCAGGGTCTTGCGCACGCTTGCGAGCTGGCGCTCGATTTCGCCGCGCACCTCCTGGGTGGTGCGCCCCTCGAAAAGGCTGTTCAGATAATTGCCGTAACGCACCAGATCATCCGCGCTCAAGCGGTCGTCCATCTGTAGCAGACGATTGCTGATCAGCCCGCCCTGCATGACCAGCACGGCCATGATCATGCCCGGACGCAGCAGCACGAAATCGATCTGCCGCCAGCGCGCCAGATCCTGGCGCGGGGCCATGACCACGCAGACCTGCCGGGTCAGGGAGGAGATGGAACGGGCGGCGCGGCGCAGAACCTGGGTCAGGTCGCCCTCGCCGGGCAGGATGTGCTCGTGCAGCCGTGACTGCTCCCGGCGCGGCAGGGGGCCGAGGGTGAGGACCTGATCGAGATAGTACCGAAAAGCGGCGACCGTGGGGATGCGCCCGGCCGACGTGTGCGGCTGCAGCAGATACTCCTTTTCCGTCAACGCGGCCATGGTCGCCCGCAGGGACGCCGGGCTCAGCCCCAGACCGGGGGCCAGCGACCGCGAGGACACGGGCTGCGCCGTTTCCACGTAGGTCTCGACCACGGCGGTCAGGACGGCGGTTTCACGCTTGGTCAGGATCATGACAGGCAGTCTTCCCTTGAAAAAAGAAACTCGCGCAGCGCCTGCAGCCAGGGCCGCGGGGTTATCCCCGTGACGGCCGTGAACGCGGAAAGATCGAGGACCGAATATGCCGGTCGGCACGCCTTTTGCGGGTATTCGGAGGACGGGATGGGCTTGATGCGGCAGGGCAGGTCCGCGCCGCGCACGGCTTCGGTGGCCAGTTCGCACCAGCTCGCCTGGCCCGCGTTGGCCAGATGGAAGATGCCCGTCGCCTCCCTGTCCAGCAAGGCCAGCGAATTCGCGGCCAGGTCCGGCGTGTAGGACGGGCTGCCGATCTGGTCATGGACAACGGACAGCTCAGGCCGGGTCGCGGCGAGTTCCAGAATGCGGGTCACGAAATTGATCTTGCACGGACCGAAAAGCCAGGAAGTGCGAATGATGAGCAGATTCGGCAGATCAAGGGCCAGAAGCTCGCGCTCGCCCTGCAGCTTGGTCTTGCCATAGACCGAACCGGGCGCGGTCTGGTCCCCGGAGCCATAGGGAGTTGTCTTTTTGCCGTTGAAAACGAAATCCGTGCTGTAGTGCACCAGCGGCACCCCGGCATTCCGTGCGGCCTTGCCCAGCACCAGAGGTAGTTGCCGATTGAGCCTTGAGGCCTCGGCAGGCTCGTCCTCGGCCTGATCGACCTTGGTGTAGGCCACGGTGTTGAACAGGACTTCCGCCCCGCTCCGGGCAAGGTATTCCTCCACCGCAGGGCGGTCGAAGAGGTCCAGGTCCTCGCGTCCGGGCGCGTGAACTGTCCAGCCTCTGCGCGTTATGGCCATGCTCAGCGCCTGACCCAGAAGGCCGGTCCTGCCGCCCAGTACCACCGCGCTCTTCATCCCTGCCTCGTGCTGTACCATTCGTCCATGAACCGGCGATAGGCGCCGCTTTGCACTTCGTCAAGCCAAGCCTGGTTGGCCCTGTACCAGGCCAGGGTGTCTGCCATGCCCTCTTCGAAGGTCTGCTGCGGAACCCAGCCCAAGTCGGCTGTCGAGCGTTCAAAGGCCATGGCGTAGCGGCGGTCGTGACCGGGCCTGTCGGCGACGAAGGTGATCAGGTCCTCGCTTTTTCCCGAAAGTCGCAAGATGGTCCGCACCACATCCAGATTGGTACGCTCGGCGTCGCCCCCGAAATTGTAGACCGCGCCGGCCACGCCCTTGAAGAGCGCGGCTTCAACTCCACGGCAATGGTCCATGACATGGATCCAGTCCCGCACGTTCTGTCCGTCGCCGTAGACCGGGATGGATTCGTTCCGGGAAGCTTTCAGGTAGACCAGCGGAATGAGCTTTTCCGGGAACTGGTAGGGGCCGTAATTGTTGGAGCAGCGGGTGATGATGACCGGCATCCCGTACGTGTGGAAATAGGCCCGGGCCAAAAGATCCGATGAAGCCTTGGAGGCCGAGTACGGCGAATTGGGCGCCAGGGGCGTGTCCTCGGTGAACTGTCCCGTCGGCCCGAGGGAGCCGTAGACCTCATCGGTGGAGATGTGCACGAAGCGCGGGATCCGGGCCTGCCGGGCGGCTTCAAGAAGATTCTGCGTGCCCAGCACGTTGGTCGTCACAAAGGGAAAGGGGTCGTTTATGGAGCGGTCCACATGAGATTCGGCCGCGAAATTGAGCACCGCGTCAAAGGTAAAGCGGGCGAGCAGCTCCGGCACGAGCGTCTGGTCGCAGATGTCGCCGTGTACGAAATGGTAGCGGCTGCCGAGGTGCAGGCTCTCCACTTCGGCCAGATTGCGGCGGTTGCCGGCGTAGGTCAGCTTGTCCAGGTTGACGATGACCGCGTCCTCATGGGCGGCCAGCATGTGCTGGATGAAATTGGAGCCGATAAAGCCGCAGCCCCCGGTGACGAGCAGATGCATGATTTCTCCTGGCTTCGCGGTTCTTGACGGAAGCGGGTTTGAAAGCCAAGTGTGGAGCGGAGCGCCAGGGCTTGTCCCCGGACCGCTCCATAAAAAATACGCAAAGAGAACCCAAGATGCAAATCGCCCTTTACGAGCCGGAAATTCCACCCAACACCGGGACCATCGCCCGGCTCTGCGCCGCCGCCACGACCCGCCTGAATCTGATCGAGCCGTTGGGCTTCAGCCTGGAAGACAGATACCTCAAACGGGCCGGCCTCGACTACTGGCCCCACGTGGACAAACGCATCTGGCCATCGTGGGCCGACTTTCTGGAAGGCCGCGATCCCGGCCGCCTGGTTTTCACCAGCGCGCGCCAGGGAGTGGCCCATCACCGCTTCGCCTTCAGGCCTGACGACATCATCGTGCTCGGCCCCGAAACCAGGGGACTGCCCCCGGAGGTTCTACTGGACGCACGCGACCTGGTGCGCATCCCCATCTGGGGCCAGGTCCGCAGCGTAAACCTGGCCAATGCCGCGGCAGTGCTGCTCTACGAGGCCTATCGTCAGACCGGGGAACTGGACCTGCGCGAGGACAGCCCGGGCGCACCCTAACCTACGGAGACGCGCATGCCCGACACGCTCTACAGCCTGCCGCTGAACCTGTCACTCTTCGTCTTTCTGGCGGGCTGCACGGCCCTGGACCTGCTCTTCGGCGATCCACGCGACTGGCCGCACCCGGTGCGGCTCATCGGCAAGGCTCTGGAGCGCCTCGAAGGCTGGGCAGCAGGTTTTTTCCTCGGCCCTCGCATGGGCGGGGCCCTGAGCGTCGCCGCCGTGGCGGGCGGGAGCGCGCTCCTGGTCCATCTGTTGACCGGCCTGCCGCTGGTGGGCGAGATCCTGGCCCTGTACCTCGGCTACGCCGGACTGGCCCTGGGCTGCCTCCTGCGCGAGACAAGCACAGTGCTGAACCTGCTTGAAACCGGACGGCTCGCCGCGGCCCGCGCGCATCTCTCCGGCCTGGTCAGCCGCGACACGGAAGACATGACCGAGGACGAGGTTTGCCGCGCCCTCGGCGAAACCCTGGCCGAAAACTTCAACGACGGCTTCGTGGCCCCCCTCTTCTGGCTCTGCCTGCTGGGGCCTGCAGCCCTGTGGGCGTACAAAGCGATGAGCACCGTGGATTCCATGTGGGGTTACCGCACGGAACGCTTCGAGGAACTGGGCAAGGCCGGGGCGCGCGTCGACGACATCCTGGCCTGGCTGCCCGCCCGCCTGGCCGCCATCTCCATCTGGGCCTGCGGCTGGCTGCTGCTGCGCCCCGCCGCATGGGAACGCATCGCGCGCGACGCCCGGACCATGGACAGCCCCAACGCCGGATGGCCCATGAGCGCCGCCGCCCATGTGGCCGGGGTCAGCATGGGCGGCCCGACCCGCTATTTCGGGCAGATCAAGGACAAACCCTTTCTCGGCCCCCAAGGCGTGACCTGGTCTGCGGAGCGGATTCGCGGCATGATGCGCACGATCCTCTTTGCCGCCCTGCTCTGCGCAGTAGTCCTGACCGTGGCCGGCAGCTATCTGAGCTGGTGGAGCCTCGGCTGACCCGGCGCAGGCCAGTGCCCGGACCGGAGTCCTCGAAGCTCATATCCCGGATTTCAAATCTCAAATCTCAAATCTCAAATCTGAAATTTGAAATTTGAAATTTCAGATCTGCTCACCGCGCCTCCCATCTGCCCCATGTGCCGCTGGGCAGCTCCAGAACGCCCGGTGCGCCGTGCAGAAGCATCTCCCCGCAGGTCAGCGTTCCCGCCCCGAAAGTCTGTTCCAACAGATTCCTGAGCACAATGGGCGAAAAGCCCGGCGTGTGCGAGGTCAGGATGACGAAAAGCGGCGTGTCGCTCAAGACCTGGCGGACCAGATCCAGGGTTTCCTGCACGTTCTTCTCGACCTTGTAGAGTTCCCCGCGCTTGCCCCGGCCAAAGGACGGAGGGTCGAGCAGCACGCAGTCATACTTGCGCCCGCGCCGCACCTCGCGCTTCAGAAACGCGCCCACGTCATCGACAATGAAGCGGGTCCCCGCATCCTGCAAACCGTTCAGGGCCGCGTTGTTCCGGGCCCATTCAACCATGCCCTTCGACGCGTCGAGGTGACAGCACTGCGCCCCGGCCAGGGCCGCGGCCAGGGTTGCGCCCCCGGAATAGGCAAAAAGATTCAGAAAACGCGGCGCTTCCCCGCGCGAGGCCTGCTCCCGGCGCACGGCATCGGCAATCCATTCCCACAGGTCGAGGGTCTCGGGAAAGATGCCCAGATGACCGAAGTCCGTGGTGGACAGACGCATGCGCACGCCGCGCACAGAGACGACCCATTCGTCGGGCAGGCGCTCCCGGCCATGCCAGTTGAGGCCGTCCTTGCGGTCAAAGGTGGCGCTGGCCGACTCCCACAGCTCGGGGCGGGAGGGTTCCCACACGGCCTGGGCACAAGGGCGGACCAGAATGACGGAGCCGAAGCGCTCCAGCTTCTGCCCGTTGCCGCTGTCGAGAAGTTCGTAATCGTCCAGTGCTCGCATAATCGCTCCGTAAAATGAAAAAACCCTTCCGGGCGGCTGCCTGAAAGGGTTTTTGTGGTCGTGGTGGGCGATACGGGATTTGAACCTGTGACTTCCACCGTGTGAAGATGGCACTCTCACCACTGAGTTAATCGCCCGAGGAGTTGCGTTTAGCTCCGCCCCCCGCATCATGTCAAGAAATTACCAGCCCCTGATCCGCCCCGGATCACAGATTTTTCTGCAGCTCCAGAAATGCGTATCTGCCGGGCTCAAAGACACGATCGCCGCTCATGCCCGTAACCTGTGAAAACCCGAGTTTGATCCAGAACCGCAGGGCGTTCCAGTTCCTGAGCCCGACACCGACCCGTACGCGTGACATGGAACCGGCGCGAAGCCTGGCCTCAAGACCCTGATAGGCCTCGCGGCCCAGCCCCACACCCTGGAACTGCGGACCCAGGAAGAGCTCGCCGACATAGGCGACGTCGGCTTTGGGATACCCCGTGTAAAGACCGAGAAGCCCCATCACGTCCCCCGAACCGGCTTCGAGCAGCACGAGGTTATGCAGGCAGGACGGGCGCCCTCGCGGGGGCATGTTGCGTCCCTCCACAAAGCGGCGCGCCAGAAGAAGGGGATCGTTTTCGCGGTCCAGCAGGAGCAAAAGCTCCCGGTTTCCGGTATAGACGGCCTCTATTTCCGGGATTTGCGCCCCGCTCACGGGCTGGGCGATAATGCGTGCGCTGCGAAATGTGTAAGGCATAAAAAAGGCGGCACCGGGCCGCCCTAGTCCGCAAGTTCCTTGCTGCGCCTGGCCGCGGCCTGGACCGCCTGGGACAGGGCGAACTTGAAGCGGTGTTCGTCCAGGGCGTTCAGCCCCGCGATGGTCGTTCCGCCAGGGGAAGTCACCATTTCCTTGAGCAGTGTCGGATGGGCGCCCTCGGCTTCGGCCATCAGGGCCGATCCGGACACCAGCCCCGTGACCATGCCGGAAGCCTGGGCACGGGTCAGTCCCAGGGTCACGCCAGCGTCAATGAGGCCCTCCATGAAGGCGTAGACATAAGCCGGCCCGGAACCGATAAGCCCGGTATAGGCATCAAAGAGCTTCTCCGGGAGCACATGGGCCTGCCCGATGGAGGAAAAAACATCGAGGAGGGTCTGTCGGCGGGCCTCGTCCACGCGCTCGTGATCGAAGCACAGCGCGTAGACGCCCTTGCCGACCATGGCCGGAGTGTTGGGCATGACCCTGACCACGGGACAGACATTTTGAGACCAGTCCGCGAGCTGGACCAAGGTCACGCCGGCGGCGATGGAAACAAGGCAGGTTTCGGGTCCAAGGGCAGGGGCAAGCCCGGCCAGCACCGGCCGCATGACCTGCGGCTTGACGGCCAGCAGAACATAGTCCGAATTTCTGACCAGTTCAGAGGCGCTTGGGTGGATGGTCATGATATCCGCATTCTTGCGGCACATGCCCTCGCTGGGGTCAAACCCGTGCAGGGCGAACCTGCCGCCTGCGGCCAGCCCTCTGGCGATGGCCCCGCCCATGTTCCCAAGCCCGATGAACCCGAATTGTTCCATTATCCCACCAGTTCCAGTGCGTTGAAGAAGTACGCGATTTCCACCGCCGCAGTATCCTGACCATCGGAACCGTGGCAGGAGTTCTTTTCGATGTCCAGCGCGTATTTCCTGCGGATGGTCCCTTCGGCGGCATTGTCCTTGTTGGTCGCGCCCATCAGGTCGCGATACTTCTGCACCGCATTCTCGCCTTCAAGACACATGACCACGCAGGGGCCGGAGCACATGTAGTCAACGAGGCTGCCGAAAAAGGGACGCTCCTTGTGAACGGCATAGAAGCCTTCAGCCTGTCCTTTGGTCAACTGGATCATTTTCATGCCTTTGATGCGCAGACCCGCGTTCTGAATCATGGCCATGATCTCGCCCTGCAGGTTGCGGGCGACGGCGTCGGGTTTGATGATGGAAAAAGTGCGTTCCATAGATACTCCTGTAAAAGATTTTGGGGCCTCGTATCCTCTGCATGTGGAAAACTCAAGACTCCCTTGGAAATAGCTACCTTGTTTGATCATTCAATTCGTAAATTTTGTTCAGAACCGAAAAGAGGTTGTTCTCTTGCGCCGTTGTCGTATATGCAGTTCGCGAAGTCTTAAGACACGAACGGAGGAAATCATGAGTACAAAGCGCCTCTATGAAATTATTTACGAAGTCAGCCGCACGGTGAATTCAAGCCTGGATCCGAGCGAGGTCCTCAGCCGCATCGCCGAACAGGTGACCAGGGCCATGAACGTCAAGGGCTGCTTCATCCGGCTGCTGGATCGCAGCGGCAAGGTCCTCAAGCCTGCGGCTTACTTCGGCCTCAGCGAGCGCTACGCCAAAAAGGGCGTGGTCGAAGTGGCCAAGAGCGGTCTGGACCGCGAAGCCTTCACCGGCAAAGTGGTCCAGATTGGCGACGCGGGTTCGGACCCGCGCTTCCAGTATGGCGGGGAAGCGACCAAGGAAGGGCTCGTCTCCGTATTGGTGGCACCCCTTTTCGTGGAAGGCAGCCGCCCCATCGGGGTGCTCCGGGTCTACACCGGAGAGCGCCGCGAGTTTGACGACGAAGAGATCGGCTTCCTGCAGGCAATCGCCAATATTTCGGCCATCGCCATCGAAAACGCGCGCATGCACCAGACCTTGAAGCGCCAGATGGAGCTTATCAACGCTTACGATTACCAGGTTTTTGAAGACTAGGGAGCATCTCATGAAAAAAACACGCATTGGAATCAACGGCTTCGGCCGCATCGGCCGACAGGTGCTCAAAACGATCTGGCAGCGTCATCGTGACACCCTTGAAGTCGTGGCCATCAACGATCTCTTCGACACCCAGACCAACGCCCACCTGCTCCGACACGACACGTCCTACGGACACTTCGCCGCATCGGTCGAGGCCGATGCCGAGACCATCCGGATCGGCGGCGAGTGGGATGTGAAAAGCTTCGCCCAGCGCGATCCAAAGCTCATCCCCTGGAAGGCCTGCGGCGTAGACATCGTCATAGAATCCACGGGCATCTTCCGCACCGGCCCCACCGCCGGTCAGCATCTGGAGAGCGGAGCCAAAAAGGTCATCATCACCGCGCCCTCCAAGGACGAAGACCTGACCGTGGTCCTCGGTGTCAACGAAGGCCAGTACGACCCGGCCATCCACCACATCGTCTCCAACGCCTCCTGCACCACCAACTGCCTGGCCCCGGCGGTCAAGATCATGCACGCCAAATTCGGCGTGGCCAAGGGCGTGCTGACCACGGTCCACGCCTACACCAACGACCAGCGCATCCTCGACCTCCCGCACAAGGACCTGCGCCGGGCCAGGGCCGCCGCCTGCAACATGATCCCCACGTCCACCGGCGCGGCCAAGGCCGTGGCCAAGGTCATCCCCGAGATGGCCGGACGCTTTGACGGATATTCGGTGCGCGTGCCCGTGCCTGCCGTGTCCCTGGTGGACTTCGTGGCCGTGCTCGAACGCGACACAACGGCCGAGGAACTCAAAGCGGCCTTCAAGGAAGCCGCCGCTGGCGAGCTCAAAGGCATTCTTGGCTACGCCGAGGAGGCCCTGGTCTCTTCCGACTTCATCGCAGACCCGCATTCGGGCGTGGTGGACGCGGACTTCACCACTGTCCAGGCCGGAAATCTCGCCAAGGTGCTGATCTGGTACGACAATGAGTGGGGGTATTCCTGCCGCGTGGCCGACCTTGCCCACCTCATGGCACAAAAGGGTCTCTGATCCGGATTGTTCCAAAGCCCCTGGCGGCACCGTCGCCAGGGGCTTTTCCTTAAAATTCCGACACAACCCGATTCTTTGCCCGGACAGCCCCGTGGCACCCGCCTTCAGCGCATCCCGCTCATTGCCTTCAGAAAAAAAATCACCCCTGCGCCCTTTACAAGCTTTTTTTAGGCGTTAATTTGTGCCCGATTTTTACACAAATATTTCAAATATCGCGAGGAGACCACAATGGGTAAAATTATCGGAATAGATCTGGGTACGACCAACAGCTGTGTCTATGTCATGGAAGGCAAGGAAGCCAAGTGCATCGCCAATCCTGAAGGCGGCCGTACGACTCCGTCCATCGTCGCCTTCACCGACCAGGACCGTCTCGTGGGCGAGATCGCCAAACGCCAGGCTGTGACCAACTCCGACAAGACCGTTTTCGCGGTCAAGCGCCTCATGGGCCGCCAGTTCGACGATCCCAAGCTCAAGGACTGGATCGCCAAGAGCCCGTACAAAATCGTGTCCGGGGCCAACAATGACGCCTACGTGCAGATCGGCGACAAGAAATTCAGCCCGGCCGAGATTTCCGCGCTTATCCTGCAGCGCCTGAAAAAAGACGCCGAGACCTACCTGGGCGAGACCGTGACCGAAGCCGTCATCACCGTGCCGGCCTACTTCAACGATTCCCAGCGCCAGGCCACCAAGGACGCAGGGCGTATCGCGGGCCTGGAAGTAAAGCGCATCATCAACGAGCCCACCGCCGCGTCCCTGGCCTACGGGTCCGACAAGAAGGCCAACGAGAAGATCGCCGTGTTCGACCTCGGCGGCGGCACCTTTGACATCTCCATCCTCGAGGTTGGCGACAACGTTGTCGAAGTGCGCGCCACCAACGGCGACACCTTCCTCGGCGGCGAAGATTTCGACCACGAGATCATCAACTACCTGGTGGCGGAATTCAAGAAAGAGAACGGCATTGACCTGTCCAAGGACAAAATGGCTCTGCAGCGCCTGAAGGAAGCAGCCGAGAAGGCCAAGAAGGACCTGTCCTCCTCCATGGAGACGGACATCAACCTGCCCTTCATCACCGCCGACCAGAACGGCCCCAAGCACATGACCATGAAGCTGTCCCGGGCCAAGCTGGAATCCCTGTGCGAAGCGCTGGTGAACCGCACCATCGAGCCCTGTCGCAAAGCCCTGGCCGACGCGGGCCTCAAAACCTCCGACATCAACGAGGTCATCCTGGTCGGCGGCATGACCCGCATGCCGCTGGTGCAGAAAAAAGTCGGCGAGTTCTTCGGCAAGGAGCCCAACCGCACCGTGAACCCCGATGAAGTCGTGGCCATGGGCGCGGCCATCCAGGGCGGCATCCTGGCCGGCGACGTCAAAGACGTGCTGCTCCTTGACGTGACTCCGCTGTCCCTTGGCATCGAAACCCTGGGCGGCGTGTTCACCAAGCTCATCGACCGCAACACGACCATCCCGACGCGCAAGAGCAACACCTTCACCACGGCCGCCGACAACCAGCCGTCCGTGTCCATTCACGTGCTGCAGGGCGAGCGCCCCATGTGCTCCGACAACATGACCCTGGGCCGCTTCGAATTGACCGGCATCCCCGCTGCCCCCCGCGGCGTGCCGCAGGTCGAGGTCACCTTCGACATCGACGCCAACGGCATCGTCAATGTCTCGGCCAAGGACCTTGGCACGGGCAAGGAACAGTCCATCCGCATCACCGCATCGAGCGGCCTGAGCGACGCGGACATCGAGCGCCTGGTCAAGGAAGCGGAAGCCAACGCCGAAGAGGACAAGAAGAAGCAGAAGCTCATCGAAGTCCGCAACAGCGCCGACACGCTCATCTACACCACGGAGAAATCCATCCGTGATCTGGGCGAGAACATCGACCCCGCCATGAAGGCCGACATCGAAGGCAAGGCCGAGGCCCTGAAGAGCGTACTGCAGAGCGATGACGCCGAAGCCATCCAGAAGTCCATGGACGAACTGGCCCAGGCCTCGCACAAGCTGGCCGAAAAGCTCTACGCCCAGAAAACCGAGGCCGGCGCTCAGGGCGAACCGCAGGATGCGCCGCAAGGCGGTGCCGCAAAGGACGACGATGACGTGGTTGACGCCGACTACACCGAAGTAAAGAAGTAAGACCGATACCAAGCATTGGCTTGACACGGCAATTTGCCGGTCCCTATACTTCGCGCCTGGCCCTTTGGAGGGCCAGGCTTTTTTTTTATTCAACCGGGACCCTCCCACGTCAGACCTGCGTCAGGCTCCGCATCATATGAAAATCAGACCCCCGTACCTGCTCGTACTCATACTGGCCATGGCTCTTGGCGCATCCTCCTGCGCCAAGAAGGTCGTGTACTCAACACCCACGACAAAGCCCCAGACAGCCCTTCCCGGACACAAGGCCGAAGACCCGCAAAAGGCCCTGCAAAAATACACGAAATATCTGGAGACGACCCGTGCCGGAGACCCCGGCCGCAGCGAAGCCTGGCGCAACACCGTCGGCAGTGCGGTCCAACTGGGCGAGTACGAACTGGCCGAAAAGAACCTGCAATCCTGGCAGGCCGAGAACAAGACCGCCACATCCTCCTGGGACTGGAACCAGGCCAACGCGCAGCTCCTCCTGGCACGCAAGGGGCAGGACGCCTATGCGAGCTATCTCATTGATCTCGTCGGACGCACCGACCTGGACTGGACCACGCGCATGGCCGCCGGGATGGAGCTTACCGACCATTTCTGGGCCATTCCGGAGTATGGTCTGGCCTTCGAAGCCATGGGCCTCGTCTACAAGGCCGTGCCCGATGACGGCACGCGGGGGGCCATGGAAGTCGACGCCCTGAACCGGGCGGAATCCCTGCCAGCCGAGGAATTGGACAGAATTCTGGACAGCGCCCTCGGGGCCGATCCAAACGCGTTCCCCTGGTCCATGGTAGTCTGGGCGCGGAACATGAAGCTCCTGGCCAGGGACAAGGCCAACTGGACCGCCGTCTGGCCCAGCCTGTCCGCCATCGTGCGCACCGGCGAGCTGGCCAACAAGGATTTCTTTGCCGGCAACCTGCGCGCCCTGGAACAGGACCTCGGCGTGGTCAAGCAGAACCTGGTGCTGCTGCTTCCCCTGTCCGGGCCGTACGCCGAGGTGGGCTGGAAGATCGCCAAGGGCGCCGACGTGGCCTGGCGGGAAGGACGGGCCCAGACCGAGGCCCCTTCCATCCGGCTCATCAATACCGAATCCCCGACTTTTCTGGACGAATTGCGCGCGGTGGGCGGAGTGCCCATCATTGGCGGCCCCCTGCGCAAGGATATCTGGGGTCAGATCCGGCTGGCGGGACTGCACCGCTCCTCACGATTTCTGACCTTCATGCCCAGCGTTGAAGACGAGGGCGTAGAGGCATGGCGATTCTTCAGCGCCCCTGCCGACCAGGTCCGCGCCGTGATCCGATACTGCGAGCAGCTCGGGGCGAACTCCCTTGCGGTGCTCTACCCCCAGGATCGCTTCGGCACGGCCATGACCGAAGTCTTCCGGGAACAGGCGCGGGTCATGGGCGCGCACATTTCAACAACCAGGGGATACGACGTCCAGAATCCACCGACCTGGGGCAAGGCCGTGGCGTCCCTGCTGGGCGCCAGCGGTGCCAAGGACGTCATGAACCCGGAGCCGCCCTTCCAGGCGGTCTTCCTGCCCGACTCGCTTTTCCGGGTGCAGCAGCTGGCCCCGCTTTTCCATTATTACGAAGAAACCCGGCTCCTTCTCTTCGGGCCGCAGCTCTGGGGGCAGAGCCTGCCCGAACCCAACCTCGAGATGCAGTACTTCGACCTTGCCCTCTTTCCCGGCATCTGGAGCAACGATCTCTCCTCGCACAGCGCCCAGAACCTCAAACGCGGCATGATGGAAGGCGGAGAAGAGGAGGCGGACATGTGGGCCGCGCTGGGCTACGATTTCGTGCGTTTCACCGCGCTGGTCGGAGGCGGGCAGAGCTCGGCCTCGGCTTTCAACCAGGCCCTGGCCGAGGCCGCCAGGCGCATGCCCTGGGCCCTTGCGCCAATGCACTGGGACGCGGGCCGGGCCTCCCAGGACATGTTCCTGTTCCAGCCGACCCGGTCGGGGATGATCCAGGCGGATCAGGGACAAATCCGCAAGGCCCGTGAACAGCGACAGATCCGCCGCGACGAACGCAGAACCCAACTCCAAAACAAAAAGCAGTAAGGATGCAGCTATGAAGATAAGCCCCGAAAAGGCTCTGGCCATCGCCACTCTGGCCAGGCTTGAGATCAGCCCGCAGCAGGCCGCCGAACTCGGAGCCCAGATGGATGACATCCTCGGATACATGGACAAGCTCAACGAACTCGACACCGCAAGCGTCGAGCCCATGTACACCCCCGTAGAGCAGCCCGGCTTCCTGCGCGAAGACGAAGTCGCCAAGGAGTTCGACCGTGCGGACATCCTGCGCAACGCCCCGGAAAGCGACGGCGAATACTTCATCGTGCCGCGCATCGTCTGACCCGCTTCGTCCAGCAGAACCGCCTCAAGAGGAAATTTTCATGTCACAGCTTTTTTCCCACTCCCTGACCCGGATTCGAGATCTCCTGCGCAACGGCGAAATCAGCGCCCAGGAGGCTACAAGTTCCTGCCTGGAACGCATTGCCGCCACCGAACCCCGGCTGGAAGCGCTCCTGCACATCGCAGGAAATGAAGCCCTGGCCCAGGCCAAGGCCATGGACGCCAGCGGCCCCGATGCCGCAAAGCCGCTGTGGGGCGTTCCCGTCATCATCAAGGACGTGCTGGCCACGGTCGGCATGCCCACTACCTGCGGCTCCAGAATTCTCGAAAATTTCGTTCCGGTCTACGACGCCCATTGTGTGACCAAACTCAAGGATGCCGGGGCCATCATCCTGGCCAAGGCCAATATGGACGAATTCGCCATGGGTTCGTCCACGGAAAATTCAGCCTTCAAGGTCACCAAAAATCCCTGGGACACTTCGCGCGTTCCGGGTGGCTCCAGCGGCGGTTCGGCGGCCAGCGTGGCGGCGGGCCAGTGCTTCGCCTCCATCGGCACGGACACGGGCGGCTCCATTCGCCAGCCCGCCAGCTTCTGCGGCATCGTGGGTGTCAAACCCACGTACGGCAGGGTTTCGCGCCGCGGACTCATCGCCTACGGCTCTTCCCTGGACCAGGCCGGGCCCATGACCCGTACCGTGGCCGACGCAGCCCAGATTCTGCAAGTCATCGCCGGTCACGACCCCAAGGATTCCACCAGCGTGAACGTCCCGGTGCCGGACTACCTGCAGGCGCTGGAGAACACGGAGTCCCTGAAAGGATTGCGACTGGGAATGCCTGAGCAATACTGGGGCGAGGGGCTTTCGGCCGAAGTGGATCAGGCCTGCCGCAGCGCCATCGAACTGGCCGAATCACTGGGCGCCGAAATCGTGCCCGTGTCCCTGCCGCACACCGAATACGCCATCGCCACCTACTACATCCTGGCCATGGCCGAAGCCAGCTCCAACCTGGCCCGCTTCGACGGCGTGCGCTACGGGCTGCGCAGCAGCCAGGCCCGGGATCTGGCCACCATGTACACCCGCTCCCGCTCGGAAGGCTTCGGGGAAGAGGTCATGCGCCGCATCATGCTTGGCACCTACGTGCTCTCGGCCGGATACTACGACGCCTATTACAAGAAGGCGGCCCAGGTGCGCCGCCTGATTCGCCAGGATTATCTGAACGCCCTTGGCCAGTGCGACCTGATCTGCGGTCCGGCCTGCCCGACCACGGCCTTTGCCATCGGCGAAAACACGGCCGACCCGCTGCAGATGTACCTGACCGACATCTTCACCATTTCCCTGAACTTAAGCGGCCTGCCGGGGCTCTCCCTGCCCGTCGGCCTGGGTGGTGACACCGGCATGCCGGTGGGCCTGCAGCTCTTCGCCGGTTCCATGGAAGAACAGGCACTCCTGTGCGCGGCAAAGACTCTGGAAACGCACCTTCCCAAACTGCCCGAAACGCCGCTTGTTTAATCCGGGCCGGACACTCCGGCCTTTTTTTACATGCATAACACCGCCATCGCACTGAGCGGAGGGGCCGATTCCCTCATGAGCCTGCTCCTGGTCCGGGAAACCGGAGCCAGGGTCATGGGCGTGCACGCCCGTTTCATGGACACGGACGACGCGGAACAGCGTGAACGCCTGCGCGGCCTGTGCCGCGACCTGGACGTTCCCTTTCACCTGATCGACCTGCGCGCCGAATTCGAAGATCTGGTCATTGCACCCTTTGTGCGCGCCTATCAGCGCGGGCTGACTCCCAACCCCTGCGCGGCCTGCAACCCGGCCATAAAATTCGGGTTGCTGCTGGACCGTGCACGGGCGCTGGGGGCGGACCGCCTGGCCACGGGCCATTACGCCCGTGTGGAGGAAGGCCCGCACGGCACGGCTCTGTTCCGGGGAGCCGATGCGGCCAAGGACCAGAGCTATTTTCTGTCCAGGGTGCCGAAGGACCGATTGCGGCACGTTCTCTTTCCCCTCGCCAATTGGACCAAGACGGCCGTACGCCAGGCACTGGCCAAGCGGGGTCTGACCCCGCCGGCTGGCCGCGAAAGTCAGGAAGTATGTTTTATCCCCGGCGATTACAGGGATTTTTTGCGGGACAGAAAGGTCCGGCTTGGCAGCCCCGGCCCCATCACCCTGGCCGGCGGCACGGTCCTGGGACGGCACAGAGGGCTGTGGAACCACACCCTCGGCCAGCGCAAGGGCCTGGGCATCGCCTACAGCGAGCCGCTCTACGTCACGGACAAGGATTTTGCCGCAAACCGGCTCATCGTCGGCCCCAAAGCCCAAACCCTGGCGGCCGGTTGCCGCACGGGCAAACCCAACCTGCTCTGTCCGCCCGAATTCTGGCCGGACGAAGTGCTCGCGCAGACGATCTACCGCCAAGCTCCGGAACCGGCCCGGGTCGACGTGGACGAATCCGGCATGACCATCAACTTTGTCCGGCCAAGGGCCATCCCCGCGCCCGGCCAGGTGGCCGCAGTGTACTCCGCCGAGGGGCAGGTTCTGGCCGGAGCGGTCATCGAAGAGGCGATCCATGCGGCGTGAACCGGGCCGGCTTTTTTTTCTGACCACCCAGGGATGCAAGGTCAACCAGTACGAATCCCAGGCCATCCGTGAATCCCTCGTCGCGGACGGACTGATGGAAACCGCCGACCCGGCCCTGGCCGACATCGTGCTCATCAACAGCTGCGCGGTGACCGAACGGGCCGTGCTCGATCTGGCCAAACTGGTCCGGGGCTTTGCGGCGGCAAGTCCAAAACCGTGGATAATCGTGGCCGGCTGCGCAGTGGAGGCGGACCGGGAACGCATCCTGGGCATGGGCCTTGTGGACGAGGTTATCGCGCAGAAGGACAAGGCCGCGCTGACCCGGATGAACGCAACATCCTCACCCTTTCCCGCGCTGTCCATTTCCGGCTACAACCGCGCGCGCGGCGTGATCAAGGTTCAGGACGGATGCTCCCACGGCTGCACCTACTGCATCATCCCCTCCACCCGGGGAAAATCCGTCAGCCGCGCCCCGGAGGATGTCATCGCCGAGGCCTCGCGCCTGCTTGAATCCGGCATCCGCGAAATATCGCTGTGCGGCATCAACCTGCGCCACTACGGGCGGGACCTGCCGGGCACCACGGATTTCTGGGATCTCCTGGCCCGCGTGGATCACGCCCTGTCACCCCGCTGGGAGGGCCGGGCGCGCCTGCGGCTGGGCTCCCTGGAACCGGGCGATCTTTCCGCCAAGGCGCTCGCCACCCTGGCCGAAAGCCGGCTCATGACCCCGCACCTGCACCTCTCTTTGCAGAGTGGCAGCCCGGAAGTGCTGCGCCGCATGGGCCGGGGGCATTACAGACCGGAAGAGATATTCACCTTTCTGAAAGAGCTGGAAAAAATCTGGCCGGTTTTCGGTCTGGGCGCGGACCTTATCGCAGGCTTTCCGGGAGAAACGCAGCACCATGCGGACGAGACCCTGGAGGTCGTAAAACGCCTGTCTCTCTCCTACGCCCATGTCTTCCCCTATTCCGAGCGCCCCGGCACGCCTGCGGCGAGCTTTAAGGGCGTCGTGCCCGGACACGTCCGCCGCGAGCGGGCCAAGACCCTGCGCGGGGAGGTGGCCCGCAAGCGGACGGGTTTTCTGAAAAGGCTGCTCGGACTCAAGACCATGAGCGTGGCCCTGGAGGATGGCGGCACGGGCATGAACGAATTCTATGTCGAATGCACGGTGGGTTCCGCCCCGGCCGAGACCCGCGAACTGCTGCGCGTCGAACCGACAGGGTTGACCTCCGCCGGGCTCAAGGTCAGAATCGCGGCGAGGAACGGACAGACGGAGGAGTCATGAGCACTCCCAGGATTCCCCTGGCCGGAAGGGCGTTCCTGTCCGTGCTCGGTGCCCGCTGGGAGGAATTCTGGCCGGCACTGCGCCCCGAACTTGAAGAAATTTTCGGTCCCGTCGACCATGAGTCAGAGCCCATCCCCTTCAGCCGAACAAGCTATTACGATGCGGAGCTGGGCACACCCATCCTGCGGCGCATCCTGTCCTTTGAGCGGCCTCTGCCCCTTGACGGACTGGCCGAAATCAAGCTGGCCACCAACAGGCTGGAGACTTGCTGGGCGCGTGACGGCAGGAGGCTTTTCAACCTGGATCCGGGCTACGTCACCCAGGAACGCCTGGTCCTGGCCACAGGCAAGAATTTTACGCACAGGGTGTACCTGTCGCAGGGGATCTGGGCCGATCTGACCCTCATTTTTCAAGGGGGAGACTGGTGCGACCTCCCCTGGACCTTCCCGGACTACTCCGCGCCCGAGGTCAGGAAGCACCTGACCCGCATCCGGGACATGTACAGGGAATCCCTCAAGCATCTAACATCATCAGAGGATACGCCATGCCCAAAAGTATGACCGGCTACGGTCGCGCCAGCGCCCAGGAAGAAAGTTGGACCCTGTCCTGGGAAATCCGCAGCCTCAACAACCGCCACCTCGATCTGAAATGGAAGATTCCGCCCACCCTCTATGCTCACCAGAAAGCGTGGGAGAACGAGGTGCGCGCGGTCGCCAACCGTGGCGGGGTGGAGCTTTTTCTCGGGCTCAAGATTCTCAACCCCGCGCTGCAGTCCCTGACCCTGGACAGGACCATGGCGGCCTCCATGCTGCAGGAGCTCGAACAGCTGGCGACGCAGGCCGGAATTGCGCATTCCCCGGACCTCAACCGGCTGCTTGGCATCCCCTCCCTGTGGAAGGACTCGGGCAGCATCGACAATCCACTGCTGGTCGCGAGTCTGACCGAGACCCTGCAACGCGCCCTGAAGGACTGGGACGAGGCGAGGGTCCGGGAAGGAGTGGCCCTGGAGGAAGACCTGCGTGTGCGCTTTGCGCGCCTGTCTGAACTGGTGGAGGAGATTCGCGGCCTGGCGGCCCAGACCGCACCGGAACGGTTCGCGCTCCTGCAGGAGCGGGTCGGCAAGCTGCTGGCCGACAGTGGCGTACAGGTGGACCCTGACCGCATGCTGCAGGAACTGGCCGTCATCTCCGATCGCATCGACGTGTCCGAGGAGCTGACGCGCCTTGAGATCCACCTCAAGGGGATCGACGGGTATTTCAACCAGTCCGAGCCCGTGGGCCGCAAGCTCGATTTCATGGTCCAGGAATGCTTCCGCGAAATCAACACCTGCGGCAACAAGAGTCAGAACACGAGCATCAGCCAGCTCGTGGTGGCCTTCAAGGCCGAACTTGAAAAATGCCGGGAACAGATACAGAATCTGGAGTAGGCCTTGGAAAAGAAAAAGCTCCTCAACATCGGTTTTGGCAACGTCGTGGTCATGAACCGGGTGGTGGCCATCGTGGGCCCGACCTCTTCCCCCATGCGCCGCCTGCGGGAAGAGGCCAAGCAGGCCGGGCGGCTCATTGACGCGACCCAGGGCCGCAAGACCCGCTCACTCATCATCACCGACTCCAACCATTGCATCCTGTCGGCAATCCAGCCCGAAACCATCAGCCAGCGCTTCACCGCCGGAGGCAGCGATGAATAGCCAACTTTCCCCCGGCGTCGATGCGGGCCTCATGCTTGTCATCAGCGCCCCCTCGGGCACGGGCAAAAGCACTCTCATCCGGCGATTGACCAGCGAATTCAGCGCCTTCGTGTTTTCCGTGTCCTGCACCACCCGCGCCCCCCGACCGGGCGAGGCGGATGGCCGCGAGTACCATTTCCTGACTCACGAGGAGTTTGAGCGTCGCCGCAGCGAAGGATTCTTCGCCGAATGGGCCGAGGTCTACGGCAATTATTACGGCACGCCCAGACAGGCCACCATGGACCTTCTGGCCCAGGGACGGGACGTCATCTTCGACATCGACGTGCAGGGTGCGCGGCAACTCAAGGAGAGCATGGGCCAGGGATGTTACGTCTTCGTCTTCCCTCCCTCGCCGCAAGACCTGGAGAGGCGCCTGACCGGCCGGGGCACCGACAGCGCTGAAACCATCAGCCGCCGCTTGGCCGCAGCCAGGCGCGAAATCGCCGACAGCAGCTGGTTCGACCACTGGATCGTGAACAAGGATCTGAACCTGGCCTATGAACAGCTGCGCGCCATCTATCTGGCCGAAAAAACCAGACCCGCGCACCAGGCCTCCTGGCTTGCCGCCCTGGCCCGGCAGTGGGAGCAGTCATGAGCACCTCCCCCGCCCTGGTCGTGGCCCTGGATTTCCCCGAAGCAAAACCGGCGCTGGCCCTGGCAGAGCGCCTGCAGGGCGTGACGCCCTGGGTCAAGGTCGGCCTTGAGCTTTACCTGGCCGCCGGACAGGAACTTGTGTCCCGGCTCAAGGAAATGGGATTCCGTGTCTTTCTCGACCTCAAATTCATGGACATCCCCAACACCGTGCAGGCGGCCGTGGCGCAGGCTACGCGCATGGGCGCGGACATGCTCACGCTCCACGCCCTTGGCGGACGCGCCATGTGCGAGGCGGCTGCGGCAGGCCGCGACCTGGCCCTGGCACCCGGACAGACGCCGCCCTGCATCCTCGGAGTGACCCTGCTGACCAGCCTCGGCCCCGGCGACCTGGCCTGGAACCCACTCGCGACCGAGACCGAAATCAGGGATTTGACCGTTCATCTGGCCCAGAGCGCCCAAAACTGGAAACTGGACGGCGTAGTCTGTTCAGGCAGGGAAGTTCGTGATATACGTCAGGCATGTGGAGCATCTTTTCAGCTCCTCACTCCCGGTATCCGTCTGCCTGATGCCGATTCCGCAGACCAGTCCAGGGTCTGCACGCCGGACCGGGCGGCCCGCGACGGCAGTGATTATCTTGTCGTCGGGCGCCCCATCACCAGGGCTGACGACCCCGTGCAGGCAGCTCGCAAGTACCTGGAGGCCATACCATAATTTCTGCAGGGGACGCTCATGTCAGAAACCGAGAATCAACGCGCGCGGATCAAGGGGGTTTTTTCCTCCGAAAAAATTGCCAAAGTCGGGGCCGGAGCGACTGTCCGCAAGACCACGCAGACCATGTACTGGTTTGCCGAAGAAGATGAACAGGGTCTCATCACGATCCAGCCCCTGAACCCAAACTACGTCCCCTCCGGCCCCAAGCAGGAAATTCCCAAAGAGGAATTTCTGGAGAATTACGCGCCCGAGCCCGAATTTTATTCCAGCAAGGTCTACCCCAGCATGCGCAAGCTGAACCAGACCATTGCCAAGGCCGAGCGGCACCGAGTCAACGGGGACACCTACACTGCGGAGTACGAGTTCGGTAACGCCCTGCGCGTGGACGAAGAAAACATCCGGGCCAACTTCGGCCTGGGCCTGACCTACCTGGAGCGGGGAGAAACGGGCAAGGCCGACAACATCTTTCAGCGCCTGATCAAGATGGAAGCGACCTTCGAGGCCGAACACAAGCACCTGTTCAACGATTTCGGAATCAACCTGCGCAAGAACGAAATGTTCGATCAGGCCGTGGAGTACTACGCCAAGGCCCTGGAACTCTCCCCGGCCGACGAAAACCTGCATTACAACATGGCCCGAGCCTGCTTCGCCAAATCCGACATCGAAAAAACCGTCGAGCACCTGCGCACGGCCCTGAGCCTTAACAGCAACCTTGAAATAGCCAAAAAATTCATAGAGTATCTCAAAAAAAACAAACTGCTACCGCAAAATCTCTCTGGCGCGGAGCCCAAAGTATCGGACTGACACGCTTACGCACCCGCCACGGAGGAAACATGAATCACAGTGTGGTGTCCAAAAGGGACAACAGGCGAAAAATCGAACGTTTTTCCATAAGCGTCCCCTCGAAAGTGAGCTCGATCATGCACGACAACTCGGACCAGGAGCTGGCCACGACAAACATCTCCGCAGGAGGGGTTTTTTTTGAAACAAGTCAGACGTACCCGGTCGGCACCGAGGTGACGCTGAACATTTCCCTGGATTTCGGCGGCACAAAGACAGCCCGGCCGCAATCACGATTCCGGGTCGAGGGATCCGTGGTGCGAACGGAAGCAAACGGCATGGCCATCTCCTTCGACCCCGAAAAAGTCACCGCCATCCGGGTCGTCTCGAGCAAAAAGGCGGGTCAGGCCAGTCCGGCCATGCTCGGAATCGTCGGCGACGACCCGCTCCTGAACGACCTTTTGGCCGCCAGGCTCAGCCAGGAAACCGGCGTGAGTTGCAGCCACTCCCCGTCTCTACCCAGAATTCTTGACACCGCCAGCCCGGATCTGACCCTGCTGGACTGCACCGGCCTGTCCATGGAAGAGCTGCTCGCGGAGGCGAGCGGCGAGGATTCTCCCTTCATGTCCACTTCCGTGGCGCTGTTCAATGTCCCGGATGACCGGACACTTGAGCTTGAAGCCATCACTTCCGGAATTCGCGGCATTTTTTACCGTAACTGCCCGTTCAAGCTCATGGTCAAGGGTGTAAGCGCCATGCTGAGCAACGAGCTCTGGTTCTCGCGCGAGGCCATGTCCGCCTTCCTGCTCGGCAAGCAGAACAGGCCTGCCGAACCGGCCCTCCTTGAGGAGACACAAAACGAACTCAGTCAGCGTGAAAAGGAGATCCTGCTCATGCTTGCGGCAGGCGCCACAAACAAGGATATCGCCCAGAAGCTTTTTTTGAGCCTCAACACGATCAAATCGCACATCTACAACATCTACAAGAAAATCGATGTCCCCAACCGGCTGCAAGCCTCCCTGTGGGCGGCCAGACACCTGAGTGACACAGAAAATCCTTGAATTTCCGACCCAAGTATATCAAGGACCAATCCACGCCACGCCCCTGAGGCGCCCCGACACATTCGACCACAGGTTTGCGCATTCATGAAGACACTGTCCATAACGCAGCTCCCGATTCAGCCGGAGTTCGATTTTTCAACATTTCTTTTTCTGTCCCAAATCGATGAACTCGGACCGCGCGACATGGTCGCCGTGCTCGACGTCTGGGACAGATGGCTGCCGCACCTCAAGGTCTACAAGCTCGGAGACCGCAAGGAACATGTGCTGGTTTTTCTTGACCAGGCCGTGGAAGATCAGATCGACGAGATATGGGGGCAGTCCCCCTCGGAAGGATTCAAGCACGAGGCCATCGCCCAGACCATGATCATGGGTACGCTGAAGACGCTCATGCCCGAACTTGGGGACACACAGTGCGCGCCGGTCCCGGAGCCGACCAAACCGCTCTGCCGAACGCTGGAGAAGCTCGGGCTGGACCTGCAGGAATCCGGAGCGCTGAACCGCAAATACGCGACCCTCACCCCGTACCCGCACCGTTACGGATGCGAGCGCTGCCACCTCAAAGACAGCTGCATCAAGAACATGAACCTGGACCTTGGCGGAATCATGAAACCACAGCCCAAGGCGGAATGATTCCGCAAAGCGGCCCCTTCTTTTCGCTCCGCACGCAACGATTCAACTCTACGGGATCCGTAACGTAAAGGTCTTCCGACATGACTCAAGGTCAGCTGTCGGCATGGTCTTGAGGTTCGTCGGCTGTCTGACTGAGCCAGGCATCGTTTGTTGAATCGTTGCCGCACTCCCTGTCCAAATTTTCCGTCCTGCACGCAACGATTCAACTCTACGAGGCCGGCGAAGGAGTTCCGGCGGGCCTCAAGGCCATGCCGACAGCTGACCGTCCCCTGCCAATCCCCCTCTAGCCTGCGTCCCCAAAAGCCTGCGCCATGAGATACTTGTAGAGTCCCCCAAAATCCGCAGGGGTGCGTCCAAGCACTGCCTGCCAGACCTCGTCCGACTCCATGCACAGATAGAGCTGCCGGTCCACCCCGCCCCGGCGCAACGCATCGGCCAGAAAACGGAACTGCTCGACCCGCAGCGGCCGCAAAAGCCGCTGCTTGCCGTCGATGCCGGTCACGAATTCCCCATAGATATATTTTGATCCCGGAAAATTCTCGCTGATGCAGCGTTTCAAATCCGGCATGTGCCGAAACGACCCCATGCTGACGTAGGCAATGTGCTCCGGTCGAAGGTGGTCGAAAATCATCTCCACCGTCCGGGCATAGCCAGCCCTCCATCCGGGGAAATGGATCATGGGGTCAAAATGCAGGCAGACCCGAAAGCCCGCCTCGGCGCAGGTCCGGGCCGCGGCCAGACGCTCCTCAAGGCTCGCGCAGTCCCCCTGCTCCTCGCCATCGACAATGTCCGGCGCGTTCATGGACCAGGCCGGCAGGACCCTGGCCGGATCGCGCACCGCATCCATCCACGACAGGTCCACGACCTTGGACTTGAGTTCCAGGCAGACCTGCGGATAGTCGCCGAGAAATTCCACCAGATCCCGGCTGTAGCCGGTCAGCGCCTCAAGGACCAGGGAATCGGTGAACTCCCCGGTCCCGACCCGGTAACGCCGGCCGGGGTTGGCGCGAAAAGCCTGGTCCAGCTCCAGCCTGAGGTCATCCTGATTGGCCCAGACCTTGAGCACGCGGTCCTGAAAATAGGCCTGCAGGATGCAGTACGAACAGCGCAACGGGCAATTCTCGCCAATATGGACGATCTGGTAGCCGCAGCAGCGGTAATGGCTGGTGCCGGGACAGTGGCGCAAAAAACGGCCGCGGTAGCGCTTCAGATAGAGGATATCCTCGCGCGCCAGTCCCGGAGAAAGGGTTTCCCCTTCGCTGAGAATCTCCGCCGTCAGATGCGGCAGCCTCTCGCTCACCCTCCGGGCCACCGGAGATTGGGCCACGGCCGCGTCGACCACGACCCGGCTGATGCCGCGCAGGTAGGCGGGCAGGGCTCTCACTTGCGCCCCGCACAAAAAAGGCCGTCCAGATCCTCGCGGGCCGCAATGCGGGCCAGCTCGGCGCTGGCGGCACGCAGACCGTCCGGGCTGGTCAGACGTACGCTCAGTTCCACCGCGTCGCTCTCGAACATGTCCGGTTGCGCCACCTTCCAGCGGGTCCCGGCCGACACCGCGCGAGCGGCTTCCTGGAACTCACGCTCCATTCCGGACAATGCCGGATAGCGCAGCACGCGCACCCCCTGCGTGACGCGGCTCATGGCGTCCTTGGGGGAAAGCCCGCCAGCCAGGATGTCCCCCACTTGCGCGCCGTCAAGCACCCCGGCGACGGAAATGCCGTCGCGGGCGCTGATCTCCCGGATCCAGGTCAACACGTTGACCGCGTTTCCACGCGACCAGGACAGGTTGTCAAAAAGGGATTCGACTGCTTCCAAATCATCCCGGTCAAACTTTTCGAGCAGGTCCGCGCAGGCCAGGGGGACGGCCCCCGACCAAAGAAGCCTGTCCCAGCGTCGGGGCAGGCGCAGCCAGGAGCGGAGCAGCCGCATCCGCTTGGACCGTGCGTCAAGACCCAGAGCATCCAGTACGGGCGTCATGTCACATTCCGGCAGGGACAGAAAATAGCGCAGGGCACTGACCATGTGCCCATCGGTCAGCTCGCGGTCAGCATTGGACTGCACATAGGCAAGACCCCTGGCCTCATCGCTCAATGCGCCAAGATCCAGGCACAGAACATCCCGGCCCAGTTCCGCCAGGACGGCTGCCCGCCCCGCTCCCGCAACGAGCACCGGCCGCGCCCCGCTGGCATCGACCAGCACGGGCAAAAGTTGCCCGTGACGTTCCAGGCTGTCGCGCAAGGTCAAAGATGGTGAATCGGACCAGAAAAGCCAGGGCCCACTGACGTTCATATCCGATGCGGCGCAGCGCAGAATCGTGACGCGCGCATGGCCCCAGCCCGAAGCGTCAACCTTGCTCATGGTTTTCTCTCAACAATTTTGAAGAATTACGCAGCACTTAAAATTCCATTGCTCTTGACAACTTCCAAGACCCCTCCCTATAGGGGTATTTCTTGAAAAAGTTCAGGATAGCAGACGGGTTACACTCACCAGAAGACTAGACGACTGCCCCTGGACTGTAGAGCGGAGGACTTTCATTTAATTTCTTCTCTTTTGCAAGCAAATTCCGGCCCTTCATCTTGAGAGGCGGGAACGATCTTATACCCTGTAGCCATAAATGGTTGCGTAATACTTTGCATAAGGGGGCTGTATGCAGGATCAACTTCAAAAACAGAGGACTTTCGCCCTGATAGGGCATGGAGGAACCGGCAAGACGTCAGTAGCCGAAATGCTGCTGTTTACCGCCGGCTCCATCACACGGCTTGGCAAAATCGACGAAGGGTCCACCGTTCTCGACTACGAGCCCGAAGAGACCAAGCGAAGGGGTAGCATCCAACCCAGCTTTGCCCAGTTCCTCTGGAAAAAGAACCCGAATTTCCTCATCGACACTCCAGGCGACAACAATTTCATCGGCGACCTGCCCTACCTCCTGCAGGGCGCGGACAACGCCATCCTGGTCCTCGACGCCATCGACGGGGTCAAACCCCTGACCAAGAAAATCTGGTCCGAAGCCGTCAAGGCGAATCTCCCGGCCATGGTCTTCATCAACAAGATGGATCGCGAACGCGCCAACTTCCAGATGGCCTACCAGGGCCTGTCGGAAGTTCTGGGCATCAAGCCGGTGCTGCTCTTCCTGCCCATCGGCAGCGAAAGCGATTTCCGGGGGCTCGTGGATATCCTGGCCGAAAAAGCCTACGCGTTCGATGAAAAGGGCGACCTGACCCCCATCGACATGCCGGAGGACCTGGCCGACGAAGTGACCATGACGCGCGAGATCGCCATCGAGAACATCGCCGAGAGCAGCGAAGAGCTGATGGAAAAATACCTGGAAGAAGGCTCCCTGACTCCGGAAGAGATGATCTCCGGCCTGCGTGAAGGCGTGGCCGCCCGCACGCTGGTGCCTGTCTGCGCGGGTTCGGCCATGCTCAACAAGGGCGCAGCCCCCCTCCTTGACACCATCCAGAACATCATGACCTCGCCGCTGGAGCACGAGCCATGGCTCGACACCGACGGGAACGAGCGCCCGTCGAGCCCCGACGCGCCGCTGGCCGCCTTTGTCTTCAAGACCATCGCCGACCCCTTCGCCGGCCAGCTCTCCGTCATGCGGGTGCTCTCCGGCGTACTGTCCCCCGACGCCACGGTCCTCAACGCAACCAAGGACGAGAAGGAAAAAATCGGCCAGATCCTGTTCCTGGAAGGCAAGAAGCAGACCCCCTGCAAGCAGGAAGTGGGCCCTGGAGCCGTTGTGGCCGTGGCCAAGCTCAAGAATACGGCCACCGGTGATACCCTGTGCGCGGAAAAATCCCCCTTTGTCCTGCCGAGGCCGGCCCTGAGCCCCTCCATCATCTCCTATGCCCTGGCCGCCGAGGAGAAGGGAGAGGAAGACAAGGTCTTCGCCGCGGTCCAGAAACTTCTGGACGAGGACATCAACCTGCATCTGGTGCGCAACGACGAAACCGGCGACATGCTCCTCACCGGCATGGGCCAGCTCCACATCGAACTGGCCGTGGAGAAGGTCAGGCGTCGCTACAAAACCAACATCGTCCTCAAGACACCCAAAATTCCCTACCGCGAGACCATCAAGGGCAAGGCCCAGGTTCAGGGCCGGCATAAAAAGCAGTCCGGCGGACGCGGCCAGTTCGGCGACTGCTGGATCCGCATGGAGCCCAACGCCCGCAGCGCGGGATACGAATTCATCGATGAAATCGTGGGCGGCTCCATTCCCCGCAACTACATTCCGGCCGTGGACAAGGGCATCCAGGAAGCGGCTGCGCGCGGGTTTTTGGCTGGCTACCCGCTGGTCGATTTCAAGGTGGCCGTGTACGACGGCTCCTACCACAACGTCGACTCCTCTGAAATGGCCTTCAAGATCGCCGGCTCCCTCGCTTTCAAGAAAGCCGTGGAGCAGTGCAACCCCATACTGCTCGAACCGATCATGCTCGCCAGCGTGTTCATCCCCGACGAGTTCATGGGAGACGTCATCGGAGACCTCTCCAGTCGTCGCGGCAGGGTATTGGGTTCCGATTCCATCGGCGGCATCACCGAGGTCAAGGCCCACGTGCCCATGGCCGAAATGATGAAATACGCTCCGGACCTGCGCTCCATGACCGGCGGCCAGGGCACCTTCACCATGGAGTTCGCCCACTATGAGGAATGCCCGCCCAACGTGGCCGAACAGGTCATCGCCGACAGCAAGAAGGAAGAGGAATAATCCCGCACTGGTTCCATAATGCCGAAGGCCGCCTCCGGGCGGCCTTTTTTTGCCTTGTCCTTGGGCCGCACTTCCCTTAGTTTCCGTGAGAATGCGCAAGCATTGCAACACCTCAACGCACCGGAGCCCCTTGATGTCCGACACACACGTTACCCTTACCCCGCTTGGCGGTCTGGGAGAAATAGGCATGAACTGCATGGCCCTGGAGACCGAGCAGAGCATGATCCTGGTGGACTGCGGGCTCATGTTTCCGGACGTCATTCTCTATGGAGTCGATGTGGTCATCCCCCGCATGGACTTCATCGTCAGCCGCAAGCACAAGCTCAAAGGCATCATCCTGACCCACGGGCACGAAGACCATATCGGCGCCCTGGCCTGGCTGGTCCCCTACCTGCAGCAGGTTCCCCTGTACGGCTCGGAGTTCACCCTGCGCCTGGCCATGAAGCGCCTGCAGGAGCGCAACCTCGAATCCCACGTGGAGCTGCACCCGGTCCGGGCGCGGGAGCGCGTGGACCTGGGCGAATTCGCCGTGACCTTCATGCCTGTCTGCCACAGCATCATCGAAGGCTATGGCCTGGGTATCGAGACTCCGGCAGGACGCATCGTGCACACCGGGGATTTCAAGATCGACCGCAATCCCCTGGACGGCCACGCCACCGACCTTGAAGCCTTCGCCGACTTTTCACGCGAGGGTGTGCTGCTCATGCTCTCCGACTCGACCAACGTCGAACGCGAAGGCTTCTCGCTGACGGAACGGGAGATCCAGGACTCCCTGGATGAAGTCTTTGCCGGAGCCAACGGACGCATATTGGTCACCCTTTTTGCGACACACATTCAGCGCATGCAGGAAATTTTCGACCTTGCGGCCAAATACGGGCGCAAGGTGGCCTTCACCGGGCGCAGTCTGGTCACCAACATCGAGGTGGCAAAGGATCTTGGGCATCTGCGGTTCAACCGTGAGAACTCGTGCGACATGGAGGAGCTGGCCTACCTCGACGACGAGCGCATCGTCATCCTGCTGACCGGCTCCCAGGGCGAGCCGCTTTCGGCCTTGAGCCGAGTGGCCAGGAGCGAGCACCGCCAGATCAACATCCACAAAGGGGACACGGTGATCATGTCCTCGCGCTTCATTCCGGGCAACACCAGAGCCATCACCAGGGTCATCAACGACCTCTATCGCCACGGGGCCACGGTCCTGTACGAAAAGGTGCAGGCCATCCATGCCTCGGGCCACGCGCACCAGGAGGAATTGGGGATCATGCTCGACACGGTGCACCCCAAATTCTTCGTCCCGGTACATGGCGAGTACCGCCACCTGTTCAAGCACACCCAACTGGCCATAGCGCGGGGCGTCGCTCCGGAACGAGCGATGATCCTGGAGAACGGCCACCCCGTGACCCTCACCCCGAACAGCATTCGTCTGGAGGAAGCAGTCTTTGCCGAATCGATTCTGGTCGACGGCAAGGGTGTGGGCGACGTGGGGCAGAGCGTCCTCAAGGAGCGCCAGATCCTCGGCGGGGAGGGGCTTGTCGTGGTACTGCTGGTGCAGGACGAGTTCGGCACCATCGTGTTCGGCCCCAGCATTCAGTCCAAGGGGTTCATTTTCGAGCAACATTTCGCCCACATTCTCGAAGACGCCAAATGCATCATCCTTGACATCATGGAAGGCAACCCAGGCAGCGAGGCCTACAAACTCGAAGAGCGGATCCGCTCCGCCCTGCGCCGTTTCTTCCGCAAGGTCCTGGAACGCGACCCCATCGTCATTCCGCTTGTCGCCAGAGTCTGATTTTTTTCTTGCCAAGGAAAACTCTCTCGCGTACGGACTGCAGTTCCCAATCACTCCACACGCCCGCGCTGTTTGGTTTGGCCCATTCGGGCTCCCGCGAGCGGAGGAAAAAAACCAAGGAGTTTTGACATGCCTTATGTAACCATGAAGCAGATGCTGGAGACCGGAGTCCATTTCGGCCACCAGACCCGCCGCTGGAACCCCAAGATGCGCCCCTTCATTTTCGGCGCACGCAAGGGCATCCACATTATCGACCTGCAGCAGACCGTGAAGCTGTACCGCAAGGCCCATGATTTCATCGCCGACACCGTGGCCCGTGGCGGCAAGATCATTTTCGTCGGCACCAAGCGCCAGGCCCAGGACGTGATCAAGACCGAAGCGGAACGCTGCGGCATGTTCCACGTCACCAACCGCTGGCTGGGCGGCACCCTGACCAACTACCAGACCATCCGCACCAGCATCACCCGTCTCAAGAAGCTTGAGGGCATGTTCGAAGACGGCTCCGTAAGCCGCTTCCTGAAAAAGGAAGTCGTGCGCATGGAGCGCGAAGTCACCAAGCTGAACCTGACCCTGGGCGGCATCAAGGACATGGAAGAACCGCCTGCGGCAGCTTTCATCATCGATCCGCACCGCGAAGAGATCGCCGTCAAGGAATGCCGCAAGCTCGGCATCCCGATCGTGGCCGTGGTCGACACCAACTGCGATCCCGATCTGATTGACTATATCATTCCCGGCAACGACGACGCCATCCGCGCCATCAAGCTTTTTGCCGGCGCCATGGCCGATGCCTGCATCGAAGGTGCGGCCAGCACCAAGGACGCTGTGGAAGAGCCCAAGACCACCAAGGTTCCCGAAGTTGAACTCCCGGCCGGTTCCGCAGAGCCAGAATCCGTAGATACAGACGAAGAGGTATAATACGATGAGCATTACCGCAGCGATGGTTAAGGACCTGCGCGAACGCACTGGCGTAGGCATGATGGATTGCAAGAAAGCACTGACCGAATGTGGCGGCGATGAAGAGAAGGCTATTGCCTGGCTGCGCGAAAAAGGCCTGTCCAAGGCTGCCAAAAAAGCTGGCCGCGCCACTTCTGAAGGCCTGATCACGATCTTGATCGCCGCCGACGGCAAGTCCGCGGCCATGAGCGAACTCAAATGCGAGACCGACTTCGTGTCCAAGAACGAAGAGTTCATCGCCCTGGCTGAAGGCCTGACCAAGCTTGCTCTGGAAAAGAAGACCGACAGCCTGGAAGCCCTTCCCGCGGAAGCCTCCGACCTGACCGGACTTATCGGCAAGATCGGTGAAAACATGCAGGTCGGCCGCCTGGCCTATGTTTCCCTGTCCGGGGAAGGCGCCATCGGCAGCTATGTCCACTCCACCAAGAAGCTCGGCGTCCTGGTCGAACTGACCGGTGCGGCCACTCCCGAAATGGCCAAGGACATCGCCATGCAGGTCGCCGCCGCCAGCCCCCTGTGCGTGAGCCCGGATCAGATTCCGGCCGAGACCCTGGCCCAGGAAAAGGAAATCTACCTGAACCAGGCCAAGGAAGAAGGCAAGCCGGCCCAGATCGCCGAAAAGATCGTCGAAGGCCGCATCCGCAAATACTATCAGGAAGTCTGCCTGCGCGAGCAGGTCTTCATTAAAGACGACAAGAAGACCATCAAGGATCTTCTTGGCAAAAACGCCGACATCGCCCGGTTCTTCCGGTTCTCCATCGGCGCATGAGCAAAGGGCCGCAAGGCCCTTTTTTTTGGCCCGAAGATCGCCGGACCGCGCGCCCAAGACGCGACACGCCCCTGTTGCAGCGAGGGCGCGAAATGGATATAGGATCATCCGAGAAGGAGGCCAGGGCATCCCGGCCTCCTTTTCGTTCACCGTTTACCCAGAGGTAGATCTCAATGGAAAAACTCCGATACGGCAGAGTCATGCTCAAGCTGAGCGGAGAGGCCCTGGCCGGAGAGCAGGGTTTCGGCATCGAGCCCCAGACCATCCAATCCATCTGCCGCGAACTGGCCGAAGCGGCCTCGCTTGGCGTGCAGATGAGCATGGTCATCGGCGGCGGCAACATCTTTCGCGGCATCTCGGTCTCATCCAAGGGCATGGACCGCGCCTCGGCCGACTACATGGGCATGCTGGCCACGGTCATGAACGCCCTGGCGGTTCAGGACGCCCTGGAAAAACTGGGCATCACGACCCGCGTCATGACCGCCATTGACATGAAGGAAGTGGCCGAGCCCTATATCCGGCGCCGCGCCATCCGCCACCTGGAAAAAGGCCGCGTGGTCATCTGCGCCGCCGGAACGGGGATTCCCTACTTCACTACAGATACGGCGGCTGCGCTCAGAGCCATGGAACTCAAGTGCGAGGCCATCTTAAAGGCCACCAGGGTCAACGGCGTCTACGACAAGGACCCCGAAAAGCACTCCGACGCGGTCATGTTCACCAAGCTGACCTACCTGGACGTCCTGCAGCGTCGCCTGCGGGTCATGGACTCGGCGGCCATATCCCTGTGCATGGACAACAAACTCCCCATCGGGGTCTTCAATCTCTTCGTGCCCGGTAACATCCAGCGGGTGGTCAAAGGCGAGGAAATCGGAACAATCGTTCAAGGAGAATGACATGGAAAAGCACACTCAGGATTGTACGAACAGGATGCAGAAAAGCATCGACAGTCTGGAAAAAGACTTCTCCAAGCTGCGCACCGGACGGGCCTCCACTGCCCTGGTGGACAGCATCCGGGTCGAGTACTACGGCACTCCGACCCCGCTCAATCAGGTCGCGTCCGTCTCCATCCCCGACAGCCGCACCATCTCCATCGCCCCCTGGGACCGCAATGCCTTCAACAGCATTGAAAAGGCGATCATGAAGTCGGACCTGGGCCTGACCCCCATCAATGACGGTCGCGCCATCCGCATCAACATCCCGGTCCTGACCGAGGAACGCCGCAAAGACTTGGTCAAGATGGCAAAAAAATATACCGAAGAGGCCAAGGTCGCCATCCGCAACGTGCGCCGGGACGTCAACGACGCCCTGAAGAAAATGCACACCGCCAAGGAAATAAGCGAGGACGACCTGCACAAGGGCCAGGACGAGGTGCAGAAGACCACGGACCTGTTCGTGAAAAAAGCCGACGCCGTCCTGGCTGAGAAAGAAAAGGAAATCATGGAGATCTAGAACCAGTCCATGCCACCGCTTACACACCTCGCCATCATTATGGACGGCAATGGCCGCTGGGCTCGCTCCCGGGGCCTTGACCGCAGCGCCGGACACAGGGCCGGCACCGAAACCGCCCGCGAAATTGTCAGGGAATGCCGAAAGATCGGCATTCCCTACCTGACTTTCTACACCTTCTCCAAGGAAAATTGGTCACGTCCCAAGCAGGAAGTCGGTTTTCTGTTCACCCTGCTCAAGGACTTCCTGGGACAGGAACTGCCTTCGCTGCTGGAGCAGTCCATCCGTCTGAACGTGCTCGGCGATATCGACGAACTTCCCCTGGCCACCCGTCAGGTACTGCGTCACGCCATGGACAAGACCGCCGGCTGCACGGCCATGAACCTGAACCTGGCGCTCAACTACTCCGGCAGGCACGAAATACTGCGTGCCTGCAAGGCCCTGCTGCGCAAGCAGGTCAAGGCCGAGGATCTGACGGAGGAGATGTTCGCGGCTCAACTCTACACAGCGGGCATGCCCGATCCGGACCTGATTCTGCGAACCAGCGGCGAACTCAGACTGAGCAATTATCTGCTCTTCCAGAGCGCCTACAGTGAATTCTATTTCACCGATGTCGCATGGCCGGACTTTCATGTTCCCGAGCTGCATGCGGCCCTTGCCGACTATGCATCCCGGCAGCGCCGCTTCGGGACCACCGGGGAGGAGCCCGCATGATGAGCCCCCATGTCAAGCGCGTCCTTACCTCCCTGCTGCTCCTGCCCTTGCTGGGCTGGGCCATCTACAGCGGCGACCCGGTCCTGGGCCTTGGCGTCACCGCTGTGGCGGGACTGGGGCTCATGGAGTTCTACGCCATGTTCTGGCCTGGCCGCGAGAAGCCCGTATGGAAAGCCCTGGGGCTGCTCCTGGCTCTGGGCATGGTCTGGGCACCGCTTGACTGGTCCGGAACGGCCCTGGTCTGCCTGGCGATGCTGGGTGCGGCCACCGCATTCCTCCTCGCCCATGACCGGGCCAAATCCCCCGAGGCATTCAAGGACAGCCAGATCCTTCTCTTCGGCCTGCTCTACCTGCCCTTCATCTTGCGCCTGTTCCGGACCATGTCCGCTCCGGAGATCGCCCTGGTCCTCTTGACGACCTTTGCCGCCGACACCGGAGCCTATTACGCGGGAAGCCATATCGGCGGCCCCAAGATCTGGCCGTCGGTGAGCCCCAAGAAGACCTGGGCCGGCAGCCTGGGCGGCCTGTGTCTGAGCATCATCGTCTGCACCGTCATCGGCATGGCTTTCGGTGCGGCGCACTGGACAAGCTTCGCCCTGCTCGGAGCGGGCCTGAACCTGGCCGCGCAGCTCGGTGACTTTTTCGAGTCCGCCCTCAAGCGCTGGCGCGGAGTCAAGGATTCAGGCAAGGTTCTTCCCGGTCATGGAGGCATCCTGGACCGCATCGACAGCCTGCTTTTCACCCTCCCCCTGTACTGCGGCCTTGCGGCCCTGTTCTCCTTTTTCGCCTGAGCCTGACCATGAAATATATCTCTGGCCTCTCATCACCGGTTTTTGACCGCCCCGGCCCGCGCTCCCTGTCCATCCTGGGCAGCACGGGTTCCATCGGCGTGAGCGCCCTCAAAGTGGTGGCCAAGAACAGCGACGACCTCAATGTCGTGGCCCTGGCCGGAGCCAGAAACGTGGAGCTTCTGGCCAGGCAGGCCGACCTGTTGCGCCCGGCCTGTCTGGGAGTGCTGGACGAGGCAAAGGCGCGGCAGCTGCGTGCGCTGTTGCCGGCAGGGTATTCACCGCAAATACTGGTCGGCGAGGAAGGATACACGGCCATGGCCACCCTGCCCGAGGCAGACCTTGTCCTGGCCGCCCAGGTCGGCGCGGCCGGGCTGGTTCCGGCCCTGGCTGCGGCACGCGCCGGAAAGGTGCTCTGCCTGGCCAACAAGGAGGCCCTGGTTCTGGCCGGAGACCTTTTCCGCCGGGCCTGCCGCGAAAGCGGCGCGGTCATCCTCCCCGTAGACTCGGAGCACAACGCCCTCTTCCAGGCCATGGCCGGTCACGACGGCAGGCAGGTCAGCCGCCTGATCCTGACCGCTTCGGGCGGTCCGTTTCGCACCAAAAGCCTGCGTGAGATCGAGGCGGCCACCCCGGCACAGGCCTTGAAACACCCCAACTGGTCCATGGGCGCAAAAATATCCATCGATTCGGCGACCATGATGAACAAGGGGCTTGAAATCATCGAGGCCGTACATCTGTATGGCGCGGCGCTGGACGAGGTGGACGTCGTGGTTCATCCCCAGTCCATTGTCCACTCCCTGGTTGAATACGAAGACGGCTCGCAACTGGCCCACCTGGGCATGCCGGACATGGAGATCCCCATCGGCCACTGTCTGGGCTACCCCAGACGGCTGCGCATCGACCTTGAGCGCCTGGATCTGGCCAAAGTCGGCACCCTGACCTTCGAGAATCCGGACCCTGTGCGCTTTCCCTGCCTGGATTTGGCACGGCAGGCCCTGGCCGCAGGTCCCGGCCATCCGGTAGTGCTCAACGCCGCCAATGAAGTCGCGGTGCAGGCCTTTCTTGACGGCCGTATCAGCTTTCCAGGCATCGCGCGGCTCATTGGCGCTATGCTGGCCAAACACTCCTTGACCTCCATGCAAGATCTGGGGGACATATTGGATCTTGACAGACAAACACGAACCCGGTCCCAAGAGGCCATAGGAAGAGGCGAATGCTGACCAGTATTGTGGCGGTGGTAGTAGTCCTGGGCGGACTGATCTTTTTTCATGAGCTTGGTCACTTCGTGGTCGCGCGCGGCATGGGCATGGGCGTGAGCGTTTTTTCCCTGGGGTTCGGGACCAGGCTTTTTGGCTTCAAGCGGGGCAAGACCGATTACAGGGTCTGCGCCTTTCCCCTGGGCGGATACGTGCAACTCGTCGGCGAATCGCCCGACGCCGAAATGCCGGAAGGCTTCACCCCGGAGGAATCGTTCTCCCGGCGGCCGCCCTGGCAGCGCATGCTTGTCGTGCTGGCTGGCCCGGTGTTCAACTTCCTGCTGGCCTGGCTCATCTTCTGGGGCCTGGCCTACAGCCAGGGCGTGCAGGATCTTTTGCCCGTCATCGGGCAGGTGACCAGCGAAAGCGCTGCCGAGGAAGCCGGCATTCTGCCCGGAGACCAGGTCGTGGAGATCGACGGCGTGCAGATCGCGGTCTGGGAAGACCTGGTCCAGCGCATCGAGGCCAACCAGGGCAACCCCATGCTTCTGACCGTGGTGCGCGACAAGGATATCCTTTCCGTCTCCGTCACCCCGCGCCTGCAGGAAAAACGCAACCTGTTCGGCGAAGTCAAGACCATGCCCATGCTCGGCATCGCGCCCAAGGGAGAGTTCCTCAGCCGTGAACTCGGATTTTTCGCCTCTGCGGTCCAGGGAGGGCGTCAGATCTGGGAAGTCAGCGGACTGATGGTCATGGGCATCGTCAAACTCATCGAACGGGTCATTCCATGGACGGATATGGGCGGGGTCATCCTCATCACCGAGATGATCCACAAGGAGGCGCAGAACGGCATCGTCAACCTGCTCGCCCTGACCGCGCTGATCAGCATCAATCTTGGAATCTTGAACCTGCTGCCGATCCCGGTCCTGGACGGCGGACACATCCTTTTCTTCTTTCTGGAAACCGTAACCGGCCGCCCGTTGAGCCCGCAAGTGCAGCAGGCGGCCCTGAAGATCGGCATGCTGCTTCTGCTCATGCTCATGATCATGGCCACATTCAATGACATCCTGCGCCACTTCAGATAGCCCCTACCTCGCTCTGAACTGCGCCGAGGAGCGCATCCAGGTCGTCATCGGCACCGCCGGCCAGGTCAAGTTCAGCGAGGAGATCCTCTGTCCGGGCCAGTCCATCCGCCATCTGCCCACGGCCATCGACCGCGCCCTGCGCGTGCAGGGGGTGGGCGCACGCGATCTGGCTGGCATCGCCTGCGTGCGCGGACCGGGGTCATTCACTGGCCTGCGCATCGCCCACGCGGCCGTGCACGGCCTGTCCCGCCCGCACTCCATCCCCATGGCCGGCCTCGAATATCTGAAAATTCTGGCCGACCAGGCTGCCCCTTTCCTGCCTGGCCCGGAACTCTGGGCGCTGACATATGCCCGCAAAGGACAGGTCTACATCCAGGGATTCGCGGCAGGCACAGCTCTTGGTCCCGTGCGGCCAATGCCCGTGGCCGGAGCGAGGGTCCTGCTGCAGGGCCGTCCCGCAGGCATCTTCCTCCTCGGCAGCGGGCTCCGCAAAAACCCGGAAATCCTGGACCTGCCCGGCATCACAGCCCTGCCCCAGGCCCTGGACACCCTCCTGCCGGCCGAACTGCTCGCTGCCGCGTGCGCGGCCGAGTACTTAAGCGTCCCGCCCCAGCCCCTCTATCTTCGCAAGTCCGACGCCGAGGACAATCTGGATTCCATCGCCTCTTCGCGCGGCATAGACGCAGGCGAAGCGCGCAGACACATCCCCGACTTCGAGTGACCCCGTCCGACATCAAATGTCGGACAAAATTCTTCTAAAGAAAATCCTCTTCCTGCCGATTCACTCATCAAGAACAAAGAGCAGAGCGCAATCTGCTCAATCCAAAGGCAAGGAAGCCGCCAATCTTTCAAGGAGGAATTTTTATGTCACTCGTTATCAACAACAACCTGATGGCCATGAACGCGACCCGGAACCTTTCCAACGCGTACGGCAACCTGGCCACGTCCGTCAGCCGCCTGTCTTCGGGCCTGCGTATCACCACCGCCGCCGACGACGCAGCGGGCCTGGCCATTCGCGAGCTCATGCGTGCAGACATCGCATCCCTGAACCAGGGCATCAGAAACGCCAATGACGCCATCTCCATGATCCAGACCGCGGATGGAGCGCTGGGCGTCATCGACGAAAAGCTGATCCGCATGAAGGAACTGGCAACCCAGGCAGCCACCGGCACCTATGCTTCGGATCAGCGCCTGATCATCGACTCGGAGTACCAGCAGATGGCCTCGGAAATCACCCGAATCGCCAATGCCACGGACTTCAACGGCATTTACCTGTTGAATGGCAACCTGTCTTCGACGTCCACCGGCGTCTCCACCTGGGCGAGCAGTCACACTGGCAGCGGCTTGGCCTCGACGGGCCCGCTCAAGATCCACTTCGGAACGGGCAACGATTCCGCAGAAGACTACTATTACATCGCCATCGGCAACTCCACGGCGTCGGCCTTGGGTGTCGGCAACCAGTCCGACCGGACCAAGGCCAACGGCTCGCACGGCGTGGAATCCGGCGGCTTCAGCATCTCGACCCAGCAGGGTGCCCAGGAAGCATTGGCAGCCCTCAATGCGGCCATCACCTCGAAGGACAACATCCGCGCCAGCCTCGGTGCCTTGCAGAACAGGCTCGAGAACACCATCACCAACCTGCAGATCCAGGCCGAGAACCTGCAGGCCGCCGAGTCACGGATCTCCGACGCCGACGTTGCCGTGGAAATGACCAACTTCGTGCGCAACCAGATCCTGACCCAGTCCGCCGTGGCCATGCTGTCCCAGGCCAACACCCTGCCGCAGATGGCACTGCAGCTCATGCAGGGATAGTGACGCCCCGATAAAACCTCTCTCCCGGCCGGGTCGCGGAAGCGGCCCGGCTTTTTTGACCCGAAGATTGTGATTGTGGCATCAGGCTTGCTCGAAGCATGAAGAGATTCGTCCAATCCAAAGCTCCAGAGGAATGCCATGGCTGATGAACTGACCAGTTCGCTTATTTCCGGATCCATCCGTTTCACGGGCCTCGGCTCCGGCACGGACTTCGACTCCATGATCACCAAGCTTGTCGAAGTGGAGCAGATCCGGACCAAGCGGCTCGAGATCTGGCGTTCAAGCTGGGAAGAAAAAAGCGAAGCCTTCGACACTCTCACTGCGTCCATGCTCTCCCTTAAAGGCGCGCTGGACACCATGAACACCACGGACGAGTTTCTGATCAAAAACGCCATCTCGTCCAACCCCACCGCCCTGACCGCAACGGCGGGCAGCAGGGCGGAAGAAAGTACCCATCAGGTCGACGTGCTTGCCCTGGCGACCAACGACATGCACATGGGGTCGGTAATATTTTCCTCCCAGGACGATGTCATAAGCGGGGGCGCGGCCGGAACTTTCGCCTTTACCATCGGAGGGCGCCAAGTCTCCGTCAGCGTGACCAGCACCACGACCCTGTCCCAGTTCGCGAGCCTGATCAACTCCGACGCGGACAACCGCAACTACGTCCGCGCCAGCGTGGTCAACGACGGCAGCGGCTACCGCCTGCAGATCCGGGGCATGAACCTCGGTGCGGGCAACGATTTCATCGTCGACGACAGCGAAACCTCGGCCGGCCTGCTGCCCAATTTCGGCAAGGCCCAGTTCATCGAGACTCAGAACGCCGGCAACGCGCAGCTGCGGGTCGATGGATTTCCCCTTGATCCCCCGACCGCGACGGAGAATATCCTCAAGGCGACCATCAGCGGCAAAACTGCCGCAGACACGATCACCACCGTCGACGGGACCTTCAAGTTCGCTTACGACGGCAGCCTGTATTCCGTTGCCATAGACCCAGCGGACACCTGGGCAGACCTGGCGGGAAAGATCAATGCTCTTGGAGTCATCACCGCCACGGCGGCGGACGTCTCCGGAAACATGGAATTGACCCTGACGGGCACGGCTGGAGCAAGCAAGCAGATTTCCATCATCCACTCCCCAGGCACGACTGTCCCCGAACTGCAACCGGGCAGATTCACGCAGCTTCAAGGTGCCACCGACGGGTACTTCGAACGCAAGACCAACTCCATTTCCGACATCATTCCCGGTGTGACCATGAGCCTGGCCAGCACGGGCAGCACAACCATCACCACCAGCCTTGATCCAGAAGCGGTCACGGAAAAGGTGCAGAACTTTGTCGACGCGGTGAACTCAGTGCTGCAGGAAATCAAGAACCAGACCCAGGTCACCACCGTCGGGTCCAGCGTTTCCGGCTCCCTGCTGACAGGAAACTACGGTCTGCAAATGATCCAGCAGAATCTCAAAAGCATCCTCGCCTCAAAGGGATCCGGATTCGACTACGACCTCGACCCCATCGTTTCCCTTGGCAGCGTGGGCCTCACCACGGACACGAGCCAGGGTTCGCCGACCTTTGGACTGCTGGTTTTTGACAGCAGAGCCTTTTCTGCGGCCCTCAATACCGATCCGGACGCCGTGGCCCGCCTGTTCAGCGCGGACTATTATCCCTCGACCAGGGAGACCGTGAACGGAGTTGCCGTGGAATCCTCGAACTTCAAGTTCGATTCCGCCATCAAGGGCGTCACCGCCGCCGGCGAATATGCGGTCAAGTATGCGGTGGACGCGGGCGGGAATATCTCCTCCGCCAGCATCAACGGTTACCCGGCCAGCATCGACGGCACCAAGATCATCGCCAGGGGCGAAGGAAATCCCGCGCGCGGCCTCGCCATCGAGGTCATCAACCTGACTGAGGGGACCTATTCCGGCGCTGCCCAGATCAAATCCGGCAAAACCGAGGAACTGATCCAGGAAATCAAAATATTGACCGCCAAGGAGACCGGGACCCTGGAGATCCTGAAGGACAACTATCAGGATATCATGGATTCCATCGACGACAAGATCGCCTACGAAAAACGCCGTCTGGAGCTGCTTGAGCGGAATCTACGCCTGCGCTTCGCCAATCTGGAAGCGGTACTCGGCACCTACGACAACATCGCCACCCAGCTCAACTCGCAAATTCAGAGCCTGGCCGGCTCTTCAAAGTAAGGAGTTCGCAACCGTGCACAAAGCCGCCAACGCCTACATGCAGACCCAGGTCACCACCACGACCCCCGGACACTTGGTGGTCATGCTCTACGACGGGGCCATCACCTTTCTGGAGCAGGCCAAGGGGGAAATTGAGGCCAAGAATTATGCCAAGAAGGGAATCCTCATCTCCCAGGCCCTGGACATCATCGCCGAACTCGACGGTTCCCTGAATACGGACAAGGGCGGCGAAATTGCCAGAAACCTGCACAGGCTCTACATGTACTGCAACACACGCCTGCTGCAGGCCAACCTCAAGATGGACACCGGGCTGGTGGATGAGGTGATCGGGATATTGTCGTCCTTCAGATCCGCCTTTTCGGAAATATCAAAGCAGCCCCAGCCATCTGCGCCCAAGGCAGCCGCCTATTACGCACGATAAGGAAGGCTCCCCGAGTCCTGCTTCCTTAACGCAAGAATTAAGGGCACGCATTCTGCAAACGCTTCCCCAGACCACACTTCAACAGGGAAAGCGCGCATGTGCGGCATAGCCGGATTTTTCAACCCCAGCGGAATCTCGCCATACGGCAACGTCCTGACAGCCATGGCGCAGGCCCTGGCCCATCGCGGGCCGGATCATCAGGGCCTGTATCAGGACCAGTGCTGCGCCCTGGCCTCCAGACGGCTGTCCGTCATTGATTTGGCGGGGGGCAATCAGCCAGTGATCCATGAACCCTCCGGCGCGGTCATGGTTTTCAATGGCGAAATCTACAACTACCGCCTGCTTCGGGCCGAGCTCGCAAGCCTGGGTCACGCTTTTCACACCCATTCAGACTCCGAGGTCCTGCTTGCCGCCTATCTGCAGTGGGGGGAAGAATGCCTGCGCCGCCTGGTCGGCATGTTTGCCTTCGCGGTCTGGGAGCCCAGGCGAAAGAACCTGTTCATGGCCCGGGATCGATTGGGCAAAAAACCTCTTTTTTACTCGGTCCTGCCCGATCAAACCCTGATCTTCGCCTCGGAGATCAAGGCCATCCTGCAGTACCCCGGCGTGCCGCGCCGCATGAACCTGCTGGCCATGGACCGGTTGCTCGATTACGGGTTCAACCTGGCTCCGGACACCTTTCTGCAGGGAATCCGTCAAGTATTGCCTGCACATACGCTGCGTGTGGACGAACGCGGAGAGCAGACAGCGCCTTACTGGGATCTCCCGGACGGCGAGGTCCTGAACCTGTCCGAAGATGAAGCCGCCGAAGGGCTGCGCCACCATCTGGCAGAGGCCGTACGCGACCGCCTTGTGGCCGATGTGCCGGTGGCTTCCTACTTGAGCGGCGGCATCGACTCCAGCAGCGTGACCGGGCTGTATGCGCACCTCTCAGGCGCCCCCGTTCACACCCTGTCCATCGCCTTCGAAGACGCAGGCTACGACGAGCGTCATTTCGCGCGCCTGGTGTCAGACTCCTTCGGCACCAGTCATCACGAATTTCTGTGCTCCATCGCTGCGGAGGAGATCGAGAAACTTGTCTGGCATCTGGAAAGCCCCTTGGTCACCCTCCTGAACCTGCCGCTGTACCTCTTGTCGAAACAGATCCGCGATATGGGGTTCAAGGTTGTTCTCTCCGGTGACGGGGCTGACGAAATCCTGGGCGGATACGATTATTTCAAGCTCCTGAAGCTCATGGATTTTATTGGCAGAAATGAAACCGTCGGACGGGCAAACCTGCTGCGCCGTGTCTTTCCCGGCATCACCTCGCCGCAGCAGGCATGGATGCAGTATGCCACCCTGAAGACCTATCCCGCACCGCACCCGGCCCTGCCCTATCGCTTCCAGGCCTTTCAGTTCAAAGGGCAACTCATGAGCGACTCCTTTGTCGACCGCCTTCTCCCCATCATCGGGGAACGGGATCATGAACTGCCCGTCGTGCCGCAAAACCGGTCTCTCATGGATCAGGCCCTGTATCTTGAAAGCAAGATGCGCCTTCCCAATCTGACCCTGGCCCTGGCCGATACCATGAGCATGGCCAACTCCGTGGAACTCAGGTCGCCCTTCATGGATCACCGCCTGGTGGAATACGTGTTCTCGCTGCCCTGCCGCTACAAAATGCGCGGTCTCAATGAGAAATTCCTGCTCAAGAAAAGCTTCCGCACCTTCCTGCCCCCGGCCATCTGTCAGCGCCGCAAGCAGCCACTGGCCCCCCCGAGCAAATGGTTCGTGCGCATGTTCAGAGAGTTTGTCGGCGACGCCCTTTCCGCCGGCGCAGTGCGCGACAAGGGATACTTCAGGCCCGAATTCATTGAACACATGCTGCGTGAATTCGATGCGGACAGTCCCATGGACTACAGCGGCGTAATCATTGTCGCACTCTTCGTGCATATTTTCGACGACCTCTTCCTGAACGGCAAAACCACTCGCGGTTGCTAATCGGGCCGAGAGCGGGTATCTGCCTTCTCGCAAGAGGAGTACGCATTTATCATGAACATCACCTGTCCCAAGTGCGGCTTCGGCCGCACTGTCAACGAAGAGAAATTGCCTTCCAAAGCGGTCATGGCCACCTGCCCGAAATGCCAGCATCGCTTCAAGTTCCGGGAAATACCGGCTGAACATATCAAGCCCGAAACCGACTCCGCGGCGCAGACCCCTCCGGCCGCGCCAGAAATCCCGCCTGCACCGGCCCAGGCCGCAGACCCGGCCCCACAAAACGAAAGACCTGCCTCCCCGCCGCCGGTTCCTCCTGCAGCGCCGCAGGATGAAGACCTGTGGAACGAACTGGCGGCCCTGAACGAGGACGACGAAGAACCCGAGGCACAAGCCAGGCCCCAATCGTCCCTGCCGGTCTGGGAGCGGGTCAGCTCGGACTATCCCCGTGCCTTCGCGCACACCTTTCTGGAGGTGGTCGCCACCCCGAAGGCCTTTTTCTCGGCCATGCCCGTAGGTCACGGCCTGCTGAAACCGTTGCTCTTTTTCCTGGTCATCATCCTGGCCGTGGCACTGTCCCAGGCTGTCTGGCAGCTTATAGGGGTGCTCCCCCCCAGCATGCTCACGGAAAATCTGGACCGCTCGCTCCAGGCAGTCCTGGTGCTTGTGCTTTACCCCTTGGAGGTCTGCCTCTTTCTCTTGCTCGACGTGGCCATCAACCATTTCTTTCTGCGCCTTTTCAAGGCGGACACCAAGGGCTTCGAGGGCACTTTCCGGGCCGTGGTCTACAGTTCAGCCCCCATGCTGCTCATGGTAATTCCCTATATCGGCCTGCCCCTGGCCATGATCGGCGTGGTCGTTTACAAATTCCTCGGGCTGCGCCATGTGCACGGGGCCACGACCAAACAGGTGCTGGCCGTCCTCATTCTGCCCATGCTTCTGGCCATGGCCATCGCCATCATACTCACCCTCTTGGTCGGAGGAATCTGATGCGCAGTTTCAAGGCCCTGTGGCGACTGGCCATCAACCGGCGTGAAGACCGCCCCGCCGCCCGCGCCGGGGCCAACTCCGCATCTTTGGGACAAGAGCTTCCCGCCAGGGACAAAAACGACAAAACGGCCGCGCTATTGAACTCGGAACCACCCACCCGCACCCTGCAATAGACGTTTTCGGCCTTGACTTGACAATGGCAGCCATTAGGACAAGCCTTCGGCTTTTGCATTTTTAACGGGACCTGCCGCGCCAGGCGGCGCAGCAAGACCCGCATCACCACGACGAACCCAGCGTTCACATGAGGCAACCATGATCGGTATTTCAAAATTATACTGCGGCACGGTGGAACCTTCCGACGCACTGCGCTACGGACGCAATTCCGCCGAACTTCCCTCCCACCTGCTGCAGTTCGCCAAGGACAAGAAGCCCGTTGTGGTCTGGAACATGACCCAGCGCTGCAACCTCAAGTGCGTGCACTGCTATGCCCACGCCGTAGAGCCCAGCAACCACAAGGACCCCATCTCCACGGACCAGGCCAAAGTCATGATCGATGACCTGGCCCAGTTCGGTGCGCCGGTCATGCTCTTCTCCGGCGGCGAGCCCCTGGTGCGCGAAGACCTGGTCGACCTGGCCAAATATGCCACATCCAAGGGCATGCGTGCGGTCATCTCCACCAACGGAACGCTCATCACCAAGGCCAAGGCAAGGGAGCTCAAGGAAGTCGGCCTGTCCTACGTCGGCATCTCCCTGGACGGTGCCGAGGCGGTGCATGACAAGTTCCGCGGCGTGACCGGCTCCTACAGACAGGCGCTCAAGGGCGTCGAGAACTGTCAGGCCGAGGGCCTCAAGGTGGGCCTCAGGTTCACCATCAACAAGCGCAACGCCTCGGAAATCCCGCACCTCTTCGGCCTCATCGAGTCCCTGGAAGTGCCGCGCATCTGCTTTTATCACCTGGTCTATTCTGGCCGCGGCTCCGAACTGATCAAGGAAGACCTGAACCACGCCGAAACCCGCGCCGTGGTCGACCTGATCATGGACCGCACCAGAGACCTGCACGACCGGGGCAAGCCCAAGGAAGTGCTCACCGTGGACAACCACGCCGACGGCCCCTACGTCTATTTCCGCATGCTCAAGGAAGACCCCAAGCGCGCGGCCGAAGTGATGGAGCTCTTGAAAATGAACGAAGGCAATTCCTCGGGTCGCGGCATTGGCTGCATCTCCTGGGACGGCTCGGTGCATGCGGACCAGTTCATGCGCCACCACACCTTCGGCAACGTGCTGGAGCGCCCCTTCTCCGAAATCTGGACAGACGAAAACATCGAACTGTTGCACAAGCTCAAAGACAAACGACCGCATGTGAAGGGCCGCTGCGCCACCTGCCGCTTCCTGAACATCTGTGGAGGCAACTTCCGCGCCCGCGCCGAAGCCTATTTCGATGACTTCTGGGCCCACGATCCGGCCTGCTACCTGACGGACGAGGAAATCAGCGGCGAGAAAGTCTAGGAGGAACGGACGTGAACACATTCCATCGCGGCCGCAGGCTGCGTTCTTCCCGCGCCATGCGCGACCTTGTCCGCGAAAGCAGGCTTTCCCGGGACGACCTGATCCAGCCCTATTTTGTGGTCGAGTCCGATCCAAACTTCCGCAAACCCATCTCGTCCATGCCGGGACAGTTCCAGTTGGGACTGAGCCAGCTCATGGACGAGGTTGCGGGGGCAGTGGACGCGGGCCTCAAGAGCCTCATTCTGTTCGGCATCCCCGTGGAAAAGGATCCTGCCGGGTCCCAGGCCTATGCCGAGAACGGCATCGTGCAGGAGGCCATTCGCCGCCTGAAGGACCGCTGGCCGAAGCTCATCGTGGTCGCCGACACCTGTCTGTGCGAATACACCTCGCACGGGCACTGCGGCCTGGTTTCTCCCGAGGGAGAGGTCCAAAACGACCCCACCCTGACGCTGCTGGCCCGTGCGGCCGTGGCCCAGGCCAAGGCCGGTGCGGACATCGTCGCCCCCTCGGACATGATGGACGGCCGCGTGGCCGCCATCCGTCAGGCCCTGGACGACGAAGGATTCCTCAGCACGCCCATCATGTCGTACGCGGTCAAATACTCTTCGGCCTTTTACGGCCCTTTCCGCGACGCGGCCGAGAGCGCGCCGAAATTCGGGGACCGCAAGACATACCAGATGGATCCGCCCAACTGGCGCGAAGCATTGCGTGAAGCGGCCGCCGATGTGGAGGAGGGCGCGGACATCCTCATGGTCAAACCGGGACTGCCCTACCTCGACGTCATCCGCCTGGTGCGCGACAACTTCGATCTGCCCGTGGCCGCCTACCAGGTCAGCGGCGAATACAGCCAGATCAAGGCCGCCGGACAGCTCGGCTGGATCGACGAGACAGCCGTGGCGCTCGAAAGCCTCATCGCGTTCAAACGCGCCGGCGCCGACCTCATTCTCTCCTACTTCACTCAAGACCTGCTCAAGGCGGGACACATATAATGCAGAAACATCCTCATCACGCTGCAGGCGGCCACGGTCTGGATGGCCCAAAACCCGGCCACCCCGGCGGGCATCCGGGTGCCAAGCCCGGTGGGCACCCCGGCGGCATGATCACAACGCTTCCAGACGGCACGCCGGCCTGCAAGCTCATCGCCTGGGAAGTGACCCGCTCCTGCAACCTGGCCTGCAAGCACTGCCGGGCCGAAGCGCATCTGGAACCCTACGAGGGCGAGCTGGACACAAGCGAGGCCAAGGCCCTCATCGACACCTTCCCCCAGGTCGGCAACCCCATCATCATCTTTACCGGCGGCGATCCCATGATGCGCGCCGATGTCTACGAGCTGATCCGCTACGCCACGGACAAGGGCCTGCGCTGCGTCATGTCCCCCAACGGGACGCTGATCACCCCCGAGACCGCGCAGCAGATGCGTGAGGCAGGGGTGCAGCGCTGCTCCATCTCCATCGACGGCCCGGACGCGGCAAGCCACGATGAATTTCGTGGCGTACAGGGCGCGTTCGATGCCTCCATGCGCGGCATCGAATATTTGAAGGCCGCAGGGATAGATTTTCAGGTCAACACCACCGTGACCAGGGCCAACCTTGGCAGTTTCAAGAAGATATTCGACCTGTGCGAGCGCATCGGCGCCGTGGCCTGGCATATCTTCCTGCTGGTGCCCACGGGACGCGCCGCCAAGCTCGGAGCCGAGGTCATCACCGGGGAAGAATACGAAGACGTGCTCAACTGGTTCTACGATTTCCGCAAAACCACAAAGATGCACCTCAAGGCCACCTGCGCCCCGCACTACTACCGCATCATGCGCCAGCGGGCCAGGGAGGAGGGCATCCCCGTCACGCCGGAGAACTTTGGCCTGGACGCCATGACGCGTGGCTGCCTCGGCGGCACGGGCTTCTGTTTCATCTCCCACGTCGGCCAGGTCCAGCCCTGCGGCTACCTGGAGCTTGACTGCGGCAACATCCGCACCACCCCGTTCCCGGAAATCTGGCGGTCTTCAAAGCAGTTCAAGCAGTTTCGGACTCAGGAAGAATACGAAGGCAAATGCGGGATCTGCGAATACCACAAGGTCTGCGGCGGATGCCGGGCGAGGGCCCAATCAATGGACAACAACTATATGGGCGAAGAGCCGCTGTGCACGTACACGCCCAAACTCGCCAACCGGCGCAAGGCCTGATGCGGGGGACACATGGACGATTTTGACAAGAAGATCCTGGACATGATTCAGACCGGATTCCCGCTTGAGCCCCGGCCCTACGAAGAGATCGGCCGGCAGGTCGGCCTGACCGAGGCCGAGACCCTGGCCCGGGTACGGGCGCTGACGGAAAAAGGCGTGATCCGCCGCATCGGGGCCAATTTCCAGTCCAAGAAACTGGGCTGGCATTCCACCCTGTGCTCCGCTGCCGTGCCCGAGGACAAGCTCGCCGAATTCATCGCCGAGGTGAACAAGCTGCCCGGCGTGACCCACAACTACCTGCGCCAGCACCGTCAGAACATCTGGTTCACCTTTATCGGCCCTTCCTGGGAAGATGTTCAGGAAACCCTGGCCGGGATCACGCGCAAGACCGGCATCTCCATCCTGAACCTGCCGGCCAGCAAGATGTACAAGATCCAGGTCGATTTCAAGATGGGCGAACGGGAGGACTGATGCGCGAATTCATACTCTCCCCCTCCCTTTTGTCCTCGGATTTCGGAGCCCTGCGCGCCGAACTTGCGGCGCTTGAGGAGGCGGGGCTCAAATGGGTGCACTGGGATGTCATGGACGGCAATTTCGTGCCCAACATCACCTTCGGCCCCCCGGTCATCGGCCGCCTGCGCAAGACGTCCAAGCTCTTCTTCGACGTGCACCTCATGATCGAGCGCCCGGAGCGCTACATCCAGGAATTTGCCAACGCGGGCGCGGACCTGTTGTGCATCCACGCCGAAAGCACGCTGCACCTGGAGCGTACAATCAGCGCCATCCGTGAGGCGGGCATGAAGACCGGCCTGTCCCTCAATCCGGCCACGCCACTGAACATCGTCGACTATCTGCTGCCCCAGCTGGACATGGTGCTGATCATGAGCGTCAATCCCGGCTTCGGCGGACAGTCCTTCATCCCCTTCTGCAAGGACAAGATCGCAGCCCTGTCCGGCATGATCCATTCGCGAGGCCTTTCCACCCTCATTCAGGTCGACGGCGGGGTGACCCTGGACAATGCAAAAGAGCTTTTCGATCTCGGGGCCGACGTGCTGGTCTCGGGCTCGGCCTTTTTCGGCTTTCCCCCTTACGCCGAGCGCCACAAGGCATTTCAGGAAGCTGTGCGCGAGGGGTAGAAGTCGCATTGCCCGTACCGTACCCTGAAAACTGAATCATTTGCCGGCTCCACACCCTGACAAAGCGAGACGGATTCTCCCCAGCCACCCGTGGCTGCAAAGCGCGGCACAAAGTTGCCGCGCCGTTGGCCGCGTGTGCGGGTCAAAGGAGAGTCCTCGCCGAAGTTCCCGCCATTGCCGGTGGCTCAAGGCAGCCGGCCTTTCCGGCCTGAGTCCGGAAGCTGCGGCCTCCTTGGCGCTGAGCATCCTGTAAGGATGATGACCGGTGATCATCTCATACGTGGTGCAGCTGGCCGAAAAGACGTCCCCCGGCGGGGCAGGGCTCGCGCCGCCGAGCCTCTCCGGGGCTGCATGCAGCAGGCTCATACCGGAAAGACCCATTCTCCCGGCCAGCCCCCTGGCGACTTTGGCCCCTGCGGTCCCAGGACGATCCGAGGCGTGCGCGACATTGAAATCAAGGAGCACCACCCTGCCGCCCTGTTCCAGAAAGATGTTTGCCGGTTTGACATCCCCATGCGCCACGCCTTGGGAATGAAGATAGGCAAGAGTGTCAAGGATCCGCGCCCCAAATGATATTCCCGCGCTGCCGAGACCAAGGGGGTGAGCGCCAAGTTCCGCATGGGCCGAAGATCCTTCCAGCAGTTCCATACTGAAGCACAGTCCCCATTCTTCGCAGTGCAGGTCAAAAGCGCGGATGATCCCCGGATGCGCCAGATGGCGAAGGGTGAAATACTCCCGGGCGAGAGCGCACTGTGCTTGGCGCTGATGGGCAAATTCAGGCAAGAGCCTCTTGAGTGCCACCGCAGGGCGCAAGTCCCCGTACTCTACCCGTTGCAGGTCCACCGCCGACAGTACCTCGCACATCCCGCCCGAACCGACCCTGGACTGGAGCAGGAATCTGTCACCGGGGACAGCCTTCCCCGGGTCAGCGCCCTTTTGACGGGAAGAGCTTTCCGCAGCACTCACCCGCAAACGAGATTTCCTTTTTCCCACCAGCCTCACCTTCCGGACAGAAACACCGTTACAACGGTGGCATCATCGCAGTGGCCAGACCTCTGCAGGGCGTCCGACATGCCCAGAGCGGCGTCTCTGGCCCGTGATCCGGCCAGAAAAACAGAGAGAACCTTGGGAGACATGCAGTTCGAAAAACCGTCGGAGCACAGCAGAAACCTGTCGCCCGGGCACAGGGAAAAGCACGTCGTCTCCAACCGCAGATCGTCCTTGGCACCCACTGCGCTGGTCACGACATTGCCGCTCACCATGCGGGCCGCTTCATGCACAGTGAGCTCATTTCGAGCGATCTTGCCTTGCCGCAAGGTATGGTCACAGGTGCACTGGTATAAAACATCACCTCGCAACAGGTAGCAACGGCTGTCCCCCGACCACAGACAGGCGGCACGCCCGCCGTGAATAAGCAGGGTCACCACCGTACTTGCCGCATCTTGGTATCTGATGCGCAATTCATGGTTGGAGCGTTGCAAAAGTTGCCTGACATTGCCCAGATGGGTTTCAAAAGAGCTTGGCGCGGGCGCCTGCATCAGATTTCGCACCAGAAAGCGGCTCGCTTCCTCGCCATGCCTTCCGCCACCCACTCCGTCCGCCACGCTCCAGAGCAATCGTTCGGGCCAGTTCAAAAATGCATCCTGATTCTGCGCGCGTACGCGCCCCTGCAGTGTCAGTCCCCATGATTCGACCGAAATAACGGTGCTCCCCAAAACCTCCGTCATGTATTCCCCGTTCTCATGGCGTGCCCACCCCCTGGCCAATGTCGACCGTGCTTTTCGCCACACAACCATGTCCCGCGGCCGCGACCGGCGGACTCACGAGAGGATGTTTCTCCAAGTCAGACTCTGCAGCCTGACTGCCTGCTGGGCCGGCCATCCCATCGAGGCCGATCAGGGCCGACAGGACTTTGACTGCGCCAACAAACCTGGGGACATAATCGAGCGTCTCGCCGGGCAGCAGGCCAGAGAATTTTCGGTCCCCGCGACACGCGGCAGTGAGGTCTGAAAGCGAGACGGCACCCGTGCGTACCAACGCCCGCGCCAAGGCCCCCTCTCCGCAATTGTACGCAGCAAGGGCCAAAGGCCAGTCACAAAAAAGACGATAAAGTTCAGCAAGGTACGCAGCCGCCGCAACTGTGGATTGGCGCTTGTCGAATCGCTGGTCTTCGTTTTCGGAAATAGTGAGCCCGAACCTCTGCGCAGTGCCGGGCATAAGCTGCCAAAGTCCGGCCGCTCCTGCCGGAGACATGGCCCAGGGCCGGAAACTGCTTTCAACCGCGGGCAGGAACGCGAGTTCAGGCGGAAGGCCATAATCCCTGAAAACCTCCTGAATCATGGGCAAATCCCTGCGTATCCGGTTCAGGATAAAAGGCGGCGGCCCTCGCTCATCGCCCAATGTCCGCATGAACCGGTGCATGGTGTCGCGCTCTCCGTGCGGGAGCCAACGCTCCATGAACGATTCCGGCGCAAAAACAACCGATATGGCCTCGCTGTCTTGCCCGCTCTTTGCATCAGGCGTGCGCCAGAGCACCATCGGATCGTGAAAAAATTGCGGACGCAAGGCAACAGAACCTGAAGAACGACCAAATACCTCCGAATGCATCGAAACAATTCGCGACACCACCGCACCGGACCCGCTGGAATCCTGTTGCCCCATTCGCACACATCCCGCGCCGAGCAGAAGCAGACAAATCAGGACCGTCTTTCCTCCAACGCATCTTTGCTTCTCTTTGTCCTTCACCGCGTACGTCCATAACTCCTTAAATTCCGGCAAGTTCAACGCAGCGACTCGGGCAAGGACAGGCTGCACACCTCAGGGTCGAACGGATTGGCCTTGTTGCGGAACTGAATATGAAACTGGGACCATTTGCCGTTTTCTCGCAATTCAACGAGACACCGGTTCCCTTCAAGGCGGCTGATCAAGCCGCGCTGCAACAGGCGGAAGAACGCCCAATCCCCACGCTCGGCCCTGTACACCTTGACGGCGTGAATGTCGGTGACGGCGAGAGACGCCTCCGGAGACTGGCCCGCACCCAGCGGCCAGACAAAACTGGCGCCCTGCACAGGACCGTGCCAGTAACTCAGCGTTCTGTCCCCGTGGGTCAACTCGACCTTTTTGAGGGTATCATCCAAGGCATGGGGCTCCATGAGAAAACTTATGCCCAGATTCGTGTCGGAAACAAAAAAGGCATCCTGAACCTTGTGTGCCCGGTTCAGGCGTTCGATGGCTTCGACAGAAATGGGCAGGACCTGTCCCATGAAGGGACGCAGGTTGCCACCCGGTTCTGTAAAAGGCCTGACATACGTTTCGTGAAACGAGTCAAGCACCCCGTTTTTCCTGAAAAAGTTGACGAACTCGACGAGGCTCGCATCATTCTGGCTGTGCATGTCAAAGGGGTAGTGCGATTTGAGCTTGGCGTTGTACTCGTTTAAGACAGACTCCCGGTAGACCGCGTCGATGGCGGATGCCCCTATGGCCAGCATGTCCTGCAAGCCGCCCTGGACTGCGGTCTCATACCACTGTCGGACAGGAGCAGGCAGTTTCCGGGCCGCATTGGCGGCCTGACGCAAGGTGTCGTTGCGGTCCTCGGAAATGTCCTGCAGGGCGGTCAGCACCTTTTGCCCCCTGCTGTCACTCTCCCGCAGTCGGCCCAAGAAATCCCCGGCGCGCAGCATGCCCTCCTGGGTCGCCTTGAGGGCCGGTGCCGGCAAGCCGTCCGCATCGAGAAGGCTGTCCAGGGATTTAAAGGAAGCGCGAACAACCTGGGCATCCTTGAATGCTTCCCGAACGGCTTTGTTACGCGCCTGAGCGACGGCATCCACAGCTGTCTGGGCCATTGCCCCGGCCACTTTTGCCCCGGCGGCGCCCGTCATCTTCTGCGCGCCTTTCTTGGCCGCCTGGTCTTTCAAGGCGCTCTCAAGTCCGCTTTCTTCCTCTTCGAAAGTGAACGTGATGTTCTTGCGCAATTCCCGCAGAACCAGCACCACCGGGGATACGCCGGACGCAAGTTGCTCCGCGAGCACAGCCGCACCGGCCATGGTCCCGGGCTGCGGAACGAAAAGCGCATCCAGGGCCTGCCCCCAATGACGGGTGTAATCGCGGAAATACATGACCCGTACTTCCTTGGATATTTTTCCCACATCAAGCGAGGCGGGGAGCAGAGGTTTGGGCCCGAATATCCAGTTGTCCTCGGTCAATCCCTGGATAATCTCCGGGCACCGGTCGACGATGTACTCCTGAAACCCGGCGGCCGTGTAAAGATGCGGGATGGCATGGGTGTCCCCGGAAAATGGTGCCATGTGTCCGCCTAGAGCCCCGCGGAAAGTGAACGCATGCTGACCGCCCTCGAACGCCTCGCCCTTCATCTGCTCATAGGCGATCTGCGAGAGAGGTTTCTTCAGAAGTGACTCCCGAGCCTTGGCCAGAAGGCGTTCATCCGGAGGCGTGGGAGAAATGCCTTGATCAAGCAGATATGAGACATGGCGCATGAGCGACTCCTGCTCGGCGACCCGCCCGGGATACAGACTGGCCCACTGTCGCTCCAGCCATCCCTTCAGAACGGCAGTATTCAGTTTGTCTGGCTGGCAAAGCATGAGGTAGGCTCGCATGGCCGCCTTCGCCGAAACCAGGTCTCCCAGAGATTTTTCGATGGCTTCCGCGGCCCCTCGTCGCACCAGTGGAAGGAGACGTACATTTAAAGCGTCCAGATAAGCCTGCCTGGAAACGGCCACGACAACCTTGCCCTGGTACAGCCCCAATCTGCGGGTCAACAGCGGATCCTCGTTTTGGCGAAATACCGTCAGCGCCTGTTCAAGATGCGAAAGCTCCGGCAGGATCTGGACCGCATCCGCCGGTTGCGGGCGCGCCTTGAATTCCTGATTGTAGCTTCGCGCCATGGCCTCCAATCGGTCGACGCGCGTAAAATTGTCCTTGAAGCTAAGGGCGAGCAAAGCAACGCTGCCCATCAGCAGCAAGGCCGCCGCCACTTGCGGGCCAAAACGACGCAGGCGAAGCATCCACAGCCGCTCACGGTCCACGTCCGCCAGTCCGGCTTCCGGAATTATGAAATTCTCAAACAAGCGGAGCAGGAAAAAGCCCTTGGCGTAATCCCCCAGCGACGACTGGAAACCGCTCTGAAATGCCAGTTCCCCATCGTGCGCCGCTCCGGCCATGGCGTGCGAGGAAGACAATGCGCTGGCGAAAAAGAATCCCCTGAACATCACGGGACGATGGTAGCGAGACGGCCCGAAAGCCTCGAAGATAAAATCCTGGATTGGGGAACCAAGCGCCGCAAGCTCCTGCGGAAAGCGGAACATGGCGGCACGAGCCTGGCAATCGCGCTCCTGATGGATTTTGGTGATGATTTGTGCGTTGAGCGTCTGCAGCAGATCATGGAGCTCCTTGTGCGTCATGTCGGAATCCATGCTGTTGCTCCGAGCCGGGCACCCGAAGATCTGCTCTCGCTCGCTGCGGGACAGATGCGCGAAAAACCGGGCAAACCCCGGAATTGCATCGCACTTGGTGAACACCAGATACACGGGCACACAGGTTCGCAGCTGCCTGAGAACCTCGCCCAGGCGGGCGCGGAGCGTCCGGGCCAGGTGCTCATATTGTGTCGAATCGGCATCAAGCATCTCGCGCATGGGCACGCAAACGATAACGCCGTTCAGCGCCTTGGCCGGCCGGGCCCTGAACAGACGGCGCAACAGGGCCGTCCACAGACCGTGCGTCTCGCTCTCGCCATTGCCCTCCGTGTAGGTTCCCGGAGTATCGATGAACACAGCCTGGTTGGCAAAGAGCACTTCGACGCGGTCGGTGCCCTTGATCTTGTAGAGGTGCCGATCAGCCTGCTCGTTCAGGGGAAACTGCAACCCGGAATTAAGGAGCAGGGAGGTTTTCCCGCTGCTGGAGGGCCCCAGAACAAGGTACCACGGCAGGGTGTAGCGCGAACGGCTGGTCGGCCCATAAAAATTCGAGGTGGTTACGGTCTTGATGGCCGATTTGACTACCTGGCCGATGTGGCCGATCTCCTGACGAAGGCGTTCACGCGCTGCGATCTCCTGATCCCTGCGGGCGGCGAGCTCCGGATTGGCGGCTTCGCGCTTCTTTTGCCTCGAAGACAAAATAGCGACCAGAAGCCCCCACATGAACACGATGACGAGACTGCCGGCCAGCCGGGAGGTCGTGCTTGCGAACATCACCTTGCCCGCGACGGCCACCAGAGGGCCAAGCGTCCACAAGACCAGGATCAGAACAAGAGCAAAGAGCAATCCCAGCACCCAGGCCGTTCTCAATGCTTGGAGTAGAACGCGAAAGAGCCTGCGGGTCATCGTGCGCCCCCTTCATTCACGTCGGCGTGGACCGCGAGTTGCTGCAGAACCGGCGCAGTCCGATTCGCGAGAATATGTTCAAAACCCAGGTAGGTTACCAGCACACAGCACAGAATGAATGTGACCAGAAGAGAAACCGGGACGTAGGCATATATCCTGTTCCTGTATTTTTCTTCCGGAAGCTTCTTGCACAAATCCTGACCGGGCTCGCCCCGCAGCATGCGCACCTGGCGGTATATCCTTTCCCGCAACAGTTCCAGCTCGATGGATCCCCGGGACTGGAGCTTGTACCGCCCCTCGAAACCCAGACTGAGCAGCAGGTATATGAGTTCGAGCAGATACAAATTTCTCGCCGGCTGCTGCATGCACCTCTCCGTGATCTGGAAAAACTTCTCACCGCCCCAGGTTTCGTTGTGAAAAGTGCTCAGGAGCGCCTGCCGCGACCAGTCGCCCCCCGCGCCCAGTGTCGAGGTACTCACGCTCTCGTCCAGGGCCGTGCACAGCACATATTTGGCGGCCAGCACCTGGGAATGATCGAGTTCTCCTCCCAGGGCCATATTCTCGAAACCCCGAATTCCGGCCTCAAGACGCCGACGCAGATTCTCCAGTTTCAGACCAATCTCACTGGTCCCTTTTTTCGGGGCATCCTCGCCGGAGCCCTGGATTGCAACCGGGGCATCCGCAGTGGCCGGACCGGCGCCCCGCAGATGGACCATTTCAAGGAGCAGGCCCGACGCACAGGAAACCAGGGGATTGAGGCCCTCGGAAAAGTCCTCCACCGAGGTCTGTTGGGCAATATACAATGCGGACCGGGCACCTCCTCCGGGAGAGACGTGCACGGCCTCTCCCGGTGCCGAAGGAGCTGCCTGGCCCGGCTCCGCGCCAATGAATACGGTATTATCATTATCCACTACCTGCATGCGTTACTCCTTGATGGCCCAGAATTGCAGCTGAATGCCGGGAAATGTGCCGGAAACGTGAAGGGCGAATCCTCCCGAAAGCTCAAGCTGCGCCGATTCTTCGGAGGTGATCTCCAGCTTGAAGTACGTCTTGCCGGCGTGAAATGGGATCTGGCGCGGAGCCACGGGCAAGGCCCGAACCTTGATGCCGGGCAACTGCAGCCGGACCATGTCGCGAATCCGCTCTACCGAACTGATCTTGATCTGCTTTGGAAAGGCCGCGCGGAGGGTTTCGGAGTCCATATCCGCACGCACCGCCAGAACAAAGGTCGCGGTGGAGAGCAGATTGCGGTCGTGGATGGGTGAGACGAGAATTCCGTAATTTCGCTGCTGCAGCGGCAACTCTGTGGCGTGCTGCTCCAGTACCATGCTCAGCGCCTGACGGGCGTGGCTCATCAGGCTGGAGAACACGGCATCCTGCGCACTGTGGTCATAGGGCATGAGCTCTCCCGGCCGCTTGCGTGATTCGGCAAAGGACGACAGTTCGCCCACAAGTCCCAGCAGGTGCACATAAAACTCCTCCGGATGCAGGCTGGGTGTGTTCCCGAGATGACGGAAGATGGGTTCCACGCGATTGATACATTGCAGAAGCCAGAAATCCGCGGCTTCGGCCGTGCCGGTCTGCCCGGCGCTGCTGACCCGCAGGGCAAGCTGGTCGCCGCGATGGGACAGCAGGCCTACTATTTCCCGCAAATACCCCGACAACACGGGAGACGCAGACAAATGCAGAAAGGTCGGCATGAAATCCTTGTCCAGGAGGATCGCCTTGTCAGGCTTGCACTCCAGAATGTGGACCACCGGCATGCTGATGTAGCCTTTGACCTCCGTCTCCTCTTCGAGCATGAGCCGCAGGTCCAGCCGGCAGCAGGCCAGCTCCATTTCCTTGCGACTGCCGGCGACGCTGTCTCTGATGGAAACCCTGTGCGCGACATAGGGTGTTGAAATGCCCTGCACCCCCTCCTGGCGCACTTCCGAAGCCCCTGCGGAGGACAATGGCAGGGCGAGTACGACCTGCCTGTTGGTGATCCCCGGTGTTATGTCCAGCGAAAGGTCCTCCTGACCAAGCCCCACCTCGAAAAGCGTGCCGTCGGGCAGAATGCCCCTGGCGCGATTGAGCACTACCTTGCCCAGCGGAAGATATTGCTCGTCGATGGAGAATTCCATGAAACCCCAGCCGTGATGGATATGAGCCAGCGCACGCATGCGGACCTGGGAGTCCACATAGCGGTCCTGCTGCTGAAAATGCTGCGGCCCCACGGCCATCCCCTCGAACCAGAAAATCTTCTCGAAAAGCATGTTGGTCTCCCGGTTCTATCTCTCAACCCAGGGCGTGAACGACGGATGTCTGCGCATTGAGGATTTTTTTTCCACCTCCGCAGCCGAAGCGGCTTCTCCTTTCCCGCCCTCGCCTGCGGAGGCCGAGTCCCCGGAGGGATTGTTGAACTCCTTCACCGCCTCGGCCGGGTCCCAGCCCGAAACCTCTCCCTGGGGAATGAGTTCGACCGTCACGTCGCGCAGTTCGATGCCCACTTTGTTGACTTTTTCCGCGTCCACGGGAGTTACGATCTTCCACTTGGCGCGCTCCATCTGCCTGAACCCGGCAAGCACACCCAAAAAGCGGGCCTCGCTGACCGGATCGTACGTTATTCGGCGGGCCTCTCCGGGGACAAGGACCATCTCGTCAGCGGCAAGAAGCTCGGCCCCGAGGACCTGTACCGGAGACTCGAAAAGAGGATGAAAATCCGACTGACTGAAAGCCAGGTCGGATCGCATTTCATAAACCTTGACTATGACGGGCGACGGCCGTCCGGTGTGATCAGGGTTGATGTTGGCCTGGCTTGCCACGGCAAGATCGATGCGCGGCTTGACGCACCCGCACAGCAGGGTCAGCACAACCAGCAGGGTCAGCACGGTCAGTGAAAAAGGTGAACGCATCATGAATCTCCTTTGGAAACAGACTGCCCCGACAAAGGCCTCAGGGTTCGGACTTGCACGTCATAGGCGCGGGCAAAATCATGAAGGAAAAAGGCGGCAAATCCCTCATGATCATCCAGCAGGGCCTGATGCATTTTCCGGAACAGGTGCCAGAGCCTGGATTTGCGGGAAATGCTCACCCGGCCGCCGACATCAAGGCGCGCTTCCACCGTGGCGGGGGATATTTTTTCCAGAACCGCCCTGACGGAAGCCCTTGCTCCCGCAAGAAGCCCCATATGGTGACCGTGAAGATCGTTGAATCCGGAGAGCATGGCTTTCCCGGCCGGCAGCATGCCGTCCTGCACCGGAGCCAGGAGCTGCTCAAGGGCGACTGCCGGGGTGGGCGTGAACTTGAGCGGGTTGTTGTCGGACAGGCGCATGGTCGTCGTAGGAAGACGCAGATCGTTCTTGCATTCGGCCTGATTTCGAAGGCAATGGTGCATGCCGTCCACCGCCGCGACCATGATTTCAGCTGCCTGCCGCAGCATGCGCTCACGCTCGTCAGGCGAATCCGGGGCCCGGGAAAAACCCAGAGCCCTGAAAAAAACTTCCGTCTCAGGGACCTGAACACGCTCCTCGGTCTCGTGCACGCAAGGTTCCGGTGAATCTGCACAAGCCAGCGTTTTCTCTGGATCATTTTCAGCGGGCAACGAAACGTCGTCATCGCTGTCCCAGTTTTCCGGCAGTTCGCACTCCCCTGGCGCCGGAACCATGGAAACCCGCTGCAGACTGTCTGTGTCCACACTGTTGTGATCCGAAGGCACCTCCACCTGGCCGGGCAGTGTCTCGCCGAGGAGATCGTCATAATAGCCAAGACGTCGCTTGGCCTCGAAATTCTCCTGCTGATCCATGGCCACGAGCGGATCGGCGGAAAGGGCATTGTCGGCCGTGACCAGCCAGTCCTCATCGGTCCGGGGCTGAATATACGCATCCGGACGGTGCAGAAGACGGGCCTGGATGCTAAAGACGCCGATGATGTAACTGTCCCCGTGCTCGACCTTGTGCGGCACTCCCTTTTTCAGGGCCACCGTGCCCGGCTCCATGAATATTCCGTTGCGGCTGACATCCTCGATGAAAAAGGAATGCCCGTCGCAACTGATGGCCGCGTGCTTGCGAGAGATGCGTTTGCCCCTGTCGGGAAGAATCCACTCGCATTCTTCGGCTCGTCCGATGAAGCCTCCCGCCTCGCTGAAAACATGCGAGACGGTGAGTCCCGTCGAAAACTTCTGACGGCTTATGATTTCAAACATCAATTCCACGGCAGCTCCGAAAACGGCGTTAGTGCGAAAAAGGTTTCGTCGGGATGTTCATGCGGTCTGGATACGGCTGAGCTTGTGATTGAGCGTGCGGACCGGCATTCCGAGCGCCTTGGCGGCATCGCTGGTCTTGTGGCCGTAAAATTTCATCACTTCGAGAATGACCGACGCCTCGTAGGCTCGCACAAGGTCGCTGAGGGTCATGGAACCGCATCTGCATCCCGTCTCCTCGTCCAGAATGTCCCGGGCCGTGAGAATGGGCCCGTCTGTCATGATCACGGCCCGCTCGAGCCTGGAAAAAAACTCGCGGACATTGCCTCTGTATGGCAGGCTCCGCAACATTTCCCAGGCTTCGGGCGCGATGCTCAGGCCGGGTCGGCGATAGCGCTCCGCCAGCCGTGCAAGATGGTGCCTGGCCAGAACAGGCAAGTCCTCCGGCCGCTCACGCAGCGGCGGGAGTTTCAGGTGAAAAAGTGCCAGACGATGGTAAAGGTCCAGCCGAAAGGCGCCCCGCTCCACGGCCACGCCCATGTCCATGTTCGTGGCCGCCAGTACCCGGATATTGACGGCATGCGAGCGCACGTCGCCCACGGGGCGGACCGTGTGCTCCTGCAGCACCCGAAGCAGCTTCGACTGGACTTCGAGCGGCATCTCTCCGATCTCGTCCAGCAGAACCGTGCCCCCACTTGCGATACGCAGCAGGCCGGGGTGGTCGTTCTTGGCTCCGCTGAAAGCGCCCTTGCAATGTCCGAACAACTCGCTTTCCAGGAGATTCGAGGGCAAGGCCGCGCAGTTGATCTGCACGAAGGAGCTCTGGCGACGACTGCTTGCGTTGTGGATTGCCGTTGCCACAACCTCCTTGCCCGTGCCCGTCTCGCCGGTAATGAGAACCGGTACGTCGCTGGCCGAAATGTTCACGACCATCGACCGGATCTGCTCCATGGCTTCACTCTGCCCAAGAATACTGTTCTCTGGCCGCTGACGGGCCTCTTTGACTTCGCGTTCGAGCCGGACGCAATCTTCGCTCAATCCGTTCACGATGGAATGATGCCGCCCCTTGAGCATGACCGCATCCAATACGGCAGCGGCGTAATCAAGCACGAGGCGCACATGGTCGGCCAGGGTATCCAGCCTGTTCCGGAAGGCCAGGACGACTCCGCCGAGGACGACATTTCCCGGAGCCGTCAGCGGCTCAACCACCGCACAGCGGATATGTCCTTCGATGTCGGCACAGAGCTGTTCAAGGGATGGGGGAAGCCCTGCGTACAATTCCGAATCAACCCGACATGCCTTGCCGCAGTGCACGCTGAAGGCCAGGGGGTCGTCCAGTTCCCACGCAGGAATGGCGGGCAATTCGCTGAAGACTCCCGCATCGCAGGGATGGCAACCCGCCAGCAGCAGGGACTGTCTGCCCTGGTCGAAAAGAAAGACACCGACCGCACACGCCCGCGTTTCGGTCAGGGCCGCCACGGCGCTAGCCAGACAACGAGCCACCTCGGCGGGCCGGGAACAGCCGCGCAGACGTTCGCCCCACTCCTTCAGGGCCAAAACATCCGTCACGATCGGCCCCCCAGGTCGAATGTGAACGAACCGTCCGCTGTGTTCAGCCCCACGCGCATCTCGCCGCCGGGGCTCCCGCTCTCGCCGAGAGCTCCGAGCAGGGTGGTGGCGATGCCAGGCAACAACGATGTTCCGATGATGTGGTCGATATTGCGCGCTCCGGTTTCCACCGCAGTGCAGCTGGCCATGATGGAGGCTGCCACCTCCTCTTCCCAGTGCAGATCGATCCGATGCCGGTGGGTCAGACGCGTTTTAACCCCGGTCAGCTTCATCTCGACGAGCTCTCTTAAGGTTTCGCCGCGAATGGTGGTGTAGGGCACGACAGTCATGCGACCGAGCAGGGCCGGCTGGAAATGCCGAAGCAGAGCCGGGCGCAGGGCTTCCTTGAGCGCATTCGGATCTGGGATTTCATCCCCTTCGCAAAGGGCCGAAACAATGTCGCCGCCGATATTCGAGGTCATGAAGATGACGCAGTTGCGAAAATCCACTTCTCGCCCTTCGCCATCGGCGAGCACGCCCTTGTCGAAAATCTGGTAAAAGAGATTCAGCACCTCGGGGTGCGCTTTCTCCACTTCATCGAAGAGCACGGCGCAGTACGGCTGCCTCCGTACGGCCTCGGTCAGGCGCCCACCCTCGCCAAAACCCACGTAGCCCGGAGGCGATCCGATGAGACGCGAGACCGTATGCTTCTCCTGGAATTCGGACATGTTGATGCAGACCAGCATGTGGGGGCCTCCGAACAGCGCGTCGGCCACGGCCAGAGCCGTTTCGGTCTTGCCGACGCCGGAGGGCCCCACCAGCAGGAATATGCCCGTGGGCCTGGTCGCGCTGTTGAGGCCGACCTGGGCGGCCAGGACAGCCTGCTCAATGGTCTCAAGGGCGAAATCCTGGCCGCGGACTCGACGGCGCAAATCCTCTCCCAGACGCTCGATCACACCGGCTCCGCCGCCACCGAGTTTCGATTCCGGAATTCCCGTCCATTCGGAGACAATGCCGCGCACCAGGGCCGGGGTGACTTCGTGAAACACGAGGGGCTGGCCAGCCTGCTCAATGCGCAATTCGTCCACAAGCCCCCTTGTATCCTCCCCCGAGACCCCGCAATCTTGCCCGCCTTGCTGATTGCGCCGCCTGAGAATGGACTCGACGAGGCTGCGTTCCCTGGTCCAGCGACCGGCCAAGACATCCATGTCACGGACAAGCTGGTCGACCCGCCCACGCAGGTCCGTGCATCTTTCTCCGTCAGGCAGATCGGCGGTTTCCAGACCGCAGGTCGCGCAGTCACGCTCCAGCGCGTCGAGTTCCCTGCGGACCGAGGCCAACTCCTCTTCCAGAGCCTCAAGGGCCAATGGCTTGGCACCAAGACTCACCCGCACCCTGGCGCAGGCCGTGTCCAGGACGTCGATGGCCTTGTCGGGCAAACGGCGGCCGCTCAGATAGCGGCATGAGAGTTCCGCCGTGCACAGGATCGCGTCGTCGCGGACATAGACATTGTGGGTCTTCTCGTAATGGGTAACGATGCCGCGCAGGATGGTCACCGCTTCCTCCACGGACGGCTCGTCCAGCTTGACCAGCTGGAAACGGCGAGCCAGGGCCGCGTCCTTCTCGAAGTATTTCTTGTATTCGCTCCAGGTTGTGGCCGCGATGGTTCGCATCTCGCCGCGAGCCAGGGCCGGCTTGAGCAGATTCGCCCCATCACCCGCCCCGGGGGCGTTGCCTGCGCCCACAAGGGTGTGCGCCTCGTCGATGAAAAGGATGGTCGGCACGGGCGCGGCCTTGACCTCGTCGATGACGCCCTTGAGACGTTTTTCAAACTCCCCCTTCACGCTGGCCCCCGCCTGCAAGCGGCCCATGTCCAGCCCGACGATGCGCACTCCGGCCAGGGCATCCGGCACCAGCCCTTCGACGACACGCAGGGCCAGGCCTTCCACCACGGCGGTCTTGCCCACGCCCGGATCGCCCACGAGAATGGGGTTGTTTTTGCGGCGCCGCGTCAGGATGTCGATCATCATGCGTATTTCGGGCCCTCTGGCAAAAACCGGATCCGTGCGCCCCGCCCTGGCGTCGGCGGTGAAATCCGTGGCGTACTTGTCGAGGAACCCTCCGCCTCCGTTTGGCTCCCGTCTGCCGGCAGGATCGCTCCGCCCTTCCCGCAACCCGCCCAGCAGACGGCGCAAGGCGTCGCCGGGGATCTGCCCGAGTTCCTGGTAGAAGGGCATGGCCCCATAGCGTGCAGGGTTGAGCAGAAGGGCCAGGACCAGTTCGCCGACCCCGACCTTGTCCAGACGCATCTCGAGACTCGCCAGCAGATAGGCCTCCTGCAGGAACCCGATGAGAAGCGGCGAAAAGACCGGCCGGGACGTGGACGCCTCCCGGCGCACAGTCCGGGCGAGCAGTCCGTGCATGGTGTCCAGACTGCGGTCGAACTGCGTGAAGATGTCCGTCATCTCCTGCGTTGCGAGCAGTTTTTCCATGTAATCATCGATGCCTATCTCGAAACCGCCACGGCTCACGCAGGCGCCGGCCGCCTCCTCCAGAGCCTCGCGGCATGTTTCGTCAAGGGCGGCGACAAGAGAAGAAAGATTCATTGAGATCATAGGTTAGTCCACATATCTGCTGTCTGTTTCGAGCACGATGACCCCATCGCCACCGGCTCCCGCCCAGGTCGTCCAGCCCAGGCGGCACGGGCTGGCCTGACCGATGTTGAATTCGGGGATTTCCGAAGGGCGAAGTCTGAGTTCCACGTCAAAGCCGAGCCGCGAACGGAGCACGAACCGCACCAGGGTCTGCAGTTCCGAAAAGAGGCTCCCCCCGGGCAGAAAGCCCGTGAATCGTTTCCAGGAAAGGTTGTCGAAAAGCACACGGAATTTGCCGGTCTGGTCGAGCACCTCGCTGCCGAGCAAAAAATCCGAGGACAACCTGCAGTTGGCCCGCCCCAGGGAGCACTGCTGATCAGCGGGTATCGGCACCAGGCGGCGGATGCAGGGGATGATGTGCACAAGGGGGTGCCCGAAGTAATGGCGCAGAATGCTCTCCAGTGAACCGGCCGCCTCTCCGCTGAATGCAATGAGGCCCATGTACGAAAGAAGCCGTTCGCGTCGCAGGCTGCTGCTGCCCTGCAGTTCCTTGTGCCCAAGGCCGATGAAACTGAAAAACCGCCTTGAATTGATGTCCGTCCCGTTGTCCCGAAACTGGAGATAATAGCGGTATTTGTTCCAGATTCCGTAGAAGAGCGAGACAAGGTGATGGTTGATCACGTCGAGAAAATCGCGCAACGCGTCCGGCTCGTCCTGGTGCTGTGCAACATGCTCGGTGAAATAGGCGGGAAGCGGCGAAGCAGCCCCATGCAGCCCCATGAGGTTGAGCACGAACCAGACGCGCCCGTCTTTGCCGTCATCGTCACTTCGCGTCGCACCCTCTATGTCGCCGGGAGGAAAGGACAGGTTCGGGTTGACCTTGAACCTGAGCCACTCTTCCGGCGGATGCTTATCTGCGCCTGAGCGCAGCAGGTGTTCCACAGCCCTGGCAAAGGCGTAGCCGCTGGAGATGCGATCCACAGCGTCTTTCATTGAGAAGGCCTCGGACTTCTGGGGATCGGTCACGGAATCAGCTTCCTCCCCAGCCTTGCCGGCCACTGATATTCTTCTCCCCGCCTCAGATCGACGACCACGAGCTGATGAAAGCTGTTGACCGTGGCGTACAGGGCCAGGAACTCGTTGATGACCGATGCGAAGAGGTACATGTCTCCCGCACAGCTGAACCCCCTGCGATCCAGGGTCAGCCGCGTCACCGCGCCACGCACCGGCAGACCCTGGTAAATCCGGTCCGTCTCCTTCGATTCGATGCCCGCCATGCCCCCCAGCATCTTGTCCAGAATCCGCGCTCTGTTGCGGTCATGTAGGGCGCGGAAGTCATAGCTTGCGATGAGAGCCCGCATGGCATGTACGTTGCCCAAGGGCAGGTAGTTGAGGGACATGTTGGAAATGAGCCGCCAGAGCAGATCACCCTCAAGGGGGGGCGTGTAGGAAGGGGTGACCGGAGTGATGTTGCCCAGGGTCACGGTGTCCGGAGTGTCATCGGCATGGGTGTTGATGTCCCCGACGATCAGACGGGACGGCAGCAGGCGGTTGGTGCACGTCAGCTCCAGGGAAATTATCTCCGCGTCCTGAGCCGCAGGCGAAGCCTGGGAGTGCACAATGGAAATATAGGTTTCCGTGCTCTCGTCGTTGAGGGAGGGCCGCAGGCGAAGACGGTAGTAGGCTGCGTCAGTATCCGGGGAACTGCCATGCTCAAAGGACTCGAAGGCTCTGTACTCGCACCGGAACTTGCCGTTGCCCCCCCATCTGCGCACCCGGTCCACGCTATACACGGCATAGTGGTACGGAAGCCTTGGATCGGGCACGATGCGGTATTCGGTCTGGCGATGGTCCATGGTCAGGGGCGTGGAATCCATGGGGAAGAGGTTGACCACGGGAGTGCAGAACAACTGAATGTTGTCCCGCCGCCAGGATTCGTATTGCTCAGGAAATTCCGACAGCACAAAATGCAGTACGAATTCATCGGCCCCCGCCACAGCCTCTTTTCCGGCCGCGACACAGGTATCGAGACCCGAGATTTCCGCGAACAGAAATTTTTCGCTGAAGCAGAAATATTCCTGGATGATGCGATATCCGGGAAACGTGTTGGCAGGGTAGGGATAAAGGCCCTCGTCCTCCCGGAAACCGACAGGACGGATCATGTCGGGCGAAAGAGCATGGACGGACCGGTATGCACCCTTCTCCCCGCGCAGCAGAAAGCGTATCTCGCGGACGCTGCGCGTCAGGGTGAAGTACAGGGAATGGGCGATAGCCGACTCGCCGGTGAAAAACAGACGCAACTTGGAAAGCGGAATGTTCTCAAGGGTGGAGCCGATGATCCCGAAACGAAGGGCCAGAATGATCTGCCCGTCGTGTTCGAAAACGGTCTGCTCGTTGAGCCGCACGGGCAACACTTGGTTGTCGTACACCGTGCGGAAAAGGCATTTGGTGCCTTCCACTTCACTTGATTCGATCATGGTTCCGCGCGGAATCGTCACGGCCCAGGTCAGATTGGGTGCCGGCTCATAACGCACGATGCTGCACGACGGGATGGTGCGCAGATAGTTGGGCCAGAGCAGACTGAACAGGGCGTGGGTGATTTCGGGCAGCTCGTCGTCGAGCTTCTGGCGCAGGCGTCCGCACAGAAATGCCACGCCCTCCAGGATGCGCTCCACGTCCGGATCGCGATGGGGAGTATCGAAAAAAGGCGCCAGGGACGGGTTGTTCCTGGAATACTCGCGGCCAAGCTCGCGCAAGGAAACGAGTTCGTCCAGATAGTAACGGTTAAACGAGCTCACGCCGTCTCCTTCACTTGGTCGCCATCCATGACCACGGACCAGCGCCACGGTATCTGCCTGCCTTCGCAGTCCACCCGCATGGCCTCGATGCGAAAAGCCATGGTGAACTGATCTTCCTCAAGATGCATGTAGCCGACCTTCGCGCCATGAAGCCTCGGTTCGTATCCGGCGATGCACTCCTCGATGGCCGAGCAGCACCGCCTGATCACCTCGGCCCTGGAGAGGCTCAGATCGTTGAGGTCGGGGAGCCCGTAGTCCGGCAGCGCCTGCACCGCGCCCTGACGCGTCGTCAGCATGCGCATAAGATGCCTGCGGATGGACTCGTCCTCATCCATCCGCAGGCCAGCTTCGCCGCGCGTCAATCGGTCGAACAGACTCCCCGCCATAACTCTACTCCTTGTCCAGTTTTCCGACCAGGGACAGGGTGAAATACGCCCCCATGTACTTGAAGTGCGGACGCACGCTGAGGGAAACCCTGTACCAGCCCGGATCGCCCTCGACGTCCTCCACCACCACACGCGCGTCGCGCAGGGGGCGGCGGCTTCTGGTATCGGAACTCGGGTTTTCCTGGTCCGCCACGTACTGCCGGATCCATGTGTTCAATTCACGCTCAAGGTCGGTCCGTTCCTTCCAGGAACCGATATGTTCGCGCTGCAGCACCTTGATGTAGTGCGCCAGCCTGCTGACGATGAAGAGATAGGGCAGCTGGGCTCCCAGACGATAGTTGAGCTCGGCCGCCTTGCCTTCGGCGGAGACGCCGAAGAATTTCGGCTTCTGGCAGGAATTGGCGGAGAAGAACGCCGCGTTGTCCGAGCCCTTGCGCATGGTCAGGGCGATGAACCCCTGCTCGGCCAGTTCGTACTCGCGACGATCGGAGATGAGAATTTCCGTGGGGATCTTCATCTCGATGTCGCCAAGGCTCTCGTAGAGATGTACGGGCAGGTTCTCCACCGCGCCGCCCGAACGGGGACCGATGATGTTGGCGGCCCAGCGGTACTTGGCGAAACTGTCCGTGATGCGCGAGGCAAAGGCGAACGCCGCGTTGCCCCAGAGAAAGTTGGCATGGTTGTCGTCGACGCACTCCTTGTAGACAAAGGCCCGCACGGGGTTGTTCTCCGGATCGTAGGGCTGGCGCAGAAGAAAGCGGGGCACGGTCAGCCCGACGTAACGGGAGTCCTCCGATTCCCGGAAGGACTGCCACTTGGCGTAACGAGGTCCGCTGAAGATGTCCTGCAGGTCTTTTAAGGCAGGCAGGCGCTCGAAGCTGCTTAGCCCGAAAAAAGACGGTCCGGCCGAGGCGATGAAGGGCGCGTGGGCCATGGCCGAAACACTGGCCAGGCTCTGCAGCAGACGCATGTCCATGGCCGTGGGCTCGAAATAGTAGTTGCCGATGATGGCGCCCAGGGGCTTGCCGCCGAACTGGCCGTATTCCGCAGTGTAGGCGAGTTTGTACAAGCTTGACTGGCTGATCTCCGAGGCGTCGAGAAAATCGTCCAGGAGTTCGTCCTTGCTGACGTGCAACATCTCCACGGAGATGTTCTCCCGAAAGTCCGTGCGCTCCACGAGAAGCTGCAGGCCGCGCCACGCGGATTCCAGCTCCTGAAACTGCCGGTTGTGCAGAATCTCGTCCGTCTGGGCGCTGAGACGACGATCGAGTTCGGCGATCATGCGGTCGACGGTGATCTTCTTGACCTGCTCGTCCGCGTAGGACGGCTTGAGCATTTCCTCGATGAAGGCGCTTATGCCCAGCCGGGCGGCCTCATAGCCTTCATCCCGGGGATCGAGGTTCGTCTCCCGGATGATCTGCTCAAGAAGCGAGCCCGTGCCGTGACGCTCCGAAACGGCGTCTTGGGTCTGATTCATACGGATCTCCTTAATGGATGGAGTGTTGTCAGTTCTTTTTCGGGGAGCCCTTGGCCTTGGTTTCGTCAGCGGCGGCTTCGCCATCCTTCGACTTCTTAAGGCTGTTCACCTCGGCCTCGGTCATGCCAAGCTCCTTCATGATCATTTCACGCTGGCGGTCATCGGCCAGGACTTCCTCGATGGCCTTTCGAAAGGCCGGAATATTGCCCATGGGGCCCTTCAGGGAGACAAGGGCATCTCTGAGCTGAAGAAGCTTGCGCATTTCCGGAATCTGCTCGGCGATGCCGGCGGGCTCGAAGTCCCTCATGCTCTTGAAGTTCAGGGTGGCTGGGAGATCCGTGTCCGATGCATTGCTCAGCAGCCTGTTGGGGACGGCAATCTGCAGTGTGAGCTCCTGCTTGGACAAGACTTCCTCGAAATTGTTCCTGTTTACGGACACGGGGCTGCGATCGATGAGATTGCGGGGATCGTGCCGCTGCAGGAAATCGCCCACGACCATGGCCTTCATGGGCAGCTCGATCTCCTCCCGGACTCCGTCGCCCGCTGGCTTGAACGTGACGTTGATGCGCTCCTTGGGTGCGATTGAAGAATCTTTGGCCATTACCACCTCCGTTACAGATTGATTGTGAAAGCCAGGTCAGTTTTGATTCGGGTGAGGCGCAAGCCGTCCCCAGAGGACGACATCCTGTCGAACCCTTCAAAATCTTGAAGCAACGCATTGCCGGACCGATTTACCGCCGTTACTCAGAAGTCTTTGAAACCGCCCACCGCAGTCCCAAGATGCAGCCAGTGCAAACGGCTGAGCATTATCTCCCCCCCGGCGCCCCGTTCCTTGGGTTGCAGGGACAGCAGCAACGAGATGATCGCCGCGCTCAGGTCCGGCTCCCAGTCCAGCATCTCCCATTTTTCCAGCTGTCCGTAGAGGGACTGCAGGAGGCGCACAGCCGCCTTCTTGTTCCCGGCCGCGATGCAGTACCTGGCCAAGAGAAGCCCCTGCCGCACTGCTGCGCGACTGCGCCCGGCAGGCACCTGTTCCAGATGGGACAAGCCAGCCGGAAACCCCTTCTCAGCCCTTATGGCAAGACTTTCTTCCAATAGCTTCTGCTCACGTGCCGTCTCCCCTGCTCCCGAAATGCCGCGCGAGGGCACGTGACCCAGGAGCGGGGTTTCGAGGGAGTCGAGCCACTGCACCGTGCGCGGCGAAGCGAATGCGGTACCGTCCTGAAATTTATAGCGAACCAGATCGGGGAAGCGACCCAGAAACTGGGCGAGGGTGACACGCAGGATCGTCAAGGCACCTGACGCGCCAAGGCCTTCGAGACAGCGCGCGACAAGATGGTGTCCGTCAAGCCAGAAAGGCGCCTTGCCGGCTGAGGCCTCCAATTGAGGCAGAGCATCGTGAAAACGACCGCCCTCCACTGCAGCGGAATACGCATGGGCCTTGTCGGGCGGCACGGGGCGCAACTGCGTCACACAGGCGGGGTCGGCCTGGGGAAGCTGGTTGACCGTGCACCACAGCGCCGTGCGGTGCAGAAGGATCGCCCTCCAGTCCACAGGATCGTATGAGGCGAAATGCATGGCCAATTGCCGGCACTGATCCTGCGTTGACCTGAGCAGGCGCGGAAGCACCGCGGCAGGCACTCGGCCGTTGCCGTCGATGGCGGCGAGAATGTCTTCGGCGGAAGAAGATGGCAGAGGCGGGGAGGTAGAAACCTGCACGACATTTTCAGATTGCCGGGCACGGGCGGGACTCTCGGCGGACGCCCCGCGATGGGAATTTTCGGGCAATCGCAGCAGGCCGGCGAAGGAAGGGGCCATATCGCCGAACCGGGCGTCAAGAATCGTCTGCAGTCTGGCCAGCTCGGCTTTCAGGGCATGCCCGCCTCCTCTTTCATCGACCTGCGCCACGGCTTTCACCCGAATCTCGAAGCGTGTGGCGAGCCACTGGAAAGGAGCGACTCTCCGCTGGACTCGCGCAGGACCGGGATGGAGTTCGTGCCAGAACGATTCAAGCAAAGACGACAGCGCCGAAAGCGCGGCGGCGCAGCACATGAGCCCCTGCGTTTCGAAAGCGGCCATGACGCCGTAGCACAGCACCCACAGATCCTTGCTCCGACCGCCCAAAAGCCGCGTGGACATACGCAGAACAAGGGGCCAGTCCGTGTCCCGCTTCCCGTGCAGACAAGATGATTTTTCAACCTCTTCCTTCAACGACTCGAATTCATCGGAAAAGCAGATATCTTCACCGCAAGGCGAATCTTCGCTCACGGGTTCGACCCAGGCCTGAAACATGGGATCCTGAAGAGATGGGAGCACTGAGTTTGTGCTTGAAATACTTTCCTTGCCGTGCATCCAAATTTATTAATACACAAAAGCAAATTATATCAATGCGCACAACATAGCGATTTATAAAAAAATCAATAACGCTATGCTCACATAAAATCGAAAAAATACTAGGCATTAATAACTACGAAGATTAAAGCATGTTCTCATAAAAAAATATATATACGACTCTTTAACATAATTCATTCATAAGCACAGCGTCAGAACTATAATTGAAAAATACCTATACATGCAAGTTGCGAGAGCGTGTGCCGCGACAAAAGGCGAATACCCGCTGTTCTTCAACAGATTTTTTTTAAGCAGCGAGCCGTACCTCGTAACGATCAAGGCCCTCCTTAAACCGAAACGGACAAGAAGGCTGAAGACATCGGCGGTCTTCAGCCTTCTTGATGTCACTGCAAAAAGTCGTCATCCCCTTGAAGAAGGGGATCCATGCCTTTTTTAACTATCTGAAAAGAATGGATTTCGCGCTTTGCCCGACATGGCCCGCCTTCGCGGGAATGACACTCAGGTTCTTTCGCAACTTTTTGCAGTGGCGTCCTTCTTGTCCCATGCTCTGGGATCGGGTCTTCTTGGACACCGAATTGGGAACAGAGAGACTTCCCATGGGGGGATTCATGGCCAAACAAAACCTCAAGGAAATGTCGGGCGTCCCCCCGACTGCCCCCGTCAAGACAGCGGCATCCCTGCCGTCACTTCCACGAAGTAATCTTAAAAAACGCCATCTTCGCTATTTATTGACATTAATCGCACAATCAATGTAATGGATAAAATTGAATCAGCTTTTATATCGCCCTTTTTACCGCATATCTCGGCAACAAAATCTCTCAATCAACGTGAACATTAAATTCAGACATGTCGCTCTTAATGAGAAACAAATTTCCGGTCAGGGAGGCGCTTGGCAACTCCTCGACCATTGAATGATACAGCTCCTCTAAAATTTTTGATATATTTTAACATTACAGAAAGATAGAATCATCATGAATTCAGAACAAAATGCGCCCCGCCCTGTGGGTGAAAGAAGGGCTAACGCGGCAGATACAATCCTTTTCGGGGAAATACTGGCGGACGTCTTTCCTGACCGAACCGTTCTTGGCGGCGCGCCGTTCAATGTTGCCCGGCACTTGGCCGCTTTCGGTAAAAAACCGCTCCTGATCTCCCGGTTGGGCGACGACGACCTGGGACGTCAGGCGCTTGGCGACATGAATGATTGGGGCATGGACACGGCTGCTGTCCAAATCGACCGCAATCGTCCTACCGGTCGCGTGCAGGTGCATATTGAAGAAGCCGGACACCGCTTTGAGATCCTGCCCAGGCAGGCCTACGACTTCATTGACTCGGGGCCTGCGATGGCAATGCTGGAAGCTGCGCGTCCCGAACTCATCTATTTCGGAACCCTGAGTCAGCGCCACCAGACCTCCCGGCAGGCACTGAGCGACGTGTTGCAACGCAGCATAGTCCCGTGTTTTCTGGACATAAATCTTCGAGAACCTTGGTATGACGAGGATACCGTACGTTTTTCCCTCCGGCATGCAAGCATCGTCAAGCTCAGTGACGAAGAACTCCGCACCCTTGCCGCCATGTTCGCAGCGAATGCAACCACCGAGCAGGAGCAGGCTGCGGAATTGAAGCGAATGTTCAACATCGACCGTCTGATCGTCACCTGCGGAAGCGAAGGCGCCTGGCAGCTTGACGAGGAGGACAGCATCTCAAGCACAATCTCCGGCAAGCAGCCGGTCATCGTCGACACGGTGGGTGCGGGCGACGCATTTGCAGCCGTGTGCATTCTCGGGATACTCTTGAGCTGGCCCATGGCGACAGCCCTGAGGCGCGCGGACGGCTTTGCCGCCGCCATCTGCGAAATCAGGGGGGCTGTCCCCGGCAATCAGGAATTCTATCAGCCCTTTCTCAAGGAGTGGACACTGTGAAAGCTCGCAAACGCCCTGCCAAAAAGCCGCTGTTCATTGTGCTGCTGAGTATCCATGGCCTGGTGCGCGGTCATGACATGGAACTGGGTCGTGACGCGGACACTGGCGGCCAGGTCAAATACGTGGTCGAGCTGGCCCGCGCCCTGGGTGAACATCCGGATGTGGAAAAAACCATCCTGCTGACCCGCAAGGTCGTCGACGATGCCGTCAGCCCCGACTATGCCCGTGAAGTGGAACCTCTGTCTGAAAAAGCAAGCATCGTTCGCATCGAATGCGGTGAAGAGGGATATCTGCGCAAGGAGCTGCTGTGGGACAGCCTGGACAACTTCTCCGACAACGTCTTCACGTTTCTCAAGAGCCAGAACCGCATCCCCGACATCCTGCACAGCCATTACGCCGACGCCGGCTACGTCGGCGCCCGCCTCTCGCACCAACTTGGCATCCCGCTGGTGCATACGGGCCACTCCCTCGGGCACAGCAAACGCCTGCGCCTGCTGGCCGGGGGAATCACCCGCGGCCAGATAGAGGACACCTACAGGATGTCGCGGCGTATCGAAGCGGAAGAAATCACGCTCAGCGCGGCCGAACGCATCATCACCAGCACGGATCAGGAGATTGAGGAGCAATACGGACTTTACGATTTCTACCAGCCCGACTGCATGCGCGTGATCCCGCCAGGCACGGACCTGAGCCTTTTTTACCCTCCGCGCGAAAGTGAAAAACAAAGCCCCATCGCCAGCGAGCTTAAGCGTTTCCTGCATCGGCCCACCAAACCCATGGTGCTGGCTCTCTCCCGGCCGGATCCTAAAAAGAACATCGTGACCCTCATCGACGCCTACGGAGAATCACCGGAACTGCAGCAGGCTGCCAACCTCGTTGTCGTGGCCGGCAATCGTGACGACATCCAGGACATGGATGACGGGGCCAGGAGCGTGCTCACGGACATCCTGCTCGCCGTCGACCGGCACGACCTCTACGGCAAGATCGCCTACCCCAAGCATCACAAGCCCGAAGAAGTGGCCACCCTTTTCCGTCTCGCCGCAGCTTCGCGCGGGGTCTTCGTCAATCCGGCACTGACTGAACCATTCGGGTTGACCCTGCTTGAAGCCGCCGCGTGCGGACTGCCCCTGGTGGCCACGGAGGACGGGGGGCCCATCGATATCCTCAGAAACTGTCGCAACGGGTTCCTGATCAATCCCCTGGACAAAGAAGCCATGGCCGAAGCGATCCTGCGGATCCTGACCGACAGAAAACAGTGGCTCGCCTTCTCGAAGAACGGCCTTGTCGGGGTGCGCCGCCATTATTCCTGGTCGGCGCATGTGGAAAAGTATCTCGACGTTGTCCGTCCGCTGGTCGACAAAACCGCGCCGCTGGTGCGCATGGCCCCCACCCGTCGCCGGGGCATCTCGCGCAAACAGGCGCTCTTCGCGGAACTGGACTTAAGCCTCATCGGCGACGAAAACTCACTTGCAGCGCTCATGCACACACTGCACGCCCACCGCAAGACCGTCCTGTTCGGCATCTCTACCGGGCGCCGGCTGGACAATGCCCTGGCCACCTTGCGCAAGCACAGGATTCCTCAGCCCGACGTGCTCATTTCGGGCCAGGGCACGGAGATCCACTATGCGCCGAACCTGACCCAGGACACCATCTGGGCGCGTCATATCAATCACCTCTGGGACCCGCGCGCCGTGCGCGAAACGTTGCGGGAAATCCCGGGTCTGGCCCTGCAACCCAAGATTCACCAGAGCCCCTTCAAAATCAGCTACTACATCGATACCACCGTGATCAGCGGGCAGCAGGTCCGTCAACTGCTTCAGCACAACGAACAGGCCGTGAACGTGCTTGTCTCCTTCGGCCAGTACCTCGATGTGCTGCCGCTCCGGGCCTCCAAGGGCCTGGCGCTGCGCTGGTGTTCGGAACAGCTTGATTTTCCGCTGGAAAACACCCTTGTCGCCGGGGTGACCGGGGCCGACGCCGACATGCTGCGCGGCAACACTCTGGGCACGGTGGTGGACAACCGCCACACCTCGGAACTGTCCGATCTGGCCAACATCGACGGCATTCACTTTTCCGAAGCCTCCTTTGCGGCGGGGATTCTCGATGCCATGGCCCATTACGGATTCCCCGCCCAGGAGGAAGGCGCATCATGAGACGCTTTTTGCTCTGCACCGACCTCGACCGGACCCTGATCCCCAACGGTCCAAATCCCCCGTGGCCTTCGGCCAAGGAGCTTTTCCGCAAACTGGTGGCGCGCAAGGAAATCTGTCTGGCCTACGTGACCGGCCGCCACCGCGCCCTGATCGAAGACGCCATCTCCGATTTTGAACTGCCCTGCCCGGATTTCGCTCTGGCTGATGTCGGCGCGAGCATCCATGAAGTCTCGGTCCTGGGTTGGCGGCCCTGGAGAGCCTGGGAGGAGCATATCGCACCGGACTGGCGCGGCCTAAACTCCGAAGGCCTGAAAAAACTGCTGCACGGTATCCCGGAACTGCAGCTTCAGGAAAGAGAGAAGCAGGCCCCCTTCAAGCTCAGCTATTACTTCGATCTGAACGCAGACTCCGACGTCCTGACAGACATGATACGCAGGCGCCTCCGGCACGAAGGCATTCGCGCCAACCTGATCACAAGCGTCGACGAACTGGCGGATATCGGCCTGCTGGACGTGCTCCCGCAAAGTGCAGGAAAGCTGAGCGCCATCCGCTTTCTGATGAAACGGCATAACTTTTCCTTGCAAGACACTGTCTTCGCGGGTGACAGCGGCAACGACCTGGACGTCCTGCTGAGCGAAATACCGGCGGTGCTGGTGGCCAACGCCGATCCTGAAATCAGGCTGCAATCGACAAAAGCCGCGCCTGAAGCGCTCTACATCGCCAAAGGCGGATATCTCGGCATGAACGGCAATTACAGTGCCGGGATTCTGGAAGGAGTCGCGCATTTCTGGCCCGAGGCCGATGCGTGGCTGCGTGAATTTGAACAACAAAAGGACGAGTGAATGTACGAACAAGTTTCCCATGCCCTGCTGAACGAGATACTGGCAGGCCTGCGGCCCGAAATCGGCAAATTCCGTCTGCGCCATTTCTACACCCGCCTTGGCGCCAATTTCTACGCCATCTACTCCCTCTTCAAACTGCTCTACGGAGACCGGCCCGACTTCAAGCAACAGATGGTCCGCCTGGTCGAAACCCTGGCCCTGCGATACATGGAAAGAGCCCCGGTGCTGCGCAAGTCCGATTTGGCACGCGAAATCCATTACAACTGGTTCCTGAGCCAGAAGTGGGTGGCCATGGCCCTGTACTGCGACCGTTTCGCGGACAATGTACAAGGCCTGCGCGAAAGACTCCCCTATCTTCAGGAACTGGGCGTCAACATGCTGCACGTCATGCCCATCCTCGACTGCCCACAGGACAACAACGACGGCGGCTATGCGGTGCGGGACTTCCGCAAGATCGATCCCAGATACGGCACCATAGAGGACGTGGAAGAACTGGCGACCACGCTCAGGAACCGCGAAATGCTTCTGGTTCTCGACGTGGTGGTCAATCACACCTCTGATGAACATGAATGGGCGAAACGCGCGCGGCAGGGTGAAAAAAAATATCAGGATTACTACTATCTCTTTGACGACCGGGACATCCCCGACGCCTACGAGGAAGGCATGCCCGAAATCTTCCCGGTCACCGCCCCCGGCAACTTCACCTGGGACGAGGCCATGGGCAAGTGGGTCATGACGGTCTTCAACAATTATCAGTGGGATCTGAACTACCGCAATCCGGCGGTGCTCATCGAGATGCTCGACATCATCCTCTTCTGGGCCAACAAGGGCGCGGATATCCTGCGCCTCGACGCCGTGGCATTCCTCTGGAAAAAAATCGGAAGCACCTGCCAGAACGAGCGTGAAGCCCATCTGCTGCTCAGGCTCATGAAGGACTGTTGTCAGGTCACCGCGCCCGGAGTGCTGTTCATCGCCGAGGCCATTGTCGCGCCGAGCGAAATCGCCAAGTATTTCGGGGAAGATGCCATTTATTCCAAGGAGTGCGAGATCGCCTATAACGCCGCGCTCATGGCTCTGCTCTGGGACGCCGTGGCGACCAAGAATGCGAATCTGCTCAATCTTGGCGTGCAGAATCTGCCGCAAAAACTGGAGCGGGCGACCTGGCTCAACTATGTGCGCTGCCACGACGACATCGGGCTCGGCTTTGACGACCGCGACGTGGAACTGGCCGGGTACGACCCGACCCTGCACCGCGCCTTTCTGGTCGATTATTTCACGGGCCGGTTCCCGGAGTCTCCGGCCAGGGGCATGCCCTTTGGCACGAACCTGAAGACCGGCGATGCACGCATCTCCGGCTCGCTGGCCTCGCTGGTCGGCCTGGAGTCGGCGATGGAGGCCCAGGACGAGGAGGCCATCGACGACGCCATCAAGAGCATCGCCCTGCTCCACAACGTCATCCTGTCCTTTGGCGGCCTGCCGCTCATGTATTACGGCGACGCCATCGGCACGCTGAACAATCTGGAATTTCTCGCCGATCCGGCCACGCAGCATGATTCACGCTGGGTACACCGGTCGCGCTTCGACTGGGAAAAAGCGGATAAGCGCCATCAGAGCGGCACGGTCGAGCAGCGCATATTCTCCGCGCTCAAAAAAATGATCGCCCTGCGCAAGGAGGTCGCGGCCTTCGCAGACTTCGACAACCGGCAACTGCTCCAGGTCGAGAACCCTAACCTGCTGGTCTTCTACCGCGTGGACCCTGAAAACTGCCGTAACAGAGTGCTCGCCATCAGCAACTTCAACGTCGAAGCGCAGCAGCTTCCCGTCGATGCGCTCGCACCGCACGGATTCTTCAACCATGGGGACATGACGGATATGTATTCCGGAGAACGCGTGCCGACAGAAGACGGACAGATCACCATCCCGGCTCTGTCCTTCTACTGGCTCAAGGGTTGATTGGCGTGGGAATCTAGGGCTTCCCGTTGAAGAAGGACACGCCGGTCACGACGAGGCCGTAATAGAGGTAGAACCGGGGGATGCGGAACAGGCAGCCCGCAAGCACGGGCCAGAAGCCAAGGCCCAGAACGCCCGCGCTCCAGCAGGTCACGGAGAATGGCATGGGAGTGACGGCCCCGGCCAATACCGCCCACAGGCCGTACTTTTTGACCATGTCCTCATGTTCGTACTTGAACTCTCCGAACAGGCGGCGAAACAGGGGCCTGTGTCCGAGCCAGCGCCCGATGGCCCACCCCTGCATCCCCGCCCAGGCGGAAACGATTCCGAGGATGCCGACGTAGAAGGTCCAGCCCTGCGCAAAGGCGCTCTTGGCGATGACAATGAGCAGCACGTCCGGCGGAAACGGGGTGACCACGGTGTCCGTGACCAGCAAAATGGCGCACAGCCCGGTAAAGCCAAGCCGGTCGGCGATCCACTGGGCGAACAGCTCCAGCTCGTGCTCGAAAACGAATCCGAGAACAGAAAGAAGCACAAGAACCACGACTATAGCGAAAAGGGTCTTTACAAGAACGGCGCGCATGTCGTCGGCTCTTTGGTGTTGCTGCGTTTGCGAATGATGATTCAAAGACTGGGAATCCGTATTCGGAAAAACCTTCTGTTCGATGCGGTGCCAAAACTACCCAGATGCAGCCTGCACCCCTGGAGGGTATCGCCCGGAGACAGGAACAAATGGCCAGATAGCCGAGGTTTTCGGGTCTTGCAACAATAATCGGAAGAACCCCTTCCCGGAGACGCTGGCCTTAATTCAACCTCGACCATGGACCATGCGAGGAAACCGAGATCAGCGGATTCCCGGACATTTCATGCCCCGACCGCAGGCTTTCAGGACAAAAGCACCAAAACGGTCAGGCCAATCATGGGCGCAAGGCAAAAGATCACCTGGGCCGTCACAAAGTAAAGCATCCCGCGTTCCCCCGGCCGCGCCCCGACCAGGCGCAGGCAGGCCAGCCAAAGCACGGCGCACGTCAGAGCCATCACAATTCGCGAAGAGAAGGCCGTTCCCGGAAGCGGCGCCAGCACGAGCCAGACCAGGGCCAGGGCGTTCAACCGCAGAATGAATCGCTGACTGGCCGCAACGCCGAAACGCACGGCATGGGTGCGCTTGCCGTCGGCACGGTCAGAGGGTTCATCGGGAAGAGCAGTGGCCAGGGCGCAGGACAGGGACAGGACGAGCAGGAGAGGCATGAGCACCCAGGGCAGGCCGGCGAGGGTTCCGGCGTGGGCGCTGAAACCGATCAGGGGCAACACGAGGCCCACTCCCACCATCTGCAGATATTCCCCGCCGCCGAGATAGGACATGCGCAGGGGCGGGTAGCTGTAGGCCCACAAAAGCGCCAACCCGAAAAGAATCAGCGGCAGGGGCAACCAATTGTGATGCCTGATGCCCAGGAAAACTCCGGCCAGAGCCGAGAGAACAGCACAAAGAACGGCCGCACTGGCCAGCTGCCGTCTCGACAAAAGCCCGTCCACGAGAACCCTGGAACCGCCCGAGAACAGGGTGAAGGTAAAATTTCTGCGATCTGTGGCCATGTCCGCTACATCGTTGGCAAAAACGATATAAAGCTGACTGACCAGCCCATAGAAGTGGCAGACGAGGACGATTTCCCAGGAAAACCCTCCGCCCATGGCCAGTGCCTGCCCCAGAAGCAGAGGCCAGAAGATGTACATCTGCGACGGCAAGCGCGCGGCCTGCAGCCAGGCCCGCCATGCGGGCCCTTGGGCGGGTGTCGGAGCGGCAGGCTGCGGCATTCAATTCTCCCCGGAGTCGGCCATGCAGGCCTGGACACGGATGCGCAGGTCCTCGATCTCGCCCTCTCCGTAAACCCGCCCAGGCTGAACCCGGCCCCAGACCACACCCGGCCAGTAGGGGTCGGCCTTCCAGCGACCGATGACGTGAAAATGAAATTGCGGCACCAGGTTGCCGATGGCTGCGATGTTGACCTTGTCACAGGAAAGTTCTGTCCGCAGCATGGCCGACAGGGCTGAAGAGGCCTCCACGAGCTGTTCACGCATGGCCGCCGGAAGTTCATGCCACTCCGTGGCCTGAGTTTCCGGCACGAGGATCAGCCAGCGCACATGCGCATCCCGGTGCAGGAGAAGGCGGATCTTGCGCCAGCATCCGAGCTCATGGCAGTCTGCGGCCAGGGTGGGGTGAAGAGCGAATTCGTTCATGCAGACACGCTACGGCAGGCTGGCGCGGGCGGCAAGCGCCGCGTGGTGCCGGGCCTTCCCGTCTTCAACACCATGAGCTGCCTGGTGAAACTGGCGCCGTTCATCTGAGGATTTTGCCTGACGGTGTGCAGGCAAGGACGCAGTGGCAAAACTGCGCCTTGCCTTTCCTCTTTTCTCTCTTTATTTTATGTTACAAGTTTATCGTAAAATAACGAGCATTCTTATTTGAGGATCGGCAAAAAATGAAACGCTCCCTCCAGGGCAAGTACGTGACCACAAACACGGCCGGCGAAAAGGTCAGGGCCTTTGTACCCACGCCGCTTCCGCCGCGGCCGCCCATCGACTGGACGCCGGAGCTGCGCGGCAGGTTCGACGAGGCGCTGCTGGCCTTGGGCCGCCTGGACAGCGTCTCGGAACTGCTGCCGGACACGGCGCTGTTTCTGTACATGTACGTACGCAAGGAGGCGGTGCTGTCCTCCATGATCGAGGGCACCCAGTCGTCGCTGGCGGACCTGCTGCTGTTCGAACTGGAGCAGGAGCCGGGCGTGCCCCTGGACGACGTGCAGGAGGTCAGCAACTATGCCGCCGCCCTGGCTCACGGCCTGATACTGCTGGCGGAAGGGTTGCCGCTGTCCCTGCGGCTGTTGCGGGAAATTCACGGCGTGCTGCTGAGCAAGGGACGGGGCAACCATCAGGAGCCCGGGGAGTTCAGGCGCAGCCAGAACTGGATCGGCGGCACCCGGCCGGGCAACGCGGTCTTCGTACCCCCGCCGCCCGAGGAGATCCTGCACTGCATGGGCAGCCTGGAACTCTTTCTGCATGACCGCCCCGAGCCGACGCCGCCTCTGGTCAAGGCGGCCCTGGCCCACGTGCAGTTCGAAACCATCCACCCGTTTCTCGACGGCAACGGCCGCCTGGGACGCCTGCTCATCACCCTGATGCTGTGCGACGGGAAAGTCCTGCGCGAGCCCCTGCTCTACCTCAGCCTCTTCTTCAAGGCGCACCGCAGCCGCTACTACGAACTGCTCAACGCCGTCCGGCTGACGGGCGACTGGGAAGCCTGGCTCGACTTCTTCGCCGAGGCGGTCATCGTCACCGCGGGCCAGGCCGTGGAGACGGCCCGCCATCTCCACAACCTCGCCGCCACCGACCGCAGCGCCATCGGCAGCCTCGGCCGCGCCGCCCCATCCACCCTGCAGGTCCACCGGGCTCTGATGGAACACCCCATCGCCACCTCGAACTGGCTGACTAAAAAAACCGGCCTCACGGCCGCCACCGTCAACAAGGCCCTCGGACACCTCGAACGGCTCGGCATCGTCAGGGAACTCACGGCCCGGAAACGCAACCGGCTGTTCAGCTATGCGGAGTACATCAAAATCATCAATCGCGGCACGGAGTTGCCGGAGCGATAATAGACGCAGACGCAGTCTGATCCCCCGTCTCCTCAGCTTTTCGGCATCCCGTCCGTGATCGCCGACTCTGGCAGGCCGATGGTGCTGCGAAAGCGTGTCGTGACCTGGCATTTGGAGGCTGACAGAACGAGACCCTGCAGGCGCATGAGCTTGGACACGGCTGCCGCCATCTCCGGAGTGATTCCCGGGGCCAGGCGAGCCAGCGTCACGCTGTCGGCCTCGTCGGTCAGGAGCCAGTCCCTGAACTCGCCCACGGTCAGACTGCGGATCGGGGCGAAGGCGTCCTTGTCGTGGGAGTCGATGATGAGCCGGGTGACCTCGTCTTCCTCGTAAGGGATGACGTGTTCCTCCACAGGCGCGATCATGGTCTTTCCTGCGGACCCAGGGCAAGGCTGATGCGCAGTTGCTGCTTGACGGCCTGAATGCGCCGATGCGAGGCTGCGATCCGTTCTGCGGAGAGACGCCCATCCTCGACTGCCTTGACCAGAATATCGATGGCCTTGGGCACGATGTCCGGGTCGTAGTCCAGGTTGTTGCCGAAAACCAGAATATCCACCCCGGCCTCGACAGCCAAAAGAATCGCTTCGGCCTGACCATAATGATCAGCGATGGCGCGCATCTGCATGTCATCGGAAACGATCACGCCATCAAACCCCAGTCGCTGTCTCAAAAGATCCGTCAGCACAGCCCTGGACAGGGTGCTCGGAAGTTTGGCGTCAAGCTGGCTCAAAAAGAGATGCCCGGTCATGATGAGCTGGCTGGCTTCAAGCGGAATCAGCGTTTCATAAGGGCGCAGCTCTGCCGGAGTCCAGGTCTTGGAGACATCGGTCAGGCCGAGATGCGAATCCACCGTCGCGCTGCCGTGACCCGGAAAATGCTTGAGGCAGGGCAGCACGCCCTGGCTCAGGAGGCCCTGGCAAAACGCATGGGCATGACGGGCGACAGTATCCGGGTCGGAGGAAAAACTGCGCTCCAGCCTCCCGATGGCAGGGCTGGCCGGATTCACATCCACATCCACCACAGGTGCGAAGTTGAGGTTTACGCCCAGGTCCGCCAGGAGCTTCCCGGTCCGCTCGCCCTCAAGCCGGGTCTGGGCCGGATCTCCCATTCCCATGCTTTTGGCCGAAGGACTGAACGCAAAACCCCGTTCCTCCCTGAAACGCCGCACCTTTCCGCCCTCCTGATCCACGGCAATGAAAAGCGGAATCCGGGCGCTGGCCTGCAGGCTTGCAGTCAGGGCCTTGACCTGTGCGGGGCTCTGGATATTGCGCTCCGGACTCTGCAGCTGCACGTCACGATCAAAAAGGATCACCCCGCCAAGGTTATGCTCCCGGACATCCCTGATGATCGGCGAGCCGCTGTCAACGGAAGTCCCGCGGAAGCCGACGAGCAGCATCTGCCCGATCATATCGCGCACGGGCACCTGGTCCGAGGCGAGCACCGGACCCGGCAGCAGGGCAATGAATACCAGCCCAGACAAAATCACATGTCTAAAACCAAATGACGCCATTAAGCCCCCCTTGTTCCTGGAAGCCGGGAGATGATCCTTCCGGCAGCTCAAAGCAGTACTTGGGAAAGTATAGACCAGGCAAGTAGCGGGCAATCGGCAAAGGGTTTGCGCCGGGACCATCCCCCGATCGATCCGAACCCGCTTCTGACCCGCAAGCCCCCTTCCCGGAACCACGACAGGGATTTGCCTGGCTGGTTTTTCATTTTCGTGCAATCTCTTGCCAATATTGTCACACAATTCCACTCAGACCGTTTCGCAGCAACACTTTGCGCAACCGGTTACGCCCCCGGCAGGCAGCGCGACTCCGCTTTTTTATGGACAAAATTGGCCTGATTGGGCATCAGCCGTATGACACAAAGCCCGGTCTCCGGTCCGGGCGAGTCGCAAGTTCCGCGCGCGCCGCGACTGCCGGCCCCGGCTGGCACGCATGGTGCTTCACCGTGTCTGGCTCATTTTCACCCAACTTTGAAACACGAGGACATCATGAAACGTACCCTGTTCCTGGCCGTGCTCGGCCTGGCCCTCTTCCTGGGCACCACGGCCATGGCCGAGAAAATCAAGGTCGCGGGCATCTACACCCAGCCCATCCAGCAGAAATGGGACGCCACCCTGCACAAGGCCCTGCTCAAGGCTGAAGAAGCCGGTGAGATCGAGTATGTGTGGAGCGAAAAAGTCTCCAACACCGACTACATCCGCGTCCTGCGCGAATACTCCGAAGCAGGCGTGCAGCTGATCGTCGGCGAAGCCTTCGGCATCTCCCGCGACGTACGCAAGGTGGCTGCGAACTACCCGCACATCGCCTACGTCATGGGCGACACCTACGGCCCCGACGGAAACAACCTGTCCGTGTTCGACAATTACATCCACGAACCCTGCTATCTCATGGGCATGGTCGCCGGGAGCATGACCAAGACGAACAAGATCGGCATGGTCGGCGGCTACCCCATTGGCGAAGTCAACCGCCTCTTCCACGCATTCATGGCCGGGGCCAAATCCGTCAATCCGGCCGTGGAGTTCAAGGTCTCCTTCATCGGCTCCTGGTATGACCCGCCGAAAGCCAAGGAATTCGCCTACGCCCAGGTCGAGGCCGGCGTGGATGTGCTCTACGCCGAACGCTCCGGCGTGGTCGACGCGGCACGCGAGAAGGGCATCGTCGCCTTCGGCAACGTCAATGACATGAACAAGGAAGAGAACGGTCAGGACGTGGTCGTGACCTCGGCCCTGTGGCACATGGAAGCGGCCCTGAACCACGCCATCGAGCGGGTCAAGGCCGGCACCTTCGCTGCCGAGGACTACCGCGAGTGGACCATGATGGCCAAGGGCGGCGCCTCCCTGGCCCCCTTCTACGAGTTCGAAGACAAGATCTCCGACGAAGTCAAAGCCAAGGTTGCCGAGACCCAGGCCGCCATCCTGGCCGGAACCATGGTCATCGAGATCAACGACGACGAACCCAAATCCACCTTCTGATCCTTTAGGGGCCGGAACCCTCCGGCCCCTTTTTTCTGGTCAACCATGTCCAACACACCCGTGCTGCGGCTTTGCGGCATCACCAAATATTTCGGCCCCCTTGCGGCCAACGACGACATTTCCCTGACCCTGAACGCCGGTGAGATGCTGGCTCTTCTCGGCGAGAACGGCGCAGGCAAGACCACGCTCATGTCCATCCTCTTCGGCCACTACGTGGCGGACTCCGGGACCGTGGAAGTACAGGGCCGACCCCTGCCGCCGGGTTCCCCCCGGGCCGCCCTTTCCGCCGGCGTGGGCATGGTTCACCAGCATTTCACCCTGGCCGGGAATATGACCGTGCTCGAAAACATCATTCTCGGTACCGAACCGCTGTGGGGATTTCGCCGGAACTCGTCCCGCGCCCTGACCAAGCTGGCGTCGCTCATGGAGCGCTTCAGGCTGCACGTGAACCCGCACGCTCCGGTGCGCGGACTGTCCGTGGGCGAGCGTCAGCGCGTTGAAATCCTGAAAGTTCTGTATCGCGACGCGCGCATCCTCATTCTCGATGAACCCACGGCCGTGCTCACTCCCCAGGAAAGCGACCACCTCTTCTCCACCCTGCGCGAACTGGTGAGCCAGGGCGTGGCCGTCATCTTCATCACTCACAAGCTGCGCGAGGTCATGGCCGCCAGCGACCGCTGCGTTGTGCTGCGCCACGGCCGCGTGGTGCTCGAGACCTCGACGCAAGCGACGACCGCCGAAGACCTGGCCCGCGCCATGGTCGGAGCCAACATCCCCCAGGCAACGCGCACCCCGCACCCGGCCGGCGAAGAGGTGCTCTTTCTGGATCGCGTAAGCGCCAGCGCCCCGGATCGCGGCGCGAGCCTTGACGACCTGACCCTCTCGGTGCGCGCCCACGAGATCCTCGGCATCGCGGGCGTCTCCGGCAACGGCCAGGCTCTGCTGGCGGACCTGTTGTCCGGCCTCGTCACGCCCGCGGGCGGTGTCGTCGTCCTGCGCGGCCAGACCGTAAGCCGCCTCTCCCCGGCGGCCATGATCCGCGCAGGCGTGGGCCGCGTGCCCGACGACCGCACCGGCACGGGGCTGGTGGCCGACATGACGGTCATGGAGAACCTGGCCACGGAAATCTACCGCCTGCCCGGATTCTCCAAGCACGGCATGCTCAATTTCAAGGCCCTCTCGTCCCGTGCCACGCAGCTCATGGACGTCTTCGACATCCGCTGCGCAGGCCCGGACGCGCCGGTGCGCAAACTCTCGGGCGGCAACATGCAAAAGCTCATCCTCGGCCGCGTCCTGTCACAGGGCCCGCACCTGATCCTGGCCAACCAGCCGACCTGGGGCCTCGATGTCGGTGCCACAGCCGCCGTACACCAGCACCTCCTCGACGCGGCCCGGCGAGGGGCCGGGGTGATCCTCATCTCCGAAGACCTGGACGAGCTCTTTCAGCTCTCGGACCGCATCCAGGTCATGTACCAGGGCCGCCTGTCCGCGCCGCAAGACACCTCCCATGTGGACCGGGCCCGCCTCGGGCTCATGATGAGCGGCCAGGCTTTTGACCGCCAGGGGGCCGCATGAGGCTCGAACCCCGCGACTCCGTGACCCTTGGCTGGCAGATCGGCGCGCCGCTGCTGGCCGTCATCGCCGCCATGGGCCTCTGCTCCGGGCTCATCCTCTGGGCCGGGGCTTCGCCGCTGGCCGCCTGGGGGCTGCTCCTCAAGGGGGCCCTGGGCTCGACCTTCGCCCTGACCGAGACCCTGACCCGCGCCACCCCGCTCATCTTCACCGGCCTGGCCGCGGCCGTGGCCTTCAGGGCCAAGCTCTGGAACATTGGCGGCGAGGGGCAGTTCTACGTCGGCGCCTGCATGGCGACCTGGCTCGGCACGGGCCTCGTGACTCTGCCCGCGTGGCTCATGATCCCCTTTCTCTTCCTGTCCGGAGCCTTGGCCGGCGGGCTCTTTCTGCTGATACCGACCTGGCTCAAGACGCAGCTCAAAGCCGACGAGGTGGTCACCACCCTGCTCCTCAATTTCGTGGTCCTCCTGACCGTCAACTGGCTGGTCTTCGGGCCCTGGAAAGACCCCATGGCCATGGGCTGGCCCCAGGCCGCGCCCGTCATCGACCAGGCCATGCTGCCCATCCTTGTCCCCAGATCGAGCCTGCACCTGGGTTTCATCCTGGCCCTGGCCTGCGCCCTCGTCATATGGTGGATGATGCGCTTCACCATCTGGGGCTTCGAGATCCGCGCCGTCGGCGCCAGCATCAAGGCCAGCACCTTCGCCGGCATGCCGGTGCGAGCCACCATCATCCGTACCGCGCTGCTGAGCGGCGGCCTGGCGGCCATGGCCGGGGTCAGCGAACTGTGCGGCGTCAAGGGCTACCTGACCCTCGATCTGTCTCCCGGATTCGGCTATTCAGGCATCGTCGTGGCCATGCTGGCCGCCCTGCATCCTCTTGGAGTGGTGCTCTCGGCCGTGTTCATCGCCGTCATCTACATCGGGGCCGATTCCATGAGCCGCGCCATCAACATTTCAAACTACATCGCGGACGTGACCACGGCGGTGAGCCTGCTCATGGTTCTCCTGGCCATGTTCCTGACCCGCTACCGCATCCGCTGGAAATAGCATGGACATCCTCTCCTTCGTATTCGAAACCGGATTCTGGCTGGCCACCGTGCGCATGGCCACCCCGCTCATCTTCGGCACCATGGGCGAACTGATCTGCGAACGGGCCGGAGTCCTGAACCTGGGCATCGAAGGCATCATGGCCGCCGGGTGCATGTCCGGCTGGACCTGGGTCTTCCTTGGCGGCACCCTGTGGGGCGGCGTGCTCTTCGCCGCCTGTGTCGGCGCGGCCCTGGGCCTTTTGCACGCCGTCTTTACCGTGCACCTGGGTCTGTCCCAGCACGTCACCGGCCTTGGCATCACCATGCTCGGCATAAGCCTGAGCTCTTTTGTCTTCCGCATGGTCCTGCCGCAGGTCACCACCCCGCCCAAGATCGTCCCTTTCGCGCCGCTCGACATCCCCGTGCTGTCCACGCTGCCCTTCATTGGCCCGGTTCTCTTCAGCCAGACCGCGCTGACGCTGCTCGCTTTCATCCTGGTCGGCGTCACCGCCTACGTACTGCTGCGCACCCCCCTTGGCCTGGCCCTGCGCATGGTCGGCGAAAACCCGCTGGCCGCCGAAGCCCAGGGCCTCTCGGTCCTTGGCCTGCGTACCGGCGCGGTCATGGTCGGCTCCGCCTTCATGGCCGTGGGCGGAGCCTTTCTGACGCTGGCCGCCTTCGACGCCTTCTACATCGGCATGGTCAACGGACGTGGCTGGATCTGTGTCGCACTTGTCGTCTTCTCATCCTGGAAACCGGGCAAGGCGCTCCTCGGCGCGCTCCTCTTCGCCGCCTTCGACGCCATCCAGATGCGCGTGCAACAGCAATCCATCTCCGCCATCCCATACCAGTTCTACCTGATGCTGCCCTACCTCTGCTCCATCCTCGCTCTCATTACCATGTCCAGAAAAGCCGCCTACCCCAAGGCGCTGCTGGTTCCCTTCCGCAAGGGCGAGAGGTAGAGAGGGAAGAAATACGGGGGCGCCGCCCCGCACCCCGCAAGGGGCGCGCCCATTGACCCGATTATGGGGTGCAGGGGGATTATCCCCTTGCCCGCCGAAGGCACTCTTATTTCATTGAGGTGATTATCATGCTGGATTTGCTTGTCATCAACGCCGCCCTGCCTGGACAGGATGCTCTGACCGAGATCGGTTGCAAGGATGGCCGGATTGTTGCGGTCGAACCGAATATCAAGGCCGAGGCTGCGCAGGTTATTGACGCCAAGGGATATCTCGTAGCCCCGCCGTTCGTGGACAGCCATTTCCATATGGATGCGACCCTGTCCGCAGGGCTGCCACGCAGGAATGAAACCGGCACCCTGCTCGAAGGCATTCGCATCTGGGGCGAGCTCAAGCCCGAACTCACGCCGGAGGCTGTCAAGGATCGGGCCTTGAAGCTGCTGCGCTGGAGCGTAGCCAAGGGAAACCTGGCCATCCGCACGCATGTGGACACCACGGACCCGAGCCTCATGGCTGTGGACGTACTTTTGGAAGTGCGCGAAGAGATGAAGGATTTCGTGGACATCCAGCTGGTGGCCTTTCCCCAGGACGGGGTGCTGCGTTCGCCGGGCGGGGTGGAACTGCTGGAGCGGGCGCTGGACAAGGGCGTGGACGTGGTTGGCGGCATCCCGCATTTCGAGCGGACCATGGACCAGGGCCGCGAATCGGTGCGGATGCTGTGCGAAATAGCAGCCAAACGCGGACTGATGGTCGACATGCACTGCGACGAGTCCGACGATCCGCTTTCCCGGCACGTGGAGAGCCTGGCTTATGAGACGCAGCGACTCGACCTGCATGGCCGCGTCACGGGCTCGCACCTGACCAGCATGCACTCCATGGACAATTATTACGTCTCGAAGCTGCTGCCGCTCATGGCCGAAGCGGGGCTGCACTGCGTGTGCAACCCGTTGGTGAACATGAACCTGCAGGGCCGCCATGACACATATCCCAAGAGACGGGGGCTCATGCGCGTGCCGGAGCTCATGAACATGGGCATCAACGTGTCCTTCGGCCACGATGACATCATGGACCCCTGGTATCCCATGGGCAGCCACGACATGCTCGAAGTTGCGCACATGGGCGCGCACGCCCTGCACATGACCGGCGTGGACGGTTTGAAGAAGATGTTTGCGGCGGTCACCGAAAACGGTGCCAAGACCTTGGGGCTAAGCGGTTACGGGCTCGAACCCGGCTGCAACGCGGACATGGTCATCCTGCAGGCGGCAAACGAACTCGAGGCCCTGCGCCTGCGCCCGGCGCGGCTGTGGGTCATCCGCCGGGGCAAGGTCTTAAGCCGCACTCCGGAGGTGATCGCGAGCGTGGATCTGGGCAAGGGCGAGGAGCTGGTGGATTTCACGTAACAGAGGGTGCCTTGGCGTCCGTTACTGGCCGTCGTCCGTCAATTCCCCGAGCCAATGCCCGCTGATGTGCAGATGCACCACATGGTGCCCGTGCGCGTGTCCCTCGATTTCAAAAGACCGCGCCGAATCATCAAAGCGCCCCTCGATGCCCAGATTGGCCGTCTTGAACATGCCGAGATCCGGCGGCGCCTGCGGATTCCATTTGCGTACCAGCAGATTTCCACGTACGGCCCCTTCCTCCGAGACCAGACGGCCCTGCCAGACATAATTCGGCCCACCGCCATTCACCTGCCCCTGTCTGACCACCGCCACGCCCTCTTCGGTCTTGTCGTAGGCCACGAGGCTCAGCCAGTACATTCCGTCCTGCATCAAAAATTCCCCTTTGTTTATCGGGCGGCTTGCGTGCCGCCGCAACTGTATACTATGACGCACGACTGAAACAAAGGCAATCCGGCAAGAAAACTCCTCCATCGGAAGACAGTACCCCGAAACCGTCTCATGGGAAGCCGTATTCCCAGATGCTCAAAATCATGCCCCAATCCTGTACGCCGGGCGCACAAAAATGCGCTTCTGTGCAGACAAACGCCAACCTCACCTTTTTTGGTCGCCTGTTGCATCTTCAACACACTTTTCTCCCATGCGCATGAAATATCCGGCACCCTCAAAATCCCTGCAGGGAATCCTTTTCGCCCTGGGCGCGACAATCATCTGGTCAGGCAACTTCATCGTGGCCAGGGCCCTGAATCAGAGCATCGAACCGGCCACACTGTCCCTGCTGCGCTGGGGCGTAGCCTTCATCGGCCTCTTTCCCTTCGCCGCCCATGCGGCCTGGGCCGAACGCCGCGCCGTGCGGCAAAGCCTGCCGACCATGATTCCCATGGCCATCCTTGGCGTCTCGGTCTTCAACACGCTGCTCTATACTGCGGCACGCACCTCCCAGGCCCTGAACCTCTCCCTCATCGCCACGTCCACACCGATCTTCATCATCATTTTGGCCCGCGTGTTCCTGGGCGAGAAACTGTCGCTAAAAAAGATCTGCGGCCTGGCGGCGGCCCTTGGCGGCGTACTGCTTCTCATCACCGGAGGCGAACTCGGGCGCCTTTTGAATTTACGGTTTTCGGTGGGCGATCTATGGATGACCCTGGCCGCATCCCTGTTCGCTGCGTACAGCATTCTGGTGCGCAAATTTTCCGGGAAGCTGAGCCCATCAGTCTTCCTGCTGACGCTCATCGGGACGGGCATCATCTTTCTCATGCCCTGGGCCGGATGGGAACTGATCCGCTTTGGACCGCCAGACATTACACCGGGCATGGTCGGGGCCATCCTCTATGTCGGGCTCGGCGCGTCCCTGGCCGCCTACGCCATGTGGAACAGCGCCGTGGCGGCCATAGGCCCGTCCCTGTCAGGGCTCATCTACTACAGCCTGCCCCTTTTCAGCGGTGCCACCGCCTTTGTGTTTCTGGGCGAACCCATGGGGTTCATCCACCTCGCAAGCGCCGGGTGCATCCTGGGCGGCATCGTACTGGCCACACGGAGATAATGCGGCTATGCGTATCGTGCCTCTTGCTTTTGGGAGCTCTCAGGCCTAAGGACGGCTCGTTCCGGCATCCGGTCGGAATCTCCACGAACAGCCGCGCCGTTTGGCGCACACGGACACAGCCATGATCACTCTTTTCATCAGCCTGAGCATGAAGCTCTTCTTTCTGCTCACGCCATTTTTCGTCTTGACCGTATTTTTGTCCATGACCGAGCACATGACCAAAGCCGAGCAGCGCCTGGTGGCCATCCGCACCACCGTGGCCGTCATGGTCATCAGCCTCATTCTCTACTTTGCGGGCAACCCCATTTTCTCCACCCTCGGGATCACCCTTGACGGATTTCGCATCGGCGCTGGGAGCCTGCTCTTTCTCTCGGCCGTGTCCCTGGTCTCAGGCAAGCGCACCAGCCAGGAGGCGGCCCCGGACGTGGATTTCGCCGTAGTGCCCCTGGCCATCCCCATCACCGTGGGACCGGCCACCATCGGCACCCTCCTCATTCTAGGGGCGGAACTGGGCGGCCCCAAGGAGCGCATGATCGGAGCCATGGCCTTGATTCTCTCCTGCATTTCGGTGGGACTGCTGTTGCGATCCGCCCGGCCGCTGAAGAGAATTCTCGGCTCCGTGGGCTTGTCCGTCATGACCAAGATCACGGGGCTGGTACTGTCGGCCATGGCCGCCCAGATCGTCTTCACCGGAATCAGGAATTTTCTTGGACAGGGGTCATGATCGGTTCAGTTCTTCCATCGAAACTGCGCGCCCTGAGCCGCGTCATATCCGAAGGGTGCACGCAGTGCAGGGCCTGTCAGGTGCGTTGCGCGTTTTTGCGGGAAACCGGCACACCGAAGGACCTGGCTGACCAGGCGCTTGAAGGTGGGCAGATACTCGGCCGCGCATTTGAATGCAGCCTGTGCGGCCTGTGCCACGCCATCTGCCCCATGGACCTGCCTCTGACGGAATTTTTCCTGACCATGCGCAGGGCGGCGCTGGAAAGCCAGGCGGTCAGCCTGACCACCTACCGATCCCTGCTGAACTACGAAGCAGTCGGAGCCTCCGCCCTCTTTCGTCTTGTCGCACTGCCGCCCGAGGGCGACACCGTATTTTTCCCCGGGTGCACCTTTCCCGGCGCACACCCCCGCACGGCCCAGGCCCTGTACCGCCATCTGCGCAAAGCGAACCCCGCCATCGGCCTGGTGCTGGGCTGCTGCTTCAAGCCTTCCCACGACCTGGGCCGCCGCAATTTTTTTGAAAGCCGATTCAACACCCTGCGCCTGGCCATGCTGGCACGCGGAGTGCGTACCGTACTCACCGCCTGTCCCAACTGTTTCAAGGTCTTTTCCGAATATGGAGACGGACTTGCCGTGCGCAATGTTCTGGAAGTTCTGGAGAAAAATCCCCCCCCCAGGCGAACGCCGGTCCGTGGAGCGGCCATCGTACACACGCCGTGCCCCTTCAGGTTTGAAAAAGAACACCAGGATATCGCCTTGAAGTTTGCCCGTGAATCAGGGCTGGATGTGAATAAGAACCGGCAGGGCGGAAAAATGGCCTCATGCTGTGGAGAAGGCGGGACAGTGGGTGCGTTGCGGCCGGATTTCGCCGACGCATGGACCACGCAGGTGGAGAAAAGCGCCAAGGGACGCGTGATCGTCACGTCCTGCGCGGGGTGCGCGAAATTCATCTCGCGCAAAACTCCCGCCATCCACCTGCTTGACCTGATCTTTTTCCCGCAAGCGGCCCTGGACGGCACCCTGCCCAAACCTCGGGGAGTGACGTTTTACCTGTACCGCCTGCTCTTCAAGTGGCGGGTGTGGATCGAGAACCGCCTGCGTCCGGATCGCGGATAAGACCGCACAGGATTTTGGCCACGCGCCGGGACGAAAACCGCTCGGCCACGGCACGGGCCCGTTCGCACATGCCCGGATCAGGGCCACGGCGGACAAGACGCAGCATCTCGCGCAGCAAATGCTCCTCGTTGACCCGCGCCCACAGCATCTCGGGCCGAAAATGAGGCAGCATCCTCGACATGCGCTCCCCCACCGGCTCAAGCTCGAATCGCAGGGGCACGGAGTTGCGCTCATCCATGAACTCCATGTTCCCGGACCAGCCCGTTGCCAGCAACGGCACCCCGTGACTCATGGCCTCGCTGAGCCCCAGCCCCCAGGCCTCACCCCGGTGCGGGCTGACATAGGCCAGCGCGCCCTCGTGCAGGGCGGCCATGCGGCCCTGGCTCAGGTCTGAAGCCAAGCTGACCACCCCCGGCAAATCCCCCAGAGACACTTCCCGGCGATACTGTTTGACCACCAGCCGCACATCCGGTCCGGCGGCGCGCACGCGGACGAAAACCCGCAGCAGGGCGTCCAGATTCTTGCGTGGATTGACGGCATCCACGATGGAAAAAAAATATCGGCCCGGCCCAAGCCTTTCCCGCGCCCAGCACCGATCTTCCTCGCTCGGAACAATGGTTTCGACCACATGCGGCAGCACACGCACCCGTGAATGCCCCTGCCGCAAAGCCTGCGCAGAAAACGAAGAGGCGGTCCACACCGTTTGCACCAAGGCAAGTCCCGGCCTGTATATTTCGGGCAGCCTGTCCCCTTCCCACACTGCATAGCCGACCACGGGCATTGTCCGCAGCACGGGGGTCTCCTTGAAAATCCGGGGCCAGAACAGAGGGTCTTCGTGGACGACGGCCAGGTCCGCGTCTTCGGGCCGGCTAGCCAGCTCAAACCCGGCCAGGGGCAGACACTTGCGATAGGCTTCACCGGCCCGGCGGTGGCTGATGTAGTCCGAGAGGTGCCACCAGACGCGCCGTATCACTGCGCTCCCCTGCGGCGTAGCCATGGGAAAAACATGGGCGTGCGCCGCTGATAATCGCGGTAGGCCTGACCGTGGACGTGCACAAGCTTGCGCTCCTCAAGCCGCGCGCCGATCAGGACGTACAGGCTCAAAACCAGGCTGGTGATCAGCTCCGCCGCATCGAAAGCGCCCGTGCGGGTCCACAGCAGAAGCAGCGCCCCCCCATACCATGGATGGCGTACGCGGCCCAGAATGCCCGAAGTACGCAGGTCCTCGGCATAGGGACTGCCCGCAAAAGTGCACCCGGAGCGAAGTTGCGCCAGACCGCCAACCACCTTCAGGTCGTAGGCTCTGGCCCCGGCCCAGAAAAGCCACAGGGCCGCTCCCAGAAGGAGGACGCGCGGAATAACGAGGAGCCCGCTCCAGCCGAGGAGCATCTCTCCGGCCAGGGCGTTCTTGAAATAGAGCAGAGGGAGAATGGTCAGCACGGCCAGGCCGTTGTAGCCCAGCCGGTACCAGGGGCAAAGACGGGGAAAACGGGCCGAGACCAGTCGCATCCAGGCGGGACTGATCAGCAGGCTGTGCGCGGCCCCCCACGCGGCCCAGCCAAGGCCGAGGAGCGCAAGGCCGCTCACCCCGCGTGGCTCCCGTCTTCCAGGTGCGCCGATATCGCGTCATTCTTCCTGTCTGCGGCATGGTCGCGGGCCACCAGCACATAGATGGACGGGATGACGAAAAGCGTGAAGAGGGTGCCCGTGGTCATGCCGCCCACCAGCACAAGGCCGATGGAGTTGCGGGCCGCAGCCCCGGCGCCGGAGATCAGCACCAGCGGGAAGAAACCGGCGATGGTCGAGCCGGCGGTCATGAGGATGGGCCGCAGGCGGGTCATGGCCGCCTCGTGCACGGCGTCGAGCTTGGACAGGCCGCGCAGCTGCAGCTGGTTGGCGAACTCCACGATGAGGATGCCGTTCTTGGCCACCAGCCCGACCAGGGTGACCAGCCCGACCTGGGAGTAGATGTTCAGGGTTGTGGTCCAGCCCTCGGTCCAGAAGGGAACATTGGGGTCGGGCATCTTCAGGAAGGTGAAGATGAGCGCCCCGAACATGCCCAGGGGCACGGACCCGGCCAGAATGATGAAGGGATCGCGGAAGCTGTTGAACTGCGCTGCGAGCGTCAGAAAGATGAGCACCACGGCCAGGCCGAAGGAAATGAGAAAGGTGTTGCCTTCGGTGCGCAGCTGGCGCGAATCGCCCGTGTAGTCGAGAACGTACCCCTGGGGCAGAATTTTCACGGCCTCGTCCTCAAGAAAGCGCAGGGCCTCGTCCAGAGGGCGCACCGCCACACCGCTTATCTTCACGGCGTTGAGCTGCTGGAAACGGTTCAGGGAGCGGGCCACGGTGGTGTTCTTGATGGTCGCCATGGAGGACAGGGGCACAAGCTCCCCATTTGGGCCGGTCACATGGATATCCCCGAGCTGCTCGGGGGTCAGGCGGTCCACCCGCTGGACCTGGGGGATGACCTTGTAGCTGCGCCCGTCGATATTGAAGCGGTTGACATAGGCTCCGCCGAGCATGGCCGACACGTCTCCTCCAACGGAAGCCAGGCTCAGGCCCATGGCGGCGACCTTGTCGCGGTCGATGACCAGCTCGGCCTGAGGCTTGTCGATCTTCACGTCAATGAGCGGCGGAAAGGCGAACATGCCGCTGGCCGCGGCCTTGCGCTGAATCTGTTCGGCAAAGGCCAGGATCTGCTCCGGCTCGGCCGTGGAGGCGATGATGAACTCCACGGGAAAATCGCCACCTCCCGGCAGGGCCGCCGGGGTGACCGGGAACATCCGGATGCCCGGAATGGCGGCCAAACCGGCCTGAACCTCGGGCAGGATCTGCGCCACGGTCCGGTCACGCTGTTCCCAGGGCGTGACCACCAGACCGCCAAATCCGCTGGATGGAAAGGTGATCTGAAATGTGAACTCGGCCTCGGGCGTGCTCATGAAGACATCGTTGGCCGCCGCTGCGAACTGTCTCGTCTGATCGAGGGAGGCATCGGCAGAAGCATCGAGGATGCCGAAGATGACGCCCTGGTCCTCGGTCGGAGCGAGCTCCTTGGAGGACATCATGAACATCGGCACGGTCAGCACACCTATCAGAATCCAGACAAGATACACTGCCGGACGGGAGCGGAGCGTCCCGGCCAGGAGACGGCCGTAGAAATTCTTGAGCCGGTTGAAATCGCGGGAGATGCGCCCGGCCAGACCCCGCTCCTCAATGCCCGCGACAAGGATGCGCGAGGCCATGAACGGCGAGAGGGTCAAGGCCACAATTCCGGACATGGCCACGGTGCCGGCCAGGGTGAAGGCGAACTCCCGGAACAAAGACCCCGTCAGCCCCCCTTGCAGGCCGATGGGCGCATACACGGCGATGAGCACCACGTTCATGGCCAGGATGGGCCGCACCAGCTCGCGCGCCCCGATGAGGGAGGCTTCCATGGGTGTCTTGCCCTCGCTCAAGTGTCTGGACACATTCTCGACGATGACGATGACGTCATCCACGAGCACGCCCACGGAGAGAACGAAAGCGAGCAAGGTCAGAAGGTTGATCGTGAACCCGAAGACCTGCATCAGAAATACGCCGCCGATGAGGGAGATGGGAATGGCCACGATGGGGATGAGCACGGACCGCACCGAACCAAGGAACAGGAAAATAATGACCACGACGATGGCCAGGGTCTCGACCAGCGTGGTGCGTACTTCTTTCAATGCGTTATTGATGTACTCCGTGGCGTCATACCCGACCCGGCCCTCCATGCCCGTAGGCAGGGATTTTTGGATCTCTTTCATCTCGGCCTGAACAAGCTCCAGGACCTCGATGGAGTTGGCGTTGGGCAAGGGCCAGACACCGATGAACACGGCCGTCTGCCCGGTGAAGCGCACCTCGGCCCCGTAGTCCTCGGCGCCCAGAATCACGTCGGCAATGTCGCCAAGCCGGACCACCGCGCCGTTCTGCGAACGGATGGCGAGTTGCCGGAACTCTTCGGCGGAGCGCAGGTCCGTGTCAGCGGTCAGGTTGATCTGGATGAGCTGGCCCTTGGTCTGACCCAGGGCCGAAAGATAGTTGTTTGCGGCCAGGGCCTGGCGCACGGCAACGGGGCTGACGTTCAGCGCGGCCATGCGGTCGGGCTTGAGCCAGATGCGCATGGCGAAGGTGCGCGCGCCCAGAATGTCGGCCCGCTGCACCCCTTCCAGGGCCGAAAGGCGAGGCTGGACCACGCGCATGAGATAATCGGTGATCTGGTTCTGATCCAGGTCGGGCGAGGTGAAGCTCAGGTAGGCCGAGGCGAACTGGCTGTCGGCCGACTCCACGTTGATGATGGGCACCTCGGCCTCGGGCGGCAGGTCGCCACGGACCTGATCGACCTTGGCGCTGATCTCGGACAGGGCCTTGATGGGATCGTAATTGAGCTTGAGACGCACATTGATGGTCGAGAGATTCTGCGCGCTCTCGGACTGGATGTATTCGATACCGTCGGCCGCGGCGATGGCACGCTCCAGGGGCGTGGTGATGAATCCGCGCACCAGCTCGGCGCTGGCCCCGACATAGGTCGTGTTCACGGTAACCATGGCGTTGTCGCTGCGGGGGTACTGACGGACGGTCAGGCTGAAGGCCGCCTGCAGCCCGGCGATGATGATGAGCAGGCTGACGACGATGGCCAGGACCGGACGTTGAATGAAAATGTCGGTGAATTTCATGAGGTTCTTTTACGCGAAATCGCTTTTACGGCGGCCCGCATCAGGAGTTTTCCGGGGTGGGGGAGATTTCGAACTCCGGGGTCAGGGTGTTGTCCACGACCACGGATTGACCGTTGCGATACTTGAAGACCCCGGTGCTGACCACGGTCCGGCCGGGGTCAAGGCCACGGTCCACGGCCACGAAATCACCGCGCCGCTCACCCAGGGTCACGAATTGCTGCCTGAGCGTGAGCCCTTGGGCAGCGCCAGATTCAGACCCCTCGGCCGGTTCGACCACGAAGACCGAATCGCTGTAGGCGGCGTACAGCACCGCTGTCGACGGGATAAGGGTCACCTCGCGCTTTTCCGGCAGGACCACGTCCACATTGACGAACATGCCCGGCCGCAGGATCTCCCCGGGGTTGTCCAGCTCAGCCTGCATGCGCACCGTGCGGGTGGCGCTGTCGGCCAGGGGTTCCACGGCTGCAAGGCGGCCCTGACGGACCTGGCCTGGCAGGGCGTCGGTGGTCACACGCACTGTCGCGCCGGGAAGCACAGACGCCACCTGCTGTTGCGGCAGCGAGAATTCGACATGCACCCGGTCCAGCCGCTGCAGGGTGACGATAACGTCAGACTCACCGAGGTTCTGCCCCAGGTTGATGCGACGGATGCCCAAAGCCCCGCTGAAGGGAGCGCGGATGGTCTTTTTGGCGATAAATGCCTTGAGCGCATCCATCTGGGCCAGGATCTGACGGTGCTCGGCCAGCGCGGCATCATACTCGGCCTTGGCCGTGGAGCGCTGAGCGACCAGTGATTCGATGCGTCGCAGGTTGACCCGCGCCAGATGCTCGCCCGCTTCCAGTGCCCGCAGGCGGGCCGTCTCCTCGGAGATGTCCAACTGGGCAAGCACGTCGCCGGCCGTCACGCGGTCACCGGATTCGAAATCGATGCGCACGACCTTGCCCGGAGCCTCGGCGGTCATGGTCACGCCCTGAACGGCGGTCACTGATCCCACGGCGGAATGAACAGTCTCCCAGGAGGCCGCGGTAGCATTCACCGTGGAGACCACGGCCGGCGGCATGGAAAAGGACTCGGTCTGGTCGATCATGGCCCTGATCTGCAGGGCCTTGATTCCCACAAGTCCGCCGGCCACAACTGCCACAAGGAAAAAAGCGAGTAGTATTTTTTTGATCATATTGGTGCAAGCCCTGGGTTGATGCTGTCGGCTCGGTGAGGCCAAAATCGGTACTTACATCCAACCTGCCTCATCGTAAAGAACCCCCGGCGACGGCGCATGATCATCAGCAAAAAACAGGAGCATGAACTTCGGCAATACGGAATACTGACCATGCCCCGCCCACAGTTGACATCGGATCTTCCGCAGAGGACACAACAGGCAACTGGAACATCGCTCCCTGGAGGAAAAATGAAAAATCTCGTCGCGCTTCTTCTCCTGCTGCTGGGCGGCTGCGTAGGCATGCCCGACACAGTGCGCCCTGTGGAAAACTTTGAACTGGAAAGGTACCTGGGCACTTGGTACGAAATCGCCAGACTCGACCACCCCTTTGAGCGTGGTCTGACGCGCGTAAGCGCCGAGTACAGCCTCCGTGAGGACAAAGATGTCCGTGTCGTCAACCGCGGCTACAACGCAGAACAGCAAAAATGGAAGCAGGCCGAAGGGCGGGCCCGTTTTGTCCGGGATCCGCGGACGGGCTATCTCAAAGTCTCCTTTTTCGGCCCGTTTTACGGCTCCTACGTGATCTTCGAGCTCGACCACGACAACTACCAATACGCCGTAATCAGCGGCCCGGACACTTCCTATCTCTGGATTCTCGCCCGTACGCCGCAAATGGACGCAAAACTCAAGGCGGACCTTGTGGCCAGGGCCGCCGCACGGGGCTTTGACACGAACGCCCTCATATTCGTCGAACACGAATGAGCCTTCACCGGTCCTGACCGCAGACGGAAACCGGACACGCCAGGCGGCTGTCAAAAAATTGCTGGCCCTGACCGGGCCAAAATGAGTATCATAACGGGAATGACAGGCGCGGAACCGCAATATCATGAGCCTGTCGGGAACCAGGAGCACGGTACATGAATGGAACATGTTTCGACGAAGCGAACCTGCTGAACGTTTGCCAGGAAAGCATCGACTACCAGGGCATCGTCAAACACATCAATGACGGCGTTTTCATCCTGCGCGAAGGCAACATCATCTTCACCAACGGCGCGTTCTGCGAAATCGCCGGCCGGGATATCGCCGATCTTCTGGGCAAGCCCTTCGCCGACCTTGTCATCCCCGAAGATCGTAATCGCGTGGCCCGCCACTGCGTAGACAAACTCTATACCTCCGACCTCGCCGACCGCATCGAGTTCTCCATCGCAAGGCCAGGCGAAGACGCCATCGTCGAGATGAAGCTGACCGTGGTCGACTGCGGCGGAGCGCCCGCCATTCTCGCCGCCATCACCGACATCACCGAACGCCGCAAGACGCGTATCGAACTCCAGCGCGTCAAGGACCGTCTGGAGAGCATCCTGCACGCCATGAACGACGTGGTTGTATCCCTTTCCCCGACGGATCAGTCCATCCTTGCCATCAATCCCGCGGCCGAAGCCCTGTACGGCATCCCACGGCGCGCCTTCAGCGCGGGGGAGATGCAGCTCATGCATTTCGTTCACCCCGAGGACCGGGAGGAGGTAGGCAGGTTCTATCGCTCCCTCGAAGAAGACGAATTCGGGGAAATGCAGTACCGCATCATCAGCACCACCGGCCGCATCAAGTGGGTCCACGACGAAGGCCAGCTGGTCTACTGCACCGTCAGGTCCATCCGCCGCCTGGATCACGTCATCCGCGACATCACCGAGCAGAAGGAAGCGCTGGACGCACTGACCCGCAGCGAGGAAAAATACCGGGACTTTTTCCAGAGCACCAAGGACATGGCCTACTCCGTGGCTTCGGATGGAACGTTCCTCGATATCAACGAGGCGGGCATCCAGATGCTCGGCTTTTCCTCCCGCGAGGAAGCGCTGGCCAGCAACTTGAAGGATTTCTACGAAAACCTTTCCGAACGCGCCGACCTCCTGGCCCAGATCAACGAGGAAGGCTTTGTTACGGACAAACATGTCCGCTTCCGCCTCAAAGACGGAAAATCCATCGAGGTGGCCATCACCGCACGGGCCAAAACCGATGACTCCGGCTACCTCCTCTATTACGAGGGCATCGCGCACAACATCACCCAGGCCATGGAGGACCAGCGCAACCGCGTGCTCAGAAACGCCGCAGGGGGCATGTGCCACTATCTCAACACGCACCTCATGCACATCCTGAACGCCAGGGACGGCATCGAGGAAGACATCGAGAGCCTGGACGCAGTCGCACGGGCCCTGCCCGTTGAGGCCAGGGCGACCTGGAAGAGCACAGCCTCTTCCCTGAAATCCTACTGCGAGGATCTCGATCTCGCCTACCGCAAGATCACTGCGGTGACCAAGGCTTTCAATTCCGCCTTTTTGACCTACAAGGAGGAGTCCTATCTGGACAAGGCCATTCTGGACATCTTCAACTCCTGCCTGGGAGATCCGCTTGATTGCACAACGCCGCCACGCCCCGCCGGACGCAAGGACGGGAGATAATAACCGGCGCGTCTTCACGCCCCTCGCGCCTGAGGTGAACCGGACATGCACGTGCTGAACTGGATCGGCCTGTTCCTCTTGGCGGCCCTGGCCCTGGGCGCGGCAGGACACGCGCTGCTGCGCAAAAGCGATTCCCGCTCGGCCCTGGGCTGGGTCGCCGTCTGTCTCACATTTCCCCTGGCCGGGCCGATTCTCTATATCCTCTTCGGTGTAAACCGGGTGCGCCGCAGCGCGTCGCGCATGCGCCAGGAAGTGGACGCCCTGTCCGAAACCCGACCCCCGACCACTCCTTCGTACCCAAGCGCCGCCGTCAACCCCACGGTCCTGCATCACGCATTCCAACGGCTTGAGCGCGTGGGGCGAAACATTCTCGATACCCAGCTGGTCGGCGGCAACTGCGTCGAACCCCTCTTTAACGGTGACGAGGCCTACCCCGCCATGCTGAGGGCCATGGACGAGGCCAGGCACAGCATCTATCTGGCCACCTACATTCTCGACACCGACACCCTCGGGCTCAGGTTCATCGACACCCTGGCCAGGGCCGTGCAGCGCGGAGTGGAAGTGCGCGTTCTCATCGACGGCGTGGGCGAAAAGTATTCATGGCCGCACGCATCACGTCTGCTCAGAAAAAAAGGCGTGCCCACCAGGCTCTTCATCCCCCCTCACCTCGTTCCGCCCAACCTGCACCTGAACCTGCGCAACCACCGCAAGATTTTGGTCGTGGACGGTCGGCTCGGCTTCACCGGCGGCATGAACATCAGTCAAAAGCACGTACTGGGCGCAAGGCCGCCGTGGCCGGTCACGGACTTGCACTTCATCGTGCGCGGACCGGTGGCGAACCTGCTGCAGGACACCTTTGTCGATGACTGGTTCTTCGCCACCAAGGAACGTCTCAACCCCCCGGTGCTCTTCACCGAGCCCACGGGCGACTGCCTCTGCCGCACCGTGGTCGACGGCCCCAATTTCAACGAAGACTACCTGAAGGCTCTGCTCACCGGAATAATTTCCGCAGCCACGTCGAGCATCAAGATCATGACCCCGTACTTTCTGCCCCCGCGCACGTTCCTGAGCGCACTGATGTCCGCAAGGTACCGCGGGGTCGACGTCGAAATTCTCCTGCCGGGACGCAACAATCTGCCCTTCGTGCACTGGGCGACTCAGCACATACTGGACGACCTCCTGCGTGCCGGGATCAGAATTTCCTACCAGCCCGCACCCTTCTGCCACACCAAGCTCATGCTCGTGGACGGCTGCTACGTCCACCTCGGCTCCGCCAATCTGGACAGCCGCAGCCTGCGGCTTAATTTCGAACTGACCCTGGAAGTTCTGGACCAACACCTGGCCATCCAGCTGACGAGGCATTTCAACTCCATCATGGCCAAAAGCCGACCGGTGACCAGGCAGGAATTACATGGACGCGCGCTGCCCGTGCGACTGCGGGACGCGTTTTTCTGGCTTTTCTCGCCCTACCTCTAGAGCAGGAAAAACCCCGCCCGATAACCCGGTGCGGGGGATTTGACTTTGACGCGCGGGCCGCAAGCACTTATGTGTAAGGCATCCCCAAGTACAGACCCAGCAGCAGGAGGAAAAACTTAGTGACCAAGGAATTCACCGTTGCAGCCACATGTCCCGAATGCGGCCATCGCACTGAGGCCACCCACAATGAGCAAGGCATGAAGGAAGCGTTCGGCAACGACGCAACCATCAAAATCCTGTGCGCCCATTGCCAGGCCAGCTTTGAGCAACCCATTGGCCTGGCCTGTGCGGAGTGGGACGACTATTGCCAGGAAATCCCCCTTCCCGCTGACGTTTAGCGCCTAAACCTTCATCAACCACGGAAACCACATGATCTTTGTCGTGACCAAATGCGCGCAGTGCCCACTGATGAGCCAGGAAGAGGGGCGACGCGTCTGCAACGTCGGCCCGCCCAGCCGCCGCCCCATCCCCGAAGAGGACGACCGCCCCACCTGGTGCAGAATGCGCAAGGAACAGATAATTGTCCGGGATTTCAAGTAACAGACCGGCGGACCGACTTTCGTCTTTCCAGTTGAAGTGCGGCCCCCTATCTGCTAGACAGGCCGGTAGTGCTGACTTGACGGGGAAGGACGCTGTGCCTGATTGACAAAAACAATCCTTCCCCATAGGGGGAAGTCTTTGCAAACTCTTTTTCCGGAAGGAAAAATTTTGAGGAACAACATCTAAGGAGGAATTTAGCATGGCAATGATCGAATTCAAGGGCAAAAGTTTCGAAATCGACGAAGACGGTTTCCTGCTGAAGTTTGAAGATTGGGGTCCGGAATGGGCTGAGTATGTCAAGGAAAGCGAAGGCATCTCCGAGATCACCGAAGCTCACCAGCAGATCCTCGACTTCCTGCAGGACTACTACAAGAAGAATGGTATCGCCCCCATGGTACGTATCCTCTCCAAGTCCACCGGCTACAAGCTGAAGCAGATCTACGAACTTTTCCCCTCCGGCCCCGGCAAAGGCGCCTGCAAAATGGCTGGCCTGCCCAAGCCCACCGGCTGCGTTTAATTCAGCTGTCTTTCCAAAAAAAAACCCTGCTCATGCAGGGTTTTTTTTTGACCGCCTTCCGCAGCAACAGGTTCACTCAGGAAATACGCCCGTAAATTCCGGCCAAAAAGCGCATCCTGGCGGCCAGATCCTCCCTGGCCGCCTCCGGACCCATGCGCCAGCCCCAATTACCTCCGGCGACACCCGGCATATTCATGCGGCCATCTGCGCCAAGGTTCAGGTAATCCTGCATGGGGATGACGCACGTCTCGGCCACACTGCCCAGCGCCATCCGGATCATGGCATCGGCCACCTCGCCCTCGGCCACGCCACGGCCCGCATAGTCGCAAAACCGCTTCCTGCCCTCATCATCCAGATCTTCCAGGAACCAGCCGCGGATGGTGTTATTGTCGTGGGTTCCGGTATACACCGCGCTGTGGGTCGGGATATTGTGGGGGATGTAGAAATTTTTCCCCATGTCCGGCGAAAATGCGAACTGCAGAATCTTCATGCCCGGAAATCCGAACCTGTCCATGAGCGCGACCACATCCTCGGTAATGACTCCCAGGTCCTCGGCCAGGATGGAAAGTCCCGGTACGTTTTCCAGCATGGCCGCAAAGAACTTCGCTCCCGGTCCGGGAACCCAGAGCCCGTTTTCCGCCGTCGGTTCACAGGCCGGAACCTGCCAGAATCCGCAAAACCCGCGAAAATGATCGAGCCTGAGCATGTCAAAACGCGATGCCTCGTGCCGCAGGCGCTCCTGCCACCAGGAGTACCCGTCCCTCTCCTGGCGGCCCCAGTCATACACAGGGTTGCCCCACATCTGGCCCGTTTCGGAGAAATAGTCCGGCGGCGCGCCGGCGCAGTAAATGGGCAAACCCTCGCTGTCGAGTTCGAAAATCTCCCGGTGGGACCAGACGTCGCTGCTGTCGAGGCTTACATAGATGGGGACGTCCCCGAGGAGATCCACCCCTCGCTTGGCGGCGTAATCGCGCAGGCTCTGCCAATGCTGGCTGAAGAGGTACTGGGCATAGCGCTCGCGCAGAATGTCGTAGCCAAGACGCTCCCGTGCCGCCGTCAGGGCCCCTTTTTCACGCAGGCGGATCCCGCGCGGCCAGCTCAGCCAGGAGGCCCCGCCCTGTTCTCGCTTCAGGGCCTTGAACAGGCAGTAGTCGTCGAGCCAGAAAGCCTCCTTGTTGCAGAAGGCCTCAAATCCGCGATCCGTCCTCAAACCGGGGAATACATTGTCAAAAGCCTGTTCCAGAAGCTTTTCCCGCCAGGCGGCTGCCGCCCCGTAGTCAACCCTGTCCTTGGAAAAAAAGGGAGGATGGGCCATGTCGCGGGCGTGCAGTATTCCCTGCCGCACCAGTAGATCCGGGCTGACAAAGAGGGTGTTGCCGGCAAAGGCCGAATAGCTGCTGTAGGGGGAGTTGCCCGCTCCGGCGTTTATCGGCGTCAGCGGGAGCATCTGCCACAGCCGCTGTCCTGCGGCGGCCAAAAAATCGATGAATTCATGGGCCGTCGGGCCGAAATCACCGATTCCGTGTCGACCGGGCAGGGAAGAAACATGCAAGAGAACGCCGCATCGCCGCGTGCGACTCATACCTGCTCCTCCTGTGGTTCAAAATAGAGCACGGCAAGCGGGGGGAGAGTCAGACTCAGTGAAAAAGGGAAATCATGCGCGGGGATGGCGTCGGCCCTGGCCTGCCCGAGGTTTCCCGCTCCGCTGCCCCCATAGAGCAGACTGTCGGAATTAAGTATCTCGCGCCAGGCGCCTCCCGTGTCCACACCGACGATATAGTTCTCGCGCAGGACGGGGGTGAAGTTGCAGACCACCAGAATGCGCCGTCCCGTCTTGTCCCTGCGGAAAAAGGTGAGCACGCTCTGATCGGAGTCGTGGCAGTTTTCCCACGCGAATCCCGCCGGATCGAAATCAAGTTCGTGCAGGGCTGGCCGCTCCCGGTAGACCCGGTTCAAATCCCGGATCCAAGCCCGGATTCCGTCATGAGCAGGAAAGCTGAGCAGATTCCAGTCCAGGGCAAGGTCGTGATTCCATTCCCTCCATTGACCGAACTCCGCGCCCATGAAGAGGAGTTTCTTCCCTGGCAACCCGAACATGTAGCCAAAAAGGACCCGCAGCCCCGCCATTTTCTGCCAGTAATCCCCCGGCATCTTGGAGAGCAGGGATTTTTTACCGTAAACCACCTCGTCGTGCGACAGGGGCAGCACGAAGTTTTCGGCATATGCGTACCACAGGGCAAAGGTGAGCAGGTTGTGGTGGAATTTTCGGAAGATGGGGTCGAGCTCCATGTATGTAAGCGAATCGTTCATCCACCCCATGTTCCACTTCAGGCCAAAGCCCAGACCGCCCAGGTACACGGGTTTTGAGACCATGGGCCAGGAGGTGGATTCCTCGGCGATGGTCTGCACGTCGGGGAATTCCTCGTAGACGGTCTTGTTGAGTTCCTGCAGGAGTTCGATGGCGGCCAGGTTTTCGCGGCCGCCGAAACGGTTGGGCACCCACTCGTCATGCGGGCGTGAGTAATCCAGGTAGAGCATGGACGCCACACCGTCCACGCGCAGACCGTCGAGATGGAACTCCCGGATCCAGTACATGGCGTTGCAAATGAGAAATCCGGCCACCTCGTAACGGCTGTAGTTGAAAATCGCGCTTTTCCATTCGGGATGAAACCCCTGGCGCGGATCGGCATGCTCGAACAGGGCCGTGCCATCGAAATTGGCGAGCCCATGGGCGTCGGTGGGAAAATGTCCCGGCACCCAATCCAGAATGACGCCAATGCCCTGCCGGTGCAGATAATCGACCAAATAGCGGAAATCCTGCGGGCACCCGTATCTGCTGGACGGCGCAAAATATCCGGTGCTCTGGTATCCCCAGGAGCCGTAAAAAGGATGTTCGGCCACCGGCATGATCTCCACGTGGGTGAATCCGGCATCCCTGACGTAATCGGCCAACTCGTGGGCGATGCGGCGATAGTTCATGAACTCGCCCTGCTCGTCGCGCCGCCACGAACCCAGATGAACCTCGTACACGGACCACGGGCTATCCAGTCCATTGCGCCGAGCACGGTCCGCCATCCAGTCTCCATCCTCCCATGTATACTGCAGGTCCCAGATGACGGACGCCGTGGCAGGAGGAGCTTCGCTGAAAAGGGCAAAAGGGTCGGCGCGCTCGCCTTCCCCGCCAGCCCAGCTCAGGTAGTACTTGTAGCGCTGGCCGTGACGCGCCTCCGGCACGAAACACTCCCAGACCCCGGAACTGTCGGCGCGCATGGTCATGGGCGCGGCGGTGCGGTCCCACTCGTTGAAATCGCCGACAACCGAGACAAAGGCCGCATTGGGGGCCCAGACTACAAACCGCGTTCCTGCAGAGCCAGGGCCCAGCGCTTCAGGGTGGGCTCCGAAATGTTCATAGAGACGCGTATGCCGCCCCTGTTTGAAGAGATAAATGTCGAGATCGCCAAGACTTAACCGTGCATCCATGAATAACCTCCGGGAATTGACCCCCACGATAGGGAAGAGTGAGGAGTATTGGCAAGGACGGAAGGCCAAAGTCGCAAAAAAAAAGCGCGGACAGAGCCGCGCTTAAAAAAATCCGCAAGGAAGCCTCTTAGTGATGGCCTTCCTTCATCCCTTCCTTGATGCGGTATATCGCGGCGATGACGATGGCTGCGAGATACGTGAAAATCCCGATGACTCCGATGAAGCCTTCCACCGTGCTGTGCAGCATGTTTCCAAAAAGCTCACCCAACATGACTCCCTCCTCGTAACGTGTCCCAGAAATTCGTATGTGGAACTTTTCACAACCATATCTTGACCAAAAAAGTCAAGGAAAAAGGACACTGTCGCCGTCCGATCCAAGGGGCGGCGTGCGCCCGGACTACAACTCCTGAAAAAAAGTATCCCGCTGTACCGGGGTAAACCCCGTCGCCGCGATGGTCTCCACAAGTTCGGAGATGGTCAGTCCTTTGGGCGAATCCGCACCCGCAGCATGACCGATCTTCTCCTCCACGATGGTCCCGTCAAAGTCGTCGGCACCGGCCCACAAGGCCATCTGTGCGGCCTTGATCCCGGCAAAGGCCCAGTAGGCCTTGATATGCGGGATGCTGTCCAGAAAAAGCCGGGAAACGGCGATCATGCGCAGGTATTCCTCGCCCGTGGGGCCGTCAACGCCCAAGGCGTTGTTGTGGGGCTGGTATGCAAGGGGAATGAAGCAGACGAAGCCGGGCTTTTCGTCTTCAAGGGCGCGCAGACGATCAAGATGGTGAATACGGTCTTCCCAGGACTCGATGTGCCCGAAAAGCATCGTGCAATTCGTCTTCATGCCCATGTCGTGGGCCAGACCGTGAATGCGCAGCCAGCGGTCGGCGCTGATCTTTTCAGGACAGAGTTTTTCACGCATGGCCGGTGCAAACACCTCCGCCCCGCCGCCAGGCAGGACGTCCAGCCCCGCCTCGCGCATCTCACGCAGCACAGTGGCCTCGTCCCGCTCGCAGGTGTCCGCGAAATAGGCCACCTCCACGGCGGTGAAGGCCTTGACCACCGCGTCGGGCCGCAGCGTCTTGCACAGGGCGAGCATGTCCAGATAGTACTGGTAGGGCAGGTCAGGGTTGAGCCCGCCGACAATGTGGATCTCCCGGATGGGATGGTCCATGCGGTCGGTCAGCCGCGTGCGCACCTGTTCCAGGGAATAGGTGTAGCCGCCCTCTTCCCCGATGCGCTTGGAGTAGGCGCAGAAACGGCATTGGTTGCGACAGATGTTGGTATAGTTGAGATGCTGGTTGTAGACATAGTAGGCACGGTCGCCATGCCGGGCGCGTCGCTGTTTGAGGGCGGCCTCGCCAAGCTCGTGCGCCGAAGCATGGCGGGCGATCTTGAGTGCGAACTGCGCATCGATGCGCTCCCCCGGCCTGAGCGTGGCCAGCCGCTTTCTGTCGGCGCTGTCGAGCTCGCTTTGAATCATGGTTCCTGTCCTTTGAAAAAAAGCGAGGCCGCACCCTCTCGGATGCAGCCTCGCGTCATGCTTGGGTAACGGGCACGAAGCTGCGCTATTCTTCTTCGGTCTCGGCTTCGGTTCCGTTCTCGGCGCTCTCTTCCATCTTCTGACGGATCATGTCGCCGAGGTTGCTGCCGGTCATGCCGCCGCTCTGGGTGGAGCGGAATTCACCGGCTGCGCCAGTGCGCTTGCGCTCGGGCTCCTGCGCCTTGAGGGAGAGGCCCAGACGACGCTCGTCGGCGCTGACATGAATGACCTTGGCCTCGATGGAGTCGCCCTCGTTGAAGGCTTCCTTGGGGCTCTTGATCTTCTTCTTGCTCATTTCGCTGACGTGAACCAGACCTTCGATGCCTTCCTCGACCTCAACAAACAGACCAAAATCCGTGATGTTGGTGATGGTGCCGGTCAGCATGGTGCCCACGGGGTAGCGGTTGGGCACGTCCAGCCACGGATCGTCGGCCAGCTGCTTGATGCCCAGGGTGAACTTCTCGTTCTCCTTGTCCACGGTCAGAACCTTGGCGCGGACAACGTCGCCCACCTTGTAGAGCTCGTTGGGGTGACGGATCTTCTTGGTCCAGGACAGGTCGGACACGTGAATGAGGCCGTCGATACCGTCCTCGATGCCGATGAACAGACCGAATTCGGTGATGTTCTTGACGCTGGCTTCAAGGATTGTGCCCTCGGGGTACTTCTCGGCCACCAGATCCCACGGGTTCGGGGCGACCTGCTTCATGCCAAGCGAGATGCGCTTGCGGTCCACGTCGACGCCGAGGATGATGACATCCACTTCGTCGCCGGGGCGCACCATCTGGGAAGGGTGACGCAGCTTGCGGGTCCAGGACATCTCGGAGATGTGCACCAGGCCCTCGACGCCGGCTTCCAGTTCCACGAACGCGCCGTAGTCGACCAGGTTCGTGACCTTGCCGGAAAGCTTGAATCCTTCAGGATACTTTTCGGAGATGTTGGCCCAAGGATCCATGACCAGCTGCTTGAGGCCAAGGGATACCTTCTTCTCGTCCTTGTCAAAAGAAAGGACCTTCAGGGTCAGTTCGTCGCCGAGCTGGACCATTTCCTTGGGATGCTTGATGCGCTTCCAGGACATGTCGGTGATGTGCAGCAGGCCGTCGAGGCCGCCGAGGTCGATGAACACGCCGTATTCGGTGATGTTCTTGACCACGCCGGTGACGGACTGGCCCTCTTCGAGGGTGGTCAACAGCTCACCGCGCTTGCGGTCGCGCTCTTCTTCAAGCAGCACGCGGCGGGAGACGATGACATTGCTGCGGCGGCGGTTGATCTTCAGCACGCGAAATTCGAAATCCTGGTTGACCAGGGCGTCCATGTCGGGAACCGGACGAAGATCGACATGGGAACCGGGCAAAAAGGCCTCGATGCCCTTGATCTCGACAACATAGCCGCCCTTGATGCGGCGAACGATGCGGCCGACCACGACGTCGCCGGAATCGAGCAGCTTTTCCAGTTCGTCCAGGACCTGCATGCGCTTGGCCTTTTCCCTGGACAGGACGATAGAGCCTTCGCGCTCATTCTTGCGGACAACATATACGTCTACAGTGTCGCCAACTTTGACAGTCATCTGACCGTTTTCCATGAATTCATCGAGTGGAATCTGGCCTTCTGACTTGAAATTGACATCCACGAGTATGTAGGTGTCATCGATCTTCACGACCTCGCCCGATACGATCACTCCCTCTTCGATGTCACCGAAATCGGAGTTGAGATAGTTCTCGAGTTCGGACTCAAAATCCATCTCCATGTCGAAATCGTTCATGGACTCTGGCGTGGTTTGAGTGTTGTTCATACGTTTACCCCCTAACAAAATAAATTTGGGCAGTCCTAGCAGAGTGAATCTACCTTGACAACCAGAATAATCTCCAGAAAAGTAATCAATTTGTGCACATAATACGTTGTTATCAAAAATTATTTTACTTCCTGCGCACAATTCGCCCGCAACAGGCCATCAGGCCAGAGCCACCAGATCGTAGGTCTTGACCTCCTCGATCACGGCGCGGACCATCCGTCCGGGACCGACGCCTTCCCCGCTGACGTAGGTGATCCCATCCACCTCCGGAGCCTGAAACCAGGCCCGCCCCTCGTACAGGCCCGGCCACTCCTCGTGAGGGCGGTCCACCAGCACGTCAAGCTCCCGGCCCTCGAAACCGGCGAGCAGTTCCTCGCTGATTTCGGACTGCAATTCCATGATGCGATCGCGGCGCTCCTCCTTGACCTCATCCGGCAGTTGACCCGGCAGAAGCGCCGCCTCGGATCCGTCCTCGGGATAATAGGGGAAGACGCCAAGGTGCATGAACCGCGTCTGGCGCACAAAGGATTCCAGGGCCGCGAAGTGCTCCTCGGTCTCGCCGGGGTAGCCGACGATGAAAGTCGTGCGCAGGGCCGCGTCGGGGAAGAACTCACGTACCTGTTCCACCACGAGCCGGGGATCGCGCCGAAAAGGACGGCCCATGGAGGCCAGAATGTCCGGATGGGCGTGCTGCAGCGGGATATCGAAATAGGGGATGAAAGGCTTGCCCAGCTCTGACAAGAAGGCCAGCAGATCGCGGTCCAGCCCGCCCGGATAGAGGTACATGAGGCGCATCCACTCAAGGCCCCGCAAGGGCGCGAGCTTTTCAAGCAGTCCCCGCAGGGCACTCTGCCCCAGGTCCCGGCCATAGGCGGTCACATCCTGGGCGATGAGCACCAGCTCCTTGCGGCCCTGGTCCAGGCAGCGCCGCGCGTCGTCGAGGATCGCGGCCTCGTCCCGGCTGACCAGGGGCCCGCGAATGGAAGGGATGGTGCAGAAGCGGCACCGGTTGTCGCACCCCTCGGCGACCTTCAGATAGGCGTAGCTCGGCGGCGTGGTCAGCAGCCGCGACGGCGCATACCCGTCAAGGGCCGTCACCAGGCTCGATGGCGTTTCCCGACGCTGCGCCGCCAGTTCCCGCAGACGCTGCCCGAGCTCCCCCTGACGGCCGATCTCCAGAAAAAGGTCCACCTCCGGCAATTCGGCCCCAAGGGCCTGACCGTAACGCGAAACCAGGCAACCCGTGACCACGAGGTGCGGCCTTGGGTCCAACCCGGCCAGGGTCTCGGCCATGTCGAGGATGACCTGCAGGGATTCGCTGACCGCCGGTTCAATGAAGCCGCAGGTATTGATGAGTACCACGTCCGCGCCTTCAGGCGACGCCTCGTTGACGAAAAACGAGCCAAAGCCGCCCAGCATCCATTCCGTATCCACCTGATTCTTGGGACAGCCCAGACTGATGGTATGCACCCGAACTTGTTTCATTTATCCTCCAATTCCACGACAATGTCCGACTCGGACCAGAAATTCACGTTCTCCCGGACAATGCCGAGCCGCGCCAAAGCCGGAGCATTGGCGCGGCCATGTCCCCACAGCTCTCCGGCCAGGCGCCGGGGCAGAAAAACCCTGTTCGCCCGCCCGGCAACTTCGCCGATCTTCTCTTCCAGATACAGCAGAAGAGCCATGGAGCGCACCATGTTGCCAAAAGCCGGGTGCCACGGACCGGCCACAAGGCGCGCCAGCAAGCCAGCCTCTCCGGCCAGGCCCAGACGAATGACCCGCACGCCGTGCTTCCAGAAGGCGAGCACGGCCCGTCCGCACTCTTCCACCGCCCCGTCCAGAGACCAGGGGACGAAATCACCCCGATCGAACATCTCTGAAAGGCCCGTGCCACGCACGACCACGCATGGATAGATACGTACCACGTCCGGATTCAGGGCCAGGGTCTGGCGCACATCTTCCCGCCACTGCCCTGAACCATGGCCGGGAAGTCCCGGAAGCAGCTGGATTCCGAGTTCGAGGCCGGCTTTGCGAACCATGACACAGGACTTTGCCGCAACAGATCCGTCATACCCGCGGCCACTGGCAGTCAGCACGGCAGAAGAAAAGCTCTGCACCCCGAGCTCGATCATGGACACGCCCCGCTCGCGCAAACGGTCAAGGGTCTGCCTGTCAACACGGTCCGGCCTCGTGGACAGACGCAAATGGACGAGGCTGCCCTGCTCCATATGGCGAGCCGCAAGGTCCAGAAAGCGTTCCTGCCAGGCAAGACTCAGTCCCGTGAAGGTGCCCCCGAAAAATCCCAGCCCGTAAGGTCCATCCTCCCCGGAAAGGCGTTCGGACAGGCCTTCAAGGGCAGCTTCAAGCCCCACGTCCCCGAGGCCGGTCTGGGCGTGCTGGTCGCAGAACACGCACCGGCCCGGACAGCCGGCGAACGGAAGAAATACCGGAATCAGCCTGAGCCTCGGCCTCAAGGGTTCAGGATGAGAAAAACGCAGGTCCATTTTTTTCGTCATATTCGTCAAAAAGAAAAAAAAACAAGCTGTTAGGCTTGAAAAAAAAAACCACGTTGGATATTGCAGATTGAAGAATAGCCATCTCAAACGGCAAGTTACGACCAATCTTCCGTAAATACGAATTATTTCGGGAAGATATACATATCGCCAGCCGGGATGCTTCCCGGATCAGGAGGACGGATGAGCAACAGTACCCTGACGAAAGCAGAAATTGTCGACAACATTTACGAAAAATCAGAGCGCAATCGGGCCGAAGTCAAGGCGCAGGTCGAAACCATGCTCGACATCATGAAGGAAGCGATCAAGAAAGACCACTCCCTGCTGATCAGCGGATTCGGCAAGTTCGAAGCCTACGAAAAAGACGCACGCAAGGGCCGCAACCCCCAGACCAGCGAATCCATCATCCTGTCCGAGCGCAAGGTCGTGGTTTTCCGCATTTCGCGTAAGCTGCGGGCCGAGCTCAATCCGCAATAATAAAGCATCCAGGGCTTTCTTTGGCCAGGCGGACCCGCATGGATTCGGCTTCGCCCAGGCTGGAGAAGGCCCCGACCTGCACCCTCCAGAACGTTGTCCCGTCCAGTTCACCCTTGGCGATTCTGGTGCCGGGGTAGCCACGCGCCGCAAGGCGTGACCTGAGCCTGCGCGCATTTTCCTCGACCACGAAAGCCCCGTACTGCACATAGAACGGCCCCACGTACTGAATGCGCTGTCCGGCAATGGTCTGCAGGCTGACCCGCGCCGTGCCCGGACCGACGACGCCCAGTATGTTCGCAGCCGCGTAAGACAGGTCGATGACCCGGTTGCCCACGAACGGCCCGCGATCGTTGACCCGCACCTCGGCCGTGCGCCCGTTTTCAAGGTTCCTGACCAGCAGGCGTGTGTGCATGGGCAGGATGCGATGCGCAGCCGTCATCTGATACATGTCGTAGCGCTCGCCATTGGCAGTTTTCTTTCCATGAAAATTCGGCCCGTACCAAGAGGCGACTCCGGTTTCAGAGTATCCCTCCGAGGATCCCAGAGGGTAGTAGGTCTGTCCGAACACGGTGTAGGGCTTGTATGTTCCACCCTTGCCTGTCGGCGCGGGAGCGGGTGACTTCTTCTGCGGCGCGGGCGGGACGCCTATCCCGGGCACGTATCTGGAACCGCAGCCGCTCAAGGCCGCGCACAAGAACGCCAGGATCAGCACCGTGATCAGCCATCCCCCTCCGCCGAACCGCTGCAGCACTCCCTGCTTCATTTGCCATTCATCCTGACGATCAGTTCTATGTCCTCGCACACACCGGCAAGAATTTCACGCACCTCGGAAGCGCTTGCAGGGGAATCGTTCCATGCGCACTGGCACTCCTGCAGACTGATCTCCTGATCGCCCACATATTCCAGCACCGCAGCCGGGGAAACGACAACTCCGCGCCTGAGTACCGGTTTAAAGCAGTCCAGGGCAACGAAATTAAACATCTTGACCGTAGCCACGCCGCCTTTGCGGGCCTCTTCGTCATGCCGGCTGACCAGGTCGGGACGAAAGGACCTGATCGGGCTGGAGCGCCGCAAGGCAATGCCGCACAGACCGGGCATGGTACCGCTCATGCCCAGCTCGTCTCCATCGCTGACAAGCTCCTCGCTCCAATCGTCCACAGGTGCGTTATTGAGGAACAATCCGGGCACGCTGTTGGTCGCATAATGCAAATCCATCCCCAGGACTTCGGTCATGAATTCCCGCACGCTGAGCGCACGCTCGATGAAAACCCCCACCCCACGGCGCAACAGGCCGTGCCACACCCCGGCAGAGGTCTCCGGAATTGTCAGAACAAGTTGATTCGAAGCTGCACAAGTTATGCCTACCATGACACAAACCCCCTTTTCTCTTGACTTTTCCCGAAGACTGTCTGCTAACATGTCCTTAAAAGCAAGTTCAACAAGCGCCTGTGCGCCCAAACCTTCAAGGAGCATTCATGAAGATTCTACGCATCAATACCCGGACAAGGAGCTTTAAATTCGAAGAGCTCGGCGACCTGGCGGGCCTTGGCGGCCGCGCCCTGACCTCAAGAGTGGTCAATAAAGAAGTCCCGGCCGACTGTCACCCGCTTTCCGCCGCCAACAAGCTGGTCTTCGCGGCCGGCATCCTTGGCGCCACCAACGCGGCCAACTCCGGACGCATCTCCGTGGGCGCCAAGTCGCCCCTGACCGGCGGCATCAAGGAGAGCAATTCCGGCGGCCAGTTCGCGCACACCCTGCCCAAGCTGAATCTGCTGGCCGTCATCCTCGAGGACAAGCCCGAGGCCGGCAGCCCCATGCAGGACATCTTCATCACCGAGGGCAAGGTCGAGTTCAAGGACTCCGCTGTGGCCGGACTGCGCACCTACGCGGCGCAGGAAAAGCTGCTGGCCGCCTATGGCGACAAGTCCGTAACCGCCATGGTCGGTCCCGCCGGCGAACAGTGCCTCGCCGCGGCCACCATCCAGTTCTCCGACCCGGAAGGGCTGCCGTCCCGTTCCGCCGGTCGCGGCGGCCTGGGCGCGGTCATGGGTTCCAAGGGCGTCAAGGCCATCATCCTTGACGCTGCGGCCAACGTAAAGACCGAGTACGGCAACGAGGAACTGTTCAAGGAAGCGCGCAAGGAATGGGTCGACGTGCTGCGCAACCATCCCGTCACCAGCCAGGGCCTGCCCGGATTCGGCACGGCCGTTCTGGTCAACGTCATCAACGAGGCCGGGGCGCTGCCGACCAAGAACTTCCGCAGCGGAAAATTCGACGGCGCGGAGAAGATCTCCGGCGAGACCCTGGCCGGCAACATCGAGAAGCGCGGCGGCAAGACCAAGCACGGCTGTCACACCGGCTGCATCATCCAGTGCTCGCAGGTCTACCATGACAAGGAAGGCAAGTTCAAAACCACTGGTTTCGAGTACGAGACCATTTGGGGCTTTGGCGCGAACCTGATGATCGACAATCTTGACGACATCGCCGAGATGGACCGCACCTGCGACGAAGTGGGCATGGACACCATCGAGATGGCCAACACCATGGCCATGGCCATGGAAGGCGGAACCATCGCCTGGGGCGACGGCAAGGCAGTCATCGCCGAGCTCGGCAAGGTCGGAACCGCTGATCCGCTGGGCCGCATCTACGGCAACGGGACTTCCTTCACGGCCCAGGCCTTCGGCGTGGACCGCGTACCGGTGGTCAAGAACCAGTCCCTGCCCGCCTATGACCCGCGCGCGGTCAAGGGTGTCGGCGTAACCTATGCCACGACCCCCATGGGCGCGGACCACACCGCCGGCTACGGCGTGTGCCAGAACGTGCTCAAAGTCGGCGGCGACGTTGACGGTCACAAGAACGAAGGCAACATCGAGCTGTCCAAGAACCTGCAGATCGCCACGGCGGCGGTGGACTCCCTTGGCCTGTGCCTGTTCGTGGCGTTTGCCATCCTCGATGACGCCCGCGGCGTACCGTGCATGGCAAAGCTCGTGTCCGGCCTGACCGGCAAGGAGATGAGCGTGGACGAGATGATGGCCATCGGTGTGAATTGCCTCAAAGACGAGCTTGATTTCAACAAGCGCGCCGGCTTCACCGACGAAGACGACCAGCTGCCCCGCTTCTTCCGCGAAGAGCTCCTGGCTCCCCATAATGTGGGCTGGGATTACTCCGCAGAAGAGCTGCAGGCCGCAAAGGTCTAGCTCAAGGTCGGACATTCAGTACGACAAATCCCCGTCCGGGTACGCCCGGGCGGGGATTTTTGTGTGCAATGCGAGGCAAAGCGAATCCGGTCTTCTCGCCTACCGGCAAAAGAATCAGGCCTGTTCCTTCATGCTCTTCAGGGTTTTGGCGTAGGCCGTGAAAACGTCTTCCCTGGCCAGCATGCCAAGCACCTTGGTGGAGTCATGACTGTCCACCACCGGCAGCTGCGCCAGATCAGACTCCACGAATTTGAGCAACGCGGAGTATAGATCTTCATCAGGTCGCAGCACCACGGCCTTGCGGGCCACATCACCGGCCACCAGCAATTCGCACAGCGTCTCCTCGAACAGGACCTTGCGCAGGTCCTGCACGGCCAGGATGCCCGTTATCCTGTCGTCGGCCCCGCGCACCGGAAAACACAGTTCGTTGGAGTTGACGATGATATCCGTCAGGGCGCCGAAATGCGTTCCTTCCTCGACGATGGTCACCCGGCTGGGCCTGAAGTGCGCATCGACCTGTTCGCGCTCCAGGATGTTGATCGTCGCGTCACCCACGTGGGCCGGCGAATCAAACTTGTTGCCGACCTGGTTTTCGTAGAGCGACACGCTTCTGCCCAGGACCAGGGCGATGGCCGTGGCCAGCATGAGCGGAGCGAGCAGACCATAGCCCTGGGTCAGCTCGCAGACCATGACCAGCGGCCCGATGGGCGCGTTGGCCACTCCGGCGAAAAAGGCCGCCATGCCCACCAGAACATACCCCCCCGGCTCGGTCACGACGGAAGGAAAAAAACGCTGTCCCAGATTGCCGACCACACCGCCGCTCATCCCCCCGACAAAGAGCGCCGGGGCGAACATGCCCCCGCTCATGCCCGACCCGAGGGTCACGGACGTCGCCACAGTCTTGCCGATGATCATTCCGGCCATCATGGTAACGGACAGCTTGCCAAGCATGGCCAACTCCAGCCAGCCCTGTCCGCCGCCAAGAAGCTCCGGGAACTGATAGCCGATGGCGGCCATGCCGAGGGCCCCCAGGGTCACCGCCGGCACAAAACCGAAACGGTCCGTCAGGGGCCAGAATACCTTGAATTTGATCAGGCGGAACGTACGCACATAAAACCAGCCCGTGACGGCGCAAACCAGGCCCAAAAACGCGTACACCGGCAACTCGCGCATGTCGGAGAACTCGAACTTGGGAATGCCGAAAATAGGCTCGGATCCAAAAACCAGGGTGAAAAGCGAATAGGAGACCACAGAGGAGATGATGGATGGGAGCAGCGCTTCGGCCTCGAAATCCTCACGATAGATGACTTCCACGGCCGTGAGCGCACCGCCCAGCGGAGCCCGGAAGATGGCCCCGAGCCCGCCGGCCGCGCCAGCCAGAAGCAGGATGCGCCGCTCCTTGGCCGTAAGCCGCAGCTTGCTCGCCAGCCATGATCCGCAACCCGCGCCAAGCAGGGAGATTGGCCCTTCGCGTCCGGCGCTGCCCCCGGCGGCAATGGTCAATATCGAAGTGCTGACCTTCATCGTCGGGACCGACGGCGGGATATGCCCTTCCTGGGTGTGGAAGGCCTTGATCATGGTGTCGGTCCCGTCGGTTCCGCCATAGCGGGTCTGGGGCACGTAACGCCGCAGCAGAAGCCCGGTGATGACTCCGGTCACACCCAAAAAGATGAAAAGCATCCACGGCCGGAAGGGACCGGGAACGCCCGTGAACAATTCCTCCCCGGCCGGAATGGGCAGGGAAATCCCGGCCAGCTGCCCGAGCAGCAAATGACTCAGGGCCTCGATGCCGACGTAGAAAAGGATGGCTCCAAGGCCGGTCATGGCGCCGACAAGGGCACCAAGCGCCAGCCATTTGAAGCTCAGGATGGAATGGTAGCTGTGGGCCAGCTCCATGGGGATCTTGAACAGGGATTTTAAAAATTGGCGCATGACCAGACCGTCAGACCAGCCGGGCTTCAGGCAGGGCCAGGATGGTCCGGGCCAGTTCGATGTCCTTGCCAATCTGCCCCTTGAGTTCGTCAAGGCTCGAAAACTTGCGTTCCCCGCGCAGACGCTGCACGAAATGCACTTTCAGCGTGCGTCCGTAAAGATCCGCATTCAGGTCCATGAGATGCACTTCAACAGACAACACGTCATTGCCGAATGTCGGATTGTAGCCGATGTTGGCCACGGCCGGATGAACACCCCCATCCAGTTCGGCCCAGCAGCAATACACGCCGGTCTTGGGAAAAAGCTCGTCGACAAGGTGCACGTTGGCGGTGGGAAACCCGAGCAGCCGCCCGCCCCGGTTCTGGCCATGGACCACGGTCCCGGTCACGCGGTAGAAGCGCCCCAGCAGAGGCTGCGCCGCCCAGACGTCTCCGGCCTCGACCAGGTCGCGGATGCGCGTGGAGCTGACAATGGCCTGATCGACCATGACGGGCTCAAGCTGCTCGACCCCGAAGCCCCACTGCTGACCAAGCCGGGCCAGCAACGCGTAGTTGCCGCCACGGCCTTTGCCGAAAGCATAATCGTAGCCGATGACCAGCTCCTTGACGCGCAGGCCGTCAACCAGAATACGGCGCACGAACTCTTCGGGACTCATGCTCGCCAGCTCCTGGTTGAACTCAAGGCAGAGCAGGTGGTCTATGCCCAGGGCACGGATGAGTTCGGAGCGTTGTTCATAGAGGGTAATGAAAGGCGGGGTCTTCTTGCCCGTGAAAAAACGCAAGGGGTGAGGCTCGAAGGTGATGACCACCGACGGCAGGCCAAAACCGGCAGCCAGGTCCCGCACCCGGGCAATGAGACGCTGGTGCCCGATGTGGACCCCGTCGAAATTGCCGATGGTCACGCAGGACCCATTTTCCAGGCCGCTGATCTGGTCCGGCCAAGTAACGCAATGCATGAAATTTTTTCCTCCAGGCAACAAGCTGGCTTGCCTCTATACCAAAAGAACCCAGGCTTCAACACGGGCCCGGCAAAGAGAAAAATATCCGCAACACAATCCAATTAATTGAAATTACGGATTAAAAAAAATATTTAGAAAAAAAGACAACAAAACCCTTGCCAAACCCAAACCTCTCACATAAACACGCTTCTCACGTCACGCCGAAGTGGTGGAATTGGTAGACACGCTAGGTTCAGGGTCTAGTCGGGGTTCCCCGGTGGAGGTTCGAGTCCTCTCTTCGGCACCAGTAAGTCAAAGGGTTGCAGCAGAAATGTTGCAACCCTTTTTCTTTTCGCAAACCCGTCCGCCTGCTCAAAACACGCACCGCTGCCGTGCGGAATTCGCATGGGCTTTGACATAACTCTTGATTTCCGGGGCACGGTTACGCTCCGAAAAAAGAAATGATTGCAGGTCAAGCCCGTCTGGGCTTATGAGTAGGAGATGAGAAATAGGCAAACTCTTGAAGCTGCGAGTCCGCTCTTCGTTCCCAAGGAGAGCCCATGCTGAAAAAAGCGCTGCTATGCCTTGGCGTCCTGCTCGTGCTCATACAGCCCCAAGCCGGCTTCACCGAATCCCTTGACGTCTATTACTTTGAATACCCGCCTTATTACCAAAAGCTTGAAGATGGGCAGGCGTCGGGGCTCATTGTCGACCTCGCCCGCCAAGTCTTTGCTGCCGCCGAGGTCGAACCGCAATTCTTCTTCATCCCCGCCAAAAGGATCCTGCATGAGATACAAAGCGGTCGTCCGGTGGCATCGCTGGGCTGGTTCAAGACCCCTGAACGCGAACAGTTCGCCCTTTATTCCCTGCCAATTTATGTGAATCGGCCTGTAGGAGTGTTCTTCTTGCGGGAAAATGAGGATAAATTCGCCCCCTACGACACCCTCGAAGGCCTGCTGCAAAGCGGACGCTTTTTATTCGGGAGGGTGCAGGGCTTCTCGGAAGGCGCGTTGCTCGACGACATGCTCGAAAGACACATGGACAAAACGGTTCAGGCCGCCACAGATTCCGTTCGTCTGCTCAAAATGCTCGAATCCAGACGGTTCGATTTCATGCTGGTAGCGCCCGAGGAAGTCGACGTTCTCCTGAAGGCAGCAGAGGCTCCCAAGGAAAATTTCATGCTCAAGGCCATGAATGACATCCCTCGGGGCAACTCTCGCTACATCATCTATTCCAAATCCGTCCCGGCGGATCTTATCCGCAGGATCGACCAGGCCATTGTGACAAAAATCGGGATACTACCGGAAAACCCATAATATCAGGACAACTGCATCCCTGCAAAAAGCCACGAAAGGGTAAAGACTGCGTTGCGCGAAGCCCAAGGCTTGCTGAAAATGACAACCTCACTCCTGTCCTGTGATCATGACTTTTTTCTGACACCTACTACAAGGCGGCACCGACCTCCTCCGGGGCAGAAATCCGGGGGGACTCCTCCTCACGTTCCTGGATCTGAAAGCGCTCCTTGATGCGCGCCAGGGAGACAAGCTGCCCCTCCCGCGCAGACGGGGTGAGGAAGGACTTGAGCTTCACTTCGAGCACCCGCGGGTTGAGCTCGCTCTGAATGGCCCGCACGCCCTCGATGATGATCTTCTGAAGCAAAAGTTCGTGGTCCGTGACCTCCCGGATGCGAGCGGCCAGCGGCAGAAAAACGAAATTGGCCAGAATCACGCCATACAGGGTGGAGGTCAGGGCGATGGGGATGGTCGCCAGGACGATCCCCGTGTCGTTCACACCGGAGAGCATTCCGATAAGCCCCACCACGCTGCCAGCCAGCCCTATGGCCGGACAGATGTCGGCCATGACCCGCAGCACCCGCTCGGACTCGTCGCGGCGCTGCTTGAAGAAATACATCTCCGTGTTCAGGATGTCGGTGGTCTGGTCCCTTGAATAGTTGTCGACCACAAAACCCAGGGCCCGGCGCAGAAACATGACAGATGTCTCGCGCTCGTCCTCGACCAGGGTATGCAGCCCGCGAATCCGGCTCTTGACCGACAGGTCAACCAGAATTTCGACAATGGCGGCCGGCTCCTTCATCCGCGAGCGGTAGGAATTTCGCAGCACCCTGCTCACGTAATACAGGCGCTCCATGCGAAAACTGGCGATGGCCGTGCCCAGGCAGCCTCCAAAAACAATCAGGAAGGCCGACAGGTTGAAATAGCGCCCCACATCGCCACTGATCACGAAACCGGACCCGAAGATCACGGCGCACAGCAAGAGGCCCAAGAGAGATTTACGCTCCATCATCGTCCCTCCTGCTGCGAAGCGGCCAGCCACTCGCGAAAACCGTCTTTGGCCGGTCCCCTGACCGAGGGCAGCGGTTCCGTCGGATTTTCAGTACTCAGGATCAACTCGACGCGCCGGTTGGCACCTCCCACCCCCTCTTGCGTCAGTGGTCGCTGGTCCCCGTAACCGGCCACGAGCACTCGCGTGGCGGGCAGACCCGCGTCTTCCATCAGGGAGGCGGCAACTGCGGCGGCCATGGCCGCCGAAAACTCCCACGGGCTCCGATAGCCCGGTGCTGCCTCGCCGGAAGCGCTGTGTCCGACCACGGACAGGGTGTGCGGAGCGCTGCGCAGGATTTCACCCACGGAAACGAGGATTTTTTTGACATCGCCCCGCAATGCGGCGGTACTTCCGTGAAAAAGCAGATCGCCCGCAATCGTCACATGCAGGGACTTCCCCGGAACCGATTGCACGGATACCACGGCCTCCAGGCCATCGCGGGCAACAAGGTCACGCACCCGGTCATGGAGACGATCCAGAACCGAACCGTCCGACGGCCGGGGAGGAAGGACCGCGGTCCCCAGGGGCAGTGGGTTGACGGCAACCTCCGAAACCGACTTGAATTGAATTTTCGGGATCTGAAAAATATACAGGGCAGCGAACATGATAAACATGGTCATCATGAGGTCTGACCAGCAGATGACCCAGCTGGCGGGCCGCAGCCTGTGCTCGCGTGAGAAAATGTCAAAGTGTTGACCGTCGGCGTTCCCGCCGGAAAGCCCCGCATCCTGGCCTTCGATCCCTCGGAAGAGGCAAGCCCCGCGATCCGGGGCCTGGTGGCCGGAAAGGCGCGCTGAGACGCCCCGCATGATTTCTGGTGTTGGTTCTCGCATGGAATCCTCCGCCAGAGCTTGAGCCAAAACCATGCCAACGAAATACATGTTTCTGACCAGGTCAAACGCATCACATATTGCACCGCCGCTCGGAAAGCAGTAAGAAATCAGGCAAAGCAACCCCAACCAGGAGGAATCATGGCAATCGTCATCGACCACGAAGAATGCATTGGCTGCGAAACCTGTGTCGAACTCTGTCCGGAAGTCTTCGCCATGATCGACGGCGAGGAAAAAGCCATGGTCACGGCCCCGGATTCCACGGCCGAGTGCGTCCAGGAAGCCATTGACGGCTGTCCCGTTGAAGCGATCGACAGGGAATAGCAGCCACTACGACGCAAAAAAGGGGAGCCAGGCTCCCCTTTTTTGTGGCCGCAGACAACCGCTCAAAAATGATTCATGATGTCACGGCAAAAAGTCGCGAACGAGCCTGCGTGTCATTCCCGCGAACGTGTGCCCAGCATGGGTAGGCGGGCCATGTCGGGCAATGGCGCGAAATCCATTCCTTTCAGATAGTTAAAAAGACATGGATCCCCTTCTTCAAGGGGATGACGACTTTTTGCAGCGACTTCATTCATTCGCGATTCTCTTTCAGCCAGATTGATGACAACGTTATAAAATAATAGGCGTATGTGGTTAAGCCCAATATCTTGAAGCTATCCTCAATATCAATGCCGCCGGGGAACATGTCCATGTCTATTGCGACACTCATCCCAAAAAAGAAAAACGCAAGAATCAAAAACTTGCAGTTGGCTTCATTTAAAATGAGCCTCCAGAACTTCAGGAAAAAAAGCGACGTGTACACCAGATAAAAGAGGTAAACCGTTATTTCAGGCAAATGAAGATAACGTGGAAACACCTGCTCGTGCAGCATGAGAAGGTCATCACACATGAGCATGAGTGAAAGAGCCGCAACCCACCGCAAAAAACTTGCCCCCTGCGGATGCGCAGTTTCAGGTTTCAAGTGGAACGAGGCAAACAGGGTCACGCTGGCGGTAGCCATCCAGATCAGGATACCCAGATTCGAGATCATGCCCAGATAAAAAGGCTGCCCAAGCTGAGCCAGCGGGTCCATGGACAGCTTCGTCATTCTGTAAGCGCTCACACATCCGCATCTTCCACGGACGTGCCTGATCTGCGATAGATGCAGGGCCTTTACTTTTTGCGCGGCTTTGGCTTGGGGAGGCTTAGGAGAAGGGATTTGTCCACGTGCTGGGGCATGAGTGCCCGCATGTCTTTCGTGGTCTGCGCTGCGGGGAATCGTTCGAAGAGGTATTTCAGGTAGGCTTGGGGCTCGATCTCGTTGGCCTTCGCGGTTTCCACCAGGGAGAACAGCATGGCACTGGCGTCCGCACCCTTGGGGACTCCGGCGAAGAGCCAGTTTTTCCTGCCCAAGGCCACGGGACGTATGGCGTTCTCGGCCGCGTTGTTGTCGGGTGTGAGCAATCCGCAGTCCACGTAGCGCACTGCCCGACTCCACTGGTTTCGGGCGTAGGTCATGGCCTGCCCGAGCAGGCTCTTGGGTGGGACGTGGTCGATGCGGTCATCGAGGATGGCCCGAATCGCGTCGAGGATGGGAACGGCCTGCTCCCGGCGCGTGGAGACTTTTTCCTCCGGCGACAGCTCTTTGATATTGTGCTCGACCTTGTAGAGCAGCCCGATGAGATCCAGGATCTCCTTGGCCGTCCCGTGCATGACCTTCTTTGAGGTCGCCTTCTGGACGTCCATGAACTTACGACGGATGTGGGCCATGCATCCTACATGGATGACGTCCTTCGACTCGCCGAGGGCCTGATACCCGGCGTAGCCGTCGGTCTGGATGTAGCCCTTGAACTCGCCCAGATACTCTTTCGGGACAGAGCCCGACCTGGTAGGGTCGTAGCGATAGACCACAGTCGGCCGATCGGCGTTACCGCCACGGAAGAGCCACAGGTACGACGTCGAGGTGTTGGGTCGTCCAGGCTCCTTGAGGACTTGCAGGGTGGTTTCGTCCATGTTGACGACCGGGCCGGAGCGGATTTCCGTCTGGAACAGCTCTCCGAGTGGCTCCAGCGCTTTGGCTACGGCCATGGCCCATCCGGACATGGAGTGACGGGGGATATCGACACCAAGACGGGCAAACTGCTTGGTCTGGCGGTAGAACGGCATGGCGTCGACGAACTTTGCGGTGATGACCTGCGCCAGCAGGCTCGGAGTGGCCATGCCCTTGGGGATGATCTGCGGCGGCATGGGCGCGATGCGCACCACCGGCATGCCTTCCTCGCCATCACAGGCCGGACAGGCGTATTTGGGCCGGATATGGCGCTCCACCTGCATGACGGCCGGGACGTAATCGAGCTTTTCGGAAACCTCTTCACCGATGCGCTTCAGACAAGTCCCGCAGGCGCAGACCTTCTGGTCCTCGGGCAGATCGTGGATGATTTCGATGCGCGGCAGATGATCCGGCAGAGGTTTGCGCCCCCGCTTGGCTCTGGTGTGAGCCGGGATCTCGACGACAGGCACTTCCGCCGGCTTCGCCTCTGCGATCCTGACCAAGGGCAGAGGCAGGATACCCTGGAAGAGGTCTTTGGATTTCTCGGACTTGGGAGCATACAAGGCGGACTGCAAGAGGGCCACGCGGTCTTGGAGATGGTTAATCTGCTGGTAGCAGTCCCAGACAAGATGCTTGAGTTGCCCAACGTCGTCAGGCAGAGTTTCGATGTCGCCCATGTCTTTTTGCATAGGCGCAATAGCTTGAAATAGCAAGAGATTTAAGCTTAAAGCAGTGACTTGTATATCAGATTCGGGTGTGCCCCACGAGGACTGATCGTGAGGCCATCAAGAAGCCAGCCGAGCTGTTGTGCGGTAATATTCATGACCTCGGCCGCGTGCTCAGGCCAACAGAAGCGATGCTTCTCAAGGCGCTTGTGCCAAAGACAGAAGCCGTTGCGATCCCAGTACAGAACCTTGAGCGCATCACGCTTGCGGTTGCAGAAGACGAAAAGGTGCCCGGAGAAGGGGTCCAGGGCCAGGAGGCCCTGAACCGTCATGCTTAATCTGTCGATCCCGGCCCGCATGTCTGTAACTCCAGGGGCGAGATAGACCTTGGTCGCGGGCATCCTCAGCATCGGGATTCCAGCACGGACAAGAGCCTAGTCAGCGTCGCTTCATCGAAGTCGACCGGAATATCCATGGCGTAACGATTGGAGACCATGAGGCCAATAGACGGGGCTTTCGAGGCGAACGTAAACGGCAGCGCCACAAGAGCGGGAATTGAGGCGGATTGGCTGCCAGAAGATGGCCCGGACTTTGTTATCCAGTATTGAAACGTGCTCAAAGCCAAACCATTTTCGCGGCAATATCGGGTCTTGCCAAGGCCACTCTCCCGCCATTGCTGGACATGCGCCATCCAGCAAGCCGCGCGATTCTGTGCAAACTGAGATTTCATGAGGACCTCCTTGAATTGGAGGGCCATTATCTCACATGAAAAATTTATTGATAGATGCGGACTGATGAGCGCTTACGTCATTCTCACCCCTGACGCGGCGAAAATGAGAATCACCGAGAAAATAACCACCCAGGACAAATACAGCCACTTGTGTCGTTGCAGGTTATCCTTCATGCAGTACCGCCTTTTAAATTGCACTGATTTTTCAGATTGCGAAATTTTGTTCATGTCCAGATAAAGGATTGCCCAGCCTGGATTTGAGCACAATGGTGGCAAATCCGGATTGCCGCTCCCTGGCTAACCCCCGAAATACCCGGACCAGCCCACCGGCACGCGCACGGCTTTTTCGGCCTTGTTGCGGAAAACCAGGTGGCCGTGGCGCAGCCCGAACAGAAAGAGATCACGCGTCACGGCCACGTCCTGGCGGCAATAGGCGATAATCTCATCCAGGCGGCCTTCCTTCCACCAGGCCAGGGCCTGCATGCCGCTTGCGCTCTTGGCCGCACCGAGGGTCTCGCGGGCCAGATGGTCCAGGGACAGGCGGTAGCCAAGGATTTGATGGATGCTGCCCAAGATGTCCAGGGTGGGCAGACTTGAAAAGTCGAAGCGACTCAGGCCGCCGAGCACGGCATAATCGAAGCGCAGGATGTTAAACCCCACCACCAGGTCAAACTCGACCAGATCTCCGACCAGGCGCGGCACGTCGTCCTGCCTGTAGTCACGAAAATCCCCGGTACCGGAATCATAAACCACCACGCAGCTGGCTCCCATCTGATCGGCCCGATGCCAGCCCCCGACTTCCTGCGCCGAACGGCGGGTCTCCAGATCAAGCACCGCGTAGCGAAATCCCCGGGGGAGCGTGAAGGCGGGCACATCGTGCTGCGCTGTTGCGGGAGAGGCATTCACACAAAGTCGCGCCGCTGGCAACTCCGGCGTCACCGTCTTTTCCGGCGCGGTTCCGCGCATGATCTCTTCCAGAACCATCTGGGCTGCGCCCTTGGCGATGGGCCTGTTGCCCGATCCGCACTTGGGGGAATGCACGCAGGCAGGACACCCGTTTTCGCAGGCGCAATCGCGGATCACCGCCAGGGTCCGCTCAAGCAGCTCCTCGTAACGGGCATAAGCCTGCTCGGCCAGGCCACAGCCGCCGGGCAAACCGTCATAAATGAACACGGCCGCCGACCCCACCTGAGGATGAAAAGGGATGGAAATGCCTCCGAGGTCATTGCGGTCGGTCAAGACCAGAAGGGGCATCATGCCGATTGCCGCATGCTCCAGGGCATGAATTCCGCCCATGAAATGGGCCATCTCCCCTTCCACCTGCCGCCGCACGGATTCGGGGATGGCGATCCACACGCCGTGCGTGACAAAGACCAGCGGTTCCATGTCCAGAGGCACCGTTCCCAGGTTCTTGCCGCCGCGCACGGTGATGCGGTCGTACCCGGTGACCTGATCGGTGACCCGCAGTTCACCCAGATGGACCGTGGCACCATAGACTGTCCGGGAGTCATCGACCCGGATTATCTCCGTGCTTTTCTCGTGCCGCACACGGGTATAATAGGACACCTTGCTTCGCCGCGCCCGCGCCATGCCGCCCAAAAGGTCCAGATCCGCGATGACGTAGGTCACGCCACGATGCAGATAGACTGCGCCGGGGTGGGTTTCAAGCACGGCCCGGAAACGATCGACCATGCCGATGCGCTCCCCGCTGTCCATGTCCACGATGGTCACCGTGGAGCCCGTACCACGCAAAGCCACGCCTCGGTGCGGCTGCCTGGTCTTGGAAAAATACTCCTGCCCGTCGCTGCTTTGCAGCAGTTCGCCGCTTCGAACCAACTCATCAACCAGCGTCCGGTTCCTGATCACCAGCGGGTCGTCTCCGTGCAGGGACGCCTCGGCCGCCGCGCATTGCAGGTGCCTGGCGGCGATGACCGGGTTGTCCGGGTTGATAACTGCCCGTTCGGGGACAAGCGTGAAAAATTCATCGGGGTGATGCATGAAATACTGATCCAGGGCGTCTTCGTGCCCGATAAGGAACGTCGCCGCCTCCTGGCTTCCCCGACCCACGCGGCCGGAGCGCTGCAGGGTCGCCATGATGGAACCCGGATAGCCGACCAGAATGCACACATCGAGGCCCCCGATGTCGATGCCCAGTTCCAGAGCGCTGGTGGAGACCACGGCGAGGAGTGACCCGGAAGCAAGACGCGTTTCGATCTCGCGGCGCTCTTCCGGCAGAAACCCGGCCCGATAGGCGGAGATGCGCTCCCGCAGCTCTGCTTCGCGCTCCCCGGCCCACAGGGCGATAAGCTCGGTCATGCGCCGCGACTTGCAATAGACGATAGTCCGCAGGCCCCTCTGAAGCGCCTCCTGCAAGAGACCGATGGCCTGACGCGCGGCCCCGTCAACGCCGTTTACAAGCAGCATGTGCTTCGCAGGACTGGCGGCCGTGCCCTTGAGCACCGCGTTCATGGTCAATCCGGTCAGCGCGCAAGCCAGCTCCACAGGATTGGCGATAGTCGCGGAAGAGCAGATAAACGTCGGGTTCGCGCCGTGGAGGCGGCAGGTCCGGATCAACCGCCGGAATACCCAGGCCATGTGCGAGCCCATGACGCCGCGATAGGTGTGCACCTCGTCCACGACCACGAACTTCAGGTTGGCGAAAAATTCCGACCACTTTTCGTGGTTGGGCAAAATCCCCAGATGCAGCATGTCCGGGTTGGTGAAGAGGACGTTCGGAGGGTCCCGGCGAATGCGAGAGCGTTGCGAGGACGAGGTGTCACCATCGTAGATGGCCGTGGTCGGTGTGGGAAAGAGGCCTCTGGCCAGGAAGTCCAAAACCCGGCGCTGATCCTGGGCCAGGGCTTTCAAGGGGAAAAGATACAGGGCGCGGGCCTGACGGTCGCCGTGACAGGCTTCCAGCACGGGCAGGTTGTAGATGAGCGACTTGCCGCTGGCCGTAGGGGTTGCCACGACCACATGGCGCCCGGCACGGAGCAGATCCACGGCCCGGCACTGATGTTCGTAGAGCTCGCGCACTCCGAGCAGATCGAGCCCGCGTTGCACCGGCCCTGACCAGGAGCGCTCGGGAGTTCCGAATTGCGGCTCTTGCGCCGGAAAAAACCTGCGCCCGGCTATATGCATGGCCAGCCATGGCGTGCCCTCCACCACGGCCAGGAGATCGGCGACGGTGGGTTCGCTCATGCGCGCTCCGAAGCAATCATCGAAAACCCTGGCTGGTGGTGGAATTCCTTCACCGTGACATCACGTGTATTCCTCAAGAATAAAAGATGGATTCCCGCCTGCGCGGGAATGACATCGAGGCAGGGTGGCCATCCGGCATTCTTCCCCGAGCCGTGGACATGCCACGTCGTGTCGCACTGTCGATGCGTCATTCCCGCGCAGGCGGGAATCCAGGCCTTTCCAGCCGCAACCAACCGTCCTTCAGCGCGGCACCCGCAAGCCTGGGAACCGGGGAGGCGCATCAGTTCTTGGCCGTGATCTTGTATTTCTTGAGCTTGTACTGCAGCAGGCTCTTGGACACGTCGAGGAGCTCCGCCGTCTTGACCTGCACGAACCCGGAGTGAACCATGGCCCTGCGAATCAACGCAGCCTCAATCTTCTCCAATGTTTCCGAAAGGTTGACCTTAAGCGGCAACAGATCCACGGCGCTCTTGAACTGCATCTCCTCGTCACGCAGTTCCGGCGGCAGGTCGTCCACGTCGATGACGTCGCGATTTGACAAAACCACGCAGCGCTCGATGACGTTCTCCAGCTGTCGCACGTTGCCCGGCCATTCGTAGGCGGACAGGTAGTCAATGGCGCCGGGAGTGAACCCATGCACCTGGCGGTTGTTCTCCAGTGAGAACTTGCGCAGGAAATGGGTGGCCAGGATGGGAATGTCCTCACGCCGCTCACGCAGGGGTGGCAGATGGATGTTGACCACGTTCAGACGGTAGAAGAGATCCTCGCGAAACCGCCCGGCAACGATCTCCTCCTGCAGATTCTTGTTGGTCGCCGCCACCAGCCGGAAATCCACGGCAATGGTCTCTGTCCCGCCGACCCGCTCGATGACCCGCTCCTGCAGCACGCGCAGCAGCTTGACCTGCATCTCCTGGGACAGCTCCCCAATTTCGTCCAGAAACAGGGTGCCGCCCTGGGCCATCTCGAAACGGCCGCGTTTTAACGCCACGGCGCCGGTGAACGACCCCTTCTCGTGGCCGAAAAGCTCGCTCTCGAGCACCCCGGGGTTGAGGGACATGCAGTTCACGGACACAAACGGCATGTCCTTGCGGTCCGAGGCGACGTGAATGGCGCGGGCGACCAGTTCCTTACCCGTGCCCGATTCGCCCGTGACCAGCACGTTGCTGCGCGTCGGCGCGACCTTGCCGGCCAGAGTCAGCACGTCCTGGATGGGCTTGGAGTTGCCGACAATGGTCTCCTTGCCGAATTTTTCCGCCAGACTCTCACGCAGCAGGCGATTTTGCTGCTCGGCGTGGGAGAGTTTCAGCGCCTTGCCCACCGAAAGCAGTATCTCGTCATTGGCAAAAGGCTTGGTGATATAATCAAAAGCCCCGCTTTTCATGGCTTCCACGGCGCGATCGATGGTCCCGAAGGCGGTCATGATCATGACCGGGACGTGAGGGTGACGCTTGCGCACCGTCTCCAGGACTTGTTGCCCGGTCATGCCCGGCATTTTCATGTCGGTGATGACCACGTCGACCTCGGACTCGTCGAGATAGGTCATGGCCATGACCGGGTCGCCCAGGGCCGTCACGGTGTAGCCCTCCTCCTCGAGGATGGCCTGCAAAACCAGGAGATAGTTTTTTTCGTCGTCGATGATCAGAATGTGATTGGCCATAAAATGTACCCGCTAACACGGCTCGGAAAAAACGACCAAGGCTTCGGCTCCCCCGTGGGAACCGTTCCTGAGAATCATTTCCGCCCCGTGAATCTGAAAAATGGAACTGGTGATGGCCAGGCCCAGGCCCGTGCCCGTGTCCTTGGTCGTGAAAAAAGGCTCCACATAGCGGTCCAGCTGTTTTGCGTCAAAACCCGGGCCAGTGTCCTGCACCAGGACGGCCTTTTGCCCTTCATGACAGACCGGAAGAATCCGCACCTGCCCGGATTCTTCGCAGGCCTGGATCGCGTTGCTGATCAGGTTGTAAAAACCCCTGTACAAGAGGTCCCGATCTCCCTGGACCACATACCCCACCGGCAACGAGCTCTCAACCACGATCCCGTGCTCCTGCCCTTCCTGGGTCAGAAAACCCACGGCGTGACGCACGACCTTCTCCAAGTCCACATCCTCCAGCGAGGGCTGGCGGGGGCGGGCGTAATCGAGAAAATCGTTGACGGTCTGACTGAGGCGCTTGGACTCGTGGAAAATCGCCTCCAATATGGGCACCGCCGCCCCGCCGTCGGCCTTCTGCCGCTTGAGCAGCAGCTCCGCGCTGCTGCGAATGATCCCCAGCGGGTTGCGTATCTCGTGCGCGATACTGGCCACCATGCGCCCCATGGATGCCAGCTTTTCGTTCTGGAGCAGCTCTTTCTCCAGCCGTTCCTTGTCGTGCAGCCTCTCGTCGAGCACCCGGTCAGCCTTGCGGACGAGAAAGAAAATGAGCCCGTACAGCGCCGCCGACCCCAGAAAGGTGGTCAGAATGATGAGCCGCTGCAGATGCAGCACGGTTTCGTAATCGCTGGTGATGTCCTGCGTGAACTCAAGAATGCCCAAAAGCGGTCCGGGCTGGTCGCGAAAGCGCAGGTCTCCTTCGGCCCGCAATGGGTAGACCGTGCGCAGCACCACATCCCCGTCCTGGAGCTTGAAGGCCACCAGCACATCCCAGACGCTCAGGGAGTTTTGCAGCTCGTAGCTGATCCTGCCGCTGTCGATGGCGGCCATGACGGCGCCCCCGCCCAGCTCGCTGTTGCCCACCTCTTCGACATTGGTGCTAAAAGCGACCTCGCTTTGCTCGTCGTAAATACGCAGGCCGAGGACATGAAAGGAGTGAATGGTCGACTCGATAACCTGTTCCAGCCGCTCGTACTGATCGCTTCGCTTGAGTTCCACGCGCCCGAAGCCGAGCACCACCGGCAGGGTGAAGCGCCGGTAAATCTGGTGGTTCAGGTTTTCGGCCAGCAGGCGGGCAAAAGCCTGGTTTTTCTTGAGCAGCGCGCTCTTGGCGTAGTTGGTCATAAAGACCGACATGAGGCTGCTTGAGGCCAGAATCAGCACCAATGTGCTGATGGACAGAAACTTGACCAATTGAAAAGGATGGGCCGGATCAACGCGAAAGGGATTGAGCTTCATGCTTTGGCCGAGGTCAAAAATGTGGATGGGCGGAACCTTTCGCAGGAACCTGGGAGCCAAGCCCTGCAATAAATCATGTTAGGCCTGGGCCCGGCGCCGGTCAAGACAACGTCGGATCAGACCCAGGGTCGAGGCGTCATGGGACCCGGTACCTCCCCCCTGGAGTTCCGGCAGGATGACACCGGCCAGCTGCTTGCCAAGCTCCACGCCCATCTGATCGAAGGAGTTGATCCCCCATATGACGCCCTGCACGAAAATCTTGTGCTCGTACATGGCGATGAGGCTGCCAAGCACGCGCGGGGTCAGACGATCATAAAGCAGCGAGTTGCTCGGCCGGTTGCCCGGGAATGTCTTGTGCGGAGCCAGGGCGGCGCGGGCTTCAGGCGAGAGTGACGCCAACTCCTCTTCTGCCTCCTCCATGGTGCGTCCACGCATGAGCGCTTCGGTCTGGGCCAGGAAATTGGCGATCAGAATCGTGTGGTGCGCACCAACCTCATGCAGCGGGTTGACGGCGGCCAGAAAATCACAGGGAACCACCGTCGTGCCCTGGTGAAGAAGCTGGTAAAACGCGTGCTGCCCGTTGGTGCCGGGCTCACCCCACAGGACAGGCCCCGTGGCGTGCGTTACGGGGCGCCCGTCGCGGGTCACTCCCTTGCCGTTGCTCTCCATGTCCGCCTGCTGCAGATAGGCAGGCAGCAGCGCCAGATACTGGTCGTAAGGCAGCACGGCGTGGGCCTCGCAGCCCTGGAAGTTGCGGTACCACACCCCAAGAAGTGCCAGCAGCACGGGGATGTTGCGTTCAAAGGGTGCGGTCCGGAAATGCTTGTCCATCTCCCTGGCCCCGGCCAGAAGCTCGCGAAAATGCGGCATCCCCACAGCCAGCGCTATGGAAAGCCCGATGCAGGACCACAGAGAGTAGCGGCCCCCGACCCAGTCCCAAAAGGCAAACATGTTGGCCGGATCGATGCCGAAATCCCTGACTGCGGGCTCGTTGGTGGACAGGGCCACAAAATGTTTGGCCACATCGGCCTCGCCCGCGCCGCTGCGCAGAAACCAGTCGCGCGCGGTGTGGGCGTTGGTCAGAGTCTCCTGCGTGGTGAACGTCTTGGAAGCGATGATGAAAAGCGTCGATTCGGGGCGCACCCGGCTCAGGACCTGGGCGGCGTGCGTGCCGTCGATGTTGGACACGAAATGAAAATTCAGATCGGGCTGGCGGTAATAGTCAAGGGCCGCCGTAACCATGCGCGGCCCCAGGTCCGACCCGCCGATACCGATATTGACCACATCGGTGATCCTCGCGCCCGTGTACCCCTTCCATTCCCCTGAGCGGACCTTGTCGGTGAACACCTCCATCTGGCCCAGAACCCGCTGCACCTCTTCCACCACGTTCATCCCTTCGACACGAATGGACTGGTCCGCATCGGCCCGCAGAGCCACGTGCAGCACGGCCCGATTCTCCGTGGTGTTGATCCGCGACCCGGAAAACATGGCCTCGATGCGCCCGGCCACATCGGCCTCGCGGGCCAGGTCAAAGAGCAGGTTCATGGTTTTGTCCGTGACCCTGTTCTTGGAATAATCAAGGAAAAGTCCCGCTCCTTCGGCCGAAAACCGATCAAAACGCCCGGGGTCGCGATCGAACAGCTCCCGCATGGGCGCCACCTCCGCCACATGCTCGCCAAGGGCTTTCCAGGGGGAAGACTGATCAATCACGGGCCACCTCCGGTTATTTTTTCAATGTGTGCAGAACCTGGCCGATCCTGTCCAAACAGCCGGACAGAGTCTGGTCATCCAGGGCGTAGGATATGCGGACACAGCGGTCATCGCCAAAGGCCGCGCCGGGCACCAGGGCCACGCCGGCCTTTTCCAGCAGCAGTCCGCAAAGGGCCGTGGAATCCTCCACTTCCGGCGTATAGTACCAGTCCACCTGCGGAAAAAGATAGAACGCACCGGCCGGTTCTGGGCAGACCACATTCCCCCAGCCCCGGATCGCGGCCAGACCCATGTCCCGACGCCGCACAAAGGCTTCGCGCATGGGCGCAAGGCAGTCCCACCCGCCGGTCAGGGCCGCAAGGGCCGCCTTCTGGGCGATGGAGCAGATATTGGAGGTGGACTGGCCCTGGATCTTGGTCATGGCCTTGATCAGGTCCGCGTGGGCCAGGGTGTAGCCCACCCGCCAGCCGGTCATGGCGAAGCTCTTGGCCAGGCCGTTGACCACGGCGAAATTTTCGGGATGCCGCTGCCACCAGGCGGCCAGGGAAGCGGGCTCGGCCGGGGCGTAGACGAGCTGGTCATAGATCTCGTCGGAGATGACGAATACGCCCTTGTCCACGGCCCAGGCCGCGATGGCGTCAAGCTGCGCCTGGGTGTAGTGGCAGCCCGTGGGGTTTGACGGCGTGTTCATGACCAGGCAGCGCGTGCGCGGCGTCCGCGCCGCCTCGAGCTGTTCCACGCTGACCAGAAAATCGTTCTGGGGCTCCGTGGCCACAAAGACGCACGCTCCGTCCGCCAGCTGCACCAGGGCGGGATAACTGACCCAGTACGGCGCGGGGATGATGACTTCATCGCCGGGATCGAGCAGCACCTGAAGCAGGTTGTAAAGGCTCTGTTTGCCGCCATTGGTCACGACCACATTGTCCATGGCCGCGTCCACACCGTAAAAGCTCTTGAAGTACCCGGCCACGGCTGTACGCAGTTCGGGGATGCCGGGGACCGGGGTGTAGCGGGTAAAACCCTCGTCCAAGGCGAGCTTGGCCGCTTCGCAAATATGCTCCGGCGTGCGAAAATCGGGTTCGCCCACGGCCAGGCTGACGATCTGCCGGCCTGCGGCGCGCAGCTCCTGGGCCTTGGTGTTGATGGTCAGGGTCGCGGAAGGCTTGATCCTGGTGATGCGTTGCGCCAGCTTCATGGTCGTGGTGTCTCCATTGGGACGAAGAGGGTGAAGGGTCAGATTTCCGCGTTGGCGACGTGATCTTCCATCGCGATTTCCAGTTCCGCCAGGGTGATGTCGGACAAGCCGAGAATTCCGGCCTCTGCGCTGGTAACGAGGATCAGGTCCGGGTCCGCGCGTAGCCCGATACCGAGCTTCCTGCACACGAGGTTGGCCAGCCGCACCATGACCAGCAGGTTGTTGTCCGGATCGTAATCCCTGCGGTGATGATCCCGGCAGACCTGACAATAGCTTTCGGGCAGGTTCCATTTTTCAAGCAGCAGGAACCCGCAGTCAGGGTGCATGGTGTTCACAAATTCATCGGCTGCGGGTTTGGTGATGCGTGGCGCGTCCTTGTCCCGCTCGCCTACGGACACCAGCGCTTTTAAAACCAGAAGTTTGCCGACATCGTGAATAAGGCCGGCAATGAACGCCTCCGGCGCAAGTTCGGCATGGTTGCAGCGCTTGGCCAGCCACTGCGCACCATAGGCGCAGGCCACGGAGTGCTTCCACAAGGTGGCGGTGTACTGCTGCACGAAAGGATTGCGGGAGCTGTAGTTCTTGCGCTGGGTCGCCATCATCACGCAATTGACCACCTCGCGCAGGCCGATGCGCACCACGGCGTCCTGAATCCGACTGACCTTCTTGATGCCACGAAAGAACGATGAGTTGGCGACTTTAAGCACCTCGGCCACCAGCACCTGATCCTGGACGATGTAGCTGATGACCTTTTCGGTGTCCGGATCTTCCTTGGCGGCCTCCTGATGGACCAGCAGAGCCGTGCGGTCGAAAACGGGAAGGTCGCTGCCGGGTTCATCCAGAAACTCCCGGACGCGGTCATGAATAGAGGCGATTTCAAACATTCCTAAACTCCAAGTATCCTTCGCAAATCGGCCAGGGGCCTGGGTTTCTGGACGCGGGGCAAGGTCCGCAGAACCTCCTCCACCGTGGTCATGCCGATCGCCGCCTTGGTGATCCCGTCTTCCATGAGCGAGACCATGCCGGCCTTCTCCAGACTGATCACGCGCAATTCATGGGTGGTCTTGCGCTGCAGTACCGCGTCCCGGATGAAGACCTCGGGAATGAGCATTTCGTACACAGCCAGGCGGCCCTTGTAGCCACTGTGGCGGCAAGCCGCGCAGCCTCGCCCCTTGCGGAACTCGGCTCCGGCCAGGTCGCCGTAGGTGCAACCCATGCGCCGAAGCTGGCTCAGGTCCGGCTGGTATGGCACGGCGCAATGCGGGCATATCCGTCGCACCAGACGCTGCGACAGAACGCAGGACAGGGTCGAGGAGACCAGGAACGGCTCGATGTCCATGTCCAGCAGGCGGACCAGCGCGCCGATACTGTCCTCGGTGTGAAAGGTCGTCAGGACCTTGTGCCCGGTCAGGGCGGTCTGGATGCACATCTCGGCCGAAAAATGGTCGCGCACCTCGCCGATGACCACGATGTCCGGATCCTGGCGGACGATATGCTTCAGCGTTTCCTCGAAGGTCAGACCGATGGAGGGCATGATGGAGCACTGCCCGATTCCGCGCACCTTGTACTCCACCGGATCCTCGGCCGTGATGATGCTCACTTCCGGGCGATTCAGATAATTGATGCAGCTGTACACCGTGGTCGACTTGCCCGATCCCGTGGGCCCGGTGACCATGATGACCCCCGAGGGCGCGTCGAGAGCCTCCTCCATGAACCGGTCAAGCATGCCCGGAAGCATCCCCAGTTCGTGCATGGGCAGGAGCTCTTCCTGGTTCTTGAGCAGGCGCATGACGATCTGCTCGCCGTACACCGTGACGTAGAAGGACATGCGCAGGTCGATCTGCACGCCCATGTGGTTGAAGATGAGCCGCCCGTCCTAGTGTCGCCTTTTCTCTGCGATGTCCGCGCCGCACATGATCTTGAAACGGCTGACCAGGGGCGCCACCGCGCCGATGGGGTAGTCGCGGAAGTGAACCATGACCCCGTCCTCGCGAAAACGGACCCGCAGACGATCGGCCATGGGCTCGACATGAATGTCGCTGGCTCCGCGCTTGAATGCGGCCATGACAATGGAATTGGCGATCTCGACGATGTTGAGGCGGTTCAGGTCGGCCCCGTTGCCGACCCGCAACTCTTCCTTGCGCTTGTTAAGCACATCGTCGAGCTGGCTGACCCTGGTGATGCAGACGGTTATATTCTTGCCGAAATAATCCCTGGCCGCGTCCAGGCTGCGCGGGTCAAGCGGGTCGACAAAGGCGATGCGCACGTTCCCGTCGGGCTGCATGTCATAGGGCACGAAACGGTACTGTTCATAGTACTCTACCGGGCCGCGTCCCATCAGTCCCGGATCCGGCTCCTTGGCCGTGAGTTCGAGCACCGGCAACCCGAGCTGCAGGGCCAGGATCTCCGTCAGCTTTTCGTCGGCCAGAAATTTATGCTGGATGAGGATGTCCCCAAGCTTCTGCTGACGCCCTCCCTGCAGCTGCAGGGCCAGGGCGCGATTGAGCTCCTCATCAGTCAGATAGCCAAGTCCGTTCAGCAGATCGCCGATGCGCAATTCCCCCTGGTTTCGACGAATTGTCTGCCGGAGCTGCTCATCCGAGACGTAACCGAGCTCCTTCACCACCTCGCACAAGGGCTTGCTCATATGCAGCCTGGAACCGACGCGGCGCGCGTAGTGCGCCTGCTGGACGGTAAGATGCCCCTCGCGGATCAGCAGCTCCACAATGGGATTGAATACAGCCGCATTTGCGTTCCCATTCGTGGGATTGCCGGCCTCACTCATGCGCCCTCCCGCAGAAGATCAATGCAGAAGATAAAACCCGAGTTCCTTGTCATACTCACTCCTGGAAAAACGTGCGCCGACACTTCCATTTCGGAGATGCCGTACTTCAGCCTTGCGCTCAATCAGATTCTGGGGAGGGGAATCAAGGCGAAAGCGCACCGTGAGCACATCCCCCTGCTCAAGAAAAGCATGGCCATCCTCACAAGGCGTTTCGATGGAGAAATACAGTCCCCGCATGGACAAATCCCGCACCGTGATCTCCAGATCCTGACCGGTCCTTTCAACCCGGCACCACCCCGGCAGGACAACCGGCCTGCGGTAGTACTCCCTGAATTCGACGAGCATGGTCATGTTTTCGCCGCAGCGGCACCTGATCTTGATGCGACTGTCACGATTCCGATACGCCGAGGCATCAAATTCGGTTACAAAACCGCAATGAGGGCAATGGAAAACCGCTTTCCCCTGCTTGTCGGCGAATACTTTCAGCATGACCTTCCTTGGCGGCGTTTTGGACTTTGCGAAAAATCTCAACGGCGAAGATGCTACGGTTTCGCATACGCCATGTAAAGATATATGCAACAGGCCCGTTTTTTTGCAAAAAAAACCCTGACCGGTGAGCGTCAGGGTTTTTCGGTCAGCAAACGACGGATTTCTTCGAGTTCTTGCCGAATCGCTTCCAGAGGTGCGCGGACAGCCGCTGCCCCTTCGAGCTTTCGGCGTGCGCCCTTGATGGTCAGCTTCTCCTCATAGAGAAGATGCCGGATTCTCTCCAGAACACGGACGTGCTCCTCTGTATAATACCGCTGCCCCTTGGAGGTTCTGGCGGCAGTAAGCTGAGGGAACTCCTCTTCCCAGAAACGCAGCACGTAGGGCTCCACGCCAAGCCGCCGGGCAACCTGTCCGATGCGCAAACGTTTTTCGGTGTCGGGCTTAACGGGTTTGAGCACGCTCCCTCCTGGCCCGCGGAACCTGTCAGGAGAATCGGACAGGCAACCTCTCGACCAGATGCTGACCAATGCGAAGATTAATTTTTTCCACTTCCTTGTCTTTCAGAGTGCGTTCCGCATGGCGGTACACGAAGCGATACGTCAGATTGCGTTCGGCGCTTCCCTCCGGGGCATAGATATCGACCAGAAAGACATCCGTGAGCAGCGGTTCCTGCAGTGCTTCGACCGTATCAATTACCGCGCCGATTGCAAGATCCTGCGGCGCGACCAGGGTCATGTCACGGCGGACCACCGGGAATTTGGCAATGGCCTTGAATTTCACCGGCAGGCGCAGGCCCATGACGAGATCAAGATCGAGATCCGCGTACCACACCTCGCCGCGCGCCTGGTAGGCATCGGCCAGATCCTCGCGGATCATGCCGACCCGGCCCACGACTACGTCGCCGGCGTGCACGACGATCTCCGGCGTCAGATAGGGGTGCTCCGCGCCGCGCTCAAATTTCGCGGCACCAACGCCCAAAGTCTGCAGCAGGTGCTCCACCATACCCCGCATATCGCTGTAACCGAGACGGCCTTCCGGGTACGGATAGCGCCCGGGAAACCTGCTGCCGTGGAGAAGGATGCCCAGACGGTTGTTCTCGCGAGTCAGCGTGTCACTTTCAGGGTCCTGCACAAAGGAGTGCGCTATTTCGAAGATGCGGATACGCGTATTGTCCTGGCTCATGTTCTGCCGCAGCGAGCCGAGCATCCCCGGAACGATCTCCGTGCGCAGCACGTTCATCTCCTCACTGAGCGGATTGAAGATCTGCACCCGGCCAACGACGGGCAGTCCACAACGGTCCAGATCAGCTGTGCCGACGAAGCTGTAGTTCACGACCTCGGAAAGCCCCACGCCGCGTCCCCAGTCCTTGACCTGGGCCAGGAAAGCAAAGGTCGGGTCGGCCTTGTCCAGATCGGCGAGGCTTTTCTTGACCGTGGGCAGCACGGCCTCGATGCGGTCCATACCGTAGACCCGGGCAACCTCTTCAATGAGATCGACTTCGCGTTCCAGATCCAGCCGGAAGGACGGGGCGGTTACCTGCCAGGGCTCGTCGCCGGCCACTTCGCAGCCCAGGCTGCTCAGGGTGTCGCGGCAAAATCCGGGGGACATCTCCACACCCAGGAGCTTCGTGGCCTTGGCGGGGGCAAAAGGGATGACCTTGCGGGTGAAAGGCCGCGGTTCGGCCTTGGCCACGCCCGGCGCCACCGTGCCACCGGACACGAGGGCCATGAGGCTCGCGGCCCGGTTCATGGCGTGGGTATTACCAAGCTGATCCACGCCGCGTTCGAAGCGGTAGGACGCGTCACTGGACAGACCCAGCCGACGGGCCGTCTTGCGGACGGAAGCCGGGTCGAAGACCGCGCTCTCCAGCAGCACCGTCGTGCTGCCGTCGGTGATTTCGGAGTTGGCGCCGCCCATTACCCCGGCCAGGGCCACCGGGCGCTCGTCGTCCCAGATGAGCAGGTCCCTCTCGGTCAGGGTTCTGTCCTGGCCGTCAAGGGTGGTCAGGGTCATGCCCTCGTCGGCCAGGCCTACACGGATGCGGTCGCCGCGCAGGAGGTCGCGGTCAAAGGCATGCAGCGGCTGGCCGCACTCCATCATCACGTAATTGGTCACGTCGACGATGTTGCTTATGGGACGCAACCCGACGGCCAGCAGGCGGTAACGCAACCAGTCGGGGCTCGGCTTGATCGTGACCCCGCGAAGCAGCCGGGCCTGATACAGGGGGCACAGTTCGGAATCGGGCTCGATGGCGAAACCATCAAAAACATCTCCGCTCTCGACCAGATCCGCCTGCGGGATCGTCAGCGGCAGACCGAAGGCCGCGGCCACTTCCCGGGCCAGTCCCAGCACAGACAGGCAGTCCGCGCGGTTGGGGGTGATGCTCACGTCGAGCACGATCTGGTCAAGACCCAGAGCATCGCAGATGGGGGTACCGGGAACAAGGCCCTGGTCCAGGACCATGATGCCTTCGTGGCCATCGCCCAGATCAAGTTCGCGCTCGGAGCAGATCATCCCGCAGGACGGCTGACCGCGGAGCTTGGCTTTCTTGATGACCAGGCCGCCGGGCATGATCGTACCCACCGGGGCGACCGGCACCTTCTGCCCCGCGCCCACGTTGGGGGCGCCGCAGACGATATCGAGGACCTCGCCCGTGCCGATGTCGACCTTGCACACCGAGAGGTGGTCCGAAGACGGATGCACGGCCCGCTCAAGGACATGCCCGACCACGATTTTTTCCAGGGCGGCGAAGGGGTTGGCTATCTCCTCCACCTCCAGGCCGAGCATGGTCAACCTGTCGGCAAGCGTCTTCGCGTCCCCTTCATAGGGCACAAATTCCCGCAACCAGTTCAAACTTAAAAGCATGACGAACCCTTATGTCCGCTCAGGCAAATTGCCGGAGGAATCGCAGATCGTTCTCGAAAAACATGCGCAGATCGCCGATGCCGTACTTGAGCATGGCGATGCGCTCCACTCCCAGACCGAAGGCGAAGCCGGTGTAGACTTCCGGGTCGTAGCCGACCTTCTCGAACACGGCCGGATCGACCATGCCGCACCCGAGAATCTCCACCCAGCCCGTCTCCTTGCACACACGGCAGGGATCACCGTTCACGCGCCCCTTTCCGCCGCATATCACGCAGCTGATGTCCACCTCTGCGCTCGGCTCGGTGAAGGGAAAAAAACTCGGACGGAAACGGACTTTGGTGTCGTGCCCGAAAACGTTCTGCACGAAGGCGGTCAGGATGCCGCGCAGGTCGGCCATGGTCACGTGCGTGTCCACCAGCAACCCTTCGACCTGATGAAACATCGGGGTGTGGGTGATGTCCGAGTCGCGGCGATAGACCTTGCCCGGAGCGATGACCCCAAGCGGGGGCTTGCGGGCCAGCATGGTCCGCACCTGCAATGGCGAGGTATGGGTGCGCAGCAGGATGGAGTCCGAAATGTAGAGGGTGTCCTGCATGTCGCGGGCCGGGTGCTCCGGGGGGAGGTTGAGCGCTTCGAAATTGTTGAAGTCATTCTCCACTTCCGGACCCGAAACGACCTCAAACCCGAGGCTGGTGAACACCGCGCAGATTTCCCGCGTGACCAGGGTCACCGGATGAAGGGAACCGACATCCGGCTGCCAGGACGGGGTGGACGCGTCGAACGCACCGAGGGCCTGCTGCTGCGCGCGCGACTTCAGGACTGCGACCTGCTCTTCCCAGAGATTCGTCATGGCGGTCTTGACCTGATTGGCGGCCTTGCCCGTAGCCGGGCGCTCCTCCGGGACCAGTGCGGTCAAACCGGACATCAGGTCGGCCAGGAGGCCCTTGCGCCCCAGAAACCTGACGCGCAACTCCTCCAACTCTTCCAATGAAGAAGCCTGGCCCAGGGCTTCGGTGAGCTCCGGGACCAGGCTTTCAAGCTTGCGAATAATATCGTTAGCCACTAGTTCGCCTTGGATTTTACCATTTGGCACAAAGCGGCGAAGGCGTCTTTTTCGTAGACAGCCATGTCGGCCAGGGCCTTCCGGTTGAGATTGATTTCGGCGACCTTCAAGCCGTGCATGAAACGGTTGTAGGTCAGGCCGTACTCACGCACGCCGGCGTTGATGCGCACGATCCACAATTTCCGGAACGCACGCTTCTTCTGCTTTCTGTCGCGGTACGCGAAACACAAAGCGCGCTCGACGGTTTCCCGGGCGGTGCGGTACAGCTTGCTGCGCGCCCCGCGATAGCCCTTGGCAAGAGCCAGGTACTTCTTGTGCCTTCTGTGGGCTGTCTTTCCTCTTTTCACTCTCATGATCTTCTCCTTTCGCAATCAGGTATAGTGGGAAATGACTATACGCTGAGTCGTTCCGTCCCGGCCCGATGCCGGAACTAGAAAATGTACGGTACCAGACGACGAATAGCGCCGACACAGGACTGGGCAGCCAGGCCGGACTGACGCAGCTGTCTTTTGCGCTTCGCGGATTTCTTGGTCAGGATGTGGCGCATGTTGGCGTGGCTTCTTTTCACCTTGCCTGTGCCCGTGACCCGAAAACGCTTGGCCGCACTTCTGTTGGTTTTCACCTTTGACATAGTTCCTCCTCAAACAGACGTAAGTGGTCGCTTGAGCGACCGGCAATACCGCTCCCTCCCGCCTTTGTGGCGGGAAATTTTTCTATATGATGGCGGCAGAGGGAGCTTATTTCTTGGGAAGCCCAGCCAGCATGAGAAACATGGTCCGGCCTTCGACGCGAGAGGTCTGCTCGACCTTGGCGATATCGGTGACCATCTCCACGACCCGGTCCAGAATGACCTGTCCGCGATCCTTGTGTGCCATTTCACGGCCACGGAAAAACACGGTCACCTTGCACCTGTCTCCGTCCTCGATAAAGCGACGGATGTGCTTGACCTTGGTCATCAAGTCGTGGTCGTCGGTGTGCGGCCGAAACTTGATCTCCTTGACCTGGATCTGGGTCTGGCGCTTCTTGGCTTCCTGTGACTTTTTCTTTTCCTCGTAGAGGTACTTGCCGTAGTCCATGATCTTACAGACCGGCGGCTTGGCGTTGGGCGCCACCTCAACCAGGTCAAGACCCTTTCCTTCGGCCTGTTCCAAGGCCTCGGGCACGGTCATGATCCCCAGCTGATTCCCATCATCTCCTACAACCCGGATTTCCTTGGCCCTGATTTGCTTGTTCCGGCGGGCCTTAGCAGCTGAAAGAATATCTCATTCCTCCACGTTTAAAGGGTTTTTCGCATTCCTGCCGTAGCAGGTCGACAAATGCATCGATGGGCATCGCGCCCAGATTGTTGCCGCCCAGCATGCGAACATTTACGCAGGATTGCTCGACTTCCTGATCCCCTATGACCAGCGCGTACGGAATCTTTTCCATCTGCGCCTCGCGCACCTTGTAGCCGAGCTTTTCATTGCGAAGGTCAAGCTCGACGCGCACGCCGGAACGCTGCAATGCATCCTGGCACGTCCGCGCGAAGTCATTGTGATTATCGGTCACGGTCAAAATGCGGGCCTGAACCGGCGCGAGCCAGGCCGGGAAAGCTCCGCCAAAATGTTCGGTGAGGATGCCGATGAAACGCTCTACCGACCCCATGATGGCCCTGTGGACCATGACCGGGCGGTGCCGTTCACCATCCTCGCCCACGTATAACAAGTCGAAACGGTCCGGCAAGGTGAAATCGACCTGGATGGTGGAGCACTGCCACTGGCGGCCCAGGCAGTCACGCAGCTTGACATCGATCTTGGGGCCGTAAAAAGCGCCGTCGCCCTCGTTGATGACGTAAGGTAGATCCATCTGGCTCATGGCCTCCATGAGCGCCTTGGTCGCGCGCTCCCAGTCCTCGTCGGAGCCGATGGACTTCTCGGGGCGGGTGCTGATCTCCATGGAATATTCGAAGCCAAAGACGCCCATGAGATCCTGGATCCAGGCCATGACGCCCTTGATCTCGTCCAAAAGCTGATCCGGGCGGCAGATGATGTGCGCATCGTCCTGGGTGAACTGGCGAACGCGCATCAGGCCATGCAGAACGCCGGACAGCTCGTGGCGATGCACCACGCCGAACTCGAACAGACGGATCGGCAAATCGCGGTAGCTGCGCTGGCTCGTGTTGTAGATGAGCATGTGCGCCACGCAGTTCATGGGCTTGACCCCGTACGGCACCTCGTCGATCTCCGTGAAATACATGTTTTCACGGTAGTTGGCGTAATGCCCGGAGGTCTCCCACAGGTCGCGCTTCAAAATTTGGGGGGTGCGCACGATGCCGTAGCCGCGGCGGATCATTTCCTTGTTCACGAAATCTTCGAGGATGGTCCGCAAGAGACCACCCTTGGGGTGCCAGTAGGCCATACCCGCACCGCCGCGCTCATGAAAGCTGAACAGGTCGAGCTGAGGCCCGAGCTTGCGGTGGTCGCGCTTTTTGGCTTCCTCGATCATGGCCAGGTGGGCCTTCAGGTCCTTGGGGGTGGCGAAGGCCGTGCCGTATATGCGCTGCAGCATGGGGCGATCCGAATCCCCGCGCCAGTAGGCGCCGGCCACGGAGGTCAGCTTCACGGCCTGCAGGAAGCCCGTGGACGGCAGGTGCGGTCCGCGACACAGATCCACGAAATTGCCGTGACGATAGACGGACACCTGCTCCGCGCCAAGATCGTCGATGATCTCGAGCTTGTATGTCTCGCCCATGGAGGAAAACAGGGCTCTGGCCTCATCGGCGCTCATCTCCTCGCGGGAGAAGGGCTGGTTCGCGGCCACGGAGGCGGCCATGCGCTCCTCGATCTTTTCCAGATCCTCAGGCGTGAAAGGGCGCTCGAAATCAAAATCGTAGTAAAAGCCGTTTTCGATGTCCGGACCAATGGTCACCTTGGCGGAAGGAAACAGCTCCTTGACCGCTTCGGCCATGACATGGGCGGCGCTGTGGCGCAGCACTGTCAGGCCCTGGGACGAATCCGGAAACACGGGCTCCATGACGGAGGTTCCAGCGGGCACGGGGCGGGACAGGTCAAAGAGTTCGCCATCGCAAACGCAAGCCACGGCGGACTTCATCTTCTTTCCGGAAAGCACCGCGCGCAACACGTCCGCGCATGTCTGACCACCCTGAACTTCAACGTCCTGCCCTTGTATCTGAACCATAATGCCCTGCCTCACAAACACGATAGGGAGGCTGTGCCTCCCTATGAGTTCTTTTTTGGTAGGCGCGAGGAGGGTCGAACTCCTGACCCCTTGCACGTCAAGCAAGTGCTCTCCCACTGAGCTACGCACCTAAATGGAGAGCCGCATATATCTTCGCTTTTCAAGTCCTGTCAACACCTGTTTTGCATGTTGTGCATTTTTTTTGAAACCTTCCCCCGGAAACAGCCGCGCCGGTGCGCACCCCCGGCACCATTTCATTCAGCCCGGCCATAACCGTAACTCATGATGTGGACGCCGGCAAAAAGGCCGGGTCAGGTTCCGGGTTAGACCGCAAGGACGCCTGCGGCCTTTGCATTTCAGGCGATTTGGGCTATCCGTCAGATATCAAGAACCTTCTTACGGCACGGCGCACAGTGAAAGACACCACCCCCTGCATTCTCATCGTCGATGACGAACCCCTCAACATCAAGCTTCTCGATATCGTGCTCAGGAAAAACGGATACCGCACGCTGTCCTGCACCAGCGGCCCAAAGGCCCGGGCTCTTGCCGCCGAGCACGGCCCCGACCTCATCCTCCTCGATGTGCTCATGCCGGACGAGGACGGTTACGCCACCTGCCAAATGCTCAAGCAGCACTCGCAGACGTCGGAAATCCCCATCATCTTCATTTCCGCCCTGACGGACACGTCGAGCAAGGTCCGGGGGCTGGAAGTGGGCGGGGTCGATTTTATTTCCAAGCCGTTCGAAAAAGCCGAAGTCCTGGCCAGGGTCAAGGTGCATCTCAAGCTGCGCTTCACCTACCGCGCCCTCATCGAGGCCCAGGCCCAGCGCCTGGCCCAGGTCCAGGACGCGCAGCAGGCCCTGCTGGTCCTGCCTTCGGAACTGCCGGAGGCCGGATTCGCCGTGCGTTTTGAGCCGGTCCTCGAAGCGGGCGGGGACTTCTACGATGTCCTGCACGTCGGAGGGACGACCTTCGATTTCATCGTCGCTGACGTCAGCGGGCACGACCTCGGCACATCCTACATCACTTCGGCCCTTAAAGCGCTGCTCAGCCAGAATTGCAACCCGGTCAACTCCCCGGCGGAAAGTTTGACCATGATCAACAGCGTGCTCTGCCGCATCCTGACCGGTGGCACCCACATCACGGCCGGGTTCGCCCGCCTAGACCGTGACCGGGGCGTCCTATACTATATTAACGCCGGACACCCGGCACCCGTGCTGGTGCGCGCCGGAGGAACGACGGAAATCCCGCAGCCGTCCGGCGACATTCTGGGCGTTTTCGATTCCGTGTGGTTCGAAACCCTGGAAATCGCGGTGCAGCCCGGTGACCGCCTCTTCATATATACAGACGGACTCATCGAAGGTTTCGGGGACAAAAAGATGACCCGCGAGGAGGGGCTTGTCCGGCTGGCCGCGACCTGCGAGGCGCACCGGGCCCTGCCCCTGGCCCAGGCCGTGGACGCGATTCACGAAGCCCTGGCCGGAAACGGACTGCCGCGGGGAGACGACACCATCCTCCTGGCCCTGGAGGTCTGATATGTTCGAACTGACGCAGTTTGATGAGGGATTCGCCCTTGAAATGGACACCCGCCTTGAAAATGTGGACCGCTGCGTGGACCAGATCCGCATTTTTCTGGAGGAGCGGAACGCATCCGGGCATCTCTTCCCCCTCTCGCTTCTGGCACGCGAGGCGCTCAACAACGCCATGATCCACGGCAACCGCCTGGACCGCACCAAGACGGTGCTGTTTCGGCTTTTGGCCCGCGCAGACGGCTTTGACCTGCAGATCATGGATGAGGGCCCCGGATTTGCCTGGGACAGACACATGCAGACCCACAGCCAGGCCGACGACGTCAGCGGCCGCGGACACGAAATTTTCCGCAACTACGCGAAGGCCGCCCGCTACAACACCAAGGGCAACGCCCTGACTCTTGAATACCGAGGCTAGCCATGCATCCCATCCAGATCAGGACCAGCTCCAGAGAGGCCATGCTCGATATCACCCCGCGGCTTGAGGAGCTGGTTAAGGGCCAGGACGTGTCCTCCGGTGTCATGACCGTCTACACCCCGCACACAACCACGGGCCTGACCATCAACGAAGGGGCCGACCCCGACGTGTGCCGGGACATCCTGGCCCACCTGCGGACAATGGTCCCCCAGCACGCGGGATTTCGCCACACCGAAGGCAACTCCGACGCGCACATCAAGGCCACCCTCTTCGGATCGTCCGTACAGATCATCATTGAAGGCGGACGGCTCCTGCTCGGCACCTGGCAGCGCGTTTTTCTCGGAGAGTTCGACGGGCCCAGATCGCGCACGCTGTGGGTCAAGATCCTGTCCTGACCGGGCCTATTCCCCGCGCAGGGGCCTGGTCATGAGGTAGCGCACCGCGTCGGCCGGGTTCCTGTTCTCAAAAAGCACGGCATGCACCTGCCCGGTGATGGGCAGCTCAATGCCGCGCTTGACCCCCAGCGCATGCACGGCCTGGGTCGTCTTCACCCCTTCGGCCACATTGTGCATGCCCGCCAGCACTTCCTCCAGGGTCTGCCCCCGGCCGATGGCCAGCCCGACGCGCCGGTTTCGGCTCAAATCCCCGGTGCAGGTCAGGACCAGGTCGCCCATGCCCGAGAGCCCCATGAACGTGGCCGGGCTTGCGCCCATGGCTGCCCCAAGGCGCGACATCTCTGACAGACCGCGGGTGATCAGGGCCGCGCGGGCATTCTCCCCGAAACCCAGTCCATCGGAAATGCCCGAGGCGATGGCCATGATGTTCTTGACCGCCCCGCCGAGTTCCACGCCCACAACGTCGGAATTGACATAGACCCTGAAAGTCTCGGTGGAAAAAAGCTCCTGCACGAGGTCCGCCAGTTCCGCGTCGGCGCAGCCCAGGGCCACGGCCGTGGGCATGCCCGCGACCACCTCCGAGGCAAAAGACGGCCCCGAGAGCATGGCGTACCTGGGCTCCAGGCCGCCAAGCTCGTCCTGCACCACCTGCGCCATGGTCCGGAACGTGCCCGTCTCCACGCCCTTGCTGGCACACACTATCCCCGCGCGCGACGGAAAAGAGCCGCGATACTCGCGCAGAAAAGGAGCCAGATGCTGGCAAGGCACGGCCAGCACGATGCAGGCCGCGCCCGCGAGCACCCGGCACAGATTCGTGTCCGCCCGCAGCTTTGGACTCAGGGATTGAGCGGGCAGGTAGCGGCTGTTGGCGGCACGCTCGTTCACGTCCGCAGCGATCTCTGCCCTGCGCGCCCAAAGGACGGCCTCTTCACCCTTTCCGGCCAGCACATTGGCCAGGGCCGTGCCCCAGCTTCCGGCTCCAAGTATCGAAATCTTCACGGAAAAACCTCCATTAGGGACCCCGGATTACGTCGGGTCCACTATCGAGGATGCTCCGCGTTCTGTAAAGGGCGCTATTGCCAGCATATGGCGAAAGAGGTAAGGACCGACCCGAAACAAACCCCGAATTCCGGGCTCCCTGAGGAGAAAACGTGGATTTTACCCAGACCGAAAACGCCATCCTGCGCATCGTTCAGGACACCTTGCCCGACAGCGCCACGCCGTACGCAGACATCGCCCGCCAGACCGGCAGCACCGAGCAAGAGGTCCTCGCCCTGCTCAAGAAACTTAAAAAAGGCGGTCAGATCCGCCGCTTCGGAGCCACCCTGCGCCACCAAAAGGCGGGGTACGGCTTCAACGCCATGGTCGCCTGGTACATCGAAGAGGGGTTCGACCCCGACGAAGTAGGCAGGATCATGGCCACACGCCCCGAAATTTCCCACTGCTACCTGCGCCCGAGCTGCATGGACTGGCCCTACGACATGTACACCATGATCCACGGCAAGAGCCGCGACGACTGCATGCAGGTGGTGCGCGAACTCACGGAGCAGACCGGGGTGACCCAGTACGAAATGCTCTTCAGCATAAAAGAGCTGAAGAAGACATCCATGGAATATTTTTAGCGCGGAGACATGACATGACCATTTCCCAGGAACTTTTCCAGAAGGCCCAGACCCTCATCCCCGGCGGCGTAAACAGTCCTGTGCGCGCCTGCAAAAGCGTGCACTGCGACCCGCTCTTCGTGCACTCCGCCAAGGGCAGCAAGCTTGTGACCGAAGACGGGGTCGAATTCATCGATTATGTCATGTCTTGGGGCCCCATGCTGCTCGGCCACAATCACCCTGCGGTGGCGGCAGCCGTCGCCGAGACGGCGGCCAGGGGCACGAGCTTCGGCGCGCCCTGCAGGCTCGAGGTCGAACTGGCCCAGGCCGTGGTCGACGCGGTGCCTGGCATTGAAATGGTGCGCATGGTCAGCTCCGGGACCGAGGCGACCATGAGCGCTCTGCGTCTGGCCCGCGGCTACACGGGCAAAAATGGTGTGATAAAATTTCACGGTGGATACCACGGTCACGCCGACGCATTCCTGGCCAGCGCCGGGTCCGGCGTGGCAACCCAGTCCATTCCGGGCACGCCCGGGGTGCCCGCCGACGTGGTCAAGCATACGCTGCTGGCCCACTACAACGATCTGGATGCCGTACGTGCACTCTTCGAGCAGCAGGGGGACGACATCGCCGCCGTCATCGTCGAGCCCGTGGCCGGCAACATGGGCCTGGTCCTGCCCAGGCCCGGCTTCCTGGAAGGCCTGCGCGAACTGACCCGCAAATACGGGGCGCTGCTCATCTTCGACGAGGTCATCACCGGCTTCCGCGTGGCCTTCGGCGGAGCGCAGGCGGCTTTTGGCATCGACCCCGACCTGACCTGCCTTGGCAAGATCATCGGCGGCGGTCTGCCTGTTGGCGCCTACGGCGGCAAGCGCGAGATCATGAACCACATCGCGCCCAGCGGCGGAGTATACCAGGCCGGAACCCTGTCCGGAAACCCCCTGGCCATGGCGGCGGGCCTGGCCACGCTCAAAACGCTGTCCGGGATGGATTACGCCGCTCTTGCGGCGCGCACCGATGTGTTTTCCGCAGAACTTGAGAAAATTTTGCGCAGCAATGGCGCGGCCGTGACGCGCAACCACGTCGCATCCATTTTCACCCTGTTCTTCACGGACACCCCCGTGGTCGACTTTTCCTCGGCCCAGACGGCCGACAGCGCGACCTTCGTGTCTTTTTACCAGCAGATGCGGGAACAGGGCATTTATCTTGCACCATCTGGATTTGAGTGCGCCTTCACGTCCTTCGCCCATTCCGACGAAGACCTGGAACGCACGCTGGAGGCCGCCCGCAAGGTTCGCTTTTAGAAAATATCAGGGCCCTTTTCCCGGGTATCCTTGACTGAAGACCAAGACCGTCGATATATACGTCCCTGCTTGTGCTTTTTGTAACTTTTCTTTCTGGAGGTAGAAAGAGGATGAAAAAGAAATTATTGATCAGCCTGATCTGTGCGGCGTTCCTGTCCCTGGCCGCCGTTCCGATGCTGTCCGCAGCCGATGCCCCCGGCGATGACTACGTCATCCCCAAGGTTGAAGGCCTGAAGTTGAAACCCAAGGGCGACCAGCCCGGCAAGCTGCAGAAGCAGGTGCTCTTCCCCCACTCCAAGCATGCCAGCGTCGAGTGCGCCCACTGCCACCACACCATGGAAGCTGACGGCGGCGCAATCAAGCATTGCACCGAAGCTGGCTGCCACGATTCCCTGGAATTCCGCGACAAGGCCAATGCCAAGGATATCACCCTGGTGGAAGTTGCCTATCACAAACAGTGCATCGACTGTCACAAAGACCTGAAAAAAGAACAGAAGCCCACCGGCCCCACCGCCTGTGGCAAGTGTCACGTCAAATAGCGCTTTGCGCTAAGATTGCGCATCAGCACAAGCAAAGGCCGGCCTTTGGTTGCCCCCGTCGCAGGACCTGCGGTGGGGGCTTTTTTTTCGGGCCGAAATCAGATAGCCCGCACCGTGCATTGCTCTTGCTCCGGCTTCTTGCTAAGAAAAGCCGATGCCCGCAACGTCAAGAAAGGATCACGCCATGACCGCAAGCAACAACCCGACGGACGATATCATTGAACTGACGGAGATCGTGGAAGAAGGAACCCCTGTGGACCGGACGTTCGAGGATTTTGCCCTGGACAAGGCCGTGGATTCCGAGAGCCTGGACAAGGAACTCGACGACCTGCTCAGCGACGCAAAGCCCCAGGCCAAAGCCGATCCCAAAGCCCAGCCCGAGGACGAGATCGAACTGGACATCCTCTTCGACGAATCCGCTCCTGCCGCGCCCCCTGCCGAGCCTGCCCCGGTCAAGGACCAGGCTTCCGGCCCAGGCCTGGACATGGACGATCTGGACGACCTTTTCGATTCCCTTGGCCTCGGTGAAAAGGAAGAGGGGGACACCGCTCTCGATATCATCCTCGACGGGGACATTCCCCAAGCCGGGAAGTCTGAAAGCAAGGCGTTTTACCCTTCCGACTCCATCGACCTGGAACTGGAGGTTCCCGGCCTGGATAATGACGGCAGCCCCGGCAACGTGCACGACCTGACTGACGAAATGCTGGCGGAGATTCCGGAGGCGGCTTTGCTGCAGGAACCGGAAGAACCCGCATCTCCACCCCTTTCCGCGACGCCTTCCACGGACCTGTCCCCTGAGCACCAGGAGCCGGAACAGGATGATGCCATCGCGGAATTGACGCACGAGCATGCTGACGAACCCGAACCTGCGGCACAGGAAGAGGCCGCAGCCGCGCCGGACAACAAAAGCCCGGAGACTGATCCAATTGACAGCCCCGCGCAGCAGCCTGACGCCCCCGCTCGCCCGGAAACAGGCGCGTCGGACGCACAGACGGCGCCCTCCGCAGACCTGGGCCCGGCCATTTCCCACGCCGAACTCGAAATCATCAGCGCCCGACTTGATGCCCTGGAATCCCAGCCGTCAGGGGCCACGCCACTCAAGGCCGAAGATGTCCTGGCCCTCTTGCCCCTGTCCCCTCAGGAACTGCCCGTGGCCCAGACCCTGCGCCGCGAAATCCTGGAGCATGTGGAAGCCAGGCTTGCGGAACTCGCTTCGAGCGCCAGCGTGGACGGACTGCAGGAATCGGTGAACGCCCTGCAGAGCCAGGTCGAATCCATGCCCGATATCCGGGCCGAGATGGCCATGGCCGCACCGCTCTCCGCCATGCAGAAACTCGAGGCTGACCTGGACGACATGCGCGAACGGATCCAGCCACGCGAGGAGCTTCAGTCCGAGCAGATCCTGGCCCTGCTCCCGCAGACTCCGGAGGACTGGCCTTTAGCCCAGGCCCTGCGTCAGGAAATCGTCGAACATCTCGAGAGCCGGGTCGCGGAGCTGGCGTCAAGCGCCAGCCTGGATGGACTGCAGGAGTCGGTGAACGCCCTGCAGAGCCAGGTCGAATCCATGCCCGACATCCGGGCCGAGTTGGCCAAGATCCCACCTCTTTCGTCCCTGCAGAAGCTGGAGGCGGAGCTTGGGGATTTGCGCGCCCTGATCCGGGATCAGGAAGAAGCCATGGCCGCGCTTCGGCAAACCCTGACGGAAAAAGATGCTGCCCTTGAGGAGCTTAAAGCCGGAGAGGCACACCTGCGTGAAGAACTGGCCACGCGACCCGTCCAGACGGATTTTGCCCCGGACCTGGATGCGATCAGGGACGAGCTGCGCGAATACATCACGCAGCAGGTGCCACTCGCCGCGGCCAAGGTCATCCGCGCGGAAATCAAGAGCCTGCTCAAGGAGCTCGGGACCTGACCCTAAGGGGAGCCCTCGACTCCCACTTTTGGCTATGTTAGAAGAAAAAAAACGAAGGGATGGCTCCAGGGTTTTTCTTTCTTTTTTTACCGCCCGGTTTTCCCCCAAAGCAGGTCGATACCATTCCCCCCGGGCGGTTTTTTTGTTGCATGTCAAACCAGCGAGATACTCATGGACCAGATCCAGAAACAAGCCCTGCAGGTAGCCAAGGAAATCGTCGTCAAGTTCATCGAAGTCGGACGCATTTCCCCTTCCAATTTTTCCGAACACTTCGAGCCCATCTACGACGATGTCTACCGCACCGTGACCAAAACCGGACAGGCGCCCTCCATTGACAAGGACAGCACCGTTGAACCCGAATGAGCATGGCAAGCGGGTCTCCGGCCTTTTCGACAACATCGCGACCTGGTACGACTTCCTCAATCACTTCCTGAGCCTGGGCCAGGACATTTACTGGCGCAACCGTCTGGTGCGCACGGTCCGCCCCGGACAGACCGGCACGGTGCTCGACCTTGCGGCGGGCACCCTTGACGTGAGCAGGGAGATCCTGCGCCAGCACCCGGGCATAGGCGTGCTGAGCATGGATTTTTCCCGGCCCATGCTCGCCCGTGGGCAGAAGAAAGTCGCCGGCCTCCCCGCCATCTTCCCGGTCCAGGCCGACGGGCGAACCCTGCCGTTGCCCGACGGATGCGTAGACGCGGTGACCATCGCGTTTGGCATCCGCAACATCCTGCCCCGGACCGACGCCTACAGCGAGATCCTGCGGGTTCTCGCCCCTGGCGGACGGCTGTGCATCCTGGAGTTCGGCACGGGTCAGGCCCGCATCTGGCAGGGTGCGTACAATTTCTATCTTGGCACCGTCCTGCCCCGCATCGGGCAGTTTTTCTCCAAGAATCCCGAAGCCTACCAGTACCTGGCGGACACCATTCTGGCCTTTCCAAACGCCTCAGTCCTGGCCGCGGAACTGCGTGACGCAGGGTTCGACCAGGTGGGACATCAGGCCCTGAGCTCGGGAATCGTGTACATCCACGTGGCCCGCAAACCTCTCTGACCGGTAGCGGGCCGCGCAATCCACCTCCCTTCAACCTTTTTGATCCCCGCATACGAGGACATCATGATCAGTTACGAAGACATTGCATCCGGTGCCGTTGAGGTAGCCGTGGTGGGGCTCGGCTATGTCGGCCTGCCCCTGGCCGTGGCCCTTGGCGACCATTTCAAGGTCATCGGTTTTGATATTTCCCGCCCCCGCATCGATGAATTGCGCAAAGGTGAGGACTCGACCCGCGAGGTCGAGCCCGAACGCCTCGCCCGCGCCAGGGTCGAGTACACCGACGACCCGGCTCAGCTGGCCCGCGCCGGGATCATCGTGGTGGCCGTGCCCACGCCCATAGACGGCAACCGCAAGCCCGACCTGCGCCCCGTGGTCGGCGCCACCGCCACCGTGGGCACGCACATGCGCCAAGGCTGCATCGTGGTCTATGAATCCACGGTCTACCCCGGACTGACCGAGGAGATCTGCGTGCCCCTGCTGGAAGAAAAGTCCGGCCTGACCTGCGGATCGGACTTCACCGTGGGCTATTCGCCGGAACGCATCAATCCCGGCGACAAGGTTCACACCCTCGAAAGCATCGTCAAGGTCGTCGCGGGCCAGGATCAGCCCACAGCAGACCTGCTGGCCCGGTTCTACAGCGCCATCGTCAAGGCCGGGGTGCACCGCGCATCGACCATCAAGGTCGCCGAGGCGGCCAAGGTCATCGAGAACACCCAGCGCGACCTGAACATCGCGCTCATGAACGAACTGGCCCTCATCTTCGACCGCATGGGCATCGACACAAACGAGGTGCTCCAGGCGGCGGGCACCAAATGGAACTTCCTGCCCTTCAGGCCGGGCCTGGTCGGCGGACACTGCATCGGGGTGGACCCCTACTACCTGACCTTCAAAGCCGAATCCATCGGCTTCCACCCGCAGGTCATCCTTGCCGGCCGGCGCATCAACGACGGCATGGGCAAATTCATCGCGGAAAAGACAATAAAGGCCATGATCGATGCGGGATGTCTGATCAAGGGCGCGCGGGTGGGCCTCTTGGGCCTGACCTTCAAGGAGAACGTCCCTGATCTGCGCAACAGCCGGGTGGAGGACATTATCCACGAGCTTGCCGACTACCGCGTCGACGTCCTGGTTCACGACCCCCTGGCCGACCCGCAGGAGGCCCGCCATGAATACGGAGTGGACCTTATGCCCCTGGAGGACCTGCACGACCTCGACGCCCTTGTCCTGGCGGTTTCGCATTCCGAGTTCGCGCAACTCGACGCGGGGCGCATCGCGGCCATGTTCAAGAATCCGGCCGCCGGCATCGTCATCGACGTCAAGGGGTTTCTGGACAAGGAATCCCTGTCGCGGCAATTTGATTACTGGCGACTCTAGGGATGGCCGGCGCATGATTCTCCTGGCCTGCGCAACCATCCAGGAGCTCAAGGCCGCACTGCCCGGCCCTGACGCCTCCCCGGAGCCGCTGCACGGCCCGGTGAGCTTTGGCAGTCGCGACTTCCTGCCATGCGTGGTCGGGATCGGGCCGGTGGCCGCGGCCTTGAGCGCGGGCGCGCTCCTGGAGCGGCATCCGGAAGTGACAGGCATCGTGAACCTGGGCATCTGCGGCAGCTTTGACACTGCCCTCGCCCCTCTTGGGACGGTCTGCGCGGCCAGCGCCGAGATCTGGCCGGAGTACGGGGTGCGCCGCGCAGTTCAAGGTGAGGAGGAGCCATTCGGGCATCAGATGTTTCCCGACATGATCCTTGATCCCCCGAACCGCCTGGATCTGGACCCGCAGAAGCAGGCGCTGGCCATGAACCTCGGCCTGCACCCGGACTGGATCACGGGCCCGGCTCTGACCGTGGCCGGAGTGAGCGGGGATGAGCAACAGGCGAATATGCTTCGCCTGCGCCACGGGGCGCTCACGGAAAGCATGGAAGGGTTCAGCCTGGCCCTTGCGGCCAGACGGCGCGGCATCGGATTTCTGGAGATCCGCACCGTGTCCAACCCGGTAGGGGCCAGGGACAAAAGGCAGTGGAATTTCCGCCTGGCACTGAAGGCCCTGCGGAGCATTCTTCCTGCACTTACCGGAGCCAATGCATGACCAGCCTGCGCATCGCTATTTCCCCCTGCCCCAACGACAGCTTCATCTTCGGAGCCTGGGTGCTGGGACTTACGGCCTCACCGCAAGACCGCGACTGCCGCTTTTTCTGGCATGACGTGCAGGAGCTCAACCACGGAGCCCTGACCGGAGAATGGGACGTGATCAAGGTCAGCGCGGCCACGGCCCTGCGCCTCGCGGACACGTGCACCATCCTGCCCTGCGGCGGGGCCTTCGGACTGGAACACGGCCCCAAGCTCGTGACGCGCAAGGGTTTTGACGGCGAGCTGCGCAGGATTGCCGTGCCGGGGCTCGACACCACCGCAGCCTGCGTGCTGCACGCGGCGCTGGGAGGCAGCTTCACCCCGGTGCCCATGATCTTTCACGCCATTGTCGATGCCGTCCGCAGCGGGGAGGTCGACGCAGGCCTGCTCATCCACGAAACGGCCCTGATTCACGAGCGCTACGACCTTGCGCTGCGCCTGGACCTTGGGCAATGGTGGCGTGGACACACCGGCTCCCTGCCTTTGCCCCTTGGCTGCATCGTGGCCAGGAATGAGCTGGGGGCGGCGGCGCAGGAAGCCGTCGCGGACAGCATCCGCGCAAGCATCCTGCACGCCCGCGCCAGACGGGAAGCCGTCATGCCCTTTGTCGCGACCCTGGCCAGAGAGCTTGACGCGGCCACGCTGGAACAACATATTGCCGCCTACGTCAACGCATTCAGTCTGGACATGGGGCCAGACGGCCAGGCCGCTCTCAACACGCTGCAAACCTTGCGGGATCTTTCATGAACGAAGCCTTCGCCCAACTCAAAGCCGCCTTTCTCAAAGAGCTTCCAGTCATCAACGCCGCCATCGGTCAGGAGATCGATGCCCTGCCCGCGCTGGTCAGGCCCGTAGCCGCGCATGTCATGGGCGCCGGTGGCAAGCGCCTGCGCCCGATGCTCACGATTCTTTTCGCCCGCGCCCTGGACTTCAAAGGCGAGAACCTGCACACCCTGGCCAGCTCCCTGGAATTTTTGCACTCGGCCACGCTGATGCACGACGACATCCTGGACAACGCGGACCTGCGCCGGGGAAAACCGGCCGCGCACACCCTTTTCGGCATCACCCCGACGGTGCTGGCCGGAGACGTGCTCCTGGCGCTGGCCAACGAAATCGTGGCCCGCACCGGCAACCCGGCCCTGACCTCGTGCATCTCCAGGGCCATCATGCAGACGGCCACAGGCGAGATCATGGAAATCGCCGCCATCCGCAAGGCGGACATCAGCCGAGAAGAATACATCGAGATCATTACCGGCAAGACCGCCTACCTGATCCAATCGGCCTGTGAATTCGGCGTCATCGCGGCGGGAGGGTCCGAACGCGCGCGGGCAGGAGCGATAACCTTCGGCCTGAACCTTGGCATCGCATTCCAACTGGTGGACGACGCCCTTGATTACACCTCGCGGGCCGACACTTCGGGCAAGCCCCTCGGCGGAGACCTGCGCGAAGGCAAGTTCACCCTGCCGCTCCTGCTGTACATCCAGTCCCTGCCAGACGAACAGCGCGCAAGCATGATCCGGGAACTTACAGACATAAACCTTCCCCCCGACAGGCAGGACCGGATCATCGCGGATATCACGGCACAGGGCTTCGCCGAAAAGACCCGCAGCGAGGCCAAATCCTATTTGACACTAGCCAGCCAGGCGCTCGACGTGCTACCCGAAAGCCTGGAAAAGAAACTGCTTGGAGCCATGATCGACTTCGTCCTGACACGAGACAAATAAGAATGCCAAACGTGGATCGCCTTCCTCCCCGCAACTTCGCGACCTCCTTGCGAGCAAGCCTGAAAGCGACCTTCTCTCCGGCCACGGCCCAACTTCTGCAAGAAGCGGTCAAACCGGAGCCGGATTTTGGCGTCATCGCCTCCATCCTCAAGCTTGACCCCGCCCTGGCCACGGCCATTCTCACCCTGGTCAACTCGCCCTACTACGGGCAAACCAGCAAGATCTCCGACCTGCAACGCGCAGCCATCATTCTCGGCGACAACGAAATCCTGCGCATAGCGCTGTCTCTTTCCCTGCAGAAGAATCTGAACTCGATCCTGGAAAAAAACGGATTCGACACTTTCGCCAACTGGCGGATCATCATCTGGGCCGCGCAGGGCGCGGAGCTCATCGCCCGGCGACTGGCCCCCGGGGAAGAGGAAGCCGCCTACCTCTGCGCCCTGGTCAAGGATCTCTCCCTGCTTCTCTACGCCGCCACCTTTCCCGAGCACATGCAGGCCGATCTGAAACAGCCGGACTTCGTCAACACCGGGCCAACGTTCATGTCCTGGCAGGACCACCTCCCGGGGGACCACTCCACCCTGACCGCCGAACTGCTCACGCAGTGGAACTTTCCCGAACACATGATCGCGGCCATCACCGCGCATCACGATCTGGAGCATGTCTTCGACCATCCGCCCTTGACCCAGGCCGTGATCCTTGGAACCAGATGGGCCGAGGCGGAATTTCGCACCGACCCGGCACCGGACAGTCTGAACCAGCTCAGCTACCTCCTGGCCAGGGCCGGGGTTCTTCCGCCCGAAGGCATGGACGCGCTGCGCAAGGAATGCGCCACCCTCTTCACCGAGCTGTGCGTGGCCATGAACATCAAGGACGTCGAACCTGAGAACAGGTTCTACTCCCATTCCCTGCAATCCATTCAGGATTTCCATCACCAGGCCAGGGAAATCGAAGGGCTGACCGGGGGCAATGCCGCCATTGCGGCCTGCATCGGACGCCACCTGCGCTGGAACTGGGACTGCCGCTGCGCCGAACTCATCCTGCACGCCCCGGCCAACAGGCATTGGGAGCGCTTTGTCCTCAGCGACAATGGTGTGCACGGTCCCGATATCGCCCCCACCCTTGAAAAGCTCCGCAACCCTGCGCTTCCGTCTTTTACCCTGGAAGTGGAGGGCGAAACCGTAGGAGAATTGCGACTTGGCGGCACCTGCAGCCCGGAACGGCAAGCCTGCGAAGTGACGCTCTACACGCGCCTTTTGGCCCGCAGCATTTGGCGTCAGGCCAGCACCGTCGGGCAATTGGAAATCAAGGCCGAGCTGCTGGACATCCTGCCCGCCGGTGTCGCGCTTCTCGATGCCGACGGCCGCATCCTGAAGACCAATCCCACATTCTCCAAATTCCTGAACGGAGCGGAACGGCTGGAGGACAAAATCCACCAGGCCAATGACCATGACGGGCAGGCCCTGCGGGGATGGCGCCGGTTCCTGGACGATCCTTCCCGGAACAACCACTGCTCCATCCATTGCACCCTTGGGCCAAAATCCCCGCCAACCTCGCCGTCCTTCTCCCTGTCCTGCTACAAAATCCGCCAGGGCTCCCGCGTGAACATCCTGGCCATGGTCCAGGATCTGAGCGAAATCAGGGTGCTTGAATTCGAGGCCCTGCATCAGCGGGACTTCCTGAACACCCTGCTCTCGTCCATGCAGGACCTGGTCATGGCCACGGACAAGGAGGGAACCATCACCTTCGCTTCGGGTCGTCACGGCCAGTATCTGGTTGGACGCAACCTCTTCCGCCTTACCCGCCCCATGAACGAGCAGGAAGAAGCGTGGGACATGGAATTTCTGGAACAGTGCCAGGCTGCGGTGGAAGTGCAGATCGTTCTTGACGATGAACATCTGCAGCTCGAACTCGTCTTTTCCCGTTTTTCCCATGGGCACGACTACGGCCTGGTCGTCGGACGAAACATTTCAACCATTCGCAGATTGGAGCGCAAGATCAGGGAACAGGCCCTTTTCGACTCCCTGACCCAGGTTTTCAACCGCCACCATCTGACGCCGCTTCTGGAAAGGGAAATTTCCCGCGCCAGACGCACCGATTCTCCGCTGGGGCTCATTTTTTTCGATATCGACAAGTTCAAGCTCTTCAACGACACCCATGGCCACCACGGGGGCGACAAAGCCCTGCAGGAGCTGGGGCACCTTCTGCGGAAAGTCTTGCGCAAGGGCCTGGATTTTCCCTGCCGCTTCGGCGGAGACGAATTCGTCATTATCTCCAGCAACTCCACTGTGGCCAACCTGTTGACCATTGCGCAAAGAATTCAAAATGAGTTCAGCTTGTTACACGAGGGAGCTGTCACTTTGAGCATTGGCTTCAGCATGCTTGAACCCGAGGACTCCTCCCAATCACTGCTTGAACGCTGCGACAAAGCCAATTATCAGGCCAAGGGCCAGGGTGGAAACACCATTGTGCACCTGCAAGCCAACACGCACCCCTGAACCATAAGCATCACCCCAGGAGAACAGCATGCCGATCCGAGTCGAAGTGGCTCTGCGCCAGGCAGTTACCGATACCCAAGGCAACAAGACCAGCCACAAGATCAAGAACGAACTCGGATTGTCTGTGGACCAGGTCCGCATCATCCGGGTCTACACCGTGGACGGACTTAACGGCGCCCAGGTCGATGAGGCCATCGCGGCCGGAGCCCTGCACGATCCCGTCCTGCACACGGCGCAAACAGCTCCGGCGGCCAAGGATTTCGACTGGATCATCGAAGTGGGCTTCCGTCCCGGAGTGACCGACAATGAAGGGCGGACCGCACGGGAAACCCTGCTCACGGTGCTCGGTGACGGGGGGCTTGATGTAGCCGTGTACACCTCCACCCAGTACCTCATCTCCGGCCACCTGACCCGAAGCGAAGTGGAACATATCGCGAGGGACCTGCTGGCCAACGAACTGATCCAGCGCTTCCAGATCGCGGACAAGGACGAGTGGACCGCGAAGCCGGGCTTTCCCGCCCGCACGGCCGCCGTCACGGGTGAAGCATCCAGCACTGTAGACATCGTTGACCTGAGCGTCATGGACGACGAGGCCCTGATGCGCCTGAGCCGAGAAAACACGCTCGCGCTCAGCCTCGAGGAGATGCGCTGCATCAAGGACTATTACGCAACCCCGGAAGTCATCGCCCATCGCAAGGCCAAGGGGCTGCCCGCCGCCCCCACTGACGCCGAGCTCGAGTGTCTGGCCCAGACCTGGTCCGAGCACTGCAAGCACAAGATCTTCAGTTCCCGCATTTCTTACGAGAACCGCGAAAACGGCACGAAGGCTGAGATCAACAGCCTCTACAAGACCTTCATCCAGGGCAGCACGAAGAAGCTGCGCGAACGCATGGGAAAAGATGACTTCTGCCTGTCCGTGTTCAAGGACAACGCCGGGGTGATCCGCTTCAGCGACGACATGAACGTGTGCATCAAGGTCGAGACCCACAACAGCCCATCGGCCCTGGACCCCTACGGCGGGGCCCTGACCGGCATCGTCGGTGTGAACCGCGACCCCATGGGCACGGGCATGGGCGCAAACCTTCTGTGCAACACCAATGTGTTCTGCTTTGCCTCGCCGTTCCATGACGACGAACTGCCGCCCCGCCTCCTGCATCCGCGCCGCGTCTTCGAAGGCGTGCGCGAAGGTGTGGAGCACGGCGGCAACAAGTCCGGCATCCCCACGGTCAACGGGGCCATCGTCTTTCACGAACGGTTCCTGGGCAAGCCCCTCGTGTTCTGCGGCACGGTCGGCACCATGCCCGCCACCGTGGCCGGCCAGCCCAGCCATGAGAAGACGGCCAGACCCGGTGATCGCATCGTCATGACCGGCGGGCGCATCGGCAAGGACGGCATCCACGGCGCGACCTTCTCCTCCGAGGAGCTGCACGAGGGCTCCCCGGCCACGGCCGTGCAGATCGGGGACCCCATCACCCAGCGACGCATGTACGATTTTCTGATGCGCGCCCGGGATCTGGGCCTGTACAACGCCATCACCGACAACGGCGCGGGGGGCCTGAGCTCCTCCGTGGGCGAGATGGCCCAGGACTGTGGCGGCTGCGACATGGACCTGGCGAAGGCTCCCCTCAAGTACGACGGCCTGCGGCCCTGGGAAATTCTGGTCTCCGAGGCGCAAGAGCGCATGACCCTGGCCGTGCCTCCGTCCAAACTGGCAGCCTTCATGGCCCTTGCGGAGGAAATGAACGTCGAGGCCTCGGATCTGGGCTGCTTCACCGACTCAGGCTACCTGCATGTCCGCTACAACGACACGATCGTGACCGACCTTGACATGAAATTCCTGCATGACGGCACCCCGCAAATGCAGCTCTCCGCCGTGTGGGAGCGGCCGCAGCCCTGCTGCGACGGCAAGGCCCCGCTGCCCATGGTCGACGACCATGACGCCTTTTTGAAGACCATGCTCGCGCGCCTCAACATCTGTTCCCGCGAATACGTCATCCGCCAGTACGACCATGAGGTCCAGGGCGGAAGCGTGATCAAGCCCCTCATCGGTGCGAAAAACGACGGACCGGCTGACGCCGCCGTAATCCGGCCCAAGCTCGGCAGCGACAAGGCGCTGGTCATCGCGAACGGCATCTGCCCGAAGCTTTCGGACCTCGACGCCTACTGGATGATGGCCGGAGCCATCGACGAGGGCGTGCGCAATGCCGTGGCCACCGGGGCGGACATCCGGCACATGGCCGGGGTGGACAACTTCTGCTGGTGCGACCCGGTCCAGTCCGAGAAAACCCCGGACGGGGAATACAAGCTGGCTCAGCTGGTCCGCGCCAACCAGGCCCTGGCCCACTATTGCCTCGCCTACGGTGTGCCCTGCATCTCGGGCAAGGACTCCATGAAGAACGACTACACCGGCGGCGGGACCAAGATCTCCATTCCGCCCACGGTGCTCTTCTCGGTCATGGGCGTCATCGATGACTGCAACAAGACCATGACCTCCGATTTCAAGCGTCCGGGCGAGGCCGTCTACGTTCTGGGCCTGACCAGAAACGAGCTGGGCGGCTCCGAATATTCCGACGCCCTGGGCCTGTGCGGGGCGGTCCCGCAGGTCGACGCCGTTTCAGCGCGCATCCGTTACGAGCGCATGTTCGAAGCCATCCAGACCGGGCTCATAAGCGCGGCCCACGACATCTCCGACGGCGGCCTGGCCGTGGCCGTGGCCGAAATGGCCCTGGCCGGCCGCATCGGCGCGGACATCGACGCGGACCTTATCCCGGCCCTGGACTGCCCGCTGCCCGAACAACGCCTCTACAGCGAGTCAGCCAGCCGTTTCGTGGTCACCGTGGCCGACGACAAGAAAGCCGCCTTCGAGGCCCTCTTCGCCGGAGACTTCATGGCCCCCATCGGCAAAACCACGGACGACGAAACCCTGACCCTGCGCGCCGGCAGTGCGAGCCTGGCCAGTTCATCCGTGGAAGACCTGGCCCAGGCATGGAAAGCGACGCTGGATTTCTAGGGATAAAGAAGCCTCCGACGGGCAGGGGACTCGTCCCCTGCACCCCTTTCAGTAGGATTAAAAGTAGACGGGCGGCCTAGGTGGTCGCCCGTTTGTTTCTGGATCCCCGCCTTCGCGGGGATGACTTCGAGATTCTGCATTCGGACGGAGCACCGACAAATCACCGGCTTGCCGCCCCGTCACGATGTCATTCCCGCGAACGTGTGCCCAGCATGGGTAGGCGGGAATCCATCCCACAGCATGCTATGCCGGGTACCCCCCAAACGCGAAAGGGAGCCATCCCGGCTCCCTTCCACCCTCGCTTCAAGCCCCCTGAACGGGGTGCAGGGGACGCGTCCCCTGCACCCCGGAGGCATCTCTTCCCTTTCCTCTACTTGTAATACACCTTGAGCTCGTTGGTCATGACGGTGCCCATGCCCGGGGTGGCCTGGCCGCTGGCGATGATGACGCATTCTCCGGGCTTGAACCCGGCGTATTCCTGCACGAATTTCTCCGCCCTCTTCTGGTGACTGCGGGGTTCAAGCGGGCTCTCCACCGGGGTGATGGCCCAGAAGAAGTTCATCCAGCGCATGATGCGGGCGTCCGTGGTCATGGCGTAGATGGGCTGCGCCGGGCGGCGGGAGCTTATGTATCTGGCCGTGGCCCCGGTGGTCGAGTGGCAGACGATGGCCGCGCTGTCGGCGTTGTCGGCCATGAGGCACGCGGAATAGGCAATGAACTTGGGCGGATTCTTTTCGGGCTTGGGCACATAGGGCCCGCCCAGGCGCTCCAGGTAGTACGGTTCGGAATACTGCGCGATCTCGTTGATGAAGCGCACCGCCTCCACCGGATAACTGCCGATGGCCGTCTCCTCCGAGAGCATGACGCAGTCCGCGCCGTCGATCATGGCGTTGGACACGTCCGTTGATTCGGCCCGCGTGGGGATGGGGTTCTTGACCATGGACAGGAGCATCTGGGTGGCGACAATGGCCGGTTTTTGAGCGTGCCGGCAGGCGCGCAGGATCTTTTTCTGGATGATGGGCAACTCGGCCGGGCTGCATTCGAGGCCCAGGTCGCCGCGCGCGACCATGATGGCGTCGGCCACTTCCAGAATGGAATCGAGGGTGTCCACGGCGTTCCTGCGTTCGACCTTGGCCACCACGGGAATCCAGGTGCCGTGTCGCGCAATCTCGGCCTTGATGTCCTCGATGTCTTCCTTGCTCTGCACGAAGGACAGGGCCACGGCGTCAATGCCGATATCCAGGCCCTGATGCAGGTCGCGCCGATCCTTGTCGGTCATGGCCGCAACCCTGAGGGTCTTGCCGGGAAAGGCGATGCCCTTGTGCGAGGTCAGGATGCCGCCGTTCAAGGCCTCCATGAGCACCAGTCGGTCACGCTCGATAACCTTGATCACGACGAACTGCAGCATGCCGTCGGACAGAGACACGGGCATGCCTGCCTCAAGCCCCTCCAGAAGCTCCGGCACATCAAGGCTGATAAAGATATCACTTTCCGTCGTGGCGGCCATGTCCGGAACGCCCAGGCACACGTATGCCCCCTTGCGAATCTGCAGCGGCGAGCCCTTGACCTCACCGATGCGGATCTTGGGCCCGCACAGGTCGCCCATGACTGTGAGTGAGACCCCGGTATCCTTTTCCACCTGTCTGATCTTCTGGATGACCGGCCCGAAATATTCGGCGTCAGCGTGGGAAAAATTGAGGCGGAAAACCCGCACCCCAAGCTGGACCATCTCTTTCATGACGCCCTGATCCATGGAGGCCGGGCCCAGTGTGGCCACTATCTTTGTACGCATGTGCATGTCCTCGGGTTCAAATGATTGGCTGATTAGAGGATTCCATACAGGGGTCCGCCGGGCAGGGCAAGCTCGTCCACCTTTTTTTCGATTTCCGCCACATCACTGAGTGCCGGGGCGTGGTAGGTCTTGAGCCGGGCGTCGACGACCATGTTTGTGCAGCCCCAGTGCTTGCAATGCGTGAACCCGTTCACTCCGTAGGTGTCCGTGGCCGGATCCGAGCGGGTAAAGGTCACCCACAGGAAGTTGTCCCAGGACTGGACCGTGAAATCAGCGTCGTCCGCGACCACGATCAGGGGGAAACCGTCGAGGGAGCTGCCTTGCAGGGCCTGACAGAGCCGCTCCATGGCCGGATCGTGGGTGTCGCGCGGCCGGGCGTGCGCAGGGCCGGACAGGACCAGGATGCCGGGCGCAAAGAAGCGCGGGTTGGAAAAACCCTCAGGCAGGGACAGGCTCGGCAGGGTCGCGGACAGTTCCCGTTTGGGATTTCCGGCCGCGGTCCAGAGCACCTTGGAGCCCTGGTTGAGGCTGATGCCGGAATAGTCGAGGGTGTCCATGGTCGTGCGGGTGATGAAGTGCAGGTCCCGTGACAGATCAAGGCGTTCCAGCACATGGTGCAGGAATTCGGGTATGTGGTGACAGGACAGGCCCGGTTCGTCCTCGCGGGCGGCGATGATGACGTACTTGGAGAGCGAGGTCTGGGTCGTGCCGAGCAAGGAGAGCCCGTTGGTGATGAGTTCCTGGGGCTGGCGCTCGCCCGCGTACGGCACATAACGCTCGCTGCCCACGGCCAAAAGGAGCGGATGCACCCCGGCCGCGTCCACGGCATGGACCTCGTGCACCCCGCCAAAGACCTGCGGCACCAGCTCTGCGGTCAGTTCGTGGATGAAGGCCCCGAACATGGTGTCCTCCTGGGGGGGGCGGCCCACCGTGGTAAAGGGCCAGACGGCGCCTTCGCGGTGCAGCACCTCGGACACCCGCATGACCGGAAAATCGTGCGCCAGGCTGTAGTAGCCGAGATGATCGCCAAAGGGCCCCTCGGGCTTCTGGACCTGCGGGTCGATGTAGCCCCGGATACAGAAATCCGCCTCGGCCGGGATGGGCAATTCGCCGGGCCGCCGGATCATGGGCACGCGATGTCCGCCCAGAGCTCCGGCAAAAAGCATCTCGGCGATGCCTTCGGGCAGGGGCATGATGGCGGCCAGGGTCATGGCCGGCGGACCGCCCACGAAGACGTTGACGGGCAGGGTCTCGCCGCGCGCGATGGCCTCGGCGTGATGGTAGCCGATGCCACGGTGAATCTGGTAGTGCAGCCCCACCTCGCGGTCCTTCTCGAACTCGTTGCCCGAAAGCTGGATGCGGTACATGCCAAGGTTGGAGCCCAAATACCCGGGCTTGGACGGGCTCTCGCTGTAGACCAGCGGCAGGGTCACGTAGGCTCCGCCGTCCATGGGCCAGGACACGAGCTGCGGGAGCTCGGAGATGATTGTGGTGTGGGCCAGGATGGGGCCGCCGGTGACGGTCTTTGGCAGGGTGTGCCACCCGCCCAAAGCCAGCCCGGGCCAGAGTCTGGGTTTTTTGATCACCGCAGCCGGATCGGCCTTGGCCGAAAGGATGGCCTCCACGCGGCGCAGGGTGGAGCGGAAAATGAACTTGGTGCGGTCGAGGGTGCCGAAGATATTGGCGGCCATGGGAAACTTCGTGCCCTTGACGTTGGTGAAGAGCAGGGCCGGTCCCCCGGCTTGAAAGACCCGGCGCTGGATGGCACCGACTTCAAGGTACGGGTCAATCTGGGTGTCGATGCGGACCAGCTGTTTGGCCCGTTCCAGATCGTCGAGGCAGGATTTGAGATTGCGATGGATCATGGGGGGCTCCGGGGATGGGGCTATGGTTCGTTGTGGAATTTGTGGACGGTGTGGACCCTGTGGACGGCGGGGTACGCCGTGACGATTGCGGCCTATCTGTGAAACGTAATGTGGACGTTGGGGTTTTGCCGCCACTCGTCGAATTTCTTGCGCAGCCAACGCTTGAACATGTTGCGGGTGGTGGGCAGCAGAATGAGCAGACCCGCGATGTCGGTGAGAAAACCCGGGGTCAGAAGCACCATGCCGGCCAGGAAGATAAGCACTCCGTCGAGGAGTTCCTCGGCGGGCGTGAAGCCCTGGTCCAGATTTTCGCGGATGCGCAGCATGGTCGACATGCCCTGCAGGCGGGCCAGATGCGCCCCGGCCAGGGCCGTGAGAATGACCAGAAGGATGGTCGCAAACGGGCCGATGACACTGCCGATCTTGACCAGCAGGTAGATTTCAGCTGCCGGCACCAGCACAAAGAGCAAAAAAAGCTTTCCGAACATTATCCCTCCCTTGCAGCCAGTTGGTCCATGGTTTCGCGGTCCCGCAGGCCCAGAAAGTAGAGCACGCCGTCGAGGCCCACGTTGGAGATGGCCTGTCCCGCGCCCTGGCGGACCACGGGCTTGGCGTGAAAGGCGATGCCCAGGCCCGCCACGTCGAGCATGGGCAGATCGTTGGCGCCGTCGCCCACGGCGATGACCTGCGACAGGGAGATGTTTTCCTTGGCCGCGATCTCCTTCAGCAGACGCGCCTTGCCCGCGCCGTCCACAATCTCGCCGACCAACCCGCCGGTCAGGACGCCGTCCTTAATTTCAAGCTCATTGGCATGCACGTAGTCGATACCCAGCCTCTCCTGCAGACGACGGCCGAAATAATTGAATCCGCCGGAGAGGATGGCGATGCTGTACCCCAGGCTTTTGAGCGTGCGGATGAGCCGCTCCGCGCCCTCGGTCATGGGCAGGCTCTCGGCGACATCATGCAGCACGGCCTCGGGCAGCCCCTTGAGCAGGCCGACGCGCCTTCTGAGGCTCTGGGAAAAATCCAGTTCCCCGCGCATGGCCGCCTCGGTGATGCCCGCGACCTCCTCGCCCACTCCCGCCCGCTTGGCCAGTTCGTCGATGACCTCGGCCTGGATCAGGGTTGAGTCCATGTCGAAGCAGACCAGCCTTCGAATGCGGCGGAACGCGTTATCCTCCTGGAAGCCGATGTCGATACCCTGCTCGCGGGACAGCTCCAGGAACGCGGCGCGCATGCCGGAGATGTCATCCGGAGTGCCACGCACGGAAAACTCCAGACACGAACGCGGCATGACCGGAGGGCTCGACAGGGACCGGCGGCCCGAAAGGCGGGTGATGCAGTCGATGCTCAGTCCGTGCGAGGTGATCACTTCGGCCATGGCCGCCAGATTGGCCGCCGTTATCGTCCGTCCGAGCACCGTCACGATGTGCCGCTTGCGGCCCTGCACCCCGACCCAGCGCTCGTAGTCGTCCTCGGTGACGGGGGAAAACTTGAGATGCAGATCCTGATTGTGGGCCCAGAAGAGCAGGTCCTTCAGGATGGGCGAGGACTCGTGCTCGCGCGGCACCTCGATGAGCACCCCAAGCGAGAGGTCGTCGTGAATGACGGACTGGCTGATGTCGAGGATGGTCACCCCGGACTGGGCCAGCTGCCCCATGATCCCGGCCAGCAGGCCGTCCCGGTCTGTGCCGGCGATTTGAATGAGGATGATTTCGCGCATAGCCCTATTTGTGCAGAAGGTTCCACATGCGGATGGCGACCCATTCCAGCACTACGGCCGGATTGGCTCCCACGTCCAGACTTTCCAGTGCATTCTCGACAATGACGCCTACCTGACGCACCGCGACCACGTCCAGCCGTGATGACAGAAGCCGGGCCAGGTCGGTCAGGGGGTTGCCGTACCCGGCCTGGACCAGGCTGCGCTGCACCTCGCGCAGAATGGCGTCGGCCATTCGCGCGTCCACGCTCCCCTTGCGCCCCGTCCAGTCAAGCCACCCGCCCCTGCCGCTGCGGATGAACTCGGTCAGAAGGCCCAGGCGGTCGCGCAGGTCTGGATCGTCACCGTCCTCGCGGGGCCAGCCCAGGGTGAGCACGAAGCTGCGGGACACCAGGGTCGGCAGCAGTATTTCACGGCTGGGGGCCAAGAGGACAAAGACGTTGCCGGGACAAGGCTCTTCCAGGGACTTGAGCAGGGCGTTGGCCGCACCGTCGACCAGGGCCTGCGCCTCGGCCAGGATGATCACCCGCGGGCCCCGGCCTGCCGGAGGGTCGCCGAGAACGGCCCGCACTTCCCGCACCGTATCCACTTTGATGGAACCTTCGGCGCCATTGAGAAGAACAAGATCGCGGCAGGCATCGTCGGCGATCTGCAGGCAGATCCGGCATGTCCCGCACGGCGGCCCGTCTTCGCGGCACATCAGCCGCGCGGCCCAGAAAAGCCCCAGGGCGAGCCGGTCCGATGCCGTCCCGCCTTCCAGGAGCAGCGCGTTGGGCGGGGCCTGGGCGAGGCTCTCCAGAAACCCCGCGATGCGGGGCTGGGTGGAGAGGGTATGCTGCCAGGGGGTGGTCATGATGAAAAATGGGAGGCGAGCCTCCCACGATCAGCGCAGAATGGTCTGGTCCCGGTCCGGGCCCACGGACACGATGGATACCGGGATGCCCAGGACGTCTTCAATGCGGGCGATGTAATCGCGCGTGGCCTGGGGCAGCTCGGAGTACGTCCGGCAGCCGGAGATGTCCTCCTGCCAGCCGGGCATGCTCTCGTAGATCGGCTCGACGTGGGCCATGCCGTTTTCCTCCTGCGGCGGATAGGCAACTTCCTGACCGCGGTAGCGATAGGTAGTGCAGAGCTGCAGCTCATCAAGGCCGCCGAGTACGTCGAGCTTGGTCAGGGCGATCTCCGTGGGGCCGTTCAGGCGCTGGGATTCGCGCAGAACCACCAGATCGAGCCATCCGCAGCGACGCTTGCGGCCCGTGGTCGCGCCGAACTCCGCGCCCTTCTCCTGCATGTACGCGCCCGGGCCGTCAGCCAGCTCCGTAGGGAATGGCCCGGCACCGACGCGCGTGGTGTAGGCCTTGACGATGGCCACGATGCGATCGAACATGCGCGGCGAACACCCGGATCCGGCCGAGGCGTTGCCGGCAACGGTGTTGGAGGAGGTCACGAAGGGATAGGTGCCGTGATCGATATCAAGGTGCGTGCCCTGCGCGCCCTCGAAAAGCACCCCCTGTCCGGCGGCTTCCTGGATGGCGGAGGACACATCACCCAGATAGGCCGTCAAGCGCCGGGCCACGGGCAGCAATTCGTCAAAGATCTGCTGCGCCGACATGGGCTCCTGCCCATAAAGCCCGGTGAGCAATGCGTTTTTCTCCACCAGAGCCTTTTCAATCTTATGCATGAGCAGCTTCTCGTCGGCAAGATCCGCCGCGCGGATGCCGATGCGTGAAGCCTTGTCTTCGTAACAGGGACCGATGCCCCGGCCCGTGGTGCCGATCTTGTCGGACCCGCTCTTGAAATTCTCGCGCGCGCCGTCAATGGCGCGGTGATACGGCATGATGAGATGAGCCTTCTTGCTGACCATGAGCCGCTCGGGGCTCACGTCGATGCCGGAAGCGGCCAGCTTGTCCATCTCCTGGCAGAATACGAGAGGGTCGAGCACCACGCCGTTGCCGATCATGCACTTCTTGCCCTGGTGCAGGATGCCGGACGGAATGAGGTGCAAAATGGTCTGTTTTCCGTTCACCACCAGGGTGTGCCCAGCATTGTTTCCGCCCTGAAAGCGCACGATGGCGGCCACGTCAGTGGTCAACAAATCGACTATCTTGCCCTTTCCCTCGTCGCCCCATTGGGCGCCCATGACTACAATATTCGCCATGAATCCGATCTCCTCGTCTGTGGTATATTCGCCGTCAGCGCAATGGCAAATGGCTCCCTTCTTTATGAGAAGGCCGGGGCGAAGTCAATTTACGCAATCGATTGGGCCGGAAAAAACCGAATGCGAAAATTTGCCCATGGCGCACGGCCCGCCCGGGCTTGGTCCCGGCACGGGATTTGCCGTCCATTCAGGCCTGTGCTAGGGGCTCATGGATTCGCACGGCCCTGACCCCAGGCCGCACAACGCCAAATCCTCTTTTCGGAGAATATATGAGTGATCTCAAAAAGATGTATCATACACTGAACCGGGACTCCTTTCCCGCCGATCTGACCCTGACCGTTGGCGATCAGACCATCCGCTACGCCAAGAAGACCTGGAACATCGGCGGCGAACAGAAGGGTTTGCGTTACGGCGAAAATCCGGACCAACCCGCCGCCCTCTACGAAGTGGTCGAAAGCTCCTATGCCATGGACGGCGTGGCCTTCCAGCAGGGTCAGCACAAGCTCGTGTCGAGCCTGACCGAGGAGAACCTGATCCAGTCCGGCAAGCACCCGGGCAAGATCAACCTGACCGACGTGGACAACGGCATCAACATGCTTCAGTACCTCACGGCCAAACCCGCGGCCATCATTCTGAAACACAACAACCCCTGCGGCGCGGCCTGGTCAGGCGATGGTCTGTTCACAGCCCTTTCCCGCGCCTTCGCCTCCGACCGCATCGCGGCCTTCGGCGGCACCATCGTGGTCAATCGTACTCTGGACAAGGCCTGCGCCGAATTCATAAGCGGCAGCTACTTTGAGGTCATCGCGGCCCCCGATTTCACGGCCGAGGCCCTGACCGTGCTGACGGCCAAGAAAAACCTGCGCATCATCCGCATCCCGGCCCTGGCCGAGCTGGAAAAGATCGTCGGCACGCCTTTTCTGGACATCAAGTCCCTGGTGGACGGCGGGCTCATCATCCAGGCCTCCTTCCGCAACCGCATCCTGACCGAAGACGACTTCCTGCCCGCCGAAACGACCAAGGACGGCACGACCTGCGTCGCCCGCAAGCCCAGCCCCAAGGAGGCCGAGGACCTGCTTTTCGCCTGGGCCGTTGAAGCCGGAGTGACCTCCAACTCCATCATCTTCGCCCGCGACGGGGCCACGGTGTCCATCGGCACGGGCGAGCAGGACCGGGTCGGCTGCGTCGAACTGACCATCCAGAAGGCGTATACCAAATATGCCGACAAGCTGGCCTTCGAGCGGCACAGCCTGTCCCTGTACGAACTCAAACTCAAGGCCAAGGCCGATGCAGGGCTGGCCGCGTCCCTGGAGGAAATCCTGAACAAGACCGAGACGGACCGGGGCGGACTGCCCGGCACGGTGCTTGTCTCCGACGGCTTCTTCCCCTTCCGTGACGGGGTGGACCTGGCCGTGGCCCAGGGCGTGACGGCCATTGCCCAGCCCGGCGGCTCCATCCGCGACGCAGAGATCATCCAGGCCGTGAACGAGGCTGCTCCGCAAGTGGCCATGGTCTTCACCGGCCAGCGCTCTTTCAAACACTAGAACGCGGCCTCCGGCCCGTTGATCCGAGCCGGCCATGCCGGCTCACGCGCCAAAGCGCATAAGGCTTTTATGTCCACCTCACTTTCCCTGCAGCCCGGATGCATCATGGAATTCCTGCAGGACAATCAACCCGTCACGGCCTGGGTTCTGGATGTCCAGGGACCTCGCCTGCGGGTTTTCACCTCGGGGCAGCGGGAGCTCAAGCTGCCTCTGTCCCGTGTCCTGCCATGGATTGGTCCCCTGTGCCCGGTGGGAAGCAGCCGCCAGGAGATGCTCGACCTCTTGCGCACGCACAATGGTCGCCGGGAACGGCTGGCCGAATCCGTCGATGCTCTGGAAATCTGGGACCTGGCCCAGGGCGAAGTGGACGAGGCCGAAATCGAATGGTTCGCGAGCCTGGTCTTTGAAGACGCCGGCCCAGACCAGATAGCGGCCCTGGGGCGCAAGCTCCTGCAGACCAAGACCCACTTCAAGTTTTCCCCGCCGCAGTTCGAGATCTATCCGCAGGAAACCGTGGAGCGTCGCCAGGAGGAACTGCGCAAGGCGCAGGAGCGCGAACGGCTGGTAGGCTTCGGACAGGTCTTTTTGAAAGGCCTGTGGGACATCTTCTGCAAGCGCAAGAACACCCTGCCCCAACCCGACGAAGAGCAGACCGGCCGCATCCGCGACCTGCTCATGACCCGCCTGTGCAACCCCGATGACCGCGACTCCGACGCCCTGTGGAAGACCATGAGCCAGGGCCTGCCCGAGGACCCTCACCTGCCCCTCTTTCTGGCCCAGGCATGGGAACTCGTTCCGCCGCACTTCAATTTCCATCTCTGCCGCGCCCAGTATGACTGGGAACCGGACTGGGCCATCTCCCACGCCGAGGCCATCACGGCCTTGAAGGAGCGCGCCCTGGCCACGCACACGGAACCCGAGGCAGGCTTCGTGACCATCGACTCGGCCAGCACCCAGGACATTGACGACGGCTTTGACCTGACCCGCGACGCCGACGGCTTCAAGCTGCGCCTGGCTCTGGCCTGCCCCTGCCTTGGCTGGGAATTCGGCTCCCCCCTGGACCGGGCCGTGCTGCACCGCTTCACGTCCCTCTATCTGCCCGAGGGCACGAGCCACATGCTGCCCGAGACCCTGGGCAAGGACTTCTTCAGCCTCTGCGCCGGTAGTGACCGTCCCGCCCTGCTCCTTTGTTACGATCTGGACCCGGATGGGGCCATCCGCTCTTTTACGCCGCGCATCACGTGGATCAGAATCTCGGCCAACCTGACGTACACCGGTGTTGAAGAAGAGATCGCGACAAGCGAGCCCGGCATGCTGCATCACGCCCGAGACCTGGCCGCCCTGCTGCGCCAGGCGCGCATCCGCGAACATGCGGTGATCATGGACCAGCCCGATCCACGCATGGTGTTGCGCGGTGACCAGACCAACCCGGAAGTGGAGGTCGTGCAGTCCGAGTCCACGCCCGAAGCGCAGATGATCGTGTCCGAATTCATGATCCTGGCCAACAAGACCATGGGGGCCTGGGCGCTCGAAACGGGAACGGCCCTGCTTTTCAGGACCCAGAACATCACTCTGCCCGTCGAAAGCGCGGGCGTGTGGAGCGACCCCACGGACATCTACCGCATCATCAACAACATGGGTCCTTCCATCCTCGAGTGCGAGCCCAGGCGTCACGCCACCATTGGCGCCAGAGCCTACGCCCCGGTGACCTCACCGCTCAGGCGCTATTCGGACTTCATCAACATGGCCCAGATCCTGGCCCGGCTGTCCGGACAGGGGCGCCTGCTCGACCAGACAGAGCTGGAGAACCTGCTCCCCCTTTTGTCCAGCAGGGCCGAACTGGTCGGACAGGTGCAGCGCATGCGCCCCCGGTACTGGAAATACGAGTATTTCCGCCAGAACTACAAAAAAATGCGCTGGTCCGGAATCATCGTCGACCCCGGTTCGCATCTGGTGACCATCGCGCTTCCGGACCTGCAGCTTTTTTTAAAGGCCCCGCGCAAGATTTTCGGCGACAAGATCCGTCTTGGCCAGATTTTTTCCATCCGCATCGGCAAGGTCGATCCGTTGAACAACGAGATCAAAATCGTGGAGGCCTGGGAGGAGGAATGAACTTGTACGGACAGCCATTTTCACGTAGGGGATTTCGGCACATGCCAACCCAAATTTTCAAAGATCAAGGAGACTGCACATGGTGACAATATTCTGGCTCGCGATCAGCTACCTTCTTGGGGCCATGCCCTTCGGACTTCTGATCTCCAAGACCTGCTGCGGCATCGACCCGCGCGAGCAGGGCAGCGGCAACATCGGCGCGACCAATGTCGGCCGTATCTGCGGCACCAAGTACGGAGCCCTGACCCTGGGCCTGGACATACTCAAGGGCTTTCTTCCCGTGGCCCTGGCCACAAGTTTCTCGGATTCCTATTTTTTCCTGACCCTGGTCGCACTGGCTGCGGTCTGCGGGCACATGTTCTCCGTGTTTCTGCACGGCAAGGGCGGCAAAGGCGTAGCCACCTGGGTGGGAGCCTTCGTGGCCATCTCCACCTCCGGCACCATCATCTGCGGCCTGGGTTTTCTGGCGGCCCTGTACTTCTACAATTTCGTGTCCCTGGCCTCCCTGGTCATGGTCGCGCTGATGCCCGTGGTCCTGCTCTTTCAGGGCCTGTACGGCGCAATCCCCCTGGCCCTGGTGCTCATGGGACTGGTCTTCTGGAAGCATTCTGAAAACATTCAGCGGCTCATGGCCGGTGAAGAGCACCCCTGGAAGAAGAAGTAGCCTGATTTTTTGAATTCAACGCGAAAAGCGCGGAAGCCTGCCGGGGTTTTCGCGCTTTTTCTATTCAGGGAAGATGACTGGAAGGGCGAAGGACTCGTGCCGGATGAAGCGTCACAGCAATGACTTGATGCGCTCCACCAGATGGGCCAGCGACGGGCGTTCGATGGCACAGATGAAGACCGCCTCGGGATGGACAAAGGTCAGCGTCTCGCGGGTTTCATCAGAGATGCGGTCAGTCTTGTTCAGGGCAAGGATGCGGGGAATGGCGTCGATGGACAGGTCGCGCAGGATGGACTCCACGGCCTCGACCTGCGCCTCCATTTCAGGGTGGGAGGCATCAGCCACGTGCACCAGCACATCCGCGCCCTCAAGTTCCTCCAGGGTGGCCATGAAGGCCTCGCGCAGGTCGGCGGGCAGATGGCGGATGAAGCCCACGGTGTCGGTCAGGATGATCTCGCGGTCCTCGGGAAAGCGCAGGCGGCGGCTGGTGGGGTCAAGGGTGGCAAAGAGCTTGTTCTCGGCCAGGACCTCGCTCCTTGTCAGGGTGTTCAGGAGCGTGGATTTGCCCGCATTGGTGTACCCGACCAGGGACACCACGGGCAGACCGGCCTTGTCGCGGCGGCTGCGCGTGGATTTGCGGTGCTTGCGTACGCTTGCAAGCTCCGTCTTGATCTGGGCGATGCGCGCCCGGATCTTGCGACGATCCATCTCCAGACGCGATTCGCCCGGACCGCGACCGCCGATACCGCCGGCAAGGCGGCTGAGGGCCCGGCTCTGTCCCACCAGGCGCGGCATCATGTATTTGAGCTGGGCCATCTCGACCTGGAGCTTGCCTTCCCGGGTCTGGGCGTGCTGGGCAAAAATATCGAGAATGAGCTGGGTGCGGTCGAGCACCTTGCGCTCGGTGATCTGACTCAGGTTGCGTTGCTGCGTGGGGGTCAGCTCCTGGTCGAAAACCAGGGTCGCCGCGTTCTTCTGCAGCGCCAGGACCTCCAGTTCGGCGAGCTTGCCCCGGCCGAGGATGAGCTTGGGATTGACCCTGGTCACCCGCTGCACGACCTGGCCGACCACATCGAGCCCCGCCGTGGCCGCAAGCTCCGCCAGTTCAGCCAGTGACCGCTCCTGCACGCTTTTGGACTCCGAGGCCACGCTGACCAGAATGGCCGACCCCTCGCGGGCGGCAGTGGCAACGCTTTGGCCAGTGCGCGCCAGCTCGTCTTCAAGGGCCCTGGCATTGCCCCCGAAATCAAAATCCACGTCGTCCCAGATCATGGCCGGGTGCACCTGGTACGGCAGTTCGTCGGCATTGGGCGGCAGGACGTGGGCGATCTGGCAGGTCCGCGGGGCACCCTCGGAAGACACGGTCAGCACGCACACCGCGTCGAGGCGCAAAAAGACCATGTCCATGAGGTCTTCCTGGGTCAGCAGGGACGAATCGAGATGGGTGTGCAGGAGTCGCAGGCCGGAAAGGCGCGAATCGGCCTGACGGTGGCGTGAAAGTTCGGGGATCAGGATGCCGTCCTGCTCGCCGACGATGACCATGACCGGCACGCCCTTGCGGTTGATGAGCACACCGATCTGACGCGCCACACCGCGACTCAGCAAGGCCAGTTCACGGGCCTGCTCCTGGGTGAATCCGCCCTGATCGGGAAAACGCCTGTTGTAGAGGCGGGAAATGGACGTGACCTGGCTGGGTTTGAGGCCCGTCAGATTGCCCAGAGGTTTGGATGCTATGGCTTCTCTCCGTGGTCGGCCTGCGCCGGCCGGGCCGTTCCGGTCAGGAGCGGCTCAGGTACTCGGTGATCATGCGGTCGTATTCGGCGGTCAGGGCAAAGGTCGCCACGGCCATGCGCTTGCGGAAGGCCAGGGACAGGGTGCCGCCGTTAGCCTGCATCTCCTGCACGCATTCGGCGTAATAGGCGGGATCGGGAATGACGGCCACGGAATGGAAATTCTTGGCGGAAGCCCGCAGCATGGTCGGTCCGCCGATGTCGATCTGTTCCACGGCCTGCTTGTCTTCCATGGTCTGGCGCACGGCTTCGGCGAAGTTGTAGAGATTGACGCAGACAAGATCGAACGGGGTAAGGCGCAGGTCCTTGAGGGTCCGCATATGGGCGGAATCGTCCTTGTCCGCCAAAATTCCGGCGTGTACGTGCGGGTGCAGGGTCTTGACCCGGCCGCCCAGAATTTCCGGAAATCCCGTCACGTCGCTGACGGAACGGACCTTCAGACCGGACTGGACGAGCTTCTTGCGCGTGCCTCCGGTGGAAATCAGCTCCACTCCCTGCCCCTGCAGAAAGCGGGCAAAGTCATCAAGCCCTGATTTATCTGTAACGCTCAGGATGGCCCGGCGAATCGGCAACATGTTCATGGTGTCCCCCCCTCTCTCAAAAAGAATGTTCGCCGTGCACTGCCAGCTTTGACCGCAATATGCAATAACGCAGGCAGGCCGGTCCCCGGATGTCCGGAGGCCGACCTGTCGCCAGGAGGGGAACGAAAGCCGCGCTAGAGCTGGGCCAGAAGTTCGGCGGCCGAGGTGTTGGCGGGGTCCATCTCCAGCAGCGTGCGCAGATGCGCCTTGGCCTCGTCCTTGCGCCCGCAGGTCGCCAGGCATCCGCTCAGGGCGTAGCGGACTTCGCTCTTGCCGGGGCTCAGCTCCAGGTACTGGGTCAGAGGGGCGATGGCTTCAGCCGTGCGTCCGAGTACATGCGAAACCTGCACCAGCCCGAAAAGGGCGACAATGTTCTCGGGATTGATGGACAGAGCCTTCATGTACAGTTCAAAAGCCTTTACTTCCTGGCCCTGCTGGGCGCTGACCAGGGCGATTCCGGCCATGGACTTGTCCGACGAGGCGATGTCGTCGGCCTTCTGATACATGGCCAGGGCCTGATTCAGATCACCCCGCTGCACGGCAATAGTTGCCAGCCCCAGATAGGGATCGGGGTGGACGCCGTTACTGCTGGCGGCTTTCTGATAATAGCTCTCGGCCTTGTCCAGCTCGCCCATGAAAAGATAGCATTCGCCAAGTTCCTTGTTGATTTCATAATCCAGATGCGAACTCATGGTTCCTCCTCCTTGTCGGCAGATCTCGGATGTTCGGATGTGTTGACTCTCCAAGCGCCAAAGCAACTTCAGTGCCACAAGCTCCATGCCCTGGCGAAATTCCCCCTTGCACGACAAATCTTTTCATCAACATTCTGATTTAAAATAGCATCCTGAACTTTGCCCGATCTGGAATGGTCATTGCAATCCTGTCGTCGTCAGCAACCCGGCCCTGCCCCGTGCAGCATAACAAAACGCCGGTACGACAAGGGGTTATCAAATGAAAAGCCTTTTTTCCGATCACATTGATCTGACGGCCAAGGTCCTGGATTTCCAGCTTCAGCGTCAAAACATCGTCAGCGCCAACCTGGCGAATATCAACACGCCCGGCTACAAGGCACGCACCCTGGAGTTCGAAAAGGACCTGCAGGCCGCCCTCGGCCTTTCCGAAGCCGGAGCCGTGGCCCGCACCCATCCCAACCATTTCCCCCTGCCCTTCTCCGCTGGTCAGACCGAGGCCGAGGTGACCAGATCTTTGACGCCACGAGTCGTGCAGGGCCTGGACAACGTGGATCTGGACGCGGAGATGGCAGCCATGGCCAAAAACAACCTGATCTACAATACCTTGGCCACGGTGCTGCAGAAAAACTTTGCCGGAATGAAACAGCGCATCGCCGACGGAGGCAAATAATGGATTTCATGACCGCCATCGATATCGGGGCGTCCGCGCTCAAGGCCGAACGCACCCACCTGAACGTCATTTCCATGAACCTGGCCAACGCCAAGACTACCAGGACAGTGGACGGCGGCCCCTACCGCCGCAAGGAAGTCATTTTCAAGGAAACCGAGGTGCAGAGCCCTTTTTCCAAGGCCATGAACTCGGCCCTGGACCAGGAGGTCAAGGGCGTGCGGGTGGAGTCGGTCCAGAACGACCGACGCCCGCTCAAGCAAGTCTACGAGCCCGGCCATCCGGACGCCAACGCGGAAGGCTACGTCAGCTATCCGGACATCAACGTGGTCGAGGAGATGACCAACATGCTGCAGGCCATGCGCGCCTACGAAGCCAACGTCTCGACCATCACCACGTCCAAGAGCATGTACTCCAAGGCGCTTGAGATAGGCCGATAAGGCCGGGCCGCTAGGCCGGGCCGTAAGAACACATTGGCCACCAGTCTGACCGAGTTCAGGAACTGGACACAGAAGAGAGACAAGGAGACATTCCATGGCGATATCACCCATGGCCATCAAGGCCTACTCCGCTGCAAGCGAGCTTCTGAACAACCCGAAAGGGCTCGACGGCAACGGCAAATCCACCAAGGAAGCGACCCAGTCCTTTGCCGCGACCATCGAAGAGTCGCTGGCCAAGGTCAACGAGATGCAATCTGAAAAATCGCTCATGATCCAGGAATTTGCGTCCGGCAAAAACCAGAACGTTCATGAACTCATGATCACCTTGCAAAAGGCCGGATTGGCCATGGACATGACCTCCGCGGTTCGCAACAAGGTCATGCAGGCATACCAGGAAATAATGCGCATCCAGTTCTAGTTCTGACTTCATTACACGCGAGGATTCACCATGCCACCCTTTCTGCAAAACACCCTGGCCAAGGCCACGGACTTCTGGGCCGACAAATCACTGGCTCAGCGCATCCTCCTCGGAGGCCTGCTCTTCTCGCTCTTCATCGCGTTCTTCGGCATGATCTTCTGGATGAACATGGTCGACTACCGGACCCTTTACAGCCAGCTGTACCAGGAAGATGCGGCCAGCGTCGTGAGTTACCTGCAGAAGGAAAAAATCCCGTACAGGATCACCGATGCCGGAGGAACCATCCAGGTGCCCGCAGACATGGTCTATGAAGCCCGGCTCAAACTCGCCGGCGAAGGCTCCCTGCATGGGCAGGGCATCGGCTTCGAGCTCTTTGACGAAACCCAGATCGGGCAGACCAACTTCGTACAGGGCATCAACTACCAACGCGCCCTGCAGGGCGAACTGTCCCGTACCATCTCCGAACTTTCCGAGGTCGAGAACGCGCGCGTGCACCTGGTCCTTCCAAGCAAGAGCCTCTTTGTCGAGGAACAGGCCCCGCCCTCGGCGGCCATCATGCTCAAGCTCAAGGGCGGTCGCAATCTGACTGCCCAGCAGGTCCAGGCCATCGTCAACCTCGTCTCCACCAGCGTTGAAGGCATGACCACCGAACGCATCACACTGGCTGACAGCCGGGGCAAAATCCTCTACCAGCCCAAATCGGAAACCGACCTCGCCGGCCTGAGTTCGACCCAGCTGGAATATCAGTCGACCATGCAGCGCAGCCTGGAGCAGCGCATCGAACAGCTCCTGCTGCCCATTGTCGGTCCAGGCCGGGTCATTGCCAGGGTCAATGCCGATCTCGATTTCGACCGCACCACCATCCGCAAGGAAATTTTCGACCCCAAGTCTGCGGTGGTCAGGAGCGAAGTCAGAAACGAAGAGGAAAGCAAGGGCACCGCCAACGTTGACGGCGGCACGCCCGACCCCAACTACCAGGGTGAGAATGACCGCATGGCTTCGGGCACGGCCCAGGAGAGCATCCGCACCTCCTCCACCACAAACTTTGACATCAACAAGGAAGAGCAGCAGATCATTTCCCAGGTCGGGAGCATCAAGCGTTTGAGCGTTGCCGTTCTCGTCGACGGCAAGTACACTCAGCAACAGGACGGCTCATTTGCCTTTGAGCCACTGAACGCGGAGCAGATGGAACAGATTCGGCAGCTCAGCCAGCGCGCCGTCGGCTTTGACGAAACCCGCGGCGACGCCATCGAGGTATCCTCGATTTCCTTTGGCGAACCCATCGGAGCCGAACAGGCACCGCTCCTCGATGTGGCCTCGCGCTACTTCCAGCTGCTCGGCAAGCCGCTGCTCAACACGCTCATCATCCTCCTGTTCCTGCTTTTCGTGGCCCGCCCCGTGGTTCTGGCCCTGATCCGTCCGAAGGTGGACAAGCCGACGACGGTGCAGAGCACGGAAGAGCTCGGCGCCTCGCAGGAACTCATGGCTCTGACCGAAGGCCTGACCGACGAGGACATGGCCGCCGTGGACGCGGTCAAGCGCATCGAAAACGCCAAGCACCTTGCGCAGCAGCTTGTGGAACAGAACATGGACCAGGCCGTCATGATCATGCGTCAATGGATGACACAGGGAGAAGCATAAGTGGCAGCACCTACCGCAAAACTGACCGGCCCTCAGAAAACGGCCATTCTCATCCTCGCCCTTGGAGACGCCTTTGCGTCGGAAGTCTTCAAGAAGTTCGAACGTACCGAGATTACGGCCGTATCGAGGGCCATGGCCAAGCTCGATACCGTGACCAAGGAACAGGCCGAGGAAGTCTTGCGGGAATTCAACCAGGCCATGACCATCGGCAAGGAAATGCTCTACGGCGGGCCTGAGCAGGTCCGCAAGATGATCTCCTCCAACCTGGATTCCGACACCGCCCGCTACATCCTGGACGAACTTGATTTTGACTCCGGACCGGTGCCCTTCAAGGAACTGGGCAACGTCAGCCCCAAGATCCTGGCCCAGATCCTGCGCAACGAGCATCCCCAGACCCTGGCCCTCATTCTCGGACACCTTCCGCCCGAAAGCGCCGGCAATCTGCTGCAGAACATGACTCCCGGCGTAAGAGCCGAGGTGCTGATCCGCCTGGCCAAGCTCGAGGCCGTGGCCGAGGAAATGCTCGTCGAGGTAGATCGGGTATTGCAAAGCCAGCTCATCGCCATCGGCGGCAAGGAAGGCCGCAAGGTCGGCGGCGTCAATTCCGTGGCGGAAATTCTCAATGCCATCGACCGTGCCACGGAAGAGGAAATCATGGCCGACATCGAAGAGGAAAGTGCCCAGCTGGCCGAAGAAATCAAGCAGCTCATGTTCGTCTTCGAGGATATCATGAAGATCGACGACCGCGGCATCCGCGAAGTTTTGAAAGAGATCAGCAACGAGGACCTGACCATGTCGCTCAAGACCGCGCCGGAAGAGTTGCGCGAGAAGTTCTTCAAGAACCTGTCGGAGCGCGCGGGCAACATGATCCGCGAAGACCTGGAGATCATGGGTCCGGTCAAGCTGTCCGAAGTCGAGGCCGCGCAGCAGAACATCGTCAAGCAGGTGCGCCGCCTGGAAGCCGAGGGCCGCATCGTCATCGCCGGCAGCGGAGGCGAAGTCCTTGTCTAGCACCCCGACATGCCCCGGGAGGATCATCTACGGCTTGCACAGCCGCGACGGTGCCGGTCTCAACCGCCCCCCCTCCCTGACCTGGAACAATGAGACCGAGGATCACTATATGGAACAGGTGCGTCAACGTGCGCAGCATATGGCCAAGGAGATTCTGGCCGACGCCCTGGCCGAGGCCGAGGGCATCAGGGTCGCCGCCCGCGCTGAGGGCTTCGCTGCCGGGCAGCAGGAGGCAACGGCTGTGGGACAGAAGGAAAAGGCAAAGGTCGGCGCCTTTCTTGACACCCTCCAGTCCGCCCTTGTCGCGGAAAAGGAGCGAGTCTACGCCGAGCACAAGGAGTGCCTTTTTCAGATCCTGCGCCTGGCCTTTGAGAAAACACTGGGAGTCATGCTTGATGAGCAGCGGGAGCAGGTCCTGATCACCCTTTTCGAAGAAGCCGTCTCGCAGCTCCAGGCCCGAACCTGCATCACGGTGCACGTCTGCCAGGCGGACCTCGATCTGGCCACCACGCTCGTTGATCAGACCAGAAAAGAGCGCGTCGATCTCCCCGAGCTTCGCATTCGCGCCAGCGAAGGCCTTGAACCGGGCGGCGTGCGCGTCGAAAGCGGAGACGGCCTGGTAGACAATTCCGTTGCCGCCCGCTTCGAGCAGGTCCGCTCCATTCTGGACGGGTATATGGATAATTCATGATCGCGGATCTGGACGGCACCCTGCAGCTTCTTTCCGGCCTGCAGCCGGCCCAGGCCTACGGCAAGGTAACCAAGGTCGTCGGTCTGGTGGCCGAGGGCAGGGGCATAAAAGCCCCCCTTGGCTCTGTCTGCCAGCTCCTGCCTGACAACTCGGGCAGACAGGTCATCAACGCCGAAGTGGTCGGCTTCCGCGACGACGTCATGCTGCTCATGCCGTACGGGGAAATGCGCGGCATCCGTCCGGGGAGCCTCATCCGCAATACCAGCACCCCGCCCGTCTTTCCCGTGGGCCATCGCTATCTGGGACAAGCCGTTGACGCCTTCGGGCAGTCCCTGGATCCGGCAAAGACCATTTTTCCGGCCCGCTACAGCCCCCTGCACGCCGACCCGCCCAACCCGCTGACCAGGCCACGCATCAACGCGCCCCTTGATGTTGGGGTCCGGGCCATCAATGGCCTGCTGACCCTGGGCAAGGGGCAGCGCGTCGGCATCATGGCCGGGTCCGGTGTGGGCAAGAGCACTCTCATGGGAATGTTCGCACGCTACACCTCGGCTGAGGTCAACGTCATCGGCCTTATCGGTGAACGCGGCCGCGAAGTTGTCGATTTCATTGAGAAGGATCTGGGTCCCGAGGGGCTGGCCAAGTCGGTGCTGATCGTTGCGACCTCGGATCAGGGGCCGCTGGTGCGCATGCGGGCGGCCTACGCGGCCACGGCCATGGCGGAATTCTTTCGTGATGAAGGCAAGGACGTGCTCCTGATGATGGATTCGGTGACCCGCTTCGCCATGGCCGCCCGCGAGGTCGGCCTGGCCGCCGGAGAGCCCCCGACAACCCGCGGCTACACGCCCACGGTCTTTTCCCATCTTCCTCGCCTGCTTGAACGCGCCGGCCGTTCGGCCAAGGGAAGCATCACGGGCATCTACACGGTGCTGGTGGAAGGCGACGATTTCAACGAACCCGTTGCCGACGCGGTGCGATCCATCCTTGACGGGCACATCGTCCTGACCAGGGATCTGGCCGACCAGGGGCACTATCCGTCCATCGATGTGCTCAAAAGCGTCAGCCGTCTGGCGTCGGATGTCACTCCCGCACCGGTGGTCGCGGCGGGCCGGGACCTGATCCGTATGATGGCTACCTTCCAACGCGTGGAAGACATGGTCAATATCGGTGCCTATGTTCCCGGTTCCAACGCCGAGATCGATCAGGCCCTGAGCATGATTCACCCCATCCGGTCCTATCTGCAGCAAAACGTCGACGAGCGCTCGGACCTGGATCAGGCGTTTGAGGCACTGCAAGCCCTTACCGGCGGCAACCTGCCCAAATCCGTCAAGCCACGGACTTAATCCGCCGACCCCCCGGCCACACGCAACACCTCTTCAATGGTCGTCACGCCCTCAGCAACCCTTCCCATACCGTCGTCAAACAGGGATCGAACGCCTTTTTTGCGGACCAGTTCGCGCAGATCGCCCAGGTCGATGTTCCTGCGGATGGCGTCCTTGACCTCCGTGTCGTAGGGCAGGATCTCGAAGATTCCGGTACGCCCGTAATAACCGGTCTGACGGCAGTGATCGCACCCGCGCCCCCGCCACAGGGACTGTCCTGGGCTGACATAGCTCTCCAGTCCGAGGGCCTTTATGTCCTCATAGTCGGGCTTGTACTGCGCCTTGCAATGCGGGCAGATGTTGCGCACCAGGCGCTGGGCGATGCAGCCGATGACGGCGGCGTTGATGAGATAGGCGTCAAGACCAAGGTCGAGCAGGCGCGTCAGGGCGGAACTTGCGTCGTTGGTGTGCAGGGTCGAGAAGACGATGTGCCCGGTCAGGGCCGATTGCACGGCCTGTTCCGCTGTCTCCAGATCGCGCATCTCCCCGATCATGATGATATCCGGGTCCTGGCGCAGGATGTGGCGCAGCATCTGTCCGAAGGTCACCCCGATCTTGGACTGCACGCCGATCTGGTTGAAATCGTCGACCACCATTTCGATGGGATCTTCAAGGGTCACCACGTTGACCTGCGGGTTGGCCAACAGCTTCAGGGTCGAGTACAGCGTGGTTGACTTGCCGCTGCCCGTAGGTCCTGTGACCAGGATGAGCCCATAGGTCTTGCTCAGAAACCTGCTGTAGATCTCGTGGTGTTCCTTCCTCATGCCCAGTTCATCGAGGGTCTTGATGGTACTGTCGCTGGACAGAAGCCGCAGGACCATCTTCTCGCCAAAGGCCACCGGGATGGTCGAAACGCGCACATCCGTCGGCACCCCGGCCAGCACAAGCTGGACGCGGCCGTCCTGGGGTCTGCGTTTCTCGGAGATGTCGAGCCTGCTCATGCCCTTCAGACGGTTGATCATGGCCAGGTGCACGGTCATGGGCAGCCGGTGCAGATCGTGGAGGATGCCGTCGATGCGGAACCGGACCAGCGCGAAGTCCCGCTTGGGCTCGATATGGATGTCACTGGCCCGCTCGCGCAGCGCGGAACGCAGCAGGTAGTCCACGGCTTTTATGATATGGCGATGGGATTCGGGGTCGGATTTCTCCGCGACCTTGACCCGTGCTTCGAGATTGCCGATTTCGCTCGAGTCCATGAACTCGATCTGCGCGGCCTGGATGGCGGTGCGGAACTGGTAGTAGTCATCGATGAGGCGGTGTATGTCCTGCCTGGTGCTCAGGAACACCTTGTAGGGCAGGTCGCTGACACGCTCCATGTCCTGCCACAGTTCCGGCCTGAAGGGATTGAACACCGCCAGCTCCAGTTCCCCGTCGCGGATCATGATGGGGACAAGGGTGTTCATGCGCGCAAAGCTCTCCGAAATGGTCTTCGTGGTCACCTCAAGGTCCAGGTCGAACGGGTCCACGCGCCGGAACTCGAGACCCTCATGCCGGGCCACGGCCCTTAGAATGACGTCTTCAGTGATGCGCGACTCCGGTTGACCGGCTTCCCGTGGAGGCCTGCGTATGTTGAATCGGAGCAGATCATCAAGCCCGTCAGGGCCTTCCGTGTCGATCCCGTTCTTGACCGCGTGGTCCATGATGATTCTGGCCTGTGGTTCGCTGATCTCATCTGCGTGGGTCAGAATCTCCAGCAGATAGTTCAGGGAGTAGACAATTCGCTTGGTGTTGAGACTATCCATTGTCCTGTCTCCTGTGCATGGCCACGATGCGGTCCACCGTTCCCGTGGTCGAATGCCCGGCCAGCAGGGGAATCGAACACACCGTCCCGCCCGCCGCCTCCACCACGTCACGCCCGACTATCCGCTCCACGCTCCAGTCTCCGCCCTTGACCAGCACGTCGGGACGCACCTCGCGGATAAGCTCAAGCGGCGTGTCCTCATCGAAGATAACGACAAAATCCACGCACTGGAGCGCTGCCAGCACCCGCGCCCTGCTCTGCTGGTCGTTGACCGGCCGCTGGGGTCCTTTGAGGCGGCGCACCGAGGCGTCGCTGTTGAGCCCGACAACGAGGCCGTCTCCCATGCTTCGGGCTCGCTCCAGGTAGTCCACGTGCCCGGGATGAAGTATGTCGAAACACCCGTTGGTGAAGACCAGCCTGCCGCCGTTGGCCGGTCTTTGGATCTGTTGCGCTGTAACTATTTTTTGCTCGGTGTTCATGGACTCTTGTGGGTTTGACGTAAGCTGGGTGGTGCCGTAAATGTCGCGAAAATTCATACGGGAAGTGCAATGTCCAAAAGCTGGCTCAAATCAAAACATGATTCTTTCGTACGCGACGTGCTGCGTGATTTCTGCCAGATTGCCAGCGCCCTTGAAAACCATTTTTCCGACTACGACGCAACCGGGTCGGTCAGCTTTCATTTTTTTGACGACATGCTCGGGCGGCAGAACAGCAAAGGCCTTCTCTGGCGTCTCAAGGACACCGCGCACCTGCTTTTCCGCAACGAGGAGCGCACGTCGTACGCGGTCTTTGGCGAATACCTCGACTGGGCCCTAGGCTACATCTTTCACGAGTGCATCAAACTCAAGGAAGACGCGTACCAGCAGATGAACTACAAGCCCCGCTTCAAGCACCTGCAGCAGGGTGTCGGCCTGACCCCGGAAGAGCTGCACATCGGGTCCGAGCTGTACGCGGTCATCAGGCAGACTTCCGAGAGCATCGAGCGCGAAGTGCGCCGCATCCGCTTCATCATTTTTCACTGCAAGCGCCTGTTCATTCTATATCTTCCCCTTCATCATGAAAACCCCCTCCTGGCGCGCTTTCTTTATGCGCAAAGCGACCTCGTGCACGGTGTGTTCAAAGGCTATGCGGAGGAACTCATTCACGCCATCTACACTGACGGCGAACACCGCATGTACGCACTGGCCGCGCAGTCACTGGAGGAAGGCGGATGGCTCGAAGAGGCTGCCAAGGCCCGTCAGTGTGAAGAGAACTCAGCCTTGCAAAAAAAACTTGATATCAGTGCCGATACTGCTAAATTTTCAAGCCAAGAACTCTAGTTGCAACAATTTTAACGTTCTTAAAGGATCAAACCCATGCGTCATCTCAAATTGCTTCTGCTGGCATTGCTGCTCACAACCTGGGGCTGCGCAACCCTGACCGGTTCCGAGGACCCCGAAATGACGCAGTCTCAGACCAGCTTCTTTTATGATTTCAGCGATATTCGCATCCCTGAAGAGATGGAACTCCAACCCGGCAAATCCATTATCACCCCTTCTGAAAACGGCAAATTCGGAACCATGATGTTTCGGGGCCGGGCCGAACCCATTTCCCTTTTCGACTTCTTTTTCAACACCATGCCCAAAGACGGTTGGACCCTCGTCACATACCAGAAATATCAGCGCTATCATCTTGTATTTACTAAAGAAAATCGAGTCTGCATGATTTCCATCGAGGAAAGTCCTTTCTGGTACACATGGCTTGAAGTCAAGGTCACCCCAAAGGCTCCTGGCACCAGCGCACCGACCTACCCCATTGGATCCCAGCCCGAAGGAACGTATCAGAGCTTTCCATCCTCGGGTTCATCTTTTGACTCTGAAAGGACTTTGTCGCAGTGATTCCATTACACTATCAGTTCGATACGTTTCACGGGAAACGTATCCACCTCGGAGTCACCGGCTCCATAGCCGCTTACAAGGCCCTGGATCTGACCAGGGCCTTTTTGCATTTGCATCTGCAGGCAGGAGTCACCCTGACCGACTCGGCACGCAAGTTCGTGACCGAACTCTCTTTTGGTGCCCTTGGAGCTGACCCGCTCTATACGGACATGTTTGCGGCCGGGGCGAACTTCGATCACCTCGAACCTTCAGTTGCCGATGCCTTCATCGTCGCTCCGGCAACGGCAAACATGGTGGCCAAGATGGCCCACGGCATTGCCGACGACCTGCTCAGCTGCCAACTGCTGGCCTACCCAGGCCCGATTCTTGTGGCTCCGGCCATGAACCCGCGCATGTGGGCCGCAACGGCAACACAACAGAATTGGGACATTCTCGGCCAACGCGGAGTCGTGCGCATCGATCCGGATTGCGGCAATGTCGCGTGTGGAGACACGGGCCAGGGCCGCCTGGCTCCCCTTGATGAAATTTTTATCCGTACGCTTGCTGCGCTGGCGCCACAGGACTTGCGAGGCAGAAAAGTCATGGTCACCCTTGGACCGACGCGAGAATATTTCGACAAGGCGCGGTTCTGGTCCAACCCGTCCAGCGGCATCATGGGGGCCAGCCTGGCCGTGGCGGCTGCGCTGCGGGGGGCGGAAGTGACCGCTATCACAGGGCCGGTCGATATCACCCTGCCAGCCATGATCAACCGGGTCTGCGTGATCTCGGCACGGGAGATGTTTGAAGCAGCAGCAGATATTTTCCCTGCCCAGGACATCGGATGCTTCACCGCAGCTGTAGCGGATTTCAAGCCCCCCCTGTGCCCTTCCGGAAAGTTCAAAAAATCCGGGGAGCCTTTACGCCTGACTTTCGAACAGAACCCCGACATCCTCGCCACCCTCAGCACAGACAAGAAAGTATGGCAGCAGACCATCGGTTTTGCCGCTGAATCTCAGGATCTTGAAGCCAACGCTCGACTCAAGCTTGACAGAAAAAATCTTGATCTCATTGTTGCCAACCCCATTGATGAAGCCGGGGCAGGCTTTGCCTCCCCAACCAACAGGGTGATGGTCATGGACCGCCTGGGCCGCCAGGAATCCTGGCCGCAATTGCCGAAAACCGAAGTTGCCTGGAGGATCTGGGATTGGATCTCAATGAACACACCCTGAGCGAGGCAGAACGAACCCTTAAACGTCTCGGGGTCACTCATGTCTTTGAGTCCATGTCGGATCGGGACGATGCTGCCGCGTCCCCCCCGCCCCTTCAGGCTTCACCGCAGGCAGAGCCATCCGTTCATGCCCGCTCCGGCCATCTGGAGTCTGCGTTGCAGGAAGAAGCACTGCCCCCGCTGCTGCGCTCATTGTTTCACGGGAAACATGCGCCCGTGCGAACGATGTGGACATACAAAGGCTTGTACGAAGACATGCAGATGGCAGAGCCTCCGGCCCGCATGTGTGTTTTCAGGAAAATCCAGGAATCAGTGTGCCTGCACCTGAAATGGGCGTCCTGCGACATCGCCGCATGGCCGCTGGACGTCAATGAACGCATTTTTCGCAAGGGGATTGCGCAGTTCCGCCCAAGAACTGTACTCCTTTTTAACGACAACCTGCTCCCCGTTAAAAATCCTGAAGATAAGCCCCATCCCCACCTTGACCAGGCAAGTTGCGACGTAATCATATTGCCGAGCCTGGAAGATATGGCCCAGGGCGACCGGCAGCTCAAGAACGAAGCCTGGAAAATTCTGCAAACAGTCCCGCTATGAAGGAATTTGACGCGATTTGACGTCAATTTCAAAAAAAGAGTTCTGAGAACTCAAATTCCGTATTGCCCGCCAAACGCCCTTGGGATAGATGTTTTTCATATTTTGTTTCACATGGAGCATTGCATGAAAATTCTTATCACCGGCGCGGCAGGATTTATCGGTTTTCATCTCGCGAAGCGTTTTCTTCGAGCCGGAGTTGCCGTTTTCGGATTGGATAACCTCAACGATTACTATTCGATACAACTGAAAAAAGATCGTCTGAGCCTTCTGCAGCAAGAAAAAGGGTTTCACTTTGAACCCATTGACCTGGCAGATGCCGGCGCCCTGAACGAATATTTCAGGACCAATCAGTTCACCCACGTCGTCAACCTCGCGGCTCAGGCCGGAGTCAGATATTCGCTCATCAACCCCAAGTCCTACGTTGATTCCAACATAGTCGGATTCGCCAACCTTCTGGAGTGCTGTCGCCACAACGACACCAGCCACCTGGTCTACGCGTCGTCGAGTTCCGTTTACGGACTCAACACGTCCATGCCGTTCTCCGTCCATGACAATGTGGACCACCCCGTCAGCCTGTATGCCGCGAGCAAGAAATCCAACGAACTGATGGCTCACACATACTCGTACCTGTACAAACTGCCCACCACAGGGCTGCGATTTTTCACGGTTTACGGCCCATGGGGACGCCCGGACATGGCCTTGTACCTCTTCACCAAGGCCATCTGCGAGGGCAAGCCGATCAACGTGTTCAACCACGGAAAAATGCGCAGGGATTTCACATACATCGACGATATCGTAGAAGGCGTGTTCCGAATCACGGGCCATGTGCCTCAGGGAAATACTGACTGGGACGGCAACAACCCGGACCCGAGCACCTCCCCCGCCCCGTACAAGCTCTACAATATCGGGAATAACAACACGGTGGAACTGGAACAGTTCATCACCGAACTTGAAAAAGCCCTCGGAAAAAAAGCCGTGCGAAATTATATGGATATTCAGCCAGGAGATGTGCCGGCCACCTATGCCAATATCGACGACCTGATCAGCGACGTGGGATTTAAGCCATCGACAAGCATACAGGAAGGCATCCAGAAGTTCATCGCCTGGTACCAAGATTACTACCGTCCGTAGTTCCCCGTGAAACATCCGGATCAGGAGGGAAGGCATTTGGCGCAGACAATCGTTTTGGCAAATCAGAAAGGTGGGGTCGGAAAAACCACCACCACCGTCAATCTGGCGGCATCCCTGGCGGCAATGGAGCAGCGCGTCTTGGTCATTGACTGTGATCCACAGGCCAACGCTTCCAGTGGGCTTGGCGTGGATGTGGGAGAGGTAAAGACGTCCATATATCAGGCGCTGTTCAATCCGGAAGAGGCGCGCAAGGCCGTGATCGGGTCGGACATGGATTTTCTCAGAATTCTGCCCTCAACGCCGGATCTGGTCGGAGCGGAGATAGAGCTTGGGGACGTTCAGGACCGGGAGTTCATCCTGCGCAGAATCGTCGGACTGCTCGGTCCTGATTATGACTACATCCTCATCGACTGCCCTCCTTCGCTGGGACTGATCACAATCAACGCCCTGTGTGCGGCCAGGTGGCTGCTTGTGCCGCTGCAGTGCGAATACTACGCGCTGGAAGGAATCGCCCAGTTGATGAAAACATACGGGCTGGTCAAGGAAAGGCTGAACCCGGAACTGGAAATCCTGGGAATACTCCTGACCATGTTCGACAAAAGAAACAAGCTCTCATTCATGGTTGAACGCGAGGTTCGCGACCACTTCAAAGAGCTTGTCTTTACGACCTCCATCCCGAGAAACGTCAGACTTTCCGAGGCGCCGAGCCATGGCCTGCCGGCCATTCTCTACGATATCAGGTCAATCGGAACTCAGGCATACATCGCACTGGCCCAGGAGCTGATCGATAAAAAACTTGATCAATCACAGGCGCAGGTAAGGTGAGGCGTGCAGGTCACGGTGACCTTGTCCTTGAAATGGCGCTTGGTGATGCGCGACTTGCACCCTACGCACATGAAAGCGAGCAGGCCGCCCATATTTGCGGCGCGGAGGATGAATTTCCGGGGATCGTCAGCCTTCCAGTCCGCGGTTTCTGCCCCGCAGGTCTCACAGGCCACATCCGTAGGGAGCTCGTAGCGAAGGTCCCAGTACTTCTCGAGAAGCTGCAAATCACCCATGGGCTCGGCTATTTCAACTTCGGAAGGATATAATTTATCAAGGACTGAGAGAACATGCTTGCAAACATGCTCCCACATCTCCTGCTCCAGAAAAACGCCCTGGGGCTGCCCCTGAGCGTCGACAACGTATCTTACGGCCGTATCCTTGTTCACTTGAGACTCCGGAAGTTGAATGTTTTGACAGTGAACTGTCATTAAATACGAATCGTCCAGGGTCAACGCCCCTGGCGCAAACATCCGCGGGAAAACCATGACCATGAAAAAACGCGGGCTCGGACGCGGGCTTGATGTACTCATCAAAAGCCGCAATGTCGAACCCGAACACGACACCGAAATCGTGACGCTGGATATCGATGCCCTCCAGCCCAATATCCATCAACCTCGCCACCACTTCGATCATATGGCTCTGGAAGAGCTGGCCGCGTCCATCAAAACCCAGGGGCTGATCCAGCCCGTGCTGGTCCGCCCCCTTGCCACCCCTGGACAATACGAGCTTGTGGCCGGGGAAAGGCGATGGCGCGCCAGCCGAATGGCGGGCCTGGATACCATAAAGTGCATCGTGCGCCGCATGGACGACTACGAGAGCATGGCCATCGCACTTATAGAGAACCTGCAGCGCGAGGATTTGAATCCCATAGAAGAGGCGCGGGCCCTCGGACAGATCAAGGACCACTTCCAGATCACCCAGGAAGAACTGGCAGACAAGATCGGAAAAAGCAGGCCGGCCGTGACCAACAGTCTAAGGCTGCTGAGACTGCCGGAAAAGGTGCAAAACCTGCTGGAGACAAACACCCTCTCCGCCGGACACGCCAGGGCTCTCTTAGGGCTTGATGATCCGCAAACAATTGCCAGGGTCGCCGAGATTGTCATGGCAAAAGGCCTGAACGTGCGGTCTACCGAAGAGCTCGTCAAAAAATTCAAGCTCGGAAAGACCGAGCAGGAGAAGCCGCGTCGGGAAAAGGCGGTGGCGACGGACATCGCAAACGCAATTGAGAACCTGTCCGGGAAATTCACGGTTCGGCACACTGGTACTCCCAAGAAAGGAAAAATCGTGTTCGCATACGCAAGCAACGAGGAGCGGGAAAAAATAGCGACGTTTCTCGAAAAAATGGCAAGGGAGCAGGAAATATGAATCTGGCATTCAACGCTTCACGCATGATCGGATCGAGGGTGCTCATCATCGGGGACATCATGCTCGATCAATACCAGCGCGGACTGGTTGAACGGATCTCGCCGGAAGCGCCCGTACCCATAGTAAAAATAACGGACCAGGCCTTCAAGATCGGAGGAGCCGGCAACGTCGCGCAAAACGTGGCTACTTTGGGTGGGTGCCCTACTCTGGTAAGTATCTGCGGCCACGATCTTTACGGAGATGATCTGCAAAAGATCTGCGCCAGTCTGCGCATCGACAGCCATCTCATTCGGTCACAGTCCCGTGAAACAACCCTGAAGACGCGCATCATGGCCGCACATCAGCAGATGCTGCGCGTGGACAGGGAAACAAACAGGGCTCTGGATGACAGCGAATTCGAAGCACTGGTGGCCACTGTGGACCGGCAGATAGAAGATTTCGCGACCATCATTCTTTCGGATTACGGCAAGGGAGTCATCTCGGAAAAATTCCTGCTCTGGCTGAAGGGCAGAAAAAAGCATGATCAAAAAATCATCCTGGATCCGAAAACATGTAATTTCCCGCACTACAGTGACTTGTATTGCATGACGCCAAACAAGAAAGAAGCATCGGAAGGAGCGGATTTACCCGTCTCAACTCGCGAGGAAATACTCAGGGCGGGCAAGGAAATCATCAAAAAAAGCAACCTGCAGAGCCTGGTCATAACCCTGGGCGCGGAAGGCATGGTTGTGTTTCTTCCGGGTCAGGGGGTCTTCCATCTCCCGACCACGGCCAAAAAGGTTTTTGACGTTACCGGCGCAGGAGACACGGTCATCGCTGTCATCGCCCTGGGGCTCAGTTCCGGGCTGGACCTTTTGAGCTCCTGCATTCTGGCCAACTGCGCCGCAGGGCTTGTGGTCGGGCAGGTCGGCGCAGTGGGCGTATCCCAGGAAGAGCTTACCGAGACGCTCAGTTCCTGGCCCTCCGCGCAGCAGGAGAAATGGGCGTCGCTATGATCCGGGGGCTGGCCTAGACCTCGCACTCTGCTCCGCAACAAGGCCCGCCCAGGCCGTCATAGGCCGCCAGTATCCTGCGCTCCTTGTCAAGCCGGTCCTCACTGAGCAAGGGGCATGGATGAGACGATGCCAGGTCGCCAAGAGCGCTCCACAGGGGTACGGCGTTAAAGCCCTGCCCCAGCAATTCACCGGACTTTGTCTCGACCAGATGCAGCTCCATGGAATCTGTAACCATCACCAACGGAAAGGGCGCGGGCAGATGTATCCTGGCCGCCGCCAGGCTTTCACGGACAAAGGTCCCAACTTCGCCAGGGCAGAAAAAAAGAGCCAGCAAAGGTTCCGCGTGTTCGGAAAAAATGGCCAGATCAATGAAGACGGAATACGGCTCATTGTTCACGGAAAAGGAGAGTTCGTATTTGGGACGTATAAGCTCACGCGGATATTTCCTGTCTTCGACCAGGAGCTTGGCCAAGGCCTGACGCAGATCCTCATAGGTCGTGTCCATGATTTCCCGGCCGGTGAGATAATCCGTAATGACTCGGTTCAGGCTGACTTCATGCATACATACCTCCTGAGTTCTTATGACAATAGTAAGCGCTGCAGAGAAAGGGGCAAGAAGCAAAGTTACGCATCGCGTTGACCGAACTGCCTGTCTACGCTAGCAAAAAAAAAAAACGGAAATGCCATGGACAAACTGTTCCTGATCAAAAGCATCGACCAGATCCATGACGGGTTATGCAACGGACTGTCGCGCTTTTCCGGTCCGAGCCGCGCCGCGCTCATTTACGCCAGGCATCGCCACGGTCCGGTACGAATCTATGATCCATGCGATCTTCTACGCGGACACGAGCCGCGTCTTCAGGAGCACTATCTCGGCCTCAAGATACGCAAAGAAAAAAAATCTGCCTCGATAAAACAAGACCTTGCCGCATTCGAAAACCCCGAACTGGCGGGGATAATAGCATGTGGCGGCAATTTCCCGAATCTGCACCTGCAGACATGGTTCAGCGAGCACCATGTGGACATGTGCTCGCCTGGCCCGACGACACGCTGGCTTGAGTACGCGTGCCGACTGCTCTCCCAGGATCTGGGAACAAAAAGCGCCATCGATCTGGAAACATCGGGATACGTGCTGCAGAATTTCGCCACGCATGCCGTACGCGACCATATTGTTGACATGCGAAACCTGAGCCTTGGACCCGACACGCGGCTTCGCATCTACCCTATCCTTGACGCCATCCTCAACATCTCAAAAACCCGCGAAGAAGGAAAGTGGCCCATGGGCGACCTCATTTTCGTGGAACCGTCGCAAGCGCATAAAATACACTACCTGGCCACGTTCGGAGATTTTGAGAGGCCGGCAATGAAGGATTTCAAACACATTCGCAAACTTTTGCAGGCTGTGGAAGGCAACAGGCACAAGCTTGTCAGCAACGGACAAAAGATCATCGGCATCGGCACCGGCAGAATGCCCGACTTCTCCGTCATCGCAGAGTTCAGGGGGAATCACGGATTCATAAGGGTGCAGGATGAAACCCTGTGCAGCTTTGCCGACGGAGGCTTCCACTCGTCCACGCGTCAAGCGAATCTGGTACAGCTTGAAGAGGTCCTGCTTGAACTCAAACTGGAGCCAAACCGCATCTACACGATCATGAAGGTGGTCAGCACCCTGGTGCGCAGTGCACAGGAACGCAAACACGGGTGCGCCCTGGTGCTCGATTTCGGCAGCCCGTTGGCCAACATCTCCGGCCAGCACCTGGAAACGCCACTTGACCTGAAGCGCCATACGGATCTGGATCTGGCGACTTCGCTGGCCAAAGTGGACGGGGCCCTGCACATAGACATGATGTACCTCAAACTGCACGCGTTTGCCGCCCTGCTTGATGGCAGGGCCGTGGCCGGTGAAAACCGGGCCAGGGGAGCGAGATACAACTCGGCCCTGAGATTCACGGCCGAAAACAATCAGGCCATCCTCGTGGTGGTCAGTTCCGACCGGCCCATTTCAATTATTCAGCACGGTGCAGAGATCAAAGCCAAGTGCGACTGGGTGCCAAGATACCAGTGCCTGTGCGAGCCGATGACCCTGGAGGAATGGCTCCAGGAATCGGCGAGACAGTATTGATCAGGCGTAGAGGCTGCAAATCAGAAGCGTCAGCGAGCGTTCCAGCGACTGACATTCGGAATCAGGAATTTTTTCACCGCCTTCCGTGATATGCAGGATGTCCATGGCCTTGTCCTTTTGCGTGGCGATCTTGGCAAAGATCAGGTCCATGCCAAGCCTGTAGAGGCACAGCGAAACGGTGGCCAAAAGGCCCGGCACGTCGGGAGCCTGAATGGACAGCACGGTGTGAAAATCGGAAGCAGTATTATCAAGCCGAACCCTCACCAGATCGGAATCCGCAGCGTAGACCTTTTTGAATTTCGATGTGAGCTGCACCGAAAGGCGGTCAAGACCGCTCTCATCATCGAAAAGACGCGTCAGACTTCCCTGGAACGCGGTAACCGTCTCATCGACATAGAGCATGTCGAGTGGCTCCGTGACCCAGAACACATCCACGACGGTTCCATCATCCCATACGCACAGCTCTGCTCCCAAAACAGACATGCCATGCTTGTCGAGCGCCGCACAGAAGCGTGCAAAAAGGCCGGGACGGTCCATGGACACGAGGGTCACGCGCAAAGAGCGTGAGTTCGGCCGGTGCTCCCAGGCAAGGTGAAAGGGGGAAGCGTCCCTTGCAGTGGAAAAAGCCAGTACCAGTTCAATATGCTCGATGATGCGCGCACAGGGTGTCTGCAGCAGGTACCGGGGCGGCATTATGGAGAGAAAACGCTCGAAATCGTGAATTGAAAGAACACCGGGCCTTTTGGCGCGCAGGGAATCACGCAGGGTGCTCAGTCTGTGCACCTGCGTTTCGTCAGACATGATACCATATTCCAGGACCTTGCGTGTCTTGAAATAGGTTTCACGCAGCAGGTTCTCGACCCAGGGATTCCAAGCCTTGGGACCGGTGGCCGCAGAGTCGGCCCAGGTCAGAAGTGTCAGGCGGTCCAGACACTCAACAGACTTGAGCGCCTGCGCGAGCTGCAAAATGACCGGTTCCTCGCCGAGGTCGTGACGAGTGGCCGTATGCACCAGCAACAGGTGATGCTCGATCAAAAAAGCGCATTCCTGGATAAAGTGGTCGTCATATCCGAGGCGTGAAAGAATACTCCGCGCAAGCTGCGCCCCCTTGGCGGCATGATCGCCGTTTCCCTTGCCGATGTCATGCAGGAGCGCAGCCCAGCGCAGACAGGGCTCGTCACGCTGGGAAAAAAGATAATCCCCGAGAAATTCATGGCTCTTGTCAAAGGACGCAACATTACGAACCGTCTCCACGAGGTGCGGCCCGGCGGGCAGCCTGTGATAGGCGTCAAACTGAACGAGGTGCTCGATTTCGGAAAATTCAGGGAGAAGAACGGATAAGAAGCCCACCTCAAGCATCTGATCGAGGATATGCCCTGCTTGGGGGCCGCACAACATGTCCTGAAAACGGGATACGATAGACTGCTGCCAGTCGCCGGTCCGTGACAGGAGCTCAAACCGATCCTGGATAATGCGCCGGGTGTGCCAGCCGATAGGAATGCCTGATATGGCGCTGTGGCGGAACAGTTCAACGATGTTGACGGGGTCGGAAACGAGAACGGAAAAATCAAGGCCCGTGTCCGCGCCGGGTGCAGCACCGCCGCGCAAAGACTTGTCCAGGCAGAGCCTGCAGAGCAACCGGATCTCCGTCATGGCCCGATGCAGGTCCGACAGAAAATGTTCTACGGCTCCCCTCTCCCCAACCGGTCCATAGCCCAGAACCTGGGCAATTTCAGGCTGCATTTCAAGATGCAGGACATCGTTTTTACGCCTGCCGAGTCGATGCAGAGCCATTCTGGCCGATGAAAGCACCTGTGACGCACGGGACAGGGCCGTCCTTTCGGAGGATGACAGTGACGCGTATTCGCCCCCGCCTGCGCTGCAGACCGCATCTAGCCAGTGCGTAGTCTGCAGGTCGCGCTGCCCCCCCCTGCCCTCCTTGAGGTTGGGTGAAAGCAGATGTGCGGCGTCGCCGAAACGACGATGACGTTCTTCGTGACGTCGCGCCAACCAGGGAAGAATCTCGACGCGCAGAGGGATGACGAGGCGCTCGATCACGGCGCTGCGGAAGGCGGAAAAAACATCGGCAGGACCGGATATGAGACGTGCGTCAAGAAGGGAAATCAGGACTTCGAAGTCCTCTGATGCCAGCGCCAGGGTTTCCGGGAGCGTCCTGATTCCGTGCCCGACGTCAAAACCGCTGTCCCACAACGGGACGAACAGGTTTTCGGCCAGGAACTGGGAGTCCGGCGGGGCCGATTCCGGCATGCATACAAGCAGATCAATATCGGAAAAGGGAAACAGTTCTTCCCGGCCGTAGCCGCCCAGGGCAAGAACAATGGTCCGGTCATGGTCAAAAAGAAGCCGTGCGCTGGTCTGCCGAACCCAGTCGTCAACGCAGGCGGAAAACCAGGCGGGACTGTGGCCCGGCTGCGCCTCCGGGGAGCGGTAAAGGTCCCGGGCCAGTCGCAGGGGTTCGATGCTCATGATGAAAAGGGGCAGCCGAAGCTGCCCCTGTCTGCTAGAGGGCTGATCCGCCGGACTCGCCGGTGCGGATGCGGATGGCGTTGTCGATGGTGGAGATGAATATCTTTCCATCGCCGATCTTGCCGGTCTTGGCGGCCGTCTGGATGACCTCTACGGTCTGGTCGAGGAGGTCGTCGTCGATGACCACTTCGATCTTGACCTTGGACACGAAATCCACCTGGTACTCGGCTCCGCGATAGACTTCCTTGTGACCGCGCTGGCGTCCGAACCCGCGCACTTCCGTCACCGTCATACCCTGTATGCCCATGCCCGTGAGGGCTTCCTTGATTTCATCCAGCTTGTAGGGCCGGGTGATTATTTCAACTCGTTTCATGATTCCTCCTCAAGTGGTTGGCGAATCAGGCCTGATAGGCGGATTCACTGTGAATGGCCACGTCGAGCCCGGCCTCTTCCTCTTCGTCATTGACACGCAGCGGCGTGACGAGGCTGATGACCTTCAGTAGAACATAAGACATGGTGAAGGCAAAGACGCAGGTTGCGACCACGGACACGAACTGGATCCAGAGCTGGCCGGGGTTCCCGTAGAAAAGCCCGTCCGCGCCGGCAGGATTGATGGCAGTGCTGGCGAACAGGCCGGTGGCCAGGGCGCCCCAGATGCCGCCGATGCCGTGAATACCGACCACGTCAAGGCTGTCGTCATACCCGAAGCGGGACTTGAGGCTCACACCGTAGTAACAGAACACTCCGGCTCCAAGGCCGATGACAACTGAAGGCATGATGCCGACAAAACCGGCTGCAGGCGTGATGGCCACCAAACCGGCGACCGCACCGGAAGCCGCGCCAAGGGTCGTGGGCTTGCCATGAAGTTTCCATTCGGCGAAAACCCAGGCGAGCATGGCCGTACCGGCGGCTATGTGCGTGGTAACAAAGGCGTTTCCAGCCAGCCCGTCAGCGGCAAGCGCGCTGCCTGCATTGAAACCGAACCAGCCAAACCACAGAAGGGCCGTGCCGATCATGGTCATGGGCAGATTGTGCGGCAGGAAGGAGCGCTTACCCCAGCCCTTGCGCTTGCCGATAACCAGGGCCGCTGCCAGAGCGGCGCTGGCGGAACTCATGTGTACAACAGCGCCACCGGCGAAGTCCAAGGCACCCATCTCGTACATCCAGCCGCCGCCCCAGACCCAGTGACACAGCGGGGCATAGACGAATGTGCACCACAGCACGATGAAAAGCAGAAAAGCGGTAAAACGCATGCGCTCGGCGAATGCACCGGTGATGAGCGCCGGGGTGATGATGGCGAACATGCACTGAAAGATCATGAACACCATATGTGGAAGGTTGGTGGCGATGGACTCGTGCGGCTCCATGCCGACACCGGCCATGCCCAGAAAGTCCAGCCCGCCGATGAGGCCGTAGACGTCGGTTCCAAAAGCCAGGGAGTATCCCCAGAAAATCCAGACCAGAGTGATGACGCCAATGGCGGCAAAACTCTGCATCATGGTGCCCAGAACGTTTTTCGAACGGGTCATGCCCGCGTAAAACAGGGCCAGGCCCGGAGTCATGAACATAACCAGGGCAGCACAAATAATGATAAAAGCGGTATCTGTCGGATTCACAATGCACCTCCATTTTTGTCAGAGTTGAGCAAGGACGGTGCCATCAAATAAAATACATTAATATCGAGTAGTTATAGGATCGACCCAAAAAAAACCGAGTCCGGCAATACAATTTCGTACAGAAAATAAGGCAAATTACCTTTTTTTGTAAAAAATAAGGCTGCCCAAAATGATCACTTCCCAATAGAGCCGAAAAAGTTCGTCAAGGACGGTGTCCATCGCGCACCAAACGGGCATATTCAGACAGAATTAGAACTGAAAAAAGAAATTCAAGGAGATTTGGCGGCAAACTCGGAGAGAAAAAAGCGGGAATAACGTTCCTGCGCGCCTGAAAAAAGCCAAAAAGTAATTCCAAAATTGAAAAACGCTGCAACTATCTGAAATAAAGCATTTAAATAAGTAAAAATTGATAAAAGCTGAATTCAGCCTTCAAGACTCCGTCTCGAAAAACGTTAATCTACATAATTGTAAATTATGCTTCTTTTTTGCAATAAAAAAAGGGACTAAAAATAACAAATAACGCAGAAAGGATGTGACTAAAAACTCAAAAATCAAATAATAACAAATTGTTAACAACTTTGGCACCTCCTATGCTGAATGCGAGTATCAACACTCACCACCACGGAGGTCAACATGTTCGAAAGCACAAAACAAACAACCGCCCTGCTCAGACCAAAAGTCTGGGCATTGACCCTACTCATTGCAGCCCTCACCCCCGCCGTGGCCTTTGCCGAAGGCGAGGCGCTCTCCCAGGAGCACGGCAACCTGCTCTGGACCCTCATCGCCGCCATCCTGGTCATGTTCATGCAGCCTGGGTTTGCGCTGGTGGAAATGGGTTTCACGCGAGCCAAGAACGCCGGCAACATCCTGATGAAGAACCTGCTCGATTTTTCGGCCGGTGTCCCGGTGTTCTTTCTGGTCGGTTTCGGGATCATGTTCGGGCAGGATGTCGCTGGATTCTTCGGCTCCAGCGGGTTTGCCCTGTCGGGCGTCGATCCGACCACCGCTGATGGGCAGTGGAGCCTGGCATTTCTGTTCTTCCAGTCCGTGTTCGCAGCCACGGCAGCGACCATCATCTCCGGCGGCATTGCCGAACGGACCAAATTTTCGACCTATATCATTATCAGCGTGGCAGTCACGGCGTTCATCTATCCCATCTCCGGGCACTGGGCCTGGGGCAGCCTCTGGGGCGGAGACGAGCTCGGCGCGGGCTGGCTTGAGTCCATGGGCTTCATCGACTTCGCAGGATCCACAGTGGTTCACTCCGTAGGCGGCTGGATGGCCCTCGCCGGAGCCATGGTCGTCGGCCCCCGTCTGGGCAAATACAGTGCTGACGGCAAGGCCAAGGCCATACCGGGCCACAACATCCCCCTGGCCGGTCTTGGCGTGTTCATCCTCTGGTTCGGCTGGTTCGGCTTCAACCCCGGCAGCACCACCGCCGCAGACGGCACTATCGGCTATATTGCGGTCAACACCGCCATGGCGGCCTGCACAGGCGCGCTCGGAGCCATGATCTTCGTGTGGATCAAACACGGCAAGCCTGACACCTCAATGTCACTGAACGGTGCCCTGGCCGGCCTGGTGGCCATCACCGCCGGATGTTACGAAGTGTCCCCCGTAGGCGCGCTGATTATCGGCCTGCTGGCAGGCATCCTGGTCATCGTCTCCATCGAGTTCATCGACCAGGTCCTCAAGATCGACGACCCGGTTGGCGCAGCCTCCGTCCACGGCGTATGCGGCGTATTCGGAACCATCGCCGTGGGCTTCTTTGCCGCTCCCGGATACGGGGACAACGCCGGGCTCTTTTACGGCGGTGGAGCCGAGATTGTCATCACGCAGATTATCGGCGCGGCTGCGGTCTTTGCCTGGGCGTTCGGAGCGGGTCTGGCCCTGTTCACCATCCTGAAGATGACCATCGGCGTGCGCGTCTCACAGGAAGAAGAGCTCAAGGGTCTCGACATCACCGAACACGGCATGGAATCCTACAACGGCTTCCAGATCTTCACCAACGAATAAGAAGGATAACGCCATGAAACTCATAGTAGCATATATCCGTCCCGAGTGCCTGAACGCAGTAAAGCAGGAGCTGTACGCCAAGAAAATCTACAACATGTCCGTCACCAACGTGCTCGGCAGCGGTCGCCAGAAAGGGTTCACCGAAACGTATCGCGGCGTGGTCATGGAAGTGAATCTGCTGAAGAAACTCAGGCTCGAAATCGGAGTCAACGACGATTTTGCCGAACAGGCCGTGGAAGCCATCAATGCCGGCGCCCGGACCGGCAAGGAAGGCGACGGGGTGATCTTCGTACTCGAATGCGCGGCCGCCGTCCGCATCCGCACCCAGGAGACCGGGCCTGCAGCCATGGGCTAGCATCGACCCGGAATTGAAAACCAAAGGGAGGCTGAAATGCCTCCCTTTTTTATCTTAAGCAGACTGACAGGGCGCCTGGCACAATGACGGGCGCGTCACCCGCCAACCATCTCGGCCACCAGGCCGCCCAGACGCTCTATGCCGCACGCCAGATCCTCGTTCCAGGGATTGCCGGAGTTGAGGCGCACATGTCCGGAAAAACGGTCCTGAGTCGAAAAGATGGTGCCGGGCGCGATACTGATGCCCGCTTCCCTGGCCCGGTACATGAGCTCCACCGAGTCCACGCCCCTCGGCAGCTCCACCCACAAGACCCCACCGCCTTCCGGCCTTCCAACCCGCGTGCCCTCAGGAAAGGTGCGGCTCACGTGCAGCTGCATGGACTGCGTCTGCTCCTGCAAGGCCCGGCGCAGCCCCCTCAGGTGACGGTCATAGCGGCCTTCGCCCAGATACCTGGCCACGGTCTCCTGGGTCAGGGTCGCGGAGCAGACGTTGGTCGTAGCCTTGACCTCGTAGGCTTCGCGATAAAACCGGCCCGGCATGATCCAGCCGATGCGGTAGCCGGGGCACAGCGTCTTGGACAGGGACGAGCACAGGATGACCAGCCCCAAGTCATCGTACATCTTGAAGACCGAAGGCCGGACCGGGCCAAAATGCAGATCCCCGGCCACATCGTCCTCGATGAGCGGGATCTCCCGTCTGGCCAGAAGCTCCACAATTTCTCGCTTGGCGCTGTCCGAAGTCAGGGACCCGTCGGGGTTGTTGAAATTGGGGGTAAAGATGCAGGCGCGGATGTCGAACCACTCCAGGGCCCGCTCCACGTCGGCCGGGTCCACCCCGTGCCGTGGATGGGAAGGTATTTCAATGGAGCTTACGCCCTGATTCTCCAGAAGCTGTTGAAAACAGAAATAGGACGGGGACTGGATGAGCACATTGTCGCCGGGCCGCACCAGGCTGCGCACGGCCACATGCAGGGCTTCGAGCGCCCCGCAGGTGATGATGATCTCCTCGGGCCGCACGGCCAGACCCGCCTGGGCCGCGCGCAGGGACAGCTGGCGGCGCAGTTCGAGGCTGCCTTCCACGGGCAGGTAGCTGACCAGCCGCTTGGGATCTTCCCGCGACAAACGGGCCGCCACCTTGGCCAGTTCCCGGTACGGCAGCAGCTCCTCGGAAGGGCAGTTGATGCCCAGCGGCACAAGCTCCCGGTCGCCCACGGTCTCGAGCACGGCGGAAATGAGCTGGCTGCGGTTGACGGTGTGGGGCCGAAGCACAGGCCGGGGATTGCGCGGGGGAGGCGGCAGCTGCCGCGTGTCGCGCCGCACGAAAAAACCGGACCTGGGCCGCGACTCGATGACCCCCTTGCGCTCCAGTTCGGCGTAGGCCTGCAGCACAGTGCTCACCGCCACCCGGCTGCGCAGGCTGACATGACGCAGGGAAGGCAGCCTGGCTCCGGGACCAAGGGTGCCCGAGGCGATCTGCTGCATGAGGTTCTGCTCGATCTGACGGTATCTGAAATCTTCCATGATAACGGCCTCTCGCATGGCACGGTTAACGGGGTGCTCCCGTCGTGACTGCGTTTCAGGTTATCGCGCTGGGCTTTTTCCGAAATCGGAGGCACCGGGCGCAGGCGGGAATCCATGCCTTTCTGCCTTTACATTCACCGAAATACCGCAGGGTTTGCCTGGTGTCGGGGGTGCCGGCCCGTCGGCTGTCTGACCGAGCCAGGCATCGTTTGACGAACCATTGCCCTACCGGCCGATCCGCCGCTTGATCGCACTGCACGCAATGGTTCGTCTCTACGAGGCCGGCGAGGGAGTTCCGGCGGGCCGCCACCCCCGACACCAGGCAAACCCCCATCCGATATCAGGCCAAGCCTCCCCCGACACCTGGCAACCCCCCCATCCGATGTCAGACTAAGCCCCCCTCCCGGCCCCAGCCTTTCGGCCTTGCCCTGAACGGACCTCCGTGCCACCATCTCATCCCCGGTTTGCAGCCCGTCGACCCTTCCAATCTGTTATGGTCGAAATTTATGCAAACTGTATCTGTACTGCAAACAGTTTTTGACTAGGTTGAGCCGCACGAGGATAATCGATTATGAACAGCGACACCCTTTCTTCCACCAACCGGGCCGAATCCCCGCTGGTCTCGGCCTTCCGCCAGACCCTGCCCATCATCCTGGGCTACGTGCCCGTGGGCTTCGCCTATGGCGTTCTGGCCCAAAAATCCGGCCTCTCGGGCATAAACACCATTCTCATGAGCCTTCTGGTGTTTGCCGGTTCGGCCCAGCTCATTGCGGTAGGCCTTTTTGCGGCCAAAGCAGCGCCGCTGGCCATCGTGGCCACGACGTTTGTCGTCAATCTGCGCCATCTGCTCATGTCGGCGGCCCTGGCCCCCTATCTGCGTGGCTGGAGCAAATCGCGGCTGGCCCTCTTCTCCTATCAGCTGACGGACGAAACCTTCGCCCTGCACGTCGGACGCTTCGCCAGAGGCGAGACCGCTCCGAGGGAGACCTTCGGCATCAACGTCATCGCCCAGAGCGCCTGGGTCGGCGGCACGGTCCTTGGCCTGGCCGCGAGCACGCTCATCACCGACATCCGGCCCATCGGCCTCGATTACGCCCTGCCGGCCATGTTCATCGCCCTGCTGCTGGGTCAGCTCAAGTCGCGGCAGCACCTCGCCGTGGCCCTCATCGCGGGCGTCCTGTCCACCGTCCTGATGCTCGCGGGCCTTGACCAGAGTCATGTCCTGGCCGCGACCGTCATCGCCGCAACCATTGGCCTCGGAGTTCACGCATGGACCAGCAGACGATCTTCCTGACGATTCTCGGCATGATGGCCGTGACCTATGTCCCGCGCGCCCTGCCTCTCCTGGCTTTGGCGCAGCGTACCCTTCCCGATTCCGTTGTCCGCTGGCTGGGCTTCATTCCGGTAGCGGTGCTTTCGGCCATGCTGCTGCCGTCGCTTGTCGTGACGGAAAAAGGGCTTGATTTCTCCGCTGAGAACATCTTTCTGTGGGCGGCCATCCCGACGTTTGCGGTGTGCTGGAAAACAAAGAGCTTTGTCGGCGCCATCGTTACCGGCATGGGCTGTGTGGCGCTGGGCCGACTGCTGCTGGGAGTTGCGTGATGAAAACCATCGGCATTCTGGGCGGGATGAGCTGGGAGTCAACCCGGACATACTACCGTCTCATCAACGAGGGGGTACGAGAGCGCCTGGGCGGGCTCAATTCCGCCCGCATCCTGCTCGACAGCGTCAATTTTGCCGACGTGGAACCGCTCCTGCGCACCGGGAAATGGGACGAGCTTGGCGACGTCCTCTGCTCCCACGCCGAACGCCTGGAGCGGGCCGGAGCGGACTTCCTGCTCCTGGCGACCAATACCATGCACAAGCTGGCCCCACGCATCGAGGAGCGCATCTGCATCCCTCTGCTGCACATCGCCGACGCCGCAGCCGAGGCCGTGACCGACATGGGCCTGGACACCGTGGGGCTCCTCGGCACCCGGCCGACCATGGACGAGGACTTCTTCTCCGCGCGCCTCGCCCGGCACGGTCTAAAGGCCATCGTGCCCGACTGCGAGGAACGCAGGTGCGCGGTGCACCGTATCATTTTCGACGAACTCTGCCAGGGCCGCATCCTCGACTCCTCGCGCCGCACCTACGAAGACATCATCAACGGGCTCGTCGGGTGCGGTGCCCAGGCCGTGATCCTCGGCTGCACGGAAATATCCCTGCTCGTCTCGTCCGGCCCTGTCCCCCTCATCGACACCACAGCCGTACACGCCCGGGCCGCAGTAGCCCGCGCCCTGGACGGCCTCAAGGAGAAACCATGAACTTCCGCTTCACCAATCGCATCCAGAACACGCCTAAATCCTTCATTCGCGAGATACTCAAAGTCACCCAGGACCCAGACATCATATCCTTTGCCGGCGGACTGCCCAACCCGAACCTCTTCCCCATCGAGGCCCTGCAGGAAGCCGCCCGCGAAACCCTGGCCACGTCCGGAGCGCGCGCCCTGCAGTACTCCACCACGGAAGGCCACGCCGAGCTCAGGGCCTGGATCGCAAACCGCTACTCCCGCCACGGCGTGAGCGTGGACCCGGACCAGGTACTGATCACCACGGGCTCCCAGCAATGTCTCGATCTTTTGGGCAAGCTCTTCATCGAAAAGGACGACGAAGTCATCCTGGAGCGACCGAGCTACCTGGGCACCATCCAGGCTTTCACCATGTTCGAGCCGCGCTTCGTCACCGTGGACTTGGAGGCCGACGGACCCAATCTCGCGCAGGTCGAAGCCCTGCTCGCCACGGGTCGCCCCAAGCTCTTCTACGCCGTGCCCAACTTCCAGAACCCCTCGGGCCTGACCTACTCCAGGGCCAAACGCGAGGAATTGGGCAGGCTGCTTGAGAAATATCCAGAAACCCTCTTCATCGAGGACGACCCCTACGGCGAGCTGCGTTTCTGCGGCGAGCATCACAAGCCCGTCTTCGCCCATACCGGCGGCCGCAGCATCATGCTTGGCAGCTTCTCCAAGATCACGGTACCCGGCTTTCGCCTCGGCTGGATGGTCGCGCCCCCGGAAATCATCCGTCTGGCGGTCAAGGCCAAGCAGGCCGCGGACCTGCACTCCTCGACCTTCAACCAGTACGTCATCGCCGAGTACCTCAAAAAGCACTCCATCGACGAACACATCGCCAAGATAACCGCCTGCTACGGCTCCCAGGCAGCGGCCATGGTGCGGACCCTGGAGCGGGAGGCCCCCGAAGGCGTGACCTTCACCCGCCCCGAAGGCGGCATGTTCTCCTGGGTCACACTGCCCGAGGGCAAGGGCTCATGCATGGACCTTTTCAACCTGGCCATCGAACAGAAGGTCGCCTTCGTGCCGGGCATGCCCTTCTACACCGACGGCACCGGCCAGAACACCCTGCGCCTCAATTTCTCCAACGCCTCGGAACAGGTCATCGACGAAGGCATCACCCGGCTGTGCCGGTGCATGAGGGATTTTTTGAGCGCGTCCTAGGACGCCTGCCTTCCAAACAACACAGGCCCCGGTCCAGGACATGGACCGGGGCCTGTTCTTTCCCCCTTGCTCTTCATGATTCAAGGCTGAATATATGCGAAGTCCTTCCGCACGGATGCGCTTCTGCAACGATACGAGCAGCGCATCGCCCGGAACCACATCTCCCAGCTTGCCGCTACTGTCCAGCCAGCTCGCCTCACCATATTTCTCGAATCGGTAATGGTCTGGTGCTTGCCGTTACTGAAGAGCTGGAGAGTGCGAGGAGGCTGCAAGGACCGATGAGGTTATGCACTTCCCTGGCGTTACGGAAATGTCTTTTGAGGTCATCGGTTATCTCTGCATCATCGGCACTCGGCTGAAACCACTCTTCGTGAATCATGCTCCAGTATCCTTGCTGGTGGGTACGGGCGTAGATTTCCTCATACGGATCGTGTTCGGGGTAGGAGGAAAAATTGTCAGGGTCGTCCAGATCCTGGACATGCAGCCATGCCCGTTCACCCTTGTTGTTACGGTAGAACTGATTGGACAGGAGTTGCAGGACACCCAGCGAATGGGGAAGACGGCCGTCATGTGCGGGCTGCTCACGACCAAGGCTCCCGCTCCTCATGACCTCCTGCCGTAAAATTCCCGCACCGTCGTAAAGTTCCGCATGACCGCATCCCATACACGCAAGGCGTATTCCTTGCCGGCGGGGTGACAAGTGAGTTCGATGTCAATGTTGGGCTTGTCGTGATCTCCTCCGACGCCCTGAAACTTCCATTGAGCAGTCAACTCGGAACGCACTTTGCCATTCTTTGTTTCACTCATGATGAAAATCTCTTCGAGTCCGTCCATCCCAGCCAAAACCCGCCGCTGTGATCGGAGAAACTGAATATCAATACCAACGCTTCGTGCGACTCCGATGGCGCCCATGAAGCTTTTGGGTGGAGTAGCAGGCTTGGCAAAAAGATATGTACCCACTTCAAGATGCATTTTGGGTACGGTAGCATTTCCGAGAGTGCCTATTCCAATATTAATCTGCTCATACCACGTTTTCATCCCCTCAAACCGTCCCGTTACGCAAAAGAAACTATCAGGACTGACGTTTTGGCTACCGGAATGATAGTGTTTGAGAAGATTCAGGATGTTTCCCTCCATATTCAAGCATTCCTTGCCGACTTGGTATAAGCGTTCTTCCTTGAGTCGAAGAATAACCTCCGGCATGGCCACATGCACGTCGATGTAGTGGTCCGCCATGCTGTCTGCGTAGCAGAGAAGCATTGCCGGGTGTCCGCAAAGGGCACTTATGTCTTCCTCGGCAAGACCTCCTTGTATGACAGGGCCAAATGGTTCTGAGTACTCATATTTACTTCTCGCCTCATCGCGCACAGGCTTCCAAAGAGATTTAAAATACTCGGATCTATCTATGCCTTTTTTCCAGCCTGTCTCGTCAATGCTAATAGCATTAACTTTGAATAGCGAGCCTGATATTTGCAGTCCGGTTGGAACTGGCAGCATGAATCGTCCCAAGGCATACATTGTCACACCAAGTTGCGGCAATTTTGGGTTTGGATTGGCCGTGTCAAGGATCATGGGATAGCGTGTCCCAATAAAAAATATGACAAGGAAGAGATATAAAATAACCCTGCATGGCGTAGTCATGCAAAATCATCCTTTTTGTTGTGACAGAACTGATTGGACAGGAGTTCCAGAACACCCAGCGAATGGGGGGGATGACGGCCGTCATGTGTGGGCTGCTCTCGACCAAGACTCCCGCTTCTCATGACCTCCTGCCGTAAAATTCCCGCACCGTCGTAAAGTTCCGCATGACCGCATCCCATGCACGCAAGGCGTATTCCTTGCCGTCGGGGTGACAGGTGAGTTCAATGTCCATTCTCGGCTTGTCATGATCCTTACCCACGCCTTCAAAAGTCCACCGCGCGGTCATTTCTGAACGGACATCGCCCCCCTTGGTTTCACGCATGATAAAAATTTCCTCGAGGCCGTCCATCCCTGCCAAAACCCGACGCTGGGATCGAAGGAACTGGATATCGATACCGACACTCCGCGCCACGCCTATTGCAGCCATAAAGCTCGTCGGAGGTGTTGTCGCTCTGTTATAAAGGTGGGTATTCAATGCGAGAGATATTTCCGGTACCGTGGCATTGCCGGGATGGTATGCACTAACGTTGATTTGTTCATACCACGTTTTCATCTCCTCAAACCGTCCCGTTACGCAAAAGAAACTATCAGGATTGACGTTTCGGCTACCGGAACGATAGTGTTTGAGAAGATTCAGAATAGGTCCTTCCATGTCGAGACATTCGCTCCCCATTTCGTATAGGCGACTCTCGGTCAAGCGAAGAATCAAATCTGGTAAAGCAATATGCACATCTATATTGTGGTTTGCAGTTTTGCTTCGATAGCAAAGAAGCCTTGCAGGATAACCACACAGATCACTGATATCTTTTTCTGCCCATCCGCCTTGAGTGGAAGGTCCAACATGCCCTCTGCGTTTATATGCATTTTTTTCTGCATCGCGAATAGGAGACAAAAGAGATTCAAAGTATTCAGACCTTTCTACTCCCTTTTTCCAACTCATCTCATCTATACTGATAGCGTTAATCTTAAATGATGAACCTGATATCTGCAGACCGGTAGGCACAGGAAACATGAACCGTCCCAAGGCGTACATTGTCACGCCAAGTGTCGGCAGTTTCGGGTTTGGATTGGCCGTGTCAAGGATCATGGGATAGCGTGCTCCTATAAAAAAGATGATGAGAAAGAGATACAAGAGGGCTCTGCATGGCGTGGTCATTCAAAATCGCCCTTTAACCAGCCGAGACACAAATTGAAAACGGATTGCTTCACGGCGCGTATCGCCACCTCGTCGTTGTAAAACTGATCGTGACTCGCCTGATTTGCCAACCCTGTGACATACTTGATTTCACCGCTTGGAGTTTGCCAGGTAGGGAGCACTTGGATACAGGGAGTCCAAGCATCGAGATCAGGATTCATAGCCGTTGCCGATGATACGGGTACGGTACCGTCTCCAAGGTGACACATCGCATTATCCGTAATGCCGGACACTGTTTCGCCCGATGCGGTCATCCAAACCTGAAATAGTCGCATCCCCCCAGTGTTTAGGGGTTCTCTGAGATCTTCCAGACGGGTCTCGGAAGGCACGATTTCGCCTAATTCCCCGTTCGCATGGCGCCAGCGGACCTCGCTGTACTTACCGAATCCTTGAGGTTTGGCTTCTTCGATTTCGCCAAGAAAAGAGCGGGGATGCAGCGATGTCTGGGACGCGTAGTGGGCAAGGTGTGTATAAGATTTTTGCTGTACGGGAATTGCGTTCAACACAGTTTGTGTTATATCCTTGGCGCGCCAAAAGATTTCTGTGATAGTCGTATGCCCACCACTACTAAAAAGTTGTACCGTACGTGGATGAGCGTAAAAACCGATTGTGCTGTGAAACTCTCTCGCATCGCGAAGAAGAATATTCAAATTACTCGATATGCTTCCTAAATTTTTTTCTTCTGCCTTATTTACGGAATCCATCGTAATACTTCGCTCAATAACATCAGGACTCTCCGGGACTGGCTGGAACCATTCCCCATGAATCAAGCCCCAGTATTCCCGATGATGGCTCCTGAGATAAATTTCCTCATAGGGATCTCCCTGAGGATACGATTGGAATTCATGCTCGTTATCCAGATCCTGAATATGCAGCCACGCCTGTTTACCTCGGTTCGAGCGATAAAACTGATTCGGGAGTAACTGCAGAATCCCCGGCGCATGAGACGCGATGGCTGTCATATGCTCTCCGCTCGCACCCATGACCCTGCTGGCGATTTTTCCTATGAAATTCTCTGCCCCGGTGCCTGCAACCTGGCGGTGATAGGCATCCGGTGCGCCGTGCACGGGTTGAGCGCCATGAATGACGCCAAGCACTTTATCTGCCAAGGCGTCTCCTCCTTCACCTGCCAAAGCATAACGGGTCACCAAACCTCCCATGGAATGGGTGACAATTATGACCTTGTCAGCCTTGACTTGTTGAAGGATGAATCGCTGTAACTGGAAACCTGACAATTCGTTGGAATCGACCCAATCATACCCAAAAGCGTAAACAGGCAGGTCCAGCAACGTCTTGAGCGGGGTGTCCCAGTCGTGCAGGCTGCTGATGAGTTCACCGTAACAACTCCACGCGACTCCGGGCCAGCCTTGCTCATCGGCTTTATTATTGTGTTTATGATCTGCGTTGGCTGTTGTGATGACTTTGCGTTGTTGGTCAAAAAAAAGCTCATATCTCTTTTCTGGGGTGGCGGTGAAGAATGTTTTGACCATCATGACCAAATCGTCCGGATCCCATAATTTTGGTTCCTTTCGCTTTGAAATCTTGGATTTCTGCTCCACCTCCAACCGCGACCCCATGACCCCCGGCACAAACACGATGGCCACGGTCTGGCGCTTGACCCGGAAGACGTGGGTGCGGTTCACCTCACAGTTGGAGGCGACGCGGGGGTTGAGCATCTCCTGCGGGGTTTTCTCGTGGATCTTGGGGTTGATGTACTCGTCCTTGGCATACTTCGCGATGACTTGATTCTTCATGGCAGCACCTTCCCGTAGGCGAGTTCCTCAAACAGGTTCACATGGGCCTGAATATCCCTGCATGCATGGTATTCGATGAGCACGTCGTTCATCGCCCTTCCCTGCGTATCGAGCCACACGACATGGCGGACAAGGGACAGCGGGAGAGCGTCCGCCGCGGTTCCGGAAACCGGCATGAACGAAAACCGGTCCATACCCGCGGTGGCAACGTGCGGGACCGTTCCTACGCGGGACGACCCCTCCCCCTCTGATTCCAGCACGAAGGCGATCCAGTATGTTTTGGGGCAGGCCAGGCAGGGCAATTCAGCCATGATGAACTCCTTGGTTGCAGATTGTGCGCATGGCGCTCATGGCCGCGTCCTCGTTCATGACTTGGGGCGTGAAGGCCCTGATGGCAGGCTGTCCTTCACGATTGGGAAAGGTGCCCCCGCAAAGCAGGCAACAGCGGACGAAGAGGTCCAGCGCCTGCTCGCTGCAAAGCCCGAGGGCGAGCCCGCGCTCCACATGGCGAACGGCGAACTCGAGGAGCGACTCGTCACCTGGCAGTTGGGACGATGGCGTGAGCGGATCCGACCCGTACATCGAGAAGACGATGTTGCGAGCAATGACCTGGGCGCGTCCGTCACGAAAGACTTCGGCATGACGCGCGCCGAACATGTACCACGGGCAGGGATGCACAGTCCGGGGAGCGTCCGCTTTATCGGACTCGTGGTCGATGCGCATCCAGGCTCCGCCGCTCATGCGTGTCAGGGCGAGCCGCGCAGGACCCATCAGCGAGGGGATTTCTTCGGGCATTGCCTTGCATATGCGGCTTACGATGCGTCCGTCCCAGATACGGAAAATGACGTCTTCCCCTTCGGTCTTGACCAGCAGCAGGCTGCGCAGATGGGCCAGAATTTCTCCTGCGTGGACGTCCGAGGCCAAGACCATGCCCCAGCCCGGCGGATTGTGGCGTTCGAGCCAGGCAACCATTGGAGAGTCCGGCATCACGGCAGCGATCCGGGGCGAGAGTTCGTGCATGTGTTCCAGGGGAGAATTGAAGAAGAGGAGCGTTTTTTCCGCATCGGGTTCCGTGGCATAGAGTTTTGCAAGGGCCTGCGGGTGACAGCCCGGGTCAAGCACAAGCCACATGTTCCAGTTCTTGCTTCGACATACCGCTTTCCGTCCTTTCGCAGCTGGTAAAGATGCGGGTAACGGTACTGCTCCAAATTCATGCCCACAGGAACGGGCGCCTTGACGGGATCAGTTTCGGACAGCTTGACCTGCAGGTCCAGGCGGGTCTTCTCGAAATTCCACTCCCTGAAGGTGAACGAGTCACTGCGGATGTCCCGCCCCATGTCAATGGTCCGGACTGTGGCCGTGTCCGTCTCGGTTCCGGCACCAGGATGGAAGCGTAAGAGGCTTTCCCCTTCGATCCGGGGGCCATCAGGCATGTCCGAGAAGCAGAGCACATGCCGGTCCTTGAAGTGATCGAAGTAGAAGTAGAGCCCCTCTTCCTCGCACAGGCGGGAGATGAAATGCAGGCTCGTCTCGCCGTACTGTACGCAGTACTCGCGCGGAGCGTAGTCGAAGAAGCATTTGAAGGCGTAGGAATCGTCCGTGAAGTTCTGCTCCCTTAAGATCTTTTCGATGATCTGGGTCACGTTCATGTTTTGAAAGATGCGGTGGTCCGTGACCTGATTCAGGAAATGAAGCCTGGGCACGAGCAGGCAGCGGTAGTGGGTGCGCCGATTTGACGTGTGCAGTTGCATGAAGCGATGGACGACGCCGTGCACGTGCCGGACCCCGCCGCTTTTGTCGGCGATGCTCAGGCACGCGGCATGGCCCAGAAGCTCCGCGAAATCGACGGGCGCGGATTCGTGCACGAGCTCGATTTCGTACTCATAGGGTTTGTGGACTTCTTCCGTGCCGGAAAAGGAGTAGACTTGAAAACCGGAGCAGGACGGGGCCGTGAACGTGAACCACGGGCTGTCGGCAGATAGCTGGGACATGAATCCTCCCTAGGTGCTGGACGTTTTTCGTCCAGGCTACCAGCTTCTGCCGGGCTGCACACTGGGGAAGGAGGGTGGTATTTATTGAATGATTATGGGTACAAGTAGGGGGACAGGGTGTCGGCCGGTGCTGACCTTTCTAGGGTCATCGTTCCCAGTCTTCCGCTTCCCTGTTGCCTTGCACACTTGCGACGACAGTTTTTCCCTCGCGACGGTCCGTCATCTTCATGCATGGTTGCTTCTGGCACTGCCATGAAGGAACGGTGTCAACCGAGAACTGAAACCGCTGACCAGCTTATCCGTGAAGTCAAGGAATATTTGATAACCATTGGCTAAAGAAGCAGTCACTCATTGCTAAAACGAGACTTGAGTCGAATCATTTTGCTTTGAAAATATAAAACAATACCCCTCACTCCACCAGCACCTCGAGCCCTTTGAGGTAGGCTCCTTCCGGGAAAACCAGGGACACGGGATGGTCACCGGCCTGGGTCAGGCGACGGATTATGCGGCCGCTGCGGCCTGCGTCCAGGGCCGCGTCGGCCACGATTTTCTGGAACAGACCGTCTTCCATGAGGCCGGAGCAGGAGAAGGTGAACAGGCGGCCTCCCGGCGCGAGCAGCCGCAAAGCGCAGAGGTTGACGTCCTTGTAGCCCCGGCAGGCCCGGTTCAGGCTGGCCTTGGAATCGACGAATTTGGGCGGGTCGAGGACGATGAGGTCAAAGGTGCGTCCTTCCTTGTGCCAGTTGCGCAGGATCTGAAAGGCGTCACCGCAGACCGTGTCCATGCTCCCGGCCGCGAAACCGTTCAATTCCCGGTTGCGTTCGGCCAGGGCCAGAGCCGGGGCCGAGGCGTCGAGCTGGGTCACATGCGCCGCGCCGCCGCCAAGCGCGGCCAGGCCGAATCCGCCGGTGTAGGAAAAGCAGTTCAGCACCTCGCGTCCCCCTGCGGCCCTGCCCACGGCGAGGCGGCTGTCGCGCTGGTCCAGGTAGGAACCGGTCTTGTGGCCGCCATGTACATCGACCAGATATTTCACGCCGTTTTCATGGATCTCGACCAGTTCGGGAATAGCGCCATGCACGAGCTCCACTCTGGCGGGCAGCCCCTCTTTGGCCCGCACTTCCACATCGGAACGCTCCAGGATGGCGTCGGCGGGAAAAAGTCTGCGCAACGCATCAATGATCGCCTTGCGCCAGAACTCCATGCCTGCGGTCAACAGCTGAAAAACAAGCACGCCCGAGTAGCGGTCCAGAATCAGCCCGGGCAGCCCGTCGGATTCGGAATGCACCAGGCGCAGCGCATTGCTTGAGCTTTCAAAATCATTTCTCCGGCTGGCCGACTGAAGAATGCGGCGCAAAAAGAATTCCTCGTCGACGGCCTCCCCGGCATCAAAGGTCCAGACCCGGCCCATGATCTGCGATTTGGGAGAATAAGAGGCCCGGGCCAGCCATTGTCCGTTCTGCCCGAGGACTTCCACGGTCTGCCCGGATGCGGGTCTGCCCTTGACAGTGGCCACGGCACCGGAAAAGATCCAGGGATGACGCCTGAGCAGAGATTTTTCCCGGCCCGCGACGATGATGAGTTGAGGGTCCACGATGATTTCCTTGCTGCGCACGGGGATGATCCGCGCGGTGAAGTCCTGCGCGCCCAAGGCACGCCGGCTGGGCAAGACATAGGAAAAGCTCCGCTGGCCGTCCACGGGAAAAATAACCCTGCTCCTGCTCCGGAAACGTCAACCGGACGTTCGTTTTCGCCCTGGCAGTTTCTTGTCTCCACCCTCTGCGCCCTGATGGTTCATGCCTTGGTCCTGAGCGCCGCCGTAGTCTGGTTTGGCGGTGGCGGGGATGGAACGGGCGGCCCCATGCTCATTGCCCTGGAGCTGTCCGGGGGCGGCACCGGCGGTGAAATGACTGCCGGAATAATGTCGGCCTCTGCCGGACCGTCCAAAGCGCCCCAGGATGGACCCGCCATCCAGTCGCCTGCAGCCCAAGTGGCGGCGCAGATTCCGGAGCCTTCAGCCCCCGCCGTGAAGAAGCAGGCCCAAACAGACCACTCCCCTCCCGTGTCCACGGCTAAAAAAACCGATTCCCCGCCCGTCGCGGACACGCCGGCCAAGCCGGCCCCGCCCGTCAAGGAAATCCCCGAGCAAACCGTGGCCCAGGCGCCGGTTCCTGCAGAGACAGAGGAATTGGCCACTGTGAAGAAGGGTGATGAGCCTGCAAAAGACATCGATGATTCGGAGGATGTTGCCGAAGCTGGCGGCGGAGCGCCCGAAACCACTGCTTCGGCACCCAAGGGCACAGGTCATTCACCAGGCGCAGGAACAGGAACCGGGGCAACCGGGAGCGGTGATTCCGAAACTGGCGGGACAAACGGCAAGGTGGGCACAGCGGGCGATCCGGGAACAGGGGGCAGCCTGATACGTTTTGGAGCGCCCGGCGGTCCAGGCATTGTCCGCATGGCGCAACCCCGGTACCCGCACGAAGCCAAGAGGCTGGGCAAGGAGGGCGTCGTCGTCATGAGGCTCTCCCTGGATGCAACGGGAGCCGTCTACGATGTTGAGATCCTGCAGGGGGCAGGCTTCGGCATGGATGAGGCTTCTCGCGAGGCGGTCATGCTGTCGCGCTTCCGCCCCGCGACGTCCAGGGGCAAACCCATACCCTGTCAGGCCATTCTGCCCATCCATTTCAAGCTGCGCTAGACCACGTTCGGGTCGCGTCGGCCATTGCCAGGGAACAGCACCCTGGTCTATGTCCCGAGGACCCCCGTCAACCGGCATTTCCAACACAAGGCAGGCTCCCCATGAGCGAAAGAATCGAGTGGTCGATAAAGGTTCCAATCTTTCGAAACCCCATCATTCTCAGACAGTTGGGGCTGGGAATCGGCATTCCCTTCGGGCTGATTTTCGTGCTCATGCTCGTGCTCGGCGCAAAGCCCGCCGACCTTCTCTACCCGGCCATCCTCATAGGCGCGCTCTTCTTTCTGACCTGGCTCTTCATCAGGGTCGTCTGGGGTGGCAAATACGACGCCGAGTTCGTCATTGATGGCAAGGGGATACGTTGCCGCACCGCCGCGCGTCAGGCCAGGCAGAACCGCGTCATCAATGCGCTCACCGTGGTGCTCGGCCTGCTTTCGGGCAAACCGGCTGTGGCCGGTGCCGGTGTGCTGGCGCAATCCCGGCAGGATGTGCTGGTCAAATGGGGTAATATCAGAAAGGTCAAGGAGTATCCGCGGCGCAGCACGATCATGGTCTACGGCGGATTCGCCCAGAACATTGCCGTCTTTTGTACGGCTGAAAATTACGAACAGGTGCGCCAGCAGATTGCGTCCAAGGTACGCCCCGGACGCTGACTTGATGGACGTCTCAAAAAGAACCGCCCCGCCAGCACATTCGCTGACGGGGCGGTTCTTTTTTGCCGTGAGGATTCCGCTAGAAAATCTGCGGATAGGTCTTCACATAGGCGTCCAGGCGTTCGCGAGACCTGGCGATGCGCTCGCGAAGGCTGGCGCGGTAGGCGTCCATATCCGCGATGGGCTTCTTGGCCACGCCCGTATCCATGGCGGCCTGGGCCACGGCGGCGGACTCGAACTCGATGAGACGCAGGTCCACGGGTTTGGGGATGATGTAGTCGATGCCGAATTCGAGCTTCTCGAGGCCATAGGCCTTCAAAACGTAGTCCGGCACCGGCTGCTTGGCCAGTTCGGCCAGGGCCTTGGCCGCGGCCATCTTCATCTCCTCGTTGATGTCCGTGGCCATGACGTCAAGAGCCCCGCGAAAGATGAAGGGGAAACCGAGCACGTTGTTGATCTGGTTGGGGTAGTCAGAGCGGCCGGTAGCCATGATGGCGTCAGGGCGGGCTTCCTTGGCGTCGTTGTAGGAGATTTCGGGCACGGGGTTGGCACAGGCGAAGATGATGGGGTCCTTGGCCATGCTCTTCACCATGTCCTGGCTGACCACTCCGGCTTTGGAGAGGCCCAGGAAAACGTCGGCGCCGACCATGGCCTCGGCCAGGGAGGCGTAGGCCTTGGCGGTGGCGAATTCGAGCTTCTGGGAGTTGAGGTCCGTGCGGCCGGTGTGCAGATGTCCGCGTGAGTCGAACATGGCGATGTTTTCAAGCCGCATGCCCATGGCCACGTAGAGACGGGTACAGGAAATGGCCGCCGCGCCCGCGCCGGAAACGACCATGCGCAGGTCCTCGATCTTCTTGCCGGTGATCTCCAGCGCGTTGAACAGACCGGCGGCGGAGATGATGGCCGTGCCGTGCTGGTCGTCATGAAAGACCGGGATGTTCATTTCCTTTTTGAGCTTGTCCTCGATGTAGAAGCATTCCGGGGCCTTGATGTCTTCGAGGTTGATGCCGCCAAAGGTCGGTTCCATGGCCTTGACGATCTCGCAGAGCTTGTCGGGGTCGGTCACGTCGAGGTTGATGTCGTAGACGTCAACGTCGGCGAAAATCTTGAAGAGGAGCCCCTTGCCTTCCATGACCGGCTTGCCGGCATGCGCGCCGATGTTGCCAAGGCCCAGCACCGCAGTGCCGTTGGAGACCACGGCCACGAGGTTGCCACGGCCCGTGTACTTGTAGGTCAGGTCCGGATCCTTGGCGATGGCCAGGCAGGACTCGGCCACGCCCGGACTGTAAGCCATGGTCAGATGCTTCTGGGTGGAATAGGGCTTGACCGGCACAACCTCGATTTTGCCGGGACGCACTTCGGAATGATAATCCAGGGCTTCCTGGGGTGTGAAAAGGGCCATGTTGTCCTCCAAATGTGATGCCGCCTCAGCGACGTTGACAGTTTCGGTGATGGGGCCGGGGGACGTAAGGGCGAAAAATTTTTCGCCCCTACGCGGATATTCGCACAGGGCGTGCGTGTCTCATTATGCGCCTAACATGAATAAAAATAATAAACGTCACGCCCGGATTTATGGGATGGTGGTAGGGGCGAAAAATTTTTCGCCCCTACGGTGCGTCGCCCTGGAATCCGTGCATACCGTAGGGGCGGCCCCCCGTGGCCGCCCTCTTCCGCCTATTCCAGCCCCGCCGCCTTCCGGTCGGGCTGCACGTACAATTCCCCTCCGTGGGAATCATTGATGACCAGCAGGGGGAAATCAACCACGGTCAGTTCGCGGATGGCCTCGGGCCCAAGCTCCTCGAAGGCGATGACCCTGGCCGCCGTGATGCATTTGGACAGCAGCGCGCCAGCTCCGCCCGTGGCGCCGAAGTACACGGCCGTATGGTCCTTCAGGGCCTGCTTGACCGCGTCGCTCCTCTTGCCCTTGCCCACCGAGGCCTTGCAGCCGAGGGAATGCAGGCGCGGGGCGTAGGTGTCCATGCGATAGCTGGTGGTGGGCCCGGCCGAGCCGATGGGGCGGCCGGGAGGCGCGGGGCTTGGCCCCACGTAGTAGATAACCGAGCCCTTGAGGTCGAAGGGCAGGGGCTCGCCCTTGTCCAGCAGGTCGATGAGCCGCTTGTGGGCCGCGTCGCGCGCGGTATGGATGGTTCCCGTCAGCCTGACCACGTCACCGGCCTTGAGTTTGGCCACGGCCTCGTCCGTCAGCGGGGTCTGCAATGTGTATTCGGCCATCAGATTTCCACCTCCTGATGTCTGGAGGAATGACACTGGATGTTCACGGCCAGGGGCAGACTCGCGATGTGGCAGGGGCTCATGGCGATCTTGACGCCAAGGCAGGTGGTCTTGCCGCCCAGACCCATGGGGCCGATGCCGAGCTTGTTCAGGGCTTCGAGAAGCTCCTCCTCCATGGCGGCCAGCTTGGGGTCGGGGTTCACGTCATCGAGTTTTCTGAGCAGCGCCTTCTTGGCCAGGATGGGGGCGTAGTCGAAGGTGCCGCCCACGCCGATGCCGACCACGGTGGGCGGGCAGGGATTGGGGCCGGCCTCGGCCACGCGCTCGATGACGAACTTCTTGATCCCTTCCCAGCCCTGGGCCGGGGAAAGCATGGTCACGCGGGACATGTTCTCGCTGCCGCCGCCCTTGGCCATGAAGGCGATTTTGAGTTTGTCACCGGGCACGATGTCGAAATGGATGATGGCCGGGGTGTTGTCCTTTGTGTTGGCGCGGGTCAGGGGGTCGCAGGCGGACTTGCGCAAAAAGCCGTCGGCATATCCCTTGCGCACGCCTTCATTGATGGCTTCGCGGATGTTCATGCCCTCGACGCGCAGTTCCTCGCCCATCTCCACGAAGAAAACGGCCAGGCCCGTATCCTGACACAGGGGCAGCCCCGTTTCCTCGGCCAGTTCATAGTTCTCGGTCAGCTGGCGAAAGACTTCCTTTGCCGCAGGGGATTCCTCCCGGGCCGCGCACTCGGCGAACCGCTGCCGCACGTCCTTTGGCAGGTAGCGGTTGGAGTCGATGCACATCCTGGCCACGGTATCGATGACTTGGGTGGCGCTTAGTGTTCGCATGTCTATTTCCTGATAAACTGTTTGATGGCCGTGATGCCCATTTTGCGCCGCAGAAAGCCGAGCTGGTTCTGCAGGGGCAGCTTCTTGGGACAGACATCCTCGCAGGCGAGTAAGCCCATGCAGCCGAAGATGCCGTAATCGTTGCCGATGATGTCGAAGTACTGATTGTCCGTGCGCTGGTCGCGCGGGTCGATGACAAAACGGGCGACACGATTCAGGGCGGCCGCGCCCATGAAGTCGTCGCGCAGCCGCGCCGTGCCGCAGGCCGAGATGCAGCAGCCGCATTCGATGCAGCGCTCGAGCTCGTAGATCTCTTCGGCCACGGCGTTGTCCATGCGCTCCTCTTCCCTGGCCGGATCGAACTCCTTGGTGGTGTGAATCCAGGACTCGGTCTTCTGGTACATCTCGCGGAACCAGATGCCCGTGTCCACGGACAGGTCACCGATGAGCTTGAAGACGGGCAGGGGCATGAGCGTGATGGTCTCGGGCAGGTCCTTGGTCTTGGTCTGGCAGGCCAGCCCGGGGCGGCCGTTGATGACCATGGCGCAGGCGCCGCAGATGCCGGCCCGGCAGCAGAAATCGAAGATGAGGCCGGGGTCCTGTTCCTCGCGCAGACGGTTCAGCGCGATGAACAGGGTCATGTTGGTGGTCTCCTCCATCACAAAGGTCTGCATGTGCGGAGCGGATTCCCTGTCCTCGGGATTGTAGCGGAATATTTCAAACTGGAGCAGTCGTCCCATGTCGTGTCCCTCTTACTTGCTCTTCGTGATGGTCTTGGCCTCGATTTCCTGTGGGTCGGCATGAATGATCTTGCCGCCGCCATAGCCGCGCTCTCCCGGAGGAATCTCGAAGTGCGGGGTCGCCTCTTCGTATTTGAGTTCCGGCATGGCCCGCCCTTCAGGCCAGTAGGCCAGGGTGCGGTTCAGCCAGTTCTTGTCGTCGCGGGCGGGGAAATCCTCGCGGTTGTGGCTGCCGCGGCTCTCCCGGCGCACCAGGGCGGCCTGGGCGATGCACATGGCCAGGCGGACCTGCCCCTGGATCTTGAGCGCCGCGGCCACTTCATGGTTGGCGCCAAGGCCCTTGGAGACCAGACCGATCCTGCCGGAACGCTCGAGCAGGCCCTGCAGCACCTCCACGCACGTGGTCAGATCCTTTTCGTTGCGGAACACGAAACAGCCCTGCATGAGCGCTTCCTGCATCTCGGCGCGGACCTTGTAGACATTCTCACGGCCCAGACGGCCGCTGATCAGGTTGTCGATGCGTTCCTGCTGGCGCCTGGCCTCGGCATTGATGACGCCGGTATTGAAGGACGTCTCGTTGCCCTTCAGGAACTCGACGATCTTGACGCCGATGATGCCGCCGGCGACCACGGTCTCGGCCAGGGAGTTCCCGCCCAGGCGGTTGAAGCCGTGCATGTCCCAGCAGGCCGCCTCGCCGGCCGAGAAGAGGCCTTTAAGGCCGTAAGCCGCGCCGTCCTTGTCCGTGCGCACGCCGGCCATGGTGTAGTGCTGGGTGGGGCGCACGGGGATGAGCTGGGTTCGGGCATCGACGCCCAGAAAGTTCTGGCAGATCTCGTCGACTTCGCGCAGCTTGGTGGAGATGTGCTTGTCGCCCAGGTGGCGGATGTCGAGCCAGAGGTGCTCGCCGTAGGCCGAGGGCACGCCCTTGCCTGCGCGCATGTGCTCGGTCATGCGGCGGGAGACCACGTCACGGGAGGCCAGTTCGGCTTTCTCGGGCTCGTAGATGTGCATGAAGCGCTCTTCGTTGACGTCCAAGAGCGTGCCGCCGTCGCCCCGGCAGCCTTCGGTGACGAGGATGTCCGTGGGCACGATGCCCGTGGGGTGGAACTGGATGGACTCGGGGTTGCCGATGGGCACCACGCCCGTGTCCTGGGCGATGACGTGGCCGCCGCCGTCGCAGATGACCGCGTTGGTCGTGGCCTTGTAGAGACGCCCGAAGCCGCCGGTGCAGATGGCCGTGGCCTTGGCCAGATAGGTCTCGAGCTTGCCGGTGCGCAGGCAGCGCACGATGGCGCCCATGCACTGCTCGCCGTCATGGATGAGGGAAATGGCTTCCTTGCGGTCCAGGACATTGATGCCAAGCTCGGCGCACTTGTTGTCCATGGTGCACATGACCGCGTGGCCCGTGCCGTCGGAGGTGTAGCAGGTGCGCCATTTGGCCGTGCCGCCGAAGGAGCGGGCCGTAATGAGGCCCTCCTTTTCGGGCTTTTCGAATTTCTCGAATTTCTCGCCGCCCTTGAAGTAGGTGGAAGTGCCCGGTACCACACGGTTCCACGGCACGCCCCAGTGGGCCAGGCGTCGCATCTCGATGGGCGCGGCGTCGGCGAAAAGCCGGGCCACTTCCTGGTCGCAGCCCCAGTCCGACCCCTTGACCGTGTCCATGAAATGCACATCAACATTGTCACCCTCACCCATGGCGCAGTTGCCAAGCGCCGCCTGCATGCCGCCCTGGGCAGCGGAGGAATGGGAACGCCGGGCCGGGACGATGGACAGGCAGATGACGTTGAAACCGGCAAGCGCGGACTCGACGGCCACACGCTCACCGGCCAGGCCCGCGCCGATAACCAGAAGATCAGAATAGTAGGTTTGCATGCCTTCCCCCTTTAGCCCAAGAATGCGAAACGCAATAAGGTAACCAGACCAATGGCCATGAACACGGCGAACATGATATTTTCGGCCCTTTTGGCCTTGGGACGGTCGGCAGTCTTGATGAAGCCCCACTTCACGCCGATGCGGTAGAAACCGACCGAAACGTGCAGTTCGATGCTCGGCAGCAGGATCAGGTAGAACCAGCCCCAGCCTTCCTGCACCCGCGCGGCGGATTTGACGGCGGTGATGGGCAGGTCGGAGAGGACCACGAAAAGATGGATGGAGCCCATGATCAGCACGATCATGGCCGTCACGGCCTGGACCACCCACAGCCAGGTATCGGCGTGATGCATCATCCTGGCATGCGCCCAGATGGTCTTCTGCCCTTCGGCGCGAAAGGGAATCTTGCGCGCGGCCAGAATGAAGTGGAGGATCATGGTGATGAAGATCACGGGGCCGCCGACCTGGGCCATGTACGTGACCTCGAAGAATTCGGCGATGGCGTCCATGAGTCGCGGCGAAATGACCACGGACGAGACCAGCAGCATGTGGCACCACATGAACAGGACAAGACCGGCGCCGGTGAGCATCTGGAGCCAGTCGAGGTACGCATCCCGGCGTCCCGGACGCACGACATGCATGGTGGCATCAACGGACATACTTCCTCCGAAATTGCGGAGCCAATGCATCGCTGACTCCTGGTTGAATAACCAATTTGTTTTTCAAGAAACGATGGGAGTCCGAGGACTTTCGGAAAAGGATTTTTGTAGGCATGTTGGCTACGCGAATGCAATTGATCAGTCAATCACATGCCGCAAAAACGCACTTGCAACTCGCGCGTCAAAATGTACAAAAAAGGTTCGAAACGATTGGACTATCCCGGAGAGAAAGATGAGCTCAAAATCACGTTCGGTACGTTTGCCCGTTGGCGGAATGCACTGCGCGGCCTGCTCGACCCGCATCGAAAAAGTGGTCGGCGCCATGCCGGGGGTTGAGAACATCTCCGTCAATCTGGCCAGCGAAGAGATGGATCTGCGCTACGATCCGCAAGACGCACCGCTCGAAAAGGTGCTGCAACAGGTGCGGGAACTCGGTTTTTCCGTGGAGGCTCCGCAGGAGCAAAGCGTGCTGGAGCTCAAAATCGGCGGCATGCACTGCGCGGCCTGCTCCTCGCGCATCGAGCGGGTCACCGGCCGCCTGGAAGGGGTGAAGGAAGCCAGCGTCAATCTGGGCGCAGAGAGCGGCCGCTTCGTCTTTGACCCGGCCCTGGTCTCGCAGCGCACCCTTCGCCAGACCATCCACGACGCAGGTTTCACCACGGACATCCCGCAAAAGGAGAATGTTGGAGACGAAGAGGCACGGATCGCCGCCCGGCTCGAGGAGAAAAAACGGGTCGTGATCTGGTCCATGGCCTTTGCCCTGCCGCTTCTCATCCTGTCCATGGGGCACATGTGGGGCATGCCTCTGCCCGGCTGGCTTGATCCCATGCATGCGCCGGGAACCTTTGCGATGGCCCAGCTCCTGCTGACCCTGCCCGTGGTCTGGAGCGGGCGGAGCTTCTACCTCATCGGCTTTCCGGCTCTTGCCAGGCGCGCCCCGAACATGGATTCGCTGGTGGCGGTGGGCACGGGAGCGGCTCTGGTCTACTCGCTTTGGAACACCATCGAGATCTGGCTCGGCGTGGACGCCATAGCCCGCGCCATGGACCTTTATTACGAATCGGCCGCCGTGCTCATCGCCATGATCTCGCTGGGCAAATTTTTCGAGGCCCGCTCCGTGTCGAAGACCACGGGCGCGGTGCGGGCGCTCATGGCCCTCGCGCCGGATACGGCCACGCTGGTTGACGGCGAGGAAGAGCGCAAGATTCCGGTGGAGGAGATCGAACCCGGCGACCTCCTGCGCATCCGCCCCGGCGAGCGCCTGCCGGTGGACGGCGACGTGGCCGAAGGCGACAGTCATGTGGACGAGTCCATGCTCACCGGCGAGCCCCTGCCCGTGCGCCGTGGTCCCGGTGACCGCGTCTTCGGCGGCACGCTCAACACCACGGGGGCGTTCGTCATGCGCGCCGCCCTGGTGGGCGAGGACACCATGCTCGCCCGCATCGTGAAGCTGGTCCGGGACGCCCAGGGCTCCAAGGCGCCCATCGCCAGCCTGGCCGACACCATCAGCTACTATTTCGTGCCCATGGTCATGGCCCTGGCCCTTGCTTCTGGTCTGGGCTGGTATTTCCTGAGCGACGAACCCTTTGTCTTCGCCCTGCGCATTGCCATCTCCGTGCTGGTCATCGCCTGCCCCTGCGCCATGGGCCTGGCCACGCCGACCTCCATCATGGTCGGCACGGGCCGGGGCGCGCAGCTCGGAGTGCTGATCAAATCCGGCCGGGCCCTGCAGCGCGCAGGAGAACTTGGCACGCTGGTCTTCGACAAGACCGGGACCCTGACCATCGGCAAGCCGGTGCTCTCTGAAGTCTGGATCGACCCGGCCGCGGGAATCGAAAAGGATGCCCTGCTGCGCCTGGCCGCCTCCATCGAGGCTCAGTCCGAACACCCCCTGGCCCGGGCCGTGGTCGCGGCCGCACAGGGCCCCCTGCCCAAGGCCGGGGATTTTTTGTCCGTACCGGGACAGGGCGTGACCGCCACGGTAGATGGCCGCACCGTCGCCATCGGCAACGAGCGGCTGATGCAGTCCCGGAACCTGAATCCGGAATCGGCCAGGGCCGAACGCGAACGCATGGAAGAAAACGGGGCCACGGTGGTGCATGTGGCCGTTGACGGACAGCTGGCGGGCCTGTTGGCCGTAAGCGATCAGCTGCGGCCCGAATCAAAGGAGGCCGTGCAGCGCCTGCGTGACCTTGGCATGGAGATAGTCCTCTTGACGGGAGACTCCGAACGTGCGGCCCAGGCCGTGGCCGCACAGCTTGGCATAACGCACGTCGTGGCCGGTGTGCTGCCGGACCGCAAGGCCGAGGAGATCGTTCGTCTGCAGGCGGACGGGCGGGTTGTGGGCATGGTCGGCGACGGGATCAACGACGCCCCGGCCCTGGCCAAAGCCGACCTGGGGATGGCCATGGGCGGCGGCATGGATGTGGCCCTGGAGTCGGGAGATGTCGTGCTCATGCGCGAAGACCTGTCCGGCGTGCTCACGGCGCTGGCCCTGAGCCGCATGGTCATGCGCAACATCCGTCAGAACCTGTTCTGGGCGTTTGCCTTCAACACCATCGGCCTGCCCATTGCCGCAGGTCTGCTGTACATCTTTGGCGGACCGACCATGAGCCCCATGCTCGCAGGCACGGCCATGGCCCTGAGCTCGGTCCTGGTAGTCGCCAATGCCTTGCGGTTGCGTTTTTTTGTTCCACCTCACGCATAAATATACTACGATAAGAATCAGTCATCATTTTTTGCCTGGAGCGGAAAGCATGAACAAACGCATCGATCAGGTCCTGCCCGGTGAAATTCTGGCGGCAGACCTTTATGATTCCGCAGGCCGCCTGCTTTTTCCCCGGGGCGCGAAGCTGACGGAAAGTGCCATCGAAGCGTTGAGCCAGCGCGAAGTGACGGATGTGGAGGTCGAAGAAGTCCGCAAAAGGCTGAGCACGACGCAGCTCAAGCAGGCCGCCGAGCTCGCGCGTAAATTCTACGCCAGACATGACGTGAGCCTGCCGCCAGGGCCGGTTCTGCTGGGCCTGCGCACCGAAGCCGAAGCCCTGCGTATGGAGAAGGGACTCGCCCCGCTGCTGCGTGACTGCCGGGGTCCTGTCGGACCGATACCCTCACCCGGGGAACTGCCCATATTCTGCCTGGAGAGCTTCGAGCCTCCGCAGCTCTCCGCCTTGGCCCGGGAGCTCAATCTGGCGCTGAGCGTGCCCGATCCCTCAAGCAACAAGGTCGTGGAGATCATCAGCCGCAGCCCCGGCCTCACTGCCAGGCTCCTGCGGCTGGTGAACACGCCGATCTATGGTTTCCAGCGCAAGGTCGAAACCATTTCCAGAGCCGTGTCCATCGTCGGCCTGCGCGAAGTGGGCCTGCTCGCTTCCAGCCTGCTCATGGTCGAACAGTTCGGAGTCATCCCCAAATCCTTGATCGAGATGCGCACCTTTCTCGAGCATAGCCTCGGTTGCGCGCTGACATGCAAGGACCTGGCCGAGACCACGGGCCTGGCCGAGCCAGAGCAGGCTTTTGTGGCGGGCCTGCTGCACGATGTTGGCCGGCTCTACTTTTTCACGTCCTTCCCGGAGCGCTCCAGATTCTGCATCGACAGTGCATTGAAACACGAGCGGCCTCTATTGAGCGAAGAGGCCCTGTTCTTCGGCGTCGACCACCCAGCCATGGGACAACGCCTGCTCGACGGGTGGAAAATGCCCAAAAATCTTGGCCGCGTCGTGGGTTGTCACCACGATCCTCTGCTGGCCACCGACCTGCCCCTGGCCGGCATCATCCACATGGCCGACATCATCACCCACGCCACCGGACTGGGATGCAGCGGAGAGTGCGGACCGCCCCAGACTCACCCCGAAGTCATGGATCTGGTACCCATCGAGCCGGAGCAGATGGTCGATATCGCGACCCGCATCGAACAGCGGCTCAGCGTGATCATGGGTGCGTACTGAACAGTTTCTTTCAAACACAGGAGAATGCATGCTGATAGAACGCAAAAGCATCCCCGCCGCCACGGTCATCGAGGCGGTCGCGACAGTGACCATTCCCGAAATTGCGGCCCATGCCGCAAAAATCATCCCCGTGCTGATCGCGGAAATAGAATCCAGGAGCATGGCCGTGACCGGTCCGTGCACATTCACATACGAGGGCTGCGACGGATCACTCGACAGGGAGTTTTCCCTGAGAATATCCTTTCCCGTGGACGCCTGCCGGGGCCAGGGTGCCTTCGCCTGCGTGGAGATCCCGGCGCACCAGTGCCTGAGCACGAATTTTCGGGGTCCCATGAGCGGGATCGGTCCCGCCTGGAGCGCCTTCACCCCGCAGGCCCTGCAGCAGGGGCTTGCCGTGCAGCCCGTGGGCCGAGAAGTCTATGTGGAGTGGATCGACCAGGACAGCCCCGAGAATCTGGTCGAACTGCAGATTCCCCTGCAGGCGTGAACCCTGAAAGGACCGTTATCGAGGAGGAAAAATGGGCCGGGAAACAAGGCTGTTCAAGAGCCAGGAGCGCAAGAGCAGGGCCGAGGTGGCCGAATTCCTGCGCCAATTGGCCGACAAGGTGGACGCAGACGGGGTTGTGCTGCGACAGGGGCAGGAGGAGATCGCCTTGCGCCTGCCCGAAAGCCTCATTCTGGAAATACAGGTCGAGGATGAGGACAAAGGCGCCAAAGGCGTCCAGCACAGCCTGGAAGTCGAAATCAAGTGGTTCGAGGGCGATCAGGGAGGTCCCGTGGAACTGGGCTAGCCTCTTTTGGCTCAGTCCTCCTCCACCAGCAACCAGACGCTCCGGGTGTCGCGTGTCTCCACTGACCCGACGCCCGTGAGTTGTCCCGTGTCCTCGCGGCCCTGTTGCGCGCTGCCGCCGAGTTCGATCCACTCGCCAAGCTGCCCCGTGACCGTAGTCGAAAGTTCCTGGGTGTCCACATCAAGGCCCTGGCCGGGACTGTCAAAGAACGGCCTGATCTCGATGCTGACCCTCTCGCCCACCAGCCGGGGAACGGCAAAGAAGCCCTGACCGACATCCATGTAGACCACCCCCTCGCTGACCCGCACCCCTCCCGAACGCACCGCGATCCGGCGGAAGGGCACGGCCAGGGACCTGCCGATGCGGATGAAGGCCTCGCTCCCGTCCATGACCCGCACGAACTGCTCTGCGCTGCCCTGCGTGGTGCGCCGAGTGTCCCGGCCATAAACCGAGACCGAAGACCCGCCCTCCCGGATTTTGACCCCGCTGCCCCCGTGCATGGTGCCGCCAGGCCCAACAATCTCCACGTTCTCCCCGATGCGGATACGTCCGGACACGTCCACTTCACGCTGCCGGACCATCGCGTCGCGGCTCTGGCTGACGTGGATGAGCAGTTGCCGGGGCGGACGGTCAATGACAGCCAGCACCTTGCGGAGTTCTTCGAGGTTTGCGGGCGAGGTACGCACGACAAGGTGCCCGCTCATGCCCGAGATGGCGCCTCCGTCTTCAAGCATTGGGCTGAGCACCGGCAGGACATCCTCCACGACGCGGTGGCGCAGTTCGATGATTTCGACCTGCTGCGCAGCGGATACCGGCAGGCAGAGAAAAAAGACAAACAACAGTGCGAGGCGCATGGTTGCCTCCTTGGATGGTCGCTGGTTCAGGGCAAAACGGCCTTGAATCAAGGCACGTCAACCCATGCATACCCCCATGCCCGCAGCCCGTCGAGAGATGCGATGCGGCCTGCCCGTCAGGCATGAAAAAGGCCGCCCCGGCAAAGGAGCGGCCACGAAGTTCAATACAATACAAAACTGACGATCCTAGAGGCAGGAATCGGCAGGCGTGTACGGCAGGTCGAAGGCTTCGGCCACGCCCTTGAAGGTGATCTTGTCGCCGACCATGTTCAGGCCGTTTTTGAGACCCGCGTTTTCCTTGCAGGCGGCCTGCCAGCCCTTGCTGGCGATCTGCAGGGCATAGGGCAGGGTCGCGTTGGTCAGGGCCATGGTCGAGGTGATGGGCACCGCGCCGGGCATGTTGGCCACGCAGTAGTGGATGATGCCGTCCACCTCGTAGATCGGATCGGAGTGGGTGGTCGCTCTGGAGGTCTCGAAGCAGCCGCCCTGGTCGATGGCCACGTCCACCAGCACGCAGCCGGGCTTCATGTCCTTGAACATCTCGCGGGTGATGAGCTTGGGAGCCTTGGCCCCCACCACCAGCACCGCACCGATGATGGCGTCGGCCTGAGCCGCCAGCTCGCGGATTATGGCCGGGGAGCTCATGAGCGGCGTAACGTTCTTGGGCATGATTTCGGACAGGTAGCGCAGACGATCGAGATTCATGTCCAGGATGTAGACCTTCGCACCAAGACCGGCCGCCATCATGGCCGCGTTGGTCCCGACGATGCCGCCGCCGATGACCAGCACCGTGGCCGGGGCCACGCCGGTCACACCGCCGAGCAGGATGCCGCGCCCGCCGTGCACGCGCTCGTTGTACTTGGCCGCTTCCTGGGCAGCCATGCGTCCGGCCACCTCGCTCATGGGTGTGAGGAGCGGCAGACCGCCGTGAGGTCCGGTCACGGTCTCATAGGCAATGGCCACGGAGCCGGTCTTCATGAATTCGCGGGTCAGCTTCTCATCGGCCGCGAAATGAAAATAGGTGAAGACGATCTGGCCGGGCCTGACCATCGCGTACTCGGACGGCTGCGGCTCCTTGACGTGCATGACCATGTCGGACTGGGCATAGACCTCGGCCGGAGCCGCGACGATCCGCGCCCCCGCCGCAACGTAGTCGGCATCGGAAAACCCGCTCCCGATACCGGCCGAAGCCTCCACCAGCACATCGTGACCATGCTGCTTCATGACTTCAACACCGGCCGGAGTCATGCAGACCCGGTTTTCCTGCGCCTTGATTTCCTTGAGAACTCCGACGATCATCTGCCTGCTCCTGTATGCATTGTTGAGGGGTGAAGAGACTCCGTTCTTCGCAAAAAGCTTACCACAATAGCATTCCTGGGCCAGCTTTGACGAAAAAACCCGTAAACGTCGAACAGGCAAGGCTTCAGCCATGTTCGGCAGGACGGTGTAAAAACTCATTGGTCCTACAAGGTGGACGCTGCGCGATATTTTTTGGAACAAAAAATTTCCATTATCAGCAAATAAATCATAAAACCAAATAGATAAATGCTATCTCAGCATTGGAACTATTAATTTCCATTAATATACAAAGATTACCATTCCGGGCAAGATAAAAGCGCCAAAAGCCCACCTTGACCCCGGAACCGATGATTGCCATACGCCAAAGCGTCTGATTCGTGCAAGACGGAGAAAACATGCTGGAATTTCATGATGTGACGGTGCGCCGCGCGGGAAGGGTCATCCTGGACAAGGTGAGCCTGACTGTTACGCCCGGCGAACACCTTGCCCTGACCGGACCGTCGGGGGGCGGCAAGTCCACCCTGCTCAAAGCAGCCCTCCTGTTCGAACCCGTGGATGAGGGGGCGATTCTGTGGAACGGGACCCAAGTCACGCCTGTCGATCTGGCCGCCCACCGTGCCAGGTTCCTGTACATCGGGCAAAAGCCGCTGCCATTTGACGGAACGGCGTTGGAATATCTGGATCTGCCCTTCACCTTTGCGGCCAACCGCCACCTGCAAGCGGACCGGGGGGAGCAGGATCGGCTCATGGAGGCCGTGGGGCTGGACCCGGACTTGAAAAAAAACCCCTTCACTCGCCTGTCGGGCGGTGAGCAGCAGCGCCTGACCATCATCCAAGGGCTGCAACTTTCGCGCGGCTTCTGCCTGCTGGACGAGATCACCTCAAGCCTGGACCCCGACTCCATGCATTCGGTGATCCGTCTTTTCGCCGAGGATTCGGCCCGCGCCGTGCTGGCCGTGACCCATGACCAGGAATGGGTGAACGCCGGCTTCACCGAGGTCCGCCTCGAATCCGGGACGCTCTGGAGGCAGGAATGAACGAAACAATGGCCATTTCCATCCCATCCCTCGTCATGTTTTCCGTCATCCTGGTCTTGCCGGTGCTCATCTTCCGCCACCTGCGCCTGCGCCTGACCCGCAGCCTGCTCATCTCCATGGTGCGCATGGCGGTGCAGCTGGCCCTGGTTGCCGTGTACCTCGAGTACATCTTCAAGCTCGACATGTTGCTGGTCAACGTGGCCTGGGTACTGGTCATGATCGTCGTCGCCACGGGCTCGATCCTGCGCCAGAGCCTCCTGTCCTGGCAAAAATGCCTGTGGGCGGTCCTGCCCGCGCACCTGCTGACCTCGCTCGTCATCCTCTCCAGCTTCCTGCTGGTCTTCGATTTTGCCACCATCACCTCGGCCCGCTATCTGGTGCCGCTCATGGGCATGGTGCTGGGCAACATCCTGCGCAGCAACGTCGTGGCCCTGGACCGATTTTTCTCGGAGCTTCGGGCCAACGAGGAGGTGCGCATCCAGTACCTGACGCTGGGCGCAAACGGCACGGAAGCGGTGCGCCCGTTCCTGCGCAACGCCCTGCGCGCCGCCGTGGGGCCGCAGATCGGAACCGTGGCGACCATGGGCATCGTGTCCCTGCCGGGCATGATGACCGGCCAGATCCTGGGCGGGTCCTCCCCGGCCGTGGCCATCGTGTACCAGATCATGATCATGATCGCGATTTTCACCGCCGCCACGGTCTCGTCCTTTCTGGCCATGCATTTTGCCCGAAAGGCGGCCTTTGACCCGTTCGCCCGGCTGGACGAGGGGATTTTTCTGCAACGGCCCTGAAAAAAAACGGCAACGGGCCGCGCTCCTCAGAGGGGGGCGCGGCCCGTTGCCGTTTTGAAACAACCGTTTACTACCAGGCGCCCTGTTTCCAGACTTCGGTCAGGGGCTTGCGCGGGGACGGGCCTTCCCAGTCCACATAGGGCTTGCCCAGGTTTTCCTTCACGTCCAGGATGCCGATGGCGAACCCGGCCACGACCTCGAATTCCTCGCGGTCGATGGCAAAGGCGTCGTAGATGGCCTCTTTTTTGATTCCGGACATGCCGTGGGTGTACAGCCCGAGCTTTCTGGCCTGCAGGGTCAGGGACATCCAGGCCGAGCCGCAATCGTACACGGCCGTGGGGTTGGGCTTGTTGTTGTGGGAAAAATTCTTCCTGGCGACCATGAAACCGATGAGCGAGGCGTTCACCGCCCATTTCTGGTTGGCATCGACAAGCAGGCCGAGAAACGTGTCGAACGTCTCCTCCGTGGAAGTCAGTATGCGCCAGGGTTGTTCGTTGTAGGCCGAGGGTGCCCAGCGGGCCGCATCGAAGATGATCTTCAGGTCCTCGGCGGGAATGGCTGTCTTGACAAAGGAACGCGGGGACCAGCGGGCCGGAAACTCCTCGGCCACGCCGGTCAGGGGATCGCGATTGCTGAAGTCGGGGGCATAGGGGGACGGGTATTTCATGATCTGCTCCAGGGTTATGTGCGGTGTTCACGTTTCCCGCAACATATCCCTTGCCGGGAGGGGCGTGTCAACGTGGACGATCATCCCCGGCGATTTTTCATGATCCGCCCGAACTGGACCCGGAACTGCCCGGCCCCGCCGTTGGCCGGATGCCTCAAGGCCGGGGCACTGATGCCCATGGCTGCGAGCAGCGCGGCCGACTTTTGCCCCACGGCCAGGATTCGGGCCCCGGAGGCGTAGGCCATGAGCGCCCGCAGCACGGGCTGCCCGAGCAGCACCTCATGGTCGCAGGGCGTGCGGTTGCTCAGGAAACCCTTGTCCGGCTTGTAGGGATGCCAGGGAAAGGCGTTCCACAGGATCACGTCGCGCGTGTCCACGCGAAGCTCGTGCATGGCTCCCCAGACAATGGTGGCCGTGGGCTCGGTAAAGCCGTCCGGCTTTACGTCCTCACGGCTCGTACGCCGGGGCTTGCCGGCAAAGACCATCTCGGGACCAAGGCCCTTGTGACGCAGATGCCCCAGCAGCAGGCGCTCCGAGGTCATGGCGATGCCCGAGAAGTGTCCGCCCTGATAGCCCAGGGCCTCGGCCAGAAGAATGACCGTGGCCTTTTGACGTTCGCCAAGATAGGATCCCAGCTGGTCCAGCCGCACGCCCGGCGCGCCGGGCGCGGCGTCGTGGTCGGGATCACGGTCATGCCAGGGATTGAAGACCGCTCCGGACGGAGAGTTTTTCAGCAGTTTCATGAAAGCGTGCATGGGCTCTGCGCTACACACTGGCCGCCTGCGGTGCAAGACTCTGCAAGCACGAATCAAAACGATTGGAGCCATCCATTATTCGCTCGCACAGGGCGCGCGGCTGGCTTTTTCAGGCTAGCCCTTGACGTGCCTCCCGGCGGATTTACCCTCTATCTTTGCAGCCAGGCGACCGACCTCAGGGAGACCAACTGATGAACACAGACTCAAGCGCAAACCCCAGGAATCCGAATTTCAAGATCGGCCTTGCCCTGGGCAGCGGGTCCGCGCGCGGCTGGGCTCACATCGGGATAATCCGGGCACTGGCCGAACAGGGCCTGCGGCCGGACATCGTCTGCGGCACCTCCATCGGAGCGCTTGTCGGCGCAGCCCACGTCGCGGGCAATCTGGACAGGCTGGAAGAATGGATACGCTCCCTGACACGCTTTGAGACCGCGAGCTTTTTCGAGCTGAACTCCTCCTTCACGGGATTCGTGAACACCTCCAGGCTGCGCAAATTTCTGGAAAAGCACGTGGTCAGAGCGGACACGCGCATCGAGGACCTTGAGCTGCAATACGGCTCCGTGGCCACCGGCCTGGAATCGGGCCGAGAGATATGGTTCACCAAAGGACCCATGCTGGAGGCCGTGTGGGCATCCATCTCCCTGCCGGGACTTTTTCCGGCCATCCGCCATGAAGGCCGCTGGCTCGTCGATGGCGGCCTGGTCAACCCGGTACCGGTCTCCGTCTGCCGCGCCCTCGGAGCCGACGTGGTCATCGCCGTGAATCTCAACGGCGACATCGTGGGCAAACATCTGGCGAAGACGCCAAAAAAGGAAAAGAAGAACGGTATGGCCGAAGCTTTCTCAAATCTGGTCAAGGAATACGCCGGGCCCCTCTTTTCCTTTTCCGAGGAGGAAGACGAACCTCCGGGACTTTTTGACGCCATCGCCGGCTCCGTGAACATCGCCCAGGAGCGCATCACACGCAGCCGCCTGGCCGGAGACCCCCCCGAAATCCTGCTCGCGCCCAAGCTCTCGCACATTGGCCTGCTGGAATTCTTCAGGGCCGAAGAAGCCATTGAAGAAGGCAGAAAGTGCGTGCAGCGGGCCATGCCCGAGATCGAGCACCTGCTGCAAAAAATTTGATCGTCACCATTGCCTTAACAACCCGGTCAAGGAGGCTTTATGCCCATATTGCGTTTTGTTCTTTTTTTCCTGTTTATCGCCCTGCAGGCCCAGGCCGCGCAGGTGCGGATTTCGGACACGGATTACCGCGCCTACCGGACGCTGACCCTTGAAACGGGCCTTGAGGTGCTGCTGGTGCATGACGAGCGCGCCTCCAAGGCCGCGGCCGCCCTGGCCCTGCCCGTGGGCAGCATCGACAACCCCGACTCCCAGCTCGGCCTGGCCCATTACCTCGAGCACATGCTCTTTCTGGGCTCCAAGTCCTATCCCGAACCCGAAGAGTACCAGTCCTTCATCACCAGAAACGGCGGCCAGACCAACGCGGCCACGGGCTACACCTTCACCTCGTACATGATGGAGGTCGACCCGCCCGCCTTTGCCGAGGCCCTGCGCCGCATGGCCGACACCCTGGCTTGGCCCCTGCTCGACCCCGTCTATGCGGACAAGGAGCGAAACGCGGTCAACGCGGAAATGGAATCCAAGAAGCACAGCGACGGACGCCGCCTGGCCATGCTCATGCTCTCGACCCTGAACCCGGCCCATCCGGCCACCCGCTTCACGGGGGGAAATCTGCAAACCCTGTCCGACAAGCCGGACAGCCGTCTGCACGATGAGCTGATCAGCTTCCACCGCCACTGGTATTCGGCGAACATCATGAAGGGGGTGCTTTACGGGCCCCAAAGCCTCGATGAACTCGAAGCCCTGGCCAGACGGGAGCTGACCGTCATCCCCGACCGCCAGGCCAAAGTGGAGATCCCCGCCGCCCCGCCGGTGACCGAGGCCGAAAAGGGCGTGGTCATCGGCGTGCGTCCCGTCCGCGAGACGCGCAGCCTGAGCATCGAATTCGTCCTGCCCCTTGAACTGGCCGATGAGCGCACCAAGCCCGTGCAGGTCGTGTCCGCAGTGCTCGGCACGGAGACCTCGCACTCCCTGGTCGAGGTCCTGCGCGACAAGGGCCTGGCCCTGCACCTGTCCGCCGGCGGCGACAGCAACAGCCTGCGCAACGGCGCGACCCTGTCCCTTTTCGTACAGCTGACCGAAGAAGGAGACCGGCGTCGCGACGAGGTGCTGGCCACCATCTTCTCCTATCTGGAACTGCTGCGTTCCAAGGGCCTGGATCAGGCGTATTTCGACCAACTGCGAAGCATGTGGGACATGGAGTTCCGCTTCGCCCCACTTGCCAGCGGCTTCGACTTTGTCGCCTCCGCCGCCGTGCGCATGCTGCGCTATCCGGTGGAGGACGTGAATTTCGGCCCCTACCGCCTGAACTATTTCGACCGCGAGGCCGTGAACGCCGTGCTTGCGGCCCTGCGCCCCGAAAACGCGCGCATCTTTCAGGTCGGCCCGGATCAGCCTGCGGACCGGGAGGCCTTCTTCTACCAGACACCCTACAGCGTGCGCCCCGTGGCGGACGCGGACACGGCCCGCTGGGCCTCGCTTTCCGCCGCCATGGACCTGCGCCTGCCGGACCTGAACCCCTTCCTGCCCGATGATTTCTCCGTTGTCCCGGCCACGGGCCAGACCCTGCCCCGCAAGCTCGCAGACAGGCCGGGCCTGACCTTGTGGCACGGCCAGTCGACAATCCGTCAGGAACCCCGCGCCATCCTCATGACCCGCCTGCAATCCGGACACTTCGCCTCCACCCTTAAGCAGTCGGCTTTGCAGGGCGTGCTGCTGGAGCTGTGGAGCCAGAAGCAGGCCGGGCTGCGCTATCAGGCCATGGAGGCGGGGCTTGGCCTGTCCGTTTCCGGCGACGAAGGGATCTTGATCCGCATCGACGGGTTCAGCCAGCACCAGACCGACCTTCTGCCCCGGGTGCTGGAATTTCTGGAGCAGGGGATCAGCCCCGAAGATTTCGAGCAGGCCAAGGCCGAACAGCTGCGCAACCTTGCCAACAGGGAAAAGCAGGGCCTCTTCGGTCAGGCCATGGGTTCGATGCGCACCCTGCTCAAGGTCCCGGCCTGGGATCACCGGGTTATCGAGGAGGCCACGAAAGGACTGACCCTGCAGGATCTGGAAGGATACCTGCGCGCCGTGCGCCAGGACCTGCGTTTCACGGTATTTGGCTTCGGTAATGTTCGAGCAGACGAACTGAATGGGCTGGCAAGGGTTCTTGAGCCCCTCGTCGGACCCGAAGCGGACGCGCCACCGACAGCGATGCGCATCGCGCCGGTGCAGGGCGTGGTCGCCGACTTCCGCAAGGACAGCGTGCTGGAGGACAGCGCCCTGGTCGAACTCTTCCTCGACCCCGAGCCCGGCCCCGATTCCAAGGCGCGCATGCTGCTCCTTGAGGGACTGCTTTCCCCCCGCTTTTTCAACAGGCTGCGCACCGAGGAACAGCTGGGCTACGTGGCCACGAGCTTCCCGGTCATGTTCGCGCACAACGCCGGAATCGGGTTCGGCGTGCAGAGCCCGGTGCAGGGCACGGCCGGCCTGGCCGACAGGTTCGAGTCCTTTTATTTCCGGGCGTTGGCGCAGATGCGGGCGGTAACGGAGGAAGAATTCGAGAGCGTGCGCCAGGGCATTCTGGCCTCCATGACCAAAACCCCCGACACCCTGGCCGAAGAGTTCGGCCCCCTGGAAACCGACCTGCGCCTTGGCAACGCCGCCTTTGACGGCCGCGAGCGGCTGGTGCGGGCGCTGGAAAAAACGACCCTGGCCGAAGTGGTCCGCACCTACGAGACCATTGTTCTGGGTCCGGGCGGGACCCGGGCGCTGATCCAGATCCAGGGTTCGCGCTTCGAAGAGTTCGGCTGGGCCCGCAAGAAAAACGCGGTCGAGGTTGCAAGGCCGGAAGAATTCCACCGCATCATGGGTCTGCAGCGCTACCAGGGCCTGTAGAACTCAGGACAAAACAAGGGCGCCCGTCATCGACAGGCGCCCTTTTTCAATCAAGCTGTACGCGGTGAGAGGGAAGCGTCCCGCCCACCGGGGCATCTTCTATTTTCCGCCCAGCTTCCGCCCCGCCAGGAAGGCCGCATAGTTGGCCTGCCAGATGGCCGGCTTGGGGCTGACGTTCTTGAGCGCCTGCAGCCAGTACTCCGTGGGGAAGGAGTCAAACGGGGCCAGGGTGCTCAAAACGCCGATCATGACCACGTTGGCGCTGCGCCCCGTGGGGTCGCCAAGGCCAAGCGCCGTGCCGAGCACGTCCACGTCGATGACCTTGTACCCGGCCAGGGCCTCGCGCACGGCTTCCACCGTGGGGTAGTTCTCGGCCTTGAAGAGCGGGGGCACGATGGCCGTGTCGGCCAGGATGACCGTGCCGCCGGGCCGGAGCATGTCCAGAAAGCCGGGGCGGAAGACCTCGCTGCGCTCCATGCTGACCAGGCACTGGCAGGTGCCGGGCATGAGCACGGGGGAGTGGACGGTGCCACAGGCGAAGGTGCTGATGACGGGCCCGCCCATCTGGGCCATGCCGTGGGTCTCGCCCTTGACGATGTTCTGCTTGTCGTAGCCGAGCAGGTAGGCAAGCTGGGTCAGGACGCGGCCGAAGAAGAGGTTGCCCTGACCGCCCACGCCACGGATGCCCACGGACAGGAAGGCTGGCAGGTTGCCCGTGGCCGGGAGATCGACGCTCTCGGGCGGAACGGGCAGGTCCGGGCAACTGACCAGACCGCAGGCGCTCTGGTCCTTGGCCGGAGCGATGGCGCCCTTGGGGCACATCTGCGCACAGGCCGGATTCTGGCTCACGCAGCCGGTGCAGATGTTGTTGAAGAAGGGCAGCCCTTCCGCATCGGCCTCGATGCCAGAACAGATCTGGCACATGCCGCAGCGCACGCACAGGTCGGAGTCCACCGCCATTTTCACGCCGTAGCTCTCTTTGGGCACCTTGCGGATGCAGACGCCGGTGACCACCAGAGTGGTGAAGACACCCTTTTCGGCGTTGGCGAGAGTGTTTTTGAGAGCCCTCTCCAGCGCCTTCTTGTCATACCCGCTGACCACGACGACCTTGGCTCCGTGCGCCTTCAGGCTCCCGTTCAGGTCGAAGACGTTGGGGTCCCCGGCCAGGTTGGTGGGCGAAGTGGGCGAAGGCTGGCCGCCGGTCATGGCCGTCCACTCATTGTTCAGGATGACCTTCACGCCGGGAATGTTGCGGAAGATGGTGTTGCGGGTCGCGTCCATGCCGCTGTGACACTCGGTGCCATCACCGAGCAAGGACAGGCATTTGCTGGCGGCCTCGGGCCGGGACAGGACATAGCCCAGACGCTTGGCTTCGCTCGCGCCCATGGCCAGGGCCGTGTCCATGGCGTTTAAAAAGTGCAGCAGGGTGTTGCAGCCGATGTCACCGAACACCGCCTCAAGCTTGCCCTTCTTGCGCATCTTCCCGACGATCTGACCGAAAAGACGATACGGGCAGCCCGCGCAGATCATGGGCGGGCGCGGCAGGCTGGCCACGGCGGCCTTTCCGCCCGGTTCGGCCAGACCCAGGCGGCTGGCGATGAGGGCCGGAGTCCACTCGGTGATCGTCTCGTCCTCGCCCTTGCCTTCAACGGCAATGCCTTCCGCCAGGGCCGCTTCCTGGATGAAGCGGTAGCCGTCCTCGATGACAAAGACCGGCCCGTCGATGCTCTCGCAAAAACGACGGATCAGGTCCATGGGCAGAGGGTAGGTGAAGCCCAGGGACAGCACGTCGATATCCTTGCCCGTGGCGGCCTTGACCTCTTCCACGAAAAGGGCGTTCACGCCGTGGGTGATGATACCGATCTTGCCGCCGCCCTTGGTCCAGACGTTGAGCGGGCTTTCCTCGACCATCTTGCGCAGGGCGGGAATGCGGGTGGTGCGGACCTGATCGTGAAACATCCGCGCCCGTACGGGCAGGGTGATGAAATCACTCATATTCTCCGGCAGCGGCGCCTTTTCACGGGTGCTCTTCTCGATCAGACGCACAAGGCCTTCGCTGTGGCAGAGCAGACCGCTGGCGATGACCGCCACAGGGGTGTTGAACTCGCGTCCGAGGTCTGCGGCGATGCCGGCCGCTTCGTGCATCTCCTGATGGCTGCGGGGCTCAAAGACCGGAATGCAACAGCTTTTGAGCATGTAGCGAGGGTCAACCAGATGCTGGGTGGAGCTTGGCGTGTAGTCGCTGGCAATATAGTAGACAAGACTGCCGCGGCGGCCCGTATAAAAGGAGGCGGAGGTGACCACGTCGGCGGCCTGAAAGAGGCCCGGAATTTTCATTGTCACCACGCAGTCACTGCCGGCCAAGGTATGCCCGAAGCCCACTCCCGCCGCCACGGCCTCGTTCACGGACCAGCCCACGGTGATCATGTCCTGCACCTGGGACAGGCCCTTGTCGATGGCCTCGGTGCTGGGCGTGCCTGGATAGCCATCCGCGGCGTGAATGCCCGCTCGCACGCAGCCCACCGCAAAGGCCATGTTGCCTTGAATGACCACGCCCTTGCCCGCCGTATCGGTACACATCGCCTTCACTGCGTTCATGAATCCTCCAATAAGAATATGTCGTAAAGAAGCGCCCCGCCAGAGGCGGGGCGACAACACTCGTGACGCAAATTTCGGTTCGAGCGAGCCGAAGCAGGATCGCTCCCCGTAAAGTTGAGGGTACGCAAAGCACCGGCCTTTCTCAAGTCCCAAGAAAAGCAAACTTCCCGCTGAATCTTGCCGGATTCCTTCGGACTAAAGCGGCTCAAAACCCAGGCTCCGGAAATATGCAGGGCCGAACATCTTGAAAGACAACCCGATCATAAGCTTGCATCTTGAACCAGAATCTGTTTGAAGAAACCCCATATGGGAACCACATACGCCAATATCACGCTCAAAGGTCCAAGGGCTCAGGATATCCTGCAGGAACTCGGCAACCAGGGTCGCAGCGCCTTTGTTTCTCCAACTGATGATGACCTGACCACTGTCTACGACATGGACAGCGACGAGGGCGACACCACGGCCCTCACCGATCTGGCCGAAGATCTTTCCGGCTACTTCGGTTGTCCTGCCCTGGCCGTGCAGACCCTTGACGAAGAGCTTTTCAATTACTGGCTCTATTCTGACGGCGAACTGCTCGACACCTACAAATCCCCCACCCAATCCCTTGATCCCGAAGGCAAGGGCAACACCCGGAGCAAGGGCGGCAAGCCCGAGCTGCTGGCCCAACTCTTCAACACCGACGCAACCCGCGAAGAAATCATCGATATCCTGCACTGTCCGGATCAGGACTGCGGCTTTTCCCTGGCCGTGGATCGCCACCTGAGCCTGGTGGAACTTTTGGGTCTGCCCATGTGTGCCGTCGGTTTCGGCTTCTGCGATCTGGACTCGGGCGAGTACCCCGAGGATCTCGATGAGGAAGATCTGCTGCGGATCGATTCGGAATAGCCACTACTGCGCAAAGCAGTGTGAACACACGCCTGGCTTCAGCCCCCGGCGCATTCGGCCCGACCTTCTCCAGCCAATTCTCACAGTAACGACCGCAGGGTCTTGCACCCCTCCTTGAAGGAGGCCCCGTCTCTGCTCCACAGCGTGGCGTGCCCGACCTTGCGCCCAGGCCGCTCCGTCTTGCCGTAAATATGGACATGCAGGCCGCGCAGGGCCAGGAGCGCTGCCAGATCAGGCTGCTTTCCGATAAAATTGACCATGGCCGAATGACCGGTAACGGCGGTCTTGCCCAGGGGCAGTCCCGCGATGGCCCGCAGGTGGTTCTCGAACTGGCTTGTCATGGCCCCCTCGATGGTCCAGTGACCGGAGTTGTGCACCCGCGGTGCCATCTCGTTGGCCAGCAGCGAGGGTCCGACCTGAAACAATTCCAGGGCCAGCACTCCCACATAGTCCAGATGCCGCAGAAGCTTGCCTGCCAGCTCCTCCGCCGCCTTCTGCACCGGATCTTTCGGACAGCTCCTGGAAAACCGCAACACCCCGTCGTGATGAATGTTTTCACTCAGCGGATAGTACAGAATCTCGCCGGCCTGGTCCCGAACCCCAAGCACCGAAATTTCGCGATCAAACGAGACCAGACTCTCCAGCACCAGCGAAAAACCGCCGAGCATCTCCCACGCCCTGTCAACATCGTCGCGGCTGCGCAAGACGAACTGCCCCTTTCCATCATACCCGAGGGTTCGTGTCTTCAGTATTGCAGGCAGTTCGATCTCCTCGATTGCCGCGTTCAATTCCGTGAGCGAATCAACCGCCCTGAAGGCAGGGGTTGGAATGCCCAGCTCCTGGAAAAGCATCTTCTCGCGCAATCTGTCGCCGGCGCAGGCCAGCGCCTGCAACCCGGGGTGCACGGGCGTAATCTGTGAAAGAAATTCAATGCACTCAAGGGGGACGTTCTCGAACTCGTAGGTGACGATGTCCACCCGCTGGGCGAAACGTGAGAGCATGACACGGTCTGTATACTCCCCACGCAGATGCTCGCCCAGAGGGGCGGCGCAGGGGTCCGGCACAGGGTCATAGAACACGAAATCAAAACCCAGGTGCAGCCCGGCAAGGGCGAGCATGCGCGCAAGCTGCCCACCTCCGAGCACTCCGACGATCATTGCGGCTCTCCCGGCACGGGATTGTCCAGAACGATCTGCGTTTGCTTGCGCCTGAACTCCGCCAAGGCCTCCCGGATCTTTGGATACTGCGTGCCGAGGATGGCCGCAGTCAGCAACGCGGCATTGACGGCTCCGGCCCTGCCGATGGCCATGGTCCCCACCGGCACTCCGGCCGGCATCTGGGCGATGGACAGCAGAGAGTCCATGCCGCTCAAGGCCTTGGAACGCACCGGCACTCCGATGACCGGAAGCAAGGTCATGGCGGCGGTCATACCCGGAAGATGGGCCGCACCGCCAGCTCCGGCAATGATCACCTGCAGCCCTCGCGCTTCGGCCCCGGCGGCATATTCATAAAGCAGGCCCGGAGTCCTGTGCGCCGAAACCACTCGCGCCTCATGGGGAACCGACAGCGATTCCAGTGTCCGGGTACAGTGCTGCATTGTCTCCCAGTCCGAGGAAGATCCCATGATGACGCCGACTAAAGGGGTCATGTTGTGCTCCATTGGGTTTTGCCTTTCGGGTTGCCTTCAATCCGCGTCCGGCCGCAACTCCTCCACGTCCGCGCAGAGCACGATCATGGCGTAGTGGCTGTAGTAGTGTTCATGAAGATGTTTTATGATCGCCTCGGCCGTGGCTGCGTCGCACACGATCTCGACACGGATGTTGCTGTTGGGCATCCATTCGGCATGCCGTGCTCCACGCCTTCCCTTGCCCCGTGTGGAGGAAATGGTGTACCCCTGCGCGCCAAGGCTCTCCATCTCCTTGATCAGGATGCTCTCCACCGCGGCTTCGGTGACAACCGTCAGGAGCTTGCGCGTATATCTTCTCATCAGAGACCTCCCCACAAGAGATGGGCATTGACGGCCAGGCCGTGGTATATGGGTATTCCCACGATAACGTTGAACGGAAAGGTCACGCCCAGGGACGCGGCCAGGGACAGGGTCGGATTGGCCTCCGGGACCGAGATGCGCATCGCCGCGGGCACTGCGATGTAGGACGCGCTGGCCGCCAGAGTGGCAAGCATGGCCGTTCCGCCAACGCTCAAACCGAACCAGAGTCCGAGGACCGTGCCGACCAGGGCCGAAAACAGGGGCATGACCACGCCGAAAACAATCACCACCATCCCATGTCTCTTGAGGCTGCCGAGCTGTGCCGCTGTGATGAGGCCCATCTCAAGAAGAAAAAGGGCCAGGACGCCCTTGAACAGGTCGAAAAACAGGGGCGTGATGGACTCGATTCCATCCTCTCCGGCAATCCATCCGATCAAAAGCCCGCCCAGAAGCAGAACAATGCCCTTGCTCAGGAGCACCTCGTGGGCCACACTTTTGACGCGTATGCCAACACTGAAGCCCCGTGCCAGGACAATGCCCACCACAATGGCTGGAATTTCGAGAACCGCGAGCAACAGCGGCATGTACTCCTCGAAAGGGACCCCGCGGTTCGTGAAATATGACACCGCGACGGCGTAGGTGCCGACGCTGACCGAACCGTAATGAGCAGCCACGGACGCCGCATCGGCCCTGCTCAATCGGCCCAGACTTCGCAGCACCGGAAACGCGGCCAGAGGCAGAAACGCTCCCATGGCCATGACTCCGAGCATCTGTGGCAGGACCACGGCCAGATCCTGCCTGGCCAGTTCGATCCCGCCTTTGAGCCCAATGGCCAGCAGGAGCAGGATGATGACGAACTCGTTGACCGCGCCGGGCAGACGCAGCTCGGACCGCAGCGCCCCGGCCACGATACCGAGCAGGAAAAACAGAACAACGGGCTCAATCAAGCAGGCTACTCCTTGTATTCGTCAACTCCGCGAAGCGGGCGAAGCGCATCCGTCCGCGGCCTTCCTTTCGCGCATCACTACTTGTCTATTTTCAGCAGCAAGTATATTCGTATTTAATGAATTAATTGTTCGTGAAAAACTGACAAAAAGCGACACCATGCTCAACTACAAGCAACTCTTCTATTTCTGGAACGTGGCCACGGCGGGCGGCATAAGACGCGCGGCCGAGCGAATGCACCTGACTCCGCAGACGCTCAGCGGACAGATCGGCGAACTTGAGCGGAATCTGGGCGTCAAGCTCTTCGTGCGCACGGGACGGCGGCTTGAAATCACCGAGGCGGGCAAACTCGCATTGGCCCGCGCCGAAGAGATATTCCAGATCGGTAACGAACTGACCGAAACGCTGAGGGCGTCCCCTCCGGAAGAGGCCTTGCCCTTTCGGGTGGGACTGGCGGATTCGGTACCCAAATCCATCGCCTTTCGCCCCCTGGCTCCGGCTTTCAAGCTTCCAGCGCCCATCAGGCTCTTCTGCCACCGGGACAAGCTGGAGAACCTGTTTGCCGAGCTCGCCATTCACAAGCTGGAGCTTGTCATTGCCGACCGGCAGTTGCCATCAGGGCTCGGAGTGAAGGCCTTCAACCATCCTCTGGGCGGCTGTTCGGTCACGTTTTTCGGAGTCAAGGACCTGGCCCGGCGCTACGGGCCTGGCTTTCCGGACTCCCTGGAAGGCGCTCCCCTGCTCATGCCGACAGGAAACCTGCGCAAAGCACTGGACAGATGGTTTGCCGAACACGGAATCTATCCGCATGTGGTGGGGGAGTTCGATGACACGGCGCTCTTGAAAACCTTCGGCCAGGCGGGCCTGGGGCTTTTTCCCGCGCCAAACGTGATGAGGGAGGAGGTCCACCGCCTGTACGACGTGGAGACGGTGGGTGAAGCGGCGGATCTGGATGTGCGCTATTTCGCCATCACCGCAGAAAGACGCCTCACGCATCCGGCCGTAATGGCCGTGAGCGAGCATGCGCGGCAGAATCTCTTCGTTGGATGACCGTCAAAGGAGAGGAAGGCCCATATTCAGGGAATTGGTGCCGGGGATGCGAGGCGCACCCCCGGTGGGAATCACTGCAGAAAATCCAGGTAATCCTTGGCCACCTTGGCTTCGCTGGAATTGGGGTATTGCTTGACGATGCGTTCGAAAAGCTCCGCGGCATCGGACGTCTTGCCCATGCGCATCTGGTGCTCCGCCAGTGCAAGGATGGTGGGGGTGCTGTTCATGTCCGCCTCCAGACCGCTTCTGAGCACCGCTTCGGCGTCATCGAGGCGGTTCTGCGCCACAAAGGCATCGGCAAGAAGCCTGTAGGCGGGGATATAGAGCCAGTTGCGGGCCAGCGCCTTGCGCCCGAACTCCTCGGCCTCCTTGGCCCGTCCCTGGCGCAGCAGCAGCACGCCCAGATTGTAGGCCGAGAACTCCGGGGTGACGTAGGTCAGGATGCTGAACGCCTTGCGGTAAGCGGCCTCCGCTTCCTTGTCCCGGCCCAGAGCCTCCTCGATCTTGCCGAGGTTGTTCCAGGCTTCGCCGAAATCATCGTCGATCTCAACGGCCCTGGCAAAGCCCTCACGGGACTGTTCATACTCCTGCAGGCCAAGATAGATCATGCCTGAATCAAAATGAAAACGGGACATGTGCCTGGCCGCATCCTCCACCTTCAGGAGTTCCTGCAGGGCCAGCTGGTACTGGTTGTTGTTGATGTGCGACTCGACCAGGTTGAGCCGCAGGTCCACTTCTTTGGGATTCATGTTCGAAGACGTTCCCCTGGAAGCTCCTTTGGCACCGCAGCCGGCCAGGGCAAGACATAAAACAAGTACAACCACCCATGTTCTCATGTCCGTGCTCCTTGTCGACGCCCCGTGAGGGGCGCTCGTTTAGATGACCTTGTTCAGAGAATACTCGATGATGGCCTGTGCGCCAACTGTCTGCAGCCTCGGGATCAGATCCCGGACCTGAGCGGTCTCGACCACCGTCTCGATGGACAGCCAGTCCGAATTGTGCAGATGGGCGACGGTCGGCGAATTCATGCTCGGGAGCAGGGCCATGACCTTGTCCACGGCGTCGGCCGGGGCATTCATCTTGAGCGCCACCAGCTTGTCGGCCCGCAAGGCGCCCTGCAGCAGAGTGTTCATGTTCTCGATCTTGGCCCGCTTCCAGGGATCCTTCCAGGACTCCTTGTTGGCGATGAGCTGGGTGTTGGTCTGCAGCAGCTCGGCGATGATGCGCAGGCCGTGGGCCTTGATGGTCGTGCCCGTCTCGGTGATCTCGACGATGGCATCGACCAGCCCTTCGACCACCTTGGCCTCGGTGGCGCCCCAGGAATATTCGACCTCGACGGGAATGCCCGCATCTTCGAAATAACGCCGGGTGAAGCCCACGAATTCAGTGGCGACCTTTTTGCCGGCCAAATCTTCAGGCCGCTTGAAGGGGGAGTCCCCGGCCACGGCCAGAACCCATTTGGCCGGGCGGTTGCTGGCCTTGGAATAGATCAGGTCATCCACGACCACGACATCGGACTGGTTTTCAAGGATCCAGTCCCTGCCGGTCAGGCCGGCGTCGAGCAGCCCGTTTTCCACGTAGCGGGCCATTTCCTGGGCCCGGCACAGGGAGCAGGTCAGTTCGGGGTCGTTTATCTCCGGGAAGTAGTTCCGGTGGTGCGAGGTCACCTTCCAGCCAGCCTTGGCGAAAAGCTTGACCGTGGCCTCTTCCAGGGAACCCTTGGGAATCCCGATGCGCATCTGTTTTCCATCAACCATTATTTGTAAACCTCCTTGGGGTCGAACACCATGGGGGAGCAGTCCGTCCACAGCCCCTGTGCGTCTCGTTCACGATAAAAGCAACTTCTGCGGCCCGTGTGACAGGCCGCCCCGCCGATCTGCTCAACCTGGACCAGGACGGTGTCCCGGTCGCAGTCCAGACGGATGGAGCGGACCTTCTGCACATGCCCGGAAGTGCCGCCCTTGTGCCACAGGGTCTTACGGCTGCGGCTGTAGTAATGAACCTCGCCAGTGCGCAAGGTCTCGTTCCAGGCGTCCTCGTTCATGTAGGCGAGCATGAGCACCTCGCCCGAGGCCTCGTCCTGGGCGATGGCCGGGATGAGGCCACCGCATTTATCAAAATCAGGCTGTTCCATTGTTTGATCCTTCGTTGATCGTCGTCGAATCCATGCGGCCCTGTACCTCGGTCTTGAGTTGACCGCAGGCAGCCGCGATATCCTGCCCCTTGCTCTTGCGCAAGGTCACGGTGAAGCCCTTTTTGCGCAAAAGCTCCTCAAAAGCCAACACATCCGCCGGTTCCGGGGCGGCATAGTCGATGCCCGGTCCAGGGTTGTAGGCGATGAGGTTGATCTTGCATTTGAGGTGCGACAGCAGCCGCACCAGCTGCCTGGCGTGCTGCAGAGTGTCGTTGACGCCCTTGATCAGAATGTACTCGATGGTCACCCGCTCGCGGGCCTTGAGCTCAAGGCTCTCAAGAGCCGAGATCAGCTCGCCGATGGGCCAGCGGGCCGCGCCGGGCATGAGCTTCTCGCGGATCTCCTGGGTCGGGGCGTGCAGGGAGATGGCCGGCAGGGCCAGGCCTTCGGCGTCGAAGACATCGAGCTTGCCCTTTATGGCGCAGGTCGAAAGCGTGATGCGGCGACGCGAAAACTCAAGTCCTTCCGGATGGGAAAGAATCTGCAGGCTGCGCCGCACCTCTTCCCAGTTGGCCAGGGGCTCGCCCATGCCCATGTACACGAGATTCTTCACTTCATCGGCCAGACCGTGCGTACGCAGATAGTCCCTGGCCACCAGCACCTGGGCTGCGATCTCCCCGCCGGTCATGTTGCGCGAAAAACCCATCAGCCCCGTGCTGCAGAAGGTGCAGCCCATGGGGCAGCCGATCTGGCATGACAGGCACTGGGTGTACCTGTCCCTGTCCGGGATGAGCACGGTCTCGACCAGGGCTCCGTCATCAAGGCGCAACAGCAGCTTGAGCGTCCCGTCGCTGCTGGTCTGGACCTCGTGCACCTGCGGCCAGTAAAGCGACCACTCCCGCTTAAGCTGCTCCCTGAAATTCCGGGCCAGGTTGGTCATGGCCGAAAATTCCCGCACACCCTTGCGCCACAGCCACTGCCACAGCTGCCTGGCCCGAAAGGCCTGATGCCCCATGCCCTGCACGGCCGCTTCAAGCTCAGGGTAAGTCAGTTCAAGAATATTGCGCATGACGCTCCATTGTCCGGAATCGCAAAGGCACAAAGGGCGGCAGACAACAGCCCCTCGTGCCTTTGGCGGAAAAAAACCAACGCGGATCAAACCCGGCTAGAGTTGCTCCTTGGCCTTGTAGGCAGCCACAAAACGCTCGGCCTCCTCCACGGTGTTCACGTCACCGGCGATCTGGGCCTGGAGCAGGTTGTCGCGGATCAGGCCCACGGCGGGGCCGGGCTTGATTTTGGCGATGTCCATGATCTGCTTGCCGTTGAGCAGGGGTTCGAGCAGCTCCTCGCGGATGTCGGCCCGCTCCAGCATCTTCATGTTGTGATTGAATTCGGTGTACTTGGCGCTCCTGGCCTTGATATCGGCCCGGGCCATCTCAATGAGGCGCGGATAGTCGTCCACGGCCTTGAAGCGGCGGATGCCCTTGTCCGTGAGCATGAAGTGGAAACGCATGTGGTTGCGCACCAAGTTGACGATCATGTCCACTTCCTCGGTGTTGAGACGCAGGCGCTTTAAAATCTTGCGCGTTACCTTCGCCCCGATGCGGTGATGCTGGTAGAAGGTGGTGCGACCGTCGTAGACCTCACCGGCGTAGAGCTTGCCGCAGTTGAGGAACAGGCAGCCCAGGGTGCCGTACCAGTCGTAGGGCAGTTCCTCGGGATAGTGCTTCATGACCCTTAAGGTATGTTCCCAGATGGACCGCGGCCCGTCCTCCTCCTCGACCGTCTGGAAAACCCTGCTCAGGGCCGCCAGTTCAGGCACCAGGCCGTGCAGGATCATGGAGTCGAACATGAGGTCGACAAATCGCCACATGTTCTCGGCCTCGACCTTGCGCCACTCGTCCATGATGTCCGTGACCGAGACGTAATCGAGCACTCGGCGTGAAGCGCGGACAATGGACATCCAGGAATTTTCCTCGATGGGCAGGTGATAGTTGGCAGAAAAACGCAGGGCTCTTATGGCGCGCAGATAATCGTGCTTGAGCGTCTCGTCGGGGATACCCTGAAACTTGATCAGGCCGCCGGAAATATTTTCGAACCCGTCGTACACGTCACGGGAGCGGGGGATGAAGGGGCAGGCCAGATTCATGGGAAAGCTGCCGTCCGCTTCGAGTTTTTTCAGCATGTGGGACGTGATCTGGGCCACGCAGGCCTCTGGATGGGAGGCGTCGGCCATGTCCGCGGGATGAAAGAGAAACGTCGCGCTGCCCTGGTCCATCCTGGCCACGATGTCTCCGCTTCCGGCCGATACTTCCGGAAAAAGATTTTTGAGGCCGGCAAGATCGATATCCGTGCAGATCTCCACCTCGGCATCCTTGGATGTACCAAGGATCTTACGCTGCAGCGCGGCGTTGATGACGTAGGCGTCATAGCCGTTGCGCATGATGGTTTTGCAGATGGAGGCGGCTTCTTTTATCGGCTGAGGCATCAAGGTCTCCTTGAGTGAGCGTGTTCGTTAAATGCTGCGTCCGATTATCGGATGCAATTTAAATATCTTCATCTTTTTCCCCCGACTTGGTCAAGCGGTAGCGGAACTGCCGGAAGTTGAGACCGACCATCTCCGCGGCCCGGCCCTTGTGCCCCCCGCAGCGTCGCAAAGCCTCGGAAATGACCTTGTGCTCATGCGCGGCGAGGTATTCGTCGAGGGTCATCTGACCGGACAGGACCTTCTGAATTCCGCCGTCCTGTTCGGAGGAGGAAATCTTTTCGTAGATGACCAGTGAATCCGCAGTGACGATGTCTCCCGGCTCCAGGGCCACGGCTCGCTCCACGATGTTCTCCAGTTCACGCACGTTGCCTGGGTACCCGTAGGCCAGCAGCTTGCTGCGCGCCTCGGCGGTGAAGCCCCTGAGCTGGCGCTTCTGGGCACGGCAGGCCTTTTCCAGAAAATGTTCGGCCAGGGCCAGGGCGTCGTCGCCACGCTCCCTTAAAGGGGGCAGGTGCACCTTGACCCCGCTCAGGCGATAGTAGAGATCCTCGCGAAAATCCCCATCGGCCACGCTTTGCTCCACGTTGCGGTTGGTGGCCGCGATGATGCGCACATCCGAGCGCAACTCTTCGGTACCGCCAAGGGGAATGAAGCAGCGTTCCTGCACGTAGCGCAGAAGCTTGACCTGGGTCGAGTGCGCAAGCTCCCCGACCTCGTCCAGAAAAAGGGTCCCGCCCTCGGCCATTTCAAGGAGGCCCTTCTTGGCGCGATCGGCGCTGGTGAAGGCCCCCTTGCGGAACCCGAACAGTTCGCTCTCCACCAGATTTTCGGGGAGCCCCCCGCAGTTGATGGCCAGGAACGGTTGCTTGGCGCGCTGGCTCTGGCTGTGGATGCAGCGGGCGAAAAGCTCCTTGCCCGTGCCCGACTCCCCGGTCACCAGCACGCTGATGTTGGTCGGGGCGATGCGTCCGACCAGGTCGAAGACGGCCTGCATCTGCGGACTGCCGCCAATGATCTGCCCGTAATGCTTGCTGATCTGCCCCTTGAGCCAGTCGTTCTCTTCCTTGAGACGGGCCGTCTCCAGGGTGCGCTCCACGGTGTAGAGCAGATCGTCGAGCTCGAAGGGTTTGGAGATGTAGTCCTTGGCCCCGTGCTTCATGGCCGTGATGGCGCTCTTGGCGTCGGCATAGGCCGTGACCATGAGCACCGGCACTTCGGCCCAGGTCTCGCGGATACGAATGAGAAGATCGATGCCGCTCTCCCGGCCCAGACGCAGATCGAGCAGGATGAGCGCAATGGACTGCTGGTGCAGTACGGCCAGGGCCGCAGCCGAGTCGGGGGCGGTCCAGACCGAATGCCCTTTCTTGATCAGGGCGATCTCCAGCACCTCGCGCAGGCTTAAGTCGTCATCGACGATGAGTATGTTGGCCATGTTCTCCCCCTATGCCGCCGTGATCCGGTTTACATTCGCCTTTCAAGGCTTCTTCGGGACGATCGCCTCCAGCCGGGAAAATACGGCCCGGCCGCCCAGAAAATGGGCCATGACCCGCCCCGGCACCTCCCTGTCCAGGCAGGGTGTGTTCTTGCCCTTGGACAGAATGGCCCCGGCCGTGGCCACCCAGGCTAGGTCCGGATCAAAGAGCACGAAGTCAGCCGGGTCACCGGGCCGCATGCGGTTGGCGGGCAGGGCAAAGATGTCGGCCGTGTTCCAGCACCACAGGCGGCTCAAGTCGGCAAACTCGAGCTCACCGCTGCGCACCAACTCGTAGGTCAGGGACAGGGCCGTATCGAGCCCCGAGATGCCGTTTGGCGCGTCGGCAAAAGTGACTTCCTTTTCGTGATCCGCGTGAGGGGCATGGTCGGTGACCAGAATGTCGATGACTCCCGTGCGCACCGCCTGGCGCAGGGCCAGTACGTCGTCGCGGGTGCGCAGGGGCGGATTGACCCGCACACTGGTGTCATAGCCCTCTACCCGCGACTCGTCCCAGAGCAGATAGTGCGGGCAGGTCTCCGCCGTGACCCTGATCCCGCGCTCCTTGGCCGAGGCAATGAGCTCCACGGACTGCCGGCAACTGATGTGGGCCAGATGCACAGGCAGGTCAAGGTAGGAAGCGAGCAGGATGTCACGGGCGACCTGCATGGCCTCGGACGCTGTCGGGATGCCCTTGAGACCGAGACGGCTCGACACTTCGCCCTCGTTCATGACCCCGCCCCTGCCCAGCCAGGGGTCCTCGCAGTGGTCGATGACCTTCATCCCGAAATCCGCCGCGTATTCCATGGCCCGCCGGAAAAGCTCCGTGTTCTCGACGGGCAACCCGTCGTTGGACAGGGCCACGCATCCGGCCCGGGCCAGTTCCCCGGCCGGGGACAGCTCCTTGCCCAGAAGACCCACGGTCAGGGCGCCCACCGGACGCACCCAGGGGCCATGCGGAAATGCCTGAGCCGCCTGCTGAAGCATGAAGCGCGTCACCGTGGCGTTGTCGTTGACGGGACTGGTGTTGGCCATGGCCATGACCTGCCCGAAACCTCCCCCGGCCGCGGCAAGAAGACCGGACGCGATATCTTCCTTGTATTCCTGGCCCGGCTCGCGCAAGTGCACATGGGCGTCGATGAGGCTCGGCAGAAGAGTCAGCCCTTCGGCCTCAATGACGCTGGCCCCGGCAGGCGCGGCCACGGTGCCGGCCTCTGCCAGTTCCAGAACACGGCCTTCTCCCACGAGCAGATCGCAGCTGCGATCATCAAAGGAAACATTGCGAATCAGACAGTCTAGTTGTGCCATGCTACCACCCTGTTGAAATTTCTCATGCTGAAACCTGGGCCCTGGTCAGGTAAAGGTGCAAAAGGGTCATGCGCACGGCCACGCCCGAGGCGACCTGGTCCAGAATGAGGCTGGACCCGCAATCGGCCAGTTCGGAGGCGATCTCAAGGCCGCGGTTCATGGGGCCGGGGTGCATGATCTTCACATCCGGACTGGCTTTTTCCAGATGCCTGGAGGCCAGGCCGTAGGTGCAGGCGTATTCCCGCAGATCCGGCAGCAGCCCGGCCTGCTGGCGCTCCAGCTGCAGACGCAGGCAGATGACCGCGTCCACGCCCTCGCAGGCCTTGCCCACGTCGGAAAAGACCTCCACCGGCCAGGTCCCGACCTTGGCCGGGAGCAGGGTGCGGGGTGCGCAGACCCGCACGCGGGCTCCAAGCATGGTCAGCATTTCCACGTCGGAACGGGCCACCCGGCTGTGGGCTATATCGCCCAGGATGCACACGGTCTTGCCTGCGAAAGAACCCCAGACCTGATGCAGGGTGAACCCGTCCAGAAGGGCCTGGGTGGGGTGGGCATGCCAGCCGTCCCCGGCATTGATGATGGAGCAGGACAGCCGCTCGGCCAGAAACCTGGCCGCCCCGCTGTCCCAGTGGCGGATGACGATGGCGTCGGGGTTCATGGCCTGCAGGGTCAGGGCCGTGTCTTTGAGACTCTCGCCCTTCTGCAGGGAGCTGCCCGACTTGGTCAGGCTGAAGGTGTCGGCGGACAGGCGCTTGCCGGCCATGTCGAAAGAGGTTTTGGTGCGCGTGGAGGCCTCGGCAAAAAACAGGACCACGCTCTTGCCCTTCAGGATGGGCACCTTCTTGATGGGCCGCTGGTTCACTTCCGCGAACCGAGCCGCCGTCTCGAAAACATGGGAGATCTCGTCCACACCAAGCTGGGAAATCTCCAGAAGATCCTTGTGCCGCCAGTTCATAGCTCCGCCTTGCCGCCCCTGCGGGGGTTGTGATTGCTCCGTGCCCAAAAAAAAGGGACTCGGCTTCTCGCCCGTCCCTTGCTGCTTACGTACCGCACGGTCTTTCGTACACGATTCATGCCATGGCCCCATACACGACCAGAGTCTTGACGTCCAGTGCAACGGCCAGCGCGGACGGCGCATTCAAAAAAAGGCGCGCCCCAGCGGAGCGCGCCCGAACCGATCATGCCGAACCCGACGCCTACTCCGACCCGTCCACTTCGTCCACGCCATCCAGATCCGGGTCTGCGGCAGGCACGGCGGAGCGGGGCGCCCCGATGGCGTCGGCCGCTTCGGTAGGCACATGGTCGAAGCAGACCACGGTCTGTTCGTCCTCAAGGCGAACCAGGCGCACACCCTGGGTGGCCCGGCCGACCAGGCTGATGTCGGAGATGCCGATGCGGATGATCTTGCTGCCCGAGGTCAGCAGGATGAGCTCGTCCGTGGGATAGACCATCATGGCACCCACGACCTTACCGGTCTTGGGGGTGATGCGCATATTGATGATGCCCTTGCCGCCGCGTGACTGGGCGCGGAAGTGCTCGACCTGGGTGCGCTTGCCGTACCCGTTCTCCGCGATGGTCAAGAGCTCCTGCTTGGTGTCCCTGTTGACCACCACCCCGGCCACGATCTGGTCGCCCTTGCGCAGGGCCATGCCTTTGACGCCCGTAGCCGTGCGGCCCATGGAGCGCACTTCGGAGCAGGCGAAGCGGATGGAATAGCCGTCCATGGTGACCAGCACCATCTCGTCGTCGGCGTCGACCTCGCGCACGCCGATGAGCTCGTCGTCATCGCGCATGCCAAGCGCAATGAGGCCCACGGCGCGGATGTTGCGGTAGAGATTCACGGCGCTGCGTTTGACCACGCCGAACTTGGTGTAGAAGAAGTAGAACTTTTCCTGATCCAGGTCGCGGCAGGTCATGGCCGCGGCGATATACTCGTTGCTGTCCAGCGGCAGGAGGTTGGCCACGTGCTTTCCCCTGGCCGTACGTCCGCCCTCGGGGATCTGGTGCACCTTGATCTGGTACATCTTGCCCTTGTTGCTGAACAGGTTCATGTACTGATGGTTGGAGGTGGTGATGATGAAGGTGATAAAGTCCTCATCGGCCACCTGCACCCCGGTGATACCCGTGCCGCCCCGGCGCTGCTGACGGTAGTTGTCGAGGCTGGTGCGCTTTAAGTACCCGTTGCGGGACAGGGTGATGACCACCGGCTCGTCGGGGATGATGTCCTCGATGTCGATGGAGTCGGGGTCATGGGACAGGAGCTCGGACTTGCGCGGAGTGGCGAAACCGTCGCGCAGGTCTTCGAGTTCCTGGCGAATGACGGATTTGAGCACCTCGGGGTTCTCGATGATGCTGGTCAGGTACTCGATCTGCTTCAGAAGCTCGGCGTACTCCTCCAGGAGCTTCTCGCGCTCCAGGTTGGTCAGGCGCTGCAGACGCATGTCGAGGATGGCCTGGGCCTGGATCTCGGACAGGCCGAAGCGCTCGCGCAGGCGCTCCTTGGCCTCCTGCGGGGTCTTGGAAGCGCGGATGAGGCTGACCACCTCGTCGATGAAATCAAGGGCGATGCGCAGACCTTCGAGGATGTGCGCCCTGTGCTGGGCCTTCCTGAGATCGAAGCGCGAACGGCGGATGACCACCTCGCGGCGGTAATCCAGAAAATACTCCAGCACCTGCTTGAGGTTCAGAAGCTGGGGCCGGTTGTTGACAACGGCCATCATGTTGATGCCGAAGCTGGTCTCCAGCGACGTGAACTTGAAGAGCTGGTTGACGATGACGTCGGAGAACACGCCCTTCTTGAGGTCCATGACGATGCGGATGCCCTTCATGTCCGATTCGTCGCGCAGGTCCGAGATGCCCTCGATCTTGCGCTCGTTGACAAGCATGGCGATCTTTTCCACCAGGGTGGACTTGTTCAGGGCATAGGGGATCTCTTTGACGACAATGGATTCCAGATCGCCTTTGCGCTTTTCGATCTCGATGCGCGAGCGGATGCGCACCGAGCCGCGACCCGTGCGGTAGGCCTCGCGGATGCCGGCTTTGCCGTAGATGAGCGCGCCCGTGGGAAAATCCGGGGCCTTGATGTACTGCATCAGATCTTCGATGGACATCTGGGGCTCGTCGAGCAGGCGCAGCGTCCCGTCGACCACCTCGCCCAGGTTGTGGGGCGGGATGTTGGTGGCCATGCCCACGGCAATGCCCGAGGAGCCATTGACCAGCAGGTTCGGGACCTTGGTCGGCAGGACTGCGGGCTCCTGCAGGGAGTTGTCGTAGTTGGGGCGAAACTCCACCGTGTCTTTTTCGATATCGGCCAGGAAGGAACCGGCGAGCTTCGACATGCGCACTTCAGTGTAACGCATGGCCGCCGCGGAGTCGCCGTCGATGGAGCCGAAGTTGCCCTGGCCGTCGACGAGCGGGTCGCGCATGTTGAAGTCCTGGGCCATGCGCACCAGGGCATCGTAGACGGCCGAATCGCCATGGGGGTGAAATTTACCGATGACGTCACCGACTACGCGGGCGGATTTCTTGTAGGCCCGGTTGTAGGTATTGCCGAGCTCGTGCATGGCGAAAAGAATACGGCGATGCACGGGCTTGAGGCCATCACGCACATCCGGGATGGCCCGGCCGATGATGACGCTCAGCGAATATTCCAGATAGGATTTCTGAAGTTCTTTCTCTATACTGATGTTGGACACATCCACCTCAATTTCTTGTAAAAGCTGTTGAGCCCGAGCTAAATGTCCAGGTCCGTGACCAAGAGGGCATTGCGCTCGATGAATTCGCGCCGGGGTTCGACCTTGTCGCCCATGAGCTTGGTGAACAGCTCGTCGGCCTCGATGGCGTCGTCAATGGTCACCTGCAGAAACGTGCGCGCCTCGGGATCCATGGTCGTGCTCCAGAGCTGCTCCGGATTCATCTCGCCCAGACCCTTGTAGCGCTGCACATTGATCCCCTTCTGGGCCAGATCGAGCACCTGGCGCAGCAGGTCGAAGGGGCCGGTGGCCTCCATCTGCGCGTCCTTGTGCCGGATGGTCCAGACCTGATCCGAACCGATCTCCCTGATCTTGCCCAGCAGTTCCAAGGCCCGACGGTAACGCTTGGAGTGAAAGAACTCCACGCCAAGACGAATGACGTGGTTGTTGGCGTCGGTGAAGCGCAGATAATAGCGCGCCTCGGTGTCCAGCACCTCGCCGTTCTGGGGCTCGTCCTGTTCGCTGATCAGCTCCATGGCGAACCCGCCTTCGGTCATGTGCGCCGCAAAGACGCTGTCGGGTCCGCTTGCGCGCAGCTCGTCGGGCTCAAGCACGCCGGGCGCGCCCACGATGCGCATGAACAGCGTGTCCGGAATGCCCATGTTGGCCACGTCAATGGCCAGTTCGCGCAAGGCCAGGACAGTGTTCAGCAGCCCCTTGAGCTCCTCGCCCGTGACCGGGTCGCGGCCGGGCACGTCCAGGCTGACCTCTTCGGTCACGCGCTGGATCAGGAACTGGCTCATCTCTTCCTCATCCTTGATGTAGCGCTCGAAGGAGCCCTTGTGCACGCGGTAGAGCGGCGGCTGGGCGATGTAGAGATAGCCCTGCTTGATGAGTTCTTCGTAGTGCCGGAAGAAAAAGGTCAGGATCAGGGTGCGGATGTGCGCCCCGTCCACGTCGGCGTCGGTCATGATCACGATCTTGTGGTAGCGAAGCCGCGCGAGATCCACGTCGTCCTCGCCGATGCCCGCGCCCATGGCCGTGATGAGAGCCTTTATCTCCTTGTTCTGGAGCATCTTGTCGAAGCGGGTCTTCTCCACATTGAGGATCTTGCCGCGCAGGGGCAGGATGGCCTGGAACTTCGGATTGCGCCCCTGCTTGGCGGAGCCGCCAGCCGAATCGCCCTCGACGATGAACACTTCGCACTCGGCCGGGTCCTTGCTCTGGCAGTCGGCCAGCTTGCCGGGCAGGGCGTTGTCGGACAGGGCGCCCTTGCGTCGCACCAGGTCCTTGGCCCGCCGGGCCGCATCACGGGCACGGGCCGCGTCGATGACCTTCTCGATGATCAGGCGCACGTCCTTGGGATTTTCCCCGAAGAACTGGTTCAGGGCCTCGTAGACCATGGTCGCGACGTAGCCGGCCACCTCGGAGTTGCCGAGCTTGGTCTTGGTCTGGCCCTCGAACTGCGGGTTGGGGATCTTGACGCTGATGATGGCGGTCAGGCCTTCGCGTACATCGTCGCCGGACACCTTCTGCTTGAGCTTCTTGGGCAGGTCCGCGCTGCTCTGGATATAGGTGTTGATGGCGCGGGTCAGGGCCGTCTTGAAGCCCTGCAGGTGCGTGCCACCTTCCTTGGTGCGGATGTTGTTGGCGAAGGTGAAGACGTTTTCCTTGTACCCGGCCGTATATTGCAGAGCGAAATCGATGCTCACCCCGTCCATCTCGCCGGTCCCGCCGATGACCTTGTGGATGCCGTTGTCCTGGTTCTTGTTCTTGACGAACAGAGGCAGGCCCCCGTCGTACTTGAACACATCGCGGCTCTGCGTCTTCTCGTCGAAAAATTCGATCTTGATGCCGGGATTGAGATAGGCCAGCTCCTCGAAGCGCTTGGCCAGCACGTCGTACTGAAAGTCGAGCTCCTCGAAGATCTCCTCGTCGGGCCGAAAGCGCACCAGGGTGCCGGTCTTGTCCGTCTCGCCGACCACGGCCAGGGGCGCCTGGGGCACGCCGCGCACGTAGCGCTGATAATGGCGCTGGCCCCCACGGCTGACCGTGACCTCAAGATATTCGGACAGGGCATTGACCACGGACACGCCCACGCCGTGCAGGCCGCCGGAGACCTTGTAGCTGTCGTTGTCGAACTTGCCGCCCGCGTGCAGCACGGTCATGACGACCTCCAGGGCGGGCTTGTTCTCCTTGGGGTGCATGTCCACGGGAATGCCGCGGCCGTTGTCCACGATGCTGACCGAGTTGTCCATGTGCACGACAACCTTGATGTGATCGCAGTGGCCGGCCATGGCCTCGTCGATGGAGTTGTCGATGACTTCGTAGACGAGGTGGTGCAGGCCGTTGGTGTTGGTCGAGCCGATGTACATGGCCGGACGCATGCGCACAGCGGACAGGCCTTCAAGGACTGTAATGTTGTCTGCGGTGTAAGTTGATGCTTTTGTCATGGGATATTCTTGTTTCATGAAAAGAGTGCGGGCTCCGGGAGCTCCTACAGCTCTTCCTCGCTGTAATAGGTGTCTTCGGTGATTTCCACGGGCATGGTGATGATCATGTAGTTGGGGTCGTCCTTGCCGGTGATGCGGCAGGGTTCGGACGGGCCGACAAAGGAAAAGGTCAGGGAGTCGGACACGAAATGCCCCAGAATCTCGAGGATGACCTTGGTCGGCAGGGCGATCTTGGACAGTTCGCCTGCATACTGGCAGCTGATCAGCTCTGTGCCCTCGCCGATATCCTGCCCCTGGCAATAAAGGGACAGCTCCTCGGGACCGAAGTCGAAGAAGGTGGCCTTGTTGGCTTCGGTGTTGAAGACGAAGATGCGGTCCAGGGCGTCGGTCAGCTCGTGCCGGTCCACCACGAGGTTGGAGGCGAAGCGGTCCTTGTACTGGTTGATGAAGTTGCGGTAGTCGGCAAAAACGTAGGCCTTGAGCGGAAGGCTGAACGATTCCTTGCGGTTCTCGGTGCGCAGGAAGAGGCGCTTTTCCGAGAGGCTGATCTCGATCTCGTCGTTGGTCAGCCATTTGCGGATTTCGAGCAGGTACTTTTTGGAGACCAAAAACCCGTCCTGGCCCAGGGCGGTGCGGATGTCGGGATTGGAGAAACGCAGCAGGCCGAACTGATGGCCGTTCAGGCCGCAAATCTCCACGTCGTCGCCTTCCACCGGCGCGAACTTGATGCAGTTCATGCTGGTCAGGTCCTCGTCATCGGCGATGCAGAACGCGATGCGGTCGATGATCTCTTTAAAAAGGTCTCCGGACCAGAGCACGGCGTTCTCTGCCGGGAAAGGATTGAAATCCTGGAACCAGGAGGACTCGTTGGCCGGAAGTTTGTATTTGCGGCGGCCCTGTTCGATGAGCAGGTGCTTGGCGGTGGGATCGAGCTTCAACGTGATCTCCCCGGGGGGAAGGCGGCGCATCAGTTCGCAAAATTTCTTGCCCTGCACGCCGACCAGCCCGCCGTCGCTGATCACGGCCGGGTAGACGCCCACGAATTCGATGCTCGAATCCGTGGCCAGGATGGAGATGCTGTCGCCTTCGGCCTTGAGCCAAACCGTGCGCAGATAGGCTGCGCCGGTCTTGGAGGGGATGATGTTGGCGGCCTTGAGCAGCCCGTCAATGATATCTTCCTTACGCACTTTCAAAAACATCGCCGACTCCTTTTCCCGACTAGGCAAGGGTTGTTTCGTTCATGGCCAGGCACTTGTCGCTCAGCTCATGTAACATGTTTTTTATGCTTTTATCATCTCTTTGCAATTGTTCGACTTTTCGGCAGCTGTACAGAACCGTGGAATGGTCCCTTCCGCCAAAGGCCCGGCCAAGCTCCGGAAAGGACAGTCCGAGGTGCTTGCGGCACAGGTACATGGCCACCTGCCGGGCAAAAACAAGGTCGTGCCTGCGGCTGGCGGAAAGGATCTCTTCCGGCGTCAGTCTGAACTCGGCGCACACCGCGTCCAGAATCTGCTCGACGCTCAGGCCCGATGTGGCCCGATCGTCCAGGTAATTGAGAATATTGTCAAACTCCTCGTCGGAGATCTGGTCGTGAACCAGCTCGCGATAGGCCCACAGCTTTAAAAGACACCCTTCCAGGTTGCGCAGGTCGGCGAAGCGCTGGGCAAGCAGCAGAATCCTGTCTCTGGAAAGCTCCAGGCGTCGCTCACGGCAGCGCGAAAGAGCGTACTGGGTGCGGATATCGAGGTCCGGAGCCTTGAGCATGACGCTCAGTCCCCATTCCAGGCGCGACTTGAGCTTGGGCGCCAGAAACGAGAACCCGCCGACCTTGCCCGTGCAGGCGAAAACCATCTGCTTGTGCTGCAGATGGAAGTGGTCGAAAAGCGCCAGCAATTCGGCCTGCAGATATCTGTAACGCGCCAACTCCTGCAGTTCGTCCAACGCGAAGAGCTGCATGGACATCAGAAATTTTCGGGCATCGGACCTTGAGGTGTACAATTCGTGCAGATCGTCGATGCCGCCCACATAGATTCCGCCCCTGCCATGTTCGCTATGGGCGTTGGCGATGGCGCGCAGCAAAAAGGACTTGCCCGAACCGCTTTCCCCGCAGAGCAGAAACGGGTTGTACAGGGCTTCCCGGCTCTGCGCCACTTCCTGGGCCGAGGCCAGGGGGAAGTAGTTCTTGTTGTTGACCAGAAAATTGTCAAAAACGAACTCGGATCCGAATGGCAGCTCCTGCACGGCTGGCCGGGACTCACGCACGATGCGACAGCGGCCGCTGTCGCGGCATTCGTAGACAATCCCCAGGTCGGACCCGGCCAGGGCCTGCTCGAAACGCTCCCTGGCGTGATGTTCGAACCAGTCCGCGAAATACCTGTGCGGAAAACGCACCGTGAGCACGGAATTCTCAACGCTGAGCCCCAAAGACGGACGCCATTTGTCCAGCTCTGCGGCGGAAAATTCCCGCGCCAGAGCCGCCTCGACCTGCACCCCGTTCATGCGCACTCCGCACGGGCCGCAACCCGCAGCTGGTTTACTCCGGCGTACAAATCAGACATAGTCACCCTTTGCGGACCGGTTGCGGCCCGATATCATATTTTGGAGGACCTGCATGAGCGCACCATTTGAAGTCCACAGAACCATAAGCGAAATCAACGAAAAAATCCGACAGGGAAAAGCGGTCGTCCTCAACGCAAGCGAAATGACCAGCTTAGTTCGCAAGGAAGGCAAGGTCAAGGCCGCCAGACAAGTCGACGTCGTCACCACCGGCACGTTTTCGCCCATGTGCTCATCCGGACTGATCTTCAACATCGGCCAGCAACCCCCCACCATCAAGACCGCCAGGGTCTGGCTCAACGGCGTGCCCTGCTATGCGGGCCTGGCCGCAGTGGACTCATACCTGGGCGCCACCGAACCGACGGAAGAGGACCCGCTGAACAAGGTCTACCCCGGCCAGTTCAAGTACGGCGGCGGCCACGTCATCGAGGATCTGGTCAAGGGCAAGCGCGTGCACCTCAAGGCCGAGGCCTACGGCACGGACTGCTATCCGCGCAAGGCCATCGAGAAAAAGATTTCCCTGGCCGAGCTGCGCAACGCCATCCTGTTCAACCCGCGCAACTGCTACCAGAACTACAACTGCGCCATAAACCGCACGGACAAGCTCAAATACACCTACATGGGTCCGCTCAAGTCCGGCATCGGCAACGCCAACTATGCCACATCCGGGGAGCTGAGCCCACTGCTTAATGACCCGTATTTTCGGACCATCGGACTGGGTACTCGTATCTTCCTTGGCGGGGGCGTGGGCTACGTCCTCGGCGAAGGCACCCAGCACGTGCCCGACCCCCAGCGCAACGAACGCGGCGTGCCCATGAGCGCCTCGGGCACCCTCATGGTCAAGGGCGATTTGAAGGGCATGAACGCGCGCTACCTGCGCGGAGTGAGCATCGTCGGCTACGGCAGCTCCCTGGCCGTGGGCCTTGGCATCCCCATCCCCATCTTGAATGAGGAGATGGCCTGGTTCACCGGCGTGGCCGACGAGGACATCCAGATGCCCGTGGTCGACTACGGTGAGGACTATCCCAATGGATATCCGTCCAGATACGGGCATGTCAGCTTTGCCGACCTGAAAAAGGGCGTCATCACCGTGGAGGGCAAAGAGGTGCCCACCACCCCCCTGACCAGCTACAGCCTGTCCCTGGAGGTGGCCGAGGAGCTGAAAAGCTGGATCCAGGAAGGCAAATTCCTTCTGACCGAAGCCCAGGAACCCATCCCCGCGAGGTGAGCCATGACCGCGCCCGTCTATTTCTGGAACCTGCGCGCCTCGCGCAAGGCGCCGTTTGAAGCCAAGGTCAAGCGCCTTCTGAAGCTGGCGGGGCTTGGCGCAAAGCTTCGTACGGGCGACCTGGCCGCCGTCAAGCTGCACTTCGGAGAAGGCGGAGGAACGGGTCATGTGCGGCCCCTGCAGCTTTTGCCCCTGCTGGCATTTATCCGCAAATGCGGGGCCAGGCCGTTTCTGACCGACACCAATACGCTCTACGTGGGTCAGCGCGGCGAATCCGTGTCCCACTCCCTGCAGGCCGCCACCCACGGCTACGACCCCAATGTTCTGGGAGCCCCGGTCATCATTGCCGACGGTCTCAAAAGTGGCAACGAACGGGCCATCCCCTGTCCCGGCAGGCATTTCGAAGTCGCCTATCTGGCCGGGGACATCGTTGATGCGGACATGATGATCACGGTCAGCCACTTCAAGGGCCACGATCTGGCCGGATTCGGAGGGGCGCTCAAGAACGCGGGCATGGGCTGCGCGACCCGCAAGGGCAAGATGCAACAGCACTGCGGGCTCGGGCCTGCCGTCCACCCCGAGCACTGCACCGGCTGCGGCCAGTGCGTGGAAGTTTGCAGCCACGGAGCGCTCAAACTTGACCTGAACAATAAAATATGGATCGACCGGGACAAATGCGCGGGCTGCGCTGCCTGCTTCCTGGTCTGCAAGCACCGCGGGCTGGAGGTGGACTGGCGGGTGGACGTGAACACGTTTCTCGAGCGCATGGCCGAATACGCCGCGGCAGCCCTGCTGACCAGAGCCAGGCCGACCTTTCACCTGAGCTTTATCCAGCAGGTCAGCCCCGGATGTGACTGCACCGGCTTTTCCGACGCGCCGATCTGCCCGGACCTCGGCCTTCTGGCCTCCTGGGATCCGGTAGCCCTGGACCAGGCCTGCCTGGATCTGGTCAACCAGGCCCAGCCCCTGCACCCCAGCGCCCTGCCCGCCAAGATCGCCGCCGGCGAGGACAAGTTCGAGGCCATCCACGGCCACGTGCGCGGTCGGTACCTGCTCGAATATGCCGAGAGCCTGGGTCTTGGTTCGCGCAAATACACGCTGCAACCGGTCTGAAACAGAGTTTCCGGCCACATTGAGACTGGACAAAAGGGCGAACGCTATTATATGTGCCCTTTCTTTGAATCCGCGCATAATTTATCCCATTGGAGGAATACATAATGGCTCAGAAGAAAATCGAACGCAAAAAAGAGATTGATCGCCGCCGCAAACGCCGTGCCGAGCGCATCAAGGAACGCATCAAGGAAGCCAAGGCCGCTGCCAAGAAGTAGGCCGTGTTTTCAGGGAGGTAACCATGCCCATTTATGAATACTGCTGTGAAGACTGCCGTCAGATCTTCGAGGAATGGCAGAAGGATTTCCAGGACAGGGAGAAAATCTGTCCGGTCTGCGGGGGCACGTCCCAGAGGCTTATCTCCAACACCTCCTTTGTTTTAAAAGGAGGCGGCTGGTACGCGTCCGGCTACAGCAAGGACTCCGGCGGCAACGGCAAGAAAAAGGACACCCCGTCCTCTCCGGCCCCGGACACAACCTCTTCGGCGTCCTGACATGAGGCAGCTCCGGCTGCCTTTTTCATTTCATGCCGCGAAATTACCGCGGCCTCAAACATCAACCCACCCTCACCAACATGATCGATCGTTATACCCGCAAGGAAATGGGCGAGATCTGGGCCCTGGAACAGAAATTTCGGGTCTGGCTCGAAGTGGAGCTGGCCATCTGCGAAGGCTGGCACGCCATGGGCGTCATCCCGGCCCCGGACATGGCAGCCATCAGGGAAAAGGCCGATTTCGAGCTGGACCGGATTCTCGAACTTGAAGAGACCACCAAGCACGATGTCATCGCCTTCCTGACCGCCGTCGAAGAAAAGGTCGGCCCCTCGGCCAGATACATCCACCTCGGGTGCACATCCTCGGACATAGTGGACACGGCCAACGCCGTGCTGCTGACCAGGGCAGGAAAAATCATTCTGGCCGACCTGGATCGTCTGCTCGGCACCCTTGAGACCATGGCCCGGGCCCACCAGGGCAGGCTGTGCATGGGCCGCACCCACGGCATCCACGCCGAGCCGACCAGCTTTGGCCTCAAGATGGCCGTATTTCATGCCGAATTTCAGCGCCACAGAAAGCGCTGGGTCGACGCCCTTGAAAACATCCGCTTCGGCAAGATCTCCGGTGCGGTGGGCACCTACGCCCAGCTCGAACCAGAGCTTGAGGAGCGCGCCCTGACCATCCTCGGTCTTGAGGTGGACCCCATCTCGACCCAGGTCATCCAGCGCGACCGCTACGCCCAGTACTTCACCGCCCTGGCCCTCATTGCCGGCGGCATCGAGCGCATCTGCGTGGAGCTGCGGCACCTGCAGCGCACCGAGGTGCTGGAGGTGGAAGAGGGTTTCGGCAAGGGCCAGAAGGGATCGTCGGCCATGCCGCACAAGAAGAACCCCATCTCGGCCGAGAACCTGACCGGACTTTCCCGCCTGGTGCGCACCAACGCCGTGGCCGCCATGGAGAACATGGCCCTGTGGCATGAGCGCGATATCAGCCATTCGTCCGTTGAGCGCGTCATCATGCCCGACTCGACCATTTTGGTGAATTACATGCTCAGCCGTTTGAACGGGCTGCTCGCGAACCTGCGCATCATCCCCGAGAACATGGAGCGCAACCTGATGGGCTCCTACGGCCTCTTCTTCTCCCAGCGCGTGCTCATCGCCCTGGTGGAAGCGGGGCTCGACCGGCAAAAAGCATACGTCATGGTTCAGGCCGTGGCCATGGACTGCTGGCGGGACCGGACCTCGTTTGAGACGGCGGTCCGCGCCAATGCGGACATCACCGCCCATCTCTCCCCGGCCCGTCTGGACCAGGCCTTTGATCTGAACTATTATCTGCGGCACGAACAGACCGTGTTCAACCGCGTTTTTTTAGCAGAGGAAAAAAAATGATTGATCTGAAGAGACGCCTGGCCAAACTTCTCATCGAGAAGTCCTATCTCGAGGGCGACTTCACCCTGACCTCGGGCAAGAAGAGCGACTACTATTTCGACTGCAAGCACACGGCCCTGCATCCCGAAGGCGCATGGCTCATCGGCAAGCTCTTTCTGGACATGATCCGCACCAAGGGCGGGATCAAGGGCGTGGGCGGAATGACGCTCGGCGCCGATCCGCTGGTATCGAGCGTGACCGTGGTTTCCCACCTGGAAGGCTACCCCCTGCCCGGATTCATCATCCGCAAGCAGTCCAAGGGGCACGGCACCAACCAGTACCTGGAAGGGCTCAAGAACTTCGAACCGGGTCAGAACGTGTGCCTGCTCGAAGACGTCATCACCACCGGCGGCACGCTGCTCACGGCAATTGAGCGCGTGCGCGACCAGGGCCTGAGTATCGTCGGCATCATGGGCGTGCTCGACCGGGAGCAGGGCGGCCGGGAGAATCTGGAAAAGGCCGGATTCGAACTGCAGACCATCTTCACCCGCAAAGAACTGCTCGAAACCGCGAAAAGCTAGGGAGGCTCCGGCCTCCCCCCCATAAAACATGGGTTCCCGCACCTTCATCCTGTTCGCGGCGCTCCTGTCCTTCCTCTTCGCCGCCCCGGCCAGCTCTCAAAGCTGGACTCCTTCCTTTTCCGCACATCCAAGCACCCCTGCGGTTTTCATGGCCGTGGACATGGGCCGACAACGCGCCTTTGTAGTCCGCAACAAGGACGGGGAACTCAAGAAAATGAAGGACATGCCCTGCACGACGGGCATGCGCGGCGGCGGCAAGCTCCTGGAGGGCGACCGCAAGACCCCCGAGGGCGTCTATTTTCTGGAAGGCAAGGCCACGGGCGGGCTCGACTTCGACCTCTTCGGCAACACGGCCTACCCCCTCAATTATCCCAACCCCGTGGACCGCATCCACGGCAAGACCGGGAACGGGATCATGATCCACGGCCGGGGCAGGAGCTTCGGGCCGCGCCAGACCCTTGGCTGCGTGGTCCTTGAAAACGACGACGTGGACACTCTGGACCGGCACGTGCGCATCCACGCCACACCGGTCGTCATCGCCGAATCGGTGAACCTGACGGGCAAGGCAGGCCCGCCGCCGGAAATCGTTCTTGGCACCTGGGGCTGGATCAAGGCCCGGGAGCGGCGCGAGAATGCCTTTTTCGAGATCTACGATCCCGCGCGTTTTGAAAAATCATCCGCCATGAGCTTTGCCCGCTTCCGGCAGAAAACCCTGCAGGAATTCGCCACCGCCCAGTGGGTCGACATCCGCATGGAGAATCTGCAGGTCCTGCAGGGACCGGACTACATGGTCTCGGTCTTTGCCCAGCGCACCTTTCCCCGCGGGGAGCAGGGCTGGCGCAGATTGTACTGGATGCGCCAGGTGGAGCTGTGGAAAATCGTGGGCGAGGAATGGATTCCGCAGAACCTTGGCGGCAGCTTGGACTACGCCGGGCTGGTCGGCAGGGAGATTCGCGAGCGGTTGCACGAATGCGCAAAGGCCTGGGACAAAGGGGATCTCAAAACCTTGCTGCGGACCTACGACCGGACGGGCAGCCGCAACGGCGTCCAGGGCCGCGAAGCCATCGCCGCATCGCTTGATCGCGACATGGCGGCCAAAATGAAGAATCCCTTCAGCGCCGAACCCGTGGTACGCATCACCAAAGAAGGGGTCGAGGCCAGACTCCAGACGGACGGCCATGCCCGGACCTTCCTCTTTCTGCCCGGAACCTTTGACACCTGGCTCATTGCACGCGACGAGGCTGCAAAGCCATGACCTTCACCAACCTGCCCCTGCGCTACATTGAAGAGCATCCCCATTTTCTGGACCTCTTCTTGACCCGTGGACTCAGCCCCGAACTCGGCCTTGACGCCTTGGCCCTCGATACGTTTTCGGCCGACTGGCACAAAAAGACCGCCCGCATTTTTCACGATGCCGGGCTGACCTGCGCCGTGCATCTGCCATTTTTCGACCTGCGGCCGGGAAGCCTCGACCCCATGATCCGCAAAGCGAGTCAAGAGCGCCTGCTGCAGGCCGTGGATGCGGCCGGGGTCTATGACCCGGCCCACTTCATCGCCCACCTTGACTACCACCCCGTCATCTACTCCCATTTTGAAGAGGCGTGGCTTGAAAACTCCCTCGGCACCTGGGAGATGGTGCTTGACCGGGCCGCAAGCGTGCCGCTCTTTCTTGAAAACGTGTTTGAACCAAACCCGGAGCATCATGTGCGCGTGCTGCGGGAACTCGCAGGCAGGGCCGGAGCCTGCCTGGACGTGGGGCACTGGCACTGTTTCGCCGGGGGAAGCAGGCGAGGCAACCTGATGGAATGGATCGCGGCGCTGTCCCCTTTTCGCCTGCACCTGCATCTGCACGACAACGATGGTCAGTCCGACGCTCATCTTGGGCTCGGAGAAGGCTCCATTCCCTGGGACCAGCTCTGGACCGGCCTGACCGGACGGAAATTCACGACCACCTTCGAACCGCACACCGAGGCTGCCTTCAAGGCCACCCAGGATTACCTGCGCGCCCACGCCCTGAAGTTCTGAACGAGTGCAAATCGCGACATTAATCACGACATAAATCACGACAAAACCTTGCTAATCGCGACATATCGTGACATACAACATGTCGTGATTCGTCATCATTTGTCACGACAAGGTTCGCGCATGCATATTACAACCCAAAGACTCGAAGAAATCCGGCGGCTTCTGCTCCAATATCCTGACGGACTGACCAGCACCGCCATCAGCGCGCTTTTGCATGATCCACCGCATCAACGCACGGTGCAACGCTGGCTGGCCGAGCTCGCGGCGGCCGGAGTCGTGACCGTTTCCGGTCGCGCACGAGCCACCGTGTATCAACTGGCCACTCCTCTTGGCCCCGCACCGGTGCTGCTGTCGGAACCGTCGGCACCGTTTGACGCGCCTGACGGCATTCCCGTCTCAGAGCAAGGCAGAGAGATCTGTGCCTATGTCAGGCGGCCGCGCACAGGCCGAAACCCCATTGGTTATGACCGAAACTTTCTCGACGACTACGTTCCAAGCCGGACCTGGTATCTGAGCGAAGCGACCAGAAGGCACCTGCGGAGCACTGGCGAGACGGACGCGATCGGCCGACCGGCGGGCACGCATGGCCGGGCCATTTTAAACCGGCTCCTGATTGACCTGTCCTGGGCCTCGAGCCGCCTGGAAGGCAACACCTATTCGCGGCTTGATACGCAGAAGCTGATCGAATTCGGGCGTCATGCACAAGGCAAGGGAGCCCAGGACGCCCAGATGATCCTCAACCACAAGGCGGCCATCGAACTGTTGCTCGACGACGCCGATTCCGTGGGTTTTGACGCGCATACATTCCTCAGCCTGCACGGCCTGCTCTCGGAGAACCTGATGCCTGATCCGGATGCATCCGGGCGCCTGCGCTTCAGACCGGTGGAGATCAGCGGATCGGTCTTCGTTCCGCTGGCCATGCCGCAGGTCATCGAGGAATTTTTTCATGGCATCCTGCACAAGGCGGCGGCTATTCCGGATCCTTTCGAGCAGGCGTTTTTCGTGCTGGTCCAGCTTCCGTACCTCCAGCCGTTCGAGGATGTGAACAAGCGCGTCTCACGGATCGGGGCCAATATTCCGCTGCTCAAAAACAACCTCGCGCCGCTGACATTCATCGACGTTCCGGATCGCACATACATCGATGCGATCCTTGGCGTGTACGAAATGAACCGCATCGAATTGCTGCGCGATCTCTTTGTCTGGGCCTACGAGCGCTCGGCAAGGGAGTACGTGGCGGTGCGCAAGAGTCTGGCCGAGCCTGATCCGCTGCGCCTGCGCTACAGGCCGCAGTTGCGGGAGATTGTCATCGATATCGTACGCTCCAGACGACAGGATGTACTGGAGGCCATGGAGCGATTTGCGGATGAACAGGTCGAGGCCCATGACCGCGAGGCCTTTGTCGAGATGGTTCAAGACGAGTTAAAACGCCTTCATCCGGGAACGCTGGCAAGATACCGGCTTCGGCTTTTTGAATTCGAAGCGTGGCGGGAAGCGAGGAAGCTCTGAAGATATGAAAAGCCCCGAGCGCAAAACGCGGATCATCAAGGTGCTGATCGAGGCATTCTGCGTCCAGGGCGGTTTTGAACTCGTCCACAACGACAGGGATTTTGATGCGAAAAAAGAACTGTTGGGACGCGAAGTTCGGCGGGCGTAAGAGCCCGCCGCTTCAAAACGACGTGCCCTCGAAGGCCGGCCATTCGCCCTTGTAGCCCCGGCACAGATAGATGGTGAAGGTCTGGCCGGTACGGTTGCCGTGCGCCGTGGTCACGACCCTGGGTTCATCCACGCTTTCAAACAGTTCCAGCACCCGGTCCGAAACCGCCTTCTTTTCACCCTTGACCACGAAGACCGCGCTCTGCATGGCCTGGTCCGGACCAGGCCAGAGATCGTACTGGTTCATCTTGCGCCCTCCGGCCAGACAGAACGCGCGCGTTTGTCCCGGAACGTAGAAAGACAGCTCCGCCGTCACTCCGTACTGATTGGAGAAAACGAAAACCGACTCCTCCCCGCCAAGCTCGTCCCTGGCCTGGGCCACCTGCGCGCCCAGGTCCTGCCAGCCGAGCAGGCGGTGCACCGGGTTTTTGGGGCCGTCAAAAGGAATGAAACCCTGCAGGTGCAGCAGAATGAACACCACCGCGCCCAGCGCGGGCCAGGCAAAGCGCCATTTGGGGCGCGGGTCGCGATGCACGAAGCGCTCCACGGCCAGGGCCGCGAGCAGGATGCCTGCGGGGTAGGCCGTGGCCGACCAGTTGGCCTCGATCTTGGTGTGCAGGCTCCAGAACAGGAAAAAAAGCCACACCGGCCAGAAAAAGACCGTCAGGATGATGCCCGTGGAGCGGGGCAGCCAGGCAAAGACCGGTTCGGTCTGTCGCCGCAGAAGCTGCCGCAAGACCAGCCAGGCCCCGATGAAAAGAAAGACGAACCACCACGGGGTCAGCACGCCCACCTGACTGCCCAGATATTCGGGAAAATTCTTCAGCTCGAAAAAGACCTTGGCTTTGTCCCCGGCCAGGGCCCCGCGATAGAGGACATGTTTGATCCCGACCCAGCCGCTCCCGGCATTCCAGATCAGGATGGGCAGCATGCCAAGAACGCCGCCGATTCCAAGGGCCTTGAACAGCCGTGGCCAAAAGAGCGCCGGCAGCTCCTGCTTGCGCCCGATCCAAAACGCGGCCACGAGCGCCAGGGGGATGAAAAGCGCCATGGTGTACTTGGCCGTGATGCCAAGCGCCAGGCTCAGACCGAGCAGCACGAAGGCCGCCAGATGCCCCCTGTCCACGGCCAGACTCAGACAGATCATGGCACCGATCCAGCACACCAGGAGCGGATTGTCCGTGGTCATGAGCAGACCCCCGGCCATGAAGAGCATGGTCGTGTTGAGCACGAAAAGTGTCCAGAATGCGGTACGGATGCGTTTTAAATAAACGCCGATCCAGCCCAGCACTGCCAGCTGCATGATCAGCGCGCCGACCAGAGCCCCAGCGCGGACCCCGAACTCCGTGGCCCCGAGAAATGCCGTGCCCACGGAATTGATGACCGCGATGAGCGGCCCCTTGGAATAGTACGACCACTGCAGGGTCCGGCTCCAGTCCCAGTACTGGGCCTCGTCCGGGGCGAGGTTCAGCTGGCCGGAGACCACGAACCAGTATCTGGCCAGGGTCGTGACCGTGATCAAAAGAAGGCTCAAGGCCCAGAAAAGTGCGGATTCTTGGCGGTTCGTCATATGGCCCCCTCCTTGGCGGGAGCGGTTGCGAGAATATCTCGTATGTCCTGCGCACAAATGCGCTTGATCCCAAACTCTCCCTGCCAGGGCGGCAGGACGAAAAATGCGTGTCCCGGCCAGGAAAGGTCGGCCGCATGCAGCAAAAGCCCGCCGCCCCGGCCATAACGGGGATCGCCGACAATGGGGTGCCCGAGGTCGGCCAGATGGACCCGGATCTGATGGGTGCGCCCGGTACCGAGAACGACCAGCAGCAAGCTCTTCTGCCCGTCCCCAAGCAATGGATGCACATGGGAGACGGCCCGCTTGCCCTGTCCGGAGACCACCTGTTCCCCGCGCCCAGTCTCGGCCTTGGCCAGCTCCGAGACAATGGTCCGCCAGCCGCCTGGTTCCCATGCCCCTTCCACCCAGCACAAATAGGCCTTGGTCAGCGCGGACCATGAGGCATGCATGGAGCGCAAAAAATCATGGGTCTTGGCACAGAGCAGAAGCCCGGACGTATCACGGTCCAGACGATGCACCGGGACCGGCACAAATTCTTCCTCATGGCGGGACTTCAGGCGGTCATGCACGGAATCGCTCCAGCCCGTTCCCCCGTGCACCGGGAGCCCTGCGGGCTTGCTTACAAGAAGCATCTCGTCGTTTTCGAAGACGACGTCAATTCCGGGCAGAGCTGGCCCTGCCTCCGGCTTGCGCTGCACATCGACCGGAGGGATGCGCACCTTCTGGCCCGTCAGCACGCGGTCGAAGGGCTTGCAGCGGCGGCCGTCGATACGTACCTGCCCCGTGCGCACCAGGCGCATGAACAGGCCCGTCGGAAGCACGCCAAGGCGCGCCTCCAGAAAGGAGACGAGCTTGCGACCATTTTCCTCGCGCCCGACTTCCACCACCTGAACCGACGTCCTTTCCGACTGCATGGACCCTCCGCTTTGACAGGCCCTTTCTTGATGGCTACAGGGGCTCTTGTCAAACAAGCCCTTTAGCCAACCCCCAATGAAAAATACCCCTCGCTCCTTCAGGCTGGTGTGCGCACAGGACCAGGTCCTTGATGTGGAAGCCCTGCTCCATGCCGAAGGCTTTCGCTTCGATCCGCATCCCTGCTTCGCCCTGGCGCGGACCCTGACCGCCGAGCCCATGCCGCTTGGGCGGAGCATCGCGGCCAGGTTCGGTTACATCTACATCCAGGACAAGTCATCCATGCTGCCGCCCCTGGCCCTGGCCCCGAAGCCGGGAGACAGGGTGCTCGACATGTGCGCCAGCCCCGGCAGCAAGACCGGCATCCTGTCCCAGCTTGTCGGACCCACCGGGCTGGTGCTGGCCAACGAGCCAAGCCCGGACCGCCTGGCCACCCTGCGCGTGAACATGCGCCACCTTGGCTGCTACAACGTGGCAACCTGCAAATATGAAGGCCAGTCCCTGCCTCTGCGGCATGATTCATGGCCGCTCATCCTGCTTGATGCGCCGTGCAGCGGATGGGGCACGGTGGACAAGAACCCCAAGGCGGCGCAGATGTGGGCCGGGGAAAAGACAGCACCCCTTGAATCCCTGCAGCGGGAACTGCTCGCAAAGGCGGCGGATCTGCTTGCCCCTGGAGGGCGGCTGCTTTATTCGACCTGCACCACGAATGTGCGCGAGAACGAGGAGCAGGTCCGCTTCGCCATGGAGCACCTCGGCCTTGTGCCTGAGCCCCTGAGCGGATTCGCCGGTTTCAGTTTTGATGAGTCCCTGCCCGGATGCCTGCTGGTCAACGGGGAAGACAGCATGGCGCAGGGTTTTTTCCTTGCTGCCCTCGGCAAACCGGGAACAGAGGCTGCGAGCCACGGCCTCCCCAGAGCCGCTTTGCCGGGCGAACGTGTTTCGCGCGAAGAATTTTCGGCCCGCACCGGACTGGACACACGCTGGCTCCCGGAGCACTGTTTTCTGAACGTGGGCGGCCGCGTCTACCTCATTCTGGAACAGGCGGCCACTGAGCTTCCAGGGGAACTGCGTTGGCAGGGATTTGCCGTAGGCAAGAGTGCCAGGGATTCCATTCTGGCCGACGCCACGCTGCGCATGTTCGTTCCGCCAACACCGGACGACACAAGCCTGGTTCTCGAAAAGGTTCAGACCATCCGCGAACTCCTGTCCGGGCAGAGCCTGTCCTGGACCGGAACCGGAAAACGCCTGCCTTTCTATTTCAGGGGCCTTCCCCTGGGTTTTTTGACTGTCAAGGGCAATCGCTGCCTGTGGTCGGATCGATAACAAAATACAGGAGAGCATCATGATCGGATACCTGCGCAAGGCGGCCCGCCTCTTTCATCCGGGATCCAAACGTACCATCATTCTGCCGCTTGATCATGGACTTTCCGAAGGGAACATCCCCGGTCTTGAGGATCTGGGAAGCCTGCTGCGCAGTGTGCAGCACCTGCCCACCCAGGGCGTGATCCTGCACAAGGGCATGGTCTTGGCCCATGCCGGAGATATCCGCCTGGACCAGTCCCTCATCGTGCACCTCTCTGCGGGTACGCGGCACGGGCTGCCCTCGTACAACAAGGCCCTGGTCTGCTCCGTGCACGAAGCCCTGCGGCTCGGGGCGGACATGGTCTCCATGCACATCAACATCGGCAACGACCTCGAAGACCGCATGCTTTCGGATCTTGGGGCCTGCGTGGAAGACGCGCATCAGCTCGGCCTGCCGCTTCTGGCCATGATCTACGCCCGTGGCGGGCAGATCGTGAACGAGAACGACCCGGCCCTGGTCGCGCACAGCATCCGCATCGGCGCGGAGCTCGGCGCGGACGTGGTCAAGGTGCCCTATTGCGGCCACAGCCCGAGCTTTGCGCGCGCCATCGCGGCCTGCCCGGTGCCGGTGGTCATGGGCGGAGGGCCGCGTAACGGGGAATTCAAAGCCTTTGTGCGCATCGTGCGCGAATCACTCGATGCAGGGGTGGCCGGAATGTGCATCGGACGCAACATCTTCCAGCAGGAAAACCCGGCCAAGGCCCTGGAAGAGATCTGCAATCTGGTTCACGGGAAGGGATAGAATCAGGCCGTGGGTTCGGTCTTCCAGGCCATGAGCGGAGTCTGGGCGGGCTGGGCGGTCAGGTCGACGCGCACGGCCGTAAAGGCACCCATCCAAGGCGGGAGGGTGGCGCTGTTCACAAGGCGGATGCCCGGAGCCTGGTTCCAGGTGCACGGCGGGCCGAGCAGGATGGAGCGGCCCACAATGCTTCCCGGAGAAAGGTTCTCCTGGATCAGCGCTCGCATTTCGGGCCAGGAGAACCACCGCGCCACGGCCAGGGTCGATTTTCTTTTCTCCAGCCGCACGGACAGCCCGTACAGGGACCAGCTGTTCAAAAATCCGATGACCAGGCCCTTGCGCGCCACTCGCGCCGCCTCACGCAGGGCCTTGTGCGGATCATCCACGAACTCCAAAACCGTCAACAGCGAGACGTAATCGAACTCGCGGTCCTCGAAAGGCAGATGCTCCACGCTTCCAAGGTGCAGGTCGGCCCGGTGACCGATCTTTTCCCTCGCCCGGGACAGCATGTCCGGACTTTTGTCCAGGGCCGTCAGATCAAATCCGCAGGACCAGAAGAATTCCAGAAACATGCCTGTGCCGCAGCCCACATCAAGCAGCTTCTGCTTGCGCCGGGGCCAGGGTGCTATGATGCCCTGCAGCAGCTTTTCCTCCTGCCGCAGGGCGAAGCCGCCTCGCGTGGTTGAAGACCATTTGTCATAGCGGGCCGCGCTTTCGTGGTTCCAGGGCATCAGATTTTGGTCACCGCTCCCTTGGCCGCCGACGATGCCATGCGGCTGTAACGGCGCAGGATGGAAGAACGGATTTCCTTGGGATAGGGTTTAAAATCCTTGCGTCGCTGATCAAGTTCGGCCTCATCCACCAAAAGCTCCAGACTGCGGGCCGGGATATCGATCCTGATCTGATCGCCTTCCCGCACCAGGCCGATGGTCCCTCCCTCGGCCGCTTCGGGGCTGATATGCCCGATGGCCGCTCCGCGGGTGCCGCCGCTGAACCGGCCGTCGGTCAGCAGGGCCACTTCGCCGCCAAGCCCAAGTCCGGAAATGGCCGAGGTGGGAGTGAGCATCTCGCGCATGCCGGGTCCGCCCACTGGGCCTTCGTTGCGGATGACGACCACGTCTCCGGCCTTGATCGCGCCGTTCATGATGGCGGCCACAGCCTCTTCCTCGCCCTCGAAGACACGGGCAGTGCCAGTGCGCTGCATCATCTCCGGGGCCACCGCGGACTGCTTGACCACCGCGCCGTCCGGAGCAAGGTTGCCCTTCAAGATGGCGATGCCGCCCTCCTTGGAATAGGGCTCGGCCACGGTGCGGACAACCTCCGGCCGCAGGATGCGCGGCTTGAGGGCGGCGAGGTTCTCTTTCAGGGTCCGGCCGGTAACGGTCATGACATCGAGCTCGATACGCCCGCTGGCCGCCAGTTCGTTCATCACCGCCGGAATCCCGCCGGCCTCGTGCAGATCCGATATATGGTGCGGTCCGGCCGGGGACAGGCGGCACAGATTGGGAGTCCTGCGGCTGATGCTGTCGAAGATGTCCAGGGTCAGGTCAAGCTCTGCCTCGCGGAAGATGGCCGGCAGATGCAGCACCGTGTTGGTGGAGCAGCCCAGCGCCATGTCCATGGTCACGCCGTTGGACACGCTCTTTTCGGTCACGATGTCGCGCGGGCGGATGTTCTTCTCGACCAGGGTCATGACCTGCATTCCGGCGTCCTTGGCCAGACGGATGCGCGCGCTGGTCGGAGCGGGGATGGTCCCGTTGCCGGGCAGGGCAAGCCCCAGGGCCTCGGACAGGCAGTTCATGGAGTTGGCCGTGAACATGCCCGCGCAGGAACCGCAACCCGGACAGGCGCACTCTTCCATGCGCTCGAGGTCCGCTTCGGTCATGCCTCCGCTTTTCACCTTGCCCACGCCCTCGAAGACGGTGATAAGGTCAATGGTCCGGCCATCGAACTTGCCGGGCAGCATGGGCCCGCCGCTGATCATAATGGAAGGGATGTTGAGGCGCAGCATGGCCATGAGCATGCCGGGCACGATCTTGTCGCAGTTGGGAATGAAGACAAGGCCGTCAAAGGGCACGGCCGTGGCCGAAATCTCGATGGAGTCGGCGATGAGTTCGCGGCTCGGCAGGCTCATCTTCATGCCCTCATGGTTCATGGCCAGGCCGTCGCACACGCCGATGGTCGGAAACTCCATGGGCGTGCCCCCGGCCATGCGCACCCCGTCCTTCACGGCCCGTGCGATGATATCAAGATGCATGTGCCCCGGCACGATCTCGTTGGCGGAATTGACCACGCCAATGAGCGGGCGCTTCATCTCTTCCCGGGTCATGCCCAGGGCAAAGAGCAGGGAGCGGTGCGGGGCTTTTTCCAAACCTTTGGTCATTTTATGGCTGCGATTCACGGCTATCCTCGGATGGTTTTAATTACGAAATGCCACAAGGGAGCTCAGCACTCCGACCACGGCCAGGATGGCGAGAATGGCCAGGGTGTGGACTTGCGGCAGAAAGGAAATGGTTATCCACAGGGGCGGAACATTGAACATGTCTTCGATGCCGTGATGCAGGAGCTTTAAAAGCCCAAGGGCCAGGCTTGCGCCGAGCAGCCCCTGGAATGCCCCACCCACGAGCAGGGGAAACTGGATATAGGCGCGGCTGGCACCCACGAAACGCAAAATTTCCAGTTCGTCACGGCGGGCCAGCAGGGCGAGCTTGATGGTGTTACCCACCACCAGGGCCACGACCACGAGCAGAAAACCCGTTACCGGCCAGAACGCCAGCTTGGTCAATCCGACCCAGGAGGTCAAAAGATCGACCTGCAGCGGATTGAACGTCACCTTGTCGACCTTGGGCAGACCCTGCAGCCGTTTGACCATGGCCGCAGCCCACTTCTTTCCATCATCCTGGGGCAGTTCGCATTCGACCAGAGCCGTGGGCGGCAGGGGGCTTCTGCCCTTCATCCATTCCATATCCACGTTCTTCTGGAATGATTCGGCGAGCACTCCCAAAGCCTGATCGGGTGTGTAGGTGCGCACGTTGACCACCCCCTCCATGGAAGACAGGCCGGACCAGACCTCTTTGAGCTCGTCCGCCGTAGCATCGGCCTTCCAATAAACCTGGAACTGCACATTGCCCTGGCGGCTGCCGATCTGCAGGTCGAGATTGTGTACGAGCATGAGAAACGCCCCTCCCAGAAAGGAGACCAAGGTGATGGCGGCGATGGTCATGCACAGGGACCACGGGGCACGGAACAGGTCGCGCACGCCCTGGCCGATGAGCTGGAAAAATACGCTCATGACAGGCCTCCGTCAGTGGGGCAGCCTTCTCGCATATTCCCGTCATCCAGGGTCACGACACGTGCGCCGGCCATGCGTTCCATGATCTCGCGGTTATGGGTGGCAATCATGATCGTAGTTCCGAATTTATGAAATTGCTGAAAAATATCCATCATGCGCATGGACAGTTCATGGTCAAGGTTGCCCGTGGGCTCATCGGCCAACAGGAGCTTTGGTTTAACCACCACGGCCCTGGCCACGGCCACGCGCTGCTGTTCGCCGCCGGAAAGCTCCTCGCACGGTGCGCCGGTCTTGTGATCCAGATGCAGGCTGCGCAAAACGGCGCGCACTCTTTTTTCGATGATGTGCTGCCCGATGCCGCGCACTTTGAGCGGCAGGGCCACATTGGCGAAAACCGTCTGATTGGTCAGGATCTTGAAATCCTGGAAAACCACGCTCACGTCGCGGCGCAGCAGGTGCTTGCGGCTCTCGGGCAGGGTGTTGAGGTCATAGCCGGCCACGTCGGCCTTGCCGCGCTGTACGGGCAGAGCGCCGTGCAGAATGCGCATGAAGGTCGTCTTGCCGGCCCCTGAAGGTCCGCACAGGAAGACAAATTCCCCCTGCTTCATGCAGAAGTTGATGTCTTTCAAAGCCAATTGGCGCCCAAAGGAATAGGAAAGCTTGGAAATGCTGATCATGCGTTGTCCCCGGATTTTTCGCCGTCGTGTTTGTGTTCCTGTGCGTTTATCTGCGTCAGGAGCGCCTTGGCTTTTTCAAAATCAGGATCATTGCCCAAAGCGTGAGCCAAAAGCGATTTGGCCTTGCCGTATTGTTTTCTGTTCACGTAAGCCACAGCGGCGTTGAAAAGAATTTTCGGATTGTCAGGCTCCTTGGCCAGGGCGGTCCGGTATATCTCCACAGCCCTGCCGAGCTCCCCCTTGCGGCGGTAGGCCACGGCCATGTTGTTCAGGGTGTCGCAGGTCAGGGAAGAGAAAATGTAGGACCCGAAATCGCGCTGCACTTCATCGACCATTTCCAGATCGACATAGGCGTTCCAGATGTCCTGCTTGATCTGATCGTTCTTGCGGTCGATATTGAGGGCCGTCATGAAATGCTTTCTGGCCTCGTGCAGATTTTCCTTGTGCAGATTTATGGAGCCACGCAAAATATGATATTCGGTATTGTTGGGACTGATGGAAACAGCCTTGTCAATAGCCCCCAGCGCCTGATCCCACTTGCCCTGCCAGGACTGGATCTTGGCCATGGTTTCCCAGCCTCTGGCGAAAAGAGGATTTGCGGACAGTAATTTACACAGTATTTCTTCGGCTTTTGGGAAGTCCGAAAACTGCATGAGCACGCGCACATGTTCAAGAGCTATCCTCTGCGCCTGGCCAGGATAAAGGAGTTCGAAGCGGCGGAGCATATCAAGAGCCCTGTCCTGCTCCTTGGCTTCACACAGCGTGCCTATCTCCGTCTTGAGCAGTTCAAAATCCTGTTCAAAGCCGCCGTCAAGAACCGTGTTCAGAGCCTCGGACAAGGCCTTGATCGTCACGGGTTTGACCAGATACGCCGAGGCCCCCCCATCCGAGGCCAACGCCACGTCCTCCACCTCGGATTTGGAAGTCAGGAATATAAAGGGCACATAGGACGACTGCGACTTTAAGCGCACAGCTCGCAAAAGGGAAAGCCCGTTCATCTTGGGCATGTTCCAGTCGGAAATGATCAGCCCGGGGCAATCCCCGTTCATCTGCTCAAGAGCGGCCTCTCCGTTCTCCGCTTCCTGAAAATTGGAGAAACCAAGGGCCCGCAGCAGGTTGATCACCGTCTCCCGCGCAGACAGGATATCTTCGACCACCATGACGGTGATATTCTTGTCCATCTCAATTTTCCTCGGGAATGAAAAGAATGACGCAAAATCTGCTGCCATGTGGCACCACATCCTCAACCCAGATCTTGCCCTGGAACATGGTCACTATCTTGCGACAGATGAAAAGACCTATCCCGGTACCCTTTATCCCGCTTTCAAGGGATTTGTCCGTGCGAACGAATTTGTCGAAAATGGATTCCTTGTAGCGATCCTCAATTCCCTCGCCATTGTCCTCGACCCAGAATTTGAGCACCGTATGCGTGGGATCCCCGGTTCTGCGCGATTCCCACGTTCCCATGCCGATTCTGATCGCTCCGCCTGCCGGCGTGTACTTGATGGCGTTGGAAATCAGGTTCTGCACCAGATGCCCGAGCAGCATGGGATCTCCAAGCACCTCGACATCCAGTTCGCATGAGTTTTCGATGGTCATGCTCTTTTCGCGGGCCAGAGGCATGAGCGCCTCGATCTGTTCACGCACCAGCGGCAGAAAGGAAACCGGCCGGATAACGACCCCTTTTTCCTCGTATTCATCCACCCGGGCGATGTGCAGAAACTCGTCGATCATTTCCAGCAACTTGGTCGCTCCCTTGAAAGCCGTCTCGATGATCGGCTTCTGGGATTCGCTTGGCCCCAGATAGGAGAGCAGGTCCATGTTGGAGATGACGGCTGAAAGCGGGCTTTTGAAATCATGCACCACCATCTGCACCAGTTCGGAGCGCTCGGTGGAAGCGATGATCAGTTCCTTCTGCTTGATTTCCAGTTCTTGCGCCAGTTCCTGATAACGCACCTTCTCCGTTTCCAGTTTTTCAAACATGGCCAGACTTTCGATGAGGGGGGTGATCCAGCCCGCATATTCGAGCAACGCGGACAGATCCTCCTCCGTGAACGGCACATTTCCTTCCTTGTCGGAAACGTTGATGACGCCGATAATCTGTCCCTGGTCGGCAAACAGGGGAACGGAAATGAGCGATTTGGTCTTGTAGCTGCCGTTTCGGCAACAAAAACGGCTGTCCGAATCAATGTCCTTGATGAGCAGCGGGACCTTGTGCGTGCAAACATAGCCGGAGATACTTTCCGGAGAGAGGGGCTGGGTCAGCCCCACTATCTCCTTGCGGCTGGCGGCCACGACTTTGAGGCCCTTTTTAAGTTCGTCGTAGAGCATGACCGAAGCGTTGCGGCTTTCGATCCTGGTCTGAATGAGCATGCCGCCGCAGTGCAGCTTTTCGGCCGCAGTCATGGACCTGCTGGCCAAAATGGCCATCATGCTCCGCAGAAACTGCTCTATGCCGCCGGATTTGACCATGTCGCCTTATCCTACCCGCACTTGGTGAAGCCGCAGGAAGGGCACACAAAGCAACCTTCCTGGAAGACCAGCTCCGTCGCGCATTCGGGGCACTCGGTCTTGGACAGGGATTTGTAGGAATTTTTGGACGTCGCACCCTGCAGGTACTTGTTCTCAAGTACCCAGGACACGGCGTCGGGAATGGAGAGGAGCATGCCTTTTTTCTGAAAAACCGGATGCTCTCCGCCTATCCCTTTGAGCTGCGTCACGATTTCACGCACATGCACGCCCGAGCGCAGGGCCAGGGAGACAAGCCGCCCGATGGCCTCGGCCTTGGCCGTGATGGATCTGCCCGAACGACCGATGGTGGCAAAAACCTCGAAGGGCTTGCCGTTGACTTCGTTGACGGTCAGATAGAGGTCGCCAAGACCGCACCGGACCTTCTGGGTGAAGCCGTACACGATGTCGGGACGGTCCATGGGTCGGCAGTGACCATTGTTATCCTTCTCATCCTTCTGCCCTTCTCCGGTACACAGAACCTGCACGCTCTTGCAGCCGTCGCGGTATACGGTGACGCCTTTGCAGCCTTCTTCGTAGGCCATCCAGTAAATCTTGTAGATGTCTTCCTGAGTCGCCGAATTGGGCAGGTTGACTGTCTTTGATACGGCATTGTCGGTGTGTTTCTGGAAAGCCGCCTGCATCTTGAGGTGCCACTGGGGTTCGATGTCCATGGACGTGACATAGACGTTTCGGAGCTCCTCAGGGAGAAAATCCATGTTCCGGACCGATCCCTTTTCGATCACCTCGGCCATGAGCTTTTCCGAGTAGCATCCCTGGTCATGCAGGGCCTGGACGAAAAAGCTGTTGGCCTCGGTCAACTTTTCCCCGTCCATGACCTGGCGCACGAAACACAGGGCAAAAAGCGGCTCCACCCCGGAAGAGCACCCGGCGATGATGGAAAGAGTGCCCGTGGGCGCAATGGTCGTGGTGGTGGCGTTGCGGTAGGGTCCCAGATTCTGTTCCTTGTAGACGGAAGTCTCAAAGGAAGGGAAAGGACCGCGTTCGTCAGCCAGCTTCTTGGATGCGGATCTGGATTCCCTCTGGATGAAATCCATCATCTTCTCGGCAAGGACGATGGCCCGGCGGCTGTCGTAGGGCAGGCCAAGCTGATAGAGCAGATCAGCCCAACCCATGACGCCAAGACCGATCTTGCGGTTCCGGCGGACGGTTTCGGTTATGCGATCAAGTGGGTACTCGGAAGCGTCGATGACATTGTCGAGAAAACGCACGCTCAAGTGGATTACTTCGCGCAGCCTGTCCCAATCAACCTCAAGTGTCTCATCTTTGGTGATGACAAAACGGGCCAGATTGATGGATCCGAGGTTGCATGCCTCATAGGGAAGCAGGGGCTGCTCGCCGCAGGGGTTGGTGCTCTCTATCTCGCCCTGGTCGGGGTTGGGGTTGTCGCGATTGATGCGATCGATGAAGATGATGCCGGGATCTCCGCTTTCCCAGGCCTTGCGCACCAACAATTCAAAGACCTCGCGCGCATTCAGGGTTTCGATGACCTCCTGCGATTGCGGGGCGATGAGGGGATATTCTTCATCGTTCTCCACGGCCTGCATGAACTTCTCGGTCAGGGCCACGGACAGGTTGAAGTTGTTGAGGTCCCCTTCGCGTTCCTTGGCCCTGATGAATTCCAGGATATCGGGATGGTCGATACGCAGAATGCCCATGTTGGCCCCGCGCCGCGTCCCGCCCTGTTTGACCTGTTCAGTGGCCGTGTTGAAAATTTTCAGAAAGGAAATGGGACCGGAAGCAACGCCGCCGGTGGAGCCGACCCGGCTGTCCTTGGGACGCAGACGGGTAAAGGAAAAACCGGTTCCGCCCCCTGACTTGTGGATGAGAGCCGCGTTCTTCACCGCGTCGAAAATCTCGTCCATGGAGTCGCCCACGGGCAGCACGAAGCAGGCCGCCAGTTGCCCGAGCTCGGTTCCCGCGTTCATGAGAGTGGGCGAATTAGGCAGGAAATCGTACTCCGTCATCATGGTGTAAAAGGTGCGAGCCAGATCCTCTGGCTTCAAGGTGGAGGCGGGATAGTTCTTCTCCATGGATGCTATGTTTGCCGCTACTCTCCAGAACATTTCCTTGGCACTCTCAATGGGTGTCCCGTCCAGCCCCTTTCGCTGATAACGCTTTTTCAGCACCAGTTCGGAGTTGGGATTGAGGGTCACATCGGGCAGATCAGCCGGCATTTTCATAACATCCATGGATACCTCACTTTCCTTGAAATTATTGTGTAGATATTGAAAATTATTGGTTCTTCTTGATTGGTTTTTCTCTGTACTGGAGAAGGGCCAAGACTTCAATCGCCAGAAATGAAGGGCGGCTTTTCTGAGGTTCTTCTGCCTTTTAAATAAAGAATATATTTGGTTGTTAGAATTATTAGCAGGGGTATTATGTGCGTTATGATTCTATCATATTGATATTATTATAAATTAAAGGTTTGTTATTGGTGATGGCAAGTGTGCCTGGCCGCTTTTGATATCGGCCAGGGAAGATGGAACAAACACGGTGACATGTTTCGAACATAGTTTTCAACAGGTGTTCGTTCATATTGTAAGAGTCTATTTTTTATGAGTTAAAAAGACTCGCAGGCAACTTCATGCAGATATTTTCCGTATTCGTTCTTCCTGAATTTCGCGGCCAGGACCTTGAGCTGTGCGGAATCGATAAATCCCTTCTTAAAGGCGATTTCCTCGATGCAGGCGATCTTGAACCCCTGCCTGTCCTGAATGGCCTGTACAAAGCTGCCGGCCTGCTGCAGGGATTCGTGGGTTCCCGCATCGAGCCAGGCATAGCCTCGTCCCAGCAGTTCAACCTTGAGGGTGGCGCGGCGCAGGTATTCGCGGTTCACATCGGTGATTTCCAGTTCCCCGCGTGCCGAGGGCTGCAGGTTGCGGGCTATTTCGACAACGTCGTTGTCGTAGAAGTAAATGCCTGGGATAACATACTTTGATTTGGGATTTTGCGGCTTTTCCTCGATGCTTACGACTTCGCCCGCCGAGTTGAATTCAACGACGCCGTAGCGCTGGGGATCTTTAACCGGATAGCCGAAGACGATTCCGCCTTTTTCGAGTTTGGCGCACTGCTGAAGGACCTTGGACAGCCCCTCGCCATAAATGATGTTGTCGCCCAGCACGAGGCAGACATTGTCCTGGCCGATGAAATCCGCCCCGATAATAAAGGCCTGAGCCAGCCCGTCGGGGGAGGGCTGCACGATGTACGAAAAACGGACCCCGAGTTCGCTGCCGTCTCCGAGCACGTCCTGAAAGCGCGGCAGATCCTGCGGGGTCGAAATGATGAGGATGTCCCGGATGCCTCCCAGCATGAGGATGGAGAGGGGATAATAGATGAGCGGTTTGTCGTAGACGGGCAGAAGCTGCTTGCTGGTGCCCAGCGTCAGGGGATAGAGGCGGGTTCCGGAGCCTCCGGCCAGAATGATTCCTTTCATGGGTGATCCTTGTGATGCTGTTTATGAAAGCACGGAAACACTACTCCAGAGCAGGTCTCCGGACAAGTGCCGGTACATTGCATTAATGACAACAGCGCCCGGCTTTGGTAGGCATAACAGGTCAATACAAATAAAAGTCAAGCAGAAGGGACCGTCATGCGCGTAACCTGGAAAGATGCGAATCACTTCGATGCGGCCGTCATTGGCCAGGGACAGGATCATCCTCTGGCGCACGGGTGGGTTGATGCGGACATGACGCTGCGGGCTGGAGAGGTCATCGAGGATGCAAACTGCCGCGTACAGCTCGAAAACCGGATTCATCTGTGCCGGGAAGACGGACTCTTCATGCCTGCATGGATCGTGCGCAGGGAGAAGGGCGTCGCGGTTGCAGGGGAGTTTTCATGCACGTGGGCAAGAAAAGGGTTTTCCCTGGCCTGGATCACCCTGAGCGATAAAGGTTCGCGGGGCGAACGGGTCGATGCGAGCGGCCCGGCCATTCGCGATGCGGTCATGGGTTCCATGGAGGTAAGCCTTGCCCGGGGGATCATCATCCCGGACGAGGCGGACATGCTCAAAGCTACCCTGGTCGATTGCTGCCTGTTCCAAGGGTTCGACCTGGTCTTCACCACCGGTGGAACCGGGGTCGGTCCCCGCGATATCACCCCGGAGGTGACTCTGCCTTTACTCGACAAGCGTTTACCGGGATTTGAAAGGGCCATGACCCAGATATCCTTGGCCAAAACCCCTCACGCCATGATTTCCCGCGCCGTGGCCGGCACCATGGGCGCAGCCCTGGTGGTCAACCTGCCGGGCAGTCCCAAGGCCGTGCGAGAAAATCTGCACGCCATTCTGCCCGCTCTCAAGCACGCGGTGGAAAAACTGCAGGGAGATCAAAGGGATTGTGGACAATAACCCCGAACTGAAACCCTCCGACGAATTCAAGAATTTCTATATCAAGTTTTCCGTGATCCGTCTCGGGATCATGGTTTTTCTCTTGTTTCTGGCTTTATCCGATGTCATGAATATTTCTGACAGAGGTATGAGGCTGGAAGTGAATCGTGATTTTCAGTATATACTTTTTTTTGTATGTGGTTTTACTCTAAGTATAATTTATCTTATTGCCGCTAAAAAAATAATTGGTTCTTTTCTACTTTTCAGATTTCAACTTTTTGCTGATATTATATTGACAACATGGTGGGTTGTTCTGACAGGTGGGTCTTTTAGCGCATTCGTTTTTCTTTATGTATTGTGTCTCTTTTTTTATGGTCGAATAATTGGGTTCAAAACAATAATTATTTCATCTTTTCTTGTCTGGATTCTTCTTTTCATTATCTCCTGCGTGCAATTCTATTACCCACAATACTGGGCTCAGCCTCATATTCGCGGTTCCGATCTCGCCTACAATTACAGTTTGCTGACTCTGGCCCTCATTCTGGTCAGTTCCCTTGTCAAACTGAGTCGTACTGCGGAAAACCGTCTGCTGCACAGGATCATTGAACAGGAGGAAGCCCTGCGTAGGGCCGAGGAGATAAAATATCGCGTTTTTGACTGGATTGATGCAGGTCTTTTGGTCGTGAATCACGACGGAAGGATAACGACGGTCAATCAGCGCACCCTTGATTGGCTTCCCGGATATGACCGTAACGAGATGATCGGATCTCGGTTTGACGCCTATTTTCCCGAATTTATGCCTTTCTGGAAAGAGCGGGAGATTGCTTCCCTGCGCCGTAACATGGTCATCAGCAGCCAGCGCGGCCTGATTTTCGGGTTCAAGATGACCGAGTTGCCTGAGAATCAGGGATGGATGATCCTGTTTTCCGACATCACTGAGGTGCAGAGGCTTGAAAGACAGGTCAAGGAAATGGAGAAACTGGCCACCGTCGGCGAGTTGGCCGCGGGTCTGGCTCATGAAATGAAAAACCCCCTGGCCGGGATCAAGACGAGTCTGCAGCTTCTCCTTTCCGACGACCTTGGAAAGGAATTTTCCGAACGGCTCTCCAGGGTCATTCTGCGTGACATCGACCGGCTTGACTTTCTGCTCAAGGATTTTCTCATTTTCGCTCGGCCTCAGGCGCCAACGCCCCAGGCTCTCAATTTGGCCAAGGAACTTGAAGATGTGCTGATGCCGCTTCGTCTGCAGTATCCGGACGTGGCCATGACTGTTGATGTCGGGGAGGAGCCGTTTTACTTTGACCGCAACCAGCTGCACCAGATTCTTATCAATCTTGTGGTCAATGCCGTGCAGGCCCTTGAAAAGACGGAAAATCCCAAGGTGGCTATAACCGATTCCATCGAAGGAAGCACCAGAACCCTGACCATCGCCGATAATGGTCCGGGGCTGGTTCCGGAGATGATCGACAAGTGCTTTGATCCTTTCGTGACCAGCAAGACCGTGGGGTCGGGCCTGGGGCTGGCCATAGCCCGCAGGCTTGCGGCCCAGAACGGCACATTCATAGATCTATCCAATATTCCTGCGGGGGGAACCCAGGCCGTCATGGTTCAGGACCTTTCGTTTTTCCGGACCGAAAAGGATACCCAGGACACAACGTGAACACTTTTATTGCCGATCTCCACATTCATTCCAGATTTTCCCGGGCCACGAGCAAGAACCTCACTCCCCGAAACCTCGTGGCCTGGGCCGCAATCAAGGGTATAGACGTCCTGGCCACGGGTGACTTCACCCATCCGGGGTGGATGGAAATGATCACCAACCAGCTCGCTGCCGAAGAAAACGGTCTCTTGCGTCTCAAGGACCCCAAGGCGCTGGAGCAGGAATTGCCCTGGTATTCCGGCAATCTGGACGCGGCGCATATCCGTTTCATGCTCTGCACGGAGATAAGCTCAATCTACAAGAAGAGGGGCAAGGTCCGCAAAATTCACAATCTGGTCTTCATGCCCAGCCTCGACGCGGCCATGAGATTCAACACCCGCCTGGCCCAGGTCGGCAATCTTGCCTCCGATGGGCGCCCCATCCTTGGTCTTGATGCCCGTGATCTTCTGGAAATGGTCCTTGAGACCGATCCCCTGGCCTATCTTGTTCCGGCCCACATCTGGACGCCCTGGTTTTCCCTTTTTGGATCCAAATCGGGGTTTGACCGCATTGAAGATTGTTTCGGCGATCTGAGCCCGGAGATTTTCGCCCTGGAAACCGGCCTCTCCTCCGATCCCGAGATGAACTGGATGCTCAGCGCCCTGGACCGGTTTTCCCTGATATCCAACTCCGATGCCCATTCCGGGGAGAAGCTGGGCCGGGAGGCCAACATTTTTTCCGGCGAACCTTCCTTTGCGGGCATTCGGGCCGCCTTGCGCCGCGAAGACGGGCAGGTACGTTTTGAAGGCACCTATGAATTCTATCCCGAGGAAGGAAAATATCATCTTGACGGTCACCGCAAATGCGGGGTCGTGTTCGAGCCCGAGAAAACTTCGGCCCAGCGGGGTCTTTGCCCCGTTTGCGGCAAGCCTTTGACCATCGGTGTCTTGAACCGCGTCTTCGCCCTTTCCGACCGGGACGTGCCGGTGCGCCCCGCCCATCACCCGGATTTTTTCTCTCTGGTGCCCCTGACCGAAGTCCTGTCCGAAATTCTGGGGGTTGGTCCCGGGACCAAGAAGGTGCAGGGCATGTACAGCCAGCTGGTGCGGGATTTCGGATCCGAGTTCACCATACTGCGCAGCGTTCCCGAAGAGGATCTGCGGCGTTCCTCCAAAGTGCTTGCCGAGGCGCTGCGCAGGATGCGCACCGGGATCGTGCACAGAACCTCCGGGTATGATGGGGAATACGGGCGCATCAGCATGTTCAGCTCGCAGGAGCTGCTGGAATTCAAGCATGGGCGGATGCTGTCCATGGCCGCCCAGTCCGCGCCCGCCGAAGTCCGGGGGCAGCGCTGGCGAAAGACCAGGGCTGCGGCGACGCCGGTGGCCGATGCAGGCGCTCTGGCGGCCAACGAGATGCAGATGGCCGCGATTCTGGCCGGCCCCGGACCGGTGCTGGTCCTGGCTGGTCCTGGAACGGGCAAGACCCATACGCTGATGGGGAGGGTGCGTCATCTGATCGAGCAGGGCGCCGACCCGGCCCGCATTCTTATCCTGACCTTCACCCGCAAAGCGGCCCGGGAACTCAAAGACCGGCTGCAGCGGATCTGCCCGGACCTGTCCACACCGCCCAGGACCGACACATTGCACGCCCTGGGTCTGGAGTACTGGACCTCTGTCATGGGCGAGGCCCCCATATTGCTCTCCGAAGAGAGCAGTCGCAGGCTTTTTGCGGCTGCCAATCCGGATTTGCAGGGCAAGGAGCTGCGGTCGGCCTGGAATGAGCAGGCCCTGGCCCGCGAAAGTGGGGTGCGCGTCCCCGGCGAGCACAGCAGGCGCTACCTGGACGACAAGGTTCGCTTCAATCTGGTCGATTACACGGACCTGCTCGAATTCTGGCTTGAACATCTCGAGCTTGGGCAATGCGTCCCCGGCTACGATCATGTCCTGGTCGACGAGGTGCAGGATCTGTCCGCCCTTCAGATCGGGTTGATCACGGCTCTGGCCAGCAAGGGGGGGCGGGGTTTTTTTGCCATCGGCGATCCCAATCAGGCCATTTACGGCTTTCGCGGTGCGGTGCGCGACGTGGAACAGAGGCTTCGCAACCTGTGGCCGGACCTGAAACGGATCAGGCTGGTCTACAACTATCGCTCGGCGCAGGAGGTACTGAACCTCGCGAGTCACCTATTTCCTGAAAAAGAGAGTCTTGTGGCCCAGAAATCCCTGCCTGCGTCCCTGGTGCTTTTTGAAGCCCAGGGCGCGGAGCAGGAGGCGGGCTGGATCGCGGGGCGGGTGCGCGAATTGATCGGCGGAACGGGGCACTGGCAGGCGGACCGGGGCACGGAAAAAAACCTTTCCCCCGGTGACATCGCCGTGCTGGTGCGCTTCAAGGCCCTGGTCCCGCCCATAGCCAAGGCCCTGGAGAATGCGGGCATACCCGTGTCCGTGCCGGAACAGGAAGCCTTTTTCGTTGATGCGAGGGTGGAGCTGTTGCTGCGCATCGCCGGCAACGTGCTTGGTCTGCCGGATATGCTGGACGGGGAGATTACCTCCTGCCCGGAAGAGGTGGTCGAAAAAGGCCCCCTGGCCATGGCGGTCCATTTTTCCGAAACCCCGCCCTTTGACGCACTGTTCTGGAAGAGCAGGGCCTTTGTGGATCTGGTCAAGGCCTTCCAGTCCTGTTCGGGCTGGCGCGGGCTTTTGAACATGGTCCGGCTTGAGACGGAGCTTTGCGGTATCAGGGCCAAGGCCCAGAAGGTGCAGATCATGACCATGCACGGGGCCAAGGGGCTTGAATTCGAGGTTGTTTTTCTGCCCGGCCTGGAAGAGGGCATCCTGCCTTTTGCCGGGATGGACATGCTCCTTGGCAAGCCGGGCGATGAGGGCGCGCTTGATATGGAAGAGGAGCGCCGTCTTTTCTATGTCGGCCTGACCCGTGCCAAATCCATGCTCTTTTTGAGCCACTCGGCCAGCCGGCGTGTTTTCGGCAAAACCCTCAAACTGGCCCTGTCTTCTCTGGTGCGCCGCCTGCCGCAGGACATGCTCCGCAAAAGCGCCATCAAACGGCACGTGCGTTTGAACGAACGACAGCTGAGCATGTTCTGATCACCATGCGTTTTCGACTGGCCGCGCCTTCCTGCGTCATCCCCGACCGGGTCGGGCCAAACTGCCGCAGACTGTCCTCTCTGGTGCGGGAGGTGGCGCTCATGCTCCTTGAGACTCGTGGTTGCCTGGACTACGACGAGCGCGACCTGCCCCTTGACCTGCCCGGTCTGGGCCTTTCCTACCATGCCCATCTGCCTGTCGACCTGCCCTGGCAGGACGGCGCAGAGGCCGTTTCCGCCGCGATTTCCAGGCTCGAACAAAAAATTGCCTTTCTTTGCCCACGCGGTTATGTGCTCCACCCTCCTGCGCCCGGCCAACTTTCCGGGCTGCTTGCGCGCCGGCCCGACCTGGCTTGCCTGCTCTGGATTGAAAACACGGGGCAGGGCGATCTGGCCGGAATCTGGGATGAGATAGGCGCGTTAAACCTTGGCGTCTGCCTGGATGTGGGGCACTTTGTCAGCTATGGCCAGGAAAGGCTGCTCAGTCTGCCTGGATTTTTTGACCGGGTGCGCATTTTGCATGTTTACGGAGGGGAATCGCGGCGTGGTCATGCCGGTCTGGAATGCCTGCCCGATCCGGATCTGCTGCAGGGCATCCTGCAACGCGTACGCGGGGACGCGACGCTGGTGGTTGAGGTTTTTTTTCTTGACGAGCTTGAGCGTTCCCTGGGCCTGCTCAAGTCCTGGCTTCTGGAGTGGGGCATGGAATATGATTGAACTGGTGCTGGGCGGCAACAAATCCGGAAAATCCGATTTCGGGCTTGAGCTTCTGCGCCGTGGCCCGCGGCCCTGGACGCTCATCGCCACGGGCAAGTCCCGTGACCTTGCCTTTCGGGAACAGATCATTACCCATCGTCAGGAACGGGACACGGACATCGCGGTGCGGGAAGTAAATGCCGATCTGGCAGGGGAGCTGTCCGCCCTTGCTCCCGCAGCCGGGAGCGTGCTGGTTGACAGTCTTGATTTCTGGATGTTTTCGCTGGCGAACGCGTCCCGTGAAGACAGAATGCGAATGCGGGGGGAATTCCTGGCCGGGCTTGAAGCCTGGCGGGGAGGAAACCTGACCCTGGTCTCCACCGAGATGGGACTCGGGCCCCTTGCCTTTGATGGTGAAATACGGGCATTTGCCCGTGATCTGGGCCAACTCAACCGTGAAATTGCCAGTATCAGCACAAGTGTGTATCTGGTCATTGCCGGGTTGGCCCAAAAACTCAAGTGAGAAGGTCATGGCCTATTTTCGAAAGTTGGACCCAAAGCTCGCCAAGCTTCAGGAATTGTTTAATAAAAATGAGCGCTGGCTGATTCTCATCAACGCCGATCCCGACGCCCTGGCCTCGGCCCTGGCCTTGAAGCGCATTCTCGCCGGCCGTGTCGAACAGGTCGCCATCGCCCACGTCAACGAGATCACCCGGCCCGACAACCTGGCCATGATTCGCCTGCTGCGTATCGCCACCAAAAAATTGACTCCGCTTCTTCTGGCCCAGTACGACCGCTTCGCCCTGGTCGATTCCCAGCCGCATCATCATCCGGATTTCGCAAGCATCAAGTTTTCCGTGGTCATCGATCACCACCCCAAGGTCGCCGGCGCGCCCGTGGAGGCCGAGTACGTAGAGATCGTGTCCGAATACGGGTCGAATTCGACCATCATGACCGAGTATCTCTACAACCTGGGCCTGCGTCCGGGGAAGCTGCTGGCCACGGCCCTCTTGTACGGGATCAAGACCGACACCCAGAGCTTCGAGCGCGAGTTCCACGACAATGACATGAAGGCCTTTCGGTACCTCTCCAAGTTCTACAACAAGCCCCTCCTGCACAAGATCATCCGCTCGGAATTCCGCCTGGAGTGGCTCAAGTATTTCACCCAGGCCTTTCGCAAGATGCGGGTCACGGGCAAGACCATCACCATTTTCATGGGCAAGGTCGATTCGTCGGATATCCTGGTCATTCTGGCCGACTTTTTTTTGCGTGTTCACGGGCTTTCCACAACCATGGTCAGCGGAATAAACGAGGACAAGCTCATCATTGTTTTTCGCGGCGACGGTCTGCGCCGCGACATGGGCAAGTTCGCCAAGCGCCTTTTCGGAGATGTGGGTTCGGCCGGCGGGCACAAATCCATGGCCCGGGCCGAGATTCCCATGGAGAAGCTGGGCTGCCAGCACGCCAGCCAGTTCGTGTGGGAGCGTCTGCACAAAGCGCCCGATACGCGCAAAAAGAAAAAAGAAGTGGAGAATTGCCCAAACGGGGCCTCTTGAGGAGAAACGATTCCCCCAAACCGGAGGGCGCATGAGTTTGCAGACAAGGCTCGGACTGAAAACCGAGCCGCTTTTTTTGATCGACGGTCACGCCTTCATCTATCGCGGGTTTTACGCCTATCCCGACTTCAAGCGTTCCGACGGGTTTCCGACCAGCGCCATGTACATTGTCTTCAAGCTGGTCCTGAAGCTTTTGCGTGAAGAGAATCCGTCCCACCTCGTCTTTGTCACCGACGGGCGCGGCCCCACCTTTCGAAACGAACTTCTGTCCTCCTACAAGGCCAACCGTCCGCGCATGCCTGAAGGACTGGCAGCGCAGCTCGAACCGCTCAAGGCCGGACTGCGCCTGCTGGGCATTCGCGTGCTTGAGGCCGAGGGCGCGGAAGCCGACGATTGCATCGCTTCCCTCGCGGACCGCTTCAAGGACCGGCGCAGCGTGGTCATTGTGGGTGCGGACAAGGACCTGCGCCAGTGCCTGGATGAGAATGTGGTCATGTGGGACCCGGCCCAGGGCAAGGAAAAGCTGGTCACCCGTGATGGCTTTGTGGAGGAGACGGGGCTGCGCCCGGATCAGTGGGCCGACTTCCAGGCCATGACCGGTGACGCGGCGGACAATATCCCCGGCATCCCCAAGGTCGGCCCCAAGACGGCCATGGGCTTTTTGCGCCGTTTCCCGAGTCTTGATCTCCTAAAGGAGAATTTCGACCGCCTCACGGCCAAGGAGCAGACCCTGCTCGGGCCCCACATGGAGCAGGTCTTCGTGTACCGACAGCTGACCACCCTGCGCACTGACATATGTACGCAGTTCAGTCTTGAGGATCTGGCCGTGGGAGAGATCGACGCTGCAGCGCTTGATTTTTTCAAGGAATACGAGTTCCGCTCCCTGCTGTCCGAATTTCAGGCCATGGCCCGCAAAAACGGGCTTATCAGGCGAGGCGACGATTCGCCTGCGGCGGCCCCCGAAACCGGCCCGGCCCCGGGCGGAACGGAAAAACCCGGTCCGCTGCGCATCGAGCCGAGCGTGGTCGCGGCCCTTGATTCCCTGGCCGGAGTGGAGGTGGGCCTGCACGCCGAGGGGGAAAAATGGATCCTGGGCACGGACGGCAGCGAGGTGCTGTACATGGGCGCGGTTTCCGAATTGAGCCGCGCGCTGGGCGGTGCCCATGTGTATCTGACTTCCTACAAGGATGCGCTTGAACAGGGGCGCCCCGACCTCTCCGGCTGCGCCGAGATCTTTGATATCGAGCTGGCGGCCTATCTTTTGAGCCCCGAGGAGCGTAACTATTCCCTGGAGCGGATTCGGGACGGGCTTGGCGACGAGGTCGAGGTGCACCGGGAGAATCATGGCCAGGCCGTGCTGGCTGTGGGGCGTCTGCTCCGCAAAAGGCTGGCCGGATCGGAGCTGCTTGCTCTCATGCAGGACCTTGAGATGCCTCTGACCGAGGTGCTGGTGCGCATGCAGAAGCGCGGCATCCGTATCGACGCGGCCAGGTTCCAGGACTTTCTGTCCATGGTCCAGGCCGAGCTGGACCGGCTGACGCAGAAAATTCACCTCCAGGCCGGAGATGAATTCAACATCCGCTCCAGCCAGCAGCTGGCCGAAGTGCTTTTTTCCAGACTGGGCCTCAAAAGCAGGCAAAAGACTCCGGGCGGGGCGCAGTCCACGTCAAGCTCCGTGCTTGAAGCTCTGTCCGGCGAACACCCCATCGTGGCCGACATCCTGGAGTTTCGGATGTACGAGAAGCTGCGCTCCACCTACCTTGAGCCCATGCCGCAGCTGGCAGGCAAGGACGGGCGCATCCACACCACCTTCAACCAGCTGGCCACGGCCACCGGCCGTCTTTCAAGCAGCAACCCCAACCTGCAGAACATTCCCATTCGCGGCAGTCTCGGGCCGCGCATGCGCTCCTGCTTCGTGGCCGCGCCGGGCAACATGCTCGTGGCCGCGGACTATTCGCAGATCGAACTTCGGGTCCTGGCGCACATGTCCGGGGATCAGACCCTGCAGGACGCCTTTGCCGCGGGCGACGACATCCATGCGCGTACGGCCAAGATCCTCTTCGACAAGGCCGAGGTCAGTCCCGACGAGCGGCGCAAGGCCAAGACCATCAACTTCGGCCTGCTCTACGGCATGGGTCCGCAAAAACTCGGACGGGAGCTGGGCATCAGTCTCAAAGAGGCCAAGGAGTTCATCGCGGTCTATTTCAGCAAGCTTTCCCGCGTGCGGGAGTTTTACGAGGAGATCGAGGCCAAGGCCAAATCCCTGGGCTTTGTGACCACCCTGGCCGGACGGCGGCGCATGCTGCCCGATATCAATTCGCGCAACGCGAACATGGCCCAACAGGCCCGGCGCATGGCCATCAACACGGTGGTCCAGGGCTCGGCGGCGGATATCATCAAAAAGGCCATGCTTAAAGTGGACAAGAGCCCGGTTATTGGCGAATTAGGCGCGAGCCTGATCCTGCAGATCCACGACGAACTCCTGCTGGAGGCTCCACAGGCCGTTGCCGGTGATGTGGGCAGGGCCGTGGCCGGGATCATGGCCTCCGTGTACAGCCTTTCCGTGCCCCTGTCCGTGGACTGGGGTGTCGGCGCGGACTGGAGCGAGGCGCATCAGTAATCATCATTTTCGGACAAACCATGCTCAATAAACTTCGACTGCTCACTCCCGGACCCACTCCCCTGCCGGAAGAGGTCCGTCTGGCCCTGGCCAAAGACATGATCCATCATCGCAAGCAGGATTTCGTGCGGATCATGGAACGCATCCAGCCCGGCCTCAAATATCTTTTCGGCACCGGGCAGCAGGTTCTGCCGCTGTCCTGTTCGGGCACCGGGGCCATGCATGCGGCCGTGACCAACCTCTTTGCTCCGGGCGAGAAGGTGCTTGTGGTTGAAGGCGGCAAGTTCGGGGAGCGCTGGCGCGAAATCGCCCAAGCCCACGGTCTTCATGTCACCTCCCTGGTGCAGGAGGACGGCGTGGCCGTCTCGGCCGGGGATGTGCGTGCGGCCCTGCAGGCCGATCCCGCACTGCGCGGGGTGCTGGTCCAGGCCTCGGAGACCTCCACCGGCGTGCTGCACCCGGTGCACGAACTTGGAGCCGTGACCCGTGGCACGGACGTGCTCCTGGTGGTGGACGGCATCTCCGCCGTGGGCATTTCGCCCTGCCCCATGGATGCCTGGGGCATCGACTGCCTGCTGACAGGCTCCCAGAAGGGGCTCATGCTCCCGCCGGGCCTGGCCCTCTTGGCCATGAGCGAGCGTGCCTGGGACAAAGTCCGCAGCGTGGGTTCCACCAATTTCTATTTCAACCTGCTGGCCGAGCGGGACAAGAGCCTCAATCACCAGACGCTTTTCACTTCCCCGGTCAACCTCCTGCAGGGGCTGGCCGTGAGTCTGGGCCTCTTCCGGGAGCAGACCCTTGAGGCCGTGTACGCCAAGCAGTGGGCCCTGACCTCCATGGCCAGGGCCGGAGCGAAAAGCCTGGGCCTTGAACTGCTGGCCAAAACCCATTTCACCTGGGGCCTGACCTCCATCAGGCTTCCCGCCGGCATCGACGGGGGCGAAGTGCTCAAAGTCGCGGCCGATCGCTGCGGCGTGGTCATGGCCGGAGGGCAGGGCGAGCTCAAGAAGCGCGTGGTCCGGCTCGGGCACATGGGCCACGTGGACTGGAGCGACGTCCTGGCGGGCCTGCATGCCCTGCGGGAAGGGCTGCACGCCGCCGGCGGGTACTGCGCCGCACGGACATACATGGAAGACGCCGCAGAAGCTTACAAAGACGCATTGCGTGAAGGCTGGCCCGAGATGCGGGCATAAGGAGCGAATATGAGCGAAGAAAAAAAGATTGCCGAGGAATACGAGGAACTGTCCTGTTCCTGCCCGGAAATGCCGCAGCTGGATTTCGGGACCTTTGTCCTTTCCATGAGCTCTTCGGCCCTGGTCTATCTGGGTGAGGTGCCGGAGCCCGAGAGCGGGCAGATTACGGAGAACGTCCTGGCCGCCAAGCAGACCATCGACATCCTGTGCATGCTTCAGAGCAAAACGAAGGGTAACCTGACGGACCAGGAAGCCCGGCTACTCAGAGACATGCTTTTCGAATTGCGCATGAAGTACGTGCAGAAAGCAAAGTAGGGGGTTCCATGGTCAAACGCGTCGGACTGGTCGGAGTTACCGGCTACACGGGAATGGAACTGACCCGCATCCTGCTCGGCCACCCGCATCTTCGCCTGACTCAGGTCACCTCGCGCAAGGAGGCCGGGCAGCCCCTGCAGAAAATCTATCCCTTCCTGCAGGGCACGGAGCTTGGCGAGTTGGAGATCACGGCGCCGGACACCGCCTTTCTGGCCGCCAATTGCGATCTGGTCTTTCTGGCCGTGCCCCATTGCACGGCCATGGAAATGGCTGCGGAACTGCGCGGGCTTGGGGCCAGGGTCGTGGACCTGAGTGCGGATTTTCGGCTGCGTGACAGCAAGGTCTACGAGAGCTGGTACGGAGTGCCCCATACCCGGGCAGCCCTCCTGGACGATGCCGTTTACGGCCTGCCCGAACTGTATGCCGAGCGCATTGCCGGGGCCTCCCTGGTGGCCAATCCCGGCTGCTACCCGACCTCAGCCATCCTGGCATTGTATCCGGCGCTGGCCGCCGGGCTCATCTCACCCGAAGACCTGGTCATCGATTCCAAGTCAGGGACCTCCGGGGCCGGACGCAAGGCGGCCGTGGGCACCCTTTTCTGCGAGGTATCGGACACTTTCAGGGCCTACAACCTGACCAGACACCGCCACACCCCGGAGATCGAACAGGAGCTGGGACTGGCGGCGGGCCGGGAAATACGTCTTTCCTTCAATACGCACCTTTTGCCCATCAATCGCGGCATCCTGACTACGGCCTACGCCAAGCTCTCCCCCGGCGTCGGGCTGGAAGAGGTTCGGGCCTGCTACGAGAATTTTTACAGCGGCAAGCGCTGGGTGCGCATCCTGCCCGAGGGCGTGCTGCCCGAAACGCGCTGGGTGCGCGGCACCAATTTCTGTGACCTCGGGCTGGTCACGGACCCGCGTACGAACCGGCTCATCGTGGTTTCGGCCATCGACAACCTCTGTCGGGGCGCTTCCGGCCAGGCCGTGGCCAACGCCAATCTCATGCTGGGACTGGACGGGGACGCGGGTTTGCCATTCGCCCCGCTCATGCCTTAAGGCACGGAGATGACCGAACACCACGCACAGGAATTCTACGACAGGATTTTCGTCGCCAGGCAGCCCATCTTCACCACCCAGATGGGCATCTGGGGCTACGAGCTGCTTTTTCGGCATGAAGAGGCCCATGCCGCCGTGTTCACCGACGGAGACCAGGCCACGACCCAGGTCATTGCCGACGGGTTTGCCCTTGGAACACGGGGGATGGGAACCAAGATCAAGGCCCTGATCAATTTTCCGCGCAATATTCTTGTCGGTCGGGCACCGTACGTGCTTCCGGCGGAGCGCTGCGTGGTGGAGATTCTGGAGACGGTCCTGCCCGAAGAAGAGGTCATGGAGGCCTGCCGGGAGCTCAAGAGTCATGGCTACACCCTGGCCCTGGACGATTTTGTGGGAGAGCCGGGTTTCGAGCCGCTGTGCGAAATCGCCGATATCGTGAAAGTCGATATCCTGGGCAAGTCCCCGAACGAAGTCATGGCCATCGTCAAGGGTCTGCGAAGGTACAAGGCCCGCCTGCTGGCCGAGAAGGTCGAGAATATCGACATGTTCAACGTCTGCAGGAAGCTGGGATTTGAATTATTCCAGGGGTACTTCTTCAGCAAGCCGGAGATTGTTCCCGGCCGCAAGCTATCCGCCAGCCAGACCACCAAGATCAAGCTTTTAAAGGAGCTCAACGAGTCCGAAGCGGAGCTGTCCCGCCTGGTGGAGATCATCCAGACCGACCTGTCCCTCTCTTACCGGCTGCTCAAGTACATCAATTCCGCCCGGTTCAGTCTGCGCGGCAAGATCGAGTCCATCCAGCGCGCGGTGAACATGCTCGGCCGCCAGAACCTGCGTCAATGGTTGCAGGTGGTCATCCTGTCCGATATCAATTCCACGGACAAGGGCCAGGAGCTGGTGCGTATTTCCGTGCTGCGCGGCCGTTTCCTGCAGCTTCTTGCGGCCGTCCACCCCGCGCCATTTCATCCGGACAGCATGTTTGTGCTGGGCTTTTTCTCCGTGCTCGACGCGATCCTTGACCAGCACATGGATCAGGTCCTTGACGATATTTCTCTTGATCCGGAGATCAAGGCCGCTTTGATAAATCCGCATGGCCCCAATTCCGCGTGGCTCGAATTGTTGGCGCAGCTTGATCGTGGCAGATGGTCCGATCTCGAGCTAAAGGCCGCTCAGCTGGACATTCCCATGAATCTTGTCGACAGCGCCGCCATCGAGGCCGCCATGTGGACCGACGAGGTCATGGGCAGCGCGTCCTGACGGGTGCGTGTGCCTTTCAAAGTTGTCCGGGGCGTTGAATTTTGGGTTGTGCGTTGTGTTCAAGTGACAGGACCCGATGATGGAAGAAACGTATCCGGAACAACTCTACGACAAGTTTTTTGTCGCCCGCCAGCCCATCTTCACTGCGCAGATGCGCGTATGGGGCTATGAGCTTCTCTTCCGCCACGGGGAAGACATGGAAGAGGCCGTGTTCACGGACGGGGATCAGGCCACGACCCAGCTCATCGCCGACGGCTACAACCTTGCGGTGCGCGGAATGCGTCAGGGAGCAAAGGCGCTGGTCAATTTTCCGCGCAGCATCCTCGTCGGCGAAGTACCGTATGTGCTGCCCGCTGATCAGTGCGTGGTGGAGATACTGGAGACGGTCAGGCCCGAGCCTGAGGTTTTGGAAGCCTGCCGTGAACTCAAGAGACGCGGCTATGCCCTGGCCCTTGATGATTACGAAGGCGAACCGGGTTTTGAGCCCCTGTGCGAGCTGGTCGACATCATCAAGGTCGATGTCCTGGGCAAGACCCCGGCGCAGGTGCAGGCCATCGTTCAGGGTGTCAAAAAATACGGTGCCACGCTGCTGGCCGAAAAAGTCGAGAACCACGACATCTTCAAGGTCTGCAGGAATCTCGGGTTCACGTATTTTCAGGGTTTTTTCTTCAATCGCCCCGAGATCATCCCCGGGAGAAAACTCTCCGCGAGTCAGACCAACAAGATCAAGCTGCTGAGAGAACTGAGCACCCCGGATGTGGATCCGTCACGGCTGGTGGAGATCATTCAGACCGATCTGTCCATCTCCTACAGGCTGCTCAAATACATAAATTCGGCGTTTTTCGGATTGCAGATAAGGGTCACATCCATACCGCGCGCGGTGTCCATGATCGGGTGCCGCAATCTGCGGCAATGGTTGCAGGTGGTCATCCTCTCCGATGTCAGTACGGAGGACCGGGCGCACGAGCTGGTCCGTATTTCCGTGCAGCGGGCCCGCTTCCTGCACCTTCTTGCAGCCAGGCATCCGGTGCCCTTTGATCAGGACGGCATGTTTCTGCTGGGCTTTTTTTCCCTGCTCGACGCCATCCTGGATCAATCCATGGGACTGGTGCTGGAGGGGATTCCCCTGGACCCGGCCATCAGGCAGGCCCTTGTTGACGGAGATGATCCGAGTGCGGTCTGGATCGAACTGCTGGACGAGATCGACCGCTGCAACTGGGCTCGACTGACCACAAAGTCGGAACAGATCGGAGTGCCCATCACCCTGGTCAACAGGCTTGCCGCCGAGGCTTCAATCTGGGCGACGTGGGTCATGAGTTGAGGGGACGAAGGCTCCTGGTGTATTGAGCCACTTCGTTGCAAGTTTTGAAATTATATCGAATGTAAAAAATTTCAGGATGGCCGCATGGCAGATCTCTTGTTTCATCCCGTGTTTTTCAATTCCATCGCTCTTGTTCTTGGCTTGTGCCTGGGCAGCTTCTACAACGTGTGCGTGCACCGCTATCTGGTGGGGCAGTCCGTGGTGCGCCCCGGTTCGCATTGCCCGGCCTGCGGTCACGTCCTGTCATGGTGGGAGAACATTCCGGTGCTGTCCTATGTCCTGCTTGGGGCCAGGTGTCGCTCCTGCAAGGGCGGCATTCACTGGCGCTACCCTGCGGTGGAGCTTCTTTCCGGCATCCTGGCCCTGCTTTTCGCAATGAAATTCGGGCCAACGGCGCAGTGGCTGACCTATATGGTTTTCCTGGGAATTTTCCTGGTGGCCAGTTTCATCGATCTGGACTCTTTCATCCTGCCCGATATCCTGACCTACCCGGCGGCCATCCTGGCCATGTCCACTCCCCTGTTTCTGCCCGTGGACTGGTTTGAGACCGTGCTTGGAGGGCTTTGCGGCGCGGGCATCTTCCTCCTGCTGCAGCAGGGCTACCTGCGTCTGCGCGGCATCGACGCCCTGGGTACCGGCGACATAAAGCTCATGCTCAGCCTCGGGGCCCTGGTGGGCCTGACCATGCTGCCGCTCATGATCCTGCTTTCGGCCCTCTCGGCCCTGCTCGTGGCCATTGTCTATCTGCGCAGGCCCGATGGACAGGGGATGCGCACGGCCGTGCCTTTCGGCCCGTTCCTGTGTCTCGGAGCCGTGCTGACACTGCTCTGGGGAGACAGGATTCTGGACTGGATTCTTCTCTTCTGAGAGAGCAAGTCGACTCTCACTTCTCCCCTTCCTGAGCTGTATTTTACCCCGCTGGTTGGTTATTCAATGCATTGTTTGGTTAACCAAATCGTGCACTGCGTTGCACATCCTTGTGTTCTTTTGTGCTGAGAACTCCATTTATATTGACCTGTTGCTTATCTTTGGGTAGCAACTGCGTTTTTCAAATCGTACAAATACAGTACGCTTTTTCCTTGTTTCTTCGGATCACGTGGCACATCTTCAGCCGGCCTGCCGGCTCAAGCGTATATTGGTGTCGTTGGTGGCTGGACAAATTTGCAAGGAGGTTTTTTGCCTATGCTGGCCCCGCAGATGTTAGGGATTAGCATCATCGTGCCGTTCATCGCGGCAGCGCTGTGTCTGATCAATGTTCCAACCCTGAGGTCCGCGCTGGTGATCGGTACCGGCGTGGTCGTTTCCCTCGCATCGCTTATGCTGGTGCAGTCGGGGACGTTTTCCCTTACCCCCGGGAGCATTCTCGGGATCAACCCCGACGGTCTGATCGCGATTCTTGATTTCGCGCTTCTCTTCGTCATCCTGGGCATCGCCTACCGGCTCAAGAACAAGCTTATCGGGATCCTGACCCTGCTGCAGATCGTGCCTCTGGCCTTTCTCGAGCTGTTCATGAATCCGGGCGAGAACATGGGCCCGGCCCTGTACGTGGATCAGTTCTCCATGATCATGTGCATGGTCATTTCCATCGTCGGCTCCCTGATCTGCCTGTACGGCCTGCCCTACATGCGGGAGCACGAGCATCACCTGAAGATTGAAAAATCCAAACAGGGAAGATTCTTCTTTTTCATGATCCTCTTTCTGGGAGCCATGAACGGCCTGGTCTTCTCCAACAACCTGCTGTGGCTCTATTTCTTCTGGGAAGTGACCACGCTGTGCTCGTTCATGCTCATCAAGCACGACGGCACCGAAATCGCGGTCAAGAACGCCACCCGCGCCCTGTGGATGAACATGCTCGGCGGCGTGGCCTTTGTCTTCGCCATGATCATCTTCCGTTCCCAGGGCGTGCCGCTGTCTCTGCAGGAGGTCATTACCGCCGAATCCGCCTCCAAGCTGGCCCTGCTGCCGATCGGACTCCTGTGCTTCGCCGGTTTCACCAAGGCCGCCCAGATGCCTTTTCAGAGCTGGCTGTGCGGGGCCATGGTCGCGCCCACGCCCATCTCCGCGCTGCTGCACTCAAGCACCATGGTCAAGGCAGGCGTGTATCTGGTCATCCGCCTGGCCCCGGCCTTCGCCGGAACCCTGTTCAGCAACTACGTGGCCCTGTTCGGTGCCTTCACCTTTCTGGCCGCGGCGGTCCTGGCCCTGTCCCAGAGCAACGGGAAGAAGATCCTGGCCTACTCGACCATCAGCAACCTTGGCATGATCGTGGCCTGCGCGGGCATCAACACGCCGGCGGCCATCTCCGCGGCGGTGCTCCTTATTGTCTTCCACGCCATATCAAAGGCGCTCATGTTCCTGTGCGTGGGCAGCATCGAGCAGAAGATCGGCAGTCGCGACATCGAGGACATGCGCGGCCTGGTCGACATCATGCCCCGCACGGCCATGATGGCCGCAGTGGGCATGGTCACCCTGTTCCTGCCGCCCTTCGGGGCCCTGCTCTCCAAGTGGATGGCGGTGGAGGCCTCGGCCCATCTGCCCCTGGTGGTCATCATGCTGGCCCTGGGTTCGGCCCTGACCATGGTCTTCTGGGGCCGGTGGCTCGGCATGATCATGACCTCCGTGGTCCCGGAAAAGGCCCTGGAAACCGAGCGGATGCCCATGTTCATCAGCGTGCCGCTGTGGACCCTGGCCGTGTCCGCCGTGGTCATCAGCTTCGCCGCACCGGGCCTGTACACCTCCATGGTGTTGCCGGTCCTGGAGCGCTTCTATTCCGCTGACCTCTACATCGCGGCCCGCGGCGTCATCTCCAACAACATCGGCATGTTCGCCATCTACCCCGTGTTCGTGGTCATGGCTCTGGGCGTCATCTACGCGGTGCGCGCTTCGTCGGCCAAGCGCTACTTCAGGCGCGGCGACTACGTCACCCCCTACGTCTGCGGACTGCAGGACCCTGCCGATTCCCGCAGACTCGGATTCAAGGGCCCTCTTGGCGTCTGGTCCGAATTCAAGACCACCAACTACTACATGGAAAACATCATTGGCGAAACAAGGATCACCGCATGGATCAACCTTGTCGCCATCGGCATTCTGATCATCTTGCTGGCGGGGGTGTTTTAAATGGACTTCAAGACAATCAGTTTCGTTATCCTGGCAATCATCCTCGCTCCCATCGCCGGCGGACTGCTGGCCGGCGTCGACCGCCGTCTTACCGCCTGGTTCCAGGGTCGCTCCGGGCCGCCCATCCTGCAGCCCTTCTACGACGTGATCAAACTCCTGGGCAAGGATCGCCAGGTGGTCAACTACTGGCAGATCTTCTGCGTGCACATCTACCTGATCTCCGCCGTGCTGTGTGTGGCCCTCTTTGCCATGCAGGCCGACCTGCTCATGATCTTCTTCGTCATGACCATCGGCGCGGTGTTCATGGTCGTGGGCGCCATGGCCGTGCCTTCGCCCTACTCGCAGCTGGGCGCCCAGCGCGAGCTGATTCAGATGCTGACCTACGAGCCGCTTCTGATCATCGTCTTTGTCGGCATCTACATGGTCACCGGCAGCTTCAAGATCGACGACATCCTCACGTATGAGCGCCCGATCTTCCTCATGCTGCCTCTGCTCTATCTGGTGCTGACCTTCGCCCTGACCATCAAGCTGCGAAAATCACCCTTTGACATCTCGACCAGTCACCATGCCCACCAGGAAGTGGTCCGGGGCGTGCTGACCGAGTATTCCGGCCCCTATCTGGCCATCCTGGAAATCGCCCACTGGTACGAAATCGTGCTCATCCTGGCCATTTGCGGCCTGTTCTGGAGCACGAGCTGGATCGGTCTGGTGGTGCTCTTGGCCCTGACCTACATGGCCGAGATCATCATCGACAACGTGACGCCCAGAATGACCTGGAAGTGGATGCTGACGTACGTGTGGGGGGTGGGCATCAGCCTGTCCTTCTTCAACATGGCGCTTCTGTACGCCAATTCCTTCTAAGCACTTAAAGAACGGAGTTCAGATATGGGCTTTTTTCAAGAACTGCTGCACAAATCCCGGATGAAGTCCCCGTGGCTCGTCCATTTCGATTGTGGAAGCTGCAACGGGTGCGACATCGAGGTCCTGGCCTGTCTCACCCCGATCTACGACGTCGAACGCTTCGGCGTCCTCAATATCGGCAACCCCAAGCACGCCGACATCCTCGTCGTGTCGGGCACGGTCAATCCCAGAAACGCCAAGGTCCTCAAAAACATCTACGACCAGATGCCTGAGCCCAAGGCCGTCATCGCCATCGGCGCGTGCGGCACCTCCGGCGGAGTTTTCCGCGAGGCCTACAATGTGCTTGGCGGCGTGGACAAGGTCATCCCCGTGGATGTCTATGTGCCGGGCTGCCCTTCCAAGCCCGAGGCCATCATCGACGGCGTCGTGCTGGCCCTGGAGAAGCTCAAGGTCCGTCAGCCCGCCAAGGACACGGAGCCGCTGGTGGCTGACCTCAAGAAGGCCAGGGAGTTTTACGAAAACCGCGAAGAGCGTCAGGTAACGGGGTAAGATATGGCATTTGAAACCAAGAATGTGGAAAAAAACCAGCTCATGGCCGAGGTGCAGGCCCTCAAGAACGCAGGCCAGCGCCTGCTGACCATGACCAGCGTCGACCTGGGCGAGAGCTTTGACCTGCTGTACCACTTCGACCTGGATCTGCACATGACGCATCTGCGCCTCACTGTGCCCAAGGGCGAGTCCGTGCCGAGCATTTCAGGGATCTACTTTGCGGCCCTGGTCATCGAGAACGAGATCCAGGACCTTTTCGGCATAAAGTTCGAAGGGCTGGCCCTTGATTTCGGGGGGAACTTCTACCTGGAGGAAGAGGTGAAGAAATACCCCTTCTGCAAAGTGACCGTCGGGAAAACCGAAACAGCCGGGGAGGGAGCATAGCATGGCCACCATAGTACCTTTCGGCCCCCAGCATCCGGTTCTGCCGGAACCGCTGCACCTGCGGCTCGTCCTTGAGGACGAAATCGTCAAGGAAGCCCTGCCGACTCTTGGCTACGTACATCGCGGCCTGGAGAGCCTGGCCTCCATCCGCGACATGGACCAGATGGTCCAGATCGTGGAGCGCGTGTGCGGCATCTGCAGCTGCATCCATGCCCACACCTACTGCATGTGCATCGAGGGCCTCATGGGCATCGAAGTGCCAAAACGCGCCGACTATCTGCGCGTGATCTGGTCCGAGCTGCACCGCATGCACTCGCACCTGCTGTGGCTCGGCCTTCTGGCCGACGCTTTCGGCATGGAGAGCATGTTCATGCACGCCTGGCGCATCCGCGAGCGCGTCATGGACGTGCTGGAGGCCACGGCGGGCAACCGCGTCATCATCTCCGTCAACAAGATCGGCGGCGTGCGCCGCGACATGAGCCAGGACCAGCTGCGCTGGGTGCTGCAGGTCGCCGACGAGCTGGAGAAGGAACTCGACCTCATAGCGCCCGTGCTGACGAGCGACTACTCGGTCAAGAAGCGTACCGTGGGCGTCGGCGTGCTGACCTACCAGCAGGCCTACGAGCTCGGCGCGGCCGGCCCGCAGCTGCGCGGATCCGGCGTTGCCCAGGACATGCGCATGACCGGCTACGGCGCCTACAAATACATCGACTTCGCCCCGGTGGTGGAGAAGGACGGGGACAGCTGGGCCCGGACCATGGTCCGCTTCCGCGAGCTGTACCAGTCCATCGACATCGTGCGCCAGCTCGTGTCCAGCATCCCGGACGGCGAACTCGCCACCAAGGTCAAGGGCAAGCCCACGGGCGAGATTGCCTGCCGCTCCGAGCAGCCCAGGGGCGAACTGATGTATTACGTCAAGGCCACAGGGGACAAGTATCTGGATCGCGTCCGCATCCGCACCCCCACGTTCGCCAACGTCCCGCCGCTTCTGGCCATGCTGCCCGGCTGCGAGATGGCCGACGTGCCGATCATCGCTCTGTCCATCGATCCCTGCATCAGCTGCACGGAACGTTAAGGAGGCCCATCATGTTAGATATGACAGCAACGGTGCTCAGGAACTTCCTGGGCAAGACGCATACGCGGCTCTATCCCTTCCAGGTCCGGGAGGCCTTCGAGAACGTGCGCGGCAATCTCGATATCAATATCGAAGAGTGCATCCTGTGCGGCATGTGCCAGAAGAAGTGCCCCTCCCAGTGCATCACCGTGAACAAGGAAGCCAAGACCTGGGAGGTCGACCCCTATGCCTGCGTGTACTGCGGCATCTGCGAGGAGTGCTGCCCCACGCACTGCCTGTTCATGCCCAAGGATTACCGCAAGCCGGCCAAAGCCAAAGAGCTCAACCAGCAGCTCCAGCTCAAGGGGCCGGAAAAGAAGAAGAAAGCCAAGGGATGATTCCCGGGCTGCCAAGGCATTCAGAGGCCGCTCCCTTGAAGGGGGCGGCCTTTTTTACGGCAGGTAGGCCTTGGCGATGAGGTAGAGGTCGTGGAAGGGGGTGCCGGACTTGATGGCCGAGGTCATGTGCATGGACAGGTCCATCTTCATCTCCGTGGCTTCCAGGATCTCCTTCTTGACGAGGTTGAGCCTGAACTTGACGAAATCGTAGTCGAATCCGTCGCAGATGAGGGCCAGCCCGTCCTTGAAGTACTGCGAGCAGATGTACTCCTGATAGTCCAGCAGCGAATCCGCGCCGTTGCGCCGGGCCAGCATGCAGTAGAAGATGAGGTTGATGATCAGCGCCTCGATTTTCAGCCTGTGGTCGATATTCAAAAACTTGGTCTTGTTCAGTTCGGCGTTGTCCAGATTCTTGAGCATGACCTGGGCGACCTCGAAGACCTGTTTTTCAAAGATGGGCGCGATGTGGAACTTGGACAGAAAGCGGATCATCACCTTTTGCGGGTTTTCCTTGGACACGATGCCCAGAAGGCCGATGGCCATGAGCACGTATTTGCGGTGCAGCTCGGCCAGGATGTTTTTCTTCCTGACCTGCGCCAGCTCTTCGCAGCGCTGGGGCGTGAAGGATGAGGCCGCCAGTTCGAGCAGGAACCTGACGTGGGGCTCGCGGGTGTGTTTTGCCTCTTCGAGCAAAAACTCCTGACCCTTCTTCTTGGAGTCCATGGTCTTCTTCACGGACAGCCAGAACGCGGCAACCCCCTCAAGGGGCATCTCCATGAGGTCGAATTCCTTGGGGGCCGAGGGCGACTTGGCGCTGGCCCCGAGGAGGAGCTCTGAGACCTGCTCGTTGATGTTTCCTGCGCCGTTCATGGGGCTAGTCGAAGCAGAATTCCAGGGTGAAGGTGCCGGCCTCGCAGGAGAAGGGGATGGCGATGGCCACGGCCGAGGTCATGTGCGCGATGGTGTGCCCGTCGCCCATGATGACCGAGGGGGTCGATCCCTGGAGTTTGAGGCCCATGTCCACAAGACCGACGCGGGCCTGGCCGGAGATCATGTTGGTGATCTCGCCCATGGCGTCCTGCACGTCCTGCAGGATGTCCTCGATGGCGTCGCCGAGCATCTGCTTGACGATGTGCACGGCAGTCTTGCGGTCAAAGGAGATGGAGAAGGTGCCCTGCTTGTCGCCGGTGATGCCGATGACGGCGGAGACATCGCCTCGGGCCATTTTGTCCTTTTTGACATAAGGCGTGCCGGCCGTGACTTCGAGGGCGGCCATGGCGGAGAGGACATCTTTGGTTGCTTTGATGAAGGGTTTGGCCAACGAAGGGTCCATGAAGTTCTCCTTGGTGGTGCGTGGGTGGAAAATGCCACACCTTGCAATTTCATAAAGAAAATTTGTGTCCTGGGTCAACCACAAGACGAACACAGGCTGGCTGGCCGTTGAAGCGACGGCGCGGATGTCCGACGTCCTTGCGCTTGGCAAAATCAGGCCGCTGGCTCTCAAACAGGTGCTTGCCAGTCGCACCGGGGCTCTCTACAGAAAACGCATTCAACTCTTCCGGACGGCAACGCCAGCCTTGCCGGAACAAGCAGCTTGCGGAGAAAGACATGGAGCAGCGGGTCAAGGAGCATTTGTGTCACGTCTACGGACTGGGCCTGGATGATGTCGAAGAACTTTATGAACTTGGCCGCCAGACCGTCCGGGACACTCTTTGCCGCCTGAGCGACGCCCTTGCGCGTAGCGACGCCCAGGAGGTGGCCGACGCGGGGCATATGCTCAAAGGGGCGCTTTTCAACATGGGCCTGGCCGAGCTCGCCGAGCAGGCCAAGGCGCTGGAACTGGCCGGAAAGTCCGGGCAGCTGGAGGAGGCTCGTCTTATCCATGGGTCCCTTGGCCCTGTCCTCTCCCTTTTCTGACAGGTTGCGATCCCGTTCCGATTCCCTCGTTTTCCCGTCATATCCCCGGCTGGCTTGAGGCCGGCCACTCAGTCGTGATGGTGGTGCGGCTCGTCCCCGAGCGGATGGGCGTGCACATGCCGGTGCGGCAGGTGCGGCACGTTGGTCACGAGCCGTCCATCTTTTATGGTCATGAACTGCGTGGTCGTCTGCGCCAGAAAATCCCAGTCGTGGGAGATGATGATGCGGGCCGTGGGCACGGCGTTCAGAATTTCGCCGATGCGTTCCCTGGTCTGCGGGTCCAGCCCGTTGGTGGGCTCGTCAAGAAGCAGGACCTTTGGCTGCATGGACAGGATGGTGGCCAGGGAGACCAGCTTCTTTTCCCCGCCGGACAGGCGGTGGGTGAGCCGACTTTCAAAGCCTTCCAGGCCCAGCTCCCGCAGGGTCGCAAGCGACCTTTCCCGTGCTTCGTCCACGGACAGGCCCAGATTGAGGGGGCCAAAGGCCACGTCGTCGAGGACGGTGGGGTTGAAGAGTTGGTCTTCCGCGTTCTGCAGGACCATGCCCACTTCCCGGCGCAGGGCCCGGAACTGTTTTTCGCCGCGTACCGGTTCGCCATGAAAGAGGACGCGGCCGCCTCGCGGGGCGAGAAGGCCCATGATGATGTGGAACAGAGTGGTCTTGCCGCTGCCGTTGGTGCCGTAAAGCCCGATCTTCTGGCCGGGGGCGAAGGCGAGGCTCACATCGTGCAGCACCTCGCGGCCCGACGGGTAGGAGAAAGAGACGTTCTCCAGAGCAAAAATGGGAGTCTCAGACAAAAAAAGCCTCCGGGAAAAGATCCATGAGCATGAGTCCTGTCGTGGCTGTCAGCCACAGCGCCGCGAAAAGGGCGTCCTGCCGCTGCGCCCGAAAGCGGACCACGGAGACGAAGCGTCCCTCGAACCCGCGCAGGACCATGGCCTGGTAGACTCTGCCCGAGCGATCGAAACTGTTGACCAGGACCATGGCCAGGAGGTTTCCGATGGTGCGGTAGGTGTGCATGCCGGTGCGGGGCGTGAAGCCGCGCAGCCGTGCGGCCGTGAGCAGGCGCTGCCACTCGTCGGCGATGACGTGCAGGTAGCGGTAGGTGAAAAGGAAGAGAAAGACCAGCTTGGAGGGTACGCCGAGGCGGGACAGGGCGTGTCCCATGGTCGGGGAGTCCATGGTCGTGACCAGGGCCATGAAGGCCAGGAGGATGGCGTTGGACTTGAGGGTCACAAGCCAGACCAGCGCCACGCCTTCGCGGCTGGCCGTAAGGGGACCGAGGGTGAAGATGGTCTCGCCGGGCATGGTCAGGGGCACGGTCAGCCACAAAAAAGCGACGAAGATGTTGACCAGGGCCACGCGCCTGCACAGCGGCCCTGCGGGCGGGGCGCTCAAGGCCAGGACCGCCATGGCCATCAGCAGGGCCGCACCGGCGGTCCCGGGCTCCCTGAGCAGGGCCACGCATACGGAGAAAATTCCGGTCATGGCCAGGCGCACCCTGGGGTCGAGCCCATGTACCGGGGTGCTGCCGTGGGCAAAGGGTTCGTCAAACACGCGGGCGGCTCTTGAAATACGCGGCCACGCCGATCAGTCCGAAAATCCAGCCGATGCCGCCGACAATCTCCTGCAGCCCCGGCCCTTTCTGGCCCTGTTCACGCAATTCGCGCTGGATGGGTGCGAGTTTGGCGTCAAGGGCGGCGGCCACCACCTCCTCCACATCGGCTCGGGTCAGGCCCGTCGCGCGCGGTGCCGGTTCGCCTTCGCCGGAAGCGTGCCCTTCAGCCGCACTGTCCTGCGGCGTTGCAGGCACAGGGACTGCGGGAACGGGCGCGTCCATGAACTCCGCCGCGTCCACGACCCATTCATTGCGGTGCCCCTCCCCGGCCTGCAGCAGGATGCGCAGACCCGAGCCGGATGAACGCGCCTGCTCGGGAACCGGGAAGCGAAAAAGCCCCTCCGCGTCGGTCGTCCCTTCCAGCAGCGTCTCGCCACTCACCGCGTCCCGAACTTCGATGAGGCCGTGCCTGACCCTTTTGGATTTGCTGAAGCTGCACTCGACAACGATCTCACCCCCTTCCACATAGGCGAATACATTGACCCGATGGGCCAAGGCGGGGGTCGAGGCGAGGAGGGCGAAAACAAGGATAGTCAAGAAACTACGCATGCCGTTCTCCTGCCGGGCCTGCCGCAAAAAGCAGGAGTTCGGGCCGGACCTTGTACAGAAAGGATACGGCCAGGACCGTCACGATGCCTTCCACGATCATGACCGGCACATGAGCCAGAAAAAGGAGTCGTGCGGCCTGCAGGAAGCCCTGGTCCGTCCAGGCCAGGGACAGGGCCGTGAGCAGGCCGGCCCCGGCCACGGACAGCGCGCCGCAGCAAAAGGCAGCGACCGTGCGCATGCGGCCCGGTCGGGACAGGAGGGGCCGCAGCAGCAGGAAGCAGAGCACGGCGGGAAAGGCCATGTTGAAGGCGTTGACGCCAAGCACGGTGAAGCCTCCGTACTGAAAGAGCACGGATTGCAGCATGAGGGCCACCAGGATGGCCGGGAAGGCGGCCCATCCGAGAATTGCGCCCAAGAGGCCGTTCAGGACGAGGTGGGCGCTGGCCGGGCCAATGGGGATGTGGATGAGCGAGCCTACGAAAAAGGCCGCGGCCAGGATGGCCACGGTCATGAGTCTGTCGTAGTCGAGGTGGCGCAGGCCGATGGCTGTTCCACAGGCGGTCAGCGCCGCGCCCAGGCCCAGAATGGCGAAAGAGAGTACCCCTTCGGAAATGTGCACGAGTCAGCCCCCTTATGCTTGATGCGCATCAGGCATGACAAAAAGCCGGGCACGTGTCCATGCCCGGCCCCGTCCGGCCTCCGGGATCGGAAAATGGAGCGGTTATTTCAGCTCGGGGTCTGTAAACCGCGTCCACAGCACGGCACCGAGTTCCACGTCCTTGGCCGTGCCTTCAAGATCCATCTTTTCATCGGCCGTGTTCAGGGCCGCGAAACCCCACCAGCCGGCAAAGGGCACGCCATATGTAAATATTCCGTTGGAGTCGGCCTTGACGACCTGGGTTATCATGTAATCGCTCGGAGAAGCGTACCTGTTATCCTGGTTGTAGAACACCACTTCGACCGCTGCGCCGGGCACGGGCTGGCCGTCAAGGAGCACCTGGCCCTGGAAGACGTTGCCCGCATAGTTGCCGAAGGGCCTGGTCAGGGGCACGATTTCTGTTTTGAGGCCAAGCGGTTCGTCCCAGCCCTCTTCCTCGCCAAAGGCCGGGACCACGGTCTTGGTGTAATGGACGATGAAGCAGTCCTCGGCGGGCTCCCAGTAGGGGGTTGGTTCCATGACGAACTGGTACACGCCGGGCTTCTTGATCTCGTAATTCGCTGTCCAGGCCGGATGCTCCATGACCTGCGCGGGCTTTAGCGCGTCTTTGAGCTCCTGCGCCTCGCCGTCAAGGAACACCTTGAACGACGCCGGGGCGACAAGGGGCATGCCGACCATTTCCATCGGATGAGAAAAGGAAAGGGTCAGCGAAATGGCCGCGTCTTTTTTCTCCATGACGATGTCTGACGACGGGATGACCATGCCGAAATGGGCCAAGGCCGTGCCTGAGAAGCAGAAAATCATGGCCAGGAAAAGCGGAAGAGTTCTGAACATGGAAAACGCACCTCCCATCCCGATCGATCCGTGGCATTACGGATCATCTCAAGACCTGTAAGTTAAAAATATGGAATTGAAAAAACGCCGCAGAGAGTAACACGAATTAAATATTAATATCTGGCTTTCCGCTATCGGGAAGTCCCGGTTTTTGTCAACAGACGCCACTGCAAAAAGTCGCGAAAGAACCTGAGTGTCATTCCCGCGAAGGCGGGCCATGTCGGGCAATGGCGCGAAGTCCATTCTTTTCAGGTAGTTAAAAAGGCATGGATCCCCGCCTGCGCGGGGATGACACCGAAATAACGCACAAGCGCTTCGTCATTCCCGCGAAGGCGGGAATCCATCTTCCGGTCATGAAATAGGCCGAAGGCATGGGGACCAAGAGCGCGGATTCCATCGGGGCACGGCAGATAAGTCGATGCCGGATACATGACTGCATTCGATCTTTTAGCCTTCAGAACATCCTTGACATCGTGGCGGGTCCATACATGGATTCCCTTCTTCAAGGGGATGACGACATTTTGCAGTGACGTCTCAACAGGCAGAAATAATTGGGCGTGTGGGCGTGACGAAGAGGAGGCCTGTCGGGCCATAAGAGGCAGAGGGGCTTTTTGCAGGCGTTGCCCGGCGTAGGAGGCGCGCCGGGCAGCAAGGCTCAGGAGGATGTGGTTCGTTTACCGCGAGCGCCGGGCTTTCGTCCTGGTTTCGGGGCAGGCTTGGTACCGGGCCGGCCGGAGTTTACGCTTTGTTTCGAAGACGATTCCCCTGCCTTCCGGGACCTGGGCTGATCTGCGGGAGCGGGTGAGGCGGAATCCGCACGCGGGGATTCTGGCCTGCCGGGGATGGTTTTTTTCCCACCCCCCCGGCCGGCCCCAAAGGGTCTCGGGGCAGGGCGGAGGTTCTGGGCGCTGTCGCCGGTCGCCGGGATCAGGTCGCCGCGCACGAGGCTGACCTGATCCACCTGGATATCCAGCTCCTGCGCGTAGCGTCTGGCCAGGCGGCTTTCGGCCTCGGTCATCAGCGACAGGACAAGGCCTTTGGCCCCGGCTCGTCCGGTGCGTCCGGCGCGGTGCAGGTAGTCGCGGCTCTGGCTGGGAACGTCGAGATTGACCACCAGCTCCACCCCGGCGATATCGAGCCCCCTGGCCGCGATGTCCGAGGCGATGAGGGTCTGGGCCTTGCCTTTGCGAAAATCGTCCAGGGCGGCCTGACGGGAGAATTTGTCGTGCGCGCCGTGCAGGTCGGCCACGGACAGCCCGTGATGCTCCAGGCGCTCGGCCATGCGTTCGGCGCTGGCCCCGCGATGCACGAAGACCAGGGCGCGCTGCGGAGCCAGCCCGCGCAGCGCTTTGCGCAGCCACTCGATCTTGTCGCGTTCCTCGCAGACAAGGTAGCAGTGCCGGATATTCGGGCTGATGCTGTCCTGTGCGCGGACAAATTCGAGGTCCGGAGCCAGGCCGCGCGCAATACGGGTCGTGGCCGGTCCCTCCGTGGCGGAGACGAAGACGAAACGCGTGTCGGGGCCAAGCTTGCCCGTGATCTTGCGGATGTGCTCCAGCGCCTCTTCGATGAGCAAGCGGTCGGCTTCGTCAAGGACCAGCCAGAGCGTATTTCCGAGCTTGAGTTTTCCAAGATCCATGAGGTGCGTCACGCGTCCGGCCGAGCCGATCACCAGGTGGGGCTTTTTCTTGAGCCCCTCGATCTGGCGTCCGGCCGCGGCCCCGCCGATCAGGGCCTGCACGCGTACGCCCAGCCCGGCCTCGCGGGACAGGTCCGTGGCCACGCGGGTTATCTGCATGGCCAGCTCGTGGGTCGGGGCGAGCACCACGGCCTGGACGTGCTGGCTTTCGGCGTTGATGCCGGCCAGGATGGGCAACAGGTACGCCAGCGTCTTGCCCGATCCCGTCCTTGAGACGAGCATGGCCGATTTCCCGGCCATCAGCACGGGCATTGCCGCCGTCTGCACGGGCAGGGGCGCATCCAGATGATGCGTGTTCAAGGCCTGGACCAGGGCGGGGGGAAGTCCGAAAGAGTCGAATGTCATGTATGTCCTGTCTGGCGTAAGGCCAATGTGCTGAAAATTTAAGGCCGCACCGGTAAGTCCGGCACGGCGGGATCGTCAAGGAGCGGAGTGACCCGCCAGGCCGTCGCTCCATACTACGACCCGGTCGCGCCCGTGGCGCTTGGCTTCGTACATGGCAAGGTCCGCCCTGCGCAGCAGCTCGGCCATGCCGGAGTCTCCGTCCTGGGGCTCGGGGATAATGGACGCCACGCCAAAGCTCATGGTCACGAAGGGCGCGGCTTCGGACAGGCCGTGTTCCAGGTGCAGTTCCAGGACCGCCTGGCGCAACGACTCGGCCACATGTCTGGCCCCTTCGGCGTCGGTGTCGGCCAGGATTACGGCGAATTCCTCGCCGCCGAAGCGCGCCACCAGATCCGCCGGGCGCTGCATCTGCTCTTGCAGCACCGCTGCCACGGCGATGAGGCATTGATCGCCCTGCAGGTGTCCGTGGGCGTCATTGTAATTTTTGAAAAAGTCAACATCACCCAGAATGATTGAAATGGGCGATTTGTCGCGCATTGCCCGACGCCACTCCTGTTTCAGGCGGCCATCGAACATGCGGCGGTTGGGAATCCCGGTCAGTCCGTCCCGCATGGACAAGAGCGTCAGTTGCTCGTTGGCCCTTTTGAGCTCTTCGGTGCGTTCACGAATGGTCTGCACCATGTTGTCAAAGCTGTCGGCCAGCACTCCGACCTCGTCGTCGCGGCGCAGATCAAGGCGCCGGGTGTAGTCTTCCTCGTGGCGCAGCCTGGCGGCATGGCTGGTCAGTTGTTGCAGAGGCCGAAGGATGACGGCCTGCAGCAGGACATTGAGCATGATCAGCACGATCAGCCCGGACGAGATCACCAGGACCATGGCGTAACGGATGCTGGCGATGCCTTTTTGCGTGATTTCACGGGGGAAGAGATACTGGATGCCGAAAATGGGCGTTCCCGCAGGGTCCAGGTAGGCGCTGCAGACCTTGACGAATTTTCCTTCATCCACGGTGAAGTAACTCAGGTTGCCGATGCTTGCGGGGGTGACACCTGACTTGCCGCAGATCATCTGTTCATCGACATAGGGGTAGACGATATCGAAGGCGATGCGGGTCTGTTCGGAGAGGGTTTCGACCATGGACGGGTTCACAAACCGGCCAACGATGAGGAAACCGTTGGCCGGGCCGCTTCCGTCCGATCGCAAAATATGCCTGGTGGCGAAAAGCAGGGGGCCGTGCTCGGTGTTGATGACCCCCACCGCGCCATTTTCCTCCGGAGGCAGGCTTATGAGCGGGTGGTCCGGGGGAATTTTTCCGGACTCCAGCAACTGAAGGCTTATCCCGGTTTTCTCTTCCGTGTCGCGGGCGTTGCCCCAGATGATGCGTCCATCCTTGGCGCAAAAGATCATGACATTGACCGCGATGCTGTCCAGCGCTTCGTCGTAGAGATTGCTCTTCTTGTAGACTTCCGATCCCGGGGTCATGAAATCGTGGGTGTCGTCCCAGGTCGCCCAGTCGCGGCCGATGCGTTCCAGGTGATAGTTTTCCCGGTCGATGGCGTGAAAGATGCGCTGCAGGTTCTGGCCCGCCTCATGATTCTCGAGTTCAAGGAAGCTCGGATAGACGACAAAGCGCTGCACAAAAAAATCCGCCACCCCAAGTGAAGCGAAGAGGATGAAAATGATGGTGAACACTTTGGCGCGGATGGACATGAAAACTCCTTGAACCGGCGATGCAATCAATAACTATAAAGATTACCCGAGTTCTCTTGCGGGTACAAGCCGCAAGAACCCCGGACTTGCGCTGCGCATGGGCCAGGGCGTAAGGACTTTGCGTCTGTCCGCAACAAAGGCGGGGTCATTTCAGGGAGAGACCGATGCTTGAACTTTTCACCGTCGCAACCATCACCATCCTGGCTGTCGTCAGCCCGGGCGCGGATTTCGCCATGGTCAGCCGCAACAGCATGATGATGTCGCGCCGGGCCGGAATCCTGACCGCCGCCGGCATCAGTCTTGGCGTGCTGGTACACGTGGCCTACAGTCTGCTCGGGGTGGGGCTGGTCATCTCCCGTTCGGTCCTGCTCTTCAACCTGATCAAATATCTGGGCGCGGCGTATCTCATTTATCTCGGGATATCCATGATCCGGGCCAAAGCCGCGCCTGGCGGCATTGCGCCGCAGCCGGTGTTGTCGGACGCCGGGGCGCTACGGATCGGCTTTCTGACCAACGCCACCAACCCCAAGACCACCCTGTTTGTGGTCAGCCTTTTTACCCAGGTCATAAATCCAGGCACTCCCCTTGCGGTCCAGCTCGGGTATGGCGCCTTCATGTCTGCGGCGCACCTCGTCTGGTTCGCGCTGGTGGCCTGCGCCTTTTCCTCGGTCCCGGCCCAGCGTGCCATCGGTTCTGCCCGACATCACATCGAGCGGGGCATCGGCTGCGTGCTGGTCACCCTGGGGCTGACCCTGGCCCTGGCTTCACTGAACCAGGCCTGGCCGCATTGACCCGTCACACCCTCAGCCAAGGAGAATTTTTGTGGCATCGGAACTCAAGCCGACAGTGGATTTTGAAGAATCTCTGGGAATCCTCGATATCCGCGTTGGGCGTGTCGTTACCGCCGAACCCTGCGCCGTGACGCCAAAACCCACGTACAGGATGGTCATCGATTTCGGGAAATACGGCCGTCGCACAAGCTACGGGCGGTTCACGGGGCATCCCCTGGAAGAGGTGACCGGGCGGCTGGTTCTGGCGGTGCTCAACTTTCCGCCGCGCCCCATGGGCGAAGTCGTCTCGGAAGTGCTGGTCCTTGGCGTCCAATATCCGGGCAGGGACAGCGGCGAAGCGACCTTCGTCTCCCCGGCGGTCAACGCCAAGATCGGCAGCAAGCTTTTCTAGGATGCCCATGAAACCCTATCTCTACGCGCTGGGCGCGGTGCTGTGTTGGGCCAGCTTGCCGGCGGCCACGGGCAGCGGGCTTGATGGGCTCAGCGTCACAGAGCTGCTTTTTTTCAGCTTTGTCCCGGCGGCGCTCTACCTCGTGGCCCAGGAAATGATCATCTCCCGGCGACGGGCCATCCCCTGGCCGGACCTGAAGCTTACGGCGCTGGGTCTGGCCGGCATTTTCGGCTATCACGCGCTCTACTATCTGGCCCTTGATCACGCGCCTCTGGTCGAAGGGGCCATCCTGACCACGACCTGGTCGTTCTGGATTGTGGTTTTTTCCTCGATCCTGGCGAAAAGGCGATTGTCCCTGCCCGTTCTGGCCGTGGCCCTGGTCGGTCTGGCCGGCGCGGGGCTGGTCGTATCCGGCGGCGAGAGCCTGCAGTTCGAGACCCGCTACCTGCCCGGCTATCTCATGGCCCTGGGCTGCGGGCTGCTCTGGAGCAGCTTCTCCGTGACCCTGTCGCACCTTCGGCCCACCCGCGACTACATGCCGTCCTTCACGGTTCTGGCCGCCATCTTCTCCGCCCTGGTCTACGCCACAAGCGGACCCCAAGCCCTGCCTCCGGCCAAGGCCCTGTTCTCGGCCCTGTACCTGGGCCTGGTCCCGCTGGGCCTGTCCTTCACCCTCTGGAACAGGGCCGTGACCACGGGCAACATGACGCTGATCGGCTACCTCTCCTACCTCACCCCGCCCCTGGCCGTACTGCTGGCCGCCCTGACCCGCGGCGCAGCCGTGACCGCGCATGCGGTGATCGGCATGATCGTGATTCTGGTGGCGGCCTTTGTGGGCAGAAGGATGGGCTGACTGTTGAGGGGCCCTTTCGCGGCGAGCAGAAAGGGCGGAATCAGGCAAGGGGCGGGTTATGTCTTTTGTGCTGGCAGGATCTGGCGAGAAACGACATGACTGAGCGCGGGGTCATGGCTGAAAAAGGCGGTTGCATCCTAATAATGATAGCGGCCCTGCAGAAAATCGATTCGCTCATCCCGGACCAGATACACGAGTCTGTGTTCCTGGGTGATGCGCCTGGACCAGACGCCGGGGCCGAGATATTTGAGGAGTTCGGGTTTGCCGAGGCCCTGGAAAGGATCGCGCATGACGGCTTCGACCAGTTCCAGAACACGCAGGGCGACGCGGCGGTCTGTCTGCACCCAGTGTCGCAGATCTTCGCGGAATTCGGGCTGAAATATCGCTATCCGATCCTTATTCCGCAAGGCCCGCCTCCGCCTTCAGTTGAGCGATGCCCGAGGGCTCGCCCTGACCTTTGAGCGCCCTGTCCATGGCCGCCAGCAGTCGCTCGGCGTTTTTCGGTGAGCGCATGAGGTGCGCGCTTTCGACCAGGCTTTGCAGTTCGGCCGCGTCGATCATGGCCACGCTTTTGCCCTTGCGGCGGCGGATGACGACGATTTCCTGATTTTCAGTGACCTCGTCGCACAGACTGGCGAGATTGGCGCGGGCATCAGAATATGTGGTTTGCAGCATGGGACCTCCCGGGGAGTTGTACAGAATACTTGTACGTATGCTTGCGATGCTTGTCAAACGTACGGCCCGGTTCGGAAAAACATTATATAGATGACGAGACGTTAAACTCAGGGGCCACAAAAGAAAAAGGCTTGAGAGTTTTGCTCTCAAGCCTTTGATTTCTTTGGTAGCGGGGGCAGGATTTGAACCTACGACCTTCGGGTTATGAGCCCGACGAGCTACCATGCTGCTCCACCCCGCGCCATGTGAGAAGAGCTTTCTATGTAGGTTTACAAGCGTTGTCAAATGCTATATTCACTTTTCTCTTATGAAAAACGCAATTAATAAAATTTCTTTAATTATTCCAGTATATAACGAAGAAGAAAATCTTCAGGATCTGTACTCGGAGATAACCCGCAGCTTGTCCGGACTTGCCTGCGAGTGGGAACTCCTGCTTGTGGACGACGGCAGCACGGACTCCAGTCTGGGCGTAATCCGCGCTCTGGCCGGGGCGGACGAGCGGGTCCGGTTCTTGTCCTTTGCCGCGAACCGTGGGCAGTCTGCGGCCTTTGCCGCGGGCTTTTGCTACGCTGACGGCGACGTGGTCGTGACCCTGGACGCTGACCTGCAGAATGACCCGGCCGACATTCCGGCCATGCTTGACGTCTATGTCCAGGGCGTGGACATGGTCATCGGTTGGCGGGCCAAGCGTCAGGACAGCGTGATCAAGCGCTACGCCTCGCGTTTCGCCAACTGGGTTCGCAACAGGATCAGCCGCGAAACTGTCCGTGACACGGGCTGCTCTCTTAAAGTAATGCGTGCGGAAATGGTCAAGCGCATCCCCATGTTCACGGGCATGCACCGTTTTCTGCCCACGCTCATGAAGCTTGAGGGGGCCAGGGTGGCGGAAGTGAAGGTCAACCATCGACCGCGCAGCAAGGGCGTGTCCAAGTACGGGATCTGGGACCGGGCCTGGTCTGCGGCCTACGATCTGCTCGCGGTGCGCTGGATGCAGAAGCGCCATATCGGGTACGTGATCAAAGATACCAACGTGGAATAACATTTCGGCTTTTCCCTTTTTCCTTGCCGCGGCAAGCGCATCCACAGGTGCGGGCGGCGTGGCGGGTCCGGGGGAAATTCCTTTACATGGCGCGGGTGCGCCTTGGGCGGAGCATGGACTTTTCAACGCAGTGGTGGTTGCTGGCCATCGGTTTCACGGGCCAGGGCTTTTTTTTCATGCGCTTTTTCTGGCAGTGGATCGTCTCGGAGCGGGAAAAAAAGAGCATCATACCCATCAGTTTTTGGTATTTCAGCCTGTTGGGCAGTTTTTTTCTGCTGACCTACGCCATCCTGCGCCGCGACATCGTGTTTATCGTCGGTCAGTCCACGGGCTCCATCATTTACATACGCAACCTGTACCTGATCCACCGCGAACGCAGGCGGCTCAAGACAGCAGGATAGATCGGCAGCAGAACCGAGGTCACGGCCAGTCCGGTTGCCCAGCCGGCCAGGATGTCCACGGGAAAGTGTTTTCCAAGGTAGATGCGCGAATAGCCGATCACAAGCGGCAGAGCCCAGATGGCCTTTCTGCGGTAAGCCGCGAAAAGGACGAGGGCGGCGGCTGCGGCGTTGGATGCATGGGCGGACGGAAAGGATGAGCCCCGTTGTTTGGTGGGGGTGAAGTCCTGCGGCAGGGCCGTCCATTCGCCGGAGCTCTGGAATCGGGTTTCGCCGATGCTCTGGTATGGGCGCACCCGGCCAACGCTCTCCTTGATCAGGGAGCAGGTCAGGTCGGACGCTCCGATGCTAATGGCCAGGCCCAGCACGACGGTCATGGGCGCGCGCCCCAGCCTGAGCCCGATGGCGGCCAGGGTGATGGCCAGAATCCACAGCACAGCATGGCTCGAAAACAGAGGCATGAGAATATCGAAAAGCGGATTCTGCCAAGTCTGGTTGATCCACCTGAACAGGGTCATTTCCCAGTCGGGGGTATGGAAAAACATCTCCTCCTCCTTACATTGGGCCAGTTTGGTGGAAGAGGGCGAAATTGTCCAGCGGACAAGAGTGCATGACATCTTGACGCATTGAATATTTGCGGCTACTTTCCCAGTTTACTTTTTTTGAAGGAGAAATGAAATGAGCAAGAGAACATATCAGCCGAGCAACACCAAGCGTAAAAGAAGCCACGGATTTCTGGTCCGCTCCCGGACCAAGAACGGCCAGGCTGTGCTGCGTCGCAGAAGAGCCAAGGGAAGAAAAAGATTAGCCGTCTAACCAGCCCTCCCTCGTATCGACTGAAGAGACGGCCCCAGTTTTGCAGCTGTTATGACCGGGGCCGTCGTTTTTTTTCAAAGAGCTTCACTCTCTTTGTGCTCGAACGGGAAGATGCCGGACAGTCCTGGCGTCTTGGGCTGACGGTGAGCAGGAAAATTGGCAAGTCTGTGCGTCGCAATCGGGTCAAGCGTCTGGTGCGGGAATTTTTCCGGCTTCATCAGCACGATTTCAGGCTGCGTGCGGACATTGTTGTGGTGCCCAAGCGGGGAGTTTGCGTGGAATCCATGGATCTTGCGCAGGTGTCCTCGGAGCTTGCCCCGCTTATGGCCAGAATCGTGTCCCGGGTTGGAGCGGCCTAGGTTGACCGGAGTTTTTTTCATGCGCCACGTGTTCGTACGTTTCCTTTCCCTTTATCAGTATCTGATATCCCCGCTCTATTCTCCCTGTTGCCGTTTCATTCCTTCGTGTTCCGAATATGCCCGGCAGGCCGTCTTGTCTCATGGAGTTTTTCGGGGGATGGGCCTGACCGTGTGGCGGTTGTTACGATGTCATCCCCTGTGTGCCGGTGGTTACGATCCGGTTCCCTCCCCTAACTTGTCAAAGAGAGATTGAAATCAATGGATAGCAATAAGCGCGTAATCCTCGCTGTTTCCTTGTCCCTGCTGGTGCTTCTTGGCTGGAATTTCCTTTTTCCGCCGGTTCCCCCCCAGGAGACGGCGCCCCAGAACCAATCCGCCCCGGCCCAGTCTGTTGACCAGGCTTCTCCGTCCGCGCCACCGGCTGCTTCCACCGCTCCGACGGTGCAGTTCACGCCCACTGCCGGTGAAAAGCTCACCATAGATACTCCCCTGTATCGTGCCGTGATCAACACCGCAGGTGGCGTGCTGGAAAATTTCGAACTCAAACGCTACCAGGAAACCATTGAACCGGGTTCGCGCAACATCGATCTGGTCACCCCGCAGTCGGTGACCAAGGCCCCCATGGGCCTGATCTGGAACTCCCTGCCGACCTGGGCCCAGGGTGAATGGTCCGTGCAGGGCGGCGATCTCAATCTGGCCGATGGCCAGAGCGGCTCCATCCAGCTCAGCGCGGTGGTTGGCGGCGTGCAGATCAGCCGCGTGCTGACCTTCACCGCCGGAACATACGAGGTGAAGGAAGAGGTCAAGGTTACCAACGTCACCACAGCCCAGGTGCAGGGCCATCTGGCCTTTTCTGTTTCCAGCGTTCCGCTCACGGCCGAGGGTGACAGCTACAACCACACCAAGGTCGCCTACATGACCGCAGGCAGCCTGACCGAGGAAGATAGCCACAAGGATCTGCAGCTCGGCGTGGAATCTCAGGTCCCGGCCCAGTGGGGTGGCATCGAGAGCAATTATTTCCTGCTCGGCATCGTACCCACCTCTTCGGACATGTTCGCTCGCGCCAAGCTTGAGGACAACGTCTACCGCATGACGCTGGCGGATCAGGTGCTGCTCGATCCGGGCATTACCCAGCTTCGCACCGTGTCCTACTATTTCGGGCCCAAGACCGAAAAGGACCTGGCCCACATGCCCAAGAACCTGCAGGGCAGCATGCACTACGGATTCTTCCACATCATCGCCAAGCCGCTCAACCAGTTCCTGAATTTTCTGTACGAGTACGTGGGCAACTACGGCATCGCCATCGTGATCCTGACCATCATCATCAAGATCCTGTTCTGGCCCCTGTCGCACAAGAGCTACAAGTCCATGGAGCAGATGAAGAAGCTGCAGCCCATGATGGCCAAAATCCGCGAGAAATACGCCGACGACCGTGAAAAGATGAACTCGGAGATCATGCAGCTCTACAAGACCTACAAGGTCAACCCGGCGGGCGGTTGCGTGCCCATGCTGCTGCAGATTCCCGTTTTCTTCGCCCTGTATCAGGCCCTGCTCGGGGCCATCGAGCTCAGGCACGCTGCCTTCATCCCGACGCTGCCCTTCACCGACCTGGTCTGGCTGGCCGACCTCTCCGCCAAGGACCCGTACTACATCACGCCGCTGATCATGGGCGCGACCATGTTCCTGCAGCAGCGTCTGGCTCCGCCCATGGGCGACCCGATGCAGGCCAAGATCATGATGTTCATGCCCGTGATCTTCACCTTCCTGTTCCTGAACTTCCCTTCCGGCCTGGTCGTGTACTGGCTGATCAACAACGTGCTGTCCATCGCGCAGCAGTGGTACATGATCAAAAAGTCCAAATAGCGTGCTCATGGCGTGTGGCGTCCCCTCGCGGGACGCCGGCCCATGGCCGCTGCCTTTGATCTTCCGGGAAAGTGAAGGAGAGCTGGATGAATACGTACAAGGACTTTCAGGCCAAGACAGTTGATCAGGCCATCGAGGACGCGTGCCGCTTTTTCGACGCAGAGCGCGATGCGCTGGAAATTGACATAGTCAGCGGCGGATCGTCGGGGATTTTCGGCCTGGGGGCCAGGAAAGCGGCCATCCGGGCCAGGAGGAGGCGCTTGACCGCTTCCATCGACGAAACCCCGGATCTTGCCGTGACCAAGCCCATGCCTGCCGAACCGGTCGCGCCCAAGACGACTGAGCGAGCGGCCGCACACGAGTCCGAAGCCCTGGCCGAAGCGGATGCCGACACGGCCGCCGATTTTGAAGACGAGGATGAGCCCCATCAGGTCGCGGCGCTCAGCGCCGAGGAAATGGTCCGCCTGGAAGCCGACATCCGCGCCATCATGACCGCTTTGCTCAGGCCCATCGCGGACAACGTGACCCTGACCATCGACGTGTCGGCGAGCCCGGTCGCGGTACATATGGAAGACCAGGACAATTCGGGCCTCATCATCGGCCGGGACGGACAGACCATCACCGCCCTGCAGTACCTGGCCAACCGCATCATCTCCAAGAACTGGCCGCAGAGCCCGCGCATCCAGCTCGATGCCGGGGACTACCGGCAGAAGCAGGAAGATCAGCTCATGGGGATTGCCCTGTTCCTGTCGGAAAAAGCAAAGAAATCCGGTCGGGTGCAGAGCACGCGCCCGCTGTCCTCCTTCCATCGCCGGGTCGTGCACATGGCCCTGCAGAATGATCGGGGCGTGCAGACCCGCAGCAAGGGCGAGGGGCATATGAAGCGGGTGCTCATTCTGCCGGTCAAGCGCGGCAAGCCCTCCGGCCGTCCACCCCGACGCCAGGAAGCCGCTCAAGCTCGTCAATCCTGAATCAGCGGGCTTCAGAGGCCGCCCCAAAACGGCGTTCTGCTGTGTCGGCGAAAAAAGCCAGACCGTTTGTGTATGCGCAAATACACTGCGCGTCATGGCTTTTTTCGTTTTCTTGGATCTCAACATTTTTGACCGGCCGGTGAATTCAGAGTATTTCAGTCACGTAAGCGCCTGTTTTTTTTATTATGAAAACACACACCGACACCATTGTGGCCATCGCCACTCCCCCCGGTCAGGGCGCCATCGGCATCGTGCGTCTGAGCGGTCCACAGGCCGCTCAGATTGCCCGCGCCCTTTTTTCATCCTCCCGTCCCGGATTCACGGACTTCAAGCCCTACCGCCTGCATCACGGCCAGCTGCGCGACGGCAGCGGCGGCTTTCTGGACGAGGCCCTGGTGGCTTTCATGCCCGGTCCGGGATCGTTCACCGGGGAAGATGTTGTTGAACTGCACTGCCACGGCGGCGGGGCCATACTGCGGCGGGTGGTGGAAGAGTGTCTGCAGCGCGGGGCCCGTCTGGCCGCGCCCGGAGAGTTTTCCAAGCGCGCCTTTTTAAGTGGTCGCATGGACCTGACCCAGGCTGAGGCCATCATGGAGCTGGTGGGCGCGCCGGGCGCAGTGGCGGTCGGGCTTGCCGGGAGCAAGCTTGAAGGGATGCTGGCGCGCCGTGTCGGCGAGCTGCGCGCGGGCCTTGAGGCCTTGCGCGTACAGCTCTGTGTGGCCGTGGATTTTCCGGAGGACGAGGTGGAGTGCCTTGCCCCTGAAGCCCTGGCCGGGGTAGCGGGCGAGGTGCGCGCAGCCATTGCCGAGCTGGCCGCCAATTACGATCGTGGCCGCTGCTGGCGCGAGGGAGCGCTGGTGGTCCTGGCGGGCCAAGTCAATGCGGGCAAGTCGAGCCTGATGAATGCGATTTTGGGTGTCAACCGCGCCATTGTGACCGATATTCCGGGCACCACGCGGGACTATTTGGAAGAGGCCGTGCAGATCGACGGTCTGCCCGTGCGCCTGGTGGACACGGCGGGCCTGCGCGCCGCGCTGGACAGCGTGGAGCTGATGGGCATCGAGCGCAGCCGCGAGCTGCTGGCTCGGGCCGACCTCGTGCTGCTGGTCATCGATTCCGAGCTCGGGCCGGGTGCGGAAGACCTGGACCTGGCTGCCGGAACAGAAAACCTGCTGGTCGTGGCCAACAAGACGGATCTGCTGACCGGAGAACCGGCATGGCTTGATGAGAATCCCTGGCGGGAAAAAGAGGTGTGCCGCGTTTCCGCCAAACACGGGCAGGGCGTGTCAGCCCTCATGACCGCGATCCGCAGCATGGTGACCGACTCGGGCGCTCCCGAGGATGGCGCGCTGGTCCCCAACCTGCGCCAGCACACGGCCCTGACCCGCGCGGCCGCCGAACTGGACCTCATGCTGGAAGAACTGGCCGCCGGCCTGCCCTACGACATCCTCTCCGTCCGCCTGGACACGGCCTGCGCCATCCTGGCCGAAATCACGGGCGAGATCACCTCCGATGAGGTGCTCGGCGCCGTGTTCGATGGGTTTTGTATCGGGAAGTGAAGGTTTTGTACGCAAAAATCGCCTGCGTACAGGCGGTTCAAAAATCGTGCATGCAAGAAACAAAAAAATCCAGACCCGACGCGTATTTTGATTACGCGGGGGCCTGGATTTTTTGCAGCGACGCCCATCGCTTATAAGCGGCCTTTTACGGCAACGTAAAGTTGATCTCCACCCTCTCCAGACTCACGGCCTCAAGCACCACGTCCAGGGTCTGGCCCATGGCGAAGGTTTTGCCGGTGCGTTGGCCCAGCAGGTCCTGGCGTTCAGGGTCGAAGACGTAGAAGTCGTCGAGGGTCGCAAGCCGGACCAGCCCGTCCACAGGCATGTCGATGAGCTCCACCCAGAACCCGAAATCGGCCACTCCTGAAACCACGGCGCGCATGGTCTCCCCGATCCTGTCTTCCAGGGCCAGGATGGCCGAGCGTTTCTGAATCTCCCGTTCCGCCTCCATGGCTTTTCGCTCCAGGGCGTTCAGCCCTTCGCAGATGCCCTGCACATCTTCCACGCTCAGTTTCTCGGCCTCTCCGGCAATCAGTCTTTTCAGGGACCGATGCACAAGCAGATCCGCGTAGCGGCGGATGGGCGAGGTGAAATGGCAATAGGCTTCCGACGCCAGCCCGTAATGGCCTTCGTTGTCCGGGGAGTACTGGGCCTGCATCATGGTGCGCAGGATGAGGCGGTTGACCAGATATTCGATGTCCGTCCCTTTGGCCGCGTGCGAGACCTGTTGCAGGCCCATCTGGTCCAGGGTGCCGGGCAGGCGGTCCACGAGGCTGGTGTGCGAGAGCATGCGCAGCAGGGTTTCGAGCTTCTTCTCATCGGGCTGGGGGTGGATGCGGTACGGGAAGACACGCTTGCGCGCCCCCATGTACTCGGCCACGCGCTCGTTGGCCGCGATCATGAATTCCTCGATGAGGCGGTGGCTGAACATGCGGGTACCGGCGTGCACGCTGATGATGTCCTCCACTACGCGAACCTGGGCCTCGGGGATGTCGAAATCGAGGCAGCCGCGGTCCATCCGGCGCTGCATGAAGATCTTGGCCAGTTCCTCGGCGTCGCGCAGCATGGGCACAAGGGGCGCGGTTTCCTGATCCGGCTCGCCGTCCAGGGCGGCCTGCACCTGGTTGTAGGTCAGGCGGGCGTGGCTCGTGATCACGGCGTTGTAGAGGCGCGGCGCGCCGGGTTCGCCATCCAGCGAATACGGCGTGTCGACGACCATGGCCAGCCGCTCCACGTGCGGGCGCAGGCTGCACAATCCGTTGGACAAAGCCTCGGGGAACATGGGCTCCACGGACAGGGGGAAATAATAGGAATTGCCCCGCGCCAGGGCCTCCACGTCCATGGGCGAGCCCTCGGGCACATAGTGGGCCACGTCGGCGATGGCCACCAGCAGGCGGTAGCCGTTCTCTTGTCGCTCCACATAGACCGCGTCGTCAAAATCCTTGGCCGTTTCGCCGTCAATGGTCACCAGGGCGATCTTGCGCAGGTCGGTGCGTCCCTCCCAATCCTTGGGCGACGGCGCATCAGGCAGAGTTTCGGCCTGGCGCAGCACATCGGCCGGAAAGACTTCGGGGATGGAGTAGCCGGTCTTGACCAAGAGCTCCTGGGTGGCCAGGTCGCGCTCCTCGCCGAGGCGGCGCAGCGCCGTGCAGCGCCATAAACCCTTTTCCTGCTCCTCAATGGGGGTCACGCTCAGGATATCCCCCTTTTCCGGGTCCGGGATGGAACTGGTGTCGACCACGGTGTAGAAGGGCATGCGCGAGTCCGTGGGGTGGCAGAAATAGCTGTCCTGATTGATGCGGCGAGTGACCCGCACCAGCAATTCGCGCGTGCCGCGGTCCAGGACTTCCACCACGCGACCTTCCGGGGAATCCTTCTTGCGCGAAGTGTCGATGGCGGCGACGACCCTGTCACCGGGCCATGCCCCGCCGAAATTACTGGGGTGGATAAAGAGATCTTTCTGCTTTTTGTCGTCAGGCAGCAGGTAGCCCACGCCGGAGCGGCGCACATCGAGGGTGCCGGTCATGCGCGGCAGATTGTCCATCAGGCCGTAACTCTTGCCCATCTGCACGATTTCGCCGCTCTCGACCATCTGCGCCAGAGTGGATTTGATGACTTTTTTCAGGGAGGCGTCGGCGTCGAAGTGGTCGAAGATGTTTTTGCTGCGTAGCGGTGCGCCGGACTTGCGGAGTGCGTCGAGCAGGGATTTTTTGGAAAATTTGGTCTTAGTCTGTTTTTTCGGGGGCATGTAAGGTCCAGGGTAAGTTGTGAAAAAAGGCGTCCAGCCAGTCGCGGAAGGAGACGGACCCGGCGGCCGTGAACGAGGTCGTCAGCTGCGGGGTCCACAGTCGCTCGTCGGCGAAGGGGGCCAGTTTGACGGCGTCTTTGGGCGTGCACACGATATGCGTGCAGTCGTTGCGTTCGGCGGCTGCGACAATGGCCTGCCAGTCGGACAGGCTGAACGGGTGGTGATCGGGATAGATCAGGTGACGGACCGGCTTTTCGCCAAGGTCGGTCTTGCAGGTCTGGCAGACCTTGTCCGGGTTGGCGATGGCCGTGACGAGCAGGAAGCGCTGGCCGTCAAGCGTCTCGAGCGTCTCGCCGGTCAGGGCGTTGGCCACGCCACGTGCCGTGACCCGGAAGAAAAAGATGGGCTTGCCGAGGATCGCCAGCTTGATGTGCGCGATGGTCTCCAGGCACCCGTCGTTGTCGAACATGGTGTTGATCAGAAACGCATCGGCCCTGGCCAGGGCGGAAGTGTCCTCGCGCCATGATCCGGCGGGGATGACCCGGTTCCACTCCTCGTCCAGATCGCGTGGGCACAAAAGGCACAGGTTCAGGTCGCGCGCTATGCGCAGGTGCTGATACCCGTCGTCAAGGACGAAAATGTCGGCCATTTTCCGGGCAGCGATCTTGCCTGCCCGTACCCGATTCGGATCGACCAGGATCTGGGCCTGGGGGTGGGTGCGCTTTAAGAGGAGCGGTTCGTCTCCGGCCTCGTGCGGCGGGCTCAGGAGCTGCACCGCGTAGGGCAGATGGGGCGGCTTGCCGCCGTAGCCGCGGGTCAGCACCGTGGGGCGCAGGCCTTCGTCGCGGGCCCAGTCAAGCAGCCAGGACACGACCGGGGTCTTGCCCGTGCCGCCCCAGGAGATGTTGCCGACGCTGATGCAGGGGGCCGGAGGCCGCCAGGAGGCGCGCTTTCCCGACGCGTAGAGCCTGGCGCGCAGGCGCATGAGCCGGGCGTAGACCCGGCTTATGGGGCCGAGCACGTGCGGCATTTGGCTTTGCAGTCGAGAGATGCGTTCAGGAGTCATGTTTGGCGCCGAAAAAGTAAAAAGGGCGGCTCTCGCCGCCCCCGGGATTAATCTCGGGAAGTTCCCAGGAATCGAAGCAGAAAGAGAAACAGGTTGATGAAATCGAGGTACAGGGTCAGCGCGCCAAGGATGGTGCCGCGGCGGACGGCCAGGGCGTCGTCCATGGGCGCGGATTCGCCCATGACTTTGAGCTTCTGCGTGTCGTAGGCGGTGAGGCCGGTGAAGATGAGCACGCCGATACCGCTGATGACGAAATCAAGGGCGGAGCTGGCCATGAAGATGTTGACGATGGAGGCGATGATGATGCCGATGAGCCCCATGAACAAAAAGCTGCCCCAGCCGGTCAGGTCCTTCTTGGTAGTGGCGCCGTAGACGCTCATGGCCGCAAACATGCCTGTGCAGACAATAAAGGCCTTGAAGATGGACCCTGCCGTGTAGACCATGAGGATGGACGACAGCGTAGCACCGGTCAAGGCGCTGTAAAGGAGAAAAAGCCCGGTAGCGGTAACGGCGGACATGCGATGCACGGCACCGGATATGGCCAGAACCAGGCCAAACTGGGCGATGATCAGGCCCCAGAAAATGATGGGATTGGCAAAGATGACCTGGGCGATGGCAGGCGTGCTCGCCACGGTATAGGCAACCACAGCGGTCAGCCCCAATCCCAGAGTCATCCAGTTGTAGACCCCGCGCAGGAAATAGTTGGTCGCCTGCACATCGGTGCGGGTCCGGGATACGGTCTGAAAGTTCATTGCTCCTCCTGTAATCGGTATTGTTGGGTGGACTCCGGCACACTCCTCCACTCTTCGGGGCCGCATCTTACCGATGCCCGCCCTGAGCGGCTTCACGTCCAGAATCAGCCCTTCTGATTTAGGTCATCTGGGGCGCAAGTCAAGGATGGGCGGAGTCCGGCCCAAAAATGGAGCCGAACTGACAAATATTGTCACCCATGCCTTGAATCCACACCGGTTTCTCCGCTCAGGCCACCACGGAAACAAGCAAATATTCCCCCGCAATAAAAAAATCCCTCCCGCCACACCGCGGTCATCCCCGCGAAGGCGGGGATCCATCGCATTTGCAATATGCTGAAAAATAAGGACTTTCAGCCGTCTCTCTGCATGGCACGCCTCCTCTGGCACGACTCTGTGCCAGATCGATACCAAACCCAAAAGCAAAAGAAATGACTCCTTGGCACGAATAATGATAGTAGCCCAATACAAGCATGGATAACCCAACCCAACTTTATTGGAGGATTGTATGAACCGGTTCAGAAAGAATGAAAAAGGCTTCACCTTGGTCGAACTTTTGATCGTTGTGGCAATTATCGGTATTTTGGCAGCGATTGCGATTCCGCAGTTTACGAAGTATAAGAGGAATGCTTCTTTGGCAAATTGTAACTCTGATTTGAGGAATTGTATTTCTGAAGCTGCAGCAAATTTTGCTTTAAATAGTGGAAATTATGTAAATTGCAGCGGCACAGATGGTATTCCAGGAAACAAGCTTGCTTTTGGTGTAAATGCTTCTAGCACTGGGGAGGTTGCTTTGGTAGAATTTGATGGTTCAGCAGCTAGTGTGCCAGAAACAATTACAACGTATGATAATATTTCTATGGATGTTCGTATAGACGACGGAGCTGCTAATTGTACTTTTACGCCATAGAATTAGTAACATTTAGCTAATGCTAGATATTGAGGTCCTCAATGCATATTTATTGAGGACCTTTTATATTTACTGTCATACACTTGGCCCTTTTCCCTCCTCATACTTCCTCATCATCGACCCAAGAACTAAGGAAAGGGGGCACCCATCAAAAGGACCGAGGTCAAGAGAAAGTACTCCTGCGGGCCAGAAAATCAGGTTTTCTCGCCTCGGACAAAACTTATCGATAACATCATGAATTTATTTGTTTTCTGCCTTTTTCGAAATATCAGCGTTCGATGTCGGCGTATTCCGCCGCATCAGTAACCCATCGGGATCTAGGCTGCCGGAGCAGCCCCACCGTCTTGCGACGGCCAGATAATCTTCGATCCCACGCATGCTTGAAGTCCGCCCTTGATCGATAATCCCGCTCCGGGCATGATGCGCAGCATCTTAGCCTCCAAGGAGCCTGTGTGAACTCACCCGACTATATCGATTTTGCGGCCATTACGGCCCTCCTCCAACAAGCCCACGCTGAATCCAGAAACTTCCTTTACGAATTCGAAGTGTACAGCCTGCTCGCAGCTTCCGGGGCCGAGACTCCGCCGCAGGCCAATCTGCTGGTGCGCGGGGCGCGGCCTTCCGATGCGGAGCTGGTGGCCATTCCCGGTGAGCGGGCGGTGCTCAAGATCGTTTCGCCGACCATCGTGCACAAGACCGAGGTCGGAGGGGTGCGGATTGTGGCCAAGACGCCGCAGAGCGTGCGCTCGGCGCAGCGGCGCATGCTCTACGAGGTGCCCGAGAGCTACGCGGTCTGGATCGAGCGCAATCCGGATGCTGCGCCGCCTTCCTATCGGAACCTCAGCGGACAGGCGTTGGTGGCCGCCATCAGCCGGGACGTGAAGGGCGTGCTGCAGGTGCAGTTCATGCCGCCGGACTCCGACACCTTCGGCCACGAGCTCATCGTCGGCCTGCGGCGCACCCGCGAGTTTGGCATGGTCCTCTCGGCCGGACTCGGCGGCACGGACACGGAGCTTTACGCCCAGCGTTTCCGCAAAGGGCAGGCCATTGTGGCTGCGTCCACGGCCATGACCGACGGCCAGACATTTTTCGAGCTTTTCCGTCAGACCATCTCCTACAAGAAACTGGCCGGATTGACCCGGGGGCAGCGCCGCATTGTTTCCGACGAGCAGCTTATCGAATGCTTCGAGAGCTTCGTGGCCATGGCCAATTTCTATTCGCCGGACAATCCGGACGCGCCGTTCATCATCGAGGAACTTGAGGTCAACCCATTCGCTTTCACCGATTATCTGATGGTGCCTCTGGACGGCATGTGCCGCTTTTCTCTGCCCGAAGAGCGCCCGGTGGCGCGCCCGGTGGGCAAGATCCACAACCTGCTGCATCCGGAACGCATCGGTATCATCGGGGTTTCGGCCACGCGCAGGAATTTCGGGCGCATCATTCTGGAAAACATCCTGGCCCAGGGTTTTGACCCGCAAAGTGTCACGATCCTGCGCGAGGGCGGCACGGATGAGTGCGGGGTGGAGTGCGCGCCCGATCTGGCCGCGCTGCCGCACAAGCTCGACCTGCTGGTCGTGGCCGTGGGCGCGGCCCAGGTGCCTGATCTCGTGGAAGACATCATCCGTCTCGACGCGGCCCACGCGGTCATGCTCATCCCCGGCGGCATGGGCGAGACCGAGGACAGTCGCGAGCGCGCCGCCCAGGTCGTGGCCCAGATCAACGCGGCTCACGCCACGGGTGACGGCGGCCCGGTTTTTCTGGGCGCCAACTGCATGGGCGTGGTCTCCCGGCCGGGGCGCTACGACACTTGGTTCATCCCCGAGGAGAAGCTGCCCCGCGATCGGGGCAAGCCCTACCGCCGCGCCGCCCTGGTCAGCCAGAGCGGGGCCTTCATGCTGCACCGCAGCAGCCAGTGCCCGGAGCTGGTGCCGGCGTACATGATCTCCATGGGCAACCAGAACGACCTGACCCTTGGCGATATGGTCAGTTATTTCAAGGATTCGGATCAGGTCGATGTCATCGCGGTCTATGCCGAGGGTTTCAGCGACCTCGACGGGCTGGCCTTTTGCCGGGCCGTGCGCGAGGCGGTCATGGCGGGCAAGGAGGTGGTCTTCTACAAGGCGGGCCGCACGCCGGAAGGCAAGTCCGCCACCAGCGGGCACACGGCCTCACTGGCCGGGGATTTCATGGTCTGCGAGAGCTGCGTGCGCCAGGCCGGGGCCATAGTGGCTCAGAATTTCAATCAGTTCCAGGACCTCTTTCTGCTGGCCGAAACCCTGTACGGCAAGAAGATCCGGGGCAACCGGCTGGCGGCGGTCAGCGGGGCCGGATTCGAGGCCGTGGGCATGGCCGATTCCATCCTGAGCGACGACTATGCCATGCAGCTTGCGCCCTTTGCGCAGGAGAGCGTGGAGAAGATCGCCGGAGTGCTTCGCGAGAAGCGTCTGGATGCGCTGGTCAGTATAGTCAACCCGCTGGACATCAACCCGGCGGCCGATGACGACGCCCACGCCCGCATCGCCGCCATCCTGGCCGCCGACCCCGGCGTGGATGCGGTGGTCCTGGGCCTGGACCCGCTTTCCCCGGCCATGCACACCTTGGTCGAAACGGATGTCCCGGCCTTTGACCTGCATGCCGAAGGCGGCATCGCACGCTTGCTGCCGGAAGTGGCCAGAGGGAGCGACAAGCCCATCATCGGCGTCATCGACGGCGGTCGACTCTACGACCCATTGCGCGACGTGCTCATGGCCGAGGGTGTGCCGGTCTTTCCGGTCTGCGACCGGGCCGTGGCGGCGTTGGCGCAGTATATTCAGGCTCGGCTTTATGCCGATCTGCTGCGGGGCGGGTTGGCGTAGGATTATTTGAGGCTGCGCTGCCGTGATCGGACGCGGTGCAACCGTTCGGTGAAGCCGCCTTCCTGAAGAAAGGCTTCAGCCTGGGCGGCAATCTGCCGGTCCAGGAGATGGCAGGCCAGGTTCAGGAGGGAAAGGGCGGCGTTGGCGGCCAGGGTTTCAGGGGAGAGGGGGGTGCAGGGCGGGGTGGACTTTGTGGACTGGCACGGACTGACACGGACGGGTACGGACCCCGGAGCTGCCTGGACGCTTGGCATTTTGTCCGTGTCGGTCCGTGTAAGTCCGTGTTCGTCCATTCTTTTTATTTCTTCTTTGACCCACCGCCGCACCTCGCCGAGGTTTGCGCAGCGCTTCTTCCTGAAGCGCTGCAGCGCCGGATGCTCCGGTTCAAGCTGCGGCAAGCTGCGTTGGCGCAGGAAATCTTCATAGTCCAGGCGCAGTTCTTCCAGGCTGGCCCGGGCCACATTGGTCAGTTTGAGCTCCATTTTTCTCGATGTGCCTGCGGCCTGGCTGCCTTCGGCGATGTTTTGCACGCCGGAGCGTGCGGCCTGGACCATTTGATCGTGGGTGCGGCTGCGCTTTGCCACGAACTTCTCACAAAACAGTACTGTCACGTCGTAGGCCAGTTGCGCCACCTGGAAGCTTTTGAGGCTTCGGTAGCCGCCGTGCTTTGGAATGAGCGCCTCGACCATGGCCTTCTGTGCGGCCTAGTCTTCCACCACGGCACTCAGGTCGACCTGCATCCCCGCCTCCTTGGCCTTCAGGATCCTGCGCACGATTTTGCCGCTGCGGGTGCGGGGCAGGGCGTCCACGAATTCCACGGAGCGGATCACGGCCACCGGGCCCACTTCCTTGCGGATGTGGGTTTTGAGCATGCGGATGATTTCGTTGTGATCGTCGAGGGCAGCGAACTCCGGTTGCAGCACGACGAGGGCTTTTGCAACCTCGCCCTTGATCTTGTCCGGGATGCCGATGACGGCTGCGTCGGCCACGGCCTTGTGGGCCAGGAATGCGTTTTCCAGTTCCACGTTGCCGATGCGGTGCCCGGCGATATTCATGACGTCATCGGAGCGGCCGTGGATCCAGATCAGGCCGTCCTCGTCACGGGTGGCAATGTCTCCGGCCCAGTATTTGTCGGGGCCGAGCGGCCAGTAGGTGGCGTCGTAGATTTCGGGCTTGCCGTGGATGTCGAGCATCATGGACGGCCAGGGCCTGGTCACCACGAGGTTGCCGGCGACCCCGTCCTCCACGGTGTTGCCGTCCTCATCGACGATGTCCACCTCGATGCCGGGCATGGGCCGGTGTACGGAACCGGGTTTCAGCACCGAGACCGGGAAGGGGGTGATCATGCATCCGCCGGTTTCGGTTTGCCACCAGGTGTCGAGGATGGGGCACTGGGAGTGGCCGATGTATTTGTAGAACCACAGCCAGGTGTCCGGCGCGATGGGTTCGCCCACGCTCCCCAGCAGGCGCAGGGTCGAGAGGTCGTGCATGCGCGGGTACTGGTTGCCGTAGCGCATGAGCATGCGGATGACCGTGGGCGCTGTGTAGAGGATGGTCACGCCGTAGCGGGCCACGATGTCCCACATGCGGTCGGCCTGGGGGTAGAGGGGATGCCCCTCGTACATGACTGTGGTCGTGCCGGCGATGAGCGGGCCGTAGACCACGTAGCTGTGCCCGGTGATCCAGCCCATGTCGCCGGTGCACCAGAAAATGTCCGTGGGTTTTATGTCAAAGACCCAGTCGAGGCTGCGGTGCAGGCCGACCATGTATCCGGCGTGGCCGTGCACGATGCCCTTGGGTTCACCCGTCGTGCCCGAGGTGTGCAGGATGAAGAGCGGGTCATCCGCATCCATGATTTCCGTGGCCGCGTCGGAGCGCTCCTGGCGCACCAGGGCGTCGTACCAGATGTCCCTGGCCTCGCCCATGTCAACGTCGAGCTTGGCGCGGTTGACCACAACCACCGTCTCGACGCAGTCGCAACCGCTGACCAGGGCCTCGTCCACCGTGGCTTTCAGATTGATGATGCGCCCGTTGCGGTAGAACCCGTCGGCAGTGATCACCAGCTTGGCCTCGACCTCGGTGATGCGCTGGCGCAGGGCCTTGGCCGAGAACCCGGCGAAGACCGCGCAGTGCACGGCCCCTATCTTGGCGCAGGCCAGCATGGCCATCATGGTCTGGGGGATGAGCGGCATGTACAGGATCACGCGGTCGCCCTTGCCAAGGCCCAGGGAGCGCATGGCGTTGGCCAGCCTGTTCACCTCGCGGTACAGTTCGTAGTAGGTGTATTTTTTCGTGTCACCGGCCTCGCCTTCCCAGATCAGCGCCAGCTTGTTCTTGTTGGCCGTGGCGATGTGGCGGTCGAGGGCGTTGTAGACGATGTTGCACTGGGCGCCCTTGAACCAGCGGTAGCGCGGTGCCTCGGAGTCATCGAGGACGGTGTCCCATTTGTGGAACCAGTCCAGTTCCAGGGCCGCGTCCTCCCAGTAGCCCAGCCCGTCGGCCTTGGCCGAGGCCTGGGCCGAAGCGAATTCCTGCGGGTTGACATTGGCTTCGATGACCAGTTGGGGCAGGGGGCGGAAGACGAGTTCCTCGCTATAGGCCATGTCTGATTCTTTCATGGCATTCTCCTTGCGCGGCAGGCCGCGTTTCATGCCGGTGCGTCGTTCCATGTGGTGTACTCGTTTTGGTGTTCGGGGGAAGCCGATTCTCGGCTAATGGCCATTTGCGGCAGGTAAGCGCCGCTAGAGCTGCAAAATTTTCTTCAGTTCGCCGATGCGCCGCCGGCTGACCGGGAGCTCGATCTTCTTGCGTCCGGCCGTGCGCAGCATGAAATTGCCGCCGGGCATGGACGCGATTTCCGTGACCATGTCCAGGTTGACCAGGTACTTGCGGTGTACGCGGCAGAAACGATGCGGCCGCAGGCGCGCTTCCAGGTTCTTGAGGCGGTAGGAGGTCAGGAAGCGATCCTGGGCCGTGTGCACGAAACTGTAGTCCTCGTAGGCCTCCACGTACACGATCTGCGTATAGGGAATGAGGATGTGGCGGCCTTCCTGGTTGACGGGGAGCTTCTCGATTTCGGGCGAGCGTTCCCGGCTCATGTCCCAGGCCTGGCGCAGGGCGTTGACAAAGACCTCTTCTTCGTCGTCGCCCATGGACAGTTGCACGGTCTCTTCGCTGATCTGCTGCCGTGACTGCAGGGGTTGGGTCGGGGGCGCGGCCTTTTTGCGCGGCAGCAGGGGGCGCAGGCGCTCGATGGAGCGCGCGAAGCGGTTCGCGTTGGCGGGCCAGAGCAGATAGTCGGCGGCGCCGAGTTCGAAGGCGGTGAAGGCCTGGTCCTCTTCCGTGGCCAGGAAGATGAGCGCGGGCGGGTCGTCACCCTGGGCCAGATGCGCGGCCAGTTCCATGCCGCTGACCCCGTGGGGCAGGTCGGTGCCCATGAAGAAGACGTCGTAGGGGATGAATGTCAGCATCTCCAGGGCTTCGAACGAGGACACGGCTTCCCCCAGCACGGCAATCTCCTTGACAGGAGAGAGCATGTCTCGCAATTGGGACCGCACTTCGGGGTCCGGGTGAAGAAGCAATGCTTTGAGTTTGGACATGGCGCCAGCCTGGTCGCGGGTAATGGGGTAAACGATCATATATACCTGATTTCAAAAGTCCTCAAGTTCTGTTCGCGTCGTGGTCTGGGAGCTTTCAGGCGAAGCCCGCCGATGGTTTTTATTTCTGCTGCTTTAAAATTAACTATCCGATTTTATTTGTCTTTCTCTGGAGACACGCCCTCGCGGACGTATTGGACATCGCAGGGGAAATAAAATATCAATACCCGTTTAACCCGTAATAAACGCGAGTACCTTTCCCCACACAGGCAATATGGCAACACAAGAACATATCAGAAACTTCAGCATCATAGCCCACATAGATCACGGAAAGTCCACCCTGGCCGACCGGATCATGGAAAAGACCGGGCTCATTTCCGACCGCCAGAAAAAGGACCAGTACCTTGACCGCATGGAACTGGAGCAGGAGCGCGGCATCACCATCAAGGCCCAGAGCGTGCGCATCCCCTACAAGGCCCGTGACGGACGCGATTATATCCTGAACCTCATTGACACGCCCGGACACGTGGACTTCTCCTACGAGGTCTCGCGCAGCCTGGCCGCGTGCGACGGGGCGCTGCTTGTGGTCGACGCCACCCAGGGCGTGGAAGCCCAGACCCTGGCCAACGTCTACATGGCTCTCGACAATGACCTTGAAGTATTGCCGGTCCTGAACAAGATCGATCTGCCCAGCGCCGAGCCCGAACGGGTGGCGGAGGAGATCGAAGAGGTTATCGGCATCGATTGCACGGATGTGGCCAAGGTTTCGGCCAAGTCGGGCCTTGGTGTGGAAGACCTGCTCGAAAGGCTGGTAGAGAGGGTGCCCCCGCCCAAGGGCGATACGGATGCGCCCTTGAAGGCCCTGATCTTCGACTCCTGGTACGACTCGTATCAGGGCGTGGTCGTGCTTTTCAGGGTGCTGGAGGGCCGGGTCAGGAACGGCCAGCGCGTGCAGATGTGCGCCACGGGCAAGAAGTTCGAGGTGACCAAGCTTGGCGTGTTTTCCCCCGAGCCCATGGACATCAAGACGCTCGCCGCCGGCGAGGTCGGATTTCTGTGCGCGGCCATCAAGGAGCTCAAAGACGCCCAGGTCGGCGACACCATCACCGACCCCGACAATCCTACGGCCACCCCCTTCCCCGGCTTCAAGACCATCAAGCCCATGGTCTTCTGCGGTCTGTACCCAGTGGAGCCGGCGGAATACGACACCTTGAAGTCCGCCCTCGAAAAGCTGCAACTCAACGACGCGGCCCTGCACTACGAGCCCGAAACCTCGCAGGCCCTGGGCTTCGGCTTTCGCTGCGGCTTTCTGGGCCTTCTGCACATGGAAGTCATCCAGGAACGCCTGGAGCGCGAGTTCCAGGCCAGGCTCATCGCCACGGCTCCTTCGGTCATCTACAGAGTTACACGTATTGACGGCGCGACCTTTGACATTGACAATCCGAGCAATCTTCCCCCGCAGGAGAAGATCCAGTCCATCGCCGAGCCCTTCGTGCGCATGGAGATCCACGTCCCCAACGATTATGTCGGCAACGTGCTGGGCCTGTGCGAGGAGAAGCGCGGCATCCAGAAGGACATGCGCTACATGACGTCCACCCGCGTGGTCATCAGCTACGAGCTGCCCTTCTCGGAGATAGTCTATGACTTCTTCGACCGCCTCAAATCCGTGACCAAGGGTTTCGCCTCCCTGGATTACGAGGTCATCGACTACCGCGTGGCCGACCTGGTCAAGCTCGACGTGCTCATCAACTCCGAGCCCGTGGATGCCATGTCCGTCATCGTGCACCGCTCCAATGCGGCGTACCGGGGCCGCGCCCTGGCGCTGAAACTCAAGCGGGTCATCCATCGCCAGCTGTTCGAGATCATCATCCAGGCGGCGGTGGGCAGCAAGATCATAGCGCGTGAGCGGGTCGCGCCCATGCGCAAGAACGTCACCGCCAAGTGTTACGGCGGTGACATCACCAGAAAGCGCAAGCTTCTGGAAAAACAGAAAGAAGGCAAGAAGCGCATGAAACGCATGGGCAGCGTGGAGATTCCGCAGGAAGCGTTCCTGGCCGCCCTTCAGTCCGATGAATAGATTCCTTTCAATAATAACTGCTTCGGCAGATTACGTACCAGGCAGGTAGAGACATGAACCCTCGTTGGCAGACAATGCTCAAAGAATACGCCGAAGCCCTCATCGTGGCGCTTGTTCTGGCGTTTATAATTCGGTCCTTTGTGGTCCAGGCTTTCAAGATTCCGTCCGGATCCATGCTCCAGACTCTGCAGATCGGCGACCATCTGCTGGTCACCAAGTTCGCCTATGGCGTCAAAATTCCCTTCACCAACACCATGATCATTGAGCGCGACGGCCCGGAGCGCGGCGACGTCATCGTGTTTGATTTTCCCGAAGACCCGTCCAAGGATTTCATCAAGCGCGTCATCGCCGTGCCGGGGGATGTGATCGAGATCCGCGAGAAGAAGGTCTTCCTCAATGGCGAGGAGCTGCAGGAGTCCTATATCCAGCACGTGGATGCCTCCGCCTCAGTGCCTCGGCGGGATAATTTCGGGCCGGTCATGGTGCCGGAGAACAAGTACTTCGTCATGGGCGACAACCGCGATGAATCCTACGATTCCCGCTTCTGGGGGTTCGTGGAGCGCAACACCATCGCCGGCAAGGCGCTTATCCTCTATTGGTCCTGGGAAAGCCTGACCAACGTGCGCTGGGAACGCATCGGGCAGATGGTGGAATAGCATGATCGCCAAGGTCTCCACCGCTGCACTGCTGGGAATCGACGGATTCTCCATCGAGCTTGAGGTGGACCTGGCGCGCTCGGGCATGCCGGCCTTCATCATGGTCGGTCTGGCCGAAGGGGCGGTGCGCGAAGCCAAGGAGCGGGTTTTCTCGGCACTCAAGAATTCCGGGTTCAAGCTTCCGCCCAGCCGCATCACCGTGAACATCGCCCCGGCCGACATCCGCAAGGAGGGTTCGGCCTACGATCTCCCCCTGGCCCTCGGCCTTCTGGCCGGGGCGGAAGTCATTGACCAACAAAAGCTCTCCGGCCTGTATCTGGCCGGGGAGCTTTCTCTTTCCGGGGAGCTAAAACCCGTGTCCGGCGTGCTGCCCCTGGCCCTGCGCGCCCGCGAGGCCGGGGCGCGCGGCATGATCGTGCCCGAAGCCAACGGCCAGGAGGCCGCAGTGGTGCAGGGGTTGCCGGTCTTTGCCTGCAAGAGCCTGTCCCAGGTCGCGCGCTTTGTGTTGGGCGAGGAATCTCTTGAACCCCTGGCCTGCGATGTCCCGGCGCTGTGGGGCGAGCGCGAGCATTTCCGGCGCGATTTCTCCGAGGTCAAGGGGCAGGAGCGGGCCAAGCGGGCCATCGAGATCGCCTGCGCCGGTTCGCACAACATGCTCTTCATCGGCCCGCCCGGCAGCGGCAAGACCATGCTTTCAAGCCGCATCCCCACGGTCCTGCCGCCCTTGAGCTTCGACGAGGCGCTGGAAGTGACCAAGGTCTATTCCGTGGCCGGCAAACTGCCCCCGGACCAGCCACTGATGGTTGCCAGGCCTTTCAGATCTCCCCATCACACCATTTCCGATGCCGGACTCATTGGCGGCGGCCACTATCCACGGCCGGGAGAGCTTTCCCTGGCCCACCGGGGGGTGCTCTTTCTGGACGAGCTTCCCGAATTCAAGAAGCATGTCCTTGAGGTCCTGCGTCAGCCCCTGGAAGAGGGCCGCGTGACCATTTCGCGGGCCGCCGTGTCCCTCGAATATCCCGGCGACGTCATGCTCGTGGCGGCCATGAACCCCTGTCCGTGCGGGTATCTGGGCGACGAAAAGCACCACTGCTCATGCACGCCCATCCAGATTCAGCGCTACCGCTCCCGGCTTTCGGGCCCGCTTCTGGACCGCATCGACCTGCATGTGGAGGTCCCCGCCGTACCCTACCGGGACTTGAAGCAGGAGCAGGGCGGGATCAGCTCCGCCGTCATGCAGGAGCGCATCAACGCCGCCCGTCAGGTGCAGCGTGAGCGCTACGCGGGACTGCATTTTTCCTCCAATTCCGAGCTTTCGGGCAAGTGGCTGGAGCGTTTCTGCCGCCTGACCGCGAGCGAACACGCCTTTCTGGAAGGCGCGGTGCAGCGGCTGGGCATGTCGGCCCGGGCCTTTGTGCGCGTGCTGCGCATCTCCCGAACCATCGCCGACCTCGCCGGGGACACCGATCTTACGACCACGCACCTGGCCGAAGCCATCAACTATCGGGGTCTGGACCGTCAGAGCCGGGAGTGAGGCTTTGGCGGTTGTCAGCTTGCGGGCCATTGGTGTAGGCTTTGCCCATGAATGTGAATGGAGGAGCCGAAAATGACCTCGATTTTTGACGATCGCGCCTACAAAGGCACCCTGACCCGCCGGGACTTCATCAGGCTTTCCGCCCTGGCCGCCGTTTCCACGGCCGTGGCCGGTTGCGCCGCCAACCCCGTGACCGGACAGAGCCAGCTCATGCTCATGGGCGAGGGCGAGGAAATCCAGATCGACAGGGTCAACGCCCCGCATCAGTTTTCCGCAGATTACGGCGTGACCCAGGACGCGGCCCTGCTCTCCTATGTCGGCGGCGTGGGCGCGCGATTGGCCAGGGTCACCCACCGTACGCACATGCCGTACAGGTTCACCGTGGTCAACGCCACGTACGTCAACGCGTACGCCTTTCCCGGGGGGAGCATCGCCATCACCCGCGGCATCCTCGCCGAACTGGACAACGAAGCGGAGCTTGCCGGGCTCGTCGGCCACGAACTCGGGCACGTCAATGCCCGTCATACGGCGGCGCGCATGTCCAAAGGCCGAATACTCGGCACCCTGGTGGGTGGGGCCTCCCTTCTCGCGGGTGCGGCCAGTGAGAGCCTTGGCAATCTGGCCGGGACCGTGGGCGGGCTCGGCGCGAGCCTTTATCTGGCCAAGTACAGCCGGGAAGACGAGCGACAGGCCGACGAATTGGGCATGGAATACATGGTCGGCGGCGGGTATGCGCCGCAGGGCATGGTCGGGCTCATGGACGTGCTGCGTTCCATGAGCAGGCGTCAGCCCAGCGCCATCGAGGCCATGTTCTCCTCGCATCCCATGAGCGTCGAGCGTTACGACACGGCCGTGGCCCGTTCACGCACCCGCTTCGGGGGCAGTCAGAATCTTCCCGTGTACCGCGAGCGCTACATGGACTCCATTGCCTCTCTGCGCAGACTCGCGCCCATGTTCAAGTTCTTCCAGGAAGGGGACAAGGCCATGGGCGCCAAAGAGTATCAAGTGGCCCAGGGTCGTTACGCCGAAGGGCTCAAGATTTCTCCGAACGATTATGCGGGGCTGGTCATGATGTCCAAGTGCCAGATCGCCCAGAAAAAAGGAAAGGCCGCTCAAGATTATGCGGCCAGGGCGCGGCGGGTCTACCCCACCGAGGCGCAGGCCCATCACATGCATGGCGTGGCGTCCATCCTGGAAAAAGACTACTCCAGGGCCCTGGCGGATTTTTCGGCGTACGAGCGGATTTTGCCCGGCAACCCCGCCACGGTGTTCATGAAGGGTTTTTCCTACGAAGGCATGAAGGACAAGAAGAACGCAGCTCAGGAATACCATCGGTACCTCAGAGTCGTGACCCAGGGCGAGATGGCCCGGCACGCCTATTCCAGGCTCAAGACCTGGGGATACCTGTAAACCTGACGGCACACAGCAAAAAGAGGCCATTCGGGAACGGGTGGCCTCTTTGTTTGAGGAAAGCATGAAAGCGATGACATTGATCTGGACCATGGTAGTTGCCTGCCTTCTCTGTTTCGGCAATCCGGGCCAGGCCGAAGAGGCCAAGCCCGTTTCCGAGAGCGCGGCGGTACTGTCCACCTTTTTTCAAAACAAATCCAAGGAGATCGCCGACCTGCAGCGGGAAGTGAACACCCTGCAGGAGCAGCTGGGACAACTTGAGCCCGGCTTCGCCGCTTCTCTCGAAGCGGCCCGCGATCGTCTGCAGACTCTCGACGTCATGGCTCGCATGGTCAAAACCAACCCGTACGACATGCGTGTCGCTCTGGCCGAAGCCACATACCTGCAATTGACCCTGGCCAGGGACTTTGAACCCTTGACGGCGCTGGTTCGCGAGGTCCGGGCCAAGGCCGTGACTTTAGGATCCTTGCAGGAAGACTTGGAACGAAAGTGGGCTGCGGGCCAGGACAAGACTGTGCGCGAGGATGTGCAGGCCATTCGCAAGAATGTTGCGGACGTGGCCCAGACAGCGAAGGGAGTGCAGGAGCGGGTGGAAAAACTGCAGGCCCAGGTGGAGGAAATCCAGAGCCGGACCGCCGAGTGGGTCGCAACCTTCCAGACGCAGCTTCCGCTTATCTGGAAGGCCGAATTTCTCGACGCCAAGGAGTTCAGGCTTCTGCCAGCGGGAGGGTCCGACATCGAAAAGGACATGAATGACTGGTTCCTCAACCTGAAGACGCTTTTCGTCGGACAGTACTCGTCCTCCACCACGGAGCGCGAAGACTGGGCCGGAATGCTTGTCCTGTTCTGGCTGCCGTTCGTGTTCATTGGGTTTGCGGCGTATCGTTTTCTGAAGGGCGTGTTCGAAAATGGCCGCGCGGGCGGGCGACTGACCTCGGCTTTTGGCATCGTCTGCCTGTCCCTGGCCCTGTCCCTGCTCGCCGCTTTTCTTGCCGGTCAGGTCAAACAGACCTCCCTGCTACTGGTTGCCACGCATGTGCTCATGCTGCTGGGGGTGCAGGCCCTGGCCTGGGTTTTCCGTAACGTGCGCGGCGTGTTGCAGAAAAAAAGCCTGCAGCCTTTGCTCCCGCTGGTTTTTTTGTCCATCAGCGTTTCCGTCCTGGATATCTTGCGTCTGCCCCAATGGCTGGAACATCTGTCATGGGTTGGCCTGGTCGTGCTGAGCAGCCTTTTCTTTGGCATGATCCAGCCGGAACTGCGCTACGAGCGCTTCGTCCGTCGCGCCCATCCCTATGTCATGGCCATCCTGGTGGCCTTTGCCGTGCTTGGTTGGGGCAACCTCGCCGTGCTGGCCAGCACCCTGTGGGGCGTTCTGGCCCTTGCTCTGCAACTGGGTATCGGCGCGACGAGCGTGGTGCGGGCCCTGTTCGAAAAGCTGGACAAGAGCGGATTCAAGGCGCTGGTGGCGGATCTGGCCGTGACCTTTCTCACCCTGCTGGTCTGGCTTGTCGTGGTGCTCGGGATCATGGCCTGGGTCTCCATCAATCTGGGCACCAATATCGTCTATGAAAAGCTGTCGACACTGGAGTTGAACTGGGGTGATTTCTCCTTTAACTTCCTGCGGCTGGGCGTTGTGCTGTTGCTGTTTCAGGTGGTCCGTTCCCTGGCGCTGGCCTGGAAAACGGTCCTGGACAGCGAAAATCTGCGCTGGAAGAATATCGACCACGGTGCTGCGGCCTCGCTGCAGCGCATCGGCATCTATTGCCTGTGGATGCTCTATGGCCTGGTCAGCGTGAACCTGCTCGGCATCAGCCTGACCAATTTCGCGGTCATCGCCGGTGGCCTTTCCGTGGGCATCGGTTTCGGCATGCAGACCATCATCAGCAATTTCATCAGCGGGCTCATCCTGCTCTTTGACCGCGCCATTCAGCCCGGTGATGTCATCGAGGTCAACGGAATCTGGGCCAAGGTCATGAGCGTCAACATCCGCAACACCGAAGTCCAGACCTTTGACAACGCCAAGATATTCCTGCCCAACTCGACCCTCATCGCCAATCAGGTCACCAACTGGACGCACCGCAACGATGTGCGCATCCGCCGCGACGTGCTGGTGGGCGTGGCCTATGGCTCTGATGTGCAGCTGGTCAAGAAGCTCTTGCTGGAAGCGGCCTCCGAGCATCCGGCCGTGATGTCCAGCCCCGAGCCGTTCGTGCTTTTCAGTGACTTCGGTGCAAGTTCGCTTGATTTCACCCTGCGATTCTGGGTGCGGCATGTGGATTTCGGGCTGTCCTCGTGTTCCGAGATCCGTGAAAGCATCGACGCCAAGTTTCGCGAGAACCGCGTGGAAATCCCCTTTCCGCAGATGGACATGCACGTGCGCTCCGGCGATGGGTTGCTGCGGATCAAGAACGAAGCTTAGGCATTTTGCGGATCATGCTGAAAAGGCCATCCCTCGATCGGGGGATGGCCTTTTTTCGTGTTGCTTTGTCTGCGTCCTGTTCTCCATTCTCTTCGCGAAGATTGGCGCAACCTTTGAACAAAAAACGAACAGTTTGGAAACACGAAACAAACAGATTTTCTACGGCTTGGCTACATTGGCGCGGTTTGGTGGAGATATGTTCAAAACATATTTAATATGCCAAAATAAAAGTAAATATTAAGAACATGCTGTTTTCTTCAGGCAAAAACGGGGCAAAAAAGAGGAGCTGCGCACAACCGTTATGCACGGCAGCACAGTTCTGTTGGGATTGCAGGTTAGGAACACGGAAGGAACAGTGGCGGGAATTGGAGTGTTCCCATTTTTCTTTCAGGCCGACGGGGGTGTGTTAATGTTGATAAGCCATATAAGTACTCAATTTGAAATGATATTTTTTGAACATCTGACTTCGGTGCAGGCAGATGTCCCTTCGGGAGGCGTGGGCGCGTGACGGATTGCGGCAAAATGACGTTGTCATTTTGTTCGTTTCGTATTTAATAGCCTGAGATGTTGGAGAATTTATTGTTTGCTAGGATGTTCGTTCCAAACGAACGTAAAAAGGCATGCCGGTGCGCCCTGCATGATGGTGTCGGAGCGCCGCATGGACAGCCGTGGGCTGTAGCCTTGAGCAAAGGGTTCGTCCCGGGAACAGGACAACGTGTAGCCAAGCTCCGGGTCCAGACCCATGTTTACATAGGCGCTGGCATAGGCGCAGCGCGTGACGGAAAAGGAAAGGGACGATTCCGTCAGCGTCACGCCTTCCAGAACCAGGGCATCGTCTTCCTGCCAGCGTGCAAGGACCGTGGCGAAGTGCGCAAGGCTCGGTTTGTCCGGGGCCAGCTGGGCGAAGGCTGCTCCCGCCGCCCTGGCATCGGCCGTGATGGCCTCGGTCAGAATTTTGTCTGCCTGCCCGGGGCCGACATGCTCTTTCAGAGCCTCCCGGATCCGGGCGACAAGCCCGGCCTGGGCCGTGCGGACGGTGATCATGCTCATGGCGCCTCTTTGCTTTCGGTGCATACTGGGGTAGTGGGCAGAACATGCCCGCAATGCATTCTCCCCTGCTTTTCCGGGACAGCGAATTTCCCGGTCAAGGCCCGGCCCTGGCGGACCAGGACCACCTTGAACTGGATGAATCCGGCCGCAGGGCCCTCCTTTGCCGAACCTGCGCCCAGCCCGTGGCCCGCACGCGGGACCGCATCAGCGTGGGCGGCAAGCATGTTCACTCCGTGTTCAACCCCGCAGGCATCCTCTTCGAGGTCGGCTGCTTTGCCCTGGCGCCGGGGTGCCGTTTCGAGGGGGAATTCACCCACGATTTCACCTGGTTTCCGGGCTATGCGTGGCGCTTTGCCATGTGCCGGCGGTGCGCCTCTCATCTGGGCTGGGAATATCGCGGCGCGGGGGACGGGTTCGCGGGACTGATCATGGCTGAACTGCGCGAGTCCGGTTCATGACTTGTCTTTGTCCTTGGGCTGCCAACTGCAGCTCTTTGATGCCGGGCCTCAGCCCCTGATGCCGATTTTGGGAAACACGACCTTCATGAGCACCAACCAGATGCCGACCAGAAGTAACAGATACAGTAAACTTTCCATTCAATCCTCCATGGGTTTACGTGCCGAACTTACTTCATGCGCACGCCGAGGGCCTGCGTCAACATGCGCGGGGAAAATCACGGCATGACGGAGATGGATTCCTTGCCCGAACCAGGGTTTACAGACCTTGTCGACGCGCACTGTCACCTGCAGGACGGCTTTCTGCGCCGCAGCCTGGAGCCCGCCCTGATCAGGGCGCGGGCGGCCGGGGTGCGCTTGATGTGCTGCAACGGGACCCACGAGGGGGATTGGCGGTATGTGCTGGGGCTGGGCCGCAGGCATGGCGACATCTGCGTGTCGCTTGGGCTGCATCCCTGGTACGTTGGGGAGCGGGGGGGCGATTGGCTGGCGCGTCTTGAGGAGCTGGTGGCGGCCAATCCCGTCGGAATAGGTGAGATCGGGCTCGACAATGCCCTGGACGCACGCAACGACGCCGAGCAGGAAGAGGTTTTTTTGGCCCAGATGGAATTGGCCGTGAAATACGAACGCCCCGTGACGGTCCATTGCCGCAAAGCCTTTGGCCGTTTGGCGGATTTGGTCAAAGCCATGGCCGAGAGGCCGCCGTACATGATGCTGCACGCCTACGCCGGGTCCCATGAGATGGTCCCGGTGTTTGAGAAGCTGGGGTTTCATATATCCATCTGCGCCTCCATCACCAGGACCGCCAACCGCAAGGCGAGGACGGCCTGCGTGCGGGTTTCGCCCGAAAGGCTGCTGGTCGAGTCCGACAGCCCGGCCATTGCGCCGGTCGGGGTGGATTTCGAGCGCAATGAACCGACGTATCTGCCCATGGTGGTGCAGGCGCTGGCGGAGCTGCGGGGGGAGGAACCGGAGGTGGTGGCGGCGCGGACGGCGGCCAATGCGCGGGAATTTTTTCGGTGTTGCGAGGGTGATGGCGCACCGTTGTAATAAAACGTAGGGGCAGGCCTGCGTGCCTGCCCTTCTTCGCCCCCCATGCCGCCCGATATCCGGTGCCGGGCTCAGTCAGACAGTCGATCCGCTGCGGATGAAACGAACCGCCAGGCCTTGGACCGAGCAGGTGTTTACTGGGAATGGTATTGTGGTGGGTGGCGGCCTCCCGGTTCGCGTCGTCTGCATCGGCTCGAAACTCCTTCACCGGCCTCGTAAGGGCCAATCGTCGCTCCTCGAACATCGATTTGCGCTTCGTACGGCTGGCGACGATTGACCCGACGATGCCTGGCTCAGTCAGACAGTCGATCCGATGCAGACGACGCGAACCGGAAGGCCTCGGACCGAGATGTGGGCGTGATGTTTTCAGTGCATGGTGATGAAAAGCTTGGATTGCCGCGTCGAAGACTCCCTCGCAGAGCGTTATCAGGCTCGTCATCGCGAGCGCAGCGCGGCGATCCATCTTCATTCCGGACTGCGGGACATGGTGATGAAAAGCATGGATTGCCGCGTCGAAGACTCCCACGCAGAGCCTGGCTTCTCGCAATGACGACGTTATTAGGTCCGTCATCGCGAGCGCAGCGCGGCCTGGTCAGGCTCCGCGTGAGATCCCTCTTCACTTGATACTTTTGAGCATTAAGAGAGACGATACAATCCGTTATGGAGGATGAACAATGATGCAATTCGCCCGGACCATGCAGCTCATCGGCGAGGACGGTCTGGCCCGGCTGCAGGGGGGGACGGTGGCCGTGTTCGGCCTCGGGGCCGTGGGGTCCTACGTGGTCGAGGCCCTGGGCCGGGCCGGGGTGGGGAATCTTGTGCTTTTTGACCATGATACCGTGGGCCTCTCCAACATCAACCGGCAGCTCTTCGCCCTGCACTCCACCGTGGGCAGGTACAAGGCGGATGTGGCCCGCGAGCGGGTGCTGGACATAAATCCCGATTGCCGGGTGGAAGCGCGCGTCCAGTTCGTGGACGGCGACAACGTGGCCGGGCTCATGGAGCCGCGCTTCGACGTGGTCGTGGACGCCATCGACGGGGTCAACTCCAAGGTCAACCTCATCGTGGCGGCGCGCGAGGCCGACCTGACCGTGGTGGCAAGCATGGGCGCGGCGGCCAAGCTGGAGCCCTCGAAAATTCTGGCTGCGGATATTTCAAAGTCGTTCATGTGCCCCCTGGCCCAGATCATCCGCAAGCGCCTGCGCCGCCGGGGCGTGACCAGCGGTGTGCGGTGCGTGTTTTCCACCGAAGCCGCACTGAACAAGAACGAACCCGTTATCGAGGAAGCCCCGGAGCAGGGGGTCAGCGGCAGGCCGCGCGCGCCCATCGGGTCCATCTCGTACCTGACGGGGATGTTTGGCCTGTACGTGGCCAGCGAGGTCGTGCGCGAATTGCTTGGTGGATTCGAGGCGGTCAGAAACGACGAAAATGCGGAGGGTGAAGAATGAGGATGCGCCTTTATATACTGTGCTTCGCGGCCTTGCTGTCCGCCTGCTCCCAGAATCAGGACTGGCGCACGGCCAGCCGTGAACCTGCCGGGATCGCGCCGGACCCGGCCGCGACGCAGGAGGCCGTGCTGCATGTCTACGGGGCCGATGCCTGGGGCTGGCGCGGCTGGTTCGCCATTCATACCTGGATAGCGGCCAAGGGAGTTGGAGAATCATCCTATACGGTCTACGAGGTCATCGGCTGGCGTGCGTCGCGCGGTCTGCCCGTGGTGCGCATCGAAAAGGATTACGCGGATCGCTACTGGTTCGGGGCCACGCCACGGCTACTCAAGGAGCACCGGGGCGAGGAGGCGCAGAGGCTGATCGAGGCCGTGGACCGGGCCGCCAAAGAATATCCCTGGCCGACAGAATACAAGGCCTTCCCCGGTCCCAACAGCAACACGTTCATCGCCTGGATCGGGCGGCAGGTCCCGGAGTTGGGGTTGAAGCTGCCTTTTTCGGCCATAGGCAAGGGATACTCCGGGCTGAACTGAGGCCCGGCCGCAATGGGCCGAAGGCAATAAAAAACCCCGCATATCAGATGATTGCGGGGTTTTGTGCGTGATCAGTTCAGCTTGAGCTTGAGTCCGATTTTGGCCAGGTGCATGGCCTGGAAGCGCATGCCTTCAAGTTCGTTTTCCGATGGCTGGCGCGAGCCGTCACCGGCCGCGATGGTACTGGCCCCGTAAGGCGATCCCCCGGTGATTTCATCCATGCGCATCTGCCCCTGGAATGAATAGGGCAGGCCGACCACCACCATGCCCTGATGCAGCAGGTAGGTGTGGAAGGACAGAATGGTCGATTCCTGGCCGCCATGCTGGGTCGCGGAGGACGTGAACACCCCGCCGGGCTTGCCGACCAGGGCGCCCTTCATCCACAGACCGCCGGTGCCGTCCAGGAACTGTCGCATCTGACCGGTCATGTTGCCAAAACGGGTGGGCGTGCCGAAAAGGATTGCGTCGGCCTCGGCCAGGTCATCCACCGTGGCCACTGGCACGTCGGCCTGGGCCTTGGCCGCGTCAAGGGCGCCCATTTTGGCCAGAATGTCGTTGTCCAGCGTCTCCGGGACGCGGCGCACCGTAACTTCCACCCCGGGAATTTCAAGGGCCGCCGCGGCAGCAGCCTCTGCCATCGTGCGAATATGTCCGTAGGCGGAATAGTAAATGATGAGCATTTTCATGAGCGCTCTCCAAATGATTTAGGGTTGAGTGCTGAGTATCAAACAAACTTGATAAGTATTACTATCGATTATTGAGGATCTGAAAGGCTGAGTCAAGGGGGGTGGAAATGATTGCATGAGATTTCAGCATGCCATCCCCCGCGTATCCGCCGTCAGGGCGAGGCGCAGGGAAAAAGATCCGGCGCGGATAAAAACGGTGAAGATAACGCGGATGCGCTCAGCCTGCGGCCAGGTCCCTTTCCCAGGCCTTTTGCCGGGCCCTGGTTTCGGGCCAGGTCAAGGTGTCCTTAAAACCGTGGGGCGTGTCGGCGCGGACCGTAATGACCTGTTCCTGCTTGTTCCGCGTAACGGTAACTTCCACGGCGTCGCCATGGCTTCTGGCTTTGGGGGCAAAGGACGCCAGGCAAGCGGCGGCTTCAGCCAGGACCTTCGGGCTCCAGTCCTGGCCAGGAACCGGAATTCCCACGGCATCGGGGCCGGGAAAGCTTTTGAGCTCAAGGACATAGTGCTCGGGGGCGATCAGGCGCAGAAGTTTCTGATTGTCCTTGTGATCCCGGCCCATGACCATCCACTGCTCCCCGGACTCGTCCCTGCGCCAGAGCTGGCGGCCGACGTTGGCCAGGTCGAAATACGGGGCAAGGGGCCGGGGGAAGGCGCGCAGGATGGGCCAGTAGCGGCGGGCGGATTCCCTTTCGCCAAGGCGGCACCCTCCGGCCTGGGTCGGGATTGTGGTCACGCCCAGCTCTTTGGCCAAAGCGTACTGGCCCTTGCGGCCCCGTCCGCACAGCGAAGGCAGGCGGGAGCGGTCCACCAGCCCCGATTCCTCCATGGGGGTGGGCGGAAGCAGTCCCGCGCTCAAGGGGCGCAGCAGCACGTCGCGCACATCGGCATCGTTGCGGATGATGTTCAGCGTGTCGGCGCGCTGGGACATGGGACGCTGTCCGAGAACCTCGCCGGAGATGAGGAACGACGCCTTGTAAACCGGCAAAAGGTTTTTGGCCCGGCGCAGCATGAGGATCTTGCAGTCCACGCAGGGGTTTAAGACCTTGCCGAAGCCGCGCGGCGGGAAGCCCGCCATGAGGTCCACGAATTCCTGCCCCACGTCTATGACCTGCACGGGAATGCCGTATTCGCGTTCCCAGAACGCAACCTTGTCTGGCTTGCCGAAAAAGGGGCTGACGAAATGCAGCCCCAGGACCTTGTGTCCATGGCTTTGCATCAGCTTGCTGGCCAGGATGCTGTCCAGGCCGCCGGAAAAAAGGGAGAGCGCGTCGAAAGTGTCCATGACCCGTGCTGCTAGCCAAAGCCCGGCAGAGGCGCAAGGGCGAAAAATGCGACCGCACAGCCCATTTTTTCGCACCCTGCGGGAATTGTACGAATTTCCAGTCCCGCTGAAGAATTGTGTTCCAAAACCATATTTGCTACGAATCCCTGCTTGTCCGTTTTTCGGAAACCCCAACTTTCATGGAGCTGCTCATGGCCCGACCAAAAAACGTTTCTCCCGAAGATGCCCGCCGTGAGGCGCTGGAAACTGCGCTGGCCACCATTGAGCGCCGTTATGGCCTGGGCTCGGTCATGCGTCTTTCCGACACTTCCCACCAGGTGGTCCCGGTCATTCCCACCGGCTCCATCGGCCTCGACCTGGCCTTGGGCGTGGGCGGCATCCCGCGCGGCCGGGTCACTGAAATCTTCGGCCCGGAGTCCTCGGGCAAGACCACCCAGGCCCTGCACATCATCGCCGAGGCCCAGAAGCGCGGCGGCGTTGCGGCCTTTATCGACGCCGAGCACGCCCTGGATATCAACTATGCCCGCAGGCTCGGGGTCAAGACCGAAGACCTGCTCATCTCCCAGCCCGATTACGGTGAGCAGGCCCTGGAGATCGCGGACATGCTGGTCCGCTCCAGCGCCGTGGACGTGGTCGTGGTCGACTCCGTGGCCGCGCTCATCCCTCAGGCCGAGCTGGAAGGAAGCATGGGCGAGACCCAGGTCGGCGGACAGGCCCGGCTCATGTCTCATGCCATGCGCAAGCTGACCGGCACCATCCACAAGTCGCGCACGTCCATTGTCTTCATCAACCAGCTGCGCATGAAGATCGGCATGACCGGCTACGGCAGCCCCGAGACCACTACCGGCGGCAACGCGCTGAAATTCTACGCCTCCGTACGCCTGGACCTGCGCCGCATCCAGACATTGAAAGACAAGGAAGAGTCCTACGGCAACCGCGTGCGGGTCAAGGTGGTCAAGAACAAGATGGCCCCGCCCTTCCGCGAGGCCGAGTACGACGTGCTTTTCGGCACGGGCATCTCGCGCGTGGGCGAACTTCTGGACCTGGGCGTGGAGCACGGCATCGTGGACAAGAGCGGGGCGTGGTACGCCTTTGGCTCCGAGCGTCTCGGCCAGGGCAAGGAAAACGTGCGCGCCTTTCTGCAGGACAACGACGACCTGCGCATGCAGATCGAGCGCGCCCTGCTCGAACAGCTGGGCATGCCCCTGCCCGATGAGGCCGCAGCCGTGACGGAAGCTGCCGAGTAGGAGCCTGAGGCAGGCATTTTTCAAGACATCAAAGGCATGGATTTACCCAAAAGGGCACGCGCCCGCCTTCGCGGGAATGACACTGGTTTCATGCGGCAGTGTCGCGTCATTCCCGCGAAGGCGGGAATCCATGCCTTTTCCATACAATACAGGCCCCCTCTCACAAGGGCCGCAACGAGGTGTATAACGTGATCAGCGCCGGTGAAATTCGCAAACGGTTTTTGGAATATTTCGAGAAGCACGGCCACAGCGTGCAGCCCAGCTCTTCCCTGGTGCCCCAGGACGACCCGACCCTGCTGTTCACCAACGCGGGCATGGTTCAGTTCAAGAAGATCTTCCTGGGCCAGGAAAAGCGTGACTACACCAGGGCCGCCACGTCCCAGAAGTGTCTGCGCGTGGGCGGGAAGCACAACGACCTGGAGAACGTGGGCCGCACGGCGCGCCACCACACCTTTTTCGAGATGCTCGGCAACTTTTCCTTTGGCGATTACTTCAAGGAAGACGCCATCCGCCTGGCCTGGAATTTCGTGACCGTGGAACTGGGCCTGGACAAGGAGAAGCTCTTTGTCTCCATCTTCCGTGACGACGACGAGGCCGGCGAACTGTGGCAGAAGGTCGCCGGGGTGCCTGCAGAGCGCATCTTCCGCCTGGGCGAGAAGGATAATTTCTGGGCCATGGGCGACACCGGCCCCTGCGGCCCGTGTTCCGAAATCTATGTGGACCAGGGCGCGGACATGGCCTGCGGCCCGGATTGCGGCATCGGCAAGTGCGACTGCGACCGTTATCTGGAAATCTGGAACCTGGTCTTCATGCAGTTCAACCGCTCCGCGGACGGGACCCTGACGCCCCTGCCCAAGCCGAGCATCGACACGGGCATGGGCCTTGAACGCGTCACGGCCATCTGCCAGGGCAAGCGCTCCAACTTCGACACCGACCTGTTCCAGGGCCTGATCCAGGCCATGGCCAAGAAGGCCGGCGTTGCCTACCACCAGGGCGAAGATTCCGACACGGCGCTGCGCGTCATCGCCGATCACAGCCGTTCCATCGCCTTTCTCCTGGCCGACGGGATGCTCCCTTCCAACGAAGGCCGTGGCTACGTTCTGCGCCGCCTGATCCGCCGCGCCTATCGCTTCGGCAAGCTGCTCGGTTTTGACGAGCCCTTTTTGTACGAAACCACGGCCCAGGTCGTGGACGAGATGGGCGAAACCTTTCCCGAGCTTGTGGCCAGCCGTGAGTTCATGGTCCGCGTGGTGCGTCAGGAAGAGGAGCGTTTCGGCGAGACCCTGGACAAGGGCCTGCGCATTCTCGAGGACGAGATGGCGGCCCTGGCCGCTGCCGGGACGCGGACAATCGGCGGCGACACGGCATTCAAGCTTTATGACACCTATGGTTTCCCCCTCGACATCGTCAACGACATCGCGGAGAAGCAGGGCTTTGTCGTGGACGAGGACGGCTTTCGCGAGCACATGGCCGTGCAGAAGAAAAAGTCCAAGGACGCCTGGTCAGGGTCCGGCGACAAGGGCCTGGCGGGCCAGTTTGCGGCGCTGACGGGTGCGGGCCTGGAGTCCGAGTTCATCGGCTACGACTGCCTGACTGCCGAAAGCCGCATTGTGGCGCTGCTTGACGCCGAAGGCCAGTCCGTGGAGCGCCTGGCTTCCGGCACGGGTTTCATGGTTACGCTAAGGACCCCGTTCTATGGCGAATCCGGCGGCCAGATGGGCGACACCGGCCGGGTGCAGGCGCCCACGGGCACGGCTCGGGTCATCGATACCTTAAAACCCGCCCCGGCGCTTGTTGTGCACAAGATCGAGATCAGTGGAGGCGAAATCCTGGCCGACCAGGAGGTGGAACTTTTTGTCGAGGAAGGGGAGCGCGTCGCCACGGCGCGCAACCATTCCGCCACCCACCTGCTGCACGCGGCCTTGCGCCGGGTGCTGGGCGAGCACGTCAAGCAGGCCGGGTCCCTGGTCGGTCCGGCGCGCTTGCGGTTCGACTTCACGCATATTTCGGGCCTCACCGCAGAAGAGTTGAAGAAGGTCGAGGACGAGGTCAACCGCGCCATCCTGGCCGACGCGCCCATCCTCACCCAGGTCATGAGTTATGACGCGGCGGTGAACGAGAAGCAGGCCATGGCCCTCTTCGGCGAGAAATACGAGTCCGACGTGCGCGTGGTCGAGATGGCCGGGGAGTCCGTTGAGCTTTGCGGCGGCACGCATCTTGAGTCCACGGGCCAGGCCGGAACTTTCGTCGTGCTGTCCGAGGCGGGCATAGCCGCAGGCGTGCGGCGCATCGAAGCCCTGACCGGATGGGACGCACTGCGCTACTGGCAGGCGCAGCGCGAGGAAGTGTGCACGGCGGCGGCCGCCCTCAAGGCCGCGCCCGGCGAGGTGGGCAGGAAGATCGCCGCCCTGCAGGACCAGGTCAGGGCGCTGGGCAAGGAGCTGGGCGCGCTGCAGGCCAAGGTCATGTCCGAGAGCGGCAAGGATCTGGCATCGGAGGCCAAGGACATCGCCGGAATGAAGGTGCTGGCCAGAAAGGTTGACGCGCCGGACATGAACGCCCTGCGCAACCTCATGGACGACCTGCGCTCCAAGCTCTCGAGCGGCATCGTTGCCCTGGCCGCCGAGATCGACGGTAAGGCCATGCTCGTGCTTTCGGTCAGTAAGGACCTGCACGGGCGCTACACGGCCCCGGCGCTGATCAAGGAGGTTTCGGGCGAGATCAAGGGCGGTGGCGGCGGCCGACCGGATCTGGCTCAGGCCGGAGGGTCCGAACCGGGAGGCATCGACCGGGCATTGGCCCGGCTTGAAGCGTTTCTGGCCGGTTGACGGCAAGAAGGGCCGCTGCGAGGCGGCCCTTCTGTTTGGATCAAAAGATCTGGTGCGTGCCGACGGGCTTAGACCATCACGCTTATCATCGGGGAGATGGTGCGTGCGGCGGCGTGCTGCTGTCCGTAGGCCATGGCGCCGAGCCTCTGGGTGGTGGCGTTGGGCGCATAGGCTCCGGCCGGACGGTAGGGCGATACGTGCTGGGTCAGGTGCTGAAGTTCCAGTTCCTGCGCGAAGTCCCGGAGGATTTTTGGGGCCGGCTCGTCGAGGGATATGTTTTGCGTGCTCAGGCTGACGCCGAGCTTGCCGAGCTGCACGCCGATGGTGCGTGTCGATACGCGGGCGGAAAGCATGTCCCGCATGGAACCGTCATTCACGTTCGCACCAAAGCCGAGGCTTTGGCTTGAATATGAACTGATGTGATCGACGGTCATGGGAAATCCTTCCTGTGGGGGTTTGCTTTTTCATACGATTGATGGCGCATTTTGACAAGCACGGGAAAAAGCCGTCTTTTCGGGCGATTGCGCAAAATTCCGCCTGAACCGGCCATGCCGGCTGATCTCGCGTGCATCCGGACATGAGGGGGACGCGGACTTCTGCGGCTTGTCACTTTGGGATTCTCCCGATACACAACCGGTTCCGGGCATCGGCCCAGATCCGGTTTTTTCGCGCTATCGCAACACATTTGGCTACCGTTTTGCCGTTGCATGCAACGAGTAAATTTCAGGATATATTATGGCTCAATACGTTGGTGTTTCGTTCAGACGCCAGGGACAGATATATTTTTTTCTGGCCACGCCGTTCGTGCTCTCCCTGCACGACAAGGTGCTGGTCAAGACCGAGGAGGGGATCGGCTTCGGGGAGATCGTGGCCCTGCGCGACACCCTGCCCGAGGGCATTGACCCGGAGACCGTCAAGCCCATCTACCGTCCGGCCACGGCCGAGGATGTGGAGATTGGCCGCGAGAATGACGAACTGGCCAGGGACGCCCGCAAGTACTGCCAGAAGTCCATGGCGCGCATGAAGCTCGACATGAAGCTCGTGGATGTTGAAATCTATTTCGACAAGAGCAAGATGATCTTTTATTTCACGGCCCCCGGACGGGTGGATTTTCGTGAACTGGTCAAGGATCTGGTGCGCAACTACCGCACTCGCATCGAGCTCAGGCAGATCGGCGTGCGCCATGAAACCCAGATGATCGGGGCGCTTGGCAATTGCGGGCAGATGTGCTGCTGCCGTCGCTATCTGCGTCGCTTCGAGCCGGTGACCATCAAGATGGCCAAGGATCAGAACCTGTTTCTGAATCCGGCCAAGATTTCGGGGGTTTGCGGCCGACTGCTGTGCTGCCTGGCCTACGAAAAGGAAAATTACGCGGACTTTCAGCGCCGGGCTCCAAAACTGGGGCGTCGCTACATGACCACACAGGGCCCCATGAAGACCTTGCGGGCCAACATGTTCCGCGATTCGGTCAGCGTTTTGAACGAGACCGGAGACGAGGTGGACTATTCCCTGGCGGACTGGGCGGCCATGGTTTTGCCGGACCAGCAGCGTGCGGCGGCCCGCGATGACGCTTCCGAGGACGTGCCTGCCGAACTGGCCGCGTTGATGGATCCGGAAGTCAGGGGCAAGCCCTCCCGTCCGGAGCGACGTCCCAATCCCCCCCGCAGGGAGCCACGCCCCCCGCGTACGCCCGGAGCCCGGTCGGAGCGCCCTGAGCGCGCCGACCGTCCCGACCGCAAAGACCGTACAGACCGCCAGGACCGCGCCGATCGACCCGCTCGTCCCGAGCGTGGCCCCGCCCGCTCCAAGGCAGAGGGCGCTTCGGGCCCGGCGGCCGATCGTCCCGAAAGTCGTCCAGAGAACAGGCCCGAAGGCTCCGCTCCACCGAGGGAGCGCAAGGAGCATCGGCCCAGGGACAAGCGGCGCAAGTCCGGTCCCGGGCGCAAGGATCATTCACCAAAGCCGCCTGAACAGCATTAATTTCCGGTAGACAAGGAGAACAGTTTTGAAGCCGTTTTTTATATCCACACCCATATATTATGTGAACGCCCGGCCCCATCTGGGGCACGGATATACGACCATTGTCGCCGACAGCGTGAGCCGCTTCCACCGTCTGAGGGGCGACGCGACATTTTTCCTGACCGGAACCGACGAGCATGGCGACAAGATAGTGCAGGCCGCCGAAGCCAACGGGCAGGACCCCAAGACCTATTCCGACACGATCAGCCAGCTGTTCAGGGATCTTTGGCCGGTGCTCGAAGTGGAAAACGACCAGTTCATCCGGACCACGGACCTGCGGCACAAGGCCTGCGTGCGTCACGTGCTGCAGACCGTGTTCGACAACGGCGACATCTATTTCGACGAATACGGCGGGCATTATTGCTTCGGCTGCGAGCGGTTCTATACCGACAAGGAGCTGGTGGAGGGCAAGTGTCCGGATCACCAGACCGTGCCGACGTTCATCAAGGAGAAGAATTATTTCTTCCGCATGACCAAGTACCTGGAGCCGTTGCGGGAGCATATCGAGGCCAACCCGGACTTCATTCAGCCCGAGCGCTATCGCAATGAGGTCCTGTCCATGCTCAAGGAGGACCTCGGCGATCTGTGCATTTCCCGGCCCAAGACACGGCTGACCTGGGGCATCGAGCTGCCTTTTGACTCTGATTTCGTGACCTACGTGTGGTTTGATGCGCTCATCAACTACATCTCCGCCCTTGGCTTTCCCGATGGCGAAGACTACCGCAAGTACTGGTCCGGCGCCCATCACCTGGTGGCCAAGGATATCCTGAAGCCGCACGCCATTTTCTGGCCGACCATGCTCATGTCGGCGGGGATTCCCCTCTACAAGGGCCTGCGCGTGCACGGCTACTGGACCGTGAACGAAACCAAGATGTCCAAGAGCCTGGGCAACGTGGTGGCACCTCTTGATATGGCGCATAAGTACGGCCTGAGTGCTTTTCGCTATTTTCTGCTCTCGGAGATGAGCTTCGGGCAGGATTCGTCTTTCAGCGAGGAAGCCCTGGTGGGGCGCTTCAATGCCGATCTGGCCAATGATCTGGGCAACCTGTTTTCGCGCAGCCTGTCCATGACCCACAAGTATTTCGGCGGCGTGGTGCCCGAGTGTGGCGAGCTTGAGGATCTGGACCGGGAGGTGCTCGAGATCGGTCACAACGCCATGGCCAACTTCCAGGCCCAGTTCGAGCATTTCCAGTTTTCGCGGGCGCTGAAATCCCTGTGGGAACTGGTCCGGCATCTGAACAAGTACATCGATTCCTCCGCGCCCTGGACCCTGTACAAGAACAAGGACATGAACCGTTTGGGCACGGTCCTCTACGTCATCCTGGAAGGCATGCGCAAGGTGGCCGTGCATCTGTGGCCGGTCATGCCGTCCACGAGCGAAACCATGCTGACCCAGCTTGGAGTGAAGTTCAGCCTGGAAAGCGTGGATCTGGAGGCCGAGACGTCCTCCTGGTTTGGGCTTGCGCCGGGAACCCCCGTGGCCGAGCGCTCCAACCTTTTCCCCCGGCAGGACCTTGAGCCGCGCGAGGACAAGGTCGTTGAGGCCAGGAAGCCAAAGCCCGCCAAGGAGCAGAAGCCCGCTGCCAAGATTGAGATGGCATGTCCGGAATGCATCGAGTTCGAGGATTTCGCCAAGGTCGATCTGCGCGTGGGTACGGTGCTCGAAGCGACGCCGCATCCGGAGGCGGATCGCCTGCTGGTGCTCAAGATCGACACTGGCGACGAGACGCCACGGCAGGTCGTGGCCGGCATCTCCGAGTTCTTCAAGCCCGAAGAACTGGCGGGCCGCCAGGTGGTCGTAGTGGCCAACCTCAAGCCGCGCAAGCTGCGCGGCATGGTCTCCCAGGGCATGGTCCTGGCAGTGAAGAAGGAAGGGGGCCTGGCTTTGCTCGGGCCGAGTTCGGAAGTGGCCAACGGGGGCAAGGTATCCTGATTTTGTGACTGTATTCCTGAGCTGAAAGGCATGGATTCCCGCCTTCGCGGGAATGACACATCGTTCCATGCGGCAGTTCGGTTTAAGGTTAAAGTCCGGTTCCTTCACCCCACCACGGCACTCATCCCCGCGAAGGCGGGGATCCATCTTCCATACGCATGAAGCGAGCCCCTGCCACCGTCTGGCGAGGGCTCGATTTTTTTTTGCGCGCGGCCTAGAACAGCCCGCTGATCACGCCCTTTTCGTCGATGTCGATCTTTTCCGCCGAAGGCATTTCCGGCAGGCCGGGCATGCGCATCATGTTACCGGTGATGGGCACCAGAAACCCCGCTCCGGACGCGATCTCGATTTCGCGCACTGTGGCCACGAAGTCGCGCGGACGGCCGCGCAGGCCCGGCTGATCCGAGAGGGAGCTCTGGGTCTTGGCGATGCACACGGGGAGCTCTTCAAGGCCCAGCCTGGCGACTTTTTCCAGGTCCTTGAGCGCGCCGGGGGCGTATTCCACTGCGGCCGCCCCGTAGACCCGGGTGGCGATGATCTCGATCTTTTCGCGCACGCTCTGTTTCCAGTCGTAAAGCGGCCTGTAGTGCGCGGTGCAGCGGTCCGCCGTGGCCGCAACCAGCTCGGCCAGTTCCTCGGCTCCTTCCCCGCCCTTTTCCCAGCTTTCCATGACTGCAGCCTGCACGCCCATGAGCTGGCAGTGATCGAGAATGACCTGATGCTCTTCTTCCGTGTCCGTGGCAAAGCGGTTGATGGCCACGATGGGGGTGAGGTGAAAGAGGCCCACGTTCTCGATCTGTTTGGTCAGGTTCTCAAGACCCCTGGCCAGCGCCTTGGCGTTGGGCACGGCCAGGTGCGCCAGCTCCACTCCGCCGTGGTATTTGAGCGCCCGCACCGTGGCGACCAGGACCACGGCGCAGGGGTCGAAGCCGGCGGACTGGCACTTGATGTCCAGGAATTTTTCCCCGCCAAGGTCGAAGCCGAAGCCCGCCTCGGTGACCACGTAGTCGGACAGGCACAGGCCCGTGCGGGTGGCGATGACCGTGTTGGTGCCCTGGGCGATGTTGGCGAAAGGACCGCCGTGCATGATGGCCGGGTTGCCCTCCAGGGACTGGATCAGGTTGGGCTTCACGGCGTCCTTGAGCAGCGCGGCCATGGCGCCTTGGGCGCTCAGGTCGCGGGCGTGGATGGGTTCGCGTCCAAAAGTGAATCCAAGAAAGATGTCCCCCAGGCGGCGCTTGAGGTCCGGCAGGTCGTCGGCCAGGCACAGAATGGCCATGATCTCCGAGGCTGCGGTGATGTCGAAACCCGTCTCGCGCGGCACGCCGTGCGCAAGGCCGCCCAAGCCGCAGACCATGCGCCGAAGCGAGCGGTCGTTCATGTCCATGACTCGCTTCCAGGCCACAGTGCGGCCGTCGAGGTTCAGGGAGCGGCTCTTGCTCTGCAGATTGTTGTCGATGAGGGCGGCCAGGAGGTTGTTGGCCTTCTCGATGGCCGCGAAATCGCCAGTGAAATGGAGGTTGATGTCCTCCATGGGCAGAAGCTGCGAATAGCCGCCGCCCGTGGCGCCGCCCTTGATGCCGAAGACCGGGCCCAGCGACGGCTCGCGCAGCACGACCATGGACTTTTTGCCGATGCGGTTCAGTCCGTCATTAAGGCCGATGGACACCGTGGTCTTGCCTTCACCGGCCGGTGTGGGCGTGATGGCCGAGACCAGGATGAGCTTGCCGTATTTGCACTGGTCCTTTTCGGCCAGATGCAGGGGCAGCTTGGCCTTGTGCTTGCCGTAGGGTTCGAGCTGGTCGTAGCTGAGGTTCAGTTTGGCCGCGATGTCGCGGATGTGGTGCATCTTGGCTTGCTGGGCAATGGCGATGTCGGACGGCACGGCCTTGGGCATGGGGCTCTCCTGGCTTATTTGTGATCAGGGCAGAAGGGACAGAGGCACTGTTCGAGCTCAAGTTCGTGGCCGAAACGTTCCCGCACGGTTGTGCGGCAGATTTCCACCAGTTCGAGTACGTCCCGGCACGTGGCGTTGTCCACGTTGACGATGAATCCGGCGTGCTTTTCCGAAACCTGCGCCCCGCCCACGCGCAGGCCCTTGAGACCGGCCTGGTCGATGAGTTGCGATGCGTACGCGCCCGGAGGACGTTTGAACACGCTGCCGGCGGATGGAAATTCAAGGGGCTGCTTTTCTTTTCGCCGGGCCAGTATTTCCTTGCGTGTGGCCAGCAGCGGTGCGGGGTCGGACAGGGGCAGGTTCCAGGTCCCTGCCAGGATGATCGCGTCGCGCAGGGCCTGGGCTTTGCGGTAGCCGAATCCGCACTCCTCCCTGGCCAGGTTGATGACCCTTCCGTCCGCGGTGAGGATTGTGACGCTGACGAGATGGTCAGATATCTCGTGGCCGTAGGCCCCGGCGTTCATGAACAGTGCTCCGCCCAGGGTGCCGGGGATGCCGGAGAGGCATTCGATCCCACCCAACCCCTCGCGCAGGCATTCGAGGACCCAGGCGTCCATGGTTTTGCCGGCCTCGGCGCGCACCATGCCCCCTTCGCGGACGCAGGCGGTCATCAGGCTGGTGGAGATGACGGGCAGCAGGATTTCGCCGTCGGGAAACAGGGTGTTGGCCCCGCCGCCGTGAATCCAGAACGCAGTGTTCCCGGCGCGATGGCGGATCACCAGTTCGGCCAGTTCCTGGGCGTTTTCCGGGAAGAAGACATCCCGCGCCACGCCGCCGATGCGGAAGGTGCAGTAGTTTTTGAGGGCAACGTTCTGAAGGTGCTTCATGATTCCTGTCTCACTACTCCCGTGGCGGGGAGGGCGCAATATTGCGGTACGGCCTTCGACCATGTAGGGAACACGAAAGCCTGTTGGTAAAAGCTGGATGCGTGACGAATCGTGAGGTGAATCCGCACATTTCCGACGCAGCCCTTGTTGCGGTCGATTTGAATAAAATTGTAATCATTCGAGAGACTCATGAAACTTTCCGCGAAGTCCAGATATGCGTCCCGGATTCTGCTCGACCTGGCCCTGCACAATGAAGGCGTGCCCCATCGTGTCAACGACATTTCCGAGCGCACGGGAATCACCGTGCCGTTCATCGAGCAAATCATCAAGCCCCTCAAGCATGCCGGGATGGTGGCCAGCAAGCGCGGGGCCGCAGGGGGGCATCAGCTCAGTCGCCCGGCGGAGCAGATCACCCTGGGGGACATCGTGCGTATCATGGAGGGTTCGGTGGAGCTTTCAGTCTGTCTGAGTTCGCCGGAATCATGCACGAGAACCGATGTCTGCCTGACCCGCGAGGCCTGGCAGCGGGCCACGGACGCCATGCTGCGCGAGCTCGACACCATCACCCTGGCCGAACTGGCCAAGGGCGCACCCAATTGCTGCCAGTTGGCCGATGACTATTTCGAGCGCCAACTCACGGTTTGACAAAGGATTTTTCCCCTGCCAGGAATGCTGGTCCCGCCCGGGCGGAGCCAGCCTCTTTCGGAGAAGCCATGACCATCCCTAACGGTTTTCAGTTTTCCACCGCGCAGTGCGGATTCAAGCGTCCGGGGCGTTCGGACCTCGGACTGGTGATCAGTTCCGTTCCGGCCATGGCTGCCGGGGTTTTTACCACCAACCGCTTTCAGGCCGCGCCTGTTCTGGTGGCCAAGGATATCCTGGAGAAAGGGGCCTCAGGCATCCGCGCCATCGTGGTCAATTCCGGTCAGGCCAACGCCTGCACAGGCCAGGAGGGCATCGCCAACTGCCGGGCCACGCTTGAAATGCTGTCCGGGCTCGGCCTTGAGCCGTCTGCCATCCTGCCCGCCTCCACCGGCGTCATCGGCGATCAGCTGAAAATGGACCTGTGGGAAAAAGGGGTCCCCGCCCTGCGGGACAACCTGGGCAAGGTCGGGCTGGTGGAAATGGCCAGGGCCATCATGACCACGGACACCTTTCCCAAGCTGGCCGCGCGCGAGATCCGGCTTTCCACGGGCACGGTCCGGCTGGCCGGGTTCTGCAAGGGCGCGGGCATGATCTGTCCGAACATGGCGACCATGCTCGGTTTCATCCTGTGCGATGCGGGTGTCGAGGGACAGTGGTGGCAGGAGGCCCTGACCCGCTGCGCGGACAAAAGCTTCAACGCTATCACTGTTGACGGGGACACGAGCACCAACGACTGCGTCCTGGCCCTGGCCAACGGGACGGCCGTCGAGGCGCGAGGGGCGGACCTGGCCCTGCTGGAGGAGGCTCTGCTCGACATCTGCCAGGATCTGGCGTTCATGATTGTGCAGGACGCCGAAGGCGGTACCAAGGTCATGCGTGTCAACGTGCGCGGTGCGGCCAACATGGCCGACGCCCAGCTCGCTGCGCGGGCCGTGGGCAACTCGCCCCTGGTCAAGACCGCCCTGTACGGCCGCGATCCCAACTGGGGCCGCATCGTGGCCGCCCTGGGGCGCAGCGGCGCGGCATTTGTGCCCGAGGACGTGATCGTGCGCATCGCGGGCATGACCATTTTTCGACAGGGAACCCCGGTCAAGGCCGACTGGGACAGTCTTCTGGCCTCGGCCCTGCGCCGCGACACCGTCGACATCGACCTGGAGCTTTACGCCGGAGGCACCGAGCTGACGCTCCTGGCTTCCGATTTCACCGAGGAGTACATCAAGATCAATGCTGAATACCGAACCTGATACTCCGGCCATGGCGGACCAGACCTGGAAGCGCCTGGCCGATTTCGTTTTCGAGCTGGGCATGCTGCGCAAGACGCCGCGCACCGGGTACCAGTTTCTCGGCTCCGGCGCAGAGAACGTGGCCGAGCACTCCTTCCGTACCGCCATGATCGGCTACATGCTGGCGCGCAAGGCCGGAGCGGATGTGGCGCGAACGGTTTTTCTGTGCCTTTTCCATGACGTGCACGAGGCCCGCATCGGCGATTTCAATTACGTCAATCGCATCTACAACACGAGCAATCCGGTCCTGGCCTTTACCCACGCTCTGGAAGGCACGGGCCTGCGGACCGAGGTCCTTGAGCTCTGGCATGAGCTTGAAGCTGGGGAGACTCTGGAGGCCAGGCTGGCCCAGGATGCGGATCAGCTGGATTTTATCGCCAACTTAAAGGAAGAGCGGGACCTCGGGAATCCCTATGCGGCAAAGTGGCTTGACCACGCGGTGTTGCGCCTCAAAACCGACCCTGCCCTGGAACTCGCCCGCGCCATTCAGACCACGGATCAGTCCGATTGGTGGTTTGTGCGCCCGGACGAGTCCTGGTGGCGCAAGGGGAACGGCAAGCCCCGCCCCTAGCGGACCATGACAGAGCCAGAGGCACACAGGTCCCGGCACGGGAGGGCGGCGTTCAGTTTTTTCCTGGCGCTGTGTCTGCATGCAATTCCTGTCTGGTACGTTTTCTTCGCCCCCATGTATGGCCTCCCCGGCGTTCTTGAGCTCAATCTTGACAGCATCAACATGTACCGCGAACGAATCCTCAGGCAACGTGAAGCCCTCAGCCCCACCCCTTCCAGTGTCACCCCTCTGCATATCTCGGTGGATGTCCAGGCACGTCCGGACACACGCAAACGCGTCTCCAAGCCCCGCAGCGAGGCGGACCTGACCCGCGCGCGGTCCGTGCAGCGCACCATCCGCAGACTTTGGGAGAATACGTCCCCGGGCAGTACCGGCTACGCCCTGGTCAGTCTGAGCATAGAGGAGGACGGCCGGATTGGGGAGTTCGTGGTCAACCGCGTGTCGGGGGATGAAGATTTTCAGGCCTTCCTGCTCTCCTTTCTGTCCACGCTCAGATACTCCTACGGCAATTCCGCCGGGCCCGGCGAAGCGCTCTGGATTGAATGCGAGTTTGTCATCAGGCCTCAGGCGCGCAAGGGGGCTTCATGATTGTCGCGGTCATGTCCGATACGCACCTCGACCAGCCGGATGCCCTGCTGGCTGCAATTTTCGACCGCTATTGTCGCGACGCCGATGTGCTCCTGCATTGCGGCGATTGCGTGGGCGAAGAGACCTGGGCCTTTCTCAATTCCCACCCACGGTTTTTCAGCGTGCAGGGCAATTGTGACCAGCCTCCGCTGAACGGCACGTTGCCCCTGCTCAGGGAACTGGAGCTCGAAGGGTTCCGTGTGGGCATGGGGCACGGGTGGGGGCCGCGCTCCCAGGTCGGCGATGCTGTGGCCGCCCGCTTCGACGGGGTGGACATCGTCTGCTACGGGCATACGCATATCCGCGACTGGAGACGTTCCGCAGACGGCGTGTGGTTGCTCAACCCCGGTTCACTGTTCTGGTCCAGATCCGGGCCTGGCGGCATGGTCAGGCTGCACCTGGAGCCGGGCAGGGAGCCTGCGCCGGAGTGGATCACGATCTGACCTCCCTGCCTGCCTCGCCCCCGCCGCAATGAAAAAAAGCCCGCCTCTGAATGAGACGGGCTTTTTGATGTCTTGATGTGTCAGCTAGTTGTCGAGGAGGGCGGGGTTGGGGATGCGTACGTCGGCCTTGGCACGCAGGTCCGCGATAAAGGCCTGCACGGTCTGTTCCTGAGCCCTCTGGTTGAGGGAGGAGAGCCACATGTCCTTTTCCGCAGCCCATTCCTCTTCGCTCGGAGGGGTGACCTTGACAGCCTGGGCCAGGACATAACCCTGGGGGAAGGCGTACGATTCGGGCAGCCATGTTCCCGGCTCGGTCTCGAAGGCCTTGGCGGCCATCATCTGGTTCATGCCCAGCCCGCTGATGGTTCCCTGTCGCCCGAAGGGCTCGCTTTCTACCGGCGAGATTCCGGCGGGGGTTTCTCCCTTGAGCAGAAGCTCAAGGTCCTGGTCAGCAGCGGTTTTGGCCATTTTCAGGGCTTCCTCGCGGAGGATGGCGGCCGTGATTTCAGCCTTGACCTCTTCCAGGGGCCGTGTGCTTTGTGCGACCTGCTCACGCTTGGTGGCGAGCAGATACCCGTCGGCAAAGGGCAGCGGGGACTGTGTTGTCAGGTCCTGGGGCAGATCGAAGAGGATCTGGACATTCTCGGTCGAGAGTCCCGGCAATTCCGCCGGCCCCTGAGTTCTTGTGAAAAAGCCGGAATCCCGTGCCGTCAGCCTCAGGCCGATGGTTTGGGCAACGGCCTCCAAGGATTCTCCCGCCAGAACCAATTCCAGGGCCTGATCAAGGCGGTCCTGCAGGGTGTCCGCCGCACGGTCCTGGGCGATGAGGTCGGCGATGTCCTGTTCCACGGATTGGAAATCCTCGTACCCTTCGGCCCGAACGTCCTCCACGGTGATCAGGTGAAAGCCGAACTGGGTGCGCACCGGTTCGCTGACCTCGCCCTTTTTGAGGGCAAAAGCCGCGTCCTCGAAAGGTTTGACCATTCTGCCCCGGCCGAACCAGCCGAGCTCTCCGCCTGTCTGCGTTCCGGACGGATCTTCGGTGTATTTCGCGGCCACTTCCGCAAAGGACTTGCCGGCTACGAGGTCGGCCTGCGCGGCCTGGATGGTCGCCATGGCCTTTGCCACTTCTGACTCGTCAGCGTCTTCATCCACACGCACCAGCAGGTGGCGGGCCCGGACCTGCTCCTCGACCTTGAAACTCTCTTTGTTCTCGGCGTAGTAGACTTCCCGCTCCTCCACTGAAACGGCCTGCGTGTCGGCCAGGGTCTCGGGGGTCAGGAGCAGGTACTGGATTCTGGCTCTTTCGGGCAGGGCATAGTTCGCCTTGCGTGATTCATAGTACTCGGCAATCCGCTCGTCAGTGGCGTTTACCTGGTCCTGATAGGACTCCCATGGGTACACCACATAGGAGATTACCGCGGTGCTGCGACCATATGTATGGAAATCGCGGGCCTGGTCCTCGCCGAGGCGGCCTGGGAGCCCGATATAGGTTTGCAGCTTGTCCATGATCATGCCGCGCATGTATTCGGATTCGAACCTGCCGGGTGTGAGGTTGTTGGCCCGCAGTACGTTCTGATAGGCGTCCGGGTCAAAGACCTGTTCCTCGCTCTGGAAGGCCGGAATGAGATGGATCTCTTTGGCCAGCTCTTCCTTGGAGACGGTCAGGCCGAGCGTGGCGGCCTGCTGCAGCATCAGCTCCTCGATGATCATCTGTTCGAGGATCTGGCGCCTGAACCCCATCTGCGCCAGGACTTCCGCCGTCAGGCCGGGATTCTGGCTGCGAGCGAGTTCGAGGCTGCGCTGCAAGCGTTCCTGAAAAGGCTGGAATTGAATGGGGGAATCATTGACCGTGGCCACGACCGTTGCGCGGTCGTTCTGACTGGGGCTCATGCCAAAGGCCAAGACAAAAACGGCGATGATGATGCCGAAGAGAATCTTTATTCCCCAACTTTGAGCGCCCTGGCGCAGGATATCGAGCATGAAATCTCCGACAAATAATGTGAAGTTAAAAGAATTGAAAATGTCCGGACGGACTTTTACTTTTGCCTGTCGTTGACGGAATTCAGCAAACCGCCCGCCTTGATAATGGCTATTTCGTTACCCGTCAAATCATGGGTCAACGCGATCTGCCTGCCTTCTGAAGTCATGGCGTAAAGCGGCGCTCCGGGTGCCAGCGCCCCGAAATCAAAGCGCAGGACTTCGCCCTGTGTCAGGGTGTCGTAGTCGGCTGGTTCGGCAAGGGTCAGGGGCAGAATGCCGAAATTGATCAGATTGGCCTTGTGGATGCGCGCGAAGGATTTGGTCAGCACCACGCGTACCCCGAGGTGCCGTGGTGCAAGAGCCGCGTGCTCGCGACTGGAGCCCTGTCCGTAGTTGTCGCCGCCGAGGATCAGGCCCTGTCCTTCGGCCTCGGCTCTGGCCACAAAGTCTTTGTCCACCCGTTCGAATACGTGGCGGCTGATGGCCGGGATGTTGGAGCGCAGGGCTGTTATGGCTGCGCCTGCGGGCATGATGTGATCGGTGGTGATGTTGTCGCCGACCTTGATAAGCACCGGCAGTTCGAGGGTTTCGGGTAGTCTGTCAAAAGGCGACAGGGCCACGATGTTCGGTCCGCGCTGGATTTCGACGGCGCTGCCGTCCGCCGGGGGAAAGGCGAAGAGGTGCCGGATGGACGGAGCCGTGGCCGGCAGCGACGGCTTGGAGACCGGCTTGTTCCATGTTGCAGGGTTGGTGAATCTGCCGTTCAGGGCGCAGAAGGCGGCGGTGATGGGGCTGACCAGATAGATCTGCCCATCCTGGGTGCCGCTGCGGCCTTCAAAGTTGCGGTTGAAGGTGCGCGCGCTGACGCCCCCGCTTGACGGCGAACCGCCCATGCCGATGCACGGGCCGCAGGAGCATTCCATGAGTCGCCCGCCGGCGTCGAGGATGAGGTCGAGCAGGCCTTCGCTCATGAGCATCTTGAGCACCTGCTTGGAGCCCGGCGACAGAAGCAGGTCCGTGTCCGGTGCGATGTGTTCGTCTTCGAGAATCTGGGCCACGCTCTGCAGGTCGGAGTAGGATGAGTTGGTACAGGACCCTATGGCCACCTGATCCACGGTCAATCCGTCGAGTTCGGCTACGGGAACCACCAGGTCAGGCATGTGCGGCCGTGCGGCAAGGGGTTTGAGGGTGCCGAGGTCAATGACGATCTCCCTCTCGTATGTCGCCCCTTCGTCGGCGGCCAGAGGGGTGAAATCCGCCTCGCGGCCCATGAGCGCCAGAAAGGCCCGTGTCTGCTCGTCGCTGGGGAAGATGGAGGTGGTTGCGCCCAGCTCCGCGCCCATGTTGGTTATGGTGGCCCGCTCAGGCACGCTCAGGCTGGCCACGCCGGGGCCGCAATATTCCATCACCGCGCCCACGCCGCCCTTGACGGTCAAAATGCCCAAAAGGTGCAGGATGACGTCCTTGGCCGAGGCGTATCCCTGCAGCTGGCCTTCGAGCCGAATGCTGAAAACCTTGGGCATGGTGATGGTATAGGGTTCACCGGCCATGGCCAGGGCCACGGAGAGTCCGCCCGCACCCATGGCCAGGCTGCCGATGCCGCCGGCAGTGGGCGTGTGCGAATCCGATCCGATGAGGGTTTTGCCCGGCACCGCAAAGTTCTCAAGGTGCAGCTGGTGGCAGATGCCTGTGCCGGGAGGGGAGAACACGATGCCGTATTTTGCGGCCACGCTGCGCAGGTAGCGGTGGTCGTCGGGATTGCGGAAGCCCATCTGCAGGGTGTTGTGATCGACGTAGCTGACGGAAAGTTCCGTCTTGACCCGAGGCAGGCCGATGGCCTCCCACTGCAGGTAGGCCATGGTACCGGTGGCGTCCTGGGTCAGGGTCTGGTCTATTCTAACGGCCACTTCGCTTCCCGGCGTCATGTCGCCTTCGACGACGTGCGCCGCGATGATTTTCTGGGTGAGGTTCTGGTTCATGCGCGCTCCTTTAATCTTACCGCTTGATATCTTTGAAAAAAGGCTCCCGGCCGGAGCCGGGAGCCTTTGTCGGGGCTACCACGTGGATGCAAGCCGCCGAAGCTTGACCTGCAAGAACTGGATTTCCGTGTCCAGGCGAAGCTTGTCCTGCTGCAGTCGGAAAATTTCCTCGTGAAAGGTGATGCCGCGCGCGGGATCTTCCCGCAGCAGCAATTCCTTGACCTTGGCAACGGCCGCGGCCTGCTCGGCCCTGAATCTGCCGATTTCCTTTTCTATGTCTTCAATCTGTAGTGATTCTGATTCGTTTACGCTTTGGTTTGTCATCTTGGATTTCGTCTGCCTGTTCGTCGGTGCGTGACGTATTGATGAAGTTTTGCGGGCTTGGAAGGTTCATGAAAATTTTCCAGAACCAGGGCCAGGCCGAGGAGATGTTGTCCGCATTGGTCATGCACAGCCCCGGGTGCGTGAAGGAGATAAGCGCTCCGGCCAGGGTCCAGTAGGGGCCGGGGCTTTGCCACGCCGTTTCACTGACTTTCTTGGCACCAGGCAGTCCGACCTGCAGCAGACCAGGTTCTATGGAGTACCCGGCTCCCAGGTTTTCCAGCAGATCCTGCGCAAAATCGACATCTTCGTGCGTGGTGTCGAGGGTGATGGAGCATTGTCCGCGAAGGCCCATGGACATGGCCAGCACGAGCGGCAGGTATTCCTGGCAGGACGTAATGTCGAAGGCAAGCTTTTGGGGGCGCTTACCCATGACCGACGTGATCTGCTTGCTGCCGACGCTGATTTTGAGCCCGAATTCTTGCAGGATGTCCATGATGCCATGAAGATGTGGCACGTACTGCGGCCATTTGCCCTGCAGGGCCACCTTGCCTTCGGTGAAGAAGGGCAGGACCAAGAGGTGCAGGCTCATGAGCGGGTCCACGGGTATGTCCACCGCCGTGAGGTCCAGGGTGATCGGGGGCGCCGGCAGGATAATGCCGGACCCTTCGAACTGGAGCTCCGGGAGGTACTGCTGCAGAAATCCGATTCCCTTGCGCAGCAGCTTGCTGTTGGCAAAGGACTCATGCAGGTGAATCGTGAGGCCGGACCTGTAGGTGGTGGCCGCGACTACCAGCGCGAGCACGAATTTTTTTGAAACGCCCTTGGGAATGGTGATGGTCTCGGGGATCTGCCCGCTGCTCTCCACCCTGACGGGCAGTCCGTTGCTGTGGGGCTCGACAATGGTCAGGCGGGCTCCGAGTCGGGGCAGCAATTCCTGCACCGGCCTGACATCGTGTATCTTGAGCTTGGTCGATCCGGTGAACTTGGCGCGGGTCACCTGCCCGAGGGCAAGGCACAACAACAGATAGAAATGAAACTTGCTCTGCCCGGCATAGATGATCTTGTTATCCATAGACCATTGCTGCACGGGCCGGGTTTCACACTGCCGGTTCTGGAAGGTGAGATCGAAGCCGCACAGATTGAGCGCGTTGATCAGTTCGAGGGAGATGTCATTTCCCTGGAACGGCGCAATGGTCATCGGCGAGGAATTCGCGGCCCCAAGGAAGAACATCATGCTCCGTAGAATCTGGTCCCGGGGCGCCTCCAGGTCAATGTCCGCCGGTTTGCGGCGAGGAAAAAGGCAAAGGGGCTTTTCATTGGACGAGTTGCGTTCAACCCGTGCATAGGACAGGTTATTGGAGAGATGAAAGATCTTCTTGAGAATCTGGGGTTCCAGATTGTCCACCTTTGACGCGTCCCGCCAGACCTGCCACAGCACTTTCTCCTGGGTGGGGTCGGTGATGCCGAGGTTCTTGTTTCTTCTGGACGACGCGGCCCGAGACAAAAGGTTGGTGCGGGTCATCAGAAGAGCGACGAGCTTTTCGTCGATCTGAGCCAGTTCCTGGGTCAGAGAGAGTGAATTGTGTTTTTCGGCCATGCGGATTCTTCAGGCTAGGGTTATCCATGGGTGCGGGGACGCATGGTGGTGTCCGGGTTCAACTTCATTTAATAACAATAAGGCGCTATGAATTGCAAGCGGTTATTGTTCGTTGATTTTGTAACACATTGAAATAAAATGTGAAGATAGAAAGTCACACCGGCCTGCCGAACAAGGTCGGGCATTCGGGAGCGCGTGCGCGGGGCGCCTTGGTCAATGGTTGCCGGTGCGGTTGATAAAAAAATCACAAAACGGTTGACAAGACGATCGTTGCGAAGCAAAAAGGTGTCTCCGTTTTTTTATTTGTGAAAATAAAAACAAACTATATTCAGGAGGATCCACGTTATGGCTCTCGTACCCCCGCATGGTGGAAAAGGTTTGGTTTGCTGTCTGCTTCAGGGTGCCGAACTGGCTGCCGAGCAGAAAAAGGCCGAAGGACTGAAGAAGATTGACATCAGCCCCCGCGCCAAGGGCGACCTGATCATGATGGGCATCGGCGGCTTCAGCCCGCTGAGCGGTTTCATGACCAAGGCCGACTGGAAGTCCGTGTGTGAGAATTTCACTCTGGCCGACGGAACCTTCTGGCCCGTGCCTGTGACTTTGGATGTAGACGAAGAAGTCAAGGTCGGCGAAGAAATCGCTCTGTTCGACCCCAAGAAGGGTGTTTTCATGGCCACCATGAAGGTCACCGAAGTTTACGAAATGACCGAAGCCGACAAGAAATGGGAATGCGAGAAGGTCTACAAGGGCCAGGGCGAAGAGTCTGCTGACGACAAGTTCTGGGAAATCGCCCCCAAGGATCATCCCGGCGTTATCATGGTCATGGCTCAGAAGAAATACAACGTTGCCGGTCCCGTCAAAGTCCTCTCCGAAGGCGATTACCGCGACAGATTCCCCGGTTGCTACATGTCCCCGGCCGAAGCCCGCGCCACTTTCGAAGAGAAGGGCTGGAGCAAGGTCGCCGCTCTGCAGCTGCGCAACCCCATGCACCGCTCCCACGAATATCTGGCCAAGATCGCTGTCGAAGTGTGTGACGGCGTCTTCATCCACTCCCTGGTCGGCAACCTCAAGCCCGGCGACATCCCGGCTGAAGTGCGCATCAAGTGCATCGACACCCTCATCGACAAGTACTTCGTCAAGGCCAACGTCGTTCAGGGCGGCTACCCCCTCGACATGCGTTATGCCGGTCCCCGCGAAGGCCTGCTGCACGCCACCTTCCGCCAGAACTACGGCGTTTCCGACATGCTGATCGGTCGTGACCACGCTGGCGTCGGTGACTTCTACGGCCTGTTCGAAGCCCAGGAAATCTTTGACCGCGTTCCCAAGAACCTCGGCGCCGGCAAGGATCTGATCACCCAGCCCATGAAGATCGACTGGACCTTCTACTGCTACAAGTGCGACGGCATGGCCTCTCTGCGCACCTGCCCGCACAGCAAGGACGACCGCGTTGTTCTGTCCGGCACCAAGCTGCGCAAGGCCCTGTCCGAAGGCGCTGAAGTTGTCGACCACTTCGGTCGCGATGAAGTCCTCGTCATCCTGCGCGAATACTACTCCACTCTGACCGAGAAGGTCGAAGTGAAGATGCAGGGCGCAGCTTCCGGCGCTGCAATGTAATTTGTCTCAACCGGGAGGGCTGGCTTTCATCGCTGCCCTCCTGCTTAGACCTTGCGACTCTGGTCGGACGAGGTCTGCTAATGTCAATATGCGGCTTGACACGGCAAAAGTGCTTTGATAAAAGATTCACAAGCGAAAAGCTTGGGTAAAAATTTTTGTTTGTTTCGGGCCTGTGGCTAAGTTGTTTTAAACTCTTTATTCGGAGGAATTATGCCAACCTTTGTTGATCCAGCAAAGTGTGATGGATGCAAGGGCGGTGAAAAGACTGCCTGTATGTACATCTGTCCTAACGACCTGATGATCCTGGACCCTGTAGAGATGCTGGCTTACAACCAGGAGCCGGCCGCTTGCTGGGAATGTTACTCCTGCATCAAGATCTGTCCCCAGGGCGCGATCACCGCTCGTCCGTATGCTGACTTCGCCCCCATGGGCGGTACCTGTATCCCGCTGCGCGGTGCAGAAGACATCATGTGGACCGTTCAGTTCCGCAATGGCGAAGTAAAGCGCTTTAAGTTCCCCATCCGCACCACTGTGGAAGGTTCCATCAAGCCCTTCGAAGGCAAGCCTGAGGCAGGGGACCTGGAAGATGAGCTTCTGTTCACTGAGACCGCTTTGGCTACACCCAAAGAAGCTCTCGGTCAGAAGATTGAAGTCGGTGAAGCAGACCTGAAGGTCACCTTCAAGTCGGCCGTCGCCTAATTCGGCGCTTTAAACGAAAGAAATTTCAGGAGGAACATATGCCTCAGATTCCTGTTAAAGACGTGATCAAGGGCCTTGCTTGCGCAGAGCCCGAACTCGTTGAGATTGATACCGACATCCTTATGGTCGGTGGTGGTATGGGTAACTGCGGTACTGCTTTTGAAGCAGTGCGCTGGGCCGACAAAGTTGGCGGCGACATCAAGATTCTCATGGTTGACAAGGCTGCTGTCGATCGCGGCGGCGCGGTTGCTCAGGGTCTGTCCGCCATCAACACCTATATCGGCGAAAACGATGTTGACGACTATGTCCGCATGGTCCGCACCGACCTCATGGGTATTGTTCGTGAAGACTTGATCTATGACCTTGGCCGCCACGTGGATGACTCCGTTCATCTGTTCGAAGAATGGGGCCTGCCTTGCTGGGTCAAGAAAGACGGCAAGAACCTGGACGGCGCTCAGGCCAAGAAAGAGGGCATGTCCCTGCGTACCGGTGCAGCTCCTGTCCGCTCCGGCCGTTGGCAGATCATGATCAACGGTGAGTCCTACAAGGTTATCGTTGCTGAAGCCGCAAAGAATGCCCTTGGTTCCGATCGTTACCTGGAGCGTATTTTCATCGTTAAGCTGCTGCTTGACGCCAATACCCCCAACCGTATCGCCGGTGCTGTAGGCTTCTCAGTTCGCGAAAACAAAGTATACGTCATCAAGGCCAACGCCATGTCCGTTGCCTGCGGTGGCGCTGTCAACGTTTACCGTCCCCGCTCCACAGGTGAAGGCCTTGGTCGTGCATGGTATCCCGTATGGAACGCTGGCTCCACCTACACCATGTGTGCTCAGGTTGGCGCTGAAATGACCATGATGGAAAACCGCTTCGTACCCGCCCGTTTCAAAGACGGTTACGGTCCGGTCGGCGCATGGTTCCTGCTCTTCAAGGCCAAAGCCACCAACGCCAAGGGTGAAGACTACTGTGTCACCAACCGCGCCATGCTGAAGCCTTACGAAGATCGCGGTTACGCCAAGGGTCACATCATCCCGACCTGTCTGCGCAACCACATGATGCTTCGCGAAATGCGCGAAGGTCGCGGTCCCATCTACATGGACACCGCCACCGCCCTGCAGACCACCTTCAAGGATCTGTCCAAGGCCGAGCAGAAGCATCTTGAGTCCGAAGCTTGGGAAGACTTCCTGGATATGTGTGTTGGTCAGGCCAACCTGTGGGCCGCCATGAACATCAAGCCCGAAGAACGCGGTTCCGAAATCATGCCCACTGAGCCTTACCTGCTCGGTTCGCATTCCGGTTGCTGCGGTATCTGGGTTTCCGGTCCGAACGAATCCTGGGTTCCTGAAGAGTACAAGGTCAAGGCTGACAACGGCAAGGTATACAATCGTATGACCACCGTAAACGGTCTGTGGACATGTGCTGACGGCGTTGGCGCTTCCGGACACAAGTTCTCCTCCGGTTCCCATGCTGAAGGCCGCATCGTTGGTAAGCAGATGGTCCGTTGGGTTGTCGATCACAAGGATTTCAAGCCCACGCTGCCTGTTTCCGCTGCTGATCTGAAGAAAGAAATCTACGAGCCTTGGTACACCTACGAGCAGTTCAAGGGTGCTTCCACTGATCCGGTAGTCAACCCGAACTACATCACCCCCAACAACTTCATGATGCGCCTCATCAAGTGCACCGATGAATACGGTGGTGGTTGCGCTACCCTGTACACCACCTCTGACAGACTGCTCGACACCGGCTTCGCCCTGCTCGACATGCTGGAAGAAGACTCCAAGAAGCTCGCGGCTCGCGACCTGCATGAATTGCTTCGTTGCTGGGAACAGTACCACAGACTGTGGACCGTTCGTCTGCACATGCAGCACATTCGCTTCCGTCAGGAAAGCCGTTACCCCGGTTTCTACTATCGTGCCGACTTCATGGGTCTGGACGATGCCAAGTGGAAGTGCTTTGTTAACTCCAAGTACGATCCGGCAACTGGTTTAACCGAGATCTTCAAGAAACATTACTACCAGATCATCCCTGTCTAGTTTATGGGCCAAAAGGCTGCGGGTCCATCCCGCAGCCTTTTTTCTCTATCAGGAAATAGAATGGTCTATGCATGATCTGTAACCTCTGGTAGTTATAGATTATGCTTGGGCCATTCTATTCATTTTTATGGCCTTCAACTTAAGTGCTCTGGGAGGAACCGAATGGCTAGCAACAGCATACTTGTCATAGGTGGTGGCTTCGCAGGACTCACCGCCGCCCTCGAGGCCGCTGAGATCGGTCATGAGGTCTTCATCATTGAGAAGACCCCATTTCTGGGTGGACGTGTTATGCAGCTGAACAAATATTTCCCGAAGCTGTGTCCACCTTCATGCGGTTTGGAAATTCAGTATCAGCGGATCAAGAACAATCCCAATGTGAAGTTTTTTACTTTGGCCGAAGTGACCAAGGTTGACGGAAGCGTTGGAAATTATGAGGTTACGGTACAGATCAAACCGCGCTACGCTGGTCCCAGCAGCCCTGATCTTTCCGATTTGTGCGACGATCTTTCCACCGAAGTGGTCAATGACTACGAGTTTGGTCTGGCAACGCGCAAGCCCGTCTATATGGATGCGCCTTTTGCTTTCCCGCAGCGCTACGTTGTGGACAAGGCCAATCTGAGCGAAGCCGATAAGGTCAAGGTTCAGAAGTGCGATTTTCTTGATCTGACAGAGGAAGAGAAATCCATCACCTTGAGCGTTGGCTCCATTGTCATCGCCACCGGATGGAAACCCTACGACGTCACGAACCTGTCAAATCTCGGCGCTGGAAATGTCAAAAACTGCATTTCCAACATGCAGATGGAACGGATCGCATCGCCTTTTGGCCCGACAAACGGCAAGATACTCCGACCTTCCGACGGACGCGCACCCAAAAAGGTCGCCTTTGTCCAGTGCGCCGGTTCCCGCGATGAAAATCACCTGCATTACTGTTCGTACATCTGCTGCATGGCTTCTCTGAAGCAGGCGCAGTATGTCCGCGAGCAATATCCCGACGCCGAAGTGACCATTTATTACATAGACCTGCGGACTCCTGGCCGCTATGACAACTTTGCCAAGAAGATTCTGGCCGATGAGAAGATCTTTGCGGTCAAGGGCAAGGTTGCCGCAGTTGAGCAGGATAAGGCGGGGGATGACGTGTGGGTCACCGTTGAAGACGCGGTGACGTGCGCCAAGTCTGTCGAACGTTTCGATCTCGTGGTTCTGGCCACAGGAATGCAGCCCAGCCTGGCCGGCGCTTCCCTGCCCATTGATGTCCCGGTTGACGCCGAAGGATTCATTGTTGGCGGGGAGGAAAAAGGTATTTTCGCCGCGGGCTGTGCCAAACAACCTCTGGACGTGATGAAGTCGGCCCAGTCTGCCACCGGGGCAGCGATGAAAGCGATCCAGACGGTGAGAGGGAGGTAGGTCATGGCCGACAAGATTGGTGTATATTTTGACGAAGCAAGCCTTGGCGGGCTGCTCGATATCCAGATGCTGTGCGATGGCGTGCAGAAGAAATGGAAGGATTGTTGTCCCGTGGTCAAGGTGCATCCCCGGCTGGCAAGCCCTGAAGGCCGGGCTCTGATTCAGGCAGACATCGACGCGGGTCTCATCAACGCTGTCTGTGTGTGCGGATCTTCTCCGCGAGTGGATTGGGATTTTTACAAATTCGGTCATGACATCCTGGTTGACCGCGTCAACCTGCGCGAACTGTGCGTGCTGTGCTACAACGATCCCAGCGGTCAGAAGCTTACTCCGGGCAATACGCCGGAGCTGCTCTTCAAGATGGCCAATGATTACGTCAATATGGGCGTGATCAAGCTCCAGAAAGCCGCCGTGCCGGAAGGGGAGGACGTTGAAGTCGTCAATCGTGTCATGGTCATTGGCGGCGGCTGGGCCGGCATGAGTGCCGCCCTCGACGTAGCTGCCTTGGGATACGACGTCACGCTGGTCGAGAAGAAGGACGTTCTTGGCGGTGCCGCAGCCGGCATGTACAAGACCATTCCCTTTGCCTACCCCTACGATTCGGCTCACGCCACGGGCGTGGAAAAGAAGATCGCAGAGGTTCAGGCCTGCGAAAAGATCGAAGTGCTTCTTGAAAGCGAAATCATGAGCATAGCCGGCGCTCCGGGCAATTATGAAGTTACTGTGAGCGTGGGCAAGGAAGAGCGCGTCATGGGCATTGGTTCGGTGGTCCTGGCCACCGGATGGGTGCCGCAGGATACCTCTTTCCTGAAGCCCCTGGGTTATGGCAAGCTCAAGAACGTGGTCACGTCCCGTGAATTCGAAGCCATGGCCAAGGCTGGCTCCATCGTGCGCAAGACCGACGGGAACAAGCCCACCAAGGTCATGTTTCTGCTCGGGTTTGGCGACAAGCTCGCCCCCTTTGAAGTCAAGGAGCAGGAAGAGCGGGCCGCCGCCTTGGCTGCCGCCGAGAACAAGGAAGCTGACGAAGCGCCGAAAACCAACTTCATGAAACAGGACACGTACAAGCATCTGTCCTACAGCTCTGAGCTTACGTCGCTGACTGCGCTCAAACAGGCCAACTACGTGCGTGAATTCATTCCCGGCGGAATTGCCATGGTGGCTTACGAGCACATGATGGTTCCCGGACTCAATGAACTCTACTACAAGGCCGCTCAGGACGATCCGAGCGTCATGATGACCAAGGGCGTGATCAACGAAGTACGCGACGGCGGCGATGGCGATATTGTCGTGGTCCTGGAAGACACTCTCCTTGGGGCCAAGGTCGAGATCGAAGTGGACATGCTTGTGCTGCCCACGGCCATGGTGCCGACCACGGCCCTCGACCCGATCCTCAAGCTCAAATACCGGCAGGGACCGGCCATGCCCGAGCTGGACCTGTTCAGCGGGTATGCCGACTCCAACTACATCTGCTTTCCGTACGAAACCCGCCGCACCGGCATCTACGCCGCCGGCACGGTGCGTCAGCCCATGACCATGGCCACGGCCGAAGTCGACGCGGCTGGCGCGGCCCTGAAAGCGGTGCAATGCCTGGAATCCTCGAACCGGGGCATGTCGGTTCATCCCCGTTCGGGCGACCTGTCCTTTCCGAAGTTCAACCTGGTGCGCTGCACGCAGTGCAAACGCTGCACGGAAGAATGTCCTTTCGGCGCCCTGGACGAGGACGAGAAGGGCAATCCGATGCCCAATACCTCGCGTTGCCGCCGCTGCGGAACGTGTATGGGTGCCTGCCCGGAACGCGTCATCTTCTTTGACAACTACAACGTCGACCAGATCGGTTCCATGATCAAGCAGGTCGAAGTGCCAGACGACATGGAAGTCGGTGGTCCGCGCATGCTTATCCTGGCGTGCGAGAACGACGCCTACCCCGCACTTGATATGGCGGCCTTGCGTGGCAAGAGGTGGAGTCCGTATGTACGCATCGTGCCGGTGCGCTGCCTTGGCTCCGTCAACACCATCTGGATCGCCGACGCCATGTCCAAGGGCACGGACGGCTGCCTGCTCCTGGGCTGCAAGTACGGCGAAGACTACCAGTGTCACTTCGTCAAGGGTTCGGAGCTGTGCAACCGACGCATGGCCAACATCGGTGAGACCCTGGGCAAGCTTGGCATTGAAACCGAACGGGTCCAGCAGCTGCAGGTCGCCATTGACGAATACGACAAGGTTCCCGGCATGATTGACGAGTTTGTTGACGCGATCACCAAGCTTGGTCCCAACCCGTTCAAGGGATACTAGGAGGAGCATGTATGTCCAAAACAATAAAGATTGAGCCTAATCTGCAGTTCGTCAAGGAACTGCAGGAGGTGGGTGGTGCGGATCTCAAGAAGTGCTACCAGTGCGCTACCTGCTCTGTCGCATGCCCCATGTCCCCTGCGGACAATCCCTATCCGCGCAAGGAAATGGTCTGGGCGCAGTGGGGCCTCAAGGACAAGCTGGTCAACGATATCGACATCTGGTTGTGCCACAACTGCGGGACCTGCTCCGAGCTGTGCCCCCGCGGTGCCAAGCCGGGAGACCTGCTGGGTGCCCTGCGCAACATGACCTATCGTACGCTGGTCAAGCCTGCGATCATCGGCAAATGGATGAGTTCCCCCAAGCACCTGCCCATTCTGGCCGGCATCCCGATGGCGATTTTCGCCTTCATCTGGATGATCCGGGCGGCTTTGGTCGGATCCTTCTTCCCGCTTACGGAAGACGGCAAGATCGTGTACGGCAACCTCTTCCCCGGTGATTTCACCATCGATCCGCTGTTCGGCCTGGTCGCCATTTTTGTGGCCATCTGCTTTGGCCTTGGCATCAAGAACATGATCGACGGATTCAAGGCCAACGTGCCCGAGACGTTTGTCATCGGTTACAAGAAGCCGACTCTGAAGGACGCCATCATCGCAACTATCAAGTATGATGTTCTCCAGCACTCCCGCTTCAAGAACTGCGTGGACAGCCCGGCTGACGAAGAGCGGGTCAAGGGTCACCAGATTCTGTTCTACGGCTTTGTGGCCTGCGCCATCGTCACTACCGTTGTGGCCGTGGGGCATTGGGGCGGCAAGGTAATCCCGTTGCTGGCACCTGTCGGTCATACGCCAATGCCGCTGTGGCATCCGATCAAGATCCTGGCCAACATTGGTGCCGTACTGCTGGTGGTCGGCCTGACCCTGCTTACCCGCAGGCGGCTGAACGCGGACACCAAGAAATCCGTGTCCAACTACTACGACTGGTACCTGCTCGGCGTGATCTGGGTCGTGACCCTGACCGGTATCGGCGCGCAGATATTCCGTCTGGCCGGTACCGCTCCCCTGGCCTTCTTCACCTACTATCTGCATCTGGTCAGCATCTTCATGCTGATTGCGTATCTGCCCTGGTCCAAGCTTGGGCACCTGGTGTACCGCACCACGGCGCTCATCTATGCCCGGTATATCGGTCGGTTGCCCATTGATGAGAAACTCATCGAAGATGATAAAATCTTTGTTATTTAATTAAAGGAGGACACCATGTCTGAAGCTCGCAAGATTTTTCCGATGGATACTTTTGTGGCCTACCTGAAGGGTGATGGCAACGCTTCCGTTGCCGAGATGCTGGGCTACCTGACCCAGAAAGACCTCGATGGCGATTCCACTCCTTTCGCGGCTGCTCTGGCCAAGGCCTGGATCTACGAGCAGCATCCCGAACTGACCAAGATGTCCAAAGGGCAGATGGTTGAACTGGGACAGTCCGTCTCCGTGGCCCCCATGCCCGTGAAGGCCAAGGCCGAAGTTGACGAAGTGTTTGCCAAGCTGGCCGACTACAAGGGTCAGATCAACGCCAAGAGCGCCAAGATCGATGAGCTGACCAAGGCTCTGGAAGCCAAGGACGCCGAGATCGCCGCCCTGACCGCCAAGGTCAAGGAATTCGAAGGCGAGAAGAAAGGTGAAGCCGAAGCCATGTTCGTGACCACCGAAGCCCGCATCGTGGAATTCACCGGCAAGCTCGAAGCTCTGCTGAAGGAAGTTGAGGAAGTGAAGAAGACCGGTGTGGTTGTGGCTGGCGTGGCCGGTGTTGCCGCTGCCGGTGCTGCCGCGCCCGCCGCTGCCGAAGCTGGTGGCGCTCCCGCCGAAACAGCCGCTGGGACCGATTTCGGTTTCTCCGGCGGATCGCAGGACCCCTTCGCCGATTCCAACTGGTAGAACCCGGCCTGATACGTTCTCAAAGGCTTCTTCCGCGCGCGGGGGAAGCCTTTTTTCTTTGTACGTGCGAGGCGGTATTGCCGCGCGTGCGTGATTTTGGGACAGTAAACCTGACATTCATGTCGCGGAGGCTGCGATGAAATACTGGCTCATGAAGACGGAACCCGGTTGCTTTTCCCTTGACGATCTGGCGGCTCTGCCAGGCGCTACCACAAGCTGGGACGGGGTGCGCAACTACCAGGCGCGAAACTTCATGCGCGACGGCATGAGCGTCGGCGACTTGGTCCTTTTTTACCACAGCGTGACCAACCCTTCGGTGGTGGGCATCGCAAGGGTGCTCAAAGATGCATACCCTGATCACACGGCCTGGGATCCTGAGGACAGGCATTTCGATCCCAGGTCCACGCCCGAGAAGCCGCTGTGGTACATGGTCGACGTGCAGTTCGTGGAAAAGTTTGCGCGGCCCGTCCCGCTGGCTGCATTGCGCGGGGTCAATGGCCTGGAGCGGATGGAGTTGCTGAAGAAAGGCTCACGGCTGTCGGTAATGCCGGTCACGGTGGAAGAATTCGAGATTGTCACTCGTCTGGGCAGATCGTGACTGCCGTGACGTACATTGCGTGCGGCAAAGAAAAAAGCCACGCGGGGTGAACCGGCGTGGCTTTCCTTTTATTACGATGCACCAAACGCGGCTAGTGCCCGCCGCCCAGGTAGGCCTGCTGGACCTGTTCATTTTTGAGCAGGTTGGATGCCGTGTCGGCCAGGACGATGTTGCCCACTTCCATGACATATCCGCGATGGGCAAGCTTGAGTGCGGCCTTGGCGTTCTGTTCGACCAAAATGACGGTTACGCCGGCTTTGTTGATCTCCTTGACCGTTTCGAAGATTGACTTGACCAGGATGGGGGCCAGACCCAGGCTTGGTTCGTCGAGGAGAAGGATCTTGGGGTTGGCCATGAGCGCCCTGCCGATGGCCAGCATCTGCTGCTCTCCGCCGCTCAGGGTGCCCGCCAATTGTTTGCGTCGTTCCTGCAGGCGCGGGAAGAGCTCGTAAATCCATTTCAGGCTTCTTTGGATGCGTTCGTTGTTGATCGACGTGAAAGCTCCAAGGACAAGGTTTTCGTGCACTGTAAGCGTGGTGAACACGCGCCTGCCTTCAGGGCTCTGCGTAATCTTGTGCTTGACGATTTCATGGGCGGGCAGTTTGTGCAGGGCTGTTTCGCGGAAGAAAATAGTTCCCCCGGTGATGTTAACCAGGCCGCTGATGGCGTTCAAGGTTGTCGATTTGCCTGCCCCGTTGGCCCCGAGGATGGTCACGATCTCGCCTTCACTTACTTCCAGGCTGATGCCGTGCAGGGCTTCGACATTGCCGTAATTAACGCGCAGATTTTCAATTTTAAGCAGCATAAAAGTCCCTTAATCGGAGTCGACACCGAGGTAGGCTTCGATGACACGAGGGTTGGCCTGAATCTCGGCAGGAGTTCCGGAAGCGATTTTTGCACCGTGTTCTAGCACGACCAGGGCGGAGCAGACTCGCATGACCAGCCCCATGTCGTGTTCGATCAGCAGGACCGTGATGCCGCGGTCCTGAATGCACCGGATGAGGCGGATAAGGTCGTGGGTTTCCTGATCGTTCATGCCCCCTGCCGGCTCGTCGAGAACAATGAGCTTTGGCTTGCTGGCCAGCGCCCTGGCTATCTCAAGCAGTCTCTGGTTTCCGTAGGATAGATTCTTGGCCTTGTTGGCCCATTCGCGAGACAGGCCTACAAATTCGAGCTCGGCCATGGCCTGACGCAGAGATTCCTTTTCTTCGCTGCGCTGGGTCGGGGTGCGCAGCATGGCGGCTACTGCGCCTGATCGCATGCGGCAGTGTCCGCCGGCCAACACGTTTTCCAGCACGCTCATGTTCTGGAAAAGGCGGATGGTCTGGAATGTGCGTGCGATACCGCGTTCCACGATCGTGTGGGTCGGCAGGCCGACCAGATTCTTTCCGTCGAAGAGCACGGTGCCGGTGTTTGGCTGGTAGTTGCCCGTAATCAGGTTGAAGACAGTGGTCTTGCCGGCTCCGTTGGGGCCGATGAGGCCCACGATACTGCCCGCTTCAACATCGAACGTGACCTCATTGACGGCCATGAGTCCGCCAAAGCTCTTGCTCAGATTGTCAATGGAGAGAAGCGTCATTTTCGGCCTCCGGCGGGAAGAAGGCTCCTGATGTCATAATTCTTGGGACCGGGCGGGAGCAGGCCCTGATTCCGGAAAATCATCATCAGCACCATGGCCGCGCCAAAGACCAGCATGCGATACTCGGCCAGTCCGCGAAACACTTCAGGCAGGCCGACCAGGAGGAAGGCACCAAGGATCACGCCGACAATGTTACCGGACCCGCCCAGAATGACGATGGTGAAGAGCACCACCGACTCCGCGAAGGAGAAGGATTCCGGGGCGATGATGGTCATCTTCGATGCGTAGATGGTGCCGCACATGCCCGCCCACACCGCGCCGATGACAAAGGCGATGAGCTTGTGCTGGGGCACGTTGATGCCGCTGCCACCGGCCGCAACCTCATCTTCCTTGATGTACATGAGCGCCCGCCCGAAGCGCGAGTGCTCAAGACGCAGGAGCAGAAAGATGGTGATGGCCGCAAACCCCCAGATCAGGTAGAAGAACTGGTCGGGTTTTGAAATCCTGTAGCCGAAGATGGTGGGCCTGCTGATGCCGAAAATGCCGTTGGCCCCGCCAGTGATGTCGAAGACATTGTTGATCAGCGCGATGCGCACGATCTCGACGATACCGATGGTCACGATGAGCAGGTAGTCGCCGCGCAGATGGATGATGGGCCTGGCCACAATGAGGGCGAATATGCCGGCCAGGATTCCGGCCAGGGGCATGGTCCACAGGACCGGGATGCCGTAACTGGTATTGATGATGGCCGTAGTGTAGGCACCGATGGCGTAAAACGCGGCGTGTCCCATGTGAAAAAGCCCTGCGTGCCCAAGGATGACATTGAGACTCAGGGCCAGGACGGCGTACAGCCCGACGTTGTTGATGACGTCGGTCCAGTATGCGTTCAGGAACATGGGGCATGAGGCCATGACCACGGCAAAGGCGATGTAGAACATTGTGCTTGGTTTCATACTTTTTCAGCCACCCTTTCACCTAAAAGGCCTGTGGGCCGGACAATGAGGATCAGGATCAGGACGCAGAAGGCGATGGCGTCCTTCCAGGCAATGGAGATGTAGGCCGCGCCCAAGGCTTCGATGACCCCCAGCAGCAGCCCTCCGACCATGGCTCCGGGGATGTTGCCTATGCCGCCCAGGATGGCGGCGGTGAAGGCCTTGAGGCCGAACATCCAGCCCATGCTGAAGTTGATCTGCCCGTAGTAGAGGCCGACCATGAGCCCGGCCGCGCCGCCCAGCGCCGGGCCGATGCAAAAGACCAGCATGATGACGCGGTCCACATTGATGCCCATGAGCTTGGCGGCGCCCTGGTCGATGGCTGCGGCCCGGATGGCCGTGCCGATCTTGGTCTTCTGGATGAAGAAATAAAGGGCCGCCATGAGCACCACGGAGGACAGAAAGAGGATGATGCGCATGATCGGAATGTCCATCCCCAGGATGTTCACCGCAGTCTTGGGCAGGATGTCGTGGGGGTAGACCAGAAATTTTGGGCTGTAGATGGCCATGATGGCGTTCTGGAAGAAAATGGACGCACCCAGTGCCGAGACCACGGCGGAAAGTCGGGGTGACTGGCGCAAGGGTCTGTATGCCACTCGCTCCAGGATGGCACCGATGAGGGCGACCAGGATCATGACCATGACGGCCAGAAGGATGACTGCGGGCAGCGGCCCGATCTTGTCGAAGAGGCCCATGGACACGAGCAGGGTCAGGCCGAGATAGGCGCCAATGGTGAAGAGGTCACCGTGGGCGAAATTGATCAGCTTCAGGACCCCGTAAACCATGGTGTAGCCAAGGGCGATGAGGGCGTAGATACCGCCGACGGCCAGTCCGTTGGTCAATTGTTGAAAAAATTCTTCCATAATGTGCGCCGGGGAAAGATGTTGGAGTCAAAAAAAGGGGCTCCTCGCAAAGAGGAGCCCCTCTGTGATCAGGGCTGCAGAACAAAAGCGCCGGATGCGTCGACCTTGTACACGCGGTACAGGTCGCCCACGCGGTCGCCTTTTTCGTTGAAGGAGATCTTGCCGGTCAGACCGGAGAAGTCCTTCATTTCATTCTTCAGGTAGGCAGCCAGCTTTTCGCTGGAAGTTTCCTTGGTCTGTGCGATGGCCTCGACGATGACGCGGTAGGCGTCGCCGGCCAGCACGGCCCATACGGAGCCGGGAGCGCTGCCATAGGCGGCCTGGTAAGCGGCCATGAAGTCTTTGGCTTCGGGTGTGTCAAGGTCGGCCGGTACGGGCGGGCTGAGGAACATGAAGCCGTCAGCGGCCTTGTTGCCGGCGATCTTGACCAGGTCGGGGTTGTTGGTGGCGTCGCCGCCCATCATGGGTACGTTCCAGCCCATTTCCATCTTCTGGCGCAGGAGCATGCCGGCCTCAGGGTAGTATCCGGTGAAGAAGACGACTTCGGGGTCTGCGGATTTGATCTTGGTCAGAATGGCGTTGTAGTCGCGTTCACCTGGGGTCAGGGCGTCGTAGAAGGCGATGGTCTTGCCTTCGGCTTCGAGCAGGGCCTTGGCTTCGTCGGCCAGGCCTTTGGCGTACGAGGTGTTGTCGTGCAGGATGGCTATCTTGGTGAAGCCCAGGTCGCCCAGGGTCTTGGCGGCGACAGTGCCCTGCTCGTCATCGCGGGGGCAGGTGCGGAAAAAAAGCGGCAGTCCCTTCTCGGACAGACGGATGGCCGTGGAGCCGGTGGCGACCTGCAGAATGCCGGACTCGGCGTAGATGTTCTGGGAGGCTTCGGTGACGGAGGAGCCGTAGGTGCCGATAACGGCGGAAATGTCCTTGGTGGTCAGGCGGGTGGCAGCGAGGGCTGACTGACGCGGGTCGCCGCCGTCGTCCTCGACCACGATTTCGACCTGAACCCCGTTTATGCCGCCGGCCTTGTTGGTCTCAGCCGCCAGCAGCTCGACGATCTGTTTCATGTCCTGACCTTCGCTGGCCCAGGAGCCCGTCAGCGGGCACATCAGGCCGATGCGAACGGTGTTGGCCCAGGCTGAGCCCAGGGTCAGCGCCACGAGGGTCACGGTCAGTAAACCAAGCGTGAACAATTTTTTCTTCATGAAGTCCTCCTTGAAGGTTGCAGAGCCCTTGGGTTCGCAGGCTGCGAACCGGTTGTAGATGAGATATGGAACCGGAGTGTCCGGATAACCCCTATTCAGGCGTACTGGAAAAACCAAGGGACGGAGATGATAAAGTCAGGACTATTTTGTAAAAAATGTAAAAAACAGGTACATCAGGCCCGCCTGAAAATCAATTTTTTTCCAAAATGAGACAAATGCTCGCGGTCATGGCGGGCCGCTTGATGATCCTGCTGTGATGCGGCCTAGGTGTCGAATTTTATTCGAAATCAGCCGTCGGCGCAAGGCTTTTTGCGGATGTTTTGCGGTCAGGGTCCCCCAGAGGTGGCAGCAGGAGGCGGCAAAACAACAGAGAATCGATCGCGGGCTTCAGGGAATTTGATGGAAGCGCGGTAAAAAAGAAGCCCTCGCCAAAGACGCTGTCTCTGGCGAGGGCGTGTGCAAAGGATGGCTGCGGAAGTCTAGATGATCCAGTCGTCGTCGGCTTCGATGGGAGCAAAACCGCGGCGCATGGTGTTTTCGCACACCAGGCGGGGGTCCATGAACTGCAGCAGGTAGTCCGGGCCGCCGGCCTTGGAGCCGATGCCGGACATGTTGAACCCGCCAAAGGGGTGCCGTTCCACCAGCGCACCGGTGGAGCCGCGGTTCAGGTACAGGTTGCCGACGTTGAACTGTTCGCGGGCCTTTTCCAAGTGCTTGGGGCTGCGCGAGAACACGGCGCCGGTGAGGGAGTAGCGCGTGGAGTTGGCCCATTCGATGGCCTGGTCGAAGCTTTTGGCCTTCATCACCGCCAGCACGGGTCCGAAGACTTCCTCCTGGGCGATACGGTGTTCGGGCGTGATCCCTTCGACGATGGTCAGGGGCGCGTAATAGCCGGTGTCGGGGACGGGGCTCGAGAACAGGAGCTTACCTTCACTCTTGGCGATATCGATGTACTTGAGGACGTTGGCCTGGGCCTTGTCATCCACCACCGGTCCCATGAAGTAGGTGGGATCTTCGGCCGGCCCGATGGCCAGCGACTTGGCACCCTCCACCAGGCGTTCGATGAACTTGGCGTAGATGGGTTCGACCACGATGACCCGCGAGCACGCCGAGCATTTCTGGCCCTGGAAGGCAAAGGCCGAGTGCAGGACTTCCCTGATGGCCTCGTCGAGATCGGCGTCATCGTCGATGATGATGGCGTTCTTGCCGCCAAGTTCCGCGATGACCTTCTTGATCTGTTTCTGGCCGGGATGGACCATGGACGCCTTGCCAATGATGCGGTGCCCGACCTCCATGGAGCCGGTGAAGGCGATGAGTGCCACATCCGGGTGTTCGACCAGATAGTCGCCCATGACCGAGCCACGGCCCGGGACGTAGTTGAACACGCCAGCGGGCAGTCCGGCCTTGCGGAAGATTTCGGCCAGGGTGAATCCGATCACCGAGGACGGACCGGCGGGTTTGTACAGCACCGGATTGCCGGCCACGATGGCCGCCGCGCTCATACCGCAGCTGATGGCCAGCGGGAAGTTCCAGGGCGCGATGACCGCGGCGATGCCCTTGGGCTGGTACATGAGCTGGCTCATTTCACCGGGGGCGCGGCCCATGCGCTGCGGTTTGCCGAAGCGGACCATTTCGCGAGCGTAGTATTCCATGAAATCGATGGCCTCGGCCACATCGCCCTGGGCCTGATCGAACTGTTTGCCGACTTCAAGAGTCTGCCAGGCCGAAAGTGTGAATATTTCCTCTCGCGCGATTTTGGCCGCCTTGACCAGATATCCGGCACGCTCCTCCGGAGACAGCGCCTTCCAGGCCGGGGCCGCCTTTTTGGCCGCCTCGATGGCCATGTCGATTTCCTTGGTCGAGGCCTGGCAGATGGTGCCGATGACTTCGCTCGGGTCGGCAGGGTTGACCGAAGGCAGCGTGTCCGTCGTGCGCACTTCCTGTCCGCCGATGATCAGCGGGTATTCCCTGCCAAGCTGGGCGCGTACTTCGGCCACGGCATCGATGAACGCCCGGCGTACGGATTCCTGGGTGAAATCGGCAAAGGGTTCGTTCTCGAAGCGGCCCAGGCCCTTGGTTTCGGTTTCAGTCGCGGGCTTCTTTTCGGCCTTTTCACGTTCCGCGGTCAGGGCCGGGTTTTCCATCAGGCGCTCAACCTCGGCTTCCTCGGCAAAAGACTGGCGCAAAAAGGACTCGTTGGCCGTGTTTTCGAGCAGGCGGCGCACCAGATAGGCCATGCCGGGCAGCAGGTCGCCGTAGGGCGCGTAGAGGCGAACGCGTTTGGCCACTTTCTGCAGCCCTTTGCGCACCGGTTCGGCCATGCCGTAGAGGACCTGGAATTCGTAGCGCTCATCCGGCACGTTCAGTGCTCTTGCGGTCTCCATGACTGCGGCGATGGAGCGGATGTTGTGCGAAGCGCAGCCAAAATGGCAGATGTCGTGGTTTTCAAGGATGACCCTGGACTGGCGCTCAAAGGCCGCGTCGCTCTCGGCCTTGATGGTCCAGACCGGGATGTCCCAGCCGTTCTGCTTGGCGATGACGGTCTCATAGTCCCAGTAGGCGCCCTTGACCAGGCGGATGGAGATGGGGAGCTTTTCGGCCCTGGCCCACGCCAGAAGGTCGGTCAGATCCTGGTCCGTGTCCTTGAGGTAGGCCTGCAGCACGATGCCAAGGTGCGGATAGTCCCGGAACTCCTCGCTTGAGCGCAGTCGGCGGTACACTTCGAGGGTGATGTCTTTGAATTTGTACTGCTCCATGTCGATGCGCATGAAGCCGTTCATTTCCCTGACCTTGCGCAGGATGGTGGCCAGGCGCTGTTCCATGCCGCGGACCGAGCCTTCGAAATCCTTGGGCGATGCCTGGGAGAAAAGGGCCGTGGGTTTGACGGAAATGTTGACCTTGGGCGCATGCCCCCAGTCCAGCTCGCCGCCCTCGAGGGCTGCCCAAGACGAGTGTTCTTTTTTCAGCGCGTCCAGAAGCTCCATGTATTCGCGCATGTAGGCTTCGGATTCGACCTCGCTGACCGAGGCCTCGCCAAGAATGTCCACCGTAAAGGCAAAGCCGTCCTTGCGGATTTTCTTCAGGTTCTTCATGGCGTCGGAAGTATTCTCGCCGATGATGAACTGCTTGGCCATGCCCTCGATGTTGGAGCGGATGGTCTTGGCCATGAGTCCGGCGGCCAGCTTTCCGCCAAGGCCCGAGCCCATGGCCCCGGCGCCCCATTTGAGAACCTTGGGCACGTCCTGGTCGTCCCCGGCGAAATATTCGTCGATGTGCCTGGTCAGGGAGTCGGAAGTGTTCAGATAGGGCAGGACATCCACAAAACGGAACAGCTGGATCTTGAAGTTCTCGTTTTTCATGGACCAGTCCATGACCTTTCCGGTCCACCAGCCCTTATTGAAAATGGAAGGGGCCTCGCCGGAGATGCTGGCAAAGAATTCCTTGCCGCGGTCGCTGATCTTCTTGTCCAACGCCATACTGTCCATTCTTGACTCCTAGGGTTTGAAACCGGTTTATTTAGTGGATTTTCTGGGGCTCTTGCACTCGATGAACTGCAGGGACAGGGCCTGCGTTTCCTTCAAGGTGTCGAGCACCAGGGTGGTGCGGCTGTCGCGCACTCCGGGGATCTCGCCAAATTTTTTTATGAGCAGGGCCAGCGTCTCCGTGCTGCTGACCCGGGCCTTGACCAGATAGTTGTATTCGCCGGCGGTCCAGTGCACCTCTTGCACCTCGTCGATTTCGGCCAGGCGTCTGCCGATCTCCGAACTGCCCACCGCGTCGGCGGTCTTGATCTGAATGAAGGTGGACAGGGAAATCCCCAGAGCCTTGGCGCTCAGACGGACCTCATACCCTTCGATGACTCCCTTGTGTTCGAGCTTTTTGACGCGCTCCAGCACGCCGGAGGGAGCCATGCCGATCTGGCGGGCCAGCTCGGCATTGGTGATCTTTCCATTTTCTTGAAGGATGTTCAGGATCTCGATGTCTGTACTGTCTAACATGGTTGTTGGCCTCATTTTTCGGAAATATAATTCTTGATAAGATCTTCGTCAATGAAGATTGCCATAATTGAAAAAAATGCCGATCCGGTTTTGTTCAGGGCGCCCGGGTCCATCGGCAGTGCTGTTTCTTCTGTCGCCATTGTCGAATAATATTCATTAACAGGGGCGAAGAAAAGAATGAAGTTGGAGATAAAATATATTTTATGTCAGGATTTGTAATTTTGGCCGAAACCAAGCGTGTCACGTATTTGCTATCCGGCAAAGATATCTTTTGAATCAGACCTGCAAAACAGACAGCTGTTGGCACTGGGCGGCCTTCGCGGCCTGTTTGGGGGCAGGACAAGCAGTGTTTGACCTTCGGGTACACTGTGTTTAATGTGCTGGGGCCTCATTGGTGCGGGCATGACGGCTGTAGGCCGCCCGCGCTCCTGACGGGATCTCCAACTTATAACCCACCCACACATCCATGCCCAAGAGAACAGATCTCAAGAAGATAATGCTTATCGGTTCGGGCCCCATCGTCATCGGACAGGCCTGCGAGTTCGATTATTCCGGGACCCAGGCTTTGAAGGCCCTCAAGGAAGAGGGATACGAGGTCGTTCTGGTCAACTCCAACCCGGCGACGATCATGACCGATCCGAACCTGGCCGACCGGACCTACATCGAGCCCATCGAGCCCGAGACCGTGGCCCGTATCATTGAAAAGGAACGCCCCTGCGCCCTTCTTCCGACCCTTGGTGGCCAGACCGGCCTGAACACGGCGGTGGCCGTGGCCGAGAACGGGGTCCTTGAGAAGTACGGAGTGGAGCTCATCGGCGCGTCTCTGCCGGCCATCAAGAAGGCCGAGAGCCGCCAGCTCTTTCGCAAGGCCATGGAAAAGATCGGCCTCAAGGTGCCGAAAAGCGGCATCGCCTGCACCCTGGACGAAGTCCGGGAGTGGGGCGAGAAGCTCAAGTTTCCCATCATCGTCCGTCCGGCCTTCACCCTTGGCGGCACTGGCGGCGGCGTAGCTTACAACAAGGAAGACCTGGAGCACATCGCCCAGCAGGGGCTGGCCGCCAGCCTGACCACGGAGGTCATGCTGGAGGAGTCGCTTCTTGGCTGGAAGGAATTCGAGCTCGAAGTTGTGCGCGACAAGAAGGACAACTGTGTCATCATCTGTTCCATCGAGAATCTCGACCCCATGGGCGTGCACACCGGCGACTCGGTGACCGTGGCTCCGGCCCAGACCCTGACCGATGACGAATACCAGAAGATGCGCGACGCATCCCTGGCCATCATGCGCGAGATCGGCGTGGAGACCGGCGGCTCCAACGTGCAGTTCGCCCTCAACCCGGCCAACGGCGACATGATGATCATCGAGATGAACCCGCGCGTGTCGCGTTCCTCGGCCCTGGCCTCCAAGGCCACGGGTTTTCCCATCGCCAAGATCGCGGCCAAGCTGGCCATCGGCTACACCCTGGACGAGCTGCAAAACGACATCACCCGCGAGACCATGGCCGCCTTTGAGCCGACCATCGACTACGTGGTCATCAAGATCCCGCGTTTCACCTTTGAGAAATTTCCCGGTGCCGACGACTACCTGACCACGGCCATGAAGAGCGTGGGCGAAACCATGGCCATCGGCCGGACCTTCAAGGAAGCCCTGCAGAAGGGGCTGAGGTCCCTTGAGACCGGTTACCCCGGTCTTGGCAAGACCTTCGACGGGCAGCTGCCCGATGTGGAGGAGACCCTGGCCGGACTGCGCAAACCCAATTCGCGCCGTCTCTATCAGCTGCGCGACGCCATCCTGGCCGGAATTCCCGAGGAGGAGATTTTCGCCGCCTCGGCCATCGATCCCTGGTTCATCCGCCAGTTCAAGGACATCGTGGATTTCGAGGGCGTACTGAGGAATGTGGGGCTGCAGGGCACTCTGTCCGTGGACAACCCCGAGTTCGTCATAGTGTTGCGCCAGGCCAAGGCCATGGGCTTTTCGGACCGGCAGCTGGCGACCATGTGGAAGCGCAAGGAGATTGACATCCGCAAGATGCGCAAGAAGGCCGGCATCATTCCGTCCTACAAGCTGGTCGACACCTGCGCGGCGGAGTTCGAGGCCTACACGCCCTATTACTACTCCACCTACGATACCGAGAACGAAGCCCGTGTCTCGGACAAGCGCAAGGTGGTCATCCTCGGCGGCGGTCCCAACCGCATCGGCCAGGGCATCGAGTTCGACTACTGCTGCGTGCATGCGTCCTACGCCCTGCGCGAGATGGGCATCGAGTCGATCATGGTCAACTCCAACCCCGAAACCGTTTCAACGGACTACGACACCTCCGACCGCCTCTATTTCGAACCCCTGACCCGCGAAGACGTGCTGGCCATCATCGAGCAGGAAAAGCCCGAGGGAGTCATCGTCCAGTTCGGCGGGCAGACCCCGCTCAATCTGGCGGTGCCGCTCCTGCGCGAGGGAGTGCCGATTCTCGGTACCTCGCCGGACTCCATCGACCGCGCCGAGGACCGCGAGCGCTTCCAGGCCCTGCTCCGGAAACTCGATCTCTTGCAGCCAGAAAACGGCACGGCCATGAGCGTCGAGGAGGCCGTGGGCGTGGCCGCGCGCATCGGCTACCCGGTGGTGGTGCGGCCCTCCTACGTGCTCGGTGGGCGGGCCATGGACATCGTCTATGACGAGAAAGACCTGCGCACGTATTTCGACAAACATGTCACCGTGGCCCCGGATCATCCCATCCTCATTGACAAGTTCCTGGAAAACGCCATCGAGATCGACGTCGATGCCGTCAGTGACGGCGAAGATACCTATGTCGCCGGGATCATGGAGCATATCGAAGAGGCAGGCATCCACTCCGGTGATTCGGCCTGTGTGTTGCCCCCGCACACCCTGGGCAAGATGTGGATCCAGGAGATCGAGCGCCAGACCAAGGCCCTGGCCAGGGAGCTTGGCGTGGTGGGGCTCATGAACATTCAGTTCGCCCTCAAAGACGAGCAAATCTATATTCTTGAAGTGAACCCGCGCGCCTCGCGCACCTCTCCCTTCGTGTCCAAGGCCACGGGCGTGCCCCTGGCCAAGCTGGCCACACGGGTCATGATGGGCGAAAAGCTCGCGGACCTGAAACCCTGGGAAATGCGCAAGGGCGGCTACTACTCGGTCAAGGAGGCGGTGCTGCCGTTCAACAAGTTTCCCGGAGTGGACACCTTGCTCGGGCCTGAAATGCGCTCCACCGGCGAAGTCATGGGCATCGATCCGTCCTTTGGCCTGGCCTTCATGAAGGGGCAGCTGGCGGCCGGGCAATTCCTGCCGTCTTCCGGGTGCGTCTTCATCTCCGTCAACGACCATGACAAGAGCGGCATCATTCTTCCGGCCAGGACCTTTCAGAAGCTTGGTTTCTCCATCATGTCCACGCGCGGCACGGCGGCCTTTCTGGCCGGGCACGGGGTGGACTGTCAGGTGGTGAACAAGGTCTACGAGGGGCGGCCCAGCGTTATCGACCACATCAAGAACGGAGAAATCCAGCTGGTCATCAACACGTCTTCGGGCAAGCGCACCAAGGAAGATTCCTCTGAACTGAGGCGAACCACGGTTGTTTACGGGCTGCCCTACACGACCAACCTGGCCGCGGCCAAGGCCCTGGCCATGGCCATCAAGGAACGCAGTGTCTCCGGGCTCGACGTGAAGTGCCTGCAGGAATACTACAGAGAATCTGGCCGGGATTTCTAACCTCCGGACGCCGGAGATCAGGGATTTTGGTGCAAAGCTCAGGGCCAATGGCGGCCCTGGGCTTTTGCACATTCAAGAACACCTACACGGAACGTGAAGCAATATGAAAAAGGAAGCTTGCGGATTATTTGGAATTTATGGGCACCCCGAAGCGGCGCGCATGACTTATTTCGGGCTTTACGCCCTTCAGCATCGCGGGCAGGAGAGCGCGGGCATCATCACCTGGGATGGGCAGACCATCCGCGAGCAGCGCGGCATGGGCCTGGTGGCCGACGTGTTCGAGGAGCGCCATCTCGGGCACCAGCTCAAGGGCAGCGTGGCCATGGGCCACATCCGCTACTCCACTACCGGGGCCTCGCTGATCCGCAATGCCCAGCCCTTCAGGGTCAGTTACAAAGGCCTGAACCTGGCCCTGGCCCACAACGGCAATCTGGTCAACACCATCAGCCTGCGCGAGGAGCTGGAGAATCAGGGCACCATCTTTCAGACCACCATGGACAGCGAAGTGATCATGCATCTGGTGGCCAAGTACATGAACGGAGGCACCCCAGAGGAAGCCATTGCCAAGGCCTGCAGCCGCATCCAGGGCTCATACAGCCTCCTGTTCATGGTTGACCAGAAGCTCATCGCCGTGCGCGACCCGTGGGGTTTTCGGCCCCTGTCCCTGGGTCGGGTCGGGGACGCCTACGTGCTCGCTTCCGAAACCTGCGCCTTTGACCTTTTGGAAGCCGAGTACCTGCGCTGTCTGGACCCGGGCGAGATGCTCGTTATCGAAGACGGACGGATGATGTCGCACCGCTATATGGAGCCCGCCGACAAGCAGAGCTCCTGCATCTTCGAGCTCATCTACTTCGCCCGCCCAGATTCCCTGGTTTTCGATCAGGAGGTCTACAACGCGCGCAAGAGCATGGGCAAGATTCTGGCCCAGGAATGCCCGTGCGATGCCGATTTCGTCATGCCCTTTCCCGATTCGGGCGTTTACGCGGCCGTGGGTTACGCGCAGGAGTCCGGGCTGCCCTTCGAGGCCTGCATGATCCGCAACCACTACGTCGGCCGGACCTTTATCCAGCCGACCCAGGGCATGCGCGATTTTTCGGTGCGCGTGAAACTCAATCCCGTCAAATCCATGATCAAGGGCAAGCGGGTGGTCATCGTCGAGGACTCCATCGTGCGCGGCACGACCATCCGCACCCGCGTCAAGCAGTTGCGCGAACTGGGTGCCAAGGAGATTCACATGCGGGTGAGTTGCCCCCCCATCCGCTATCCCTGCTACTATGGCATTGATTTTTCCTCCAAGGGCGAACTCATCGCCGCCAACCACTCCGTGGCCGACATCGGCCGTTATCTGGGCCTCGACAGCCTGCACTACATCACCATTGGCGGGCTTTTGAAGGCCGTGCGCGGCCCGGAGAACTTCTGTCTGGCCTGCTTCAACGGGGCCTACCCGGTTTTGCCCGACGAAGGCGTGGGCAAGCTGTCCCTGGAGTGCTGCTAGATGACGGCAGGCAAGCAGCATGCGGATTGGCTGGCCAAGGCCCGCGGGGTGCTCGACATCGAGGCCCGCGGCCTCAATGCCGTGCGCGACAGGCTGGATGAATCCTTTGTGCGCGCCCTTTCGCTCATGGCCTCCTGTACCGGGCGCGTGGTGGTCACGGGCCTTGGCAAGTCCGGCCTGGTCGGACGCAAGATCGCCGCGACACTGAGCAGTACCGGGACCCCGGCTTTCTTTCTGCACCCGGTGGAGGGCGCCCATGGAGACCTGGGCATGATCCGTCACGAAGACGTCATCGTGGCCATCTCCAATTCGGGCGAGACCGACGAGCTCAACAACATCCTGCCCAGTCTGAAGACTCTGGCCGGCCATGTCATCTCCCTGACCGGGGGAGTGCATTCGACCATGGCCCGGCTTTCCGACGTGGTCATCGACACCTCGGTGCCGTGCGAGGCCTGTCCGCACGGGCTTGCGCCCACGGCCAGCACCACTGCGGCCCTGGCCGTGGGCGACGCCCTGGCGGTCTGCCTCATCGACTGGAAGTCTTTCGCGATGGATGATTTCCGTCGTTTCCATCCCGGCGGAGCCTTGGGACAGCGGCTGACAAAAAGAGTGGAGGAACTCATGCGTTCCTCGCAGCTGCCAGTGGTCCCCAGCGGCGCGTCCCTGGGGCAGGCCCTGGACGTGCTCAACACCGGGGGCCTTGGGTGTGTCTGCATCCTGGACATGAACGGGCACCTGCTGGGACTTTTGACCGATGGCGACGTGCGTCGCCTGGTCTGTGCCGATCGACTGATTCCGGATGTTCCCGTGGATTCCGTCATGACCGTTTCGCCCCTGCATGCCGCGCCCGGACAAAAGGCCGCAGAAGTCCTTGATATCATGGAATCCCGAGCCATCACCGTGCTGCCTGTGGTCGCCCCGGATCAAACCCTGGCGGGCATGGTGCATATGCACGACGTGCTGGGCCAGGGCCGGGTCAAATTTTCGCGGTCCTGATGCGGGTCCGGCCTTTCACATACATTTTCCCATGAGCGCAAACGATACATCCATGATACATCCAGATGTCTGCAGCCGTTGCGCTGCCAGGAACCGGACCTGCTGCACCGTAACCGGCGGGGACGAGGAATTCTGCTTCCCCCTCTCCGTTGCGGAGATGGAGGCCATTGGCAGCGCGGGTGCCGGCGGTGAAGACTGCTTCGTTTTCGTTCCCAACAGCCCCGGTTTCGTCAAGCAACTGGGCCTGCTCATGCCGGAGGCGGACATAGACCGGGCCTTTCCGGCGCAAGGTTCGCACTGGCGGCTGGCTATCTCTGAGCAGGGGGACTGTGTTTTTCTGGGTCCTGAGGGATGTGTTCTTCCGCGCAGCGTGCGGCCTGTCTATTGCCGCCTTTTTCCGCTGTGGGTGTTTCATGGGCAACTGACCTGGTTCACTGCCGCGGAATGTCTGGCCAACAGGGAATGCTCTTCTCTTGCGTCCATGCTTGCGGCCATGGGCACCGAGAGCGCAGAGGTCAGGGCGTTGTTTGCTGAAATGAGCTCGAAGCTTGGTCTCGGGCCTGATCCTAAGGTGAAGTCATGAAAGTTCTGAAGATATTTCTGGCCCTGCTCGTGCTGGGCGTTTTTCTGGTCGCTGGAGCGGGGATTGGCCTCTATTACTGGGCCCAGGAGGATCTGCCCGGATTCACCAAGCTCAGCGATTATTCCCCGGCCCTGGCCACCACGGTGCGCGCCCGTGACGGCAGGATTCTGGGATATTTCTATCGCGAGAAAAGGTTTCTCGTTCCCCTGTCCATGATGAGCCCGGCCACGGTCAAGGCCTTCCTGGCCGCCGAGGATTCCGGATTCTACCAGCACGAGGGCGTCGATCTGCCGGGCATAATGCGGGCCGCGATGAAAAATTTCATGGCCGGCAGCATTGTCCAGGGCGGCAGCACCATCACCCAGCAGGTCATAAAATCCATGCTGCTCACCCCGGAGCGCAGTTACGAGCGCAAGCTCAAAGAGGTCATCCTGGCCTATCGCCTGGAAAAGTATCTGACCAAGGACGAGATTCTGACCATCTACCTCAATCAGATCTTTCTCGGGGCCAAGGCCTATGGGGTGGAGGCCGCGGCCAGGGAATATTTCGGCGTGGCCGCCTCGCAGCTCAGCACCGCGCAGGCCGCGCTGCTGGCCGGGCTGCCCAAGGCCCCGTCGCGCTACTCTCCCTACGGCAACCCCGAGCGGGCCAGGGAGCGCCAGCTCTACGTCCTGACCCGTCTGCTCGATCTGGGATGGATCGATCGGGCCGAATACGAAGCCGCCGTGAACGAGCCTCTGGACTACAGCGCGCAGGAAGACCCGTCCTGGAAGGTGGGGCCGTACTACCTCGAAGAGGTGCGGCGGCAGCTGGTGGAGATGTACGGCGAGGACAAGGTCTATACCGGAGGCCTGCAGGTGCGCACGGCCATGGACATGGACCATCAGATCGTCGCGGATCAGGCCTTGCGGACGGGGCTGGTCGAAACCTCCAAACGCCATGGCTGGCAGGGACCGGTCAGGCACCTCGAAGCGGCCGAGTTCGAGGGATTTCTCGCCGGTCTGAATTCGGATGACCTGAAGCCTGGCGACTGGGTGCAGGCCTTGGTCACGGAAGTTGACAAGGCCGGGGCCAAGGTGCGCTTCGGCGGCGGTTCCGGAACGGTGCCCGTGGCGTCCATGAGCTGGGCCCGGGTTCCCAATCCCAAGCTCGCGCCGGAGGAAGCGGCCAAGATCAGCGACGCGCGCAAGCTGCTCAAACCCGGCGACGTGATTTGGGCCACGCTTGACGAAGTCCCCGAGGACAAGCCCAGAACGCTCGCTCTGCAGCAGGTGCCCGTGGTCGAAGGGGCGCTGGTGTCCATCGATCCCCGCAGCGGCGAGGTGCTCGCCCTTTGCGGCGGCTACGATTTTTTCCGCAGCCAGTTCAACCGGGCCACCCAGGCCCTGCGCCAGCCCGGTTCGGCCTTCAAGCCCATCGTCTATTCGGCGGCTCTTGATAACGGTTTCACGGCCGCGAGCATCGTTTTGGACGCCCCCATCGTCTACCAGGACGGCAGCGGCGAGATGTGGAAGCCCGAGAACTTCGAAGGCATCTTTTACGGCCCGACCCTGCTGCGCACGGCCCTGGTCAAGTCGCGCAACCTGGTCACCATCCGCGTGGCCCAGCAGGTCGGGATCAACAAGATCATTGAACGCGGAGCGGCCCTTGGCCTGACCGGCATCATGGAGCCGAACCTTTCCCTTGCCCTGGGCTCGGGGCAGTTCACGCCGCTCAATCTCTGCCAGGCCTATACGGCGTTTCCGCGCGGCGGCACGAGCATCAAGCCGCGGCTTATCGAGAGCGTGACTTCGCCGTGGGGGGAGCAGCTGTTTCTGGCCACGGAGGAGGTGGCGGAGGCAATGCCTGCGCAGACCGCCTACATCGTCTCCAAACTGCTGCAGGAAGCCGTGCAGTCCGGGACAGGCACCAGGGCCAAGGCCCTCGGGCGGCCCGTGGCGGGCAAGACCGGAACCACCAACGACGAGCAGGACGCCTGGTTCATGGGCTTTTCGCCCTACCTTTTGACCGGGGTGTGGGTGGGCTACGACCAGATCAAACCCATGGGCAAATACGAGACCGGCGCACGGGCCGCGCTGCCCATCTGGCTTGACTACCGGACCAGGGTCGAACCCGGCTACCCCGAGGAGGATTTCCAGGCTCCGCCCGGCATTGTCATGGCCCGCGTGGACGCGCGCACCGGGCGACTGGCCGGGCCGGGCGCGTCGGAAGCCTACATGCTTCCCTTTGCCAATGGCACCGAGCCGATCCCGTCGGCCCTGCCGGAAGAGTTCGATACGACTCCCGGATCATCCAACGCCGGCGGCGAAAGCCTGCTCAAGCAGATTTTCTGAGCTGCCCGGTGCCGACGCGCAACAAGGTATCCTCGGGACACGAAAGGGTCATGAAGATCGTTCACGAAGTAAAGGATATCCTGTGGCGTTCGGGGCGCATCAGCCTCGAACTCTACAAGATCATGATCCCCATCATCATCGCGGTCAAAATCCTGCAGGAGCTTGGGCTCATCGCCTGGCTCGCCCTGCCCCTCGCTCCGATCATGCAACTGGTGGGTTTGCCGGGGGAGATGGGGCTGGTCTGGGCCACGGCGCTGGTCAACAACATCTACGGGAGCATGATCGTTTTCGTGTCCCTGGCCGGACAGCATGACCTGACCGTGGCGCAGGTCACGGTGCTTGGCGTCATGATCCTCATCGCCCACGGGCTCCCCGTGGAACTGCAGATCGTGCGCAAGTCCGGGCCGCGAATGGGCTTTCAGGCCTTGCTGCGCATTGGCGGGGCGCTGCTTCTGGGCTGGATGCTTTCCAGGCTTTACGCCTGGGGCGGATGGCTGCAGGAGGCCAACGTCATTCTCTGGCAACCCGAGCCCCAGAGCGAAGGTCTTCTGGCCTGGGGTCTGGGACAGGCGCAGAATCTGGCCATGATTTTTGTCATCATTGCGGCCCTCACCCTGATAATGCGCGTGTTCACGGCCATCGGGCTGACCGGGCTGTGCGTCCGCCTGCTGGCCCCGGTCCTGCGCATGCTCGGCATCGGCCCCGCCGCCGGGACCCTGACCATCGTTGGCATGGTCATGGGGCTCGCCTACGGCGGGGGCATGATCATGCACGAGGCCCATTCGGGCAAGGTCGGTTCAAAAGACATCTTTTCGTCGCTCAGCCTCATGGGCCTGTCTCATTCGGTCTTCGAGGACACGCTGCTCATGATCGTCATCGGAGGCCATGTTTCCGGACTGCTCTGGGCGCGGATCATCTTCACCCTTGTCGTTATCGCGCTTCTGGTGCGCGTGGTGGCCTGGCTTGGAGACGAGTTTTTTTACCGGCGCCTGTTCAAACCGGTGGAAGTCTACGCAAGCCCCGAGCCCTGTTGTCCGGGCGCAGCCATGCCGGACAAGAAATAGAATTTTCCTTTCAAAACAAATCAAGGTGTACCGAACATGCCCCATGCCAATCGCCTGCAGGCCCTGAAAAAACTCATGCAGTCGCAGGACATTGACGCCCTGCTCGTGACGCATCCGGCCAACCGGTACTACCTGTCCGGGTTCGAACTGCATGACGGGCAATGCAACGAAAGCTCGGGTTGCCTGCTCATTCTTGCCGGCGCAGACGACTGGCTGCTGACCGATGCCAGGTTCAGGGAAGAAGCCCTGCGGCACTGGCCGCAAGGCCAGGTGCATGTTTACGGGTCGCCGCGGGTTGAGAAGATCGCCGACTTTGTCAAAGCTCTGGGCATTGGCGAGCTGTGGGTCGAAACCCACGCCATGTGTGCACAGATGTATCTGGAGCTGGACGGCATGCTGAACCTTCGCCGTGCGCCGCGCCTGGTGGAGGATCTGCGCATCGTCAAGGATGAGGGCGAGCTGGAAAAACTTCGGGCCTCCTGCGCGCTGAACCACCGTGTTTACGAGGCCTTGCGTCCCCGGCTTGTGCCTGGAGTGACGGAGCGCGAGGTTGCCTGGATGCTGGAGCGGGAGTTCAGGGACGGCGGAGCGGAGGGGCTGAGCTTTGCGCCCATCGTCGGGTTCGGTCCCAACGGGGCCCTGCCGCACGCCACCCCCGCCGAGACGCGTCTTGAGGCGCAGGCCCCGGTCCTTATCGACATGGGCGGACGGCTGGAGGGATACTGCTCCGACCAGACCAGGACCTGGTGGATTGGGGACCGGCCCAGTGATGAATTCCGGCGCACCCTGGACCTTGTTCAGGAAGCGCAGGCCCTGGCCATTGCCAAGGTCGCGCCGGGGGTGAGCACGGCCGAGCTGCACGCCGCGGCCAGGGATTTTTTCGTCCGTCACGGGGTGGCCGATCATTTCACCCATTCCCTGGGCCACGGCATAGGCCTTGAGACCCATGAGGCACCGGGCGTCGGCCCAATCCGCCCGACGACCCTTCGGCCCGGCATGGTTATCACCGTGGAGCCGGGGCTGTACTACCCCGAGTGGGGAGGGGTGCGCTGGGAACACATGGTCGTGGTGACCGAGGATGGCCATGAAGTGCTCTGACCTGCCCGCATGCGAAGCGCGCAGGCCGCGTCCCCGCAAGCCCCGCCGGGAGCTCGTCCCCGCACCGCCGAGCCTGGAAAGCCTGGTTTTTTACGCCGAGGTGCCGCGGAGCGAGATTGCCCTGTACCGTTTTCTGCTCGAAGGTTATGACAATCTGGCGATCATGAGCGTGGTGGATCGCTATCGCGCCGTCATCAAGCTGCGCTGCACGCCAGGTGCGCAAAGGACGCTGCGCGAGCTGCTCGCGTCCCAGGGCGCGCGCATCATTGACCCGCCGGGGCGCTCAGCCGTCTAATCCGAAGAATTTGCGTGTATTGTCACCGCAGCGCTCCCACAGCCCGGCCACGTCCTCGCCGCGCAGGCGGGCGATCTCAAGGGCCGTGAAACCGAGCAGGGCCGGTTCGTTGGTCTTGCCGCGCCAGGGTTCGGGAGAGAGATAGGGGCAGTCGGTTTCCAGGAGCAGGCGATCGGCCGGGATGGTCCTGACCGCTTCGCGCAGCGATTCCGACTTGGCGTAGGTCACCGTTCCGGGCACGGAGATGTGCCAGCCGCGTTCCGTCAGGAGCCTGGCCCAGTCCGGGCCGAGGCCGAAGCAATGCCACAGCAGAGGGCGGCCGGCAAAGCCGCACTCGTCGAGAATGGCCAGGCAGTCGTCCTCGGCGTCGCGGCAGTGGATGACCACGCGCTGGTCCAGTTCCCTGGCCAGGGCGAGCTGCCTGCGGAACCAGAGCTGCTGGTCTTCCCGTGGCGAGAAGTCGTAATAGTAGTCCAGCCCGATTTCCCCCACGGCGCACAGGCGCGGGTCCTGCTCAAAGGCTTTGCGCATGGCCTCAAGGTCGGCTTGTGTCATCTTTGCCGCGTCATGGGGATGCACGCCGAGCAGGAAGAATACGTCGTCAAGCCCTTCAAAAAGCGTCCGGCCCTCCTGGTAGGCCTGTGGCCCCAGAAAGACGTTGCCCACGGTGCGCACTCCGCAGGCCAGGGCGCGGGCCAGAACCGAGTTCAGGTCGGGGTAGCGGCCGTCAAGATGGGCGTGGCTGTCCGCGCCGACAGGAGGCAGTCCGAGGGTTTCGGGCGCCTGGCGCTGTTTTTTCTTGCTCACGTCTACTTCTCGCGGACGCCCTGGTCCCATTTTTCGACGGCGATGGCTTCATCGATGAGCATGACCGGGATTTCCTCGCGCACGGGATAGACCAGGGCGCACGCGCCGCACTTGAGGCCTTCTTCCTGGGGCAGAAGTTCAAGGTCGCCCTTGCATTTCGGGCAGGCCAGGATTTTGAGCAGTTCCTTGTTTAAAGCCATGATTCCTCCACGGGATGAAGTTTGGATGCTGAAGAGGGGCTTATCCTGATCGAAAACGCGTTACAAGCGGACAGATGGCATCCGGTCCTTGAGTTTTCAAACCAATGGGGTACAACCGCTTCCATGATGCACGAGGCAAAAACATTGTCCAATGGGCCGGTGCTGCTCTTTGACGTGGGCAACACCAACGTCAAGGTCTGCGTGGCGGATGAAGGCGGTCTTGGGCGCACCTACAGCCTGCCCTCCACCAATCGGGAGACTTCCGATTCCCTGGGCTTGACCATCGCCAGCATCTGCGCCCGGGAAGGCGTGGCCGAGAGCCAGGTCCGGGCCTGGGTGCTGTCCTCGGTGGTGCCGCCCCTGAGCGGCCTGCTCAAGGCCGCCTGCGCGGACTATTTCTCCTGCCCGGCCCTGTCCGTGCCCGGCGACATCGCCCTGCCGCTGGAGAACCGCTACGCCCGGCCTCAGGAAGTGGGCGCGGACCGCCTGCTGGGCGCTTTCGCGGCGCGGCGCATGTTCGCGGACCACACCCTCATCGTCGTCGATTTCGGTACGGCCACGACCTTCGACTGCGTGCAGGGCAACGCCTATCTGGGCGGGCTCATCTGTCCCGGCGTGCTCAGCTCGGTCACGGCGCTGGGCACCCAGACCGCAAAGCTGCCGCAGATCAGTCTGGAGCTGGACAGCGAGGATCTGGACATCGGCACCAGCACCCGGCAGAGCCTCAACCATGGGGTGCTGTTCGGATTTGCGGCCTTGCTCGAAGGGCTGACCGCGCGCCTCAAGAAGCGCCTGGACGCCCCGGACGCCCGTGTCATCGCCACCGGGGGCTTCGCCCGGCAGCTGTCGGCCATTACCACATGCATAGACAACCTGGCCCCGGACCTGCTCATGCAGGGCCTTGCGGCCGCATATTTCCAGAAACATTCACCAGACAGGATCAGGGAGCAATCATGAGCACCATTACAGGTATTTGGGCCAGGGAAATTCTGGACTCCAGGGGCAACCCCACAGTGGAAGTGGAAGTCACTCTCGAATCCGGGGCCACGGGTCGCGCCGCCGTGCCTTCGGGCGCGTCCACGGGCACGCGTGAGGCTCTTGAACTGCGCGACGGCGACGCGGATCGTTACCTCGGCAAGGGCGTGGAACAGGCCGTGCGCAACATCATGGAGGAGATCGGCTCCGAGATCGTGGGCCTTGAGGCGGTGCGCCAGGTGGAAGTGGACCAGGCACTCATCGACCTGGACGGCACCGAGAACAAGTCCCGCCTGGGCGCCAACGCCATGCTCGGCGTGTCCATGGCCACGGCCAAGGCCGCCGCGGAATTCCTGGGCCTGCCGCTCTACAAGTACATCGGCGGCATCAACGCCAAGGTCCTGCCCGCGCCCATGATGAACATCATCAACGGCGGGGCCCATGCGGCCAACAACCTCGACATCCAGGAATTCATGATCCTGCCGCTCGGCGCTGCCAGTTTCAAGGAAGCCCTGCGCATGGGCGCCGAGACCTTTCACAGCCTCAAAAAGATCCTGCACAAGGACGGCCTGGCCACCTCCGTGGGCGACGAGGGCGGATTCGCACCCAATTTCGCCAGCCACGAGCAGGCCTTCACATACATCATGAGGGCCATCGAAGAGGCCGGTTATGAGCCCGGCAGCCAGATCGCACTGGCCATCGACGCCGCCGCCTCGGAATTCTACAAGGACGGCAAGTACCATTTCGCCGGTGAGAACAAGATCCTCACCGCCCGCGAATTGACCGACTACTACGCCGACCTGGCCGGCAAGTTCCCGCTGGTGTCCATCGAGGACGGCCTGGCCGAGGCGGACTGGGACGGCTGGGAAGTGCTGTCCGACGTGCTGGGCGACCGTCTGCAGCTGGTCGGCGACGACATCTTCGTGACCAACCCGGCTCTCCTGGCCGACGGCATCATGCGTGGCGTGGGCAACGCCATCCTGATCAAGCTCAACCAGATCGGCACCCTGACCGAGACCATGGACTGCATCGAGATGGCCAAGGAGGCTTCCTTCGCCACGGTCATTTCGCATCGTTCCGGCGAGACCGAGGACAGCTTCATCGCCGATCTTGCCGTGGCCGTGAATGCCGGGCAGATCAAGACCGGATCCCTGTGCCGCTCCGACCGCACCGCCAAGTACAACCAGCTGCTGCGCATCGAGGAAGACCTGGACACCCAGGCCATCTATTTTGGCCCGGCCATGGCCGCCAACTGGTTTGACGAGGAATAGCAACCGTTTCGGCGCGCTTCGGCGCGCCTTTTTTTATACAGCCGAGGGCAACATGCATATCATCGACGGAAAAAAGACGGCCGCCACTATCCGTCAGGAACTCAAGGAACAGGTCGCGGCGCTGACGTCCAGGCATGGCCGCGCACCCGGCCTGGCGGTGATCCTGGTCGGCGGCGATCCGGCCTCACAGGTCTATGTCCGCAACAAGGAGCGGGCTTGCGAGGACGTGGGCATCATCTCCAAGGGCTTCCGCCTGCCGGAGGATATTCCCCAGGCCCAGCTTGAAGACACCATCGTCTATCTGAACAGCGATCCGGCCATCGACGGGGTGCTGCTGCAGCTGCCGTTGCCCAAGGGCCTGGACAGCCAGCGCTGCCTCGACCTGATCAGCCCGTCCAAGGATGTGGACGGCTTCCACCCTGTGAACATGGGTCGCCTGGCTCTGGGTCTGCCCTGTCTGCGGTCCTGTACCCCGGCGGGGATCATGACGCTCATGGAGCGCCATGGCATCGACGTGGCCGGGAAAAAGGCCGTGGTCATCGGGCGCAGCAACATTGTCGGCAAGCCCCTGGCGCTCATGCTTCTGCAGAAGAACGCCACGGTCACGGTCTGTCACTCCCGGACCCAAAACATCGCCGAAGAAGTGCGCAGCGCAGATATCGTCATGGCCGCCGTGGGCATTCCCAGGTTCGTGACCCGCGACATGGTCAAGCCCGGGGCCGTGGTCATCGACGTGGGCATCAACCGGACCGAGGCGGGCCTGGTCGGGGACTGCGATTTCGAAGGTCTGCGGGATGTGGCTTCGGCCATGACCCCGGTCCCCGGCGGCGTGGGCCCCATGACCATTGCCCAGCTGCTGGTCAACACCCTTGAAGCCTACCTCGATCACGTCAGCTAGCTGACTGCTGAAAAATCAAAGCCGGCAGGCCGTTTAAAAAACGGGCTGCCGGCCGCATCGCCAAAAGCAAAGGGGCCGCGCAGACCCCTTTGCATATTCACATCTTCATCCTGCCCATCTTATTCGATGATGACTCCCGCGTAGCCGACCACCCTTGAGATGTCGCCGTTGACGTCGCCGGATGTGGAATAGGCCACCAGCTCGGCCTTTTTTGCGCCCAGGATATTGGCCAGGTGCATTCCCAGCGTCATGGGCAGCACGCCGCACATGGAGATACCCTCTTCCTTGACCGTGCCGTAGAATCCCATGGGGTCCAGGGCCAGGATGCGGTCCAGGGCTTTGCGGTCCACGATGCGGGTCACTGCGTCCGATGCGAAATGGTTCATGTCCGAACTGACCACGATGGAAACGTCGCGGCCCAGCCTCGTCAATACTTCGGCGATCTTGGAGGCCGCGCCTCCGAGCATGTGTGGCCTGGGGTCCCCCACGGCGATGGGCACGATGCGCATGTCCGGGTTTTTGGCCCACAGAAAGGGCAGGACCACTTCCAGGGAGTGCTCCTGCAGGTGGGCGACGCGGTCGGCGCTCAGAGCCGGTTCGGCTGCCAGCAGGGCGGCGGCCAGCTCGGCGTCCACCTCCATGCTCGCACCGGGCAGCAGCCATTTGCCGTCGGGCCACACGGCCAGGGGGGCGCCCATGCCGGTATGGTTGGGGCCAAGCAGGATGATTGTATCGCTCAGCCTGGCCCGGGCGAGGGTCTGTCCCGCCACGCCGCCGGAAAACACATGCCCGGCGTGGGGCACCATGGCCAGCCTGGTGAACGTTTCACTCTCCTTTTCCCCGCGCATGCACGCCTGCGCGGTTGCCAGCCACTGATCCTGGCGGGCTGCGTAAAACTGACCCGCGACAACGGGCTCGCGATCAATACTCATGACTGCCTCCTAGCGAAATTTTTGCACTTCCCTTTCAATCCGTGTCCCTTCAAGCTCAGCGGCCGCCATACGACCATACAACGAGTTTGGGAAGAGTTCCTTCAGGCGGTTCAGATTTTCCCGCCATTTTCGATTTTCGGAATTCTTCTTGAAAAGGAGGGCCTTGCGAAAAGTATGCGCAGGCCAGTCCGGGTCGTTTTCGGTCACATACTCATCAAACTCCAGCGTCCAGGCCAGCGCGTCCTGATCCCGACCGCTGCGTTCCGCGGCCTGGGCCAGCAGTTCCAGGGTTTCCTTGAGCTTGGGAATATCGCTTCTGTCCTTGCGCAGCAGGGACAGGGCTTCCTGACCCAGAATGGTGGCCTGCTCGAGCCTGCCTGCGGCCAGGGCGTCACGGCCCAGAAAATAATGGGCGTACCCGCGTTGCGTGTCGGTCAGGCCCATGTCCGTGACCAGTCCGGCCCACAGCGGCCTTGCCCTGCCGGGTTGATCCAGCATTTCGTGGGCCAGGGCCGTGGCATAGTCAAGCTGGCGGCGACGGTCCTGCTCCAGATTCCAGGGCTCGACCCGTTTGGACAGTTCGACAATGTCTGCCCATTGCTGCAATTCAACCTGCATGGCCAGGATCAGGTCCATGCCCGGTTCGGAATATTCGCTCCGGGGGGTGGCATCGAATACAAATGGGCGCGCCATATCAAGGGCCTTTTGCGGCTGGCCGGTCTGCATGAAGGCTGTGGCCACCGTCAGTCGCAACTTCGGATCCGGCTCCCGCCCTTCATACAGGTCTTCGTGATTGGCCCAGTGCTGTGTCGCCCCTTCGAAATCATCTTGCTCCAAGGCATGCGTGATCCAGTCCCGAAGGGCCGTGTCCGCCACTTCCCGGGCCTTGGGCAGCAGTTCGTGGCCGGGATAGTCGGCCAGGAAGCGCCGGGCATCTTCAAGGCTTGCGGCATAATCCTTGTTCCAGAGGTGCCACATGGCCAGCTTGAGACGGGCCACGGGAGCCAGGGGACTGTCCGCGTGCTCGAGGATGCTGCGGTATATTTCCTCGGGATTGGAGGCGGGCCGGCTGAAGACGGGGTCCATGTCCGCGATGGAAGGCTCGTCGAGAACGCCCTCCTCGGCCAGGCGCATCTTGGCGATGAGTCCTCCTTCGCGGGAGGGATGCGCCGTGGCGGTGCGATGGTAAATTTCCCGCGCCGCGTCGAGCTTGCCCTCTTTGAGGAGGATGTCGCCGATGCGGGCCATGGCCACGTCTACGTCCTTGGCATCCGGGACGATGTTGGCATAGGCCCAAAAATAATCCCTGGCCCGCTCCAGGCTGTTGCCGAGCATGGCCGCATACCCGGCGGCCATCAGAAAGGACGGGTCGCTCAGATAATACCTGGGCCAGCGTTTTTCGATGCTGTCCACGATCTCAAGGGCCTTGTCGAAATAGCCCATGGCGGTGAACGCCTTGAGCAGGCCGACGGTGCTCGGCTGCACGGCAAGGCTCATGGGGTAGTTCTGGATGGCGTACTGGAAATGCTCGGCGGCCCGGACATAGTCTTTTCGCCGCAGGTAGTGCTCGCCCCAATAATAGTCGATCATGGCCACCCGCGGGTCATCGGGGTATTTCCTGCGTAAGAGATCGAAGTACCCTTTGGCCTCGGGCACATTGCCGACGAAAATGTGCAGATAGCCCATGCGTGAGAGGGCCTCGGCCACGTTGCGCGAGGCGGGGTTCGAGTTCTTGGCCGCTTCGTAGGCTTCAAGGACCTGCAGGAAATTTCCTTCGAGGTCGTCCAGGCTCTCTTTCATGGTAATGTCGGCCAGGGTGTAGAGCAGCTCTTCGCGGAGTGATTCAGAGATATCGGGGTGGCGCATCATGCGCGTCACCGCAACGCGCGCCGCCTCCAGATCTCCGGCAAGCAGAGCGGTCTGGGCCTCGGCGTACAATTCTTCGAGATTGGGAGGACCCTGGTCCTCTCCGTCGATTAGCGATGCATTGGCGGCCAAATCCGTAAGATTTCCTGCGACCGATTCAGATTCGGGCTGGTCCGCGACATCCGGGGCCGCACCGGGTGCGACAATGGTTTCGGCCGTAAGGGCTGTCGCATTGCCGACCGGATCGTTCATGGTCGGGGATTGGCTTGCTTTCAGCGTTGTTTGGGCTGGTTCGCTTTCTATGACCGTGACGGGCTTGACGTCCGTTGAAGCGTCCGGCTCTTCCTGCCTGGCCTGCGCAGGGGGTGGCGTTGCATTCTGTCCGGGCTCGGTCGCATTGGCCCGAAGGGCATCGAAGACGGTTTGATCGACAGCGGTCCCGTTCAACGTCTCGTTGCGCGAAATTTCGTCGGGGTCCTGGCCGGGCGGCGTGGCCATTCGGTCGATGGGCAGACGCACCGCAGAGGTTACTGGCTTGTTTTCAGTGTCTGGCCTCAATTCTTCCTGCCCTGGTCGCTGTATCTTGCTGCGTACGGCAGCAAGTCCTGAGATGGAGGACTCTTCTTCCAGGGGAGAGAGCGGCTTCGTCTCGTCGGCATCGGTCAGCACTTGCGTTTCCAGAGCTTCCTGTTGCGCCGAAGTGGCGTTGGCCGGGGTTCTGGTTTCGTTGTCGCCGCGGGTGGCGTCAGATGAGATGCCTTCCGGGACAGCTGGCGCCCCGGCCGCGTCTTCCGGTTCGTCCAGAGGGGGCGGATAAAATTCTAGGACCAGCTCCTTGCGCTCTTTATTGCTGGAAAAGGAGAAGATGAAATCCCCCGAGCGCGTTTCAATGAAAACACCGTCCGGCGTTATGGAGGCTTCTTTGAGGAGTTCAGATGAAGAGAAATCGGGGATTGCAGGCTTTCGCTCACGCTGCCAGAAACTCCATGCAATTGGAATCTGGATCCGAGCCAGGCCTCGTTGCCTGGGTTCCGCCACAGGCTGGGAAGAGTCGAATTTCAAAACAAGCTCTTCGCCCTCGGGCAGCCTGTTCCACGTCATTGTCGCGCCATGGGCGGCGTGGAAGGGTATGAGGCCCAGGAAGGCCGCAAGAAGCCAGGTCAGGCTGGCAATGTGGGGTGTGCGCACGCGGTGCTGTAAGCAAGAATTGGGCACATTATTATAACATATTTTTTTTCTTCAGTTTTTCGATAAGCGTGGTTCGCTTGATACCCAAAACTTCGGCGGCCTTGTTCTTGACCCCGTCCACTTCGCCGAGGGCTTCGCTCAGCAGGCGTTCTTCGACCTGGTCCAGGAAATCCTTCAGGCCCAGCTGCTGCTCGCGCAGATCCTTGAGTTCCGGCCAGCGGAAGCCCTGATCCACGACCACATCCGGCCGCTTGGGAATCTCGACCCCGGTTTCGCGCAAAATCTTGTCCGGAAGGTCGAAGATGCCGATGCGGTCGCCTTCGCACAGGATTGACATGCGCTCCATGAAGTTTTCCAGTTCACGGACATTGCCGGGCCAGGAGTAGCTGGCCAGGATGTCTCTCGCGTCCTCGGCCATTTCGAGCACGCACGGCCGACGACCCGAGCAGAAATGCTTGAGAAAGTAACGAGCCAGTACCAGTACGTCCTCACCGCGTTCGCGCAGCGGCGGCAGGTCGATGGGAATGACGTTCAGGCGGTAAAAGAGGTCTTCGCGGAACGCGCCCCTGCGCACCTCTTCATCCAGGTCGCGGTTGGTGGCCGCGACCACGCGTACGTCGGCCTTGATGGTCTTGCCGCCCCCGACCCGTTCGAACTCGCGTTCCTGGAGCACGCGCAGGATCTTGACCTGCAGCGAGAGGTCCATTTCGCCGATTTCATCGAGAAAGACCGTACCGCCATGCGCCATTTCAAATCGTCCGATCTTGGTGCGGATGGCGTGGGTGAAGGCTCCCTTCTCGTGCCCGAAGAGCTCCGACTCCAGCAGTTCGCGAGGGATGGCCCCGCAGTTGATGGGCACGAAGGGCTTGTCTGCACGGGTGCTGTTGCGGTGCAGGGCGCGTACGAGCAGTTCCTTGCCGGTGCCTGATTCTCCCGTGACCAGGACCGTGCTGTCCGAGGGGGCAACCTTGGCCAGGATCCGAAATACCTCTTGCAAGGCGGAACTCTTTCCAATTATTCCACAGGTATCAAATGACATGGCCTCTCCTGGAAGGGGAATTGGCTTGAACTCTGTTCTGACACTGCCTAACTGTCAAGATTATGACAGAAAAGCAACTCCAAAAATGCAGCATCTCTTGAAATTTCCCTCCGGGAGCCGTAGCGCCGTATTTGTCGCCCGCGAAAAACGTTTTCTGGTCCACGTGCTTGTGGACGATAAGCCCGTGACCGTGCACACCAACAACTCAGGGTCCATGCTCGGCCTGTTGCGTCCCGGCATGGAGGTGTTCCTCTCCCCGGCGGCTTCCCCGAAGCGCAAACTGCCCTACACCCTGGAACTGGTCCGCCCCTGCGGGGAATGGGTCGGGGTCAATACCTCGGCCCCCAACCGGCTGCTCAAAAGGATGTGGGAGACGGCGAGCCTGCCCGAACTGTCGGGTTACGACCGCTTCCTGCCCGAAGCCGTGCACGGGACTTCGCGCCTTGACGCCAGACTGTCCGGGCCGCGCGGCGAGCTCTGGATCGAGGCCAAGAACGTGACCATGGTCGAGGACCAGGTGGCCTGCTTTCCGGACGCGGTGACCACGCGCGGCCAGAAGCATCTCACTGAACTCATGAGCCTGGCCCAAAGCGGGGTGCGCGTGGGTGTTTTTCTGGCGGTGCAGCGGCCCGACGGCAGGTGTTTCGGCCCGGCGGATTTCATTGACCCGCGTTTTGCCGAACTTTTCTGGATGGCCGTGGATCGGGGCGTGGAATTCTGGCCCCATGTGGTGCATGCAGGCCCCGAAGGCATCGCCCTTGGGCCACGGCTGCCCCTTGTTTCAAGAAATCAAACCGTATCCGGATGATCCCCATGAAAGACAAAGACCAGCTTGTTCGCGTCATATCAGACCAGGCCAATGTGCGCGCCATGGCCTGCCTGACCACGTCCACCGTAGGCGAGGCCTGCGCCCGTCACGCCACCCTGCCCACCGCTTCCGTGGCCCTGGGCCGTGCCATGACCGGAGCCGTGCTCCTGGGCGCGCTGCTCAAGGGGCGGCAGCGCGTGGCCCTCAAATTCGAGGGAGGCGGCCCGCTGGGCAAGATCGTGGTCGAGGCCGATCCCATGTGCCTCGTGCACGGCTACGTGGGTAACCCCGCAGTGGACCTGCCGCTCAAGGACGGCCGTTTCGACATCCCCGGCGCCCTGGGCCGGGCCGGCCTTTTGACCGTGACCAAGGATTTGGGGCTCAAGGCCCCCTACCAGGGCATCGTCAATCTGGTGTCCAGCGAGATCGCCGAGGACATCGCCTACTACCTCACCGACTCGGAGCAGACGCCTTCGGCCATGGGCCTGACCACCATCCCCGATGAGCGGGGCAAAGTCGCCGTGGCCGGGGGATTTCTGATTCAGTCCCTGCCTCCGGCCAATGAGGAGGCTCTTGACAGCCTCATGCGGCGGATAAAGGACATGCCGCCCCTGGCCAAAATGCTTCTGGAAGGAGCGACCCCCAAAGAGGTTCTGGACAGGATCTTCGGGGACATTCCTTTTGAAATCCTCGGGCATCAGGACGTGGCCTTCCACTGCGGCTGCTCCCGCGACCGCATCGAACAGGCGCTCATCACCCTTGGCGTGGACGACATCAAAAGCCTCGCCGAGCAGGGCGAAGACACCGTCATCACCTGTGAATTCTGCCGGGAACCATACGCCTTCACCGCGGAGGATCTGCGGCGGTTGGCCGACGAGCGGCATTAGCAGATCACCGCATTTTCAGCGGATTGTGTTGAATTTTTCAACAGTCAGGAAGCAGAGACGTGGGGGCTGCCAGATTTTTCCCTGCTAAAATGCGATAGTTATTGCTGGAGAACGATTCTCTATAGGAGCAGCCAGGGCGAAGGATGTCAGACCAGACGGGGAGCATTGGAGAAAACTGATCCGGTTGCACGCGGATCTTTTCGTAGAGGGCGAGATTTCACCATTGGTCGGTCAGAGCGCTGAACGTCGCAACACATCACTTTGCCCACGGACTTTCTCCGATACCTTTTCGTCGGCGCAATGTTCACGCAATGCCGATGAACACGGCCAGGCATCGGCCCACTTCCACGAGTTTGTCCGCCTCAAGGGTGCCGAAAACCGCCCCGATTTTGTCTCGCTTCACGGTCATGGCCTTGTCGACCATGATCTGCGATGTTTTCCGCAATCCGTTTTCCGCAGACGGTTCAACCGTTATGCGCATGAGCGGGGCGTCAACGTGGGTGCTTGTGACAAGCAGCACCGTGACGGTGGCCGTCAGGTCAAAATAATCGGCCTGGATGACCAAGGCCGGTCTTGGCTTGCCAAAATCGCCCGGCCCGGCAATAGTTACCAGATCTCCGCGTTTCATTCCTGCCAACTTTCGGCATCCGTCAGGGCGGCGTCCATAAAGTCGAGCATGGCCGGGTCATTCATGTCCGCCTGGGCAACCTGCCCGGACTGCCGCTTACATTCCGCAGCAAAGTCCGGTCGCTTGGTGTCGGGGATCCAGATTTGCACGAGTCGCAAACCTGCATTCCGGCACTTGTCTCTGTGTCGTTGAACGCGTTCCGCTACAGCCATGATTCCTCCCGGTGTAATGCGTTTCATGTAACGCATGAAGAAGTCTTTGTCGAGGGGGCAGATGAGAATCATGGCGCCAACCATCCGACGCGCACACAATGAAAAAGACCGCTCTCCTTCCGGAAGGCGGCCTTGCTGTCTCGTGCGTCACAAAAAATAATCAGACCATCATGTTGATGATCACACCGGTCATGTCCAGTTGCGTATGCAGTGCGGCCGCGTTGGCGGCGAAGGCGTGTTCGTTTTCGATCATCTGCACCATCTCGGTGGCCAGGTCGGTGCTTGAGCCTTCGACCAGCATTTCCTCGTAGCGCAGCCCCTCGTCGGTTTCTACGTATTCCCCGCCCTGCACGAGCGGGCCGGCGGAGGTATTCTCATAGACGTCCTGCACCTGCACGCCCCGGCCGTCCGGACCGGTCTCAAATTCCACTCGGCTGGAATGAAAGCCATTCGTGTTCATGTTGGCCACGTTGTTGGCCGCGACCTGCTGGGAAAAACTGATGGCCTGCATGGCCTGAACATTTTCCATCATGATTCACCTCCGCTCAATCTTTACTTCTAACGCGGGCAGGGCATCCGTCAAGGGCCACGTGGGCGGTGTCCGCAGCCTGGTCCATCTGGTCGATACAGGCGTAGGCGCTGTGATTGTGGATGGACTCAAAGGACTCCACCTCGACCCGAAACCCCTGCACTTTGGGGTGCGCCACAAGCCTGGCCGCCGCGCCCCGGACCACATCCTCGACAAAGGTCGGGGCGGCGAAGGCCGCTTCGGTCACGAATTTCTCGTCCTCGCGTTTGAGCAGGGCGTAGACCGGAGACGATCCGGATTCCCGGGCAATGGCGATGAGATCCTCGACCCACAGCATGCCTAGGCACTGCGCTTCGATGCGGACCATGGCCCGCTGGCTGTGGGCGCCCTCCCTGGAAATGGCCTTGGAGCAGGGGCACACGGTCATGACCGGGACCTCCACGCCAAGCATGAGATTGAACTCGCCGTCCGCCAGTACCCCGCGCAGAAAGCAGGCGTAATCCATGAGTGCCGGACTGTCCGTGACCGGGGCGCGCTGTTCCAGGAAATAGGTGAACTGAAAGCACAGATGGGCGCTCTGGGCCTGCAATCGGTCGCGCAGGTCGCGCAGCAGGTTTCTGCAGCTGTCCGCGTCCAGGGTCTTGTCCATGTCACGCAGGGCTTCCAAAAACCTGCTCATGTGCGTGCCCTTGAAGCGGGCCGGAAGGTCCACGCTCAAGTCCACACGCGCCACGGTCTGCTGGCGGCCCTTGGCCCGGTCGCGCACGGTCAGGGGAATGGACAGGTGCTTGACCCCCACGCGGTCGATGGGCAGGGCCACTTCGGCCGGCCCGCTCTGCACATCGCGCATCAGGCCAGATCCTGCCCGGTGGTGGCCAGATTGAGCTTGCCGTGCTTGACGCCCTTGGTGGAGATGAGCCGTTCGGCCGTGGCCTTGATGTCCTGGCCGGTCCCGCGCAGGATGAGCACTTCCATGCAGTTGTGGTGGTCGAGGTGGATGTGCAGGGAGGAGTGGATGACATCGAGCGACGAGTGCTGGATCTCGGTCATCTTCTGTGCCAGGTCGGAATGGTGGTGGTCGAAGACCAGGGTCAGGGTGCCGACCATTTCCTTGTTCAGGTCTTCCCATTCCTTCTGCACCAGCGTGTTCCGAATGAGGTCGCGGATGGCTTCGGAGCGCGTCTGATAGCAGCGCTCCTCGCACAAGGCGTCGAATTTCTCCAGCAGGTCGGAGTCAAGGGATACTCCAAAGCGAATAGTCTGGCCCATTTTTCCTCCTTACATCACTAAAGGCGGGAAAGTTCCCACACGTTGACCGTCATGCGCGCCTGCTCAAAAGGGACCACTTCCTGGCCCTGGTGAGTGACCCTCCAGCCCCGACGGGAAAATCTGGCCCACACGTTTCCTGATACTGTCCGCTCGGGATCGCCGAACCAGACCCTGCCGCCCGGAGCCAGGCAGCGCAGGAGCAGGCTTTCCAGGGGCTCGAAAAAACGTTGCTCGTAAAAGATGTCGCCGCCCCAGATGCGCTCGAAGCAGGCGGAGGCAAAGCCCGGCCTGTTCCAGTCCATGCACAGCCACAGGGGGTCGGGCACGGCGTTGAGGCGCGCGTTCCTGGCGGCAAAATACAGGGCGTCGCGTTCGTAGTCCATCCCCGCCACCTGCGCGCCGAGATTCGAGGCTACCAGAGCCGAAAGGCCCAGGCCGCAGCCAAGATCCAGGCAGCGCCGTCCGGCCAGGTCCTGCTTGGCCAGCCAGCCGCAAAGAGCCAGGGTCGCAGGCCACAGTTCAACCCAGTAAGGGATGTGTTCTTCCGCTTCCGGGTCATCCTCGTCCATGGACTGCCAGAGGGATTCCAGATCGGCCGGACGCTCCAGGGTCCAGTTCCGGCCCGCCGCCTGCACGCAGAGGTGCTGGGGTGGGTGCAGGGGATCAGTGATCGGCATCGGGCTTCATGCCGGCCATCATCTGGCCGATGCGCTCCACGCGCTCCCGGTCGTCGACAGCAAACGTGTCCACGATCCTGCCGCCGTACATGACCGCGAGGCGGTCGGCCAGGGCCAGGGCTTCGGACAGGTCCCCGGTGACCAGCAGAATGCCCGCTTCTTCACGCGCCGCCAGCAGCGTGGTCCAGACCTCTTCGATGGCCGAGACGTCGAGGCCCTGGGTCGGCTGTTCGGCCACGATGAGACGCGGCCTGCGATGAAATTCCCGCGCCAGGACCATCTTCTGCAGGTTGCCGCCTGAAAGTTGCCGGGCCTGACAGTTGACATCAGGAGGCTGGACCTTGAACTGATGCACCAGCTCCTGGGCCACGGTTTTGGCCTTGTCGCGCTGCAGCCACACGGAGGAGCTGTAACCCTGCCTGGTGGTCAGGAGGAAATTGTCGACCAGATCCATGCCCCGGCAGACCGCAAGGCCCATGCGGTCCTCGGGAATGTAGCTGAGGCCGCCCTGCCAGGCCGGTGTGGAGAAAAAGGCCTGCCAGCTCTTGCCGAGCACGTTGACCTCGCCTCTGCGGGGCTCCTGCAGGCCGCACACGACCTCCACCAGGTCTTTTTGTCCATTGCCGGCCACGCCAACCACGGCCAGGACTTCGCCCTGGCGCAGGGTAAGGGATACATCGGCCAGTGTTGCGGTGCAGACGTCTTGCAGGCGCAGCACGTTCTGGCGCAGTTCCATGGGTTCGCGATGCACCTGGAGGAGCACTTCCCGGCCGACCATGCGCCGGGCCAGGTCGGACTGCGAGTGCACTTCGGCCGCCGGGAGTTCGTCCACCACCTCGCCCCGGCGCAGGATGGCGATCTCATCGGCCAGGGCCATGACCTCGCCCAGCTTGTGGGAGATGTAGACAATGGCCTTGCCCTGGGCCGCCATGCTGCGCAGGGCCGCGAAGAGCTGCTCGGCCTCCTGGGGGGTGAGCACGGCCGTGGGTTCATCAAAGATGAGGATGCGGCTTTTGCGCTGCAGAAGCTTCAGGATTTCGACCCGCTGCTTTTCGCCCATGGACAGGTCCGCAACGCGGGCGGCGGGGTCGATGTCCAGGCCAAAGCCCTGCGCCAGGACCCGCACCTGTTCCTGCATGGCGCGGGGGGAGAGAAAGAAGCCCGGCTCCTGGCCCAGAAACACGTTCTCGGCCACGGTCATGGCTTCCACCAGCATGAAGTGCTGGTAGACCATGCCGATCCCGGCCCTGATGGCGTCCTTGGTCGTGCGCAGGGAATGGGGGCGGCCGTCGATGAAGATTTCACCGCTGTCGGGCAGATAATGTCCGGACAGGATGGACATGAGCGTGCTCTTGCCCGCCCCGTTTTCGCCCAGCAACGCCTTGATCCGCCCGGCATGGATGTCCAGGCTGATGTCATTGTTGGCCCGGACCGCGCCGAAGACCTTGGTGATGCCGCGCAGGCTGACGGCGGCCGTGGATGCTGACACCGATCAGCCCTGCCGCATCCCGGCGATGGGCTGCACGAACTGCGACTCCGTGTCCCACGGAAAGAGGATCCAGGTGTCCTGGCTGACCTCCGTGATGAAGGTGTCGACCAGGGGGCGCCCGGCGGGCTTGGCGTAGATGGACGCGAAATGGGCCCTCGGCAGCAGTTCGCGGATGAGCTTGGCCGTGCGGCCGGTGTCCACCAGATCGTCGATGATGAGCCAGCCTTCTCCGTCACCTTCGATGCCCTTCAGCAGCTTGACCTCGCCCTTCTGGTTTTTCCAGTCGTAGCTGGACACGCAGATCGTATCCACAAGACGGACGTCCAGTTCGCGGGCGATAATGGCCGCCGGTACGAGTCCGCCGCGGGTTACGGCGATGATGCCCTTGAAGAAATCCTTGTCCAGGAGACGCCAGGCCAGGGCCTTTGAGTCACGATGCAACTGGTCCCAGGAGATGGGATAGGTGCGCTGATATCTGCTTTCGGTCATAACGGTATCCTATTCAGAAGGTTCCATGTTCACGCCCAGCGCGGCCGGGGCGTGGGTGCGCTCGCTGCGCCATGACGAGAAGGCCAGGGCCGCGATGGTCAGTACGTAGGGCAGCATGAGCAGGATGGACGAGGGCAGGGCCGTGCCCATGGCCTGCAGGCGGAGCTGAAAGGCCATGATTCCGCCGAAGAGGTAGGCGCCGATCATGGCCCTGGACGGTTTCCAGAAGGCGAAGATGACCAGGGCCACGGCGATCCAGCCGCGTCCCGAGGTCAGGCCGTTGGTCCACAGGTGCGTGTAGGCCAGGCTCAGATAGCTGCCGCCGAAGCCCACCAGCACGCCGCCGCCAAGCAGCGCGCCCCAGCGGTAGCCGAGCACGTTCAGGCCTGCAGCCCTGGTGGCGGCAGGGCATTCCCCGGCGGCGCGGATGGCCGTTCCCCAGCGGGTGTAGCGGAAAAAAGCCCACATCAGCGGCGGAATGAGAAAAGAGAAATAGACCAGGGCGTCCTGCTGGAAAAAGATCGTGCCCAGGATGGGAATGTCTCCCAGCACGGGCATGGAGAACTTGTCGAAGCCGGGAGCGGTGCGTCCGATGTAGGGGGTGCCGAAGAATCCGGCCAGGCCGGTGCCGAAGATGGTCAGGGCCAGGCCCGAGACAACCTGGTTGCCCATGAACCAGATACAGACGATGCCATGCAACGCGGCCATACAGGCTCCGGCCAGGCCGCCGGCCACAAAGGCCAGCACGGGCGAACCCGTGTGCAGGGCGGTCAAAAAGCCGACCAGAGCGCCGACGAGCATCATCCCTTCCACGCCCAGATTCAGGATACCGCCTTTTTCGGTCAGGATCTCGCCCAGGGTCGCGTAGAGGATGGGGGTTCCGGCCTGCACCGTGGCCGCCAGCAGGGCGAGAAGAATTTCGGGGGTCATCTGGTCCTCCGCAGATGCAACTGGTAGCGCGAGAAGAACCCGCCGGCCAGCACGGCCAGAAGTATGAGGCCTTCCATGATGGCGCCGAAGGCCGCCGGAATCTGCAGGTCGAGCTGCAGGCTCTCCATGCCCACGCGCAGGCCGGCCAGCAGAAAGGAGGACACGGCGATGATGAGCGGGTTCAGATTGGCGAGCCAGGCCACGACAATGGCGGTGTAGCCGTACCCGGACATGATGCTTGGCTGCAGGCGGCCGAGGGTGGCCGAGGCTTCGAGGAATCCGGCCCAACCGGCCAGGGCGCCGCTCACGGCCATCACCAGAATGACCAGCTTGGCGTAGGGCATGCGCGCATAACGGGCCGCGCGGACGTTCTCGCCGCAGGCGCGCAGCTCGTAACCCAGGCGGGTGGAGCGCAGAAAGACGGTCATCAGCACGCCCACGACCACGCACAGGGCCAGACCCCAGTTCAGGCGAGTGTCGCCGATGCGCGCGACCACGGCGGCGGGCACGAATTCGCTGGTCATGGGGAACCCGAAACTGCCGGGATCCTTCCAGATTCCGTAGACGAGGTAATCGAGGACCAGGATGCCGACATAGTTGAGCATCAGGGTGACAATGATCTCGTTGGCCCGCAGTTTGAGGCGCAGCACCGCGGGGATGGCTCCCCACAGGCTGCCCGTAACGGACGCGCAGAGCAGCATGGTCGGCAGCAGGGTGTACCAGGGCCAGCCCGGGAAGGTCAGGGCCGCCCAGGTCGCGCCAACGGCACCCAGGGCGAACTGGCCCTCGGCCCCGATGTTCCAGATCTGCAGACGAAAAGTCAGGCCCACGCCGAGGGAGCACAGAAAAATGGGCACGGCCTTGATCAGGCAGTCCTCAAGGGCATAGCCGGAGCCGAAGGCGCTGTGTACCAGAAGCCACAAGGCGGTGAGCGGCGGTTTGTCCTGCATGAGCAGAAGCACGCCGCTGACCGTGAAGGCCAGGGCAAGGGCAGCGAAAAAAATGAGACAGGAGCCCCAGCCAAGGGGCTCCTGTCGCCTGACGGCGCTGAGTTGAAGCATTGAGGGGCCTTATTCCAGGGTGCCGACGACGCCCTGCACGAACCAGTTGAACCCGAGCAGATCTCCGTCGGCCATGACTGCGCCGGCAGCGACCTTTTCGGCTCCGGCCTGGTCCTTGATGGGGCCGGTGAAGACCTGATAGGCGCCGGAAGCGATTTCAGCCTTCTTGTCCAGCACGCTTTTCTGCACTTCGGCCGGAACCATCTCGCCGAAAGGCGCGATGTCCACGATGCCCTTGTCCATGCCGTACCAGTAGAAGTCGCTCTTCCAGGTGCCGTCTTTGATCTGCTGGACCATCTCCGCATAGAAGGGGCCCCAGTTCCAGATGGCCGAGGTCAGGTGCGCCTTGGGCGCGAACGCGCTCATGTCGGTGTTGTAACCCACGGAGTACACGCCGCGTTCCTGGGCCGCTTCCTGCGGACCGGGGGAATCCTGGTGCTGGGCGATGACGTCGCAACCCACGTCGAGCAGAGACTTGGCGGCCTCTTTCTCCGTGGCCGGGTCGTACCAGGTCTTGGTCCAGACCACACGGACCTGCACATCGGGGTTCACGGCCTGGGCACCGAGGGTGAAGGCGTTGATGCCGCGGATGACCTCGGGGATGGGGAAGGCAGCCACGTAGCCCAGTTCGTTGGACTTGGTCATGGCGCCGGCGACCATGCCGGTCAGATAGCGGGCCTGGTAGATGCGGCCGAAATAGTTGGCCATGTTCTCGGAGTTCTTGTAGCCGGAGCAGTGCAGAAATTTAACCTGGGGGAAGTCCTTGGCCACCTTGAGCATGGGGTCCATGTAGCCGTAGCTGGTGGCGAAGATGACATCAAAACCCTTGCGGGCCATGTTCAGGATGACGCGCTCGGAATCCTGGCCTTCGGCCACGGACTCGACGAACGAAGTGGTCACGCCGTCCAGGGCTTCCACGGCCAGGCGGCCCTGGTCATGGGCATAGGAATATCCGGCGTCGCCCACCGGGGACACATAGACAAAACCGACCTTCAGATCTTCGGCAAAGCAGGTCGATCCCAGAGCCAGAAAGGCCAGCAGAAACAAGGGCAAACATTTACGCATCATCCGTCCTCCGTAGTGTGTTTTCAGCAAAGGGGGCCTTTGGGCACAATGCCCATTGGTGGGGAGAGTTTCAAGCACAAGGCACATAGCCAATACCCCGAAAGCTGGCAACAGGCAGGAATGCCCGCCGCCATCCATGTAAACCGGACAAATGTCAGACAGTTCTTGACAGCGTGGCGAAAAGTCCGGAAAAAACAGACAATATTTTTGGGTGCTGGCGGTGCCGGTCTTTTGCTGAAGTTCTTAACATTTTGAAATTATGAATTATAAAGAGCTTCGGCATGGTTCTGTCATACTGTCTTACAATCACCCCGCAGGATTGCGTCAAGAGAGGAAGCAAGCATGTCCAAAGATACGATGATCAGTTTTCGAACCACGGAAGAATTTAGCAAGTCTCTGAAAAAATATGCAAAAAAGAACAAGGTCACACTGTCGGGTTTTATAGACGCCGTTTTACAGGATTTTCTTCAGTCCCAGGCCGGGCAGGACATCCTGCTTCAGGACCGGCGCAGGTTTCCCCGTCAGCACAAGGCCATTCCGGCCATCATCAGCGGCCATAACGGATCGCACAAATATTTTCATGCCAGCAAGATAACGAATCTGTCCCTGGGCGGAATCAACCTTGTCGTTCCAAAAAACGGCAACAGCAGCGATCTGGCCGACAGGGAACTGGGAAGCTTCGATGTCGTGTTCGCCCTGCCGCAGGAGGATCGCCCCATCACCATCCAATGCCAGGGCAAGCGGGTTTTTCAGACCTCCGACTGCTATCAGGTTGGCGCCAGTTTCGACGACACCGACCTCGACAGCTACCAGGCATTGCAGAGTTATCTTTACTGAGCCTGGGCGGAACTCAATCATGGCGCCCCGGAACACCTTGGTGTTCCGGGGCGGTTTTTTTGGTGGACCGGGTGGACGCTGTGGACGGAATGGACTGGGTGGACCGTGTCGGTCAGTTCTCCAGCCATTTGCGCAGGTGCGTGGTTTCCTCCTGCCACTTGGGGCTGAAGCGCAGGTCCAGGAAGCGGGCGTAGACCGTGTCCAGGTAGTCCAGGCATTTTTCGAGCAGATAGATTTTTTCCAGGATGCGGCTGTCCGGATCCTCGCCCTCTTCGAGCTTCATATCCACCTTGGGGGTCTTGAGGCCCTGCAGGGTGAAGTTTGCGGCGTCCAGAAGCACCTGCCAGCTGACCTCGTCCTTTTCGATGCGGACCTTGGCCTTGTTGACCTTCTTGCCGTTGCGAAGCCCCATGCGCGCCTCGCGCAGCTCGGCCATGGGCCCGCTGCACACGGCGGTTTCCTTGGCCTCGCCTTCGCCGCCCTGGACAGAGACCTTCTGTTCCACCGCCACGGAGAAGGCTTCGCCCTCCCTGGTGCGGAAAAGGCCGGCGCTGGTTTCGCTGGCGAACCACAGCCAGGTCAGAAATTCCTGACCCAGGGCCAGGCTCACTGTTTCTGCGCGTTCCAGATCCATCATGCACCTCCCTGGGCGAAAACGGTCGGTTCGAAGTCGTCAAGATCGGCCTTGCGGTCTGCTCCCAGGATGTGCAGGGCCTGGAAATACGGGGTCATGGGCTCCAGGTGCAGGCCAAAGGTGTGGGTGAACAGCTCTTCGAAGAGTTCGGTCAGCTTGGATTGGGTGGAGGCGATCCAGACCGTTTGCCGGTTCGTGTCCCAGATCACGTCGAAGCAGGCCGGGATGGGCAGGGTGCGGGCGCGCAGGCGCAGTTCGACCTGTTCGCGGATCTCGGTCTTCTGTTCCTTGGTCAGAAACTTCTTGCCCTGGTCCTGCATGGCCCGCATGGCTTCGTTCACGGCCACGGCGAAGTGCTTCTTCATGACCGCGGGCGGCACGCGCCTTGTGTCCAGGCGCAGGGTGAAGGCCAGGTACGGGCCCTTTTCCGGTGGGCACAGGATAAAATCCGGGTCGAGCATGTTGTCAAAGGAGACCCAGCCGAAGCTGCGTTCCTCGGCGCTGGCGTCGATATCGCGAAAGGCGTTGCGTTTGAGCCGGTCGTCCACTTCGTGCCACAGGGTGGAAGGGATATCATCTTCCACAATGCGGTAGCGGGTGATCCCCGCGCTTGCTGACATAAGTCCCAAGGCATCCTCCCCTGCCGTTCTCGTCTTTGCGCTTTGACGGCATCTTGGTTATGTTTACTTACTAAGTCCCATCAATTGAATTTTATCGGAGTCCACATGTCCAAAGCACTCTGCGTACACGGCCATTTTTACCAGCCGCCCCGCTTCGACCCCTGGCTTGAGGACGTGTTGCCTGAGGGCAGCGCCGCGCCGGAGCACGACTGGAACGCCCGCATCACCAGGGAATGCTACGCCCCCCTCGGCTGGGCGCGCAGGCTCGACGGCTCGGGCATGATCTGCGAACTGGTCAACTGCTATGCCTGGATGAGCTTCAACTTCGGCCCGACCCTGCTGCGCTGGATGGAGATCCATGCCCCCGGCACCTACGAGCGCATTATCGAAGGGGACAGACAGAGCCTTGCGCGCCTGGGGCACGGCAACGCCCTGGCGCAAGTGTACCATCACGCCATCATGCCCTTGGCTACGGAATTGGACAAGGACCTGGAGGTGGCCTGGGCCGTCCAGGATTTCCGGACCCGTTTCGGTCGCGACCCGGAGGGCATGTGGCTGGCCGAGACCGCCGTGGATCTGTCGACCCTTGAAGCCCTGGCGCGGGCCGGCATCCGCTTCACGATCCTGGCTCCGCGGCAGGCCCGGGCCGTTCGCGGCGCAGACGGGGATTTTCATCCCGTGTCCGAAGACGGCATCGATACCACGCGGCCCTATCTGGTCAGGCTCCCTCAAGGCAAGTCCATAAGCGTGTTTTTTTACGATGGGCCCGTGTCACGCGCCGTGGCTTTTGAGCGCCTGCTCGGCAGCGGCGAGAATTTCTGGAACCGGCTGACGGGCTCCCTGCACGGCGGACTTCGCAATATCGCCACGGACGGCGAGTCCTATGGCCATCATTTCCAGTTCGGCGAGATGGCCCTGGCCTATGTCGTGCACCAGGCCCGCGAGGGCCGCGATGGCGTCGGCCTGACCAATTACGCAGCCTATCTTGCGGCGCATCCGGCCACGGACGAGGCGCTCATCCACGAGAATTCGTCCTGGAGCTGCGTGCACGGGGTGGAGCGCTGGAAAACCCATTGCGGGTGCTCCGACGGCGGACATCCGGACTGGATCCAGGATTGGCGCAGGCCGCTGCGGCGTTGCCTCAACTATCTCAAATACTATGTGGACGAGCACTACTCCAAACGGGCGAAGGAGCTTTTTCGCGACGACAAGGCTGTCCTGCCGGAGTACGGGCTGGTCCTGGCCGGGAGCGAAAGCCTCGTTGATTTCCTGGACCGGCACTGCCTGCCCGGCCTTGACTCGGCGCAACGCATCGACGCCTGCAGGTTGCTGCTCATGCAGCGCATGGCCCTGGCAAGCTTTTCGAGCTGCGCCTGGTTCTTTGACGATATCGCCCGCATCGAGCCCCTGAATGGCCTGACCTTTGCCAGACGCGCCCTGGACCTGCTCGCCTCCACGGGCGGACCGGACGTGGAGGCGGGGTTCGTGCGCGTGCTGTCCGAGGCCCAGTCGAACATGCGCGAGGACTGGGACGGCGCGGTCCTGTGGAAGGAGCTGGTCACGCCCCGGCGTCCGTCCCTGCAGGAGTTTGTCGTCTACCCGCGCCGTTTTCCGGCGGCAAAGGACCGGCAGGAAATGGCCTGGCCGGGCGTTCGGCTTGTGCTCGAACCCGGTGCAAAGGGAGAAACGCTGCGTTGTTTCTGGACCTGGACCCTTAAAGAGGAGGCGGTATCGGTGTCAGGGCCGGAAGAGTTCCCGCCGCTTTCCAGGCACAAGGCCGAGGCGGGCTTCCGTCTGGCCAGGGAGCACGAACGGGCGCTCCTGGAGCAGTCTTGCCTGCTTGCCCGTCAGATGGCGCCGCTGTTGTCCGGTTTCACCGAGGGGCAGAGCGAGCCGCCGCAATTGCTGGCCATGCAGATTCCCGGTCTGGTCTGGAACTGGCTTTTCGAAGGCCAGGAATTGTCACGGGATCTGCAGGGCTACCTGGCCGCATGGTTCGCGGCCAACCCTGGAGTGCGCAAGCCCCTGGAGCGCCTGATCGAAGAGCGCGGGACCCAGCTGGCCCTGTCCCTGCCCAGCCAGGCCCACGCCCTGGTCGAGCTGATCACGCGTACACGTCATCTGGGGCTGTCCATCTACTGGTGGGAGGCCCAGAACGCGGTCATGGCCGTGCCGAACAGGGGGGTGCATGTGGAGCTGTGCACACTCCTGGGGCTGTCGGTTCCGGAGGCCTAAAACGGGATCGTTTCACGTAACAAAGGCATGGTTCTCGCCCCTACGGTTTCCTATTCCCGATCCTCCTCAATCCATCTTTTCCAGACTTCCCGCGCGCGCTGTGCGTAAAGTTCCTTGCGCTTTTTCTTGGGTGCCTTGCGGTTCAGGGCGGGCATGAGTCCGAAGTGGACATTTGAGGGCTGAAAATGTTTGGCCGGGGTGCGCAGGTGGCCGAGCAGCGCGCCCAGCGCCGTCTCCACCGGGGGCAGTTCCCGTTTGCCTGCCAGGAAGAGTCCAAGCCACAGGCCCGTGGCGGCGGATTCCAGATATCCTTCCACGCCGCTGATCTGCCCGGCCAAGTATGTGCGCGGCCTTTGCCTGAGTTCAAGGGTCGGGGTCAGGACTTCCGGGGCCAGCACGTAGGTGTTGCGATGGATGCTGCCCATGCGCAGGAACTCGGCGTGCTCAAGGCCGGGAATGGTGGCGAAGATGCGTTTCTGCTCGCCGTATTTGAGCTTGGTCTGGAAACCGACCATGTTCATGGCCGTCTTTTCCCTGTTTTCGGCGCGCAGCTGCACCACGGCATAAGGCTGCGCCCCGGTGCGCGGGTCGATGAGGCCGACGGGTTTTAACGGGCCGAAAGCCAGGGTCATTTCCCCGCGTTCGGCCATGACCTCAATGGGTAGGCAGCCCTCGAAGTGGATCTCTTTCTCGAACTCCCGTGGCGCGACCTTTTCCCCGGCCACCAGGGCGCGCACAAACGCCAGGTACTCTTCCTCGTTCATGGGGCAATTGAGGTAGTCCTTTTCTTCGGGGGCGTAGCGCGAGGCCCAGAAGGCCACGCTCATGTCCACCGACTCGGTGAGCACGATGGGGGCAATGGCGTCGTAAAACGCGAGGCTGTCCTGTCCGACGATGCGCGCCAGATCCGCCGACAGCGCGTCGCTGGCCAGGGGCCCGGCGGTGATGATGAGGGCGGCGTGTTCCTCGGGGTCAAGTTCAGCCAGGCTTGTGATTTCGCGCCGCACAAGGCTGATGCGCGGGTGGTCCGCGATGCGCCTGGTCATTTCGCGGGAGAAAAGTTCCCGGTCCACGGCCAGCGCCTTCCCCGCGGGGACTTCGACCCCTTTGGCCACGTCCATGACCAGGCTGCCAAGCTCCGTCATTTCAAGCTTTAAGAGGCCGATGCCGGTTTCAGGCTCCGCCGAGCGGAAGGAATTGGAGCAGACCAGCTCGGCCAGATCCTCGCTCTGATGGGCTGGGGAGAAGCGCTGCGGCTTCATCTCGTAAAGGACGACGTCGTGGCCGGCCTGGGCCAGTTGCCAGGCAGCCTCGCAGCCGGCCAGCCCGGCGCCGATGATTCCGAAGGTCTTGCTCATGCGTACTCCCGTATGGTGCTAACTGACTGAAAAATTGCGCAGGCTGTCTCAAAATGGCGAGATGCGCGGGGCAAGGAAAATTCAGGGCCGAAGCGCAGGTGTTCTTGCAAGGGCATTTCAACCGGTGAGGGTCTGGATTTTCTGCACTGACAACGCGGGTCGCCGTTCTGGAGCAGCCTGAAGGCCGGACTAGTGGCCCAAGGAGGGGCCGGGGTCAATCTTTAAAAGAGGCAGCCCGCCGCATGCGGTGCGACGGGCTGCGTTGTTGCGGTTTGGCCGGCGCGGCCGGATCAGGCCTGGACGGGCTTGGCCGGGCGGTTGCGCAGCCACTTTTCGAACTCGACGATGACAAAGGCCAGGATCGAGACGCCGATGATCTTGAGCCATGGCAACAGGCCGATGGGCGCGCTGCCAAACAGGGTGTTCATGAACGGCACGTAGGTGAAGCAGAGCTGCAGCGCGATCATGAAGAAGAAGCCGCCGACCACCCACGGGTTGGTCCACAGCCCAAGAGCGAACGGGGAGCGGGAGAAGGAGCGGCTGTTGAAGAGGTAGAACGCCTCGACCATGACGAAGACGTTGACGGCTACGGTGCGGGCCTGTTCCTGCACGCCGGTGGTGCGCAGTTCCCATTCGTAGAGGCCGAAGGCCGCGATGAGGAGCATGCCGCCGACCATGATGATGCGGATGTAGAGCTCTGTGTCGAGGATGGGCGTGCCGGGTTCGCGCGGACTGCGGTTCATGATGCCCGGTTCCTTGGGCTCGAAGGCGAGCATGAGGCCGAGGCACCCGGCCGTGGTCATGTTGATCCACAGGATCTGCACCGGCAGGATGGGCAGGGCCACGCCGAGGAGAATGGCTGCGAGGATGACGAGTCCTTCACCGATGTTGGTGGGCAGGGTCCAGACGATGAACTTGAGCAGGTTGTCGTACACGCCGCGGCCTTCCTCCACGGCGGCCTCGATGGTGGCGAAGTTGTCGTCGGTGAGGACCATGTCCGAGGCTTCCTTGGCCGCCTCGGTGCCGCCCTTGCCCATGGCCACGCCAATGTCGGCCTGCTTGAGGGCCGGGGCGTCGTTGACCCCGTCACCGGTCATGGCCACGACCTCGCCCCGGCTTTGCAGGGCCATGACCAGACGCAGCTTCTGGTCCGGCGCGACGCGGGCGAAGACGGCGGTGTCGGCGGCCTTGGCCGTGAGTTCATCGTCGGAGATGCGGGACATGTCCGCGCCGGTCATGACCTGGCAGGTCGGACGGCCCGGGCAGGTCGTAATGCCAAGGCCCAGCTGTACGCCGATGGCTGCCGCCGTGACCGCGTGGTCGCCGGTGATCATCTTGACCTTGACCCCGGCGCGGTGAAACGCCTGCACGGCCATGATGGCCTCGGGCCGCGGCGGGTCGATCATGGCCGTGAGGCCGATGAAGATCAGGTCGGCGGCCACGTCGTCGTGACCGAGCGAGGATTGTTCTGCGGGCAGCTCCTTGCAGGCGATGGCCAGTACGCGCATGCCCTCGATGCCGAGGCGCTCGACCTCATTGCGGATGGCTTCCGGGTCCAGAGGCTTGAGCGTGCCGTCGGCCTGCAGCTCCTTGGCCGCGCGGTCGAGCACGGCTTCCACCGAACCCTTGAAGAAGACCAGGCGCGGGCTGGACGCACCCTGGTCGTGCATGGTGGCCATGTACTGGTGCTCGGACTCAAATGGCAGGGTGTCGACGCGGGGCAGGTTTCGGGTTTCCTCTTCCAGGCGCAGGCCGCCTTTGCCCGCCGCCACGAGCAGCGCGGCTTCGGTGGGGTCGCCGATGACCTTTTCCCCGCTCTCGGAGTATTCGATGCGGGTGTCGTTGCAGAGCAGGCCGGCCAGGAGCGTGGTGCGCAGGGCCTGGTTCTGGTCGTCAAAACCCTCGATCCTGCCTTCGGGCCGGTAACCCGCGCCGCTGACTTCATGGGTTGCGCCCCCGGCGAAGATGGCGGTGACGGTCATCTGGTTTTCGGTCAGGGTGCCGGTCTTGTCCGAGCAGATGACCGAGGCCCCGCCCAGGGTTTCCACAGCCGGGAGCTTGCGGATGATGGCTCCGCGCGCGGCCATGCGCGAGACGCCCATGGCCAGGATGACGGTCACGGCGGCGGGCAGGCCCTCGGGGATGGCGCCAACGGCCAGGGCCACGGCGGCCATGAACATGTCGGCGGCCTGTTCCCCGCGCAGCACGCCGGCCAGGAAGGTCAGTGCGGCCAGGCCAAGGATGGCCCAGAGCAGGATGTGGCTGAATTTTGTGATCTTGCGGGTCAGCGGGGTGGCCAGCTCGTCGGCCTCGGAGACCATGGTCGAGATGCGGCCGATCTCGGTGCAGTCGCCGGTGCCGATGACCACGCCCGTGGCCTGGCCGTAGGTCACAAGGGTGGAGGCGTAGGCCATGTTGCGGCGGTCGCCCAGCACTGAGTCCTGCGGCAGGAGGTCGGTCAGCTTGCCCACGGGCACGGATTCGCCGGTCAGGGCCGACTCGTCCACCCGCAGGTCCTTGACGGAAATGAGGCGCAGGTCTGCGGGCACCTTGTCCCCCGAGCGCAGCACAACCACGTCGCCGGGGACCAGTTCCTCGGCAGGGATGCGTTTGGTTGCGCCGGAGCGGATGACCACCGCCTCGGTGACCATGGATCTGGCCAGTGCTTCCAGCGCACCCACGGCCTTGGCTTCCTGGATGTAGCCGACAATGGCGTTGACCAGCACGACGCCCATGATGACGGCGGAGTCCACGACCTCGCCCAGGACGGCGGTGATGATGCCGGCCACGATGAGGATGTAGATGAGGGGCTGATGGAACTGCAGTATGAAACGCTCGAGCTTGGTCTTGCCCCGGCGCGCGGTGAGGGCGTTGGGGCCGAACTCGTCGGCGCGCCACTTGACCTGCAGGGTGTCCAGTCCCTTGTCCGGTTCAACCTGGAAAACCCCCAGGACTTCCTTGGAGGGCAGGTGGTGCCAGATTTTTCCGCTAAAACAATCCATACGGACGCTCCTTGATTTTGTGAGGAAGGTACCCGGACCATCTTATACTGATCCGGGAAAAAACAAGTGTTTACTGATTAGAGCACATAATGGCAAACTTCAAGGTGTGAAGAGCGCAGGCAATGGTTCTTCGCGTCGTGGCCTGGTCGCGGATGGGCCCGGACCAGGCAGACCGGTGCCACTGAAATTCGACCAGGCGAAGCCCACTGGCCGCTACGACGGCACTGCTCGAAATATCTTCTGCAAAACCGCAAGAGCAAGAAAAAATGGTGACCGGGATGTCAGGATTCGACGTGGTCGCGCAGGAGCCCGGATTTTTTGTCGTGCACAAGGGGCCGGGCCTTGATTTCCATGATTGCGACGGCCGGCCCGGGCTGTGCAGTCTGGCCCGGCAGCGTCTGGGCGGCAGGGTTTTTCCGGTGCATCGTCTGGACAAGGCCACGTCGGGGCTGCTGCTCCTGGCAAGGGACCGGGAGTGGGCCGCGATCCTGGCCGGGCTGTTTCGCGAGAGGGCGGTGGAGAAATACTATATCGCGCTGTCGGACCTGTCTCCGGGCAGGAAGCAGGGCCTCATCCAGGGAGACATGGTCCGCTCGCGGCGGGGCAGCTGGAAGCTGGCCAGAACCATGGAGCGGCCTGCGCGGACGCGTTTTTTGAGCCGATCCGTGCGGCCCGGCCTGCGGCTTTTCGTCCTGAAGCCCCTGACCGGCCGCACCCACCAGCTGCGCGTGGCCATGAAGAGCCTCGGCGCGCCCATCCTTGGGGATGCGCTCTATCATCAAGTGGTCCCGGACTGGCCGGACCGCATGTACCTGCACGCCCACACCCTGCGCTTTGCTCTGCAGGACCGGGTTTTCAGCTACACGTGCCCGCCGCGAGACGGGGTCTTGTTTCAGGACGACGGGGTTCGGCAGGCCCTTTGGGAACTGGGTCCGCTGGAAGCGCTGCCTTGGCCGGGAAGATAGGCGCATGATGGGATGCCACTAGCAAAAAGTCGCGAAAGAACCTGAGTGTCATTCCCGCGAACGTGTGCCCAGCATGGGTAGGCGGGCCATGTCGGGCAAAGCGCGAAATTCATTCTTTTCATATAGTTAAAAAGGCATGAATCCCCTTCTCCAAGGGGATGACGACTTTTTGCAGTGACGTCTGATAGGGGCTACGTGACGGCTAGCGTCTGCCCGGAGATCAGGTATCGAGCAGATTGTTGCCTTTGATGCGCATGCGGGCGTTCAGGGCGTCGATGCGTTCCTGCAGGCGCGCCCTGCGGTGTTCGTTATTTTCACCGTAAAAGGAGCGCAGCAGGAAATTGCGGCAGTGAAACAGGGTGTGGGATTCTTGGTCGATGTCGACCAGCTTGCCGCAGATGGCGCAGGTGCTGAACTTGGCCATGACTCACATCCCCTGCGGCGCCTTGAACGGCGCGTCGGAGTTGTCTTCCCACGCCACGCCGGTCAGTAGTCTGTACATTTTAAGGGCTTCGAGATGTTCCGGCGACAGGGCCAGTGCGAGCTTGATGCATTCCAGGGCCTTTGCTGGCTGAACGTCGCAGAAATAGGCTTTGGCCATGTTGTAGTGAATGTTTTCATCCTTTGGGCTGAGCTGGACAGCCTGAAAATACGCCTTGATCGCTTCCTTGTACTGTTTTTCCTGGCGCAGCCTGATGCCCAGGGTGTTGTAGGGGTTTGGCGCGTTGATGTCATACTTGACAATTTCAACGAAAATTTTCTTCACCTTGGCGAAGTTGTTGAGCTTTGCGTATTCATCGGCCGCTTTTTGCAGGTAGTAGCGGTAGCGGTCGGTGTCGTTCTTTCCCAGGTATGCCTGGGCCAGCCCCTCGTAAGCCTTGATGAAGGTCTGGTTGCGGGCCAGGGACTGGTTGAAGGCGTGGATGGCGTCGGACCATTTCTTGTCCACAAGGAACTGGCAGCCGCGGAAGAAAAGCCTGCTGGCCTGTTCGTCTTCCTGGCTGACAACCAGGGTCAGGTCGCCGATGGCATCTTCAAAGCGGCCCTGGCCGATCATGGTTTCGGCCTGCTTTACGGTGTCGCGGTCGCTGTCGGGGGCATTTTCAAGCTTTGCGGACTGGAGCATGTGCTTTTCCAGGGCGGCCGGAGTGTAAGGCCGCAGGACCAGCCCGGAGCACCCGGCGGAGATGACGCCGAGCAGGAATTCCTCAGTACGTTCCGATGAAATGACCAGAATGTGCAGAAATTCCGCCTGCCGGACTTCGCGCAGCGCGGTAACGAATTCGGCCAAGCTCAGATCCTCGACTTCGCTGTCGACGATGATGATCCGCGCCGGATTGAACTTGATGAATTCCACGGCGGCCTTGCCTGAGGAAAAGCGCGCACAGTTGCCGTATCCGAGTTTGATCAGGTGGTCTCTGGTCTCTTGGAACAGGGAGTCCTGGCTCGTGGCCACAAAAACAAGGTCCGTCATTCCCATTGTGTCTGCATGTCCTGTTTTTCTACACGTTTTTATGTACTTCCTGCGCGTTGTCATACGCATTTCGTGCGTAGGCCACAAGGTCCCGGCACGACCCCTGCGCATTGCTTCTTGACATCCCCCCAGTCCGTTACGCTACCCCGAATCAGTTCGCCTGCCTTTTTTGACCATTCATGCGCAGCAGCGCCGCGAGCCTTTCGCTCGCGGATATCAACTTTCGGCCCTGAGCCGCGGGTCTTTCCATGGAACATAAAAAAATCGAAATCCTCGCTCCTGCCGGGGACACGGACAGCTTTCTGGCCGCCATCGCCGCCGGAGCTGACGCCGTTTACTGCGGCCTGAAGAATTTTTCCGCACGCATGGAGGCGGAGAATTTTTCCCTGGCCGAACTCGCGGCCCTGACCGAACTGGCTCATGCCAAAGGCGTCCGGGTGCACGTGGCCATGAACAACCTGCTCAAGACTCCGGAGCTGGATCAGGCCGGGCGGCTCATTGATCGGCTGCAGACCCAGACCGGGGTGGACGCGCTCATCGTCCAGGATCTGGGCTTGCCCGCCCTGGCCCGGCAGGCGGGATTCAAAGGGGAGCTGCATCTTTCCACTCTGGCCAACGGCGGGACCATCGCCGGATTGCCGCAAGTCCTGGCCCTGGGCGTGGATCGTCTGGTGCTGCCCCGCGAGCTGTCCATCGACGAGATCAAGGCCGTCGCCGCCAGGTGTCCCGAGGGATTGGGGCTGGAGGTGTTTGTGCATGGGGCGCTGTGCTACGCGGTGTCGGGCCGCTGCTACTGGTCGAGCTATCTGGGCGGCAAGAGCGGGCTGCGCGGCCGATGCGTGCAGCCCTGTCGTCGCCAGTACAAGCAGAAAAACCAGAAGGCTTCATTTTTTTCCTGCGACGACCTGTCCCTGGACGTGTTGGTCCGACCTTTGAGCGGCGTGGACAAGGCCTGTTCCTGGAAGATCGAGGGGCGCAAGAAGGGTCCTCATTACGTCTATTACGCGGTCACGGCCTATCGCATGCTGCGCGACGCAGGGGACGACCCCGTGCAGCGCAAGGCGGCGCTGGGCCTTCTGGAAATGGCCCTTGGGCGGCCGTCATCGCATTACAACTTCCTTGGGCATCGACCCTCAAACCCCATCGTCGACCGGGAGCAGACCGCTTCGGGGCGCATGGTCGGCAAGGTGCAGGGCGGATTCAAGGGAGCCTACATGTCCCCGCGCGAACCGCTCAAGAGCGGGGATCTGCTGCGCATCGGCTATGAGGATCAGGCCGGGCACCAGACCGTGAAGATTCGCCGCGACATCCCCAAGGGTGGACGCCTCGACCTGCCCAGGGGCCAGGGTCGCCCCGCGCCGCAGGGCGCGCCCGTCTTTCTGGTCGACCGCAGGGAACGGGAGCTGCAGGCCCTGATCGCGGAGCTGAAAAAGGGGCTGGTCTTTGACCGGCCGACCAGGGAATCCGCGTTTTCCCCGACCCTGCCGCGGCCCGTGCGGCGCAAGGGCAAGCCCCGCGAGATGGATGTCTGGCGCAGTCTGCCGTCCCGGCTCGGCAACCAGAGCGAACAGGCTGTGTGGCTCACGCCGGGCGTGGAGCGCACCATCTCGCGCAACATCTTCGGTCGCATCTGGTGGTGGCTGCCGCCCGTGATCTGGCCGGCGGAGGAAAAGGCCTGGACCGAGTGCCTGGACAACATGACCCGCCTCGGGGCCAGGCAGTTCGTGCTGAACGCGCCTTGGCAGATGGGGCTTTTTTCCAAACCCGAGCGCCAGACCTTCTGGGCCGGGCCCATGTGCAACACGGCCAACCCCTTGGCCCTGGCGGAGCTTGCACGCATGAATTTTGCGGGGGCTTTTGTCAGTCCCGAACTGGATCGTCAGGGTTTCCTCGAATTGCCGGCCCTCTCGCCGCTGCCGCTCGGCATCCTGGTCAAGGGCATCCACCCGCTCTGTGTTTCGCGCATCCGCTCGGAGAACCTGCGCGAGCGCGAGCCCTTCCAGAGTCCCAAGGGCGAGCAGTTCTGGTCCAGAACTTACGGCGGCCTGGTCTGGACCTTCCCCAACTGGGAAATCGACCTCAGTGAAAAATGGGCGGAACTGGAAAAGGCCGGATACGCAGTCCTGGCGCGGCTGCACGAGCCGGTGCCGGAAAAGGTGTCCCTCAAGGAGCGTCAGGGGCTCTGGAACTGGGACCTGAAGATGCTCTAGCGAGCGACAGCTCCGGGCTCTGGCAGAATTCCCGCGACGCTGTGCCGCGTATGGGTAGGCGGACTGCTACGCGAAAGCCGAGACTTCAATGGTCCGAAAGCCCAGAATCCCCGTTTTCAATGGGATGGCTTTTTTGTAAAAATCGCCATCTCTTTAAAAAAAACGGGGATTTATTTTTTTTAACAGTCTGCAATAAGCGGAGTCTGCGCCACTGTCCGACATTCGCGCCGTTTTTCTACATTGCCCGTCTGGCCAAGTTTGGTGTCACTGCAAAAAGCCGTCATCCCCTTGAAGAAGGGGTCCATCCCTTTTTTAACTATCTGAAAAGAAAGGGTTTCGCGCCATTGCCTGGCATAGCCCGCCTACCCATGCTGGGCACACGTTCGCGGGAACGACACTCAGGTTCTTTCGCGACTTTTTGCAGCAACATCATGTTTGGCCTGCGTTGACGCCGCTGCGAAAAGTCGTCTTCCCCCTTGAAGACGATCCTTTCCTTTTTAACTATCTGAAAAGAATGAATTTCGCGTGGTTGTCCGAGATGGCCCGCCTACCCATGCTGGGCACGCGTTCGCGGGAATGGCATTCGGATTCATTCGCGAAGTTATGAAATGACGCATAAGGTGATGTTAAAGCGGAGCAGCAGTGTGATAGTGAGAGGATTTGTCGCAGAAAATAGAATATAAGCCTTTTTGATAATATTTTTTCTATTTTTATAAATACTTTTATACATATAATGTCATGGATTCGTATTTTTTGTATATTATAAATCGCGGTTTTCTCATACTTAAATAAATCAATATTGAATGTTATACTGAATTTGTGCATTAATCCTCTGAAATTCATAAGGAGGATTTAAGATGAGAAAAGTGTTTCGAGTGATGATCTGCATGTTGCTTTTCGGTTTGCTTGCTGCCGGTCCTGCCTTTGCGCAGGAGTTGATCGACATCAACTCCGCCACGGCCCAGGAATTGACAGCCCTGCCCGGTATCGGGCCGGTCACCGCAGAACGGATCGTCGAGTACCGTGAGGCCAAGGCCTTCTCCTCGGTGGAGGAGATTCTTGAAGTCAAGGGCATCGGCCCGGCCAAGTTCGAGGCCATCAAGGACCGTATCACCGTGGGTATGGCAGCTTCGGGGGCGAAAGCAAAGGAATAGGCCCAGCCGGATTTTCCGGGTAAAAAAGCGGCTCCCGCTTCTTGGCAGGAGTCGCTTTTTTGCGCCCGACGCCATTGCTTATCGTTCAATATTGCTGTACGGAACCCTCATGCTTTCGGAACTTTTTTCCTCCAAAACGCGCATCCAGTTGCTGCTTAAACTCTTCCTCAACCCTGACGTGTCCTGCTATCTCAGGGAGTTGGCGACGGAGTTCGCCGTCTCGCCCAACGCCGTCAAAGAAGAACTGGATAGTCTGACCGAAGCCGGATACCTGGAAAAGAAAAAACAGGGCCGCTCCCTTTTCTTCCGCGCCAACACCAAACACCCGATTTTCCCGGAGCTGCACTCCATCGTCAAAAAGAGCCTCGGCATCGACCGCGTGGTCGAAGACGTCCGCCGGGACCTCGGCGACGTACACGCGGTCTACATCCTGGACGACTACGCCTTGGGCAAGGATTCGGGCCTCATTGACCTTTTGATCGTCGGCGAGGTCAAGGCGGACAGGCTGAGCGAGTATGTCCGCTTGACCGAAGGCAAGATCCGGAGAAAGCTTCGGGTGATGGTGATCGGGGTGGAAGAATTCGGGGTCTCGAAACAGACTTTTTTGCAGCGGCCGCATTGGAAGGTGGTGTGATGAATGGTCAGGACGGAAGCCGGCTTCAAACCTTGGAGCGCATCGAAACCATCGCCGCAGGCAGCTTCAGGATTGACGCCTTGTATCTTTATGGCTCACGGGCCAGGGACGCTGCTCGTCCGGACAGTGATTGGGATGTCGGGGTTCTGTTTTCCGATTATCTCACCGATCCGGTCGAAAGAGCCTTGCGCCCGCAAGAATTGGAGGCGCTGCTGGAGCGCGAATTCAAGATGTATGGTCTTATCTCCGTGGTGGACGTGGAGAATGCCCCGCCTCCGCTGCAGTGGAACATAATCAAAGGCATCCGGTTTTTTGACCGGGGAGTCCCGAGAGTGCGCAGAGTTGAAGGGGCGATCGCCTCGCGTATCGAGAAGGATTACAGCCATGCGGGATGAATTGTGCGAACACGAACTGCTCAGCAACACCAGGCGGATGACGCGGATTCTTGACGGCTTCCGTGATTCATAAACTGAGATCAAAACGCGGAAAGAGACATGCATAAAAACGAACCATCGCGGCCGGACGCACCCAAAAAAGCCCTCATCACTGGCATCACGGGCCAGGACGGAGCCTATCTGGCCGAGTTTCTGCTGGCCAAGGGGTATGAGGTGCACGGCATCAAGCGCAGGGCGTCGCTCTTCAACACGGATCGCGTCGATCACCTCTATCAGGACCCGCACGAGCAGGGGCGCAGGTTTTTTCTGCATTATGGCGACCTGACCGATGCGTCGAACCTGATCCGCATCATCCAGCAGGTCCGGCCCGACGAGATCTACAATCTCGCCGCCCAGTCCCATGTGCAGGTCTCTTTTGAAACTCCGGAATACACGGCCAACGTGGACGGTCTGGGCACACTGCGCATGCTGGAGGCCATCCGAATCCTGGGGCTGGAGAAAACGACACGGTTTTATCAGGCTTCGACATCCGAGTTGTACGGCCTGGTGCAGGAAGTCCCCCAGACCGAGAAGACACCTTTCTACCCGCGCTCGCCTTACGCCTGCGCCAAGCTCTATGCCTACTGGATCACGGTCAACTACCGCGAGGCGTACGGCATGTACGCCTGCAACGGCATCCTCTTCAACCACGAGTCGCCCCTGCGCGGCGAGACCTTCGTAACCCGCAAGATCACCCGCGCCATGGCCCGGATTTACCTCGGCCTGCAGGACTGCCTGTACCTGGGCAACCTGAACGCCCTGCGTGACTGGGGCCACGCCAAGGACTACGTAGAGATGCAGTGGCTCATGCTGCAGCAGGAGACTCCGGATGATTACGTCATCGCCACGGGCGAGCAGCACTCGGTGCGCGATTTCGTGCAGGCCGCGGCCAGGGAACTGGGCATGACCATTGAATTTTCAGGCGAAGGAGTGGACGAGAAGGGCGTTAACCCCGCCAACGGCAAGACCGTGGTGGCGGTGGATCCGCGCTATTTCCGCCCCACCGAGGTGGAAACCTTGCTTGGCGATCCGTCCAAAGGCAAAGATAAGCTCGGCTGGAAGCCGAAAATCACTTTCCGGGAGCTGGTCGCCGAAATGGTGCGCGCGGATCTGGAAGAGGCGAAAAAGGAAGAGCTGTGCGTGCGGGCGGGGTTTTGTGTGAATACGCCGCAGGAGTGAGGCGGCCAAGAAAAGGATCCGGTGCGGCGCAGAGAGTACGTCATTCCCGCGAAGGCCGGGTTGTACCCGTTAGGGTGAATACATGCCTTTATCGGCTTGAAAAACCTGGATCCCCGTCTGCACGGGGATGACACTTAAGCGAGGATGGTGGGGCGGCCCAAGAGGATGAGCCGGTGTGGTGCAGAAAATGTGCGTCATTCCCGCGAAGGCGGGAATCCATGCCTTTACATGCGTGATAAATCCGGACCCTCGCCAGCCCATGCTGGGCAATCGTGCCGGGGTTGACATCTAGTCAGCCAGAGCTGGAACCTTTCAAATCCAGTTGTCCTCCCGGCAAGGTTACTTTTCGGACAAATTGTCCTCCTACGAAGGACAATTTAGACCAGACCCAAATTCGGAAGTGGATGAAAGAAGCAAGCAAATGAACAAGACAGACAAAATCCTCGTGGCCGGAGCGGCCGGCATGGTCGGCAGCGCCCTAGTGCGCGCCTTTCTGGCCCAGGGTTTCGAAAACATCCTCGGCACCATCCACAGCAAGGTGCCGAATTTCGGCCCCGAGGCCACGGGCCGCGTTCGTCTGGAGCCCCTGGATCTCATGGACCAGGCAGTTGTGCGTGCATTTTTCGAGAAAGAACGGCCAGGCCATGTCTTCCTGGCCGCAGCCAAGGTCGGCGGCATCCACGCCAACAACACGTACCCGGCGGATTTCATCCACTCTAACCTGACCATCCAGACGAACGTCATCCACAGCGCCTACCAGGCCGGGGTGCAGCGACTCCTTTTTCTGGGCTCAAGCTGCATCTACCCCCGGGAATGCCCGCAGCCCATCCGCGAATCCTATCTGCTGACCGGCCCCTTGGAAGCCACCAACCGCCCCTACGCCGTGGCCAAGATCGCGGGAATCGAGATGTGCTGGGCCTACAACCGCCAATACGGCACGCGGTACCTCTCGGTCATGCCCACCAACCTCTATGGCCCCGGCGACAACTACGATCTGCAAGCCAGCCACGTCCTGCCCGCCCTGATTCGCAAGGCCCACGAGGCCAAGTTGCGGGGCGACAGAAGTTTCACTGTCTGGGGAACGGGCACCCCGCGCCGCGAATTCCTCTACAGCGACGATCTCGCAGGTGCCTGCGTGTTTCTGATGAGCCAGGCGGGTAAGACCAACGCGCTGTTCAACGATCCCGAACCGCCCCTGGTCAACATCGGCTGCGGCGAAGACGTGACCATCGCGGAGCTGGCGGGGATGGTGGCGGAGGCTGTGGGTTTTGAGGGGGAGATTGCTTTTGATGCGGGCAAGCCGGATGGAACGCCGCAGAAGCTTCTTGATGTTTCGCGGTTGAATGGGATGGGTTGGCGGCCGAGTGTTGCGTTGCAGGAGGGGATTGCTTTGGCGTACGGGGATTTTGTGGAGAGTCGAGGATAGCCGGGTTGTGGATTTGAAAAGGGTAGGAAACGGGAACGGTTTGAATGGCCAAAGGAAAATTTGATCCGATTCGTTTACATACAACACCGCAGCAACTGACATGCGACTGAGCGAGCATGAGCGCCACATCATCCGCACGGTTGCGGCGGAAGTCTTTGGCCCGGACGCCCGGGTGATGCTTTTCGGCAGCCGGGTCGATGACGCGAAACGTGGCGGAGATATCGACCTGTTTGTCGAGACCCCTGACATCTCGGACATCTTGGCAAAACAAATACGCTTTGCCGTGCAGTTGCAAATGCGGTTGGGTGAACAGAAGATAGACATCGTGGTCGCCTCCGACCCTTCCCGGCTTGTCGAGCAGGAAGCGCGCCGGACAGGAGTGGTTTTATGACCGGGAACCTGACGGAACAGAAAGTGCTCAAGGCGCTTGCCGAGTGTGAGATCCATCTGGGCCGGATGCGATACGCCCTGTCCGGCATGGCTGGCTTCATGCCTTTGAGCGATGCGGCGTATGCTCGACTTTCCCTGGAACAGATTCAGGTGGTGGACCAGTTTGTGTTCCGGTTTTCGAAGGTTCAGGACGCCATGGGCGAACGTCTTTTCAAAGCGGTGCTCGAACTGCTCGGTGAAGAGGTCAAAACCAGATCCTTTCTGGATATCCTGAATAGGCTAGAGCAATTGGGTGCTCTGCAAAGCCGCGAACAGTGGATGGAGTTGCGGGCCATGCGCAACCGGGTTGCCCATGAATATGACAATGATACAGTATCCATGAGCGAGTCGCTCAACACGGCTTATTCCCATGCTGCGAGCTTGAGGGAAATTTTGGACCGCATGCGCGGGTTTCTCGGCAAGTATCTCGACCTGACCGGGTCGGGGAAGACCATCTGATGAAAACACAAAGCATGGTGCAAACCATCAGGCAAACCCTGACCGACCCGGATATTCGTCTGGCCATTCTGTTCGGCTTTCAGGCAACCGGGAAAACGCATGCAGGTTCGGATGCTGACGTGGCCGTGGCGCTTGACGGCGAGATGTCTCCAGTTCGCCGGGGTGAACTGAGCGCCAAGTTGTCTGAGGTGATGCGGTGCGAGGTCGATGTCGTAGATCTGCGTACGGCGCAGGGCGAGTTTCTGGCGCAGATCGTCCTTGGCAGCGAGGTAGCGGTTAAGCGGGATGCTTCCCTTCTGGCCGAACTCGCCCTCAGGGCCTTGGCGTACAGAGAGGACATGCGGCCAATGGTGCTTCATGCGCTCAAGAACAAGGTGAGGAGAAGCATAGATGGATGAAATGCTCGTTTTTCGGAACTGGAATCCCTTGGAAAATGCGTGGACAGAATCCGCTCCAAGCGCGGGTTCACGCATGAAGAACTGCTTCGCGATTTCGATCTTCAGGATATTTTGAGCGTGAATCTCCAGCGCGCCGTTCAACTGAGCGTGGATATCGCCCTGCAGCTGTTGTCCGATCTCTCCGGAAAGCCTCCGGACACGATGGGACAAGCCTTCATCGCGCTTCGCGAACACGGAGTCATTTCAGAGGGCACGGCCAACGCCCTTCGCAGCAGCGTCGGCCTTCGCAATGTGGCCGTGCACGATTATGTCGCCGTGAATTGGCAGATTGTTCAGGATGTAGCTGAGCAGCATGTGGAAGTTTTCGCGGAGTACATGCGCGAAGTTGAGGGATGGCTTGGCAGGAGCGGTGCGGATGGGGAAAAGTGAGGCCGTTTTTTGCAGGCAAGGGTTGCGAGTGAGACGATAAGGGCTGGCAGCATTATGGACTCTAACGTGTTGGAGTTGTGATGAAAACGGAAGAATTATCAAAGGAAGACTTGACCCCCCTGACCCCCAATGCCCTTTTTGGACGGTTTGGGGAAAGTTTTTTCGCAGGCAAGGGCTGAAGCTGTGGGGAATTGGCAGGTGTCCTCGATGACCGCGAAAGAGTCCCGATACTATGAGTGAAAATTCGCGAAAATTGCCAGCACTCGTTCGATTCTTGCCCGATTTTATCAAGCGCCGAATTTTGAACCGACCAAACCTAGTCAAAATTCTTGATAATATCGGATGGCTGTTCTTTGACAAGATCCTGCGAATGGGTATAGGGCTTTTTGTCGGCGTGTGGATTGCTCGCTACCTCGGCCCCGCGCAGTTCGGCCTGTTCAGCTTCGCCACCGCATTCGTGGGTCTGTTCGGGGCCGTCGCCGGCTTGGGCCTGCAGGGCATCGTGGTGCGCGACATCGTCCGCGACCCGGCGGTGAAGGAGGAGACCCTTGGCACGGCAGCGATGCTGCAACTGCTGGGAGGCCTGCTGGCCTACGGCCTGATCCTCGGTGCCATCTTCTGGCTGCGCCCCGACGATCTGCTCGCCAAAACGCTGGTCGCCATATTGGGCTCGATGATGCTGTTCAAGGCAAGCGAGGTAGCGCTGTACTGGTTTGAATCGCAGATCATGTCGAAATATACCGTCTGGGTGCAGAATGGCTGTTTTCTGCTTTTTGCCGCGATCAAGGTGGGGCTCATCCTCAACCATGCGTCGCTCATCGCCTTCGCCTGGGCAGTGATGGTTGAGGCGCTGCTGGTGGCTCTGCTGATGTTCGCCGTGCTGGATCGGCGCGGGCCGGGTTTGCGACAGTTGCACGTCACGGCTGCGCGTGCGAAGGGTTTACTTAAGGACAGTTGGCCGCTGGTTTTGTCGGGCATCGCCGTGGTCATCTATATGAAAATCGACCAGATCATGTTGGGGCAGATGGTGGGCGATGAGGCGGTGGGTATCTACAGCGCGGCGGTGCGGATCAGCGAGGTGTGGTACTTTATTCCGATGGTGATCGTGGCTTCCGTTTTTCCGGCAATCTTGGAAGCGAAGAAACGTAGCGAGAGCCAGTACTATGCAAGATTGCAGGCGCTTTTCGACTTGATGTCTTTGATCAGTTTGCCGATCGCAATAATGATGACGTTTCTGTCTCCTTTCGTGATCGATTCGTTATTTGGTGCTGCCTATTCCGAGTCCGCTCCCGTACTCGCCATTCACATATGGGCTTCAGTATTCGTCTTTCTTGGAGTGGCGAACAGCAATTGGTTTCTTGCTGAAAATCTGCAAACTCTTATGTTTGCAAGAACGTTACTGAATGGATTGATAAATATAGCACTGAATTATATGCTGATCCCTAAATACGGTGCCGTCGGCGCAGCCATCGCGCTGGTCGTTGCCCAATCCGCTGGAACATTTGTCTATGACCACTTCCATGCGGATACGAGAAAGATGTTCTATATGAAAATATCCTCTTTCAATTTTTATCGAATTTTGTTTAAACGATCTTGGCGTTTTGTCTGAAAGCAATTTTGCCTTAAAATTGGATAAGAATGTTGAGCATAGGTGCTGGTAGAACAACTTGTATAGTGATCCATGAATTATGATGTCTAAAAAAAATATCTACGTCACCCAGCCTCAATTGCCGCCCTTGGAGGAGTTCATCCCCATGTTGCAGCAGATTTGGGACAGCCATGTACTGACCAACAACGGACCGTTTCATAAACAGCTCGAACAGGCCCTCTGTGACTACCTCGGCGTCAAGCACTTGGCCCTCTTCGCCAACGGAACACTCGCGCTGGTGACTGCGCTTAAGGCGCTGCGCATCTCCGGCGAGGTCATCACCACGCCGTACTCCTTCGTCGCCACCGCGCATTCGCTGCTTTGGAACAACATCACCCCGGTCTTCGTCGACATCGAACCGCACGCCCTCAACTTGGACCCCGCCAAGATCGAAGCGGCCATCACCCCGAAGACCACCGCGATCCTGCCCGTACACTGCTACGGCAATCCCTGCGATGTCGAGGCCATCCAGACCATTGCCGACAACTACAACCTCAAGGTGATCTACGACGCCGCCCACGCCTTCGGCGTAGAATGCCACTGCGGCAGCGTGCTCAATCACGGCGATCTCTCGGTGCTCAGCTTTCACGCCACCAAGGTTTTCAGCACCTTTGAGGGCGGCGCCATTGTGTGCCCGGACGCCAAGAGCAAGCAACACATCGACCACCTGAAGAACTTCGGCTTCGTCAACCAAACCACCGTGGTCGCCACCGGCATCAACGGCAAGATGAACGAGATACAGGCCGCGATCGGCCTGCTGCAGTTGCGGCATATCGGCCAAGCGCTCGCTCACCGCGCGGAGATCGCCGCGCGCTATCGCGAAGCGATCAATGCTATACCCGGATTGTCTTGCGTGCCCGGAGCTGGCCAACGCGTCGCAAATAATGCCTACTTCCCGATCTTGGTCGGCGACGATTATCCACTCAGCCGCGACGGCCTCTTCGAGAAGCTGAAGGCCCACGGCGTCAACGGCCGTCGCTATTTCTTCCCGCTGATCTCGGATTTTCCGATGTATCGGGGCCTGCCTTCCGCCAAAGCCAGCGACCTGCCAGTAGCGACTGACGCGGCGGCACGGGTGATCTGCTTACCGATCTATCCTGGTTTGAAATCGGAAGACGTTGATCGTGTTCTAAGGGTCCTCAATGAATGTGGAGTGAAAAGTCGATGAAGCTCGGTATCATGCAGCCGTATTTCTTTCCATACATCGGTTATTTTCAGTTGATTCGGGCTGTCGATCTCTGGATAGCATTCGATGACATCCAATTCATTGATAAGGGCTGGATCAACCGTAACCGAATCCTGCATCCAGAGACGGCAAAAGAGTGGCAATTTATAACATTGCCGCTGGCAAAGCGGGGCCAGTTCGACAAGATCAGTGATATTCGCATCAAGTCAGACGTAGACTGGCGCTCCCAGATTCTCGGGAAGCTGACTGCGTACAAGAAGAGAGCGCCATATTACAAGAAAACAAGAGACTTTGTTCATCGTTGTTTTGACACGGATGAAAACAACCTTGCCAAGTTCGTGATCAAAACTCTCAAAATGACGTCAGAGTATATTGGAATCCAAACGCCTATCGAAGTGCAATCCGAGATGGAGCTACATCTAGGAAAGATCGAGCATCCAGGGCAATGGGCGCTGAGGATTTCAGAGGCGGTTGGGGCTGACGAATACATTAATCCGATCGGCGGCATAGACATATTCAAACAGGAAGAGTTTGAAAGTGTAGGCGTGAAGCTCTCTTTTCTGCATCCGATGCCTGCGTCTTACTCACAGAGAAGAGATGGCTTTGTATCAGGCTTGTCGATCATCGACGTCATGATGTTCAACGCTCCCGAAGCCGTGCGCGAGTTACTGGACGGGTATCGCCTAGTGGAGGCAAGCACTTGATCCCCAAGAGTGCAATCGACCCTGAGAACGCCCTGCGCCAGGCACGTTTCTTCCCCGCGAAGCCCTCTGCGTTTCGCCTTTTTCAGTCCCGGACCATCGCCGCGAAGAAGCCAATCCTTCAGCATGCGCAACATGTTATAGGCCAATATGCCGACCAGGGATAACAATTCGATTGCCTTGGACTTGCCTGACGGCGGGCGTTCCAGGTCAAGCTCGCTCTCGAATTCTCCGGAATACTGCTCAGCTTCCTTAGTCGCGGTAGAGCCTCAAGGCGTTCTTTTAGGGCGCTTACAGCGTTCCTGAGCAACTCGTCGATGGTAATGAGGCCGACGTGCCACACCAACGGCTCATCGGTCTGTTTAAAGGACATTCTGGTCATGCTGCGCACCACTCAAATGGAATTTTTTCAGACCAGAAATTCTGAGAAAAGTATGGTTCCCTGTGATTGTAAATGTTAAATGTTGCTACTGCTCACGGATTAAAGATAATGAATTTGAAAACGCAATTTGTCGGCCCTGAAAAGCAGGACAACATGTCGAAATTAATTGTAATTTAATCAGAGAGGATGTATTTTAAATAACCAGTAATGCAGTGAAAAATGCAATTTTTCTGGTCGAAATCACTCCCAGGTTACCAACGATGCAGCCCAAAAACTCGGACCGCCAGCGCAGCTTCCTCTGCCCAGATCTGATCGATCAACTCGATCCTCGAAACCACCTGTTGGGGCTGGCCAAGGCCATCCCGTGGCAAGTCTTTGAAGACAGCTTTCGTCCACTCTATGCTGCATCCGGTCGCCCAGCCAAGCCCATTCGATTGATGGTCGGACTTCTCATCCTCAAGCAGCTTGAAAACTTGAGCGACAAGCGCGTCTTCGAGATCTGGGTCCAGAATCCGTATTTCCAGGCCTTCTGCGGGCGCAGCGTTTTACTTGGAAGCTGCCGTGCGATCCGTCCGAGCTGACCTGTTTTCGGCGTCGCATTGGAGAAGACGGAGTTTACAAGATCTTCGAGATCTCCGTTGCCCTCCACGGTGACAATGCCAAGGAAGCGGAAGTGGTTATAGACTCCACCGTGCAGGAAAAGATCCGCCTGCAAAAAGTCTTAAACCCTAAAATACAAAATCAATGCATTGATTTTAAATAGACAATTTAGTATAAGCTTCTATCTTCAATATTAACAAAATTACGCCATGATACGATCAAAAGATAGAAGACAAAAAGAACTGATGGACTTCATACCACGGGGAACTGAGAGGCATCACAAGATCCTCAAAGGCTCTATTTATCATGCTTTCAGAAATGATATTCTTCCCAATATTCCGATCTACTTCTTCTCTAAGCACTTTTCTGAAGAGTTTGGCAGGCCGACTAAAGACCTGCAATCGATCGTCGGGTTGTTTATACTTCAGGCGCTTCGGGACATGACCGACCTCGAAGCCATCGAGGCGTATTGTCTCAATGACGGCTTCCGGTACGCCCTGGATATTTCCCGCAGCGAATACTTCTCCGAACGCTCCTATTATTACTACCGGGTTAAGATTCTGGGAGAAGGAAGCACCGTTTTCAACAAGGTACTCGCTTCGATCACCAAGCGCTTGGAACTTGATGCCGCGCTACAGCGCACCGACTCCACTATGGTCCAGGTCAACCTCGCCCGGATGTCCAAGCTCGAACTCTTCTCCACAACCATCAAAAAATTTCTGGGAGAACTCAGGCAGGCGCACCCCATCATCTACGGTCGACTCGATCAGGAGCTGCGCGACCGTTATCTGCCGACCAAGGAAAGCTCTTGGTTCGCGAGCAACAAGCCCAGTCAGTACAAGGATATCCTGCTGTTAGCCGCCAAGGATGTGTTGGGCCTTATCGCGCAATTCAAAGATCTTCCTTCCGCCTGCAAGCTCCCTTCCTTTGCCCTGCTTGTGCGCCTTGCCGAGGAGCAGATCGTCGAGAGCGGCGAAGAGATCGTCGTTCAGCCCAACAAGGAAATGAAGGGCACGGCCATGGCCAACCCTCATGATCCCGACACCCATTACAACGGGCACTACAAGAAGGTCGGCTACAAGGCCGATTTCACCGAAACCTGCGCCAAGGACAAAGACACCCCGCATCCCAAGATAGTCACCCAAGTCAGCGTTCATTCCGCCAACACTTCGGACAAAACCACCATTCTCGACACCGTTGAAGTCCTTGAGGACAAAGGGCTCAAGCCCCAAACTCTGCTCGCCGACAACGGGTATGACA